>ERZ1673752.7-NODE-7-length-404409-cov-10.351343_pt1 | contig 404409 bp, 309 predicted proteins | sample MGYA00580195_ERZ1673752 | MGnify/ENA primary metagenome ERZ1673752 (study PRJEB41218, sample SAMN15661744) | gut metagenome | host: Homo sapiens | place: Canada: London | collected 2015-08-20/2019-03-30 | study: EMG produced TPA metagenomics assembly of...
TTGCAATTTTATGATATTTCTTGAATATGTAGGTTCGAGAGCCTGTCTCTCCGCTAAATACTAAAATAAGTAGAAAGTCTCACAAGTCTAATATTTGTGAGACTTTTTTATTGCCTTTTGATCTATCTTATATCTTTCTTCAAGTGGAGATTATTCGTATATAGACATTAAATATTTTAATGAATGTTTATGTCGGCCTTTCGGAAATATAATTTAATGCCGTGAATATCTCACTATTCTGATTCTCTTTTTATACTTATCTTTTTTAGAATTCATAAGTTGTGTATTTGTATAGACTTTTTTGATTAAGAGTGTTATAGACCGATGTTATTAATATTTAATCATAATCTTTTGTATCGATTCCCTGTATTCCGAGGGCGTTTTTCCTTTGTTTTTTTTAAAGATACGGTTGAAGTTTGAGATGTTGTTGAACCCGCATAGGAATGCGATTTCGCTGATGGAATTTGTCGTCTCGAATAACATTTTTGTGGCATTACTGATTCGTATGTCATTAATGTAATCTACTATATTTCGATTTGTCCTTTTCTTGAAAAAGTGGCTTAGAGCGGAATCACTCATAGAGACTAATTGGGCTATATCGCATAATTTGATGGGATTCATGTAGTTGTTGTTTATGTACTCGTTGATTTTCGCGATTCGTCGGCTTTTTGAGTCCCTGAGTATGCTATCGTTGTCGAAAGTTCCACTGGCTAAAATTCTTTGGCGCGGATTGGTCGATAGGTCATAGAGTAGGGCGAAGAATTCGAGACAAACGTTGAATCCCGTCATTTGAGTCATGGCGATTATTCTTTTGACAATATCGGAATTTTTGTTTTCTGTGAATTGGATTCCTCTTTTCGATTTTTCCAACATATCTTTTATCGAGGAGAACATGCGTTTTTGAAGAATGGGGAATGTTAGGAGCTGTTCGTGAAATTGTATAGTGATGACATGGTTGCTCTCGACATTGTTGCCTTCCCATTTGTGTGGAACATTGGGGCCGGTCAGTACTAAATCGACCTCTTCGAAAGGTTCGATGGAGTCTCCTACAATGCGGCGTCCAAAATCCCATAGGACTAAGTTTAGTTCGAAATCGGAATGGAAATGTATGGGATAATCAAAATCGGCTTTTGGGTGATTGAGTATAATGAAGAGATCGTCTTCATTAATCGGGGTGATTTCGTGTTGTATATTTTTCATAATCGGAGCAATTTAATATATAGTACAAATATATAAAATAATTTGGGTGTTATCAATAATATATATGATTATTATTTATAATTTAATTTTATAATTATTTGATTTATAGAAATATATTGTTTTGTATAATAGTATTTTGATGTATTATGATAAAAAATTGCATAATATTATTCAATATAATATAGGTATTTGACTAAAATGTATTAAGTGTGATGTGGAATTTCGCTTAATTTTGTCGATGAAATAAATATATAAAATATTATGAAATTAAAGAAATACGAGGGTAATCCGATATTGTCGCCTAATCCTGAGAATTATTGGGAAAGTTTAGTTGTGTGTAATCCGGGGGTAATATATGATAATGGCGTTTTTCACATGCTTTATAGGGCGGCCGGAAATGATATAGAACATCTTGTATATATAGGCAAGGCAGAAAGTACGGACGGTATCCATTTTAAGCGTGTTTCGAAAGAGCCGGTTTTTTCACCGGGTAAAGATTCGTTTGATGCTGGTTCAAACGAGGATCCGCGCATCGTGAAAATGGGGAGTGAGTTTTTCGTAACATATGCTTTTCGCCCGTATTTTGCTAGTCAATATTGGAAGAATGATTATGATCAGGTGGAAGCGCCGGAACATGATCCGAATGCTCCGAAGTGTTTGAGGGAGAATATCAGTAATACGGCGCTCGCCGTATCGCGAGATATGCTCCATTTTAAGAAAGTGGGGCGTTTGACAGAGCCTTCGTTGGACGATCGCGATGTGATTTTGTTCCCGGAGAAAATAAACGGGAAATATTGGATGCTTCATCGCCCGAAAGATTATGTGAATGCAAACGGTAATTATGGAACAGATTATCCTTCTATCTGGATAAAGAGTTCAGACGATTTGATGATGTGGAATACCGAGAGTAAATTATTGATGAAGGGTGAAGAGGATTGGGAGGTTAAAATCGGGGGGAATACTCCTCCTATTAAAACTAACGACGGGTGGTTTTTGCTTTATCATGGAGTAGATGCGAACTTTACCTATCGCGTTGGCGCCGCTCTTCTCGATTTGAATGATCCGACAAGAGTATTGTATAGAACAAAAGATTTTATTCTTGAACCGGAAACGTATGAAGAGACGCAGGGTTTATATCGTTGGGGGGTAGTTTTTCCGACAGGGGCCGTAGTTAAGGATAATATTTTGTATGTCTATTATGGTGCTTCTGATCAATGGGTGAACTTGGCTACGTGTGATTTTAAAGAATTGATCGATTTCGTGAAATCGAATAGCAGAAAAAAATAAGATACCCCATGGAACTGAATATATCAAATATCGATATAGTTGTCATACTTCTTTTTGTAGTGGGAATCATTTGGTGGGCTCTTAAAAACAGGAAGAATGAAAATGCCAGTGAGTATTTTTTAGCTGGAAAATCTCAAAATTGGTTTGTTGTTGGGTCCTCTTTGTTTGCCGCTAGTGTGAGCAGCTCGACACTTATGGGACACTCTGGCGAAGGTTTTATAAGTGGTATTGCGGTATTTAATTATAATGTCGGAGCTATATTCGTAATAATTTTTGTGTCGTTATTCTTCCTTCCGTTTTATATTAAATCGGGTATATATACGATACCCGAGTATTTGGGAAGGCGTTTTGATAATCGTTCGCGGAAGTATTTTTCGTTCATCACTATTATCGGCAATGTGTTTTTGGATGCCGGAGCTGCTTTGTATACAGGGGCTTTGATTCTGAAAATTATTTTTCCCGAAATAGATATGATGTGGATTATTATAGGAATGGCTTTGATGGCGGGTACTTATACAATTATAGGGGGATTGTCTTCTGCCATCAATGCCGATATGATACAATCCATAATATTGATTGCAGGGTCGGTGTTGCTGTCGATATTTTGTTTTAATTCGGTCGGAGGCTGGGAAAATTTTGTAGAACATTTCCATGATGGAGTTTGGTTAAATTTGATTCGTCCGAATTCGGATACTACGGTTCCCTGGTTTTCCATTTTTTTGTCTATTCCTATTTTGGGATTTTATTTTTGGGGAAATAATCAAGTCATAGTACAGCGAGTTATGTCGGCCAAAACTGTCAATGAGGGTCGATTGGGCTTTTTATTCGTGGCTTTTTTGTACGTGTTTACTTTGTTTATTTTCATAGCTCCGGGAATGGTGGGCAGAATGATCGATTTGTTCGGTGTGGGAGATACGTTGCCCAATGAAATTATAGATGGAAATACATTGCGGGCACAATATGGAATCGATACGAATGAAGTATATCCTCGATTGATTTTGAAGTTGTTGCCTGTCGGTTTGATTGGTGTGATGATTGCCTGTATGGTTTCTGCTCTGACATCGACTCTGAGTGCGACATTAAGCTCTGTATCTACTTTGTTTACAATGGACTTTTATAAGTCGTGGAGGCCGGAATCCAGCCCCCGGCATTTGGTGCGCGTAGGTCAGTGGACTTCTTTTATTGCTTTGGTCGTAGCTGTATTATGGGCCCCGTTGATCGGTAAGTTTGCATCGTTAGTCGCCTATTATCAAGAGTTCTCTTCTTATCTGGCTCCTCCGATTGTCGGGACGTTTTTAGTCGGCCTGTTTTGGAAAGGTTCTACTCGCAACGGCGCATTTGCCGGTTTAATGTCGGGATTGGCTATGTCGGCATTAATCATGACTTATAAATTCGGATTCGGAGGCGTCGTACCGTTTCACTTTTTGTTGTGGGTTCCCATTTTGTTGATTTTGAGTGTCCTTGTGAATATTATCGTGAGCAAGTGCGATAGAAATAAGGAGACCGATGTCGAAACTTATACATGGAATAAATCCGTTTGGCAAGACGATACGAGGGAATTGAAAACAGTTCCCTGGTATAAAAATTTTAGATACATCAGTATTGCTTTGATTATAATTGCATTATTAGAGTATTGGTGGTTTTTCTAAGAAAAATTATTAACCCGTAAAAATAAATTATCATGAAAAAAATTTTCAATTTAATTGCTGTGGGAATGGTATTAGCATCAGTGAATGTTAATGCGCAGACCTATGTGAATGAAATGACACAGGCCGATGTGGAGCGTGATTGTTATATCGAAGGTGGTAGTGCTTTGTTCAATGATGCAGCGGATGCCTATTATGGAGATGGTAGTTATGTACAAAAGTCATCGGCTTCTACTCCTACTGCATTTATATTTAATAGAGACATTTGGGGAAATAAAAATTTAACCGGATTCATAGTCAATGTGCTGGTTCCCAATGATCGTATGGATTTCGACCAGTTTATTAAAATCGAGTATTCAACCGATGAGCTGAATTATCAAGAGGTCCCCGACATGAAGGTTGAAAAATCTTATGATGCAGTTTTAGGAAATAACTATTGGATCGATGTTTGGTATCAAGGTGCTTTGCCTGAGGGAGTAAAAGAGATTAAAGTGACGATGGTTGCCAATGAAGAAGTGGCTAACTGGATTCCGTGCTATCGTCGTACAGAAATTTTTTATGAAGGCGGAGACTCGTATGAATATGTCAAACCTCCTTATTTAATGATTGTGCCGACCGAGTTTTCTGTCGACTTTGAAACCGAGAATTATAGCATCGATATGGCGGGTTCCCAAAATGCATCTTCTACGATCGAAGTGGTAGATAATCCTAAAAAAGATGCGGTCAATGGTAGCGACAAGGTGTTGAAGATTGTACAAGACCCAACCGACCCGAATTGGGGGTGGGACAACGCCGATTGGTTTGGTGTAGCCATCGGTTTGTTGTCTGGCGAAGAAGAGCAATTGACCGAGATTACCGAGACCGACGGTCGTTATTTGCATTTCAGTATTTTGAGAAATGAGAATTCTGTATTCGGAATGGAAACTTGGGGTGGTACATGTTCATATAAGAATCAAGAAATTCCATTTACCGGATCGGAAAATTGGCAGGAAGTAGTGATCGATTTAGAAGAATATATTGGGTCTACTTTCAAGCAATTCTATTTCTCTCCGAATGAAAAATTCGGAACCGACAATGTTGCGGTAGCAGAAACTACATACCTCGATAATATCTATATCTCCGATGTCGCTACATCTTCTGGCATAGCCGACAATGTCGTTTCGACATCGAAAGTCTGGGGTGGTAAAGGTGCGCTCTATGTGGAAGGCGAAGCCGGTGAAATGAGTGTATATTCGGTTTCTGGAATGGAAATAGGGAAATATGCGTTGAATGGGTTTTTGCAAATAGATATCGAACGGGGTATTTATTTGGTAAAGATCGGCGATACTACGTCTAAAATTGTAGTCTATTGATGAATTTTGAAAGGTGTACCAAAAAATTCTTTTTGGTACACCTTTCCTTTAAGATAATATAAAAATCGGCGGTAGTTTTTGGCTTGGAGGGAGTTATAGGCTATTTTATTTTTATGGAATGAGAATAAATGGTACTATGTGATAGATACTGTTTGTTTGGATAATATCTGTATATTCGACATTACTTGTAGTCGATGTTTTAAAACCATGCAAATTAGAGGATAATGTCGATGAATTTTCTTGGAGAGGCTGGCAGATATACTGTTTTGTAGCTTGTAAAGTCGGTGATACAGTCTTGAAGAATTTGGCATATTAAAGTTATTATATTGTTTTCGGGTGTGGGATATTAAAGAATTCAAGATGCCTTTATCCCCATATAAATTTAAAATCAAGGAATGATGAAATTATGGCAATTTTTATCTGTTATTTTGATATTGTCGATATCTCCTTTGGAAATATCGGGTCAAAATAATAGTGGTATTGTTTCCGGTAGTGTTTTTAATTCAGGACAAGAACCACTCGTGGGAGTGAGCGTCTTTGTCAAAGGAACAAATATAGGAACGATGACCGATGCAGATGGACGTTTTTCTGTAAAGGCAGAGGACGGGCAAAGTCTGGAATTTCGTTATATCGGTTATGACACCAAAGTGGTGACCGTGAATGGTAAAACGATGTCGGTTACGATGTCGGAAAATCAAGTTATCTTAGATGATGTTGTAGTTATCGGGTACGGTACACAGAAAAAAAGCGATTTAACCGGTTCTCTCTCTTCTGTAAAGGGAGAAGATATCGTAAAAACAGGCGACACGAATATTACCCAGTCTCTACAAGGTAAAGCTCCGGGAGTTTATGTCACGTCCAATTCCGGAACTCCGGGGGCAGGAGCTACGATTCGTATTCGTGGTTATGGTTCTATTTCAACCGATTTAACCCCGTTGTATGTTGTGGACGGGCAACCTATGGAAGAGAGCAGTGTGAATACTATTAATCCTATCGATATTGAAAATATTGAGGTATTGAAAGATGCTTCGGCCACTGCCATTTACGGTTCTCGTGGAGCCAATGGCGTTATTTTAATTACTACGAAGAAAGGTAAATCCGGTAAAACCAGTATCACGTTTGATGCGTCATTCGGTTGGTCAAATGCAATTAATCGAGTGCATATGATGAATAGCGATCAGTTGTATGGCTTTTTGGAAGAGGCGTATGAAAATGACGGAATGCGGATGCCTAGAAATATTACCCGACTTTACCATCTCGATGGAGAAGGCTTGGGCCCTGTCGACGAATATGGCGAACCGACGGATATAAATGTCTATGATACCGATTGGTGGAATGAAACCACTCAAACAGCGTTTAAACACAGCTATAACTTATCGGTCAGTGGCGGTACGGATAAATTGACCAGCCATTTCAGCATAGGTTATTTGAATCAAGAGGGTATTGTAATGACATCGGATTATGAACGTATTACATTGCGTGTGAACAACGAATATAAGTTTAATAAATGGATAACGATCGGTCAGATCTTAGGTGCAGCCTATGTCAAAAGTCATGATTTGAACACTCCGATTAATGAAATATTGTTACCGGATCCGTTTTCACCGATTTATGCCAAAAATGCAGATAAGCAGGATCCTAATTATGAATTTAATAAATATATGGGATCTCAATACAGCTATTATTCGAATCCTGTTGCAAAATTGAACCGACAGAAAAAGGAACATTTGAATCGTAATATCGACGGTACGGCCTACTTAAATATCAATTTGGGATTAAAGGGTCTGGACTTTAAGACTATGTTGGGTTTTGAGTTACCGGAATATACCTATACCGAGTTTAACCCGTTTTTTGATTTGAGGCCGAATGATACTCCATATAATATGTGTACGAATGTGGAGAGTAAATTTTTGTTGGAAAACAGTGTCGCCAATACGAGTTCTACGGAACTGAATTATACATTTCAAAATACGTTGAGTTATAATAATCAATTTGGGAAACATTCTATTTCGGCGGTGGCAGGTTTCACGTGGGAAGCCTATACCGGTCGTTCTTTTACGGCAGAGCGGTTGAATACGCCGAGTAATTCCGATGCTTTCCAAATCGTGGGAGCCGGGACGAAAGAGGGAACTTCTACGGGTAGCCGTTATGACAACTATTTGATTTCTTATCTTGGGCGTATAAATTACAATTATGCAGACCGCTATTTGGCGACTGTCAGTGTCAGAGCCGACGGTTCCTCGAAATTTGCACCGGGCAACCGTTGGGGGACATTTCCATCTTTTTCTTTGGGTTGGCGTATAGATCAGGAGGAGTTTTATAAAGATTGGAATCAGAATGTATTGAGTGCGGTTAAACTGCGTGGTGGTTGGGGACAAATCGGGAATCAAAACATTCCTTCGTTCGCTTATGCCGATGTCGTTTCTACTTATGATACATGGGTGTATGGGTTTAACAGCGGTTTGAATCTGTTGAAGGCTTATGCCTCTACATCTAAGGGAAATAAAGATATTAAGTGGGAAACAGTGGAGCAAGGCAATATAGGAGTCGACTTGGGCTTCTTTAAAAACTCATTGACATTGTCGGCTGATGCTTACATTAAGACGACACGGGATATGTTAATGCAGAATCCGTTACCGGGAATGGCCGGTTATCCTACAACCCCGTGGGTGAATGCCGGTTCCGTAGAAAACCGGGGTTTGGAATTTTTGATCGGGTATCAAGGGAAGGTCGGCGACTTCCGTTATTCTGTGAGCGCAAACTTTACTTTCCAAAAAAATAAATTGGTTGAAACCGGAACGAACGATCCGATTTGGGGTACAGTCTCGAAGAACGAAATCGGAGAAGAATTCGGACGCTTTTATGGATATGTTTATGATGGCATTTTCCAGTCGAAAGAAGAGGTTCTCGCCCATGTAGGAGCCGATGGGAAGACTTTGCTTCAACCTCTTGCAGAGCCCGGCGATGCTCGTTTCAGGAATCTTAATGGCGATAATACGCTGGATAGCAATGACCGGGATTATATAGGAAACCCCAACCCTGATGTGATTTATGGAGGAAATATCGAATTGGGATATAAAGGAATCGATTTTGCTCTTTATTTTCAAGGTGTTGCCGGTAATGATATTTGGGTAGGGACAAAAGCTCTTCTCAGGCAGACGAGTATAACGAATTTATTAGCCGAAACTTACACAGATGCGTGGCGGAATCCCGGTGATAAAACCGATGTATTCGGAATTACCAGAAAAGATGATAATGATAATTATAGAAATTCGTCATGGTATGTGCAGAACGGTAGCTTCTGTAAAATAAAAACTGTACAGATTGGCTATACATTCCCGAAGAAAATAGTCGAAGCTACGAAGGTGTTTAGTTCTTTGCGATTATATGTGAGCGGAGAAAATCTGTTTACATTTACAAAATTCAAATATATGGACCCGGAAGTCCCAAATGGCAATGCTTTGAATATGGGTATAGAGAATTTGGGGTATCCTAATCCTCGCACATTTACAGTAGGGGTCAATGTTCAATTTTAAACGATTACAGTTATGAAACTAAGGTGGAGAATACTATATATATTGTTAGGCTCGTTGTTCCTTCTTCCTTCATGTACAGATGAGGATTTGGATACGACTATGTACGGAGGTCGAGAAGACACGGAATTTTACAATAATCTCGAAGAGATCAATCAAGCATTGACGGCCTGCTATTTCTATATGAAGGATAGTTGGAACGATATGAGCTTGGAGTTGATGTTTATCAACGATTGTGCATCCGACGATTGCGAGAAAGGAGGTAGTGGCCTTACTAACGAAGGGGATATTTATCAGTTGGAAACATTCAATATATTTACGACGAACAGTAAAGTGAGCCAGTTTTGGAATATGGCATATAGGGCTATTTACCAAATAAATACACTATTGGACAAAAGCGAAATATTTCGTTCTGCGAATACGGATTTAACGGAAGACGATAAGACGTTGCTTACGCGTTATGAAAATGAGGCGCGTTGGTTACGAGGCGTTTGGTATTTTAATCTGGCTTATTTGTGGGGTGATGTTCCTTTGTTTTTGCATGCCGAACAGCCTGCGGATATATATAAACCCCGGACACCGGTGGCCCAGATTTGGGAACAGGTTATAGCCGATTTTACTGCGGCTACGGCTTTGCCGAAACGGAGCGAGTATTCCGAGGAAGACACTGGGCGCGTTACGAGCGGTGCGGCTTATGCCATGTTGGGTAGGACATACTGGTATAATCGTGATTTTGAGAATGCTTATAAGATGCTCTATGTTCTGGTTGAAGGCGAGCAAAAAGGAGAATATGAATTGGATCCAGATTTTGCGACTCAATGGTTGAACCCAAATTCCAATTTGAGAGAGTCGATTTTTGAGATACAATATGTCACCAATGGAAAGAATTGGGATGAATCGACGGGGTGGAACGGAGTTTGGTTTATTCCCAGTAGCGATGGCGGTTATGGGTTTCATTTACCGACTCAACATTTGTTGGATGCTTTTGACCCGGAGGATCCGCGAATTACTTGGACATTTGTTCGTCAAGGCGACCAATTCGTCGGGAATGATTTTGTGACAGGAGATGCGAATTATCCCAGTCGTTTCTTTGACCGTAAGCATTTTGTCCCCATGAGCGAGACTTTAAATGCGGCGTCTCCGGTCTATCCACAAGATGTAGAAATGACAGTTTATGTCATTCGTTATGCCGATGTTTTGTTGATGTATGCCGAGGCTTGTTTGGAAAAAGGCGATATCGTGGGTGCGAGAAAGTATTTGAATCAAGTGAGAAAACGAGCTCGCGAATCCAGTCCGTTGGATGCGAAACGAGTCATTCAAAAGTATGTGCCCGACACAAAGCCGACGTCGTTACCGGATATAACTTCCGATAATGTGGCGGAAGTGCGATTGGCTATTTGGAACGAGCGTCGCTTTGAGTTCGCTTGTGAGGGAATTCGCCGTATGGATTTGATGCAACAGGAACGTTATGGAGAAATTATGACGGCTGTATATAGTAACGGCTATGCGACAGAAGATGTCGATAAGGGACGTTATTATACAAAGGAAAGAGAACTTTTCCCCATTCCTCAAAATGATATAGATTTAAGCCGAGGTGCATTGGTTCAAAATCCCGGATATTAGATTGTCTTTTTAGGGAGAGTAAATATTTGATAATTAAGAAGGTAGATAATTGTATATGAAAAGATTGATATATTTGATTTTACTCTTGTTCGGATTGTCTGGTTGCAAGACAGAACAACAGGAGGTTCAGAATCCGATAGTTGTGGATACCGATTTCGTGTTGCAGGAAAACTATTATGGAGGGGCGATGCAATGGGAACCCAATGACCGGGATTCGATGACGGAGGAGCAATGGGATCGTTTGTTTAGACGAGTCGAATTTATGAAACTGGGGTATATTCGTTGTTGCATAATGCCCTATTTCTACTGTTTCGGTTATGACGGGAACGACCCTATATTGCTTTGGGACATGGATTCGACGAAAGTCGATGCCCGTTGGTATGCTAATTCTCGTCGATTCATGAACGACTTGTATCGTCAGCTTCAATTTTGTAAGGATAACGACATCGATGTGTTGCTTGGAGAGTGGTGGAAGCCGATGAATCCGAATTGGAAACAGGCTGTCCCCGTCGATATGCCTAAGTATACGATAGAATTGGACGATTCCCGATATGCCGTTCAAGTAGCTGAATTGGTTGAATATTTGGTTAAAGAGAAGGGTATGACTTGTATCAAGCAATTTAACTTGGGGAATGAAGTAAATTTGGTGGCCAATGATCCTCGAAACGGTTATTCATGGGAAAAATGGAAGAAATCCATTCTTAATCTACGCTCGGAACTGGATAAACGGGGATTGAATGATATTGAGATTGTGGGACCGGACGGAGGTTATTGGGGGACTGATGTTTGGTTCAATAAGACATTGACCGAATTGGATAGTGTGGTTCCTGTCATCGATTATCATTGGTATATCAATAAAGATTGGACTTTTACGAATCGTGTGGAAGATGAGACACGAATGTTTCGTTTCTTTACACAAATGCAGGACAGCAGCAAAGTGAATATTTGGGGCGAAATGGGTATTCGTGACGGACATAATGAGGTGCTTGACCAGCATACGTTGATTCATCAGTGGTGGTATGGAACGTTCGTTGCCGATGCCTTGATTCAGACTTTGCGCTCCGGTTGGTCGGCTGCTGCGGCATGGGGTATGGATGATGCCATGCATTATAAGGACGACCTTGATGAACAGAAGCGTTGGGGATTTTGGAATTCGATCGCAGAACAGAAAAATAAACCGGAAGAAGCGAATATACGTCCGTGGTTCTATACGTGGTCGTTGATGTCGCGTAATATCCCGAAAGGGTCGAAAATTTTGTATTCCAATTCTTATAGGACTCAGAATTTGAATGGTGTAGCCGCATTGACTCCGACAGGAGATTTGACATTTGCGATTACAAATACAGCCGATTTTGCGCAGCGTGTAACCGTACAGATTCCTACCGTCGTGAACGATCCGATAATCAATAAATATGTGTATTTCGAGGACGATTATCCGGTCGATACAGCAGGCTTTCCAGTTGTGAAAGAAGTCTTGAAAGAAGTCGATCTTCAAAAGGGGATAGTTATCGATTTCCCCGCGAAAGGTTTTGTTCTGTTGACTACGATTGGAGGTAGCAAACCGGAGATTGTAAAAAATGATAAATATATGATGGATCCGATGGAGGGTGTCCAACGTATGTATGATCATTCCGACAATTTGGGATTAAACGGTTTTCCTAAATTCTATGACGAATGTAACACTGCTGCTCCCGATTTCCAGTTCTTCAAAGTTTTGGAAGATTGCGGTACTATTCACCCTTCGACCAATGAAGAACATGCTTATATAACTTATAAGTTCGACGGATTTAATCATTTTGAAATCAAGGTGTCGGGAGTGGAGACCATAACCGATCGTTTCAAAGTGTACGTCTCGCCGGATAATTGCGAGTGGAGAGAGGTCGAATTGTCGTTTACCGGACCCGAAATGTCTGTTTGGCGTTTTGTTCATTCGACCATAACACCGAAAACAGAACTCGATAATTGCAATTATTTAAAGATTGAAATGCTGCCGAACGGTTATTTCTCTAATACTCGTATTCGTGAAGTGAAAATAGAAAAACGGTGAAATGTTAGTACGGAATATAAAGAGGGCATACTCATTGTGAGTATGCCCTCTTTCTGTTATTACAATCGCTTTGTTATAATGAAAAGGTTCTGTCTTTCATCAGATACAAAGTAAAAAGTGCAGATGTTTACTTTTAATGTCGGTTACGAAAAATCTCGACAGCTCGATAGAATGCATTTATGTTTTCAAGGGAGACACCCGGAGGAACATCGCAACCCGTTGAGATAATAAAGTTGTCGAAATCGGCAGTAGCATGCAGCAGTCTCTCCGTTTCGTCGTAGACTTGTTTCGGAGATGACGATTTGAAAATGCCGACCGGATCAAGATTCCCCATAACAATGCGATCGGACGGTACTTGTTGAAGGGCGGAGACGATGTCGCATTGATTACCGAAGTGGAGAGCCCTTGCTCCTGAGTCGATCATGGATTGCGTACAGTGCCCTGTGTTTCCGCAGTTGTGCAATACGAAAAGGAAGTTTTCATCTTGTACGGCCTCGACGATCGGTTTTATATAATTAGTCGAGAATATTGTGGCATCGTCGTTGCTGAGTAACCCGGCGGCAGGCTCGGCCATGATGATACCATCGACTCCTGTTTCTTTCAGAGCCCGAATGTATTTGAGAATAAATTCTGAACATTTTGAGAGTAGTATTTTTGCTAAATTGGGTTCGACGTAAATAGCCATCATCATTTCTGACATATCGTAAAGTCGACCTGCCAAAGAATAAGGTCCGATACAACCTGCAAAGACCGGGCGGTCATTGATTCGTTCTGCCGCAAGTCTGTTTGCTTTCAGATATTCGAGAATACGGGCGGTATCGGTATCGGGAATGCGGAGATTTTCCACTTCGTTCCTGTCGTGAAGCAACCTTTCGGCAACACTGGGAACATCGTTTTCGGAGAAATGAAGTTTTGCCCCGAAAGCTTCTGCTTCGACGGTAAGGTCCATGATGACTGTCGCCGCATCGGAAGGAGTATTTTCTGACAAGGCGATAATGGCATCGGCATGTGTCTGGCCGTCGGTAACGGCGGCTTTTACAGTTTTCTCGATGAGCTCGATTCCCGGGTGTGTCATAATGGGAATAGCATATCGTTTATTCCGATTGAGATTGAGTTTCATGATTAAATGATTTTTTGATTCGTTTCTTATAACAGTTGTCCAGTTCGCAGAATTGACAACCGTATTTGCGGGTATTGACATGAAGTCCAGAGCCTATCACTCCGCTGATAGATTTTATAGGATACATCAGGGCACTGCTATTGAGAGTGATTCCGCATACATTATCGGGTAAGAGTGAGAAGAGTAATTTCTGTTCATTCACATGCCACCCGCAATAACCCGGACTAAAACGGTTAGTATGGGGTATTCCCGGCAATTCTGTTTCCACGAACTTTTCCATAATGTCTCCTGTCGCTTCGGCAATACAACTACCGAGGGTATCCCAGATGAATAGTAGCAATGCATCGTCTGCATTCGATAGTTTATTGTGAAAATCTTGATATTCCATACCGGCAGTCGCAGCGAAAAAAACGAATCTTTCGGAGTTTTTCAACAGTGTGGCGATAGTCTGGTTAACGTGAAATATTTTTTGATTACAACATATACAATCCTTGTTTACATACCCGTCGAACATTCGAAAGTAAAAACGAGGTCTTACTATGTTGTTTGCAACGAGGAACAGGTTGTCGACTAAATCCCGAACATTTTTGTCGGGAGATACTGCTCCATACCCCATTTCTATATATACGGTTTCTTTTGTCAAGTTTAGTTCTTCGAACCGCAGTGAATGTTCCATTTCTCTTATTTGTTCAATAATTTTCGGGCGAGAGTTACAGCGGCATTGGCATTGTCGCTATATCCGTCGGCTCCGATTTCTTCGGCAAATTTCTCACTGAGTGGAGCGCCTCCAATCATGATTTTGACATCGTTTCTGATTCCGGCTTTTTCAAAAGCTTTGATAACTTCTTTCATATAAACCATTGTGGTAGTCAGAAGTGCCGACATACAGACAATGTTCGCTTTGTGTTCTTTGGCGGCTTCGACGAATTTTTCATCGGAAACATCGACACCGAGATTAATTACTTCGAACCCACAGCCTTCCAACATAGAGCTTACGAGGTTTTTCCCGATGTCGTGCAGATCGCCTTTAACCGTTCCAATGACAACTTTCCCGAGAGAGATTGTATTTTTGTCATTTTCCATGTAAGGTTTAAGAAGTTCCAAAGCTCCTTTCATAGCCCGGGCACTCATCAACAGGTTGGGAACATAGGCTTTTCCGGCTTCGAATTGAGTCCCGATTTCTTCCATTCCTTTAATCAAATAATCGCTGATCAATGTTTGCAGGTCGATATTTTCTTGAAGCGCTTCTTGGGTTGTACTGACTGCCAGTTCGAGATTCCCTTTTACGATTGCATTATGTAAATCTGAAAGTTTTGCCATTTTCGTTGGATTATTAGAAGTTGATTATTTTATAAGAAGTATTGCCTATTTTAATGAGATGTACTCCATTCTCTGCCGGAATGGAGTAACTCCCGTTTACGTTTTCTGCAAAGTGCAGTAATTTACCGTCGACAGAGAAAAGATAGACAGGCATGTTCTTAACGCCTTCAATATAAATATATCCGTTTTCGGCGGTTACCGAGATGTCGTTGTTTGTTATATATTCGATTCCCGAAACTTCTTCGGTGCTAAATATAAAATTGTCGAAGAAAGAAGTGTCGAGAACGTTCAGCCGGTCTGAATAATTTAGATTGGGATAGATGTCGATGCTTGTAATGATTTGACCGACATGATTCGACAAGTTCAGACCGTACCTAAACCATTCTCTTTTTTCGTAACAGGAAAAGTGTCCGACTGCTTTTTCTCCCGAAAGGAAATTGACGACTATCTTGATTTCGGATTGTCCTGTCGGGCGGTAATATGAGAAGAGCAGGTTGTGGTTACTTTCGGGAACTTGTACAAATGGATATAAATTTAATTGTGCGGACAAGTCTTGACCGGCATCGTTTGTTAATATATTTATTTGGCAGGCTTTATCGCTGGGATTGTTTTCTTGTATTTTGGGATTTGAAGCAATGGAAGACATTATGGAGGAATTGGCCGGAATAACTTTTACAAAAGAATTCAAATATTCGAAGTCGATGTCCAGAATTTGTCGGTATTGTTGGTCGTTGTTTGTTGTAATTTCTTGTAAATCGATAGGGGAATTTTCTGTATTGGATAGAAAGATGTTGTCAAAAATCAAAGATTCGGTGTCGAGAGTGGAAGTCGTCGCTGAATCTCTATAAGGATATATGATGATGTAATCCAGTGTTTTACCGATTAGAGGCGTTAGGTTCAGTTGTAACTCCTCCCATTCTCTATGAGGAATTTCGAATTCGTAGCCCAATAGTCTGTCTTCATTTTGTATATGTAAGGCAATGGCGATTTTTGCCGGTCTACTCCTGTACAACTGAATATTGAGCAGTGGAAAATCTTCACTGATTAGGATTTTATTGAGCGGAAATATAGTACTGAAACAATCTCGGGGATTGTATTCGTCGTTAATTAGAATTTCGGAGTATCCGGCATTGTCGCTGGTATTAGGGTCTCGTTTGCGGGGATTAGAACCTACATAGGTTCTAATCCCTTTGTTATAGTCGCCGAGAAGCATATACCCGTCTTGCGATTCAAAGTCGATGGTTAGAGTAGACTGTGTTTCGGACGTATTTGTCTCCAACGGTTCTAAGGTAGTGATGAATATACCTTCTTCCATAGGAACTTCCACCGTGATTCCGGTAGAAAGATTTTGATCGGTTATTTTTTCATACGGAAGAGACAACGCAGCGCCATCTCCGCAGCTGTTGCGGTTGAACCGATAAATGTAAAGAGGTTTGGTACAATCGACCTTAAAGGTAATGGATTGTGTTTTGCTTTGAGCATCCATACGTCGATTGACTGCGACAAACGAGTAATCTTCGGAGCCGATGCGGGCTCCGAGTATACGAATATCTTTGCGCCCTTCCAGTTCGGTCATTTTGAGAATTTTTGCTCCACGGGGAAAGTAACGGCACATCAGTTGCCATGTGTAGTACCAGGGACGTAAAGTCATACCGCCATAAGTTCCGGCATTGTTCCACATGCCGGCATTTTTATTCTGTTCCAGCCCGTCGATAGCCCAAGCCAATCCCGATGCCATGCCCGAACGGGCAAGTTGTATGCCGTAGTCCCAAAAACCTAATGCATATTCGTAGGTGTCGATTCGACAATGAGCCGGAGCATCGGCAACAGGCCAGTCGATAAAAGGGACTCCGATGGGAGCCATTTCCGACACATGGACGGGTTTGTTGAAATTGTCGTATTTATAGACATTTGCGAGATAGTTTGCAAAAGTCGTTTCAATGGTGCGATTATATAATTGATTGTAAGTATCGTCGGGCGTATCGTTCAGGTAGTTATGGAAATCATAGGCTGACAGTTGATCTGCGTTGTATTGTGCAGGTTTCCATATCCAGTCGCTCCATGAATCGGCTCCCGACAGAAAATTTGTGGGTAAGCCACGTTTCTCCAATTCGGTGTAAAGTTTTTTTATCATGGTACTCCAATCTTCGTAAGAGATACCTACTCCCAAAGGCTCGTTCGAGGGCGCATAACTGGTAATGATTTTGTCGTAACCTTTTGTTCTAAAAAGATACTCGATGAGGTCGGCTTGCAGTTGGGCACATTCGTCGGTCGTGTAAAATTGTTTATAATCCTCTCCGTTATATCCGACACCCCAGAAACCACTCATAACTTTAATGTCGTGTTCCTTATAAAGGTCCATAATTTTGAAATAGGCCTGCATGTATTTGCTATCCCAATTATAAGTTCCGATGGGCAGATTATTCCCATCATCGTCTTTGTTGAACCAATCGCGGATTACCGGTAAGCGGACTAACGAAGGTTTGATGGCAAGGATCCGTTCTGTCGTGGTTTTCCATAAATCATCGGACCACGGCTTAAAGGTGTTACCGTCGCTTTCGCGGGCGAATCCCCATTGATTGTACCCGAAACCTTCCCACGGTGTTTGTAATTCTTCCTCAACAGTTGATTCGAATGCTTGTAAATTCGCAGGGACAATCAATGTTGCAATTACAAGGGTAAGTAAAATAAATTTTCGTTTCATGTTATCAAAAGTGTTATAATTTAGAAAACGCGTGCTTCAAATATTTGCGTGACTTATCTTGTTGTGATGAATTAAAATTTTGAGTCGGAGGAACTGGGATAATGGCTCGCGATATAGATAAATCCTTTTTGTTATTTTTCTTTTCTTCGAATTTGTTTGACGGCATCGATCATTCCTCTGAATCCATCGACAGAGACATAAGAAGCGATGGAATTACCCGAACCTAATCCGTAACCCTTGCAAATGCGCCGGTATTCTGTGCCTTTTCTCAATACTTCGTCATATACGGATTGATAGGTTCCCAACGAAAGCAGATTTACATCGAAGCCTCCAAAAAGTCCTATTTGACCGTTATATCGTTTTATCCATTCGTCGAAAGGAGCGATCTGGTCTTCGTTGCTATGCTTTGCGTCGATTCCCAAAGTTATGATGTCGGGCATTATTTCGAATATGTTACCGCAACTGTGCAGAAGAAATTTTTTTTCTGCATGATGTACCAAGTCTATTATACGCTTGGTTTGAGGAAGTATGTGGTTGATGATGGTTGTCGGTTCGAGCATAGTTGATGTGCGGTGTCCCAAGTCGTCGCCCATACGGAAAAAAATGAAGATGTCGCTGTATTCTTGTATCATTTTGGACCATAATTCGACGTATAAGTCACCGATACGAATAAAAAGGTCGCGGAACAAATCGGGGTCTATGTATTGCATGATACACAGATTCTCGTAACCTACCAAATCTTGGGCGGATTCGAAAATGCCATACCCGCATCCTCCATATGCTTTCATTCCTGTTGGCAAGACTTTTCTGATAGCGTCGAGTTTGGGTTTGTTCGCTTCCCAAAACAAATGGGGTATTTCGTCGAAGGGATAGCGCTCAAAATCTGATCGGGTTTGAATGGGGCCTAATTTTCCTCCCATAATTGCACCGTGCTCCGGGAAAACGTCGCAGATTGGAGCTTCGAAGTCAAAGGCATCGTAGGTATTATTTTTCCAAAACTCCGTTACTTTTTTGAAAAAGTATTCTGGTTCTGTTTCTCGGTAACCGATAAGTTCTTCTCCTGTAAATTTCTCTATAAATTCAATATCGATGTGATGTTCATATAGAGGGAGATACTTTGGCTTTTTGTTATAAAGGACATCGAGAATGTTGTTTGCATTCGGCTGAAACTGTTCCATGTTTTGAGAGAATTTTTAGTCGTTCCAATGGGTTAAACCGGCTTTGATATTTTCCAGTGGCATATCGGGTCCGGCTTCGAATTGCCCGATGAGGCCACCATTTACCCATAGAGCTTCTTTCATTTTGTGTACGGCGTCGATTACATCTTCGACACTTCCTTCGGGGAGTATGTGCTGACGACATATTTCGCCCCAGTTTGTAATACGTCCGTTGCATTTTTCGGAGACTTTGTCTAATCCCATGCACCACACTTGACTATTGATGGCATCTACTCCTATCTCGATCAAGTCGTCGTATAGTTCCAAAATGTAGCCGTCGCTATGCATAAAAACGAATTTACCGGCAGTATGGACTTTGTCAAAAAACCGTTTGTATAAAGGTTTATATTGTTTTCTCCATGTTTCAGGCGAGATTAATAAAGAGCGTTGTGAGCCCCAGTCGTCTCCGAAAATTATTCCGTCGACTTCTAATTTGAGCCATTCGTCTAAATAGGTGTTATAAAAATCTTCGACAATTTCCATTAGTTTGAAATATTCCGGAGATTCAATCAACGTATCCATGAAAAGGTTTTCTGTACCACGAAGGTATTGCATACGTTCGAATAAGCTAATCCAACCGCCTAAGATAAATTTGTCTTTATGAGTGTCGATGAATGCTTTTGTCTTTTCAAATCCAGAGATGCCTGATAAAAATAATTTTTTGGGACTTTCATAGTTCCAAACTTTATTGAAATCGGCAAAAGGATATTCTTTTACTTCTCCGATAATACCTGCTTGGTGATTTACCCAAGTCGATCCCCAACAATCGGTATAACTGCCGATTTGGTAGTGACGTGCGTCTTCGGTGGGGTCGTCGAACGGAGCGGAGAGAATATCGATTTCGCAGCGATTGATGATGTCGTCAAGCGCTTGTCCGTATTTTAGTTTTGCGGCGGGCAGTTGCCACAGGTTTACCGGAATCCATTCCGGATTGTCATGTCGAAGGGTTCGTATTACATTTTCTTTGGCTGTCATCATAGCGGAATGGGTAGTTATATATTGCATTTAAATGTCTTGTCGCCGATTTGTATTAAATAATTGCCATTGTTGAAATAGATATTCTCATTATTGGTCGAGATGTTTTGTCGATATAGTAGTTTACCGGATAGATCGAAAATATTGACTTGCTCTCCGATTGCATTTTTGATTATGATTTGATTGGATACAACGGAACAGTCGATTTCGTTGTTCCTTAATTCGTTAATAGTCGTGGGATCGCCTTCGTTTTTGAATAGAAAATATTCATTGTCGGCTATATCGGAGGTAGAGGCCGTTATAATGTTGTCTTTTTGAGACAAATATTTTCCGTTAGCCAAAGCCCGTATTGCAGCTTTTTCACCTTTGTCTATGTAGAGGAATTTTGAGGCGGTGTCGAGATTCGATGAAAGTTCCAAAGCGCCGGTAGCAGCATTGACCGATAGATATGAATTGTTTTCGTTGAAGGCGATATATCCGTCGTCGGTATGAGAAACATTAAAACCTGTACCGTTCGGATTCATCGTAATGTCATTATTGCTGATCGTTAACCTAAGATTGTTGGCAACGTTTTCCAAATAGTATCGTCCATTCCAATAGCTTCTTTCCCCCGAAACGGCAATACATACAATTTCGAATTTTTTGTTTTCCAACAGTTTGATGTGGAGTATATGTTCTCCGATTCCCAAATCGGTCAATACGATTTGGTCGATGTGTTCTCCGTTAGAGCCGTCAATGACTACGGCCGGATTGTCGTCTACCCAAATTTGGGCCGTTCCGAAATTTTCGTTTGCCGGGCGTTTCCAATATGTGACGGCAGCAACGTCTCCGTTAATTTTAAATTGAAGTTCACTGTTTGCAATTTCGCTTCTCCAACCTTTTCCTGTGCCGAAATCCCAAATAGAACCTCCCGCCGTCCAGACACCTGTTTGGACCGGGGTTATATCGGTTTCGCTCAAATAAAATGCATCTTCTAAAATGTTGCTATATAGCGGAGCTGGTAGTGATGCCATTCGATCGATGTTCGATGCTTTTTTCCCTTCAAGTAGTTCGGTCGCTATTAGGTCGGCGATTTTTTGATGTGCGGTTGTATTGGGGTGTATGCCATCACCGCCGATGAGTGTAGAGGTTTGGTAATAGTCCAGCCATGTTTTTTCTCCTTTGATTATTTCGTCTTTTATGGCATCGTTGTAACTGACGATCGGAATTTGACAATGTTGAGCGATGGGATATTGACGTTCGATTTTTGAAATCCCAGCTTGCGTGCATAGCATTAGCGATATAACGGCTGGCTCACCCGGGTTTTTCCAACATTTCCGTATCAGGCTTTCGTAAGAATCCAGATAAATATCTTCGAGTTGATCGTTGCAGGCATATTCGATTATAATCAAATCGGGGTTGAATCGTAATAGTTTCTCTTCGGCACGGATACACCCGAAATAGGAATTCGTAGAACCGATACCGATATTGATGAAATTGACGTCGATTCCAAAAGTCGATTCGAACCAAGTCTTTAATCGGGCTCCGTAACAATTGGTCTCCATCGGTTCGGCGTTGGCTCCGGCAGTCATCGAACCACCTATGACACCGATGGTAATGTCATTACCGCTTTCAGCTTTTTCCAATAGCTTTTGAACCCGGTAATAGTTCGTTTTTTCGTTGTAATTCTTCGCTTGATAGCCATCTCCATAATATACTATGTTTCTTAATAATTCTATGTCGGATTGGGCATCTAAATAGATAACGACCTGAGTCGCATCTTCCGGTATCAAGCTGTCTTTTAAAGTACATTGATATAGTCCATGCCCTTTATCCGTTATTTCTGGATAACCGTTGTCCCAACCTTCCACATATTTGGTTTCTTCTCCGGCCGAATTTTTTACGGCCAAAGTGGGACGTAGTCCGGTCGGAGAATAGTAATCGACAATTATTTCATGAGCAATTTCATTTTCGGGCAGTTCATAAACTAAGAATGAGTAGTTTGATGGATCGTCGATTTTCAATCGATAGATGTCTCCGGCTCGTTGTGCCCAATCGTCGGTCGTTCCAGAAATCAATTTTGAGTTACCAATCCAAGTTATTTTATAGGTATCTTCGAATTCGTCATATATGCGTCCTGCGTATAGTAATTGGATACTGCATAGTAATAGAGATAATGTTAGGCATTTAAATATGTTCACTTTCATGATAGGTAGTATTAAGTTTTTGTTTTATCGTTTGTATGTTTTTTATGCAAAATTAGAATGGGTATTTGAAATATTATGATATGATTGAGTTAAAGGGTAATATTTTTTTGAACAGTTTATTGTTTAATGATGAAGTAATATTTGATTTTCAAAATAGTATTATATATGTTCTGAATAGAACCAATGGGTATAGATGGAAGATATGAAGTGTTTTTTTTCGTTTATTATTTTTATGATTGATGTCCGATTTACAATGAAATTTTTTATAATTTAAAATATTTGTGTCGCTTTATTTTGTAAAATTATATATACATAATACCTAAATGTGGGTATTATATAGTATATATATTATATTTAATTTTGCATAAAATTTTGTGGAACTATTTATAGGCAAATCATTTATTGTGTAGCATTTGTAAGAGCTGTTTATTTTGGAATCAAAATATATAATTAAGTAGTGTTTTTATGAAGTTATCAAGTACTAAATTAAAGGTTTTTGGAGGTTGGATCGTTGTGCTTATGTGTATAATGGTTTTTTCTTCCAAAGTTTTAGGGTCGGAATCTATTCCGAAAGAACGTGAAAATTATCAATTTACAGAACGGAGTGTACCTCTTAAATCAGGTAAAGCGCAGGTTCGTAAATATAGAAAGCGCTCGTCTCGAAATCCAGTGGGAATTATTAATATCTCTAAGTTGCCGGCTCGTACTCGTGTTGCCAAAATTAATGCACAAAATTCACCGGCGAATTTGTTCGGCTTTTTGGCAGCTACTAATAGTTATGAAGAGAGGGATTATGGTATCTACTCGATTAATCCTAATACCGGAGATTATTCTAAGCTGTATGACGTAGAGGAATATGGTGAAGGCGAAGGCGGTGGAACTTACGCTAATGGAAAATTCTATTTATCGGTTTTTGACGAGTTTTACTGGTCGGGTATCAATTCTGCAAAATTAGTAGTCGTAGATGTCGTGACAGGTGATAAACAAGTTATAGAAAAAGAGGCGGAATATCCTAATGCTGCGGTGAATATGACCTATGATCCGGTCAATGATGTTGTTTATTCAATTAATTATGATGAGGCCGGGGAGGCTTATACGTTGAGTAAATTGGATCTCCAAACATTGGATTTTACAGTTGTCGCTCCAATGGAAAATTCTTATCGGGGAATGTGTATCGATGGAGAAGGGCAAATGTATGTAATCGATGATTATGGCGATGTATATAAGTTTGATAAAGAGTCTGCCGTACAGGGGGAGAAAGTAGTGAGTACAGGTTTTTTCCCTGAATATTCTCAATCGTGTTGTTGGAGCCCTCTCGATCGTAAAATCTATTGGGCTGCTTGTAATTGGAGTGAAAGCGAGTTGATTGTAATAGATCCGGTCTCGAAAGAGTTTTATACGCAATTGACTTTTGACAATGGAGAGGAGTGGATTGGCTTGTACACGACAGATCCTTTTTCTGATCCTTCTGCTCCGGCTGCTGCTGAAAATTTGAGTATATCCTATGCGACTCCGGGTGCGACGACAGCCCGAATTTCGTGCGATCTTCCTACAAAGACTGCCGGTGGTAATGAACTGAAAGGATTGGTAAATGTCGCCATAGTAGTCGATGGCGATACTGTCCAGATAAAGGAAAACCAAAGTCCCGGTGCGGAATTTTCTATATCTCTTGCATTAACGAATGGATTACATGTATTGAAAGTAATTTGTTTGAATAGTGGCGGAGAGGGGGTTGCAGCTTCGATAAAAACTTTTACCGGAGAAGATATGCCCCAAATTCCAACCGAAGTGACCGCTGTTGCCGAAGAATCTGGGAAAGTAACCCTTTCTTGGACATTACCCGAAGCCGGTATTAATGGAGGTTGGGTAAACTTGACAAAAGTTTCGTATGACATTCTTCGTAATGGAGAGTCGTTATCGACCGACATAAAAGAGACAACTTATATCGATAATCTTCCCGAGAATGAGTTAAAGTCTTACAAGTATACTGTAATCGTGAAGTTCGGCGGAGAAGAGTGTGGGTCGGTCGAGAGTAATTCGGTCGTTTTTGGGAAAGCCGTTTCGCTTCCTTATGAACAAACTTTCGAAGATGCATCGTCATTCGATTTGTTGAACATAATCGATAATAATGGCGATGGTGTGACTTGGCAATTCGATACGGGTCAATTTAGTGCGGGTTATACTTTCTCTGCCGATAATGCTGCTGATGATTATTTGGTATTGCCTAAAATGACTTTTAAAGCTTATAATGTTTATCAGCTTTCGTTCGATATTTGTTCAGGCTCGGGGTATAATGCAGAAATTATTGGTGTTAAAGTGGGAGCGGAGCCTTCCGTAGAATCGTTATCTACGATTGTTATGGAACCGACGGAAATTATGGCGGATGCGTCTTCTCCGAGACATATTGTACTTACCTACGTGCCAGAAGCGAACGGGCAAGGAAATTTTGCAATTCATTGTACAAGCGTTGCCGATCGTTTTGGAGTTAATGTAGATAATATTCGTGTGGAAGAATTCGGAAGTATTTATGCTCCGAAGGGCGTAACCGATTTTGTGGTGACGGCAGATCAAGCAGGATTACAGAAAGCTACAATGAGTTTTGTCGTTCCGAAAGAAAATTATCAAGGAGAACCTCTTTCGTCTGTTTCTAAAATTGAAATCTTGCGTAATGGGAAGTTAATCAAAACGTTTGAAAATCCGGTTTTGGGAGCGACATTAACGTATGAAGACGAACATTCGGACTTTGGGTTTAACACATATAGTGTTGTAGCTTATAGTGGAGAAAATGCCGGTGTAAAAGTGGAACAAACGGTATTCTGCGGTATTTATTCTTTACCTTATATGGTAGCACCGACTCAACAGGAGTTTTCTTTGTTTACGATCAAGGATAATAATAACGATGATAATACTTGGTACTACGATATAAGCGACGGTTCGTTGAAGTATGCTTATTGTTCGAATTCGGCCGATGATTATGTCATAACGCCGGCCATCGAATTGGGAACCGCCCATATGATAGAGGTCGTGTTTGACGCTAAGGCCGGTGTAATGGGTTCTGAGAAATTGGAAGTGACTTATGGTAAATCGGATAAGCCGGAAGATCAACAAAAGGCTCAGACATTTGATTTGACGAACAAGGAATATCAAACTTTTACAGCTACCTTTGAAGTTACAGAGCATGGCCGTTATTATGTCGGATTCCATGCAATTTCCGATCCAGATCAATTTACCTTGAATATAAAAAATATAGAGGTGCGTAACGGTTCGTTGATGAAAGCTCCGGCCGCTGTTACAGAATTAAAGGCTACTCCCGCTGCACAAGGGGGGCTTTCGGCAACGCTGAGTTTCCGGTTGCCTACTCAAAGCTTGAACGGTGAAGAGCTGACTGGTACGGTCGATGTGACCGTGAAGCGTGTCGACGGGTTTGTGGTCGCTGAATTTACGGGTAAACAACCAGGCGAAGTTCTTTCTTGTAATGATGAGAATGCGGTTCAGGGAAATAACGTTTATACTGTGGTGGCCAAGAATGAGTTTAGTGAAGGAGGAACAGCTACGGTAAAGTGTTATTGCGGTATCGATGTTCCAAGCATTGTGTCGAACTTTACAGCTTTACCCTCTTCCGATAATTTGAAGGCCGAGTTATCGTGGAGTGTTCCTACGGTTGGTGTGCATAATGGTTATTTCCAGCCATCTGATATTACGTATAAGATTTATGAGTATGTGGGTACGAGTTATAGAGAAGTGGGAACTACCACAGCCCTTTCTTATACGGCTACTCCGTCCTCTTCTAAACTCGATTCTTATACTTTCCTTGTCTCTGCTACTACTATCGGGGGCGAAGGCGAGGCTGCGTTAGATAATGTCGTATTGGGAATCCCTTATACGATGCCTTTCGAGGAAAACGGTGTGAATAATATGACAACAACTTATCCTTGGATTATGGGGGCATTGAGCGGACAAGCCGAGTGGGGATTGACGAATTATATTCGCAGTCTCGGTTTGGAGCCGGAAGATGGAGGAATGTTCGTTTGCCATTCTCAATCGGGTAAGGGAGAAGCTCGTTTACAAGTCCCCAAATTAAATTTGGGTGGTTTTAATGCTCCTACATTGACATTTTTATTATATCGTTACCAGAATGCTGCCGGAAAATTATCGGTGAAAGTGACTGCCGATGATAAAGCATATACCGAGGTTTATAGCGCCAATACAGCCTCTTTTCTTCCGGGTTGGACCGTATGCAAAGTAAATTTGGCTCAATATAAAGATTATCCGTGGATTGCAATTGTGTTTGATGGAGCTGTTTCTAATGGTAGTGATTATGTAATCATCGATAATATGGCAGTTGCTAATGAGTCGGAATTTGATGCGAAACTCGAAAGTATCAAAGGTGTTCGTCGTCCTGTCGTGGGTGAATCTGAAAATTATACGGTTGTCGTTAAAAATAACGGGAAGCAGTCGATAACTTATGATGTGAATCTTTATGTAGATGAGACTCTGGTTCAAACTCTTTCTCGGACGGAGGCTTTGGCGCAGGGAGAAACAGCCGATCATTTATTTACGGTTACTCCTACGGCTGAAATGATAGGCAAAGAAACTCCTATTAAAGCAGAGGTTATAGCAAAAGAGTCTGATGAGATCCCAGAAAATAATATATTGGAGGCAATAATAATCGCTTCTCAATCAGAGTTGCCTGTTATTACCGACCTAGTCGGGGAGAAAACAGAGAAGGCTCATGAACTGTCTTGGACAAAGCCTACATTGACCCCCGAGCCGATGGTAGATGATTTCGAAGGTTACGAATCGTTTATTTATGAGAATATAGGTGATTATACGGTGGTAGATGGAGATGGCTTGACCTCTGCCGGTATTTTATTTGTAGAATTTCCGAATATGGGTACACCGATGGCGTTTCAAGTCTGGGAACCTCTGGCCGAGGGTGTTGATGTGACTTCGAATAACTGGAAGCCTCATTCTGGTGAAAAATGTTTGGTTTCTTGGGCTGGTTTGAGTTATGACGGTCTGACGCCTCAAAATGACGACTACTTGATTTCTCCTGAAATTATAGGAGGAACAAACGTGTCGTTCTATGCTACGATTCCTACAACGGAATATACGCCGGAGACGTTTGAAGTGCTTTATTCGACGACAACGACCGATGTAGATGCCTTTGAATTGCTTGCTACGGAATCGGTTCTTAATGTAGGTTGGAAAGAATATTCTTATCAGTTACCAGAGAATGCCCGTTATTTTGCAATTCATTATATCAGTTCAAATAAGTTCGCTTTATTAGTTGATGATTTGTCGTATGTTCCGGTATCGGCGGTAAAAGATTTATCGGTTGTAGGGTATCATGTTTATTGCAATGGACAGAAACTGACTCAAACTCCTATCGTTGAGACGAATTATTCTACTCCGTCTATTGAATATGGAGCTTATCATGTCACTGTTGTTTATGATAAAGGAGAATCGTTCCGCTCGAATACCGTTCGTTTGGGAACATCGGCAGTAGATGAGTTGAACCGAAATGACATCAGGGTTTATGGTATGAACGGTTGCATTATGGCTGAGGGGGTGACAGGAAGAAAAATATCTGTTTATGGCATTGATGGTCGTACGCTCTTTTATATAGAGTCAGAAAGTGATACAGAGAAAATTCCAATGGAAAGAGGCGTTTATCTTGTGAAGGTAGATAATCGAACAATCCGGGTTCAAGTCCGTTAGTCAGCACACTGCTGGTAAAAGTATGAGAAGAGAGGAGCTTTTGAATAACGAAAGGCTCCTCTTTTTTACATTAAGAAGCCGTTGAATAATATTCGAGTCGTGGAACCGTTTATATAATATGTAATACTGAGTGTATATTATGCAAAATATCTATGATGCCCGACAAAAAGGGAAACTGATTTTTTTGTTGATTTCTGTCTTGCTGGTTGGCGGGGTACTTTATGTCTCGAATGACCTTGTAGAAGACTTGTCTATCGAGGAGCGAAAGAAAATGGAAATATGGGCCGAAGCGACGCGTGAATTGGCCAGTGACAAGACTGAAATGAGCATGGAGTTGATATTGAAAGTGATACAGAGCAATACCTCCATACCGGCGATTATCGTCGATGATACCGGCGAAATAAATCAGTACCTTAATTTGAATTTGCCCGAAACGGATACGGAGAAATATTTACAAGAGAAACTGGAACAATTAAAAAGTAAATCCAATTTGATAGAGATCAATTTGGGAGACGGGGAGAAACAGTATCTCTATTATGACGATTCTATTTTGTTAAAGCGGCTATCTTTTTATCCGTACGTGCAGTTGGGTGTTATGGTCCTGTTCGTTTTAATCGTTTATTTTGCGTTGATTAGTACGAAAAAGGCCGAGCAGAATAAGGTGTGGGTGGGATTATCGAAGGAGACTGCTCACCAATTGGGAACTCCTATTTCGTCGTTGATGGCATGGATGGATTTGTTGGAATCGTCGGGTGTGGATCCCTCGTTACTGTCGGATATGAATAAAGATGTGAACCGTCTGTCTGTCATAGCCGAACGCTTTTCTAAAATAGGCTCGAAGCCAGAAATGGAATTGATATATGTCAACGAAGTGCTTGAAAATGCAACAGAATATATGCGTCGCAGAGTTTCCGATAAAGTATTGATTACGACTCATCTCCCTTCTGATGCCGAGGGTGCGATGGTGTGTCTTTCTTTATTTGAATGGGTTATAGAGAATTTGTGCAAGAATGCAGTCGATGCGATGAATGGGGAAGGGCGTATAGATGTTTATATGACATCGGAGAAGCAACAGATTTATATCGATATAAAAGATACGGGCAAGGGGATTGCACGGAAAAATTTCAAAACGGTTTTTAATCCGGGGTACACGACCAAGAAACGGGGTTGGGGACTTGGACTTACTTTGGCAAAACGTATTATAGAGGATTATCATGCCGGACGCATTTATGTGAAAGATTCGGAAGTAGGAAAAGGTACGACATTCAGAATCGAATTGAAGCGAGTCGTTTAGTCGGGCTGGAAAATCTTTTTTTTTTTGAATGTTGTCGGGGCTAATCGATTATGGCTCTCCATTTGAAAAATTGTGAATGTGAAATAAAAACTACCGAAAAGATTGACTTGTAACGATTATTTTTTATACCTTTGCGGAGTTTTAACGACAAATAGCATTGGGACGATTTAGTGCTTATAAATTACCGCTCAAAAGTATGCCGATAGGTACTCAGGATTTTGAGTATGTATTGGATAATGAGTTCTTTAAGAATATCGAAGGTGAAGATGTTCAAAAAGGAAAGGTGAAGGTGAAATTGACAGTGAAGCGGACGGCGGCTTCTTTCGAACTGGATTTTGATTTGGAAGGAGTTATTCAAATTCCGTGCGATCGCTGTTTGGACGATATGGACCATGAGGTAAAAACCCAAGAAACGCTCTATGTGAAATTCGGTTCGGAATACAGCGAGGAGAGCGATAATGTGGTTGTTATTCCTGAAAGTGACGGGGAATTGAATATTGCATGGTTTTTATATGAGTTCATTGCACTGACAATACCTTTGAAGCATGTTCATCAGGCAGGAAAATGCAATAAATCGATGAGTGCTAAATTGCGTAAACATGCGGCGCGTTCTATGGACGATAGCGACGAAAGTGAAGATGCCGCATCATACGATGATGAAGATGTTGTAGATGAAGTGCCCGGCGAAGGGGAGGAAACTGACCCGAGATGGGACGAATTAAAGAAAATAATAGATAATAATTAAAGTAATAGAAAAATGGCACATCCTAAAAGAAAACAATCGAAAACGAGAACAGCCAAAAGAAGAACTCATGATAAAGCTGTGGCTCCAACTTTGGCAGTTTGTCCTAACTGTGGTGCTTGGCATGTATACCATACTGTATGTGGAGAGTGTGGTTATTACAGAGGAAAATTGGCAATCGAAAAAGAAGCTGCTGTTTAAGCTCTTATCGATAAGTATGTATGGCCCTAAAGCGATTTAGGGCATTTTTTCACACACTAAGCCGATTTTATTATTATGCAGAATGCAAAAATAACGGGAATTGCCTCGTATGTTCCCGATTATGTTTTGACAAACGACGAGTTGTCGCATATGGTTGATACCAACGACGAGTGGATTACTACTCGTGTAGGTATTAAAGAACGTAGAATTTTAAAAGGAGAAGGAACGGGATCTTCCGATTTGGGTGTAAAAGCAGTCGCCGAATTGTTGAAAAAAACAGGAGTAAAGCCCAGTGAAGTGGATTTACTCATTTGTGCTACGTCGAATCCCGATTATCGTTTCCCTTCTACGGCATCGATCGTATTGGAAAAATTGGGGATAAAAACAGCTTATGGGTATGATATACAAGCCGCTTGTGCAGGGTTTATCGTTGCTTTGCAAGCAGGAACTGCCTATATAAAGAGCGGACTGTATAAGCATGTGGTTGTTTTGGCGGCAGAAAAGATGTCGTCGATGGTTAACTATAAGGACCGTTCTACTTGTCCACTGTTCGGTGATGCTGCGGCTTGCGTTATGTTAGAACCTACCGACGAGGAAGTCGGAGTGAAGGATGCCGTGTTGCATACCGATGGTATGGGACTGCCTCATTTGCTGATGAAAGCCGGTGGCGCTGTTCATCCGGCTTCGCACGAGACGGTAGATCATGATGAACATTTTGTTTATCAGGAAGGTCGGGCGGTATATAAGCATGCGGTAACCGATATGCTCACTTCTTCGGAAAGCGTGATGGCTCGCAATGGTTTGTCCGTAGATACGATCGATTATTTTATTCCTCATCAAGCAAATTTGCGTATTATAGAGGCTATTGCCGATCGTATAAAGCTGCCGGAAGAAAAATTATTGGTCAATATTCAAAAGTACGGGAATACGAGTGCATCGTCTATCCCCTTGTGTATGGCCGAATTTGAGCATAAATTCAAAAAAGGAGATAAACTTGTCCTCACGGCTTTTGGCGCAGGATTTACATGGGGAGCTCTTTATCTCATTTGGGGATACGACGCAAAATAAATTTGTCGAGATATAAGAAAGACGCATCTTTTGGCGAAAGAGATGCGTCTTTTCTTGTTTTCGAACAAAAGCGATTATAGGTTGTTTCGTTGGGTAGAATATTTTCACTACTTTTGTATTCAGAAGTTATTGACTTGTAACCGAATAAAACAGAATTATGCATAAGGCCGGATTTGTAAATATTGTCGGGAATCCCAATGTAGGTAAGTCTACGTTGATGAATTCACTGGTCGGAGAACGAATTTCGATTATTACGTCGAAGGCACAGACAACTCGTCATAGAATTATGGGAATAGTGAATACCGAGGATATGCAGATCGTCTATTCCGATACTCCGGGAGTTCTTGTCCCTAATTATAAGTTGCAGGAGTCGATGCTGAATTTTTCTCAGTCGGCATTACTCGATGCCGATATTTTGCTTTATGTGACCGATGTGGTGGAAGCTCCTGCGAAAAACCAATCGTTCCTCGACAAGGTGGCTCGGGAGACGGTTCCTGTATTGGTAGTTATCAACAAGGTCGATTTGCTGAAAGAGCAGAGCGTTCTTGAAACGTTGGTAGAGGAGTGGAAACAGTTGTTGCCGAATGCCGAGATTATACCGGTTTCGGCACAATATAAATTTAACCTCGACTATTTGTTGAAGCGTATTCAGGAATTACTACCTCCGTCACCTCCGTTTTTCGAGAAAGATGCTTTGACCGATAAGCCGGCTCGTTTCTTCGTAACGGAAATTATCCGTGAGAAAATATTGCAGACGTACGATAAAGAGATTCCGTATGCTTGTGAGGTGGCGGTAGAACAATTCCATGAAGAAGAGAATCGTATTCATATTATGGCTGTTATCTATGTGGAGCGAGATTCTCAGAAAGGAATTGTTATCGGGAAAGGCGGTTCGGCTTTGAAGAAGGTAGGGACTTTGGCCCGGAAAGATATCGAAGTGTTTTTTGACAAAAAAGTTTTTCTCGAACTGTATGTAAAAGTGGAGAAAGATTGGCGTAGTCGGGAAAATAAATTGAAAGGTTTCGGGTATATACCTGAATAAAAGATTAAGAAATAAAGGCTGTGAGAGCCGTAAAAAGAAAGTGGAATTATGGGAAATATAGTAGCGATAGTAGGACGCCCGAATGTGGGAAAATCGACTCTTTTCAATCGTCTGACTCAAACTCGTAAAGCGATTGTCAACGAAGAAGCCGGTACGACACGGGATCGACAATACGGTAAGGTCGAGTGGTGCGGTCAGGAATTCTCTGTTATCGATACCGGAGGTTGGGTTGTTAACTCGGAAGATATTTTTGAGGAAGAGATTAACAAACAAGTAGCTTTGGCCATTGAGGAAGCCGATGTTATTTTGTTCATGGTCGATGTGAAAACCGGCGCGGTAGACCTCGACGACCATGTGGCAGCTATATTGCGCCGTTCGGATAAACCGGTGATTTTGGTAGCGAATAAAGCTGATTCGAACGAGTGGCAGTATAACGCCGCCGAATTTTATTCGTTCGGGCTGGGCGATCCTTTTTGTGTGTCGGCAGCCAGCGGTTCGGGAACGGGCGATTTGCTGGACGAGATATTGAAACGTTTTACCAAAAAATCGGAACCCGAGATAGAGGAAAACATTCCTCGTTTTGCGGTGGTGGGACGCCCTAATGCCGGAAAGTCTTCTATCATCAATGCGTTTATTGGCGAAGACCGGTATATTGTTACCGATATTGCCGGTACGACTCGCGATTCGATTTATACCCGATACGATAAATTCGGATTCAATTTTTATTTGGTAGATACGGCCGGCATTCGTAAGAAAGGGAAGGTTACCGAAGATCTCGAATATTATTCGGTGATTCGCTCCATACGAGCTATCGAAGCCTCTGATGTTTGTATTTTGATGATCGATGCTACAAGAGGTATCGAAGGACAGGATTTGAATATCTTTTCGTTGATACAGAAAAATAAAAAGGGTTTGGTGGTTTGTGTCAACAAGTGGGATTTGGTAGAAGATAAATCGAACAAGGCTATTCAAACTTTCGAAAATGCCATACGGGCACGTCTTGCTCCTTTTGTCGATTTTCCCATTGTCTATGCTTCGGCGTTGACTAAGCAACGTATTTATAAAGTTTTGGAGAACGCCGTGCAGGTTTATAAGAACCGGCATACCAAGATACCTACTTCGAAATTAAACGAAGTGTTGCTGAGTGCGATAGAAAATTATCCGCCTCCTGCACATAAAGGCAAGTATGTAAAAATAAAATATGTGACCATGTTGCGGGAGACTTACGTCCCCACGTTCGTGTTCTTTTGTAATTTGCCGCAATGGGTGAAAGACCCGTACAAACGGTATCTCGAAAACAAGATACGGGAGAATTGGAATTTCAGCGGTACACCCATCAATATTTTCATGCGAGAAAAATAAAACTGTTTATAGCTTTTGTCGTTTGTCCCGAAGTCTCACAGATTTCGGGACAGATATTTTAAATACTATTGAAAGATTGCTATTTTTGTGAATAGTAGAGTCTTGATTTTAATTATTTAGAAGTTTTTATATATGGAGGATAAGGGAGAAAGTAAATTCCGGAATGTGATGGAGCGTTATTGGTATGCCCTTTTTATCATTGCTGTCGCATTGGCTGCCGCCGTAATAGGTTTTATTTGTGAGGCATGGAAAATGCAGGAGGGATTTTTGTACGATTTGTTAACGTCTATTATAAGTACGACTATTGCATTTTTCTTGTTTACGTTAACCTATCAGTTACTTACGAAAAGAACCTCTGCCCAGAGTATAGTCGAAGAGATAAAACCTCTTTTGGATCGTCAGCAACAACGAGTGAAGGAAGAGTTTCGAAATGAGGTCGATGATAGTATTGTTAAATCGTTGGGCGCTGAATTGGATATTATTCAGAAGTATGATTCCAAAGAAGTGATTGATGTCGTGAATAATTGTAGCGAGCGATTGCTAGGTAGTCTTTTAGCGAAGAATATGCAGGGGGTATTTTCGTCTATCTTAAAGAACCCGTCATACAGAGACGATATGGTATATGATATTCAAATTATTCCTAATCGAAAAGACGAACTCTACGATGAGGCTGGACAGTACATGAGATGTAAAGATGCTGGATTTTGCATATCGCAATCTTTGCGTTATAAGAAATATTTGAAGAAAGGAACGGAGAATAAGTTGACCAAATTTTCATGCTTTTTTGCTTTTAATGAGAATCCTTTCTTCCAGAAAGAGCAAGGCGAGGTTTTCTTTTTGAGAGAAGAATTGTCGTGTCTTTCTTTTATTGAGTCGTTGAATGTTGAAAATGCAGTTTCTTTATTGAACTATTCGGTAGAATTTTATTTGGGAAATGTTCCAATTTGCGTAAGAGACATAGAAGTGGAGCTCGTGAAGTTGGAAAATTCGGCAACAATAGGTATCAAACTTACCTCTGATATTCCCGACAGAGTATTATGTATCGATGGGGAGTATGTATATTTCGATGCTAAGATAAAATGTTCTTATCCTACATTACGACGGGAATTCTACTTTAAAGTGCCCGAGCTCACGCGCCATGCCGATGTGTCTATTTCTTTACCTTCCTCTAAGGAAGAGCTTCATTTAGTAAGTTTTACCGATAATTATCGGATAGAGTCGTATGGACATAACAGATACTCGTTTAGGCACGGAGAAAACAATAATGAGATTTTATTACCCAATAATGGATTTACAGCCGTATGGTGATCAACTATGAGGAATATTTCGAGCAGGCGGGGTTGGTCGATATTCAAACTGCCATTCCCGATGTGGTCGTAGATTTGAAATACGCTACGGCCGATAATTTTATGGGTGAAATTTTATATCCCGATTTGAGAAAAGCCTATCTATTGCCTCATATGATTTCACGGCTGGCCCGGGTACATGCCCGGTTACAGGAGTTAAAGCCGGGATATAGGTTGGTGATTTACGATGCCGCCCGTCCGTTAAGCATACAGCGCAGAATGTTCGAGCGAGTGCGAGGTACACCGCAAGAGCAGTATGTGGCTAATCCTTACAATGAGGGAGGCTTCCATAATTACGGCATGGCTGTCGATTTATCGATACTCGGTAGCGATGGCGTCGCATTGGACATGGGCAGTCCGTATGATTTTTTTGGAGAAGAAGCGCATACGGTCGACGACGATTATTTATTGAAGACAGGTAGGATAAGCGAGGCGGCTTATCACAATCGACGATTTTTGTATGCAGTCATGCGAGAACAAGAGCTTTATCCGCTTCCTAATGAATGGTGGCATTATCAACATTATGTACAGGAGTCGGATAAGAAACGATTTAAAATATTGGATTTTTGATGATGTACAGACCTCAATTTTTATGCCCCGGCGATAGCGTTTCCATTGTTTCGCCTGCGAGTATTATCAATCCCGATTATGTGAAAGGGGCGACCGGCGTTTTGGAAAGTTGGTCGCTCGGTGTGACTGTTTCTTCTCACTGTCTGGATCATTCGGGCGTTTATTCGGGGACGATAGATGAACGAATGAACGATTTCCGCCATGCGTTGTACGATCCTGCTGTGAAGGCTGTCTTGTGCAGCCGTGGCGGATATGGGGCTGTTCATTTGTTGGACGGATTGACCGATGATATTGCTCGGAATCCGAAGTGGGTTATCGGATTCAGCGACATATCGGCTTTGCATGCTCTCTGTGTGAGCCGTGGGGTGATGTCGTTGCATGCTCCCATGTGCAAGCATTTGACTACCGAGCCGGCGGATAATCGTTGTACGCACTATTTACGGCAAATTTTATTCGGAGAAATTCCCGAATACAAGGAAAATCCTCACCCGTTGAACCGTTGCGGCGAGGGACGGGGAATGTTGGTGGGTGGAAATATGGCGGTTTTGTGCGGATTGATTTCTACTCCGTATGATATATTTTTGCCTGGAACGGTTTTGTTTATAGAAGATATAGCCGAGCCTCCTTACAAAATAGAACGCATGCTTTATAACTTGAAACTGTCCGGTCGTTTGGCTTCGTTGTCGGGATTGATCGTGGGTAGGTTTACCGAGTATACCGAGAACGAAGGTCTGGGTGGTACATTGTATGAGTTGATTCGTAAAATGGTCGATGAGTATGATTATCCGGTATGTTTCGATTTTCCGGTGGGGCATGTCTCGGATAATTTGCCGATGATCGAGGGGGCAGATGTCGTGTTTTCTGTCGGTGAGCGGTCGGTGGATTTATCTTTTTGTATAAAATAGCCGGGATATTTGCGAGTTTTTATCAGAATGTTTATTTTTGAGCATGATGAAAACAGTAAACCGTAAGGCCGGGTATTTAATTTTAATTGTCGGGTTGGTCGCTTGTTCTGCAAAGTCGGTAAAAAATAGCGAGGAAAAGGATACGGATAGCGTGTCGATAGAGGTTCCTTCTTTTGATACGGATAGTGCTTATGCTTATATCGAACGTCAAGTGCAGTTCGGTTTCAGAGTGCCCAACACTCCGGCACATTTGGCAACGGCCGATTATTTATCTTCCGAGTTGGCTCGGCATGGCGCTGTCGTAGAAGTGCAGCAAGGAACGGTTACGGCTTATGACGGGACAGAGCTTTCTATACGGAATATCATAGGTTCGTTTTCTCCTGAAAAGAAAAATCGCATTTTATTGTTCGCTCATTGGGATTCTCGTCCATACGCCGATAACGACCCGGATAAGAGTAAACATCGTCAGCCTATCGCCGGAGCCGACGATGGTGCGAGCGGAGTGGGCGTATTGCTTGAAATAGCTCGTCAGATAGGGAAGAGACAGCCCGACACGGGTGTCGATATAGCCTTTTTCGATGCCGAGGATTACGGTGTTCCCTATTGGAGCGAGTCGAGCGACGAAAACACATGGGCATTGGGCACACAGTATTGGACACGTCGGCCTCATAAGCCGGGATATCGGGCCCGATTCGGGATCTTACTCGATATGGTGGGCGGAGCCGGGGCACAATTTCGACGAGAGTTATTTTCGAAGTATTATGCTTCCGGAATTGTGGCGCAAGTATGGGATACGGCGAAGCGATTGGGGTACGGAAACTATTTTATCGAGGAGGACGGCGGATATGTTACCGATGACCATTTGTATGTAAACCGTTATGGAATACCCAGTATCGATATTATTCCATGTCATCGAGATACAGAGACGGGTTTTCCTCCTTATTGGCATACGGTAGACGATACAATGAGAAATATAGATCGGTCGACGTTGAAAGCCGTAGGCCAGACCGTGTTGACGGTTCTTTATGAAGAATGATTGAAAAATGAATAATATGAAAAGTATCGACGAAATACAAGACGAGATTATAGAGGAGTTTTCGGTATTCGACGATTGGATGGACAAATATGCGTTGCTGATCGATTTGGGCAATGCCCTTCCTACTTTGGACGAGAAATATAAGACTCCCGAAAATTTAATCGAAGGTTGCCAGAGCCGGGTATGGTTGCAGGCCGATTATAGAGAGGGTTCCGTTTATTTTGAAGCGGAGAGCGATGCGATTATCGTGAAGGGGATAGTTTCGTTGTTGGTACGGGTTTTATCCGGCCATACTCCCGATGAGATCTTGAATGCTCATCTTTATTTTATCGACAGAATAGGGTTGAACGAGCATTTATCGCCGACTCGCTCGAACGGGCTTGTGGCTATGGTTAAACAAATGCGCATGTATGCTTTGGCTTTTAAAGTGAAAAACAATTAATTCATTTAATACTTAAAATCTGTTATTATGTTTAAAGGACATCCTAAGGGGTTGATTGCGGCGGCTCTTGCGAATATGGGCGAGCGTTTCGGCTACTACATTATGAATGCTGTATTGGTATTGTTTCTTTGTTCTAAATTCGGACTAAGCGAGGAGACATCGGGTACTATATATTCATTCTTTTATGCGGGTATTTATTTGTTGGCTTTGGTGGGAGGTGCTATCGCCGACCGTACCCAGAATTACAAAGGAACGATTCGAACCGGATTGATAATCATGGCAACGGGTTATGTGCTGCTGTCTATTCCGATTTTAGCAACGAGTACGAATATAGCTTGGTTGCTTCCGCTTACCTGTTTTGCATTGTTTATGATAGCTTTTGGTAATGGTTTGTTTAAGGGAAATTTGCAGGCTATTGTGGGGCAGTTGTATGACGATTTTGAGGCAGAGGCTGCAAAACAAGGTCATGAGGCTTTGAAGATTGCGAAAAGCAAACGGGATAGCGGATTCCAAATTTTTTATGTATTTATTAATGTGGGTGGTTTGATTGCTCCTTTTATTGCGCCCCTTTTGCGAGAATGGTGGTTGGGAGCGAACGGAATGGCCTATAATGCCCAACTTCCGGCACTTTGCCACGAGTTCATTAACAATGGAACCCAAATGAGTCAGGCTGCATTGGATAACCTTAATGCCCTTATGACGGCAGCGGGCGGTAACGTGGCAGAACTGACGAGTGCTTGTCAAAACTATCTTCAAATTTTTAACGAGGGTATTCACTATTCGTTTATAGCGTCGGTTGTCGCTATGGTTATCTCTTTGATAATTTTTGTCGCTTACCAGAGACGTTTTCCTACTCCGGGCAAAAAGACCAAAGTGGAGTCCCAATCGTATACCGCCGAGGAGAAACGGGCAATGGCCAAAGAAATCAAACAACGTATGGCTGCCTTGTTCGCCGTTTTGGGTATCGTTATTTTCTTTTGGTTCTCGTTCCACCAAAATGGTATGTCTCTTTCTTTCTTTGCACGCGATTTTGTAGATTCGAGCGCAGTTGCTCCGGAGATTTGGCAGGCAATCAATCCTTTCTTCGTTATTACGCTTACCCCTATTGTTATGGCTTTGTTCGCTTGGTTGAGCCGTCGGGGAAAAGAAATATCGACACCCCGTAAGATTGCTATCGGTATGTTTATCGCCGGATTGGCATTCTTATTCTTGGTGATCTATTCAGTATTAAAAGGTTATCCTTCTGCCGACGATTTCAAACTTCTCCCGGTCGCTGAGCAAATGTCTCAGAAAGCACATTGGTGGGTACTTATCGTAACTTACTTCTTCTTGACGGTAGCCGAGTTGTTCATCTCGCCTCTCGGTTTGTCGTTTGTATCCAAAGTGGCTCCCAAACATTTGTTGGGACTTTGTCAGGGTTTGTGGTTAGGAGCGACTGCATTAGGCAATTTGTTGTTGTGGATTGGTCCCCTTATGTACAACGCTTGGCCTATTTGGCAATGCTGGGCAGTGTTCTTTGCCGTATGTTTGATATCGATGGGTGTAATGTTAGGTATGCTTAAATGGTTGGAGAGAGTGGCCGAATAGTCGGTTTGTCTTTTCTATAATATGATATATTTAGGGCTCTCGGAAACGGGAGCCCTGTGTTTTTGTGATTTTATTAAGGGTGAGACGGGTATCACTGTTTGTAAGGTTGGATATTTTCTCTAAATTTGCAAGAAGGGTAATTTATGGTTCTTAAAAGATGTTGAGGCTAATTCATTACATATCGGTATTTTCCCTTTTTATTCTGTTGTTTTCTTGTGCAGGTAGAGTAGTAGAGGCGGATAAGGCTTCGACTTATTTTGAGAAGGGGGTAGCTTTCGAGGATAAAAATATGTTCGATTCGGCGGCCGTTTATTATTTGTCTGCAATTAGTAGCTTGGATTCCAGTCGAATATCAGACTTTGATGCTTTGGGGGCTTACTATAATCGGATTGCTTTGTTGCTTTTTAAAAGCAATATAAATGAGGAGGCCGAAAAAATGTTCCGAAAGGCTATTACATTCAATTCCATGCTTTCGGATAAAAGTCAGCTTTCTGAGTCTTATCGTGGCTTATGGAAATGTTACTATGTAGATAAGGAGGGAGGTATTGATACAACTCTTTTAAAAACAATCGAGTTGATTCCCCAAATTGAGAGTGAGGAAGAACTTTATAAAACTAAAAATGCACTTTCTTACTATTTTCTGATATCGGGAGATTATGCTTCTGCAATGAAATATAATTCTGAAATCAGACCTCTTTGTCGTGATTCAGTATTATTCTATAAAAGTTGTTTGGTAAGAGGTAGTATCTTTTGTGGAGAAAGAAATATTGACTCTGCTATTTATTACACGAAAAAGGCAGCTCGTAGTAATTATATCTATACGAAGACTTCGGCCTATGAGAACTTGTATGCTATGACTGGCGATAGTGTATATCTCGGGTTGTATCATTCGTTATGCGATTCCATCGCTGGAATGGTAAAACCAGCAAAGGTCAATTCGGCATTTTACGGTGAGTTGATAAACAATATGAATGTGGAATATTCCCGAAGAATACATGACCGAACCTTATTAAGTATAGTTTGTACAGCCGTTGTTGTCGTTTTAGTGAGTATTTTTCTGTTTTATTTTTTTAGAAGGAAAATTATCCCGAATAAACAACACATCGAAGTCGAGGAAGAAAATAATCGGGAAACTTCTACGGAAATAGAAAAACGAACAGAGGCATTGCAACGGGAGATCGTAGAACGGATAGGAGAGATTACAGCACAGAAAAACAAACGATTTGTGAAATCGGAATTTTTTAAGGAGGTAACCGAATATATCGAAGGAGGAAATGTTTTCCTTACAATATCGTTGCGGGACAGGCTATTTAAATCCTTACGTCAAGAGTATGCGTTACTTTATCAACTTCTTACTGCTTATTTTTCATTCTCCGACGAGGAGTTTTATTTCTTTTGTCTAAGTTCTCTTGGATTGAATACTAAGGAATGTGCTGCTTGTCGCAGTGTCTCGGTTTCTGCCATTAGAGTTTTGCGTAAACGAATCAATGACAAGATGCATAAGTATATTACCGTAGAGGAACTTTTCCAAGAGATAAAATTGTAGTTATCGTTGCGTTGAGTAACGCATGTTTTACTTAATCGATTGAATTATAGCTAATAATAAAATATAAGAATGTAACGAAGATTGCTTTAAAATTATTATAATTAATCCGTATTTTTGTATTGGAATAAAATAATTTTAATCGCTAAACTAATATTTTATTATTTATGGAGAAAATTTACGCCCTAATTTCCCTGTGTTTTTGCGTCGTTAGCTCGCTTCAAGCGCAGACAACTATTTATGCTTATCGAAATTGGCAACAAAGCAATCCTGTCAATGTACAAAAAGGCCCGGTGAAATTTTCGTCGGATAATCTGGGAGTTGTAGAACTCATAGCCGATCAATCCACTCTGGGGGCTGTTTATGCAGGTACTTATTTTAATTATAAATGGTATGCGCAGGTGACAAAACCGGGTACACAATCGTCGTTGGAAGGTCTATATACTGTTGATATGAACGATGGTACACGCACTCTTATTTCTACTAATGGAGTCCATTTGGTAGAAATGACGTATGATTACACGACGAACACCATGTATGGTATTAAAAATGGAGCCGAATATTTGATGACTCTTGACCTTAATACCGGAGAGACGAAGCAGATAGGAGCATTCCAAACTTCGACAATGTCTGTTTATATGTTGGCATTGGCTTGCCATGTCGATGGGACGATGTATGGTATTTCTACCGACGATAATCTCTATCGTATAGATAAAGCCACAGCCGCCTGTACATTGATCGGAGCTACCGGAGTGAATGCGGCTTTTACTCAAAGTATGGATTTCGATCGAAATACAGGAATTTTGTATTGGCTGAATTGTGGCGACTACAAGCTCTATACGGTCGATATAACAACTGGTGCGGCCACTGTTATTGGTGGTGTGGGTAAAAATGGCGATGACAGTATGGCAAGTATGTTTATTCCTTATATCCATGTCCCTGTCGGAGCGCCGGACAGAGTTTTGGACCGTAAGGTGGTAGCTTCGGGCAATTCGGCTATTCTTTCGTGGAGGAATCCTTCATTTGATGCACAAGGTAAAGCCTTGACCGAACTTACAGGAATAAAGATTTATCGAGGAGAAGAGTTGGTGACAACCGTGACCGTTTCGTCCGATAAGACAGGACAATCTATGGAATATACCGATGAGAATCTACAAGACGGATTATATAGTTATCGGTTTGTTCCCGTAAATTCCAAAGGCGATGGTGGAGTCGATAGCGATGATGTTTCTACTTATGTAGGGGAAAATGCACCGGGAAAGGTGGTCGATTTTGTGGTGAAACAAGGAGATAACGAGGCTATATTGACGTGGAAAGCTCCCGGAGAAGGTATGTATGGCGGGACATTTGATCCGGGTAGTATTACGAAATATGTTATCACTCGTTCCAATGGTTCTGCTTCGAATGAAATAGAAATATCCGATCCATCGGCTACGTCTTATACCGATACTCCGGGATTCGGAACTTATACTTATTCGATTTATGCAGTAAACGATATGGGAAATGGAGCTGTGTCTATTGCCGCTCCGATTATTGTGAAACCGGCTGACTGGATTGTAATGACAAACGGTGAGGCTATCGTTGAGAGCGGAAAAACTTATCATTTTTATGATGCTGCTGGACCGAATGCCTATTATCCGAACACTCGGAACGATACGCTTACGATACGCCCTCAAAACTCTAACGGTTTGGTGCATGTCTCGTTCAAGCAATTTGTGACGGATACGTATGGCGATTATTTGTATATTTTCGATGGGGCTGACACCAATGCGCCGTTGATTGGAGAATTTACATCTACTTCTGTTCCTTCTGCTTTGGTTTCTTTGGAATCGACCAGTATCGACGGAGCTCTCACCTTTGTTTTTTACTCCGATGTTATGAGTCGAGACGAAGGTTGGGAAGCCGATGTAACCGTAACTGAGAAAAAAACGCACGATCTTATGGCGGTATCATTGAAGGGAGATTTGTATCCCGGAGCAGAGTCTGAAACGATTTATGCATTCACGATAAGGAATAAAGGGGTGGACAAAGTCGCTGCAACAGACTATAAAGTAAAATTATTGGATGCCGCAGGCTCGGTATTGGCAGAAATGGACGGAGTCGAAATCGGGACAATGCAGAGTATTGTATTCGATATGAAATTCACGTCTTCCGAATCGGGTGATATCAAAATTCATGCGGAGATTGAATATGCCGGTGACGATGATAAAACGAATAACAGTTCCGAGGAGCTATCGGTTTCAGTACTTGAAGAGGGCAGCCAATTTATTTCGATAGGTGATCATGATGAAGAAATCTCGGTCCTCCCGGTGTCGTTCATGACGGGTGAGTCGATTGGTGAGACCATTTATTATAAAGACGAGGTAGGACTGAAAAGCGGTACTTTGCAGATGATATCGTATCGATTCTCTTCGGTAGGAACAAGCTACTCGAATATTCCTGTGAAAATATGGGTAGGTGAGACCGAGTTGGAGGATTTGTCCGAGACTTCTATTCCGGCCGATGAGATGACTTTGGTGTTCGATGGAACCGCTTCTGTCACACCCGGCGACGAAGAGTGGATATTCCAGCTGACTACCCCTTATTCGTATAAGGGAGGGAATTTGGTTATTCTTATTCTTAAAGGTAATCCGGGTTCTACGTCATACGATATATCGTTCAAAGGTACGTATGGCTTTTATGACAGTGATCCGCAACGTTCGCGCTTTTATTCTGCTTTTGATGACAGTGAGGTGTTAGATCCGAATGCAGTTCCTATTGGGTATTCTGGAAGTACCATGTGGCCCGATGTTAAAATGTTGTTTACCGATGCAAGTTCGGGTATTACAAAAGTTGTTGATGATTTGTCGGTCCGTATTTATCCTAATCCCGTAAGCGATATTTTGTATGTGGAGGGTGTCGATATTCAGAAGATAGAAATATTTGACGGAACCGGTCGTCAAGTATATGTTTCGGATAATCTTTTTACAGTGGATATGTCCTCTTATCCGACTGGTATTTATTATTTGAGAGTAGTGACCGATCAAGGAAAGGTATCGACGAAAAAAATCATGAAGAGATGATTTTTCCCCTTTTGAAGATGAGAATAGAAAACCGCCGATTAATATCGGCGGTTTTTGTATAGAGATGATTGCATTTAAAAAATCGAGAGTTGCCTTTCAAGCAGTTGAAAGGACATGCGATGGTAGGGTGTAGGTCCATATTGGCGTATGGCGGCACGATGGACTTTTGTGGGATATCCTTTGTTCCGATTCCAGTCATACATGGGATATTGTTCATGCAATCGGTTCATATAGTCGTCTCGATATGTTTTCGCTAAAATGGAGGCTGCGGCAATGGCTTCGTATTTACCGTCTCCTTTTACGACGCAAGTATGGGGAATGTCGGGGTATGGTTTGAATCGGTTACCGTCGATTAAAAGATGCTGCGGTTGCGGATTCAGTTGTTCGATAGCCCGGTGCATGGCCAGAAACGAAGCATTGAGAATATTGATGCGGTCGATTTCTTCGGGGGTGACGATACCGATGGCCCATGCTACGGCTTCTTGTTCGATAATGGGACGCAACTCGTAACGTTGCTTTTCGGATAATTGCTTTGAATCGTTTAATAATTCGTTTCGAAAGTGCGGCGGTAATATTACGGCGGCTGCATATACCGAACCTGCCAGACAGCCTCGTCCTGCTTCGTCGCAACCGGCTTCTGCCAACCCACTTTTCATGTATGGTAAAAGCATATTATTTGCCTATTTGCCGGATAGCTCCTGTTTGCGGATAGAATGTCGCACAAGAAGGGGCTTTTTTATCGGTGAATATAGAAGGATCCAATCCGAATACGACACCGAATTGTGCGATTGGTAAATTCTCTTTGAAAAGCGTTTTTTTACCGTCGGAAAGTATTACTTCTGCTTTCCCCGGAATAGCATACGCTACGGCGTTTTTGGGCATTTTTTTTATGTTCCCTTTGTTATCGATGGGTAGCTCTCCTTCTTCGGTGATTTTCAGAGATAAATATACGGGGGCTCCACTGAGATTTTCCGGCTTTACGATTCCATATAAATCCGAAATACGGAAAACGATGTCGTTTGTAACTTCTTCAACGGGGATATAATCGAAATGTTTGATGATTGTCTCGGTTTGCGTTGTCCCCATGAACAATGCCGTGAGAGCAGCCTCCTGTTCATCGAGTTGTTGTATGATAAGTTTGAACGATTCTCCGTCGGCCGGTAATTCATCGACTTCACCGGTTACCAAATTGAGGCGGCTCTCTCGGATACGGTATAATTGTTTGGCTGCCACTTCGGCCATTTTTACCGTTGAAGCCGACATGAGTAGTTCTTCGGAGTAGACTTTTGCATATTCGTTGTTGTCTAACGGCGATTCCTGTTTTTGTTTCGGTGCAGTGGAGACGATCGAATCGATGACCGGTTCGGTGTTGATGGATAGCAGAAGTCCGTTTTCATCTAAGACGATATATCCATTACCGCCCGGTTTGAATTGCATCAGATATTGTTCTTCGGGATCGGGTACTCCATAGGGTGTAACTTTGACGGAAGATAACGCCCATTCTTCGGAGTCTTGTGTAATGGCTCCCGGTATTCCCAAATATTTTTCGGCATATTGGTAATAAGGGCCGGCTTTGCGTGTCGTTTTTGTGGCAACCACTTCTATATCGAGATGTGTTTGCGGGAGAGAGTATATAAGTCCGTACTCGTTATGCTTTTCGGCAGTGAGTCTTTTTGTTTCTTGGGCAAATCCGATGTTCGTCGTAAGGAACAGTCCGAGAGTTAGAATAAAATATTTCATTTGATTCTCTTGATGATGTTATGAAATAAAATAATACGAGTCAGAAGCGAATTTAAAAATATTCGGCTATACCGAAGGCTTCCTATTTTCGCATCTCATGCAAAGATATAAAATGTTTTGACATTCTATCATACCTGATAGGATTTTATCTGCTTGAAAGCCAGTCCGAGGTGATTGATAATATCACTGGCTGTAATGTATTCTTCTCCCGACTCCCGAGCAGCTATGTCTCCGGCAACTCCGTGGAGGTACACGCCTATGATGGCGGCATCTTCGGGAGAGTATCCTTGTGACAGTAAAGAGCCGATTATCCCTGTGAGCACGTCTCCACTGCCGGCTGTCGCCATTCCGGGATTCCCGGTCGAGTTGAAATGTATGGTTCCGTCGGGCAAAGCTATGGCGGTATTCGCCCCTTTCAAGACGACGATTATATCGTATTTCGTGGCTACGTGTGTGATACATTTCAGTCGAGAAGCATCGTCGGTCATGGGGCCGAACATGCGTTCGAGTTCGTGAATGTGCGGTGTGAGTATGGTATGGGACGGCAGATATCTTAAAAGGCTTTGTTCACGGGCAATGCAGTTCAAGGCGTCGGCATCGAGCACGAGTGGCTGGCGTATTTCTTTGACTAAATGCATGAGCGCCGATACGGACGTTTCGTTACACCCCATTCCCGGTCCGATTGCAATTGCCGAGTAACGGGGGTGGACAGGAATTTCTTCGATATGGTTCTCTCCTTTGTCGGGAGAGAAAATTGCTTCGGGTACAGCCGTTTGCAGAATGAGATTGGCACATCGAGGCGAGTGTACCGAGACTAATCCGACTCCACTATGTAACGCTGCTTTTGCCGATAATACGGCAGCGCCCATCATGGCGTATTGCCCGGCAGCCAATAGCAGATGTCCGTAATCCCGTTTATCCGAAAACTTGGGTCGGGAATGTCGTATGTTACGAGCTATATTTTCTGCTGTCGTTAGGTAATAACAAGTTTCGGTTTCGGCGATGGCGCGAGGGTGAAGGCGTATATCGAGTATTTTGGTTTCCCCTGTAAATTTTGCGTTTTCAGCAAAAAAGAAAGCCAATTTGGGCATTTGGAATGAGAGGGTTAATCGAGCTTTGACAATACGGTCTTCTGATGCTTCGGGATTCCATTCGCCGAATAATCCGGACGGAATGTCAATGGAAATGACAAAAGCCCCCGATTCATTGATATAGCGTACCAAAGATGCGAATCCTCCTGTCAAGGGTTCTTTCAACCCGGCCCCGAAGAGGCCGTCTATCACGCAGTCGCCGGAATTGACAACCGGCGGTGTAAATTGGTTGGTTATTTCAAAGAAATCGTTATGACCAGTTCTCCTCAGGCGTTCTCGATTCTGTTCACAATCTGCCGATAAACGATGGTTGGGCATTGTGTTGAAAAGATATACGACGGGTTTATATCCCCGGTCAATTAACAATCGGGCGGTGGCTAATGCGTCTCCTCCATTGTTTCCCGGACCGGCAAAAATATAGATACGTTGGGAAGGAGAAATCGTATTACATATTTCGGAAGTGAGAGCTTCGGCTGCTCGTTCCATTAAATCGATGGAAGATACCGGTTCGTATTCTATGGTTAATCGGTCGAGTAGCTTGGTTGACTGGGTCGTAAATATTTTCATCTCAATGGAGTCTTTTGATAAGGTCAAATATAGCAAGAACTTGCGTAAAAATGGCAGGATGAGGGCAAAATGTGATAAGTGGTTGGTACATATACCATTTTTGTGTTACCTCTCCATATTGTTAATTTCGGCAGAAGGAGCCGTATATGGTGGGTATTAGAGAAAGAATTGCTACCTATCCGTTGCCTTTTTATGGAAGGGAGAGTTGGTAGAAACAGCATCTTTAATCTCTTGCACATACCCTACAACAGCCACAAAGAACGCTTGTTTTTTCTATCATTGCACTGACAAAGGTAATCATTTTTTCTCGTTGGAAGAAAAATACGGGAATGAGATTAATTGTCAAGTACTTGTTGCCTTGTTCCGCTATATTCTACATGCCGTTCATTAACTCTGTAAAATTTATTTTTGCAACCAAAGAAATGAGTTATGAATCAGGTAGATGTAAAGGTGTCGTTCTACCTCAAAAAGAGCGAAGCAGATGCCAAAGGAAACTGTCCCGTAATGGCAAGATTGAATGTCGGCAAGTACTCCGAGACGGCATTCAGTGTGAAAATGTCGGTACCACATACGATGTGGCACTCCGGTCGTGCTACGGGTAAAAGTGTCGCAGCACGCGAAATCAATCGTCAGTTAGACGAGATCAGAGCCTCGGCTCTACATATCTATCAGGAACAATCGGCAATACGAGAAGGAGTAACTGCCGAAGATGTCAAGTGCCTACTCTTGGGTATGGCTTCAGGGCAGCAGACCTTGATGAGTTATTTCCGCACCTTCATCAAGAATTTCGAGAAGCGTGTAGGCGTGAATCGTGTCGCAGGTTCTCTCCGTGCTTACAAGTATGCCTATATGCATGTAGAGAAATTTCTCAATGAGAAATACCAATTGACCGATATTCCCTTTACGGCATTGGATCGTTCGTTTATCGAGAAATATGATCTTCACTTACGAACAGACTGTCGTTTAGCTCTTGGTACGATAGTCCATCTTACGACCTCTTTTAGAACCATTATCAATGAAGCCATAGCAGACGGTATTCTTACCTTCAATCCATTTTGGGGATATGAACCTGAACGTCCACAGCGTGAACAGAAGTATCTCACGGCAGAGGAACTGGAACTGATGATGACAACACCATTGCATAATGCAAGACTTTACATCGTCAGAGATTTATTCTTGTTCTCATGCTACACCGGAATATCTTATGGAGATATGTGTATGTTGACCAAAGAGGATTTGGTTACGGACGAGGAAGGTACACTATGGATAAGAACATCTCGTAAGAAGACCAAAGTCGAGTATGAAGTTCCGCTCCTTGATATACCTATTCATATACTTAAAAAGTATCGTGATATAGAGCCTAACGGAAAACTGTTGCCCATGTATTGTAATTCTGATGTAAATCTTTCCCTGAAAAAGATTGCCGCAATATGCGGTATTGAGCGAAGAATAGTCTTTCATGCCGCCAGACATACATATGCTACGGAGATCACCCTATCTCACGGTGTGCCATTGGAAACGGTCAGCAAAATGTTGGGACATACACGGGTTGATACCACTCAGATTTATGCGAAAGTTACCGATGACAAGATAAATGCTGATACCAAGAGATTAGATAATAAGATTAGTGAACGCTTTACAATCGCCATTTGATAACTATTAAAACGACTATATATGAAAACAGACAAGAATACAGATAACCAGAATACGAAGCGTCGCAGCACCTTCGCCATATTGTTCTACATCAACCGCACGAAAGTACGCAAGGATGGTATGTGCCAACTATTGTGCAAAGTCAGTATTGATGCCGAATGGGAACAAATCGGCACGAAAGTATCCGTTAATCCTGCCATATGGAATCCAGAGAAAGGACGTGCTGATGGTCGCAGCGAGAATGCCGTAACGGTAAACAGAGCCATTGACGAACTTACCAAAGAGATTACGGGCCACTACAACCATATCAAGAAGAGCTTAGGCTTTGTTACCGCAGAACTTGTCAAGAACGCAGTCAAAGGTATCGGTCAGAAGCCTGTAACATTGCTTGCCCTCTTCCGAGAACATAACGAGGAGTTCAAGAAGCGTATTGGTGTGGATAGAATCAAGGAGACCTACGACTGTTACCAACGCTCATATAAGCATCTGGCAGCGTTTGTTCAGGAGAAACGGGGTGTGGAAGATGTCACTTTACGAAGTCTAGACAAGGTGTTCTATGACGACTTTGAGATATTCCTGCAAAGCGATTGCCGTCTAAGTCCCAAGACGGTACACGAACATTTGTATAGGCTGAAAAAGATGACAATGCGAGCCGTCAGTCAAGGAACATTGCGCAGAGATCCATATTGCCGTCTGCATCCGGAACTCCCCAAACGTAAAAGTCGGCACATGAAGTTGGAAGACCTCAAGACATTGATGTCTACTCCTGTGGATAAGCCCCAATTGGAACGGGTACGCGACTGGTTTATCTTCTCCACCTTTACAGGATTAGCATACGCTGATTTAAGACGGTTATCCGTGAACGATATAACACAGGCAGAAGATGGCAGCTGGTGGATACACATCAAGCGAAAGAAAACCGACACGTTGTCATCTATTCGATTGTTGGATGTGCCTCTTCGCATTATTGAAAAGTATAAGCACGAGCGACAGGGAGATAAAGTCTTCAACCTCTATTGCCGTGAATATCTCATTAAATTGACAGGAGAATTAGGTAAAGAGTACGGCTTCCATCTGACCTTTCATCTTGCTCGTCATAATTTCGGAACTCACATGACTTTATCGCTGGGCGTACCTATTGAGACGGTAAGTAAGATGATGGGACATACCTCCATCACCACCACACAGATTTATGCCCATGTTACGGATAAGAAGGTTGATGAGGATATGAAACGCTTGCGTGAGGTTACAGCAGACAAGAAGATAGAACTCGCAGATGAGGGACTGAATTTTGAGAGATGTATCAAATGGAAGCGGACAAAAACAGTATAAAAACAATAGCAACGGCCTCTATCGGGGTCGTTGCTATCGTTTAGGGTCATACCCATCGCTGTTCCTCTACGCAGCGTTTATGGGAATCATTGAGAATCTTTTCAATCTCTGACTCCTTGTAAAGAGCCTTGCCCTGAACAAGGTAGTAAGGTATTGCACCAGCCGAACGGTACTCCTGCAATGTGCGGCGGCTCACTCTGAGTATCTTGGAGAGTTCCTCATCAGTCAGGAACCTCTCATTGTTCAATGTAGGTTGTACCAGAGTCTCCGTCTTGTGGAGAATCTTGTTTACTCGTCTTAGACGCTCAAGAATCTCTGCGATATGCGGATCGGCCTTGTCTATAAAAAAGTTGCTCATGGTCTCTTCTTTTTAATGGGGTGATAAGTACTGTCAATAAATCTCTGAATATCCTCGGGTTTGTAGAATATCTTGTGCTTGATGCGTGCAAACGGTATCAAGCCCTTCTCTCGGTACACTTGCAGTGTTCGCTTCGAGATGCGGAGTATCTGGCACACATCCTGATTATCCATCCAGTTCTTGAGTCCAAGATCCTTACGGGTAGCACACAATCTGTTCACTCTATCCTCAAACTCACTGATATGGCTGCATATCTCATCAAATGCTTTCTTGTCTATACATACGATTTCCATATTACATAGTTGTTTTGAGGTTAGAAATTGATGTTATTTCTCATGCTTGCCGGAAGTGGCAAGCCCTTCTGCTCGAAGAAGTCCTTGACCTCGGAAGCCTTGTAGTATGTGCGTCCGTCTATCATATAGTAGCGGATAAGTTTCTTCTGGCGGTAGCGTGCAAGGGTACGGTGAGTCACGCCAAGCAGTTTGCTCAGGTCGTAGTTATCCAGCAGCGTGTCGCCATCGAGACACTCCTTCATTTTGTTCTGTCGCTCCAGCATCTTCTCAATCTTATCGAAGCGTTCCATCAGTTGGATGAACATCTTGTGGGCGGTTTCACTATTTATCTGTAACATCGTATAATCTGTTTAAGTGTGAATAATCGGGTTATTTACACCGTGTTGCGCAACAGGTTATACTTATTAAATGGCATCCTGCGTGCCAATGACATGGAATGACACGAAAAGACACCGATACATCATTGTGTATCAGTGAAATAAAAATTTTCAGCGTGAAATTTGAGGATTTTCAGAGTATTGCAAAATGCAACACTTTTTCGCAACCTGCTATTGCAAAATGCAAGAGTTGCGATAGATGATGCGTGTTATTCCGTTGGAGAATGAGGTGGTTTTATGAACGCTCCAACGACTTGGGGTAAGGTCATCGAATACGGGAGTTCCCTTACCTGCGATGACAGGCAGGATATAGACAACCATCTCATCAATGAGATTGTAACGGGATAGTCCTCGCAGAAGCTCTATGCTATCCTTGTCGGATATTTCAGCGATGTATGTATCGGATTGGTTGTTGTCGGAGTGCCTTTCAGCAAGCAGGTCAAGCAAAGGATAGTGTGGCATAAGGCGGTATATGCTATGCTCGTGCCAATATGGAAAGCCTTTGGCATCATTCATTACCCACTGCATTAAATTCTCGTCAGCTTTCGGAAGAAAGCCGTCCATTGTCATCGCTGCTATGATCTGAATCTTTGCCATATCGTTACCTCCGTCCAAAAAAGAAGCGTGGTCATCACGCATCCGAACAGAGGCTCTGGCATGGGCCTAAGGAGAGTACGTAACACCACGCTATGCCATGGGCATAGCATAAGCATACGCAATACTCTCCTTAACTTCAACTGCCAGATTTCTGTTCGGGATTCTTGCGAACTTATGTCTATATAAACGGACAGGAACAACGAATGTTCCGCCGCGATATTTCAATTTTACGGCTCAAAGATACAACTTTTTGCCGATATGCGGTTCATATTGCCCCCACAATCATCATTTTATACCATACTTTTTCATCTTGCGGTATAGTGTAGATGAGTCTACATTAAGCATTTGAGCCGCTTTTGTCTTGATGCCACCAGACGACTGCAAGGCTCTGATGATGCTCTGCTTTTCCAGCTCATCATCCTTCAATGGTAACAGCGGAGCCTCTGGAATATCTACTGGCTGTGCCTGTACAATATTCAAATCTGCAAAGTCAATGTGCGTATCTTTAGCCATCAATACCGCACGCCTAATCTTGTTCTGCAACTCCCTTATATTGCCTGACCAAGAGTGTGAGAGCAATAACCGTTCCGCTTCAGCGGTAAAGCCTGTTCTCTCACGATGCAGTTCTGCGGAGAACTTCTTGCGGAAGAAGTTGGCAAGCGGCAAAATATCTTCGGGACACTCGGCAAGTGAGGGTTGTCGTATCTCAAATTCACCCAGACGATGGTACAAGTCCTCACGGAAACGCCCCTCGGCAATAGCCTTCCCAATATCTTCATTAGTCGCTGCCACGATACGGACATCCGCCACACGCTCCACACTTGAGCCGACTGGCATAAATGTTCCCTCTTGTAACACTCGCAGCAATGAGGACTGCATATCGTATGGCAATGTTCCTATCTCATCAAGAAAGAGCGTACCGCCATTGGCGGCTTCAAAACAACCACCCTTGTCGGCATCAGCACCTGTGAACGCACCTTTTGCGTGCCCGAAAAATGTAGAAGCAGCCAGCTCATGAGGTATGGCACCGCAGTTCACCGCAACAAAAGGCTTATCCTTGCGGTTGCTATGGAAGTGAATGCTTCGTGCTATGGACTCTTTGCCTGTTCCGTTTGCTCCGAGAATCAATACTGAAATATCCGATGGAGCAACCAACTCCGCCATATTCATAGCTTCCATAGCCTTGGGGCTTGTACGCTTGAAGAGTTCCTTCTCCTTACTGCGAACAGTTGATACGGGTTTCAATAGTTCCTTGACCATTTCCACCAACTGCTCGTGGAATACCGGCTTGGCAAGATAGTCCTTTGCACCCATCTTGATTGCCTTGACTGCATCCGTTACCGATGCATACTCGGTCATTATCACAAATGGGATATCCATCTTCTCCTTATTGATCCATTCAAGAAGTGATATACCGTCACCTTGTGGCAAACGCACATCTGAGAGTATCAGATCGAACGATTCCTTACGTAATAACTTACGGGCATAAGGTTCGTCTATTGCAGTCGCCACAGCATATCCTTCACGCTCCAGCCAGTCCCTTACTATCTGCGAAAGGGTTATATTATCCTCTACTATCAATATTCTTTTCTTCATCGGCTATTCTTTCTATCTCATTTCCGGCATCCTCAATCAGGTGCTCTATGTGGGTTATTACATGATTCGTGTGGTTTAACACGGTTTGAGTATCACACTCCGTATCCTTCAGGACATTGCGGTAAGCAAGCAGAATCTCATCCATCGAGACCATCTCCCACATCGGGAACATACGATGTGCTATGCTTCGCATCGACTCCCTGTTCTCGGCTGTCATTGCAATCTTCAGATCGACAATATCCTTCTCGCAGGACTCTATCATCGTTCTCAATATTTTCTTCTTGTCCGATACATTGGCAAGTATCATTGAGAAGTCCGTATCACTGCCTGGTTCGCGGCCCTTGACTACTGAAGCAATGACCTTCAACAGTTCATTCATGGAGAACGGCTTGAAGATGCAACCGTCAAATCCAGCCTCAAGAAGTGCTTCACGCTCACTTTCGCTTCGTGCTGTCATTGCCACTATCGGAATATCCTTAGAGTTACCGATGCGTGACCTGCGTAGCAGTTCAAGCAGTTTGAAGCCATCGGTATTCGGCATCTGGATATCGCTCAAAAGCAGATCGTAGTTCTTCTTACGCATCTCCTCCGTCAGTTTATCCACCTTGCTGCATATTGTACACGATACTCCATTACGCTCCAACATCTCCTTTACAAGTTCAAGTTGCAGCATATCATCATCGATAGCGATGACATTCTTCGGTAGGTGCAGAGATGCGTCAAACGAAACGCTTTCCTCTTCTATAGGCTCATCGGTAACAGGTAGAGGTAAAGTAACTGTAAATGTCGTGCCTTTATTCAATTCACTCTCTACATTGATTGTTCCGCCAAGCATTGTTACTATTCCGTGGGCGATTGGCAGACCAAGACCATAACCATCCGAGTTCTCTGCATTTGCGGCACGCTCGAATGGCAAATAGATACGCTTCATCATCTCTTCGGTCATACCCATACCCGTATCGCTGACTTTCATTGTGAATGTGCCGTCCATATAGGTTACATTGAATCCGATATGTCCTGCGGAAGTGAACTTGACGGCATTGGCAATAAGGTTGTTGATGATTTGCTCTATTCTATCGACATCGCCTTTGACCACTGTATCAGCACCAATGAACTCATGCTCAAAGAGAAGCCCTTTATCATTGATAGGCTGTGTGGCACCGTCCACCACACGATTCAGTAAATCGGAAATACGGAATGGAACAGGGTGCATCGTCTCTTTCGCTTGATTAAGCCTATAGACATCCAATAGGTTGTTTACAAGGTGCAGTATATGCTTGCTACGGCCAAGAACCTTTTTCAACTGAAGGTTGCGTTTCTTCTCCTCCCGTGTATCCATAGCCAAATCTGTATAACCGATAATGTTGTTGAGCGGGCCTCGTATATCATGTGAGATGGTAAGGATAATCTTATTACGCATTTCAAGTAACTCAGCGTTCTTGCGGTTACTCTCCTCTAACTTGCGTCGGCCACGCTCTTTCTTGCCATAGTCACGCATAATGACAAAATACGAGGCTATAAGAGCAATGAAAATAAAAGCCGTAATGCCTCCTAAATAAACCTTTGTTCTCTCGCGAGTCTTAATAATCTGTTGTTCCCTTGCTTGAAGATCCTCCGTTACACGCCCGTCCATTGCAGCAATAAGATCCTTCAATTGCTGGTTGATTACATAATTGCGATGAGCAAGGCTGTCTGCCGTTTCAGAGAGTTGACGGCTCTGCTCGGACTGCTTCTTGATAACATCCCGATTAAGGGTATAAAGTTTTGTGGTTGTCGTGGATTGCGGTTTATCCTTCTTCTTGAAGAGACCCAGGAAACCACTCTTCTTCTCAGCTTCCTGCGTACTCTCATATGCTATGACGGGAACACGCTCGGCAAGTTCTTCGCCGAGTTCTACCTGCTTTTCAAACAGCTTGGAGATATTGAAGAGTTGGATTTCTTTCTCTGCCATCAACACCCGTAGGCTATCTATCCGTTCACCGGAATAGTAATCCTTGAACTCACAAAGGATGCTATCCACTTTGAGGCGTTTGGCACGATAGAGAGTTGTGTCGGCTCTTTCCCATTCGAGAATGGTTTCACCGAACATCGTAAGGTCGAGCATATGTACATATGCCTCATGCACACTTTGCCGGAGACGGTGAATCTCTTTCACTTCACGCTCCAATCTGTTCATTTGTCGCCATTCGTGCAGGTACGTATATACGATACCACCAATTAGGGCGACAATAATAGTATAGCCAATGGCTATCTTCCTTTCTATTTTCATTGCGTCCTATATTTAAGTCGGGTTAGTCCGAACTGTTTATCATATATGCCTAATGTGCAAAATTACTAATAAAGCAAAAAATTAATGTTGCTTTATCATTTTTTAATAGCATTTCAAGGCATTTTTAATATAAAACGCTATAAATGATGAAGATATTGTAATAAATATGGAGCGATAGCATAAAAAAAGCCATCATACTCGTTAAGAATATGACAGCGGTCTATTACGGTTATACCATTATGGGATTGACCTTCATTGTCGTAAGGTTGAGATAGAGTCCGTGATGCTCTATCATACCGTGTCGGAACATCTTCCAGAGGATATTGCAGCCAAGCTGTGCCAATGTGGAGTTGATGAACAAGTCCTGCTTTTCCAAAGCCTCGGCAAGCGAGCAACTCGGACCGGAGTCCTCCTCCTTGATTCGGGCATACTTTACCAACTTTGTGATGACCTTCAACGATGGTACGGTCTGGTAGATTTGAGAAGTAGGTTGCTTTATCTTCTTTGGGATACTGCCCAATACAACCTGTCCCGATGTTTGCGTATTGCCGAAGTCAAGCCAATACAGTGGTGTCTGATAGTTTGTATAATTATACTGTGGCAATGCTTTGAGTACATTCCAGAGGTCTATTCTCGACTTTATATTGTCCGTACAGGTTATGGTTATATTGGCAAGATGTTCCTGTCGTACATCTTTCATATTGGAGGGATAGAACGCCGGCATAGCCTTCCAGTCATTCCCGAAGAAGTTGTTGATGCGTGTTATCAGGCAATTCGCCTTATTCAGTCCCAAGTCGGAATATCCGAAGAGTTGTCGTCCTATGTTGGCTTCAGTTACAATATCGGGATCGTATAGCGTTACGAATAGTCCCGGATGTCCGAGGGCACGAAGTGTTACATCCAATCGTGCAAGGTTTGTCAATACTTGCGAGCCTGTACCTCCACCACCTATAAGGTTTACCGTTACGGGGTGTTGTGGATTGAGCAGATAGCTGTCGGTATAATGTACTCTTTTCATCGTAGTATATCTTTAAGTTTCAAATTCTTTAGAGGCTTTAACTCTTCGAGGTTGAAGGGAGCATCCTTTGCTGCCTTTGTTACGAGTACAAGGTTGCTCTTTGTGGGATTTCCGTTACCTCCGAGGTGTGAGAACTCTGTAAGCCAGAATTTCTTCTCCCAATACTCAAGTAATTTGTCGTAGGTAATCTCTGTCGGCTTATCAATCTTTGCCGAGCCGAGACAGACGCTTGACCCCGTGACATTGAAGAACGGAGCAGCATAGAGTTCCGTTTCGGGCTTCAGCTCCTTGTCTATGTATGCATAGATATTCATACGCTCATCACGCACCTCATAGATGACACCGGGCAGGTTGTACTCGGCATTCTCAATATGTAGCGACTCCTTGAAGAACATCATACGCTTTTGTGGCGGGTTGTACCAGATATATTTCTCGTAGCCCTTGCGGGTATCACTCCATAGCATATTTGTTGGGATGCGACCATGCGGTGTGCTGCTGTGCCTTTCGGAATATCCCTTGATGAGTTCGTTGATGAAGTCCACCGTTACGGGACGGCCTTCGCTCATAACACCCTCATTATCTATGTTCCGTACTTCAAGGAAGTATGTATCTCCTCCATCTGTGGAGTATGCTATCAATGCCGCACGGGGGCGCAGCATTGTATTTATCTGCTTGGTAAGTTTGTTGGTATCCATAGTGATTATCGTATGTAGTGAATAAAATCATCTGCCCACTTGAAAAACCTTTCGGGGTAGGTATCTTCAAGTGTAAAAACCTTGTCGGTCGTTGGAGAGACGGCAAAGGTTGATGCAGGAATAATATCGTATGACTCCTGACGAGAGGAATTATAGAAGTTGATAAGGTGTTCCGTCATTATATCATCGCTATCATAGACGACCCTTATCTGCTGTTCGAGTGTCATCGGCAGATAATCGGGCTCCTCATCGTAGAACGGGTCATAGCCATAGTACATAATGGCTTTCTCCGTCTTTATGAACTCAAGTCCTCTTCTCAGCAGTTCGATAAGACCTTGTTCAAAGCCATTCTTACACTCATATTCTTCTATAGCTTTCGGCAGGTTCTTGTAGTAGGACTTTCGCCACACCCTATCAAGGAGTTTATATGCTCTACCATCCTTGTATGATTTCACGAGCTTTTCCCTTGCTCGCCTCTCTTTGGCATCTTCATCCTCATAGCAGCCTTCTGTCAGCATATCAATAGCCCAGTCCATATCTGCCTCATCGTTGATAGTGGTTATACCGTTCTCCTTCATAAAATCATGATAGAATGTGATGACAATGCGTCTGAGTGTGGGATTCAGTTCCTCCACAAACTTTACAGGGAAGTAGTACAGTGTGTATTCTCCCCAAGTATGTGTGTTCCACACATTGAAGTATAGACAGCCATTGTCATCTTCAAGATTGAGATACATGCCACTTTTATTTACGAGGTCGTTCATCTCATTGTAGAGATTGACGATACCTTCACCGATAGTTCGGCCGGGTGTATGCTCCGCCTTTACATTCATCAGTTCGGCATAGCGGAAATAAGAATCACGCAGGTATTCGTAATTCTCCTGCGTGATTAGGTTATAACTGTTTCCACAATAGCTCTCCCTCATAATAGTCTGCGGTGCTATGGGGAGAATAGGTGTCTTTAGAAAAGAATTACGGCACCCGTTGGCGCCGTAACTCTCTCTACTCTTGTCACACCGTATCGTACCTCCCGCTTGGTCGATGCGATTATCATCCTCGCGAGCTGTTCCGACTGATGTTCGTCCAATGGTCTGCATGACTTCTTCTTTTTAGTGTCCTTACTCATAGTTCTCATCCTTTTGTTCCGATGGTTGTCTTGAACTCATATACCGCCTTATCATCCTTGATGGTCGGGCCGTGTACGGTTGCTGTGGTCAGTTCTGGATAGATGTTCGAGTAAAAGCTCATAACACTCTCCGGAGAGTCGTTCGGATTGGGATCAGGAAGTGTAATCATCTCTGTACCTTTCTTGAAGGTGAATGATCGCTGCATTTCGTTTCTTAAAAGTGCCATAGTCTTAAACTGTTTGGGCGTATGCCTGTGAATAATGATTTTCTAACATTGACTGAGGGAAGTCGGGATATTCCTCATAATCCTCGGGGCGATATGCAGGGCCTTCGTGCATATATGCCTGCTGTAACTCTTCAGGCATAGGAGGCTCCTCATGATGTGGGAACATCGGAATCTCACCCTGCGGATAGTGAGGATGCTGCTGTCCTGCATTTTGAGGTGGATAACCGCCTTGTGGTGTGGTGAACATAGGCTGCCCACCATACTGAGGCTGTGGGGCTTGCTGAACAGGGCGTTGCATAGGCTGCTGCACGGGACGCATTATAGTCTGTTGTGGCTGTGGCGGCATCTGTCGGGGTGCTGCCTGCGGCTGTATAGTCTGCTGTGCAGGTTGCGGTACCACATTCTGTGGTTGTGCCACTTGTGGAGCCGGTGCAGGAGTCTCTTCCATCATCTCGAAGAGCGAGCCTTGGTTCATCGCCTTCTTCTGTGCGGCAATCTTCTCATCTACCTCCTTCTGCTTGTCGGCAGTGGCGTACATACGGGCCTGCTGGAGTGCGGTGATGGCATCCTTATGATTCTTGGCTGTGATAAGTTCCTCAGCCTTCTTCATATGCTTCTCGTACTTCTCACGCTTCTCCTTCTCCTCTTTGGTTTCCTTGGCTTTGGCATCCTTTGCCGCCTTGCTGTTGGCAGCAGCCTTATCTGCCTGCTTCTCGAACTCCATCAAATTGGAGATAAGTCCCGTAGCCTTGCGTATAGGCTGCATGATGTGTTGCAGGAACTCTGCATCCATCTCTTCGGGAGTGCCCATTAGTGTCAGCGGAATGATGTGGTTTGCAGCCTCATCTTTCAGACCGTTGGCCTTGGGCAGTGTTGATACAGTAAGTTGTCCGTTCGCTTTGCGGATGACCAGAGTCAGATCTACGCTCTCGGTCATCATCTGTGAAATTGATGTGAAAAACATAACTTTATGATTTAATGTTAATACTGAATTATTTTCTTGGGATGTTCACTGGTTGAAGAACTCTGCAAGCAGTCTGTTACGGTCAGGATGCTTGCTTATCTCCAGAATGGGATTGAGCAGCTCCGATATATGTACCGGACCTCGTGAGCCTCTTGGCGGTAACTTGATTTCAGGTTCTGCGACCTTTACTCTTCTTCTACGTACCACAGGCATCTGCATCGGTGCCATCGGTACACTTGCGATGATTGCTTGATTCATAGCTTTATCTTTTATTATATGGTTAATACTCGGACTTTGGCAGTCCGTTGAACTACGAGGGCGTTAAGGCTAATGCTTCCGGTAAGGCAAGGTTTTCGGGGAAAATACCGCAGCACGGCGAGGATGATTTTCTCCGAAACCACCTGTGGCCCGACCTTGCTGTCCGACAAGAAGCATTGGCCAACTTTGCCCTGTAGTTCATCGGCTTGCCAATGGCTGGTATTTTCTCTATCCCTTTCTTCATTCTTATCCTCATACTTGAATCGTCCGCCTACAAAAAGAGCCGTCCGAGAAGGACAGCTCCCACAACCCATATTGCAATATGACTGCTTATATGATGTATGTCGATGACAAGACCTTTTCATTGCTTTAAGAGTTAGAAGACCAAGAAACTTAGTATGGCAAAGAGTATCAATGCCGCCATTACGATACAGGCAATCTTGTATATGAATCGGAAGAAGCCCGGGAAGCATACGATGGCTACCGCAGCCCATACGGGTGATACACCTCGTGTATAGAGATAACTGAAACCTAATGCCGCTACTACGGCTAATAGTATCATACCTATCCACTTCATTCTCTTTCTTACGGTCGGGTCATTTGTTTTCATATCCTATATTATTTAGTGGGAACAGTCGTTCCCGATTTCGTGGGCTTGGATGTGAAACGCCTCCACCTGCAAGGTTTTCGGTAAAAATACCGCAGCCGTGCGAGGATGATTTTTGCCGAAACCGCCTGCGGCACGACCTTGCGGGGTGGAATGAGGGCGGTTCACTACCTTTGCCTACGAATCGGGATAACTGACATCATCTTTTCTTACCTCTCTTCTTGTCGGGAAATGCCAGCGTTACATTGAACTCATCGTCAAAGGCTACGGCGGCATCGAAGGAGTTGCCTTTCTTGCCTTTGAATCCCTTGATCAGCTTGGTCGCTCCTGATGAGAGCAACTGTTCCAGATGTTGCTCGTTAAGCACCTTGTTCAGTACCTTGCGAAATACAAGCAGACCGCAATCCGGATTGTCGCACTTGGCGACCTTCGGGCGTATCATCACTTTGCCTGTACCGCATTTAGGGCAAGGAAGGGAACGCTGTTTGGGTGCAGGGAACTTCAGTCCGAGTACCTCGCGTGTAACCTGCGAGGTGAAACTCTCGATGGAGTGCATAAAGGAGCGTGTCTCCAAAGTATGCTGCTCTATTTGAAGGAGCGTCTTCTCCCAACTGCCTGTCAGCTCCACATTGGCAACCTGCATATCCTTTACCGCCTCGTAGATGTAGAGCCCCTTCTCGGTAGGTACAAGTGCCTTGCCTGAACGCTCGATATAGTCGCGCTTGAAGAGTGTCGTGATGATGGCGGCTCGTGTGGCAGGCGTTCCGATACCCAGCTCTTTCATTGCCTCCTTAGTCTTCTCATCGGTGATGTTCCTGCCGCAAGTCTCCATAGCGGCAAGGAGTGTCGCTTCGGTGTATAAAGGTTTCGGCATAGTCTTACGCTGTGCCGTGCCATAACCTGTTACGGGTATCTGCTCACCCTCGGCGAAGTGTGCCGTACCCTTGTTGGCTTCGGTCTCGTCCTTCTCGGCATCCTCCTTACGGGCAAAGACAGCACGCCAGCCCGGATTAACGATGGTTGTTGAGCGTGAACGGAACTTCATATCCTCGGCTGTCGCCTCCATAACCAATGACTCCTTCTCGCAGCGTGGCGAGAACGCTTCAAGCATACGCCCTGCAATCATCGTATAGACAATCTCTTCGTGGGCGTTCAACTCCTCAGGCTCTACACCTGTGATGATGAGTGCGTGGTGATCCGTTACCTTGTCATCATCTACACTACGCATATTCAGATGCTCGAAGTCGAAACACTTGCCATACTCCTTGAACTCGGGCATAGTGGCAATCTTCCAAAGAGAATCATAGACATGCTCCATCAGGTCGTGCGAGATATATCTGCTACCTGTTCTCGGATATGAGATATACTTCTTCTCATAGAGAGCCTGTGCCACAGAAAGAGTCTTCTCCGCACTCATATCGTGATGCGTGTTGCACTCCTTCTGCAATGTGGTAAGGTCGTACAGTAGCGGTGCCTGCTGGTAGGTACGCTTACGCTCCACCTTCGTAATAAGTGCCGTTGAGTCGGGCGAGAATCGTGCGTGTACCGCCTCTGCCTGCTCCTTGCTCTTGAAGTCCTCGATATGTGCGAACTGACGGAACTCGCCCAAGCGCTCAAGGGTGATGTGAAGTTGCCAATAAGGTGTAGAAACGAAGTCACGATTCTCTTTGTAACGGCTGCATATCATCGCCAGCGTAGGTGTCTGCACTCGTCCGAGGGAGTTGTTGGGCATGCCCGAAGCCAAGGCCAATGCACGGCTGGCGTTCATACCCACGAGCCAATCAGCCTTTGCACGGCAGTCGGCAGCGTGGTAGAGAGCATCGTAAGCCTCACCATCCTTGAGATTGCTCAGACCTGCACGGATAGCCTCATCCGTGAGCGAGGAGATCCAAAGACGCTTGAAGGGCTTGGTATATCCGAGGTAGTGGTAGATGTATCGGAAGATAAGCTCACCCTCACGACCTGCATCCGTTGCCACGATGATGCTGTCACACTTGCTGAATACCTCGTCAATGACCTTGAGCTGCTTGGCGGCACCGATGTCCGTTACCATACCTCTGTCGGTCTTGATCTGTCTTACCACAAGCTGGAACGGCTCGGGGAGCATAGGCAAATCCTCGTGCGAAGCCTTACTGTATCCGTATGCCTGCGGCATTGCGAGGGAAACAAGATGTCCCAATGCCCAGGTTACAAGATACCCGTTGCCTGCCATATAACCGTCCTTCTTCTCTGTTGCACCGATGACGCGGGCGATGTCCTGACCTACGCTCGGCTTTTCTGCTATAATTGCTATCATAATATTCTTGGAATTAAAGAAGCCGTCTCCCGTCCCGATTACGGTGCGGGAAACGGCTGTCAGGTTAGTAAAGGAATCGTGTTACTGCGTGGGGTTGATACCGATGATTTCCAGCAGCGGAGAGTCGTTCTTGCGTACAAGCTGCAAAGTGGCATCCATCACCACATCTACACCGAGGAGTACGAGGCTCAGCGATACGACACCTGTCTTCTCGCCTCGGAGCAGTGTCTCAAGCTCACCTGCCTGTTCGAGTTCATCCTTGAGGATACCGATACCTGATAGTTCGTCCCAGTTTACATCTTCCACCTTGAAAGGTGCTTTATTCTTATCGTTCATCTTAAAATTCATTTTAGAGTTATACATTGATTTGACTTATCCCACTACGGATTAGATGCTCTGTCCCTTTGACTGACGCTTCTCCTGCTTCTCGGCTACCACATTACGCTGTGAGGCGTTGCGGTTTCGGTCGGGATTCTCGTTATAGAAGTCGAGCTTGTTCTGGTTGGCGTTCAGCTTGACATACTGCGTGATACTCTTGCCATCGAAGCCCTTCATTCCCTCCACAAGTACCGACTTGCCGCTCTGAAGGTCGGCACGCTGCTGACCGGAGAGCTTGGCACCGAAGATCTCCTTCGGAATCTCGAACTTGGCACGCTCCTCAAAGCCGTCGGGAGTGCGAGAGTACATCAGTCGTCCCGTCTCAAGGTCTGCCTTGATGAACGAGGAGAACTCCTCGCCACGGTTGTTCACCATATCATTGAGGAAGATGGCTCGTCCCTCACGCAGGTCTTTCTGCTCCTCAGCGGTAAGTTTCACGCCACCGATTTCCTTCGGGATGTAGATTTCTCTTGCACCCTCGGGCGAGTCGGGATTGTAGCGTGTGTAGTTAGGTCGTCCTGTCGCCTCATCGAGTTTCACATATGATGAGAAGAGTTCGCCATCCTTACGCTGCATATCCTCCACGAAGATTGCCTTTCCTGCATTGAGGTCTTCAATCTGCTGCTTGGTAAGCTCCACACCACCGAGGGCGGTGCGGTTGAAGATGCGGTCGTTCTCGAAGATGAAGTCGATACCTCTACGCTCGGCACTCACCTGAATGTGGGCGTTGAACTCGTTGCCTGACTTAGCTGTCATACCCTCGATATAGACCTTCTTGCCCTCACGCAGGTCGTTCTTTTCCTGGTCGGTGAGCTGAACGCCCTTAATCTCGTTAGGGATATAGACATTCTCGGCACGCATGGCCACCACTTCGTTGGTCATCTTGTCAAGGCTGATGAACGATGGGATATACTCTCCGTTACGGCCTTTGAGTTCCACCACTCGGCCCATATTGCCTGTTTCGAGGAGATTCTTCTTGTCCTCTTCCGAGAAGATGTGTCCGAAGTAAGGACGCTCCAATTCGGGTTGCTTGCGGATACCGTGGATGGCGAGTACCACCTCACCTGTGTTGGACTGCTGCAACGACAGGCGTGCATCGGTACGCAGTACGGCAGAGCCGAAGTTAAGGTTGATAGGTACAAGCTGGTTGGTCTTGTAGCCTTTGAGCATAGAGTCGAGAAGTCCTCGCTCCTGAAGATACTCACGCGAGAGTCCGAAGTTCTTCAACTGGTCCCAGTTGATCATAGACTCGTTGTAACGATACTGATTGTTCTGCTGCTGGTCGTTAGCTTCAACGACGGGCTGCTGGGTTTGATTTTTCTTTGCCATTTCTTCTGAATTTTGATTGTTAATACTTTGTTCTGTTTGATTTTTGGGTGTTATCTCATACTTTTTGAGAAACTCTTCCACTGCTTTTGTTTTCTTACCTTCGGCAAGGTCTTCGATGGCCTGCTTGACTTCGGGTTTGTCGAACTCCTCCTCCTTCATCGTGAAAAGACCGAAGTGGGTAGGGTCTTTCAACTGACTCCAGAAGTTCTTGAGGAAGTTCTCGAAGAAGGTCGCATAGCGGTCAATCTTGAGAAAGGAGTTCTGATGCTCTTTGTCTGCCGGCACGGTGGAATACTTGCCGTTCTTGTTGATTTCGGAAACCGCTTGAATGAGCAGTTCCATTTTGTCTAAAACCAGCACGATGTCGCTCATCTGCGGGTTCTCGGTGACTTGTGTTTTTGAGGGGTCATCCCTTACATTTTTCTTTGCCATAACTGTGAGTTTTTAGCGTTAATAACTAATGTTGTCACCGCAAATATATATAGCAAAATTTGATAAAACATTGACATTTAAGCCGTTAGACTACACAAGTCATAAGGTGTCATCACTTGTCATAGCAGGCACGAAAGCAAAGGCACGAAAAGGGACAAAACAAGGGTGAAAAGAGGGAAAACGCTCCACACAGAAACGGGGTCGGAAGGAGCGAAAAACGAAGTCAAAAAAATGTACGAGAAAAAAATGGTGGTATGACCGAAAAAACGATAACTTTTGTAATATGCAGAGTTGAGAGCTGAGCTGCTTTAGTCCCCACTTAAAAAATCAGATGCCAAAAAGATGGCGGTGGTTGATAGACCTTATAATGAAATATAGATATGGCAGTCAGGTTGAGAATAGAGATGCGGCATATCTTACCGCAATGGATTTTTGACCTGTTGTACTATGCGTCGTAGGTCGCTTCGCTTGCTAAGTCCCAACCTCTGTCTCAACTCGGACGGCGATACCGGAGCGTTTTTTGGGGTGAAAAATTATCGCAGAGAATTTTTTGCCCGAAAACCCTCGGCTTGAACGTGGAGGTATTGTCCCTCCGAGTTACCTTCTTGAAGGGACTTGGCGAGTGAAGCGGGATTTTCACGCTATATATACTTTTTGTAGCCCATTCTGTCTTTCATTCGTAAAAAACGGAGTACCTTTGCAGAGTATAAAGCATAATATAATGAGTTCAATAATAATCATCTGCATATTTGTCTTACTTGTGGCATTTAAGATTTGGATGTCTTCGCCCAAGAATATAGGCAAATTCGGAGAAAAGCGTGTGGCTCGAAAGCTGGATTGGCTCTCGAAAGAATACACCACGCTTAATGATATATTATTGCCGACTCACTATGGAACAACTCAGATAGACCACATCGTCGTTTCGCCATACGGAATCTTTGTAATTGAAACCAAGAATTATAAAGGTTGGATATTCGGGCATGAGAATTCAGAAGAGTGGAAACAAAGTTTACTTGGCAAAAAGAGATTTTGGGGTTGGTCTAGTGAACAGCATAAGTTTAGAAACCCAATACGACAGAACGAGTTCGAAGATAGATACAATTTGCTGTAGATTTGTTATATTTACACCGATAAATCGGAATTTATGGAAATCAAAAATAGACCCAACCCCAATGAGGCTTTTCCGAATCCGAAGATTCCAAGCCTCTGCTTCATCAAGAACGTGGTGAAGAACCCGCGTATCATCATCGGCGACTATACCTACTATGATGATGTGGATGGTGCTGACCAGTTTGAGAAGCATGTCACTCATTTCTACGACTTCATAGGTGACCGGCTGATTATTGGCAAATTCTGCGCTATTGCCAAGGGTGTGGAGTTTGTCATGAATGGAGCCAATCATAGGATGGACGGTGTGACAACCTATCCGTTTTATGTCATTGGTGGTGACTGGGGAAGTGCCATTGCTCCAGTGAAAGATGAATTGCCTCTGAAGGGTGATACCGTTGTGGGCAATGATGTCTGGATTGGCCAGCATGTTACCATCATGCCAGGCGTTCACATAGGTGACGGAGCAATTATCGGAGCCAACTCTGTTGTTGCCTCAGACATTCCTCCATACGCTGTTGCCGTGGGAAATCCCTGCCGAGTGGTCAGGATGCGTTTTGATGACGAATTCATCGCCTTTCTGCTGCAACTGAAATGGTGGGATTGGGACATTGAGAAAATTGAGCGCAATTTCAAAGCTTTGTCAAGTGGTGATTTATCATTGATCAGAAACCTATAAATTCGAATTTTATGGTCACTTATTTTGATGCATGTGAGATTCTTGAAATGCTGTCTGAAGCATCTGTAAAGGTGTTTCTGGACGGCGGTTGGGGTGTCGATGCACTTATAGGCAGAGAAACAAGAATACATAACGACATCGATCTGTTCGTAGAGAAGAAAGACTACTGTATAACCATATCCGTGATTACAGGGAAGGGATACAGAGAAGTTATAATGGACTATACGACCGACAGCCATACTGTCTGGAAAGATGACAACGGAAGAATAATCGATCTACATAGTTTCGAATATGTTGAAGATGGAATCCTATATGAGGGATACACTTTTCCAAGCGACACTTTCTCAGGTAAAGGAAATATCGGGAATATTGAGGTAACATGCATAAACCCGGAGGCACAGGTACAGTTCCATCTTGGATATGAATACGATGAAAATGATGTCCATGACGTTCTGTTGTTATGCAGAACTTTCAATCTTGAGATACCGGAGCAATATAAAACTCACATCTGATTCAATATGCTATGATTACTGATAGTTATGATATTGAAACTGAACCAATGATCAATCTGTTTGATTTCTACGGCAGACGTGGAGATTTTGCAGATATATGCCTGATAATATTCTCGAAGGAGATTCATCGGCATTTACTTGATTCCTACGAATCTGAAATTATTGCAACTATGCCGGCTTGCAATGGCGACACGCATATCTATAAAACAACTTATAAAGGAGTTACGATAACTTTCTACCTGTCAGGAATAGGTTCAGCAGTAGCATCCTCTCAATGTCATCTTGCAAGCTGGCTAACTGGAGCATCAAAGTTCATTATGTTCGGTTCCTGTGGCAGTCTTGACCGTACAACCACACAAGGTAGATTTATCATACCGACACAAAGTTACAGAGGGGACGGGTGTTCATATTATTTTGCAGCACCATCCGACTATATTGATATAGCCGCAAGCAAGGAACTTTCCATAATTTTCGACAAATTATCTGTACCATATATTACAGGTAAAATATGGACGACAGATTCGATGATCAGAGAAACAAAAGGACTTGTACGCAAACGTATGGAAGAAGGGTGCATCGCTGTAGAAATGGAATTGGCTGGAGTTCAATCTGTGTGCGACTTCTACAATTTGAAGTTGTATGCTTTTTTTGAAGCAGGTGACATTTTGGATACAAATGGATATGAAGCCAAAGGCTTGAACAATGCCAACCATAGTTTAAACAAACTTTATATTGCTTTAGAAACGGCAACCTACATCTGAAGTATATCAGAATTGTGAATTCCTATTTATCTAACAGCCTTGACACAGTTCAGCTGACGCCCCCAATACGGAAGATTCTTGGGCTGTTCCAATTACCCACGATGTCGGTTTACGCATAATTTATAGAGATTGGCAATGGTTATGAGAAAAGAGAAGAATAGTATAATTTTAGAGCCAGGTGATAGACTTTGCAGATATGATCTTGGAACGGACTTAAGTGTAGATTGGTCAACTGAATACGAAAATCCTGAATATATTGGTTGTGAATTTGGAAAGAAAAATGCGATTGGAGCCTTTTTCTTTTATGATAAAAAGACTACAGCAAAAAAAACTCTAGCTCAAGCAATATATAATCAAAATAAAAAAGGAAACATCTATAACAGCGGAACAATTACATATTGTGAAGTGGTAAATGAGTTAAATCTTTTGGACCTTGATAGCGGATTGATTGAATGTTCGAACATTATAAGTTTTCTAGTCAGTATTGATGCAAATGTGATTGAGAATAAATTTGTTAATCATCATTCTAATAAACCTTATTCTGAATTACAATCTGTAATTGTTGATATCTTCTCCACAGATCATATTAAAAGGATAAATGCCGCAGATGAGATTAACAAGTTTTTCTTTTATAATGCACCATATTTAGGACAGTCACTGACTGATTATGAAAATGGTATTTTATTCAAATCAATTCTTGAAGAAAAGAATTATGAAGGGTATGTTTTTTTTGAAAATCCTGAGAGTAATACATACTGCATATTCAATTCAGATAAAATAAGCGACCCAATACACGAAGAAGTTTATATAGACACAGATGATGAGTTGAAAGAGTTTCTATTAATAGCTGAAAAGAATGATAAATAGTAAATACAAGTATTCTCATATACTATCAGTCGCATAAGAAAAGCCAACTTAAACCTGCACTCGACATCACAGACCTAAGTTGGCTTTCTCCTTTTTAGGAATTACCTGTTTTTATGTATGTATAGTCCACCCGTGAATAGGATTCAACAATACAGCAAACGATTGGTCGGGCTGTCCGTGATAGAGCAAGCCTCCGACAATTCCTGTTCTACCATCAGGATATACCTGTCGGAATCCGAATGAGTGCGGAGCCGAGTCATAGTAGAGTTCAATCTCACATGGGCAGTTTGGATTTTCTTCCCATTGTTTCAAACGGTCAATACACTTTTGCAGGGTGTCGTTCTTGATTTCCTTTGCGTAGGCGATAGCCTTGTCATAACGCTCTTGACATAAAATCTTCATACTCGATATGTTTTAAGGGGGTTTATAATAAATCTTCATATACTCCAAAGCCGTAGCAGTCGGCAATGTAAAAGTCCTCACAGCCGATTTCTGCGAGTGACTTCATATCTTCCAGCGTATCGCAATAGAAGAAAATGTCATCATCCTTTTCGGTTTCTGCATCCATTCCGATGGCAATACGCACTTCAACTGTATCGTAGTTATCCTTATAGCGGATAAGGCAATTGGCATAGTGAGGCTCGATGCCTCGCTCTGTAAAGAACTTCAGACATTGGCGACTGATTTCTTTCCTGACAGCATCGGGTTTCTGCCAATCGGAGTCATCAATAATTTCAAGGCTGAGACCTTCGACAACCAAGCAGGTAGCACCATCAATGTTTGTCATCAATGTACGCTTTCCCATATATTTCTTGCGTTCTTCTTCCCAGTTGGGAATATCCCATCTTTCTGTGTCCCATTCTCCACGATAATCCTTTGGTTTGCGGAGATACTCTGATAATGTCATTCTAATCATCGTCTATCTATATTTAAGTTATACATATTACAGGCGAAGCACTGTATTCTATTTCTTTACCGCCTTGACTGTCCCGTGCAGGATTGTGCAAGGTTGGCGGGAAAAATACCGCAAGCCCCGTGGGGCGAGGATGATTTTTCCACGACACCCACAGGGCTTGACCTTGCTCAATCCGAAAGGCACGGGACAACCTTTGCGGTAAGAAATAGGATACAGATTCTAATCGTTATCCTCTTCGTCCTTCTCGTCCGGTAACAATCGTTTACGCAACTCTGGATCAGCCTTGATTCGTTCCATTTCATCTTGAACTATCTGCTCAACCTCATCTTTGATACGGGAATAGTTACGCTCTATCTGCTCCTGCATAATGTCGTTGCCGTTCTCGTCCTTAAACTCATTGACAATCGGAATCTTCTTGTATGCTTTCATCTCAGCATTGACCTTTGCACTATCCACAATGATGCGTGAGTGGAAAATCTTCTGGTCTATCTCCTCACCAAAGTTATCTGCCACACTACCCACGAATGTACCTTGCGAGAGGTTTGAAATCTTCGAGGCAGGTATAAGGAAGTCCAACTGTGTGTTGATAGAGGTTGATGTGTCCTGACGGTTGATAGATACCGACTGACGCTGCTGGAGTATCTTGCCGAAACGCTCAGAGAGGTTCTTTGCTGTTTCGCCAACCACCTGTCCGCTGAAGATATTACCCACCGTATTTTGGATAACCTTTGCCTCCTTGTCGCCATAGTCACGAGCCAACTGCGAGTAGTCCTGAAAACCGAGACAAACAGCTACCTTGTTGCTTCGTGCTGTGGCAATGAGGTTGTCGATGCCACGGAAATAGATAGTCGGCAACTCATCAATGATAATAGAACTCTTCAACTGACCCTTCTTGTTCACCAACTTTACGATACGGCTGTTGTATAGTCCGAGTGCTGCCGAGTAGATATTTTGGCGGTCGGGATTATTACCTACGCAGAGTATCTTCGGCTCATTGGGGTTGTTCAGGTCGAGGGTAAAATCATCGCCCGTCATCACCCAATAGAGCTGCGGAGAAATCATTCTCGAAAGCGGAATTTTTGCAGATGCAATCTGGCCCTGGAGCTGATCTTGAGCTCCACCTTTCCATGCGTCCATAAATGGAGATAGGTAGTTTTCCAACGAAGGATATGAGGTCAAAATCGTAAAGATATCAGCATACGGCTTGTTCAAGAACTCAATAGTATGAGGGAAGGTACAATACTTACCGTCCTTATAGATTCTCAGATACCAGATAATCGCAGCCAAAAGGATAATCGGAGATTCTACGAAGAAGTCGCCCTGCTTCTGAATCCAAGTCTTGTTCAAGTTGAGCATTATCGTGTACGCACTCTCGTATGCATCACTGATATCTACCATAAACTTAGGGTTGATGGGATTACAGCGGTGTGAGCGACGCGGGTCATCAAAGTTGATGACATAGAAACTCGGCTTTACCTTGTACTTGTCGATATTTTTCAACAGCTCATTATAGGCAATTACCGATAAGTCGTCAAACTTGTAGTCGTAGATGTATGTGGCAAAGCCTTTGGCTATGGTCTGCTTGATGTAGTTGTTCACTACGGCATACGACTTACCGCTACCCGGTGTTCCCAATACAATGGTTGCTCGGAACGGATTCACGACATTTATCCAACCGTCCCATTCCTTGCCTTGATAGACAAACTTCGTAGGCAGGTTTACCGAATACTCGTTCTCCATCAGTCGTGTCTCCTGCATAAAACTCTCGTTGGCCACATTGAAGACATCTTCCATAAGGTTGTGCTTGAACATACGGCTAATCCATACTCCCGACATAAGAAGGAGGATATATCCGACAGTCATAGTAACCGTATAGATTACCATATTCACAATTGGCGAGAACGGCAGATCGAGCAACCACCAGTTCATAAAGAAGAGTACAAGACCGCCGAGGAAGGTCGCATAAATCTTCTGCCAGGTCATCTTCTGATTCTTCACGCCCTTTGTACCGAGGCACGACAGAGCCAAGAATATGATGGCGAACACCTTTGTCACAAGCAGGTTGCTGAACAGCCCTGCCGTATTCTGAAAGTTGAGCAGTATCTTGTCTACCACTCCGATGTTGATACCCATATCCACGATGGCCTGATAGCAGAACCAGTAGATATGTACTACAATAAATATAATGGATATGGCACGCATAAACTCCATGACCTTTGCCAATCCTCTCAAATCATCTTCCTGTTGCATAATAAATTCGTTTTAATGGTTAGTGAAATTGGTTTACGATATGCCGCGTGAACGGCGTTTTTTCTTCTTCTTATTCTTCTGGTACTGCTTGGCGAGCATCTCCTCCTGCGGATCATTTGCAGGAGCGTCAAACGAGAAGATTCCGAAGGCTTGCTCCAGTCCCGATTCAAGGTCTGTCGATGAGAGGCTTTGGCTCTCGGAGAAACCTTGAGGCATATCGGCCCATGGAATGTCGCCCTGCGAGTTGAATAGTTTCTCGAAGTTGTTTGCCGAGAACTCCTTACCCAGACGGGAACCGTTATATACCTCACGATTGTGGTGGTCGATGAATGTGACACCGTAAATGCGACCTGCATCGTTCTCGCGGAACACCACATCAATGCCCTTGCTGCCAAGCAGACGCACGAACTCCTCGCGGTTGCCGCGACAGCCGTGCATTGCCAGAGCCACATCGTTGCGGATTTTGGGTTGCCACCTCTTCGCTCTAAACTCCTGAGCATTGTATGCGATACGCTTCTCCACACCCTCGTAGCCGAAACGCTTGCCGATAAGCGAGGACTTGATGGGGGTACAGATAGGCTTGCCATTGTCATCGGTCATCGTGTAGATGATACCCGAATAGGGCTTGCCATCGAACTCGCCCTTGACCTGCTTTGCCTCGATGTTGAAGCACGAGAGCATGGCACTATACTCGCCGAAGGATTGGAAACGATACGAGGTAAAGACACTCTTGAGAATGTTGGATACCTGCTGCTTTACATCGCCACGGGTGTAGTCCGCCTTTTTCAGATAAGGTTCCAATAGTTCCCTGCGTTTGTCGGCAATCTGTTTTAGTCCGAACATCTGCTCCAATTCTCGGCAAGCCTTCATCGAGCGGTTCCACTCGTAGGCATCATCTATCTTCTCGCCATTCTCATTCACGCAGGTAGATACAATATGTATATGTCTGCGGTCAATGTCCTCGTGGAGATAGACAATGTAGGGCTGGTTGCCGTAGCCCATCTTCTGCATATAGGCTCTTGCCAAATCCGCAAACTGACTATCGGTAAGATTGTCGTCCAGTGTCGGGTTGAGCGATATATGCAGAATAGGCTTCTCGGTGTTTCTGTTGGCTGCGAGATAGCTCTCAAAGGCGAACATCGTCTGAGAGACAATCCTGTCAGGGTCGTAGAGAGAATCGGTAATCATACGGTTGCCCGCTATGATGCGACCTGTCGCCTCGTTCACCTTCTGCTGGTTGTAGATGACTGCTCCGTAGAGCGAAGCTCCTCTGTTGATCTTAGCCACCATATCAACCTCCGCTTTTACGATTCAAGTGTCTCTCCTCAAACTCGCGTGTGAGGGCGATAATCTGTTTGCTTAATACTACCAACTCCAGTGTGGCTTTCTCCAATTTGGCGACAAGGGCAAATGCCCGCTTATCCCCGAAGTTGGCTTTTACGGCTCGCACCGTCTGGTTGTAGTTGTTGCCGATGGCTTGGAACTGATGGTAGAAATTCGTTAGGCGTATGTAATAATCCATTGCTGCCTTGTCGAGTTTTACCACCTTCATTTCACGGTCAAGAATCATTGCCTTTATAAATCTTGCCTTGTATTTAAGACCAGACTTTGCAAACCGCAATTCAAATTGTCCGTTCTCTTCAGCATTCAGTTTGATGCCGTAACGATAAACAGCGGGATCCTTTTTAGGTCGCCTTCCTGTTACATCTCTTCTTGTTTGTCTCTTGTCATTTGCCATAACTTTACATTTAATTGGTTACTAACTTCCGCTATGGATTCACGACTTTGGAGTGAATCCCTCCCCGAGCCGTCAGGCGAGTGGCAAGTTGTTTTGGGGTTGCCCGAATCGTTTCGGGCTGCCCAAAACACAACTTGCTATGTTCGCTTGAACATGAATTTTCCTTCGTAAAATTGGCTATCGCCGTTCCCCTCAGAGAGAAGCATCCGAAAACTCCGTTCGTCGTGCGTCCATAGACCTTTCGGGTGCAAAGTTAGACAGGTATATTCTATTGATAAATAGTGAGTTATATGCAATGTGATGACATATGATGACATGTGTAGTCAGAGGCTTGACGACATAGTGATTATTCCAATTTTTCGCTATTTCTTTGCGTCAGAAATGGTGCAACAAACCAATAATTGATTGCTTGATTAAGTGATTAAGGATTGGTGAAATTGTGAGAGTAAGCAAGCAAATAATTATTGCATTATTGGGGCGTTGCAACAAACAAAGGTTGACTTATTGGTTGGTGAGCACAATGTCACCATATCACCAAGTAACCAACAAACCAAGTAATAGACAAATAATGTAATAAGTAATTAACCATTAAAAAATTTACAGTTATGAAGAAAAAGCCAGTATTTGTTGCAGTAAGCAACCAGAAAGGTGGAGTTGGTAAAAGTACAATGTTGGTAGCCCTTGCCAGCCTCCTGAACTATACGATGGATAAGAGTGTAGCCATCGTGGATTGTGATGCTACCCAGCGTAGCCTTTATAATCTCCGCGAACGAGACAAGGAGATGGTGGAGAAAAACAAGAGGTATATGACGCTTCTTGAAGAGCAAAGACTTCGAGGTTGTAAGATTTATCCTATCAAAAGGGTAAGGCCCGAAGAGGCCCGCGCCACAGCGGGAGAGTTTGCAGAAACTGGAGAGTATGACATCATTTTTATTGACCTCCCAGGTTCTATGGATGTCCCCGGAGTTTTACAGACCATTTTCAATGTGGATTATGTATTGACTCCCATTGCTGCCGACAACTTTGTAATGGATAGCAGTTTCAGCTTCGCAAGCAGTGTGGTGAGATTCTTGGCAGAAAAGAAAGGCATTCCGCTTAAGGACATCTATATGTTCTGGACGAAGGTAAAGCGAAGGAGCAATGTGGAGGTACTCAAGAACTATTCGGAGTTGATGGAGAAGACAGGATTAAAAGTACTGAAATCAAGTATCCCAGAACTTTGTCGATACGAGAAGGAGTTGTCGATGTCATCTCGTACCTATTTCCGATGTTCGCTGTTGCCTCCTCCTGCGGGGCAACTCAAAGGAAGCGGATTACAGGAACTTGCCAATGAACTTCTTGAAATACTTAAACTGAAATAACTATGGCAAAGAAGAGCGTAAAAGTTGATGAGGATCTTATAAGGGGGTATATGGCAGGGCGGGAACCTGATAATGTTTCTAAGAATGAAACTTCTGTACAGGAGATTCTGAATGAAGCCATAACCACCGAGGAAGAACCTGTTGAAGAGGTGGTGCAAGAAAAGCCCAAGCCTCGCAAAAAAAAGGAAGAGAACAACTATAGACAGAAGTTTTTGATGAATACACCTATGTCGGGGCGTGTTCAAGTGTATCTGAACCGTCAGCTATACGAGCAAATCAAGAACTTTTTGCCCGTGATTGCTCCAGAGACCAGCATTGCAAGCTATCTCAGTAACATTATAGCAGAGCATATAGAACTTAACATTGAGGAGATAACTCAACTTTATAAAGAACGATTTTCACCACCTAAAATTTAACAACTATGACAACAACCATTTTTTATTTATCAGTTAAGGCAGTATCAGCAACCTATATATTATACAAAGTATGGAATATGATTTTCAGTCAGCGAATGTATGACTTCTGGAATATGTTACACAATTGGGCTCGTATTGCCCGTATCAGATTGTGGAAGTATCGAAAGAAACGGATGGAAGAGATAGCGAGGAATGACAGGCGAAAAGCCAGAATGCAAAGACCTATGTTGCAGAAGGTACAGCCTGAAGAGCAAGCATTTCAACCTTCATCTTATTCTGATTTGGAAGCTCAAGCAATAGTAGAGGAACTTGCCAAGAGATTTGAAGACACTTCACAAGATGAAACATTGATGTCACCCGTAGAAGAAAAGCCCAAGCCCAAGCCTAAAATCAAACCTATGGTTTTTGATGATCCGAATGAGGTTATGGGTAAGTCCAATATTATCTATTATGAAGACCCTGAAGTCGCTCGCAAGACTCCGACACGCTCAATAGAGTTGAAGCAGGTTGAGTTACCTGTTGATGAGGATGTCAATCCGGAAGATGTAGAGGATAATTTTGTACCGCAGAAAAGATTGTCGCAAGAGGATATGAAGGAATTGATGTCTTCCGAGTCTATTCCTGATCCGGAATTTTCGGAAGCCTGTACTTTTGAAGAGTTGGGTAATGTGGCAGATGTCTTATTGAATAGGACTACAGATAAGAAAAAGATTATGGATGCCGCAGAGACCTTATATAAACTTCAAGATTCCGACATCTATCATTTTTACACTACATCTATCAGTACGGAAAAGCAAGTGGATAGATTGCTAAGAGATAATCTTGATGGTGCAGATCGTCGGCAGAATGGTAAGCAATCAGAGCGTATTGCGGTTGATTGGAATAAATTTATGTAATAAACATTCTTTTTTCATTGTTTATATATTTGGTTAACTGGACTGGCACTCCGATGTGAATCGGGGTGTCAGTGTTTATATGTGTATTCAGCTATCCCTATTAACAAGTAAGGCAAGTATCGTAATGCCTTGTGCATTAGGATTCTTGCCTTGCTATTAGTAAATTAAATAAGATTTATTTGTTAAGCAACCACTCTGTAGCAGGAACAACTTTTATGGTGTAACCATCCTCCTCAATTGTTTCTTGTTCTTCAAAGGTTACAAGCGTAAGATTATTGCACTTTAGTTTCTTGGCTGCATTCTTCAAACCTCTAATCTCTCTATTGCGTGTCTTTTCAGTAGAGATATCGTATGATACCTGTATCAACTCTTGTACATTGCCATCTTTTGCTATAACAAAATCAACTTGCGAAGATGTTTCCTTATAGTAGAAAACATCACAAAAGAGTGGCTTATAGCGACGCATCAGCTCAATGCATACAATATTCTCCAACTTCCAGCCAAGATTTTCCAGTGAGAAATTATCCTCGCGTTCAGTGACAAATGCAGTATCCACTACATAAACCTTTTCGTTTCTTACACGATCTTTACTTTTATATGAGAAACGATTTACTCCTACCAATAGAAAAGCCTCTTTAAGGTAGGAATAATAGTTCTCAGCCGTATGATTTGATACTCCGAATAATTCTCCTACCGTTTTTGCGACAAATTCCTGACAATAATTATCGGCAAGATAAGCTGCGATTCTTCGTAATGCTTCCACATTGCGAACTTTGAAACGTTTTGCTATATCATTCTTGATGATGGCATCCAATAATCCGTTAATGTAACCTCTACGATTACTTTCATTGAACAATTCTGGGAATCCACCTTGTAGAAGATATTCATGTAGGGTACTTTTGCGAATACCCTTCGCTTTTGTTGATAGCGAAGTGGTATCTATATTTTTCATTGCACAATACTCGGAGTATGAGAAAGGATAGAGTTCTACCTTATTGTTTCTTCCTGTCAGATGTGTACTTAATTCCTTACTGAGTAATTTAGAATTAGAACCTGTAATAAATAGATGCATTTTCTGGCGAAGCAATCGATTGACAAACAATGGCCAGCCTTCTATATTCTGTATCTCATCAAGGAACAGATATTTGAACTCTCCATAAGTCATATATAATGCCTCAAGCAAATGGTCTAAATCACTTGCCTTCATATCCTCCATTCGGTCATCATCAAAGTTTACATAGGCAAAGTCAATCCCCTTTTGCTTAAGGAACATTTCGCATAATGTTGATTTTCCACATCGTCTGACACCTATCACAACCTGAGCTCGATTGCTCTTTAAGTCAAGTTGTGATTCTTCAGGACGTGGGCACAACTCCGAGTAATCATTCGCTAGCAACTCCTCACGCTGGTCTGCTACTATTGATAGTAATGTCTGAGTATTCATAATTCATATTATTTTACTGCAAAAATAATTCTATTTCCATAAAACAGCAAATTTTCCGTAATCTATTTCCATAAATAATGCGATTTGTTTATTTCTATTTCCATAAATAGTGCAAATTATCATTTTCTATTTCCATAAATTTACTCTTCGGTACAAAATCTATTTCAAATTTGGCACATCATTTATAACTCCTCACGACCTCTTTTCACCCCAAAATCCACCCTTCAAAACGCCCCAACTATGACATCTGACGACACGTTATGACGTGTATAGACCGATTTGAAAATCAATGGATTAAGTACTATATATTCGCAGTCGAAATCACTTTTTGTATAACTAAAAAACATTTCGACGTATGAAGAAAAAAGTATTATTCGCAGCAGCATTTATGCTTGCAACAGTGAGTGCCTTTGCACAGGGTAATGGTATCGCAGGTATCACCGAGGCAACCAACATGGTAACATCGTATTTTGATCCCGGTACCAAGTTGATTTACGCAGTGGGAGCCGTAGTCGGTCTCATCGGTGGCGTGAAGGTATATTCGAAGTTCTCTTCGGGCGACCCTGACACCTCGAAGACCGCAGCCTCTTGGTTCGGTGCCTGTATCTTCCTGATTGTAGCCGCCACTATCTTACGTTCATTCTTCCTCTAATATGGCGGTCTATCAAATTAACAAAGGGATTGGTCGTAGCCCCGAGTTCAAGGGGCTACGCAGCCAATACCTCTTCATCTTCGCCGGCGGTCTGCTCGCCATACTCATAGCCTTTATGGTGCTGTATATGGCAGGCGTGAACCAATGGATATGTATCGCACTCGGAATCATCTCCGCTTCGGTACTAGTCTGGGCGACCTTCCACCTGAATGCCAAGTATGGCGAGTGGGGCTTGATGAAGATACAGGCTGCACGGAACCATCCACGCTACATCATCAACCGCAAGCGATTCTTGCGATTGATTATTCCTAACCTCAAAAACAGAAAGTCATGAGAAATGTAATGAAAGCAGCTACCCTCGAAAGCAAGTTCCCGATTCTGTCGGTTGAGCACGACTGCATCATCAGCAAGGATGCTGATATCACGGTCTGCTATCGTGTGGAGCTTCCCGAACTCTTCACCGTCACACAGGCGGAGTATGAGGCGATACACTCGGCATGGGCCAAGGCGGTCAAGGTCTTGCCGAACTACAGTATCGTGCATAAGCAGGACTTCTTCATTGAGGAGAGCTACAACCCGCAGTTGCAGAAGGAAGACCTCAGTTTCCTCTCTCGCTCCTTTGAGCGTCACTTCAACGAGCGTCCTTACCTGAAGCATACTTGTTATCTGTTCCTCACCAAGACCACCAAGGAGCATAGCCGCACGACCAGCAGTTTCAATGCCCTTACCCGTGGCTTCATCATCCCGAAGGAGATGCAGGACAAGGAGGCAGTGAGCCGATTCCTGGAGTGCTGCGAGCAGTTCGAGCGTATCATCAACGACAGCGGATTCATCACGCTCACTCGTCTTACGGGCGATGAGATTACAGGCACGGAGTCAACTGCGGGTATTATCGAGAAGTATTTCTCGCTCTCGCAGGAGGACACCACCTGCTTACAGGACATCACCCTCGGAGCTGGCGAGATGAAGATTGGCGACAACTACCTCTGCCTGCACACGCTCTCCGATCCCGAAGACCTGCCGACAAGCGTAGCCACCGACAGCCGTTACGAGCGTCTCTCAACAGACCGTAGCGATTGCCGCCTCTCGTTTGCCGCACCAATCGGAGTGTTGCTCACCTGCAACCACATCGTGAACCAGTACCTCTTCATCGATGACTCTGCGGAGATGCTGCGTAAGTTCGAGCAGACAGCACGCAATATGCACTCGCTATCACGCTACAGCCGCTCCAATCAGATTAACCGCGAATGGATTGAGGAGTACCTGAACGAGGCACACAGCCAGGGGCTGACGGCTATCCGTGCCCACTGCAATGTCTTCGCATGGAGCGATGATAGGGAACGCCTCAAGCGTGTGAAGAACGATGTAGGCAGTCAGCTCGCCTTGATGGAGGCCAAGCCCCGACACAATACGGTGGATACACCGACACTGTTCTGGGCTGCTATCCCCGGCAATGCAGGTGACTTTCCTGCCGAGGAGTCCTTCTACACCTTTATCGAGCAGGCACTATGCCTCTTCATCGAGGAGACCACAGGACAGGATTCACTCTCTCCGTTCGGTATGCGTATGGTGGACCGCTTGACGGGCAAGCCTATCCATCTGGATATTTCGGATTTGCCTATGAAGCGTGGTATCATCACCAACCGCAACAAGTTCATCCTTGGTCCTTCGGGCAGTGGAAAGTCCTTCTTTACCAACCATATGGTAAGACAGTACTACGAGCAAGGTACGCATGTGTTGCTTGTCGATACGGGTAACTCTTATCAGGGGTTGTGTAACCTTATCAATGCCCGTACAGGTGGTGAGGACGGCATCTACTTCACCTACGAGGAGAGTGATCCGATAGCCTTCAATCCTTTCTATGTCGAGGACGGTGTGTTCGACATTGAGAAGAAGGAGTCCATCAAGACGCTTATCCTTACGCTGTGGAAAAGGGACGATGAGCCACCGACGAGAGCCGAGGAGGTGGCGCTCTCCAATGCCGTGAACCTCTTCTTGGAGCGTATTCGTGCTGACAAGAGCATCAAGCCATCGTTCAACACCTTCTATGAGTTTATCCGTGACGAGTATCAGGATATTCTCAAGGAGAAGCGTACACGCGAGAAGGACTTCGATGTGTGGGGATTCCTCAATGTCTTGGAGCCATACTACAAGGGTGGCGAGTATGATTTCCTCCTGAACTCCGACAAGCAGCTGGACTTGCTCAACAAACGGTTTATCGTCTTCGAGTTGGATAACATCAAAGACAATAAGGTACTCTTCCCGATAGTGACCATCATCATTATGGAGACCTTCATCAACAAGATGCGTAGACTGAAGGGCATCCGCAAGATGATTCTCTTGGAGGAGGCTTGGAAAGCCATCAGCAAGGAGGGCATGGCCGAGTATCTGAAGTACCTCTTCAAGACCGTGCGTAAGTTCTTCGGCGAAGCAGTTGTGGTAACGCAGGAGGTCGAGGACATCATCTCTTCCTCTATCGTCAAGGGTACCATCATCAACAACAGCGACTGCAAGATTCTTCTTGACCAGCGTAAGTATGTGAACAAGTTCGATGAGATACAGGCTCTTCTCGGACTTACCGACAAGGAGCGTGCACAGATTCTCTCCATCAACCTCTCCAATGCTCCTGGCAGGAAGTACAAGGAGGTGTGGATAGGTCTTGGCGGAGCACAGTCGGCAGTCTATGCCACGGAGGTATCCCCTGAAGAGTACTACTGCTACACCACCGAGGAGACCGAGAAGCTGGAGTTGCAGCGGCTTACCGAGAAGTTGGACGGCAACATCGAACTCGCCATCAAGCAGCTTGCCGAGAGCAAGCGAAGCAAGTAACCCTATTTATTCATCCCTTTAATTCGTAACAGTATGAGATTGAAAATTTTTATGCTCTGTCTGGTGGCTCTCTTTGTCAGCCAGACATCGAGGGCGCAGTGGGTGGTGACAGATCCCGGCAACCTCGCACAAGGCATCATCAATGCCACGAAGAACATCGTGCATACATCATCTACGGCAAGTACGATGATTCAGAACTTCCAGGAGACTGTAAAGATCTACAAACAGGGAAAGGAGTACTACGATGCTCTGAAGAAGGTGAAGAACCTTGTCCGCGATGCACGCAAGGTACAGCAGACCATCCTGCTTGTAGGCGACATCACTGACATCTATGTGAACAGCTTTGAGCGTATGCTCAACGACCCCTACTTCACGGTGGAGGAACTCAGTGCCATTGCTCTGGGATATACAAAACTGCTCGAAGAGAGTGCCCACCTCTTGAATGACCTTAAATCGGTTGTCAATGAGAACGGGCTCTCGATGAGCGACAAGGACCGCATGGATATCATCGACAAGTGTTACAGCGAGATGCTCCAGTACCGTGGGCTTGTGCAGTATTACACCAACAAGAACATCGGGGTATCCTATCTCAGAGCGAAAAAACAGAACGATGTTGACCGTGTGATGTCCCTCTACGGCTCGCCGAGTGAACGCTATTGGTAAACCTGAAACCCTACGACTATGGTACTATTAGCAGTAAACTTTGACAATCTGCATCAGATACTCCAGAGTCTGTATGTGGATATGATGCCCCTCTGTTCACAGATGACGGGTGTCGCCAAAGGACTTGCCGGATTGGGGGCTCTCTTCTATGTCGCCTATCGTGTCTGGCAGTCATTGGCAAGAGCCGAGCCTATAGATGTCTTTCCGCTCCTGCGTCCCTTTGCTCTCGGACTGTGTATCATGTTCTTCCCGACATTGGTGTTGGGTACTCTCAACAGCGTAATGTCGCCCATCGTGACGGGAACACACAGAATCCTTGAAACGCAGACCTTCGATATGAACGAGTATCGCAAGCAGAAGGACAAGCTGGAGTTTGAGGCGATGAAACGCAATCCCGAAACGGCCTACCTCGTGGATAAGGAGTCCTTTGACAACAAGCTCGATGAGTTGGGAGCGTTGGATGCGATTGAGGCTTGCGGAATGTATATGGACCGTGCGATGTACAATATGAAAAAGGCTGTTCAGAACTTCTTCCGCGAACTGTTGGAGCTGATGTTCAATGCCGCAGCACTTGTCATAGACACGCTGAGAACATTCTTTCTCATAGTCCTCTCGATACTCGGGCCCATATCCTTTGCGATAGCCTGTTGGGACGGCTTCCATGCCTCACTCACACAGTGGTTTGTCCGATACATAAGCATCTATCTGTGGCTACCTGTGAGCGACCTTTTCAGCAGCGTGCTTGCACGCATACAGGTACTGATGCTACAGAAGGACATAGAGCAGTTGTCCGATCCCAACTTCATCCCTGACGGGTCGAATGCGGTCTATATCACCTTCCTCATTATCGGCATCATCGGATATTTCACCATTCCGACAGTTGCCAACTGGATAATCCAGGCAGGTGGCGGTGCAGGTAACTACGGCAGAAATGTAGCCCAGACAGCGAGCCGCACGGGATCGATAGCAGCAGGTGCTACAGGTGCCGCCATCGGTAACATCGCAGGAAGATTACTTAAACGATAACCTATTAAACAGTATTCAAATGGAATTCAAATCACTTAAAAACATCGAGACCGGCTTCAGGCAGATACGCTTCTTCGGCATTGCCTACCTCTTTGTCTGTGCTTCGCTTGTGGGCTTCTCGCTTTGGAAGGCATACAGCTTTGCCGAGGCACAACGACAGAAGATATATGTCCTTGACGAGGGCAAGTCGCTGATGCTGGCTCTATCTCAGGACCTGGAGCAGAACCGTCCTGTGGAGGCAAGGGAGCATGTGAAGCGTTTCCACGAACTCTTCTTCACGCTTGCACCCGACAAGAGTGCCATCGAGGGTAATATCCAGAGGGCAATGTTTCTGAGCGACCGCTCGGCATACGAGCACTACAGCGACCTTGCGGAGCAGGGATATTACAACCGTATCATCTCAGGCAATGTATCGCAGCGTATCGAAGTGGATAGCATAAGCTGCAACTTCAACAACTATCCCTACGAGGTGGTGACATATGCACGACTATCCATCATCCGCGAGAAGAGTATCACCGAGCGTAGCCTTGTAACCAAAGGCCGACTGCTTAACTCCACACGCAGCGATAACAACCCTCACGGATTCATCTTCGAGGCGTTCCGTGTGGTGGAGAACAAGGACCTGAGAGTCTATGACAGATAACCCAATTATTCACCATTAACATTTACAGCGATGAAAAAGTACATTCAGAGAATCAAGGATTCAATCAACAAGTCTTGGAACAACAAGACATCTAAGACCAAACGCCTCATCATCTACGGCCTCCTGCTGGCATATATGGGACTGGCTCTCTATGTAATCTTTATGCCTGCTCCCGATTACAGGTATGAGGAGTATGTCAGAAGTGAGCCGCCTGCCACCAATCTGATTATCGAGGAGGAGACAGCTCCTGCCGACAGCCTCTCGGATGAGAAGATACGGGAGATGGAAGAGTTCTTTAACCAATTTAATTCAGAGAGCTATGAGTAACGATGCAAACGCTCTGAAAAGAAAGGAGCAAATCAAGAAAATTCTTGTGTATGGCGGAATGGTTATGCTATGCCTTGTGTCATTCTACTTCATCTTCAAACCATCGAAGGAGCAGGTACAGGCAGAACAGCAGAAGATAGGCTTCAACGCCGAACTTCCCGACCCGCGAGGTGCAGGCATCGAGGCTGATAAGATAGCCGCCTACGAACTGGAGGATATGCGTGTCAAGCAGGAGCAGAAGATGCGTACCCTTGAGGACTTCACCGCAATGACCACCGATGACGAGGAGGAAGAGGTGGTCGAGATACCCGAAGAGCCGAGATACACAGGTGGTAGCAGTTCATCCTATCGTAGTGGCAGTAGCAGTCGCAGCAACTCGTTCTCCACATCCACATCTGCCTACAACGACATCAACGCCACACTCGGCAGTTTCTACGAGCAGCCGCGTGAGGATCCCGAAAAGGAGGCTCTGAAAGCGGAGCTTGAGGAGCTGAAGCAGTCGATGGCACAACATCAGAACAGCCAACCGACATATGCCGACCAGGTGGTACTCTTGGAGAAGTCATACGAGCTTGCAGCGAAGTATATGCCCGGAGGTACTGCTGCAACCTCCGAGGGCGCAGCCGAGGAGGTTGAGACCACCACACGAAGCGGCAAGGCAAAGGCACAGCCTGTAGGCCATGTAACGACTCCCGTAGTGTCGGCATTGGCTCAGCCTGTGAGCGACTCGGTGATGATAGCACGGATGGCTCAATCCGTAGGCGGTGGATTTCACACTGCGGTAGGCGAAGCACCGAAGCAGACAGCACGGAACACGATCAAGGCGTGCGTGCATGGCGACCAGACCATCACGAGCGGTCAGAGTGTGCGACTCAGACTCTTGGAGGCGATGCGTGTCGGAAAGTATGTACTGCCACGAAACACCCTCATCACGGGTGAAGGCAGCATCAAAGGCGAAAGGCTCGACATCGAGATTCTTCAGGTGGAGCATAACGGAACGATCATTCCCGTAGAACTTACCGTCCACGACAATGACGGACAGGCGGGAATCTTCATACCCGGCTCCATGGAGGCGAGTGCAGCGAAGGAGATGGCGGCAAATCTGGGACAGAACCTCGGAACGAGCATATCCATCACCAACCAGTCTGCCGGAGACCAACTGCTGTCCGAAGTAGGTCGTGGTGCCATACAGGGCGTGTCGCAGTATATCTCCAAGAAAATGCGTGAAGAGAAGGTACACCTCAAATCAGGATATACCCTGATGCTTTATCAAAACAATCAATAACCTATTAAAACATTAAAGACATGAAAAAGATTTTTGTAATGCTTGCCCTCACGATGGGCGTTGTAAGTGCCAATGCACAATCGGTTGATTCAACCGCAGTAACTAACACAGTCGCTAACGATGTTACCCTCACTACGGACATCTATCCGCAGCAGGAGGATGGCGACATCTATCACGGTCTGACAAAGAAGCTGACCTTTGACCGTATGATTCCTCCTTACGGCTTGGAGGTGACATACGACAAGACTACCCACATCATCTTCCCTGCGGCAGTACGCTATGTGGATCTTGGCTCGCCTAACCTTATCGCAGGCAAGGCCGACGGCTCGGAGAATGTGATTCGTGTGAAGGCTACAGTCAAGAACTTCCGCGATGAGACCAATATGTCGGTGATTACTGAGAGTGGCAGTTTCTACACATTCAATGTGAAGTACTCGGATGAGCCTCTGCTCCTGAATATCGAGATGAAGGACTTTATCCACGATGGCAGTGAGGTAAACCGTCCCAACAATGCTCTTGACATCTATTTGCAGGAGCTTGGCAGTGAGTCACCAAAGTTGGTACACCTTATCAGCAAGGCTATTCACAAGGACAACAAACGCCACATCAAGCACATCGGCAGCAAGGCGTTCGGCATCCAGTATCTGTTGCGTGGACTCTACACCCACAATGGTTTGCTCTACTTCCATACGCAGGTGAAGAACACATCGAATGTACCATACGAGGTGGATTTCGTGACCTTCAAGATTGTGGATAAGCAGGTAATGAAGCGTACAGCCATCCAGGAGCAGGTCATCTTCCCTCTGCGTGCATACGACTATGCTACAACAGTTGCGGGCAACAAGGATGAGCGTACCGTATTTGTCTTCGATAAGTTCACCATCCCTGCCGACAAGGTGCTTGTGGTGGAGATGCACGAGAAGAGCGGTGGCAGACACCAGACCTTCACGGTGGAGAGTGAGGACATCGTAAGAGCAAAGGTAATCAACGAACTTAAAGTGAAATAACTATGAAGAAGTATCTGTTTCTATTTGTTGCAGTCGTATCGCTTGCCCTCTCACCGGGGCAGGCATACGCCCAGCGTTATCTCCCGAAGATGATGGGTGTGGAACTTAGAGGCGGCTTTGTGAATGGCTCAAAATCTCCGCTCAACTACTACACGGGAATAGCGATGTCGGGATATACCAAGAAGGCTAACCGCTGGGTGGTGGGTGCAGAGTATCTGCTCAAGAACTACGACTATCGGGGTACATCCATTCCGCGTGCCCAGTTCACTGCCGAGGGCGGTTACTACCTGAAGTTCCTGTCCGATCCTACAAAGACCTTCTTCCTCTCTATCGGTGGCTCTGCTTTGGCAGGCTACGAAACGGTGAATTGGGGCGACAGACTACTACACGACGGCTCTTCGCTGCTTGCCAAGGATGCCTTCATCTATGGCGGTGCCATTACCCTTGAATTGGAGAGTTATATAACAGACCGTATTGTACTGCTTGCCAATGTGCGTGAGCGTGTCCTCTGGGGAGGCTCACTCGGCAAGTTCAGCACCCAGTTCGGTTTAGGTGTCAAGTTTATTATCAATTAAAATTAAAAGCTTTATGAAAAAGTTATTTTCCTATATGATGGTTTGCGGTGCCATGATGACCGCAGTTTTGGGATTTACTTCTTGCGAAGATGAACTCGATGTTCAGCAAGCCTATCCTTTTACAGTTGAGACAATGCCTGTACCCAAGCGATTGGTGCAGGGCGAGACAGCAGAGATACGCTGTGAGATTGTTCGTGAAGGGTATTTCTCCGATACACGCTACACAATCCGTTACTTCCAGCCCGATGGCGAGGGAACATTGAGAATGGATGACGGTATGGTGCTACTACCGAATGACCGCTATCCGCTTGACAGAGAGGTGTTCCGTCTGTACTACACATCGGAGTGTGAGGATCAGCAGACGATAGATGTCTATTTCGAGGACAACCACGACCAGCTCTATCAGCTCACATTCATTTTCAATAACGAGGCGAAGGAGGAAGAGGATACCACAGAGGGCAACACGATTACTCCCATAGGAACTATCGTCTCTCCAATCAACATCAATCCTTAACCAACGGTGGCAGGCACTCGCTTGTCGCGTGTCTGCCGCCATAACTAATCACTAAAAGAGAATCTATGAGAATAAAGTTGATGATTATATGTCTGACCTTGCTTTGCGGATATGCCAAGGCACAGACACGAGGCGGTGACTCTTCGCCACCACTACCCAAGGAGATTTCAGCGGAACTGTTCGATAATGCAGTAACACTCATCAAGGAGTTTGAGGGGTGGCACTCGGCAAAACACTATCCATACATCGGTTATGGGCATAAACTTCTGCCACATGAGAACTTGACAGCCGATATTACCGAGGAACAAGCGGATTCGTTACTCAGAGCCGACCTATTGGAGCGATACAAATATTTCCGACAATATGGGAAAGATGCTCTGCTGCTAACGGTGTTGGCTTACAATGTGGGACATTCACGCTTGCTTGGCTATGGTAAACGCTCGAAGAGTAACCTTATCAAGAAAATAGAGTCCGGCGACAGGGATATCTACGAGGAGTATATCTCGTACCGTTGCTATAAGGGCAAGCCAATTCCCAGCATCGAACGCCGCAGAAAAAGAGAGTTTCAATTGCTGTATATACCATAAAAGTAAATGGCGGCTGCTTGGTTGAGTAGTCGCCATTGGTATTATTATTTATTCAGTCTTGAGGCTTATTGTATTGAATATGGTTATTCCATAAGTTCATTAATAATTTCTCTGATTGCGTCTATCCCGATCACAGGCTCATTGGTCACCTGATGGTTGGTTGCATTATCATGGTACAGGCTCACGATTGCATCTACATCGTGGCCATTAAAGGCATCTACCCATTTGCATACTACTTCTTTTGGTCGTAACATCATGATTTCCTCCATATATCTTTGTCTACTGTTTTCATTATACAATCTTCATGTAAAAAAGCAATTCCCCCATGAAAACAGGAATTGCTTTTTTATGTAGACTTGAGACAGTTATACTGAAGATTTGAACATAGGCTTACAATTCACGCCGCTTCCACTGATTCAATGCAGCAACGATACAAGCACCCACAACAGCGAATGTCAAAACGATAAAGGAAAGTCGGAATCCGTGCAGTGCCACCTCATACACATCGTAGTAGCGCAGAGGGGTCAGGTAATCCAAAATTTGATTTTCTGTGTATTCGGCTGTAAAGGCCAGAGCATAGGCAGCCAGCATGGAAATCGTACCTGTCCTCACCGCAGCCTTATAGGACATAAACAGGCTGGCAAACAGCAGCCCCAGAGCGAAAAAGAGGAACTGGGTAAAGAACATTCCCATGGTTGTGGTGAGCACTGCTCCCGGCTGTTCCAGACCGCCCAAAGGAAGAACGATTGTAAAATAATTACATAAACCGCTGAACAGGGCAAACACCAGCAGATTTACCGCCGAAACGATCACCTTCGCCAGTACAATGGTTTTCCGTTCCACAGGCTTTGTGAACAGGTATTCCGAGGTTCCGAACTTCTTTTCCTTCGCCACACAGGACAACCCCAGAGACATGGCATAAGGGAACGCCAGCAATCCTTCCCAGAAATAGATGCACACATACCAGCCAAGGGATGTGGTTAAATCGCCTTTGACCCCAAACATAATCATGATCAATCTCGGAAATTGGCTGACCATCGTTGCCATTTCATTCAGACTGTCCTGTAGAGACAGAAGCTCAAAATAGCAGAAACCGCACAGAAGCAGCATGATCCCTAACCAGATCAACAAGAGCCTTCTGGTTTGGCGGAACTCATTTTTAATCAATGTTTTCATGTTTGCACCCCCTTATGAACGAAACTGAATGTCTTTTTTCAGAAAGACACCGTAAGACAGCACCAAAAACAGGGTAACCAGCAGCACGCCCCAGCCAAGATAGGTCATATCATAGAAGCCAGTTTCGGAAATTTTTGCAGCTCCAAAGAAGGAGTATGGGGACAGGAAACTGATAGCCCGGTTACTGATGATGTTGGAGAAGCTGGTTATGCAATACTCCACAAACACGACTAATCCGGCGGTCAGCAGTGGGCTACGGTTGCGGGGAAACAAAATTCCCACCATCAGACCCATTGCAGCAAAGAACAGCGTAACAAGGGTGAGGGACAGAGCAATCAGAAAAAACTCTCCCCATGGAGTTCCGGAACGAAACATTGCCATGGCCAAAAAAGAAGCCAGCAGATACGCAGCACCTACGACCACCACTCCGATCAATACAGTCAATGCCTTTGCCCAATAGATTGTTTTCCGAGGAAAGGGCTTTGTAAACAGGTATTCCGAAGTTCCTTCCGTACATTCTCTGGTGTGAACGGAAATGCCGAAGTGCATTCCGAAAACGCCGGAGGCAATCATGAAAAAGCTGGTCAGAAACCCATAAATGCCCAACGGGGAAGTCAAGTATTCCATCGATACGCCGACACTCCTGTAAAAGTCCGTGGTGCCCATGGTTTCAAAGAGTTCCACGGAGGCAACATCCAGGAAGCTGTAATAAGTCGGTGTCATCAAAAAGATACACACAGCCAAGGCGATGGTCCAGCCCAGGATATAGGTTCGATGCCGTTTCAGTTCATATTTCAAAATGACCATACCTGACACCTCCTTACTCATAGTAGTGCATGAAGATTTCCTCCAAAGAGGGCTCTTCCAAAAGCACATCGTCCAAATGCAGCAGGTGAAGTTTATCAATGATTGCTGTGATATTGCCGTTATACATAAAGGAAACAGAGGTCTTGTCCGGGGTCTCAGAGAAATTCGCAATACCAGGCAGCTCCCAGAAATCACTGGAAATCGGTGTTTTGGTGGTAAGGCTGACCTTTTTATAACCGCTTTCCCGTAGTTCTCTGATAGACTGGATGCTCATGAGCTTACCCTCTTTTAAGATTGCCACCCGGTCACACAGCTTCTGTACCTCGCTGAGTACATGGGAGGAGAAGAAAATTGTGGTGCCCCGGTTGTTCTCCTCCTTCAGAATATCATAGAATGCCTGCTGGATCAGCGGGTCTAAGCCGCTGGTAGGTTCATCCATGATCAGCAGCTTAGGGGAAGTCATAATGGCAGACACGATGCCCACCTTTTTCTTGTTGCCCAGAGACAGGTCTGCAATCTTCCGGGACAAATCCAAATTGAGCCGTTCGGAAAGCTCATACATTTTCGTTTCACAGTTCATGGCGTACAGGTCGGCGGTGTATTGCAGTAGTTCCCGCACCTTCATGTTTTCATAATAGCTGTTCTCGCTGGGGAGGTAGCCCACATCTCTGGCAATGACACTTGCCTGACTCTGGCAGTCTAAACCGAAAATAGAAGCGTTGCCACCGCTGGGACGGATCAGACCCATCAGAGTGCGGATGGTGGTGGACTTACCCGCACCGTTTGGGCCAATGAAGCCAAAGAACTCGCCCTGATTAACTGTGAGATTGAGGTTGCTGATACCTCTGTGTTTCCCATAGTGCTTGGTCAGTTGGTTCAAGACAATAGCGTATTCACTCATTTTAAATATTCCTCCTTATAGAAACCTTAATTCCGCAACACTATAATTTAACTTTATTTATAAGTTCCTGAGCAACAAAAAGTTGCCCAGGATTTTGCCATGTCAGAATTTTCACTTATCTTAGTGTTGCAAAAAGAAAACAAGCAAAACTCTAATATGACATGGCAAAAATACAAATTAAATCTGAGAAACTCACACCTTTTGGAGAAATTTGACTCCATGCTTTCACCCGTTATCGACTCAACACTGGGTCAGAGATGCAGCAGTATCTTCGGATATCAGTTCAGCGAGATAGTCCGTTCGCTGATGAGCGTTTATTTCTGTGGCGGCTCATGCGTGGAAGATGTAACGTCACAACTGATGCGCCATCTCTCGTATCATCCTACCCTTCGTACATGCAGCTCTGATACCATCCTCAGAGCCATCAAGGAACTGACACAGGAAAACATCTCCTATACTTCCGACCAAGGCAAGACCTATGATTTCAATACTGCAGACAAACTCAACACATTGCTTATAAACGCTTTGGTTTCTACAGGCGAGTTGAAGGAAATTGAGGAATACGATGTTGACTTTGACCATCAGTTCCTTGAAACGGAGAAGTATGATGCAAAACCGACCTACAAAAAGTTCCTCGGCTACAGGCCTGGCGTATATGTTATCGGTGACAAGATAGTCTATATCGAGAACAGCGATGGTAACACGAATGTGCGTTTTCATCAGGCAGACACCCATAAGAGATTCTTCGCTCTTCTGGAATCCCAGAACATCCGTGTAAATCGCTTCAGGGCAGACTGCGGTTCCTGCTCGAAGGAAATCGTCAGTGAGATAGAGAAGCATTGCAAACATTTCTACATCCGTGCCAACCGATGCAGTTCGCTCTACAATGACATCTTTGCTCTGAGAGGATGGAAGACGGAGGAGATTAACGGCATCCAGTTCGAACTCAATTCCATTCTCGTTGAGAAATGGGAAGGCAAGTGCTATCGTCTTGTCATCCAGAGACAAAGACGCAACAGTGGCGACCTTGACCTGTGGGAAGGCGAATACACTTACCGTTGTATTCTGACCAACGATTACAAGTCATCGACAAGGGACATTGTTGAATTCTACAATCTGCGTGGCGGCAAGGAACGTATCTTTGACGACATGAACAACGGATTCGGTTGGAGCAGGCTCCCCAAGTCATTCATGGCGGAGAATACTGTCTTTCTTCTGCTTACTGCATTGATACACAATTTCTACAAGACCATCATGAGCAGGCTTGACACCAAGGCTTTTGGGCTCAAGAAAACGAGTCGCATAAAGGCTTTTGTCTTCAGATTCATCTCCGTACCTGCCAAGTGGATCATGACTGCAAGGCAATACGTGCTGAATATCTACACAGAGAACCGAGCTTATGCAAAACCCTTCAAAACAGAATTCGGATAAGAATCCTTTCTTTCCGGTTTGAATCTGCGTATTACCTCAAGTCGCATCGTGGGGTAAGGGGATGGTGGCTACATATTGATGTTGTGCTGTTGCTTTTTACTGAAAGCTGCTACTAACGACTCATAAATCTACCCTTAATCGTGTATTGGATGATAGTTGCGGATTTTAGGAACATAAGTATATCGGTTAAAGTTCTGCGACATATAAGGCATTTGCACATACGGATCCGGAGAAAGGAAACGGCCTAATATCGGATCATACAATCGAGCATTCATATTAACAAGCCCGAATTGTGTAAGGTGTTCATGCCCTGTATAACCTCTTCCTAAGAATAAAGTCGGCTGCTGTTCATGAGTATATACTGCTTGTGTAACCGGATTCCGTAAACGTCCCCAAGCATCATAACTCAACTCTTGAACTAATGCACCATTAGCATCCACAATGTGGGTAATACTACCTAAATAATCACGAAGAATATAATATATACCTTTGGAAGAACCATCTTTTATATATACCGCTCCCGCACCATAAAAATCACTAAACAGATAGAGTTTTTCTTTTGAAGTGGAAGTCTGGTCCAGTTCATAACAATTGCCCAAATAATAACGGGTCAAAATGTTATTTCCATTCTGTGAAAGATTCATTTTTACCCTGTCATACTCACCATTATAGGTAAATGTCGCCACTTGGCCAGAAATATCCCAAACAGAGCCATCTGGAGCCTATAAAAGTGCTTTTGAGGGGATGCAAAAATGGCGACCATTAGATTCAATATGATCGCCATTAAGATTGAGTAATAACATTGTCTATATAATTTCTCTCTGTTTTGTCTGCCACTCTCTATGTGCGATAATAACATCTTGTCGTTCTTTTTCGAGTAGTGCTTCGGTTTCGGGAGTGTAGCCGAGGAACTCAATACAGCCTCCATTATAGCCTGTAAGTTTGCAGCGGATACCTGCTTTCTCCAATTTATCCATTCGTTTCTGTGCGGTCTTGGCACTTGAATAAGATAATGGCCAAAAGTATTTGTCGCCACTATGTCCGTAGGAGTCTTCACCGAGAACCATTTTGCCTTGTAATCGCTGGCTATTGTGGAAACTGAAGTAGGCACCTCCTAATGCTTGGCGTATAGCCTTGTGTGTAGCACCTTCGGGGTGCTTGAATACATCGGGTTTCTTACCCTTGCAATCCAATTTTGGCAGTTCTACCTTGTATGGTTTCTTGTAGGTGCCGACTCCCAATGTAAGGTAGAAGTTTGTGCAGAAGTAATCTGTCATAGGATCGCTGTCATCGAAGTTATACGACATCACAAAGTCGCAGACATTCTTCATTACCTCTTTGGCTCTGTCGGTGAGTGTCTGATCTCCATCAATGTTATAGTGATTTACATCGTGGTGGAACACTACGCCCTTATCCTTCTTGAATGCCTCGAAGTCTGCTTTGATAAGGTAGATATGGATAGAGTTATAGTGATGCCTTGATACAGAGAACTTGTATTTTGGATAGGTCTCCTTTATCCAGTTACGCACTAATTCCACAATCTCAGGAGTGTGCTGTCCTTGGTAGTTGCGACCTTTCCAACGATACTCGTTATATACGAAGTCGGTATACTCTTTTGCCGATGCTCCTGCATAGTCATTCTCATAGCCTGAAGCATTTGCTGATATGGTGGTATCGTTCTTCCATATCTCATGGAGTCGTTCAAACTCCACATTTATCTGCTGCATCACTTCTGTACTACCACCTTTATCGGGGTGGTTCTCCAATGCCAAGCGGCGGTACTCCTTCTTGAGTTCCGCCAATGAATGTATATTCTTAAAGTAAGCCATAGTAGTAGATGTTAGTAGGTTAATACCATTGTGAAATACTCCATACACTCGGCCTCGATGCCGAGACCACTGCAAGAGAGTTCAATGTCACTCTCTTGCAGGTCGTTTACCTCTTGCAGTTCTCTGAGGTGGCGTATCTCGTCATTCAGATACTCCTTTGCAGTTGCTTCATCGCAGTTACACGAGCCACATATTCTTTCAATGATTTCATTCTCAGCCATAGCAGTAAGTATTAAGATTGTGATTTGTAATAGAGTCCTCTTTGGGTGTCATAGTCCTGACCATTCCACCACTCATTACACGCATCTATGAAGGATTGTGAGCCATCTTCCGATGAGTAGTCAGCCTCGTGCAAGCCGGTGATGCTCTCCAGTGTAATGAAGTCAAGGTCTTTCCACCAATTCTCCATTCTTTGCTTATACTCGCTCAGTGTGCAGAAGTTTTGGTTTTCTGCACATTGGCAACACCATTTGCAGTCGGTGTCGTCATCATCTACATCACTGAGATATTCTGCATTGTTGGCATCTACCCAGGCTTGAATCTCTATCTGTCTGGAGCCACAGCTATCACATACAAGAATGTCATCATCGTGTGGTTCCTCTCTTGTAGCCTTGCCGTCATAGAGTGCCACAGCACGATTGACAAGCAGTTCGCGGTTGTTGTCCGAGAGTTCGGCATAGAATCGTTCTGCCGCTCCGAGTATTGATTTGCTTGCAAGGGAGTTCCACTTCTCCCAGAAGTGCTTATAAGCACCTCCGAAGGTAATCTTGCACTCTTCCTCGCTCCAAGCATTCCACATATAGTAGTGGAAACTCGATACTGCATTTACAGGGTCTAATCTCATAGTCGTAATCATTAAGCGTTATTATCTCTGTTCTCTTCCAACTGTTGCCATATGGCATCGTATATCTCATATAGCCAGTCGATGTTCTTTGCTCCGAGTTCAAAGGGTGTGGAACAAGTCACCTCATTGTTGCCAATCTTGTCGTGAGCAATTACCGTCATGCTATTGTCCGTTACCTTGACACCCATTACTTTGCACTCGTATGGGTCTCCGTCCCAATTGAACCATATTACCCAAACAGGATCATCCTGTTCTTCGGGAAAGGTTATTTCTGTCAGCCCGTGCGAGTAGAGCAACTGCCTTATGGCATCAATGATGTCCTTACGGAGTGTCTCTATTCTATCGGAGAAATCCATCTTCAGACGCTTCGGCTTTTGCTTCTTCTCCAACTCTGTGTAGGATAGAATCTGCATATCGGGGTGAACATCGAACTCCCAATCCACCTCATCATCATCGAGTGTAGTATGGATATCTCCACCCAGAACCAGCCCGCAATCTCTTGTTACCATTGTGCGTGCTTCATTGCGGTCATCTGCCGCTACGGTGTAAGTCCCCTCGAAGAGGTATCTTACCTTTACTTCAATCTTTTTCATACATTGATGTTTTTATGGTTAATACTGATTTAGCTTGCCGGAACAATGCTTACCTGCTTACCAAAGAAGGAGTCGCATACGCCATAGACATGCTTGATGGAGCAGTCATACTCGGAGCGTTCATTGTCAAGTCGCAGGCGGAAGCCGTATCCGTCCTTGCGTGCCTTATCCAGTCGGATTCTGACATCGCTTTTGAGTTCCATCTCTATCAGACTGCCACCACCATACATCGAGCTGAACAGCCCGCAGGTGTTACCTTTGGGGATAATGACCTCCTTGATTTTGAAGTCGGCATCGTAAAGGTCTCTGAGGCTTATAAGACCTATGTAGGTAAGCAGGTTGGCTCCACAGCAGGAGTTCTCCAACTCCTGGCAGAAATCCTCGTAGGATACCTGCTCCTTACCGTCACGATACTTTCTGTTCGGGAATCTTCCATATACCGTATATCCCTTATCGGTCAATGCCTTCTTCACCTTTGCAGGGTTGAGGCGAAGGGTATCTATCATATCTCCGAAGTAACTATCCTTGTATCGGAAGCCGCCTTGTGACTCCAACCAGCAGGAGTTGATGCAGTCGTAGTTGGATAGCATCTCCACCCGTACTGGAATGTCATTGGTGTTCTTGATAAGGTCGTTCACGGGTGTCGAGTCATCACGCTCGCGTATCTCGTCCCTTATCTCATCATCGTGTTCTTCAAAGAATGCTTCAACCTCGTCTTCTTCCAAGTCGTGGAAGTCGTTGCAGTGGCTTTTCAGTACCTTGATTATTTCCTCTGTTGCTTGAGCCTCGGCATCGTTGTACCAATCCTCGACCTTTGACCACAAATCTTCGCAACCTTGTTTTTCAAGGCATTGTTGCAACAGGTCTCGGTTCTCGTTGAAACTTTCACGATAATCTACCCATACGAGGGTGTAGTTCTCATCCATTATGCTTTCTATGAACTCCATTGTGAGTATTTTCTTTGTTTCGTTCATTTGTCGTTACCTGTGTACGGCAGGATTCGGTTTCCCGTACATATGTCTATAAATGCGAAGAGCGACCTTGTGGCCGCCCTTCGGTTACTCTTTACCGTTGAATATCTCTTCGTATCTCTCTTTCTCCATCTCCGTTTCACCCTTGAAACTGAAATGTGCCGTATATCGGTATCCTGTTCGGGGATTGCCACCGAACTTTTGGATAGCCATATCTATCTCCCAATCCACTTCACCTATGCCGATCGATATGCGGTCATAGTGCAGCAGGTGGTGAGCCAGTCGCAGTGCAGAGTCACTCTTTCTTTCGTGCCTCAGATGGTCGAAGGCTCGTATCGCTATCTCTCTGTTGGATACCTTGATTGTCGTTCCCATATTCTTTGATGGTTAGTTGAATACTCTCTCATCGTTCTCTTTATCCTTTGCTGCAAGCATACAGAACGGCATATCCAATATGCGATGTGAGAAGCACATATCGGAGTTGTAGTCCGTGCGTTGCCACAGCGTGAACCTGTCGTTGGCGAACGACCATCGGAAATATCCCGACAGTGAGCCGAACTGAGGGTTTACATTCCTTGCTATGAGATACCTGTTCACATCCATAATGTGCTTTGCAATGAGTATGATGTTGAGTATCTCCACAAATGCCAACTGCGAGTACGGGTCAATAGGCATTACCGGTCCTTTGAAACTGATTTCCATATATCCTTTATTTTAGTTATAGTTATCATCGAATATCTCATACTGAAGAGGAAGCATATCGCAGAAGTTGCCCGATATGCCTGTATATACCAAAGCATCATCGGCGATGTCGGCAAGTTCCTCTTCGGTCTCCTGTATGGTGTTACCGTATATATCCTGATAGTGCGACACCATCATATGCGGATCATCTGTGGTTATGTCATATCCGAAGTGTTCGCTCCAAGTGACGAAATACTCCCTTTCGTTCTCATCGAGCCTCTCCATGGCATCGCGTATCTCGAAGAAGTTGGGACATATCCACTCTCGGTTTATCAGCCTGTCGGGGATGTGCTCCCATTTGGCATATCTGTACTCGGGATCTGTTTCTTCGGGAAAGAGGTCGGAACAGGCACAGAGGAATTCTCCCATATCGCTGTAGTCGGACATATGTACCCAATAGTCCTTGTACTCTTTCCCGTCCAAGATGTGCTGCGTGGTTACGGCAATCTCTGCGTTGTTCAAATCCATATAGTCCATACGATTCATTGTTTAACTTGTTACTCGCTGGCTTCCCCAGCTGATTCGTATCTTACCCTCGCTGTCCGTTGAGCGTATCAGCAGACTGTCGATGACCGACATTGTGATGTCGAACTCCTCGAAGATTTCCGACTGTTCTTTCACTTCGCCCGTCTTGATAAACTCGTTGAGACGCTCTTTGGTGAGTACCAATGCCATCAGGTTCTGCTCCACGGAGTCCTCGTAGGTGACATAATGCACATCTTTCATCTCCTTGGAGTCAAGGCGTATGAAGCGGAAGTAGAACTGCTCCATTTTCGGTATGTTCCATTGCAGTGACTCCAGTATCACATCATTGCAGGTGGGTATGTTTACCGAACTGCTCAGGCTCTGCTGCGTGCATATCAGTATGCCGTTGATGGTGGAGTCGAACTCCGTCACGATGCTTTGACGCTTCTTGAACGCCACATCTCCCTTCACGACATATATCGGTCTGTCGGGGAAGCGTTCACGGATATAGCTCTCATAGAGGTCAAAGGCGGCAAGTGTGGTACAGCCAATGGCTACCTTGCCCGGTATCTTGCGTATCAATGATTCTATGTATCGTGTCTTGCTCGGATAGTCATCGCCGTAGTATCCCGATATGAGGTGTGGAACGGAGCAAGCCTTGATAAGCAGCTTTATTTGTCGCATAAGCCTCAGTCCTGCATCCTTCTTCGTGTCACCCGTGCTGTTGTAGTAGAGTTCGCATATACGGCAGAACTCCTCGATGATGACACGATAGACCTCGTGTTCACCCTCTGACGGTCTTACTGTATGTGTCCGTATCTTGTACTTCTCTCCAGCAAAGTCTCGGAACTTACGGGTGATGATGGTCTTGCCTATGAGGTCAAAGAGTTCCTCCTTGTTATAGACATCCTGATTCTGCTTCTCTATGCCGAATACCGTTGCCTTGCCCGGACAGTGGCAGGCTCGGAACAGCACATGACCTCTGAACGCTGGGAACGGCTCTCCGCAATGGAGATTCCTTTCGCACTCTATCTCCTTATCTCTGTTCTCGTGATAGATACTGCTGCACCAACAAGTCATATTGACCGAGTTGTTATAGAGTAATTCAAACTGACTGTATAGCTCTGCGATATTGTTTCGGGTGGTCGTTCCCGTATCGAGAATCTTGTATTTGAGTCTGCGGAACACTGCCAGGATATGCTTTGTGCGTTGTGATGATGGGTTGGTAATCTCGTCCGACTCATCGAATACAAGGCATAGTTTCCTTGACGAGAGTTTCACAAATCGCATAAGGTCGCGTTTGAGCTTACCGACCATAGAGGTGGATAGCAGCAGGAAGATACCTCTCGGCACATCTTCGAGATCCTTGTATGTGCGTATCACTCTGTACCGCTCCTTGTTGATGGCAAGGAACGGAGTCCAGGTCATATTGGTGGCAATGGCAGGGGCAAGTATCACCACATTGCGTACCTTGCCATATTTGAGCAGATATTTGGCTCTGTGATATACTGCGGCAGTCTTGCCTGAGCCTTGCTGCCAGTTAAGCAGAGCATACCGCTTCTGAAGTACAAGGTTCAGGTCGTGTTTCTGCAACTGCGTGAACTCGCATACCTCGCCATCCTTGTTTATGAAGGTGGCATTATCGAGATACTCGGCAAGGGCATCATCCGTTTCCATATCGGAGAATGGTTGGTTCTGTATATCATAGAGCCAACGCTTACGGCGGATAAGCCTCTTGGCGATGCGTATCTGCCGCAGATTCTCCTCGGTTGCTATCTCCGGCATAGGTAGTACGGTACTATCCAATATAAGGTCATTGATGCTTGCCGCCTTATGCTCCACCTTGTCGAGTAGTCGTGGTGCATACTGCTTGAGCTTGAAGCCGTAGGAGGTCTTTACCAATGCCACCTCCTTGCGTGGAACGACATTCTGCGAGGTGATATACTTGCGTATGGTGGCCAGCACTTTGGCAGTTGTCAGCTTCTTGCGTTCCCACTCCTTCATTTGCTCGTTGGTGGCATTCTCAGGTGGCTTCTGGTTACGGAACTTGGTAACGAGGGCTTCTGCCTTGTCGATATGCTTGTTGAGTCTTGCGTGAGCCTTCAACTCGTACATATACTTGGCGAGCTTGTACTCGAAGTGCTCCAACTCCTCCTTGTCTATGCGGTTGGTCTCACGCATAAGGTCAAGACGCAGGCGGTGCTTCATTTCGCGGGCTTTCTTCACACGCTCTTTGAGTTCAGCTATAGAGACAAACTCCTCGGCATTGTAGGGATTCATCTCTATATGCTGTGAGCGACGCAGGAAGACCATTATCTTGGTGTTGAAGTTATCTACACCTACCGAAGTGAAGGCGTGAGGTGACAGTCTTGTCTGTCCGATGAAGGAGAAATCCTCGTTTACTCTTCCTACACGGCTCTTCTCCCAGAACTCATTCTGCATAAAGGAGACAGGAACGATGATCATCAGGAATCCTGCGGGATTGAGCAGATGATAGGCTTTGTCGATGTAATACTCCTGTGATAGTCGGAAGTCGAACTTCAGATTGAAAGGAGGATTACCGATGATGGCATCGAAGCGTTGCTCGGAGTGGTACTGCTGTATGTCGCACTTCTCGATATGTGCGTCGGGATAGAGATACCTCGCCACTGCCACAGCCTTGCTGTCTATGTCAAAGCCGTAGGCGTTGTGTTGGTTTGGCAGATGGTTGAAGAAGTTACCCATACCGCAACACATATCGAGAATCATCTCCGATGATGTGGGAGAGAGTACATCTACCATATTCCGACATACCTCGTGCGGTGTGAAGAACTGTCCCATCTCGAACTCCTTCTTTGCCTCGGCATACTCGTGGTAGTTGGCGAAGTCCGACTGCTTGAGGTTGTGCAGTCCTCCGATACCCGTATAGCAGTTGTATATACTCTCCGCAGGAATCATATCCTTACCGGAATTGATGGCAAAGAGAATCTTCTCGTTGATCTCTGCACGCTTGCCTTGCGGTATCTGTTGTGGTATGATGGCATACATAGCTGTAATGATTGAAGTGGATAAAAACGAAAGACACCCCGCAGGCAGTACCTACGGAGCGTCATACATATCGTGTGGTCATCAATTCTCGTCTCTTAGTTTGATTTCATTTAGTCGAAGTCGTATGAAACAACTCTCGGCCGTTGCACTGTCCTTGAACTTGACATCGATGCGACCATTGGCATAGAACTTAATGTTCAAGGCATTGGTGGTGGTCAGGTCATACCATCGTGAGATATCCACATTTCGGGTATCAAGCCCCATAATCATCTCGATACTGCCGCAGAGTACATCATCTGCACCGAAAGCAATGCCTTCGCAGAACTGACTCACCTTGCGGTCAGACTCGTATTCGAAATCATATTCCTTGTAATACTGATAGTGAATCGAATCCCAAGTGACAATATCGGGGAAGATGATTCTATCCTTCTTCAGTTCGGGCTTCACCTTACTCCAGCAAGAAGGTCTGACCGTATTGAGGAAGCGTTTGATAAGTTCATCCTCGGCAGTATCTCGGAAACTCTTGCCTCCGAGATGTTCGATGACCACATCTACATAGGTGTTATATACAGGTCGGAAGTCTATCGGGAGAGTCTTCTCATCAATCTTTGGAGCTTCAACAGAGACGCTGTAGGTGTTGTTGAAATAGCCGATGATGCGGCTGATGAAGTTCCTGATAGCACAATGACGACTATCCACCAACTCATTGATGTTCTTGAAAGGAGTAAACTCGTGATGGGTATAATCCTTCTCATCGTTATTGTACCGATAGTGGAGGTCATAGCTGCTTGTGGTAATCTTACCGTTCGGCTCGTGCTTGAGTTTGATTTTACCCTCATACTTCTCGGCTTCTCTTTTAAAGATGTTGTACCACCAGGCAATCTGGTCGAGCGTCTTGTAAAGCTCATCCTGCTGATTCTGGCAATAGATACGGTCTTGCTCCGTAATCTTCTCCTCGTTTCTCACTTGTACCTTTAAGATACCTGATAGTAGGTCGGTATGACCTGCTGCTTGACTGTTGTTTAATACTGCTTGTGACATAACATTATATATTTCTTGTTAGTCCGGCTATTCGGGGCCGGAGTTCCCAAACTACAGGCTCTAAAAGGTCGTGTTCTCGTCAGGCAAGGTTGTGTGGAAAAATACAGAAAGCCCCACGGGGCGAGGATGATTTTTCCACGACACCCGCAGGGCTTGACCTTGCTTGGACGAAAAGAACACGAGTTACCTTTGCCTGTGGTTTGGTGAACTCGGCTACGAAATAATGATATATTTTTTCTTAATAATCTTTACTTTTTGAATTATCGTGATATTTATTAATAAAAAAGATTTTATATGGCAAGATGTCAATGTAAATCACGATTAAAACCTGTAAGTGTTCGAGATTATACTCGTTTTCGCAGAGGCATATGGGAATATGTTAGGACGCATTGCAGGAAACTTCCAAGGAGAAGTTGATTGTGGCATTTGTCAACGAGGTGCTCATAAATCGTTGAATAGAAAAAAGGGGCGGTTCTAATTAACCGCCTTCTCTACTATAAATATGATAGTTTTTACTAGTACACACTAATAATTGGAGAAAAAATCGTATCTTTGCACTTAGAAAAGAGTTATTTGAAAAGCATGAGGAATATAGTGTAACAAAACAAGTTAGCAATTTCTTATCCATTGCCCATTCTCATGCAAGTTCTTCTTAATGGTTTGATACTCAAAGAATCTTAATCAAACTACATCAAATATAGCAAAAGGTGAGTGCAAAGGCAAGCGGAAATTATATTTCCGACTTGACTTGTCGAACCGCATCTTATTTGCAAATATAGTGAGAAAAAAGGAAATGGTACATTTTGTCGGGGCGAATGATGATCGGGGGGCGATTCTGTAAAAATATAGATTATCGTTTCCAAGTTTTTACGATTTATTATACCTTTGCGAAACATTCAGTATAACACCAATGAACACAAAAATTCAGATTAAAGACCGTTTTTTCACTCCGTATATTTCACGGGACGAAATAGCGGCGGCAGTGGGACGTATCGCTTCGAAAATGAATCAAGACCTGGCCGGTAAGAATCCACTTTTTTTATGTGTGTTGAACGGCGCATTTGTTTTTGCAGCCGATCTTTTTCGTGAAATGACTATCGATTCCGAAATATCGTTTATCCGAATGAAGTCGTACGAGGGTATGCACTCGACCGGAGAGGTGAAGCAAATATATGGGTTACAGCAAGATATCACCGGTCGTACGGTAGTTGTGGTAGAAGATATTGTCGATACGGGTTTTACCATTCAACAGTTATTGCAGCAATTGAACTCTCATAATCCGAAAGAGATAAAGGTTGCCACGTTGCTGTTTAAACCCGATTCTTTGAAATGTGATGTGAAGCCCGATTATGTAGCTCTTGAAATTCCTCCTGCTTTTATAGTAGGGTATGGTCTCGATTACGATGAGCAGGGGCGTAATTTAAAGGATATTTATGTGGTATCGGAATAAGAAATAAGAGGTTTAATAGGTTAATATAAGGTAAAATGTTGAATGTAGTTATTTTTGGCGCTCCGGGTTCGGGAAAGGGAACTCAGAGCGAGAGAATTATCGAAGAATATGGGCTGTTTCATATTTCTACTGGAGATGTATTGCGTGAACAGATAGCCCGGGGTACTGAATTGGGAAAAACCGCCGATTCGTATATTTCTAAGGGGCAGTTGATTCCTGACGAGTTGATGGTGGATATTTTGGCGCATGTGCTCGATTCTCATGAGGAATCCAAGAAAGGGGTTATATTCGATGGTTTTCCTCGGACTATCGCTCAGGCCGAGGCATTGACTCGGATGCTTGCCGAACGCAATGCCCAAGTAGATGTTGTCTTGGGGCTTGAAGTGGAGGAGAAAGAATTGATCGACCGTTTGTTGAAGCGGGGACAAGTATCGGGCCGTAGCGATGACAACTTGGAAACAATACAAAAGCGGCTCGATGTGTATCACAATCAGACAAAACCGTTGAAGGATTTTTATCAAAAAGAGAAAAAATATCGCGCTATACAGGGTATGGGTAGTGTCGATGATATTTTCAAATCTATTAAGTCGGTTATATCGGAATTATAATTTCTTTTTGGAAAGAGATATGTACGAGGGAGAGCGTAACTACGTTTACTCCCTCTCGTCATTTAAAAGATATGGAAAAAGAGAAAATAAAGCTGGTTTTAGAATCTTATTCGTTGGGTTATGATAGTGGAAACAATGAGCTTTGAAGAGATTATAAGGGTGTATGGTATGATAGAATCCATTCTTCTATGGAGGAACGTATAAAAGATAGAGTAGACTGTAATAAGATACGTCGTTATTTTATTAGAAATAAAAGAGCAGAGAATGTTTGGTTTACACAATTAATATATAAAATTGATGATTTTACAACATTTTGTGTTATTCCATACTCTCATGGGTGGAAGGAGTTTCAAAAAATGGGAAATCATCCTTATGTACAGGTTTATTTACTTTATAGGAATAGTAAAGGATATATGTTGTTGACACGGGGTGGAGTTTTGGATAATGAATATGCATTTTTTACATCGCATTTATTTGACCGTTATCGAGAGCGAGAATTGTATGATGTGTCGTTGGATAAAAAAGAAGTAATAAAAGAATTTTTTAAAAATAACGGGAATATATGTAGTATTCCTTTCCCTACGGAGAAGTTAACGAATAATCACTTAGGAATTACAGAAAAAGGTATACTCTTTGGAGAAAGAATTTCGGATACTATCATGCTCTATAAAACGTATATACGGAAAGATCAATTGCAAGAAATGCAGTTTGAAGCAGCGATGCAGGTCGAAGAAGGTTTGGGAATATTATTGAAATATAGAGATCAAATAGAGAAATTTATATATCAGAATCCTCATTTATTACAGCGTATAAATTATTATTGAGAATTTGTATAGAAACTAGTATAAAAGGAATGGTGTAATAAAATAAAGGAGCGATTTGAATATCGCTCCTTTATTTTATAATGCTGTTTTATTTTACGATTTTGAAAGTTTTTATCGTGTCGCCCGATACGATACGAATAATATAGAGTCCGTTAGATTCGACATGAAGAGTCGCTGTTCCTTGTGCATGACTAATGCTGTTGATAAGGTTTCCAGTAGCATTAAACAGTTCGACCGTACAATCGGTTAAGTTTCCTAATACGATATTGAGCGTACCGTTGTTATTTGTAACAAAGCAGTCGTTACTTTCTATCTGGTCTACGCCGCTTTCGATTTTACCGACGAAGTGAAGGACGATTTTCTGATTCAAAGAACCTTCGGCATTTTTTACTATTCCGGCCGGTATGGTGACGTAATAGTCTACACCGTCTTCCATAGGAATGGGTTGTGGACCTTCCTGATATTCGTCGGCAGGGAATACATTTACTTTTTTACCACTGGCGAATGCCATCCAACCGCCTGCGTTTTCTACCGGTTCTCCGTATAGCTCTTGTCCTTTAACTACTTTTACCGAAGGAAATTGTTCTACAAGAGAGGCATTCTCGGGGAAAGTGATTTCAATAGTCCCGATCGATTCCATTTCGGCGTCGTTGGCCGGGTTGGTACTTTCTTGTAGGAAAATACCTGTATTTGATTCGATGATATTGTCGAATTGGTATCCCCACTCAGAGGATTCGTAGGCCGATTTAAATCCTTTCGGAACATAGACTTTCACTTGTGAGGCATCGATACCATTGAAAGGGTGGTCATAACCTTCGTAATAGTTCAGTGTGGCCGGTTCCGCTCCTAAACAATGTATTTCGGTAAGCGCAGTGCACCCATTGAAGGCATACGACTCAATGGTGCGAATCCCAGAGGGAATCGTTAACGATTGAAGTTTTGTGGATTGAGCGAATGTACCCTCATATACGTTTGTCATGTTTTCTGGGAGAACAACTGTTGTCAGCTGGGTTTTTGCAAAAGCTTGATTACCGAATAATACCAAAGATTCGGGAAAATTGATTTCGGCAAGAGAAGATTCGGAGAATGCATTGTCATCAAAAGCTCGCATCCCTTCGGGTACGATTACTTTTTGAAGAGTGGTATGAGCGAATGCTCCTTCTCCTACACCCAAGCAACCGTCGGCAATCGTGTATTCTGTGGCTGTCGCATTCAGAGGATACGCCAAGAGGATATTTCCTTCTGCCGAATACAAAACTCCGTTTATGGCTTGACAAGCGGTATTGCCGGTTTCTACTTCAAAAGCTGTGACACCGACATTCGAGAAAGCGGCATTTCCTATTTCGGTTACCCCAACAGGAATTCTTACAGACGAGAGCATTACATCGTTGAGGAAGGCATATTGTCCGATTGTTTTAAGACTCGCCGGAAGATTGATTTCCGTGAGCTTTGCACATTCACGGAAAGCTCCTTCGTTCAGCGTTTCAACCCCTTCGCCCAATGTTACTTTGGATAAGTTCGGACAGAGTTGGAAGGCGTTGTTGCCGATTGTTTTACAACTTCCCGGAATCGTTATTTCGGCCATACCGGCTTTGTAAAAAGCACCGTTGCCAATAGATGTAAAATCGCTGGCGAAAGTAATGCTCGTCAATCCTTCGTCGCTGGCAAAACAGCTTTGAGGAATTTCGGTTACTCCGGCGGGAATGGCAAGGCTTTTCAGTTTACGGTTCGATGCCAAAGAGTATTCTCCTAATTTTGTAATGTTTTCCGACAAAACGATTTCTTCCAAATCATCGTTGTAATAGATGGCGTTGTTTTTTAGCTCGGTAACGGTATTGGGAAGTTCTATTTTCAGAATGCCCGATGTCCACCGAAAAGCGTACTCCTCGACCGAAGTGACGGTATAGTTTTTCCCGGCATTTTCGACCGTGGAAGGAATAATTACTTCGGTAAGTTTTACCTCTCCGGGTTCATAATTTTCGTTTAATCCCGAGACACCTACCGAATTTTCTCCGGTTACGGTGTACTTAATTCTGTTCACTTCGAAAGTAGTGGCTTCTTCTGCTTTTGAAGCGAACCCGCAAAATGCCGCTATTGCGACAAAAAGAGTAACAATTTTCTTCATAATAATTCAAATTATCTAATAAGTATGCCGCAAAGATAATAATATTAATACAATCTGAAACTATTTCCGAACCCGGATAGTGAAAAAGTCCAAAAATAGAAATATTTATTATTCTTATAGAGCCGCGTATTATCGATGTTAACTATTTTATAATCTGTAAAAATCGATTCTCGCTATATTTCATTCCGTTTGGCTTGGGATTTTATAATTTCACTTATTATAGCTATTTTTGCAATATGTGTCCACTTAGGGTTGTTTGCATAATAACTATTTTTGTATCGTTTAATCCAAAAGAAAAATAATAAATCAATTATGGCAGAGTCGAATTTTGTAGACTACGTGAAAATACTTTGTCGTTCGGGTAAGGGCGGAGCCGGTGCTATGCATTTGTACCGGGCCAAATATGTGCCTAAGGGCGGTCCTGACGGCGGTGACGGCGGTCGGGGAGGAAATGTTTATTTACGAGCTAACCGTAATTTGTGGACTTTGTTGCATCTGAAATACTCTCGTCACGTACTTGCCGGTAACGGTTCACCCGGCGGGGCGAACAGAAGTTTCGGTAAAGACGGTGAAGATAAGACCATAGAGGTTCCTTGTGGTACGGCGGTTTTCGATGCCAATACGGGTGAGTTTTTGTGTGAGGTTACACAAGACGGTGAGGAAGTAGTTCTTTTGAAAGGCGGCCGTGGCGGTTTGGGAAACTGGCATTTCAAATCGGCGACCAATCAGACCCCAAGATATGCCCAGCCCGGAGAACCGGCCGTGGAGCGCACTGTTATTTTGGAGTTGAAATTGCTTGCCGATATAGGATTGGTAGGATTTCCCAATGCGGGTAAATCGACATTGTTATCTACGATTTCGGCGGCTCGTCCTAAAATAGCCGATTATCCTTTTACTACTCTCGAACCGAATTTGGGTATCGTATCCTATCGAGATAATCGGTCGTTTGTCATGGCCGATATACCCGGAATTATAGAGGGAGCGAGCGAAGGAAAGGGGCTTGGATTGCGTTTCCTCAGGCATGTGGAACGCAATGCCGTATTGTTGTTTATGGTTCCAGCGGATACCGATAGTATTCGCAAAGAGTATGATATTTTGCTTCGCGAACTTACCGCTTTCAATCCCGATTTGCAGGATAAACAGCGGGTGCTTGCCGTGACCAAGTGCGATATGCTCGACGACGAGTTGATCGAGGCGATGAAGGACGATTTGCCCGATGTGCCTGTCGTATTTATCTCATCGGTGACGGGACAGGGTATTACCGAGTTGAAAGATGTGTTGTGGCGTGAGTTGAACGATGAGGAAAACCGGGTGATGACACTGACCCATCGTAATCTCGATGAGCGCCATCGGGTCGAGGAGGAAGATAACTTTGATACGGGTTTGGAACGTGACGAAAGTGGCGACGAGCCGGGCGACGATAATTTCGAGGAAGAAGACTGGTAATGGTTTTACACGAGAATAAGGATTGCAGGTGGTATTCGTTTCCTTCGTTCGATGCACTGCCGGGAGTCGTTACGTTCGTTACGACACGTAACGGAGTCGTTCACGGTGATGTGTATTCTACGGATAATATGGGTGAATACACCGGGGATAATCCCGATAGGGTTATCGCAAATCGACAGAGGCTCTGTCGCTCGTTAGGTATCGATACGTTGATTTCTCCGCGCCAAATTCACGGAACGAAAGTTCTGTCTATAACCGACGAGTTCATTCGGTTGTCTAAGCCAGAACAAACAGCTTGTTTAGACGGTGTCGATGCCGTGATGACCGATTGTCCGAGCGTAGCGATAGCTGTGTCGACGGCCGATTGTGTCCCCGTTTTGCTTTACGATGCCGTTCATAGGGCTTGTGCTGCTGTTCATGCCGGGTGGCGAGGCATGGCCGGACATATCGTTCAACGGTCGATCGATGAGATGGTTAATATGTATGGTACGGTTCCGTCTGATCTGTATGTTGCGGTGGGGCCGTCGATTGGCCCCGACAATTTCGAAGTGGGCGATGAGGTGGTACAAACGTTTGACTCGGAGGGTTTCGATGTAAATCGTATAGCGCATCATTATCCGTCGGGTCGTTTTCATATCGATTTGTGGGCGGCTGCTGTGGAGGAGTTGACGGTTTGTGGCGTCGATTTGTCCCGTATCGAAGTTGCGGGTATTTGTACACGAGCCCATGATTGGGAGTTTTTTTCGGCTCGCAGCTTGGGATTTCATTCCGGGCGTTTTTTGACGGGTATATATATTTGTCCATAAAAAAGGTTCTTGGAGAGAAAATCCAAGAACCTTGTCGACCGTGTTCATTTCGTTTAGACGGTCCGTTCCCCTTTTTTTGTGCTGTCAGTCTCAGCCGGGGTTATTTCAGAGAACCCAATCGGACGGCGTACATTGTTTTTTTACTTCTTTTGGTACGGAGGGGAAGAAGGTGAACCCGGTTTGTTGTTCTATATATTCTACCGATTTGCAATATTCTGTACTGAATGTTTGGGGGTAGTCGTTGCGATGTTCCAACCAGAAACCTATGGCTTTCAGCTCGTCGGAGCCACATTGACCGACGGCTTTTCCCGAGTTCCCGGAACGAGTGCGCAATACCACTTTAAAATAGTGGGTAGGTACGGGACAGATTTTAGAAGCGGGATCGGCGTTGTTTCCATAATATCCGTCGTAAGTAGTCGTATATCCATTCCCAAAGTAACAACCGGTCACTACGTATAAAGTGTCTTGGCACATATTTTCCCGAATTTTCCCTTCGAGAGAAGCCCAAATCCCGCCGTTGAAATCTCCGTTTTGGGGTGTCATATTCGAGGCATAGAATGTTTGGCTGTTCAGTTCGTCGGTTGCCGTACGGTCGGCCGAAGGTATTTGATGCCCGCGTGAATAGTCTTTATAATAGCAGAATGTTTCGCCATAAACTTTGGCCTGATATAACATTTCGATGAGAGGGTCTGCCGCCCAAGCCTCGGTTCTTCCGCTGTTTCCCCGATAACATGAATGGAGCGGGTATGCAACCCACAAAGCGGCGTGTTTCTCTTTATCGAACAGCATAGTATAGTTCCGCACCCTGTGACTGCCGAGCGTGCCGTAGTGAGTGACGACGTAGTCATCGTTTTCGTATGCAGGCAATTCTGCCAACGGATAAACGGTGTTATCGAAAACGATGATTTGCTCCGAGGGTTCTCCGTCGGTCAATCTTATGTCGTCTATGCGCATTTGTGTGGCGCCTGTGGCGGTGAACCTGATACTAAGTGTGCCGGAACTGTTTTGAAGGGAAAACATGCTTGTCGTCAAAGCCCAACTGTTCGTCAGATTTCTGGAATAGTCTATTTCTACCCATGAAGTCCCGTTTCCTATTTCGACCTTCAAGTCGTCGTAATCGAATGTCTTGTTTTCAGAACTACCGAATTGCAGGATAAAATTTTTTTCCTGAGCGATGTTAATGTTGTTTATGGAGACGAAGCTGCCGGCTTTGTTGAAGTAGATGTTGTTTTTCCCCGATGCGTAAGGGCGGTAGTCGGCAGGTGGGGCGTAATCCGATGTCCAGTCGCTTCTGACCGATACGCTCATTTGGTCGTATGTTTCGGCTCCGCTACCGGTTCCGTTCGCATTTTTCCAGCCGTCGAATTGGTCGAGGTAAGGCCAGTATGTGTTTTTGACTGCGATCTCTTTGTCGAAATCGTTGTTATATATAATGGTCCGGTCGGGAGTGACGACAGCCGCGGCTCTCGATATGGACACTTCTTTGGAAATCGTTTTTTCTCCATTTGCGGGAATCGTCGAAATCGTGAGTTTACAAGTCTTTCCTTCGGGAGCTTCGGTAATGGATATGGAGGTATCTTCGCTTGTTCCTTCGGTTCTGTTTATTTTCAGTCCCGAATTATCCACTGTTGCTTTCCAATTCGTATTTGTACTGACGGTTATGATATTCTTCGACGCGTCGGTTTCGTCGAAAGTGAGTGTATGGGGCGAAACGTTTAAATAGATTTCATCGGGAGTCGTTCCGGGAAGTACGGGTTCTTCCTGTTTTCCTTCTTCACAAGAATAGAGAGCCGTAAGGATCAACAAGGCATAGGCGAATGTCTTTTTCATAGATAAAAATATTATTTATGATTCGGAAACAAAAGTAACTTGGAAGAGGAGATGCAAAAGAGCAATGCGTCAAATTTTGAAGTCAAAGCGTCAAAATCATATAGGTAAAATGATAATGAACAATTTCTTATTATTTACCCGAATGTCTGTTGTTGAATGTGTAAAAATCTTATAATCAGAATCTTTGTCGTCGAAATTCCGATGGGGTCACACCTTCCTTTTTGCGGAAAAAGGTCGAGAATTGTCCCACGCATTCGAAATTCAGTTCAAATGCGATTTCTGCAATGGAGAGATTGGACGAGGACAGTAATTCTTTGGCACGAGCCAGTTTCAGTTGTTGCTGATATTGTCCGGGAGAAATTCCGCTATACCGTTTAAATTCCCGGCGAAATAGAGAATATCCTACACCTAATCGGGCTGCAATGGTTTCGGGAGACAAGTTCCCGGTTTGTTCTTCCTTCATCATGATTCTGGCTCTGTTGATGATGTCGATCATGTGATCGTCGTTAAACGAGCGATTCAAATCTTTGTAGTACACACTTCCTAACAAATGTAAGACGATACTCGATACGATTTGTTGAAATCCTGCTTTCTCGCGTTCGGCCTTGTCCATGATTTCGTGATAAAGGTCTATGATTTTATCGTCTGTTCCTATTTTGAACAGACAGTGCGACGGGGTGAAGAAGCCGCTTTTTACCCGGTTGTCGATGTGGAATCCTCTGAACCCTACCCAATGTTCGTCCCAGCCGGTTCGGGTGTCGGGGTAATATTTGTGCCATTCTCCCGGGAAGAGCAACAGCATGGTTCCGGCTTCTATGTGTGTCTTCGGACAGGACCGGCTGGAAAAATAGCCTTCTCCTCTCGTAATGTAAACCAATTGATATTCGTTGAGGGTGCGTTTGCCTTCGTTCTTGAAATTGTAGTTATCCGGGTGTTTCGACAACGGGTAGGCATGATTAGGCGAAACATATTGGTAACCTACCGTCGTAATGACGATACCCCATTCTTCGTCCCGAGCATTTACTCTCAGATATTTTAAAGCATCCGATTTTTTCTCTTCCATATTCATAGTAGCCCAAATATAGGATTTCTTTTCGGAATATCAAAATAGAAAGTTTTTGTATCAAAAACATCAGTCGAATCTATTTCTCCGATTCTATTTTTGCTTCGTAAATTATAAAATATCTTGTTTTTACATGAAAGACACTGCATGTATAGCCATAGATTTGGGAGCTACGAGCGGTCGTGTCATTTTGGCAAAAATGAAACACGGAGGGTTGGAGATGGAAATTCTCAACCGATTTCCCAATGTGATTAAAGAGATTGACGGACGTTGTTACTGGGATATTTATTCTCTGTTCAATTCTATCAAAGAAGGTCTGAACATGGCGGCTTCCCGACAGATTGCAATCGATTCTATCGGAGTCGACACATGGGGCGTCGATTTTGTCTGTGTTCGGCCCGACGGTTCGTTCGTTTCGTTGCCCCGTGCATATCGCGACCCTTATACCGAGGGCGTTCCCGAACAATATTTCCGACATATTCCCCGGGAAGAGGTCTATCGTTTGACCGGTATACAGTTTATGAATTTCAATTCGCTGTTCCAACTTTATGCGATGCGTCTCGAAGGTAGTATCGATATAGACGGAGTACGCAGCATTTTGTTTATGCCGGATGCCATCTCTTATCTGCTCACCGGAAAAGAGGTGTGTGAATATACTATATTGTCGACCTCCCAATTGATGAATCCCGAAACTTGCCGGATAGAAGAACGGTTGTTGGAACCTTTGCATATTCCGGTAGAAAAATTTCCTCCGGTCGTTATGCCGGGCCGGATAATCGGGAACTTGCGGGCCGATGTAGCGGCCGAAATCGGATTGTCGGCTATTCCCGTTGTAGCTGTCGCCGGTCACGATACGGCATCGGCGGTGGCAGCCGTGCCGGCATCGGGAAGGAATTTCGCTTATCTCAGCTCCGGCACTTGGTCGTTGATGGGCATAGAATCGGAAAAGCCGATTGTCACCGACGAGGCTTATCGAATGAATTTCACGAACGAGGGCGGTATCGACGGGACTACCCGTTTTCTGAAAAATATCACCGGATTGTGGCTTTTAGAACAGTGCCTAAAAGTGTGGAAAAACAAATCGGGTGTGACTTATTCCTATCCGCAAATCGTGGAAATGGCACAGTCCGTTGCCACGAACGAGAGTTATGTCGATCCCGATGATGCGACTTTTTCCAATCCCGTTTCCATGCCGGAGGCTATTGCGGATTATTGCAAGTCTCATCACATGGCCGTACCGCGAACGCATGCCGAGTATGTGCGGTGCATATTCGAGAGTCTTGCTTTGAAGTATCGCTTTGTTTTGACCCGCTTGCAGACGGTGGCATCTTTTCCCATCGAATGTCTGCATATTATCGGCGGCGGTTCGCAAAACGATTTGTTGAACCGTTTTACGGCAAATGCTATCGGACTTCCTGTGATTGCCGGGCCTTCCGAGGCGACGGCTTTGGGTAATGTGTTGGTACAGTTGCGGGCTTTGGGCGTGGTAGCTGATCGGGATTCCATGCGTCGATTGGCAGCCGGAGCGGTCTCGTTACAGCGTTATGAACCGTGCGATACCGAACTGTGGAACGAGAAATACGTGATTTTCAAGAAGAAATGTAATTTATTATAAATAGAAAGGAGAATATCATGAAGAATGAACAAGCCGTGAAGGCGGCTTTCGAGTATGCCGCCGAACGTTATGCCGCCATAGGCGTAGACGTGAACGAAGTGTTGAAAAAAATGCAGGGAATATCTTTGTCGCTGCATTGCTGGCAGACCGACGATGTTTCAGGATTTGAAAATCCCGACGGCGAATTGACCGGCGGAATACAGGCTACGGGAAATTATCCCGGTAAAGCTCGCAATATCGACGAAGTGCGTGCCGATTTGCTTAAAGTGAAATCTTTGTTGCCCGGTTCGCATCGCATCAATCTGCACGAGGTGTATGGCGATTTCGGCGGTAAGAAGGTCGATCGTGACGAGGTTACTCCCGATCACTTTACCAGTTGGATGCAATGGGCCAAAGAGAACGGATTGAAGCTCGATTTTAATTCCACTTCGTTTTCCCACCCCAAAAGCGGCATGCTCACACTTGCCAATCCCGACGATTCGATTCGTGAATTTTGGGTAGAACATACTCGTCGTTGCCGGTGGATTGCCGACGAGATGGGAAAATATCAGAACGATCCTTGTATCATGAATCTTTGGATTCACGACGGTTCCAAAGATACGACCGTCAACAGGCTCTATTATCGCCAGTTGTTGGAACAGTCTCTCGACCGTATTTTCGCTACCGAGTACCGGCACATGAAAGATTGTATCGAAGCCAAACTTTTCGGTATCGGAGCCGAGAGTTATACCGTGGGGTCGTATGATTTTTATTTGGGTTACGGCGTGAAGCACAATAAGATCGTGACTCTCGATACCGGTCACTTCCATTTGACCGAAAGTATCGCCGACAAGATTTCCTCGTTGCTGTTGTTTACGCCCGAAATCATGTTGCATGTGAGCCGTCCCATTCGTTGGGATTCCGACCACGTGACGATTATGAACGACGACACGCTCGACTTGGCTCATGAAGTGGTTCGTTGCGATGCCCTTTCGAGAGTACACATCGGTCTCGATTATTTCGATGCTTCTATCAATCGTATCGGGGCTTATGTCATCGGGTCGCGGGCTACACAGAAATGTTTCTTGCAAGCGTTGCTCGAACCGCTTGCCCTGTTGCGCAAATATGAGGCCGAAGGGCGTTTCTTCGAACGTCTCGCTTTGCTCGAAGAGTGCAAGAGCCTGCCGTGGAATGCTGTTTGGGATTACTTCTGCCTGACGAACGATGTGCCCGTGGGTGAAGATTATATCGCCGACATCGAGGCTTATGAGAAAAATGTGACTTCCAAACGCCAGTAACGAGCCATGGATATTCTCATAGGATTATTGATTATTGCCGTGGGGAGTTTCGGCCAGTCGAGCTCTTATGTGCCTATCAAGAAAGTGAAATCTTGGAGCTGGGAGAGTTTCTGGCTCGTGCAGGGGATTTTCGCATGGTTGGTGTTCCCCTTGTTGGGTGCGTTTCTGGCGGTTCCGACGGGTCATAGTCTCGGGGAACTCTACTCCGAGGGTATTCCGTTCATGTCTGTCTTGTACGGTGTGCTGTGGGGAGTGGGCGGATTGACTTTCGGGTTGAGTATGCGCTATCTCGGTGTCGCCCTCGGACAGTCTATTTCGCTGGGTACTTGTGCGGCTTTCGGTACATTGCTTCCGGCTTTGTTTGCGGGAACGAATCTGTTTCGCGGCGAAGGTCTCGTCTTGTTGGCCGGGGTGTGTATTACGTTGGCCGGTATTGCGGTGATCGGTTATGCGGGTAGTTTGAAGGCTCGGAATATGAGCGATGAGGAGAAGCAGAAAGCTATACGCGATTTCGCTTTTACCAAAGGGATTTCGGTCGCCTTGCTCGCCGGTATGATGAGTGCCTGTTTCAGTCTCGGACTCGAAGCCGGAGCCGAAGTGCAGCAGACGGCATTGGCGTTGGGTGCGTCCGACTTGTTCGCCCTTAACCCGGTGATCCTGTTGGTTACATTAGGCGGTTTTTGCACCAATGCGGCGTATTGCCTGTGGCAGAATATCAAGAATCGTACCGGCAGGGAGTATTTCTCGGTATCGGTATCGACAGGAGTCAATAACTTATTGTTTTGCGCTTTGGCGGGTTTGCTTTGGTATTCTCAATTCTTCGGGTTGGGCATGGGAAAAAGTTTCTTCACCGGTTCGCCGGTCATGCTGGCTTTCTCGTGGAGCATATTGATGTCGCTGAATGTTATTTTCAGCAACGTGTGGGGAATTTTGTTGAAAGAGTGGAATGGGGTAGGACGGCGGACCGTAACCGTATTGATCGCTGGGTTGCTGATTCTTATCTTCTCGACGGTTTTCCCCAATTTGGTAAACAGTAATTTATAATGAAATAAAAGAGATGAAACTGATTAAAAACGATAAACTCGAATGCCAGATCGCCGATGTTGCCGAAGTGGCCGGCTATTTGTGGCAACGAGGGTGGGCCGAACGAAACGGCGGAAATATTTCGGTGAACGTTACGGATTTATTGACCGATGAAGAGAAGGCATTGCCTGCCATTTCCGAGCGATACCCGTTACCCAAAGTGATGAATGCATTGAAAGGGAATTTCTTTTTGGTGACAGGTACGAACCGGCGTATGCGTTATGTCGCTTCGCACCCGATGGAAAATATGGCGGTGATCCGTATTTCCGATACGGGAGATTGGTATGAAATTATCGCCGATAATCCGGTACGGCCTACGTCGGAACTTCCTTCGCATCTCTCGATGCACGACTATTTGAAAGGCCGTGGCATCGACAATAAGGTCGTGTTGCATACTCACCCCACCGATTTGGTGGCGATGACCCATAACCGAGCGTTCTTACAGCCCGATGTACTGGGAAAACTGTTGTGGTCCATGATTCCCGAAACGCGGGTTATCGTACCCAAAGGTTTGGGTATCGTGCCTTATAAGTTGCCCGGTTCGCTCGAACTGGCCGATGCCACTATCCGGTTGCTCGATCGTTACGATGTGGTTATGTGGGAGAAGCATGGAGCATTGGCTGTCGGTGGCGATGTGATCGAGTGTTTCGATATGATCGATACGCTGTCTAAATCGGCGCAGATTTATTTGCAGGCTCGTGCGATGGGATTCGAGCCCGAAGGTCTGACCGACGAACAATCCGAGGAGCTTCGCAAAGCGTTCCGTTTAGTGTGAAAATTTGATTTTATATCATCGGGGAAAGGCTCCTTTGTGTGGGTGTTTCCAACTCCTCCCCTATGTTTTGTTTGACAACAAAACATAGGGGAGGAGTCACGTAGTGACGGAGGGGTTGAATGTCATCAAAAATCTACTCAGCAGTTTTTTACCCCCTCTCCTTAGCAACTATCGTTTCTTCGGTGTTTCCCCTATGTTGCTCTGCAATTCCCCGTAATGCTACGGGACACGGCAGGGGAGAAGGTTGATACCTTTGAATACAAGAACAGGGTGGCGCGTCCCCCTTTCCTCTTATCCCGCAAATTTTCTACTGAATCTAAAAATGAGGGATATATCGAGACCACTCGATATATCCCTTTTGGTTAAGATCCCTCTGTTTTTGTAGGCAAATTTTTTTTATTTTTAGAATATGTGAAGATCCCTATTTAACCCAATAAATGTAGATTGTATAATGATATTTGAATGGTTAAATAATATTTCTAAATGTAAATAAATAGATATATTTATTAGGTTTAAACCAACGTATTATACTTGTATCCTACACCGATACTTCCCTCGATACTCCACCGAGGTGTTAAAATCCATTGATAACCGTAAGATAACCCGGCTCCGTAAGTGTTGCCTTGATAACGATATTTTTTAACATCGGGAAAAATTCCGAAAGGAAGCGGAACTTGTCCGGCATTGAAATGGGTGTATAATACATGAAGCCCGAAGAAATGCCCGTTGAACTTTTGACAGAGCCAATAACGCACTTCGGGTTGTACGCGGATATGCTTCCATTTTCGGTTATCCCTGAAAGTGAATGGATTATAGTAGATATGAGTATTCAACGTCCAACGATCGTCCAATCCTATTTCCGCTCCCAACGTCGGTGTGGCGGTAGCCCAACCGAGGAGATTACTCTTTACCGCTATCTTTTGCGCCGTACCGGTCAAACAAATAGCCGATAATAATATTATTATAATTATATTTAGGATTCTCTTCATCTATTTGTCTAATTATGTGAGGATTAGTACAAAATATATTTTTTATAACTCAAATCGTTTTATTCGCCCCATATATTTTTTATCAATTATAATAACCTTCTAATTTTTAGGCAATAACAGATTTTGCATCATTTGTTATTGCCCCGCTTCCCCATTACTACCATTTGAAATACGGTGACAAAGTTACAATATTTTAGAATTATTACAATACAAATACGATGACTATATTTTATTTTAACAGATTGATTTTTATATTATTAATAAAAACTTTGAAATTTATTTGTATTGTAAGCCTTTACAAACAATAAAATTCATCGGGGAAAACACGCTAAAAATATAGCCGATTTATACGTTCGATTATTACCAGTGTCGTACTTGCGGGCGTAAAATAGGCGACGGCCATAAAGGCTATCTTGCTCCTACCGAAGCCGCGATTTCTATAATCTATATACTGAAATGAGAGCGATGAAAAGATATATAGTGTTTCTGCCGGTTTTTGTCTGGGCTATATTTTTTGCCGGGGCCGAGGTGAAGGTCGAGAATGCTTCGATACACCGTTCGGGAGATAGTATTCGGGTAAGTTTCAAAATTTTGGTTCCGTCGGGAACAGTTGCTTCCGATTATGTACAAAGGCTTATTCCCGTTATCGAGAACGGTGTGGATTCTTTGGCTCTCGACGAAATAGAGATTATAGGCAAGCGTAAACAAAAGTTACGCCGCCGGGAAGCCGTGCTTTCGGGGAAAACGTATGAAGCTCCTTTTTATCAGACCGTCGATGGCAGCGAGTTGCAATACGATTGCGTGCTGCCTTATGAAAAATGGATGGGTAGAGCCCCTGTCGATCTCAGCCTGTTATGTGAGCGCGAGGGGTGTTGCAAGGTCGAACCTTTGCCGGGCATCTTCCTTTGTTCCGATGTGAAACTGCGTCCTCCTTATGTTCCTTCGGTACAGCCGGTGGCATTGATACCGAGTGTGGCGGAACGGTTGGCCGAGGTCGAAAAGGTTTTGTTCCCGATGGCAGAGTACGAACCCTATTCCGATTCGATGACTGTGTGGAGGGATCGGGGAGCATTGAAAGTCTATTTCCCTCTCGATAAGTCCGACTTACGTCGCGATTACCGAAACAACGATGTGACGCTCGGTAGAATCGTCGATATATTGAGGCAGATCTATGCCGACGACCGTTCCGATGTCGGGAAGATATTGATTGTCGGGTTTGCTTCGCCCGAGGGTCCTCTCGGCCGGAATACCCGTTTGGCAGGCGCTCGCGCCGAGGTCTTGAAGGAGTATGTAAACAGTTATCTCGAATTGCCGGATAGCCTCTACGAGGTAGCCAACGGGGGCGAGGCATGGGGCGAATTGCGCGATCGGGTGGAAGAAAGCACATTCGATTGCCGGGACAAGATGCTCGATATTATCGACCATACGGCCGATCTCGGCCGTCGGGAGTGGTTGTTGCGCCGGTTGGACGGTGGAGAGCCTTTCAAAGAACTGTTGCGCTCGGTATTCTCCGACCAACGTAATTCGGGATACATGAGGGTTTATTATACTTCGGAGCCGGATTACAACGCTATAAAGATCAACCAAGCACAAGGTATGATTGCCGAGGGCGATTTCGACGGGGCTGTCTCTTTGCTTCGACCCATACGGGAAGACAAACGCTGTTTGAACACTCTCGCGACAGCCTATTATCGTTTGGGCGATAAAGCGACGGCATTGGACTTGTTCAAGCAGGCAGCCGCTATGGGTGACAAAGTAGCTATTCAAAACTTGGAAAATATAGAAAACGATTATTAATCTTTTAACAAAAACAATTACGAAGATGAAAACAATGAAAACAAAATGGACAAAAGCCGGGACTATGTTCCTTGCTGCTGCCGCAGTTCTGTCGTCTTGTTCCAACGAAGAGGTTATTCCGGGGGGAGAGACTCCTGTGGGGGAAAGAGATGCTGTCAAGACGAGTTTCTCGTTCGCTATTCCTTCGCCGGTATCCCGTGCTACCAGCGACGATGTTCAAGGCAACGACAATTTCTTGGGTATAGAAAGTTTGAGGTTAATGCCTTTTTCAAATTTGAGCGGCGATTATGTAGGAGCCAATTCGGTATTGGCCGGTGCTACCCAGTTGACAGGTGCTGAAATCACGAATGGTGAGGCCAAGAATTTTGTAAAAACGTTTACCGACGTAACTATTCCTTCCGGCGACATCGCTTTTCTTTTTTACGGTAAAGCCAAGCATGACGCTGCTTACAAAGGTGTTTTGGAGATGACACCCGATGCTTCGGTTACCTCTTTGACTCCTGCCGACATAGCGTTTACTTTGAAGAATATTACCGAAGGTACTTATACCGGTGGTTCCTATTCTACCGCAGCCGCTTTGATAGAGGCGTGGAAAACGAATGTTACGGATGCATTGGCTACTTATGTCGGTAGTTTGACAGATGGTGAGGAGAAGAATAAGGCAACAGAGTTGCAGAATGGTTACTTTTCGTTCAATAGCGCTTCTTTGGAAAATCTGAAATTGGCTTTACAGTATCTTTCGGACGGGTTGAACGAATTACATACGAAATACTCTACGCCAGCAGCCAATACGGCAAAGACATCGGTCGATAATATGGCGACAGAGTTGGCAAAAGATGCTTACAAAGATTTCCCCGCCAATCTTCCGAAAGGAGCGTATAAATTGGATAACGGTATTATCGTGTTCGATGAGAACGGCCCCGGCGGTTCGGGTATTGTTACGAGCGGTTCTTCGAAGGCATACAGCTATCCTTCTTCTTTGTATTATTGGACCAATGCCTATCCGGTAGCTTATTCGACTCTTCCGACATTTACTAATTGGAATAATGGTGTTTATAACGGAGCTCGTACGCCGATTACGGTAGCGACGACGAAGATTGCTTTGAACAAAACGATCAATTACGGTGTGGCACGTCTCGATGTGAAAGCTGCATTCAAATCGGCCGACGGTACAGTTCCGGCCGGTAAAAATACTAAGGTGACTTTGGCCAACCATAATTTTGTTGTAAAAGGTATATTGATTGGTGGTCTGCCCGATAAACTGGATTGGGAAATGCATCCTTCTGCTGCCGACACTTATTCCAAGATTGTATATGACAACAGAATGAATACCAATGATTACGAATTGACGAAAGCCGCTACTCCCGATTTTGCTGGTATGACTCCATTTATATACAGCTTATTGCCCGAGACGGCCGATTGTTCTACCGGTAATGCAGAAGATTTGGGACATACACCCAATATTGCTTTGGAGGTCTTGAATGACGGTCCTCAATTCTACGGTTTAGACGGCAATTTGGTTCCCGAAGGCGGAACGTTCTACTTGGTAGGAAAGCTGACTTATAAGAAGGACAACAGTAAGAGTGAAGTCGTTCGCGTATTCCAGCAGGATTACAATACGACGGCGAACTTGTCTATCAATTCGTTGGCAAAAGCCTACAATACGGTTCCCGACCTGATTAACCCGCGTTTGGAATTGGCATTGGCTGTCGATATAGACTGGAAAGCCGGTTTGGTTATCGATGTACCTATCGGCGATTGATTTCGAAAAAAATAGTTAAACTGTAAAATTTGTCTCCGGTGAATCGGGAGCGTTTCGATTCGCCGGAGATATTTCCTCAAAAAATAAATATCGAGAAAATGAAAACAGGTGATTGGCAAAGATGGGTTGTCGGAGGAATCTTTTTCGCATTGCTGCCGTTATCGAGCGGTTGCATCGACGACAACATGTCCGATTGCAACAATTTCACCGTCAGATATAGAATAGAACTGTCTACCCATACACAGGCATTTTCGGGTAGAATGGAGAATCTCAATATGCATTTTTATGACGGTAACAAATCGCTCGCTTATCATGAGTATGTAGAGCGGGAACGAATGCCGTCGAACAATATCTACGCTATTACCCTGCCTGCAAACGATTATCACCATTTTGCCATTGCCAATATTTCGCAGGCGAGTTGTGTGAAATGTTCCGACCTCGGTGTCGCGTCCGATCGTTATAAATTGTCTTATGAGTCGGCGGCCGATACGGTATCTTCGCATGTTTCGGAACTGTATGTCGGGAGGGAACGATTTACGATAGCGGACAGAAATCAGTTTATCGAGGTAGTTTTGACGCCTTGTATTTCCAAGACGAGGTTACACCTCAGTTATGGAACCGATCCCGTCGTCCCGGTAAAACGGGTAGAGGGATATATCAATGAAACCGCAACCGGTTTTTTGTGTAACGACAGTCTTTATGAGTACGACCGCCCCGTTGTCGTACAGATGAATGAAGCGGGGAAAGATGAAAACGGACTGGCGCTTTTCGAAGCTGTTTCGTTCCCGTCGAGGAATGAGGCGAAAGCAGGAGCGAAGTCTTTGAATCGTAACCCATCGGAAGAAAATGCTATCTGGAATACCGATGTTTACGTTACCATAGGAGATAAAATAACACGAAATACGATCAATCTGACCGAGCCGCTTCCCGCCGGAGAGTGTATAGAAATATACGGTGTGGTGAGGGACGACGGCAGTATAGATATCGGTCACAATGTGCAGGCGACTGTGGCGGTGACTATCGACTGGAAGCCGGGAGGAGATATCGATGTGGATATATAATATTCCCGCATGCGGGCAGATTGTCGAATATAGGTTTAATCGAATAGGAGCTTTGATGTTGAAACAGAGATATGCGATAATGGCACTTTTGTTCGCTACATGGTTGCTCGGCGGCTGTGGAGGCGAGAACTCGTTGCAGCCCGGCAGTCCGTCGGAACCGCAGGAGACGGCGAGCGTGACGTTGAGTATATACACCGGCCGGGAAATTTCGAGAGCGGTGGGGCTTCCGGGAGACCCCGGGACATCGCCGGAGATGCCTGATGCCATCGAAAATATCAACCTGTTCATGTATGTAGAGCCTAAAAACGGCGCTGCCGCTTACATGGAACATTATTATATAGAGCTGCCCGAAAGCACGGCCTATTATGAGTTTCAAGCCATAGACGTGCCGAAGTGCACCGCCTCGTTTTATGCTATCGTCAATGCCGGCAGTCACTACGAATGGGATGCCCTGTCGACGGAAGACGAGGTGATGGCGTTGACGACGATCGCCACGCCTTCGCGCGATTTATATGCCGGTACTTTGCTTGACCTCGAATTGGTTCAAATGAAGCATTCGGGAGTTATCGATGCCGGGCTGGTGGCTTCTAAGGTCGATATTATGTACAATATAGGGACGGCTATATCCAATTACAATGCCAAGCCAGCCGGACAGAAAGAACATGGGGACTGTACGTCGGCGAAAGTCGTTTCATTGAAGTTGAAAAATGTACCCAAAGAGGGAAAATTCTTTGCCGTGAGGTCGAATGACCCCGTCGTCGATCACGTGGTCAGCCTTACCGGTAGTTCGGGACCGGGTCAATCGGCATGGATTAACGGGCGATACGACTGTTATCTCTACGATAGCGGTACGCTCGATATAGAGCTGGTCGTGCAGAGCGTATATGCAGACACTTATGTAAAGATGACTACTTATAACATACACGTCGATACCCCCGAGGACTTGGCGGTTGCGCCGTATTATTTGCTGCGGTTCGATGTGGTGGGATTTACGCAAACGGAATATAATTATCGATGGACAGCTTCGATATAGAAAAGGAATTATAGGTTATGTTGAACGGAAGAAATAGAGAAATTATTGATTTTGCAGGCCGTGTTTCCGATGTGTCGAAACGCATGGGATATTCGGCGGGATTGCTGCTATTGTTTCTGTTGTCGCTGACGAGCTTACCGGTAGAGGCTCAGTCGAATATCCAGCCGGCTCAACCGGCCTTCAATTTGCGACGCATATATGTTTCCCCCGAAGGAGCCGGTACGTTCGACGGTTCTTCGTGGGCGAATGCTGCTAAGGGTTCCGATTTGCAAATGATTCTTCGTTCTACCGATACATGGAATGCTATTAACTCTACATTGCAGATATGGATTGCGGCGGGTACTTATGTCCCGACCGAACCACTCCTTCCCGGCGATGAACAGAGTGCCTCGTTTGTCTTGAAAGGAAATCAGGTCGTTGTTTACGGCGGTTTTCGCGGGCAAGTGTTCGACGATTTAGGAGCTTTGGTCTATGAGGGGGAGAACAGTCTCGAAGAGAGAGAATACGGCAATGTCTATTCGGGCGACCGGCAGGAGCCGTGGGCGTTGAAGAACCAGACTATTTTATCGGGCGACCGATTGAGAAACGATGTAGTCGGTACGGATAACATGTTCTCTTCGCTCGACCCGACCCAGAATACCACCCGGACAGACAATCTCCATACGGTAGTTACTTTCGATCCGTCGAGTGTGGACGTGATGCTCGACGGGATAACTATTGTCGGGGGCTCTGCCGATGGAGACGGTAATTCGGGGCGCGGCGGAGGTGTATCGCTCGACGGTATCGGTTGCGGCATACAGCGATGCCTGTTCTATTTTAATTTTGCCTCGAAAGGAGGAGCCGTTTATATGCATAAGAATAGCGGTTCGGACTCCCAACCGTGTTTTGTCTATAACTCGGTGTTGGTATCCAATTCGGCATTCCGTCGCGACGGGTTCGGATATGGAGGCGGTATCTATTCCGAAGCAGGAGTCGTTTTCGACAATGTCGTTTACAATAATAACGGGGGCGGTATTTGTGTATACGATGAGACCTCGATTGTCAATAATACGATTGTCAACAACCAGTTGTATGGTATAGGTCGTCCGGCCGATACCGATGTGGCGGGTTCTTCGATCAGCGTATCCAACTCGGTTATATGGAGTATCAACCCGTTGAACCATGCGGGATTGAAGGGATTCGATGCTCTTGTCGACCGTGTCTCGAATTGTGCGATCGTCGATTGGGACGAAACGAAAGGCAACGATAATATTTCGTTGTTGCCTTATAATGACCATACGGGTTCTGTGCCCAATTTTATCAATCCTACGACTCAGATAGGGGCTATATTGGAGCCTGTGTATGCCGATTTGGGCGTTTCGTTTTTGTTGCGTCAAAATTCTGTGCTCCTGTCGAAAGCCGAGGGTTCTTGGATGACGACGTTGAACACGTATTACGGGACCGATGTTTCTTACGACATTGCCGGGAAGCCGAGGATAGTCAGTAAGACGCTGGATATAGGAGCTTATCAATATCAGCCGGTTTCGGGCAGAAATATATTGTATGTTCGTCAGCTTTCGCCCGACGAACCGCCTCTTGCCGACGGTGAAGTCCGGGACGGAAGTACATGGCGTTTGGCCGTGCAAGATGTGCAGATGGCGATCGATCAACTATATGCCCGGAATGTAGTGGGAGAGGTGTGGGTCGCCGGTGGAACGTATTACCCCACGGCAGCATTTACCGATGAGTCGGGTATAAGGGGCCGTACGGAAAGGCATCGTTCTTTCATCATGCGTAGCGGTATCTCGGTTTACGGAGGATTCCGGGGACAAACCGGCGACGAAGGGATAAACAACAGTACGACTCGTCCCCGCGACCCGGACCATCTCGATGTTCAATGGGCGTTTGCCAATCGTACGATATTCAGCGGAGATGTCGACCGGAACGACGATTCGCAGAAAGGTTGGCGTTGGAATGCCGGAGAGAAGAAATGGGAGCAATATTACGGGCGCAACTCCTACCATGTGGTATGGTTCGCTTCCGAGGGATTTAACGAAAGAACCACGAAGTACGAAGCCGTTACGGCAAAGCCGCTTCCCGTGGAGACGACTCTCGACGGTGTCGTGGTTACGGGCGGTTGCGCCGACTATGGCGAGCGCGGAGAATCGACCCGTATGGGCGGTGGAATCTATTTGACCGAGAACGGAGTCGTGTCGAATTGTATCATTTATCAAAACTTTGCCTTGACTCGCGGTGGCGGGGTGATGATGAATAACGGCGGAATGTTGGTGAACAGCATGGTCTTTCGCAATGCTTCGCCCGGAGTGCAGGTGCGCAACGGATTGGGCGGCGGCGTGTACATATTGGGGAACGGAACCGTTTTCAGAACGGTAATAACCAACAATACGGCTCGCGTGGGCGGCGGTGTGTATGTCGATGAGGCGGAGTATAACAATCCTGCATACGAAGAATCGTTAGACGATATGTACCGGGGCGTCTTGGTGAACACGCTCGTTTCCAACAATACCTCTTCGTCCGATGCGGGAGCGGTCTATTTCGATAAGTTGGGAGGGCTTTCTTCCTCTACGGTGGTTAAGAACTATTGTTCGGCGGTGGCTTCCGACCAAGAAGGGAATTCGGGCGGTATGATCGTCGATGGATATGGCATAGTCTATAATTCGGTTCTTTGGGGAAATGCGACCCTCGAACATACTCGGCAATTTTACGGAAAAAACGGAAAGACGGCCGAGTCGAATGTGCCGGCTTCGATACAGGTTTATAATACGGCGCTGCAAAATCTTTCCAATACGATTTGGGGCGTGAATACCGTGACTCAAAAAACGTATGCCTTGTCCGATCAAAATTCAAAAGGACGTTCTTCTATCGCTTATGATTCCAGTTTCCCCGATTTTACCAATGTGAGAGTCGGCAATGTCGACGTTATCAACAATGAGGCCGGCGTGTACCAGACGACAGCTGCCGATGTCGAAGGCACTCAAACGCTCGACAATGCGTTGCGAACTATTTATGACGTACAGCGTTGGGTTCCGTCCGAATTTTCTGCCCTACAAAGAAAAGGAGGCAGCCAATCCGAGGCTCCGTATGTCAGATATGCTCCGGTGAAAACACAGTTTTATGTCGCGATGACCGATATTCTCAGCAAAGCGTTCGTCGAGCCTCGTGTCTTAGGAGCTTTCGCTTCCGATCGTCCGTCTTTGCAATATAGCGTCATAGAAGATAACGGTGTAAAGAAACTGGTTATTTTTGTCGACCCGTCGGTCGATACGGATCTTTCGGGCGAGTCTTGGGAATCTCCGATTATATCGGGGAACTCGGCCATCGAATATTTGGCGGAACTCCCGGACACCGAATATCCCGGTTGCCCTCGTGAGATATGGGTGAAGGAGGGGACGATAAATCCGGTATGGAAAGCTATCGGCAGTGACCGTCGCACTTCGTCGGTCGTTTTGCGGGGAGGCGTTTCCTTGTATGGCGGTTTCAATTCCAAATTGAGAGGTACGGAAGGCTCTACGGTTCCCGGACGGACGTTTGTCCCGACAGGGAGCGATGTCGCCGAACCGATGCGTAATCCGGTGGATTTCCGTACGGTGTTCGACGGTACGTTGGCCGGAGGGAACCTTTATCATGTGGTGACTATGTCTGACGACGGAGAAGCCATTCTCGACGGGTTTCATATCGTCAACGGAAATGCATCGACCGGTTCTTCGGTTATCAAGACAGGGGGCGGTGTGCTGCACGAATATGGCACATTGTATATCCGCAATTGCATGATCGAGAATAATGTCGCAACGAACGGAGCCGGAATCGTTATGTTGGGTACGACGAAAAAATTGGTAATGACCAATACGGTGGTGAATAATAATACCAATACGGGATTGGCGAGCGAATCCTTTTATTCGGCGATAACCCTCGAAAACGATGCTCGTCTCAATCACTGCACGATTATACATAACAATGCCCCGGGCATCTGTGCGATGAATGGGCAGCTGAGACTTTATAACTCGGTTTTGTGGGGAAATACTTCGACCGGGACTATCGCTCCCGAAGATGTACAAATTACGGGGTCGGCCACTATGCTCGATATTCGTAACAATGCTATCCAATATGCACCAGAGGAGTGGAATCTATGGAGTGAAAACATGCAGTTGAGCATCGTTCAGGGTGATCCTATGTACCCGTCGTTCGTCAATTCTACTCGGAATGTGGGGGCTATATCGAGCGGATACGATACGCCATTGGGAGGTCCGGCTCGATTCGAACCTACTTGTAAATCTCCGTTGGTGATTGCAGGTGACGAAAGTATAGTTGATGATCCGGATTTGGTTCTTGATGCCGATATTACGGGGCATAATTTCGCTGTGGGTGGAGCCCCCGATATAGGAGCTTATGAGGCTACTTGTCTGAATCCTGTCGGTTCGGTTCTTTACGTGCGTAGCGGGCCTACCGGTACGGCCTCTTCTCCTCAAACCTCTTATTTCGGTACGGGAGACGGTTCTTCGTGGGCGAACGCTATCAATGGAAATGCGTGGTATGGATTCGACGACGGTCTGCCTTATGATCAAATCGAATACGACAGCCGCGATGCTACCGACTATATTACCGGTTTGCAGTATGCTGTCAACGAGGCATACAAGGCATCGTTGAAAAAGGACGGAAGCGGTCGGATCGCTTATGAGACATTGAATTATACAGATTATACATACAATCAAACGAACGGTCGTAGCGCATCGGTACAAATACCTGTTGGTGTCGATACGACGGCTTTGGTCGAAGTGTGGGTAGCCAAAGGGGAATATACGAGTCGGCGGGGATTCTTTATGCGGGATGCCGTACAGGTGTACGGCGGATTTCCCGAGATAGGAACACCGGGGAAGGACGAGCGTAATCCCCGCATCTACAATACGATTATACAGACGATGACTACCGCCGAGGCGAATGCTGTTACTTCGCTTGATGGGTATGCTCCTTATTTCGATATGGATGCCGGTGGATCGACGAGTCAGTTCTATGAATTGAACAGTCGGTACGACAATGCGAATAAAGTTCGTAGGGTACTTACCCAACCCTTCCCGTATTATGAGGACGGAGGTCGTTTGGAAGCGGGTTCGCAGGGACAGGCTTCGACCGAGACTAATAATGTGGCGTTGAATCCATTTGTTATCGAGACTATATGGGACGGATTTATAATACAAAACGGTCGAACTCGAATACGTCACGGAAAAGATGGCGGTGCAGGGGTAGCCTTGCGGAAAAATGGACGGCTCGAAAACTGTATTATCCGAAACAATTATAATGTAGCATCCCGTAGTCGCGGCGGAGGTGCATTTTGTAACGACGGAACATTTTCCAATTGTTCGTTTTTCAATAACGATATGCCTGCATTGGGGAGCGATTACGGAGAACAATACGGCGGGGGTGTTTACATGCGTTACGGTACGTTGTACAATTGCGTATTTGCCGGTAATTCCGTATCTGGCGGTAATTCCAACGGTCAGGCCGTTTATATTGAAGTAGCCGATTTTTATAACAATACGATTGCCGACAACTCCGGTAGCGGTGCAGCCATTTATTGCGGTTATTGGTTTGCCGATGGTGCGGCCAATATTTACAATACCATTATTTATAATAATTCGGGCTCGTCTCAGGTACAGGCTCATAGCAATGTAGTGTTGAGAACTTCGCATTGTTGTTATCCCTCGGGTTCTATATCGGGAGTCTCTGGCGCTAACTTGACGCAAGACAACATTATCAATCAAGTTCCGCAATTCGTGGATCGTTCGTCGGGAAATAAAGAAAATAACGACTATCGTTTACAGGGCACTTCACCCTGTATCAATGCCGGGAATAATAGTCCCGAAGGGATTAAATTACCCGAGACCGATATGGACTATACAGACCGTTTTAAAGACTGTTCTATCGATATAGGGGCATACGAAATAGACCAAAGCGAGCCGATTATGCCCGCTATCAAGACTATCGACGGAGAACAGGTGGGAGTCATTTATGTGACGAAGGCGGCTAACGGTACGGTAGACGGTTCGTCGTGGGCGAATGCCGCTTGCGAAGCGAAATTGCAAAAAGCTCTCAACTGGGCAGGTTATATTATTCACAATAAGGAGACGTACGTATCGGGTCGATATAGAGATATTACTCGTATTCAAGTGAGGGTTGCGAAAGGCACTTATTATCCTACCGATGTCGTTCTTCCCGATCAGCCTCGTACCGCTTCGTTTATTATTCCGGCAGGGATAGAGGTGTATGGAGGGTTTGCGGGAATCTCTGACGATGAGACCGTGGAAGGACGTAATATGCGTTTGAACAGAACTTTTTTCAACGGTATGATCGGCAGTTCGACAGAAGAAAGCGCCTATCGTGTCGTAACGTTCGGCATGAAGCAGCATAAAGACAACGCCACGATGCCTGCCGAGGGCGCAGCTTATTACGATGATCCCAACCCCGAAATAGCTTTGCTCAACGGTGTTTATATCGTTTATGGAAATGCCAATCACCCGTCTGACGAAGAGTGGCAGTCGGGTGGCGGTGTTAAGGTTACGTCGAACGGATTGTTGCAGAATTGTGCCGTTTTCAACTGTGCTGCTTCCGATAAGGGCGGAGGAGTTTACTTAGCTCCGGGCGGCCGGATTACCGGTTCGATAGTTTATAATAACGTGGGAGCCAATGGCGGAGGTATTTATGCCGACGACTCTTCGATGGTCGTAAATTGTACGGTGGTCGATAACACGACTGTGAACAATGGCTCCGGTGGTGGTATATCGATAGGCGTGAAGCCGATTATCATCAATTCTGTATTCTGGATGAACGATTCCGGTAACGGAAAAAATATATACGGAAACATGTCCCAGCAGGTCGATACGACCTTTACGGGCGTGCGGTATCAAAACTATATCTTTAATCATTGTGCGGTCGAAGGTATCAAAGTCGTGGGTTTCGGAAACATGGCGTTGACGAGTACGAATGAGAATACATCGACCATAGTGGGCTTGAATGCTCCCGGTTTTACCGACCCCGATAACCTCGATTTTACTTTGAAACGTGTATCGGCGTTGATTCGTGCCGGTATCGGAGCCGAGCAGCCGGGCTCTCCGCTCATGGAGGCATTGCATGTTTCTCGACTCGATTTGCTCGGAACGAATCGTTTTTATAAAGAGGATTCTTCTTTGAGGGATTATTTCGAGATAGGAGCTTTTGCTTATGACGGGATATTTGTTATCGACCCTGCGGGAGATACCGAAGCCGAAAAGGGGGCAGACGGAATCTACCGGTTGTATGTGTCGCAAACGGCACAGGGGTTGGCGAACGGCCGCAGTTGGCGAAACGCTTTGGGCGATATACAGCAAGCTCTCGATTATTTCGGGAATGAGGCCAATTTCGAACACGATCCGAATAAGGATACTCGCCGGTGCGAGATATGGGTCTCGAAGGGAACGTATAACCCGAAAACTTCGGTGAAAGAGGATAATTGGGGAACTTCTTTTATTCTTAACAGATATTCATCGATATACGGAGGATTCCGGGGCAGTAACTTGCCTTATTACGAGAGTTGGATAGAATCGTTTAAAGTGGAACCCTCGAAGCGTGTCGATGCCACCGGTGTATGGAACAAAGGAGACTATTCCTATACATTGGGCGGTGATGGAGAGATTACCTTTTATCCAGAGGTAAAGGCATTGGAGGACGAACCCTCTTCGTGGTTCTTGCATTTCACGACCGATGAGAAGTCACCGTCATCTCCTGTTGTGACGGTCAATGGCTTCCAACTCCCTCATGAGCTGGAATTGCCGGTCATCGCTACCGACAGCACTACCGAGTATATTTACGATTTGCGATATCTGGCTATCGGAAATACCGATTGGGCGACAGCTCCGGTCATCGAGGCTGTTCGCGTCTCGGGATTACCGGCCGGTGTAAAGTTGTATAGCGCTACGATCGATAATCGCAAGAATTCCACGACGGTATCGACGGAAATTCTCGATACCGATATTCTTCATCAGACTTCTACGGGTGTTCCTTATGATGCCTCGGTGAGCTTGAATAATCTTTCGCAAGCGGAAAAATTGAATACATATTCTTCCAATGTCTCCGATTATTATGCTGCCGGAAATTCGGCAGGAGCATACGGTATGCATTATTGTCCAAGTCCTAATAGGGCATCTATTACAGTTTCGGGGAACGATGGTGTCGTATTAACAAACGAGAGGTACAGGAGGTATTTTTGGCAAGAGTATACTTATTATAATGACCAATTGGGAGCCTACTTCCGTTTTCCACAGGCGGTGAAATACGAAAGAACAAACCCGAGTAATCGGTATTTGCATGCAACGATACGTTTTACCGATTTGAGTAAAGGGAACGAGGACGGCAGGTTGCGTATACAGTTATATTCGACAGCCGGTGTAAGAAAGTCTTTGCTTATAAATGGAAGAGTTAGTAATGGAGAGTACAAACTGACGGTGGATTTAAAGACCGGATTGGTATATGACGGCACTTCCTCCGTAGAGATTACTGATGAGGAAAATACATTGTCCAATGGCGATATGCTTTCGCTCGTCTCTGTTCATCCTTATTCCGGTGGAAAAGCTGCATATACCGTGGAAATTAGCGATATAACGATAGACAATAAGAATCAGTCGGAGAATACGGTTTCGGAGTTGGATATTAATATCGTTACGGAAGAAGAAACTCAGGCTATGCCTTCATCGGACCAGTATTACGAAGGGGAGGCATTTTTGAGCGAGCGACCTCGTCAAGATTGGAACGGGAACGGCTTGCTCGAAGATTTCGAGTACGCTAATGAAACGATTCTTTCGGGCGATATAGGCGGCGGTTCCGGTAATTCGCATGTGGCTTATTATGAAGACTCGGAGGCTACTCGCAGGGTTGTACTCGATGGAATAAAGATGGTAAAAGGTAACTCGTCGTGTACCGATCATGGAGGCGGGGCTTTATGTGCTTTGGCTCCGATTGCTTTGCGCAATTGCCAATTGTTGCTCAATACGGCCGATTTCGGGGGAGGAGCCGTGTATGCCAGCGATATAGAGATTTATGGTTCTATATTGGGCGGGAACGAGGCTCCCGGTAAATCGGGAGGTGCGGTCTATCTGCGGGAAGGCGGGAAGTCGCTCATCGTCAATACGGTGATTTACAACAATACGGCATCGACGGGCTCGGCCTATTATGCCGAATCCGGTTCGACATCGCAGTTAATCAACAATACGATCGTGCGTAATGCCCATGCCGAGAATGTGTCGGGCGATGTAACATCGGGTAGTACCGTTTATTCGGCTTCGACAGCCGGGAATAATCTTACCAATACGGTTATCTGGGGGAATGACGATGCCGAACGTATCAATGCAGACCATTGGGAAATTATTACTTCGGCAGCCGATGTCGATGAAGATGCAGGAAATTTCGAGGTCTTTCTGGATCGGGCAAATGAAGCGGTTATGGGGCCTCGGTTCGGATTTCCCAGCGATTATGCCGGAGCGGGAAATTATTTCGCTTCTGCCGATTTCTCTCTGCCTTCGCTCTCGACGCTGGTTAACCGGGGTACGAATGGTGGTACACGTCGACTGAATACGGTTATCGAAATGAATCCCGACGGCTCGGTGAAGAGTACGACAATTACGACGGAACCTGTCGTACTCGATGGTTCCGGCAAAGGATATTATGCCGTGCAGGAAGTGTCGGGCCGCGAGAATGTGCCGGATACGCTGAACAGTAAATGGCGTATTACCAAAGAACCCGATACATATCACATTATTAAGAAAGACGGTGTAGATATGATCGATGTGAAAGAGTGGAAGGAGGGGACGATCGATATAGGGGCTTATGAATATGAAACGGTATCGTTGACTCCTTTCGGCGGTAATATACTGTATGTGAAGAGTTCCGAAGCAGTTTCGGATAAAGAAAACAACGGAGAAACGTGGGAAAGGGCTACGTCTAACATTCATCAGGCTATTCAGGTACTGTTGCTCAGCCCCAATAAAAAAGATAAATATATCAAGATTGCTTCGGGCGACTATGTGCCGTTCCTGCAAGACGGGACAAGCGGTTATTCGTTCGTTTTGGAGAAACCCGATGTGGGAAATCTGGAATACTCGACCAAGAGTTTGACATTGAGGGGCGGATATCCCAACAACATCACGGGGACCGATGTCGCTATGGATAATTTGCGTGATCCTATATTGTACCCGACTTATATCAGAGGAAATCGAAGCGATTCGAAACACCTCGTTTATATAGACGAGTCGATGGATACGGCCGGAGAAAACGGGGCGTTGGCTCCTGTAAACATAGAGGGCTTTACTTTTGTCGGTGGAAATGCAGCCGATGCGACAGGCGAGGGTTCGACCGGTGCGGCCGTGTATGCAGCCAATGGCAGTACGACGATTCGGAACAGCGTGTTTGTCGATAATACGGCTGCCGGAGAAAAAGGTGCGGCTGTGTATCTGAATAAAGGCAATATATATAATACCGTGCTTCATTCCAACAAGGCTTGGGGGCTTGCTTTGAACGGGACGGGCAACATTGTCAGCAACACGATAGCCAATAACTCCAAAGGCGGATTGTACGCACGTGGAGCGCTTGTCGCCGAACCTTTGCAGATCTATAACAATATATTTTGGAGGAATTATACTTCGGCTGTTCCTACTGTCGGAGATTTGAACAACCAGATAGATGTGCAGAATGCGACCCTGTACAGCAATGCCGTTCAGGTGGACGATGCGACGGCAGAGCAGCCGAATGCCGAGTATGTTTATTGGAATAGTTCCGCAGGTGTCGTATTGGGCGATAAGGCTGCCAATATCAATAAAACATTAAGTTCCGACAATGAGGATATGTCGTACGGTCCCCGTTTCGAAGCTCCCGATGAAGCGACTCCGTTGGACAAAAAGTATAACATACGTCCGGGGCGTAAACTGATCAATACGGGGTATCGATACATGACAGGCGACTCATATAATAAAGCGGAAAACGATAAATGGTACACCGATTTATTTGCGTATTATTCGTTTGGTTCGGTAGAAGAGCCTGTGGCTCCCGGCGATTCGCTGGCGAGAGTCATGTTCGTGGATGCCGGAGGCAATCGTCGTATAGCCGGTAACAGCATAGATATAGGTGCTTATGAGTACCAACGGTTGTTCTATCCTAATTTATATGTGAAGCCTAACGGATTCGGATTGGGTTCCAGTTGGGACGATGCTATGGGCGATTTACAGGAAGCCATTTATTCGGCGTACTATTCGGGAGACCCGGAAGAGAGCGGAACTTATGGTACGGTGTGGGTAGCCGGCGGAGACTACGTTTTGCCTACGACTTTACAGTGGATGGCAAATGTGAAAGTTTATGGCGGATTCCGGGGAACCAACGAAACGAAGCTGACTCAACGTCCCGGTTTGTTGGAAAAGAATGCACCGGAAAGTATCCTTTCGGTAGAGGCGGAAGGGGTTCCTGTCGTGCGTTCGGACAATGACCGTGCCGCCGGGACGATTGTGGAGAATTGGGCGGAACTGAATGGCTTTCATATTACGGGAAGCAAAAACAGCCCGGCGGTGATCGTCGCCGACTCGTTCGCCATCGTCAATAGTGTTATATATAATAATGTGAACCCCGACGGTGCTGTGGTGGAAACGGACGGGTTGCTCTACAATGTTTTGGTACATGACAATACGGTGAAAGAAGGCAGCGCCGCTGTCGCATTGGACGAGCATGCGGCAGCCATTCATGTGACAGCCCCCGGCGAGGGAGCACAAATCGGCGGTACGGGAAAGATAATCAATACGATAAACGGAGAGGTGACCTCGGTGTCGGGGAATGCTTATAGTCCGCTTTATGTCGGGGATTATATTACCGATGATACACATTTGCGTTATCAGCTATCCGACCAGAAAGATGCAGTCTTGTTTGGAATAGGAGCTTTACAGGAAACAGGTGTAGACCATGAAGGAAATCCGGTGACGACTATCGGTGGATATACAGTGCCTAAGATCAGGAATGGTAAGGAATATACCGATATTATCGATCTGTCTACCGATTGCGATGTGCTGGGTAATGTGCGGCTGTTTACCGATAAGTTTCATGGGGAAGGTGAAGTAATTCGCCCGGATTACGGTTGTTTCGAAACTTGGAATACGACTCCGCAGAAGGTTGTCAACGTGAGCGATAATTATTATCCTCATGCGGGAAGCGTCGTCTATGTCGGCAAGGAAAGTGAAGTGCGGCTGACCGATGCCCTTACGAAAGATTTCGCACCGTCCTATTTGTTGCTTCACCATGCTGCGGGTTTGCGGACAGGAGAGCATGCTGTATCGCTTTATAATCTGGCCATAGAGCGTGATTTGAAACCGCTTATTAATGATACGACAGCTTCTTGGGATATGGTGAGTCTGCCATTCTCTCTTGAAGTCGGGAACGGTACGATGTTGAACGGCGTTACGATAGACGGTTTACCGGTAGAGGCTATACAGGCCGGAGATGAATCGGGGGACGACAAGAACCGTTTATATTTATACGAGTATGACGGGGCTAAGCGAGCCGAAGATTTGTATAGCGTAGTTGCTCCTCAGAATAGTAAATATTGGGCGTTTGAAAATAACCAGATGGGCGCGAATGTCGGTTATCTCATGGCGACTCCTTCTGCTTCGGATGCGGTGACTGTGCGTTTCTCGAAATCTTCATCGGCATTGCCTGTTTATGAAGAATCGGCAGAAGAAGGGAAAAGTATTTTGTTGAAACAGCATAATTTGAAGACTTTGGTCGGTGGCCGTCCTCATTTTACGTATAAAGAGAATATGGGTTGGAATCTTTTCGGTGTGCCTTATTTGTGCTCTTATACTACCGAAAGAATGAGTATCGACCATATACTCTATACTTATGACCCGGAGGCCAGCCGTTTTGTTTCGATAAATTCGTGGGAAGGAAACACGATTGCTCCTTTCTCGGCGGTATTCACGCAGACTGCTACGGTGAAGGAATCGGAGGAACTTCTGTTTGCCAAGCCTGTTATCCCGTTGAATACGTTGCCGGCTCCTCACGGTGTACAGTTGAAAATTTCGGGGAGTAATTTATCGGCGGGTTGCGACTATGTATCGGTTGTTGCCGATAATGTGTACGGAGAACCCATGAATTTCGACATGGGAAACGATGCGTTGAAAATGATGAGTTTCGACCCGAGGATTCCGCAGATTTATGTCTACAATGAAAAGGGAGTCCGATTTGCTCATACTCAAACTGCCGATATCGAAGGGGAAACTCCGGTGGGTATCTATACCGGCGAATCGGGAATTTATGAAATATCGTTGACCGAAGATTCGGAATATGATCGTTATGATGCTGTGGTTCTTACCGATAGATCGACGGGGCGGAAAGTGGACTTGAAACATGCGCCGTATAGTTTTACGGTAGATGATCGAGCGATGGAAACGGGACGTTTCTCTCTATCCTTTAAAACTTTTTCCGATGAAATGCAGCAGCCTACATTCTATTCTCCGGGAAAACGACAATTGCGAATCGTTAATTTACAAGGTGGCGAAAGTATAGGTATTTACGATACGCTCGGGCGTCAGAGAGCGAGCCGCAAAGCCTATGGGGAAAGTGAGGAATTTGAACTCGAATCGGGAGTTTATATGATACGTATCGAAGGAAGCAGTTTAATTAAGGGGAAAGTGGTAGTGAAATAGCTTTTGAGTTGGCGACACTTATCGTTGGTGAAAGACCTGCTTGCGTCGTGTGAAGCAGGTCTTTTCTTTGTTAATATGGAATTTAAGATTCGGAGATAAACAAAAGGGGCGGGAATAACATTCCCGCCCCTTTTGTTCCCTTTCGATTTGAGGTTTATGCAATGATTAGTTCTATTCCTGCTTCCTCTATGCTTTTCGCTACCGATGGCGAAATACCCGAGTCGGTGATGATGACATCGACTTGGTCGAGTGTGCAGATTTTCCCGAATCCTCTTTTCCCGAATTTGGAAGAGTCGGCAAGGACGATCGTTCGTAGCGAGGCTGCGATCATACGTTGGTTGAGCCGGGCTTCGTCTATGTTCGAGGTCGTCAGCCCGAAATCGAGGTCTATACCGTCTACTCCCATAAATAGTTTGGAACAAGTAAGATTGTCGAATGCCTGTGCAGCTAAATCGCCGATGACCGAGAAAGAACTTTTTCGCAATGTTCCGCCGAGCTGGATCACATGAATGTGCTCGAAACGGTTGAGCAAAGTAGAGACATTGAGCGAAGCCGTGACGACTGTCAGGTTTAGATCGTCTGTAATTTCTTCGGCGAATGCATACACTGTGCTTCCCGAGGCGACGATAATCGAGTCGTTCGGATCGAGTAGACGAATGGCTGTATGGGCGATACGCCGTTTGGCATCGCTGTTTATTCGCTCTTTAATATGTATATTGATATCTGCCGTGTGAGGGTTTACCGGACTGGCGCTTCCATGTGTACGAAATAGCAATTTCTTTTCTTCCAGTAATTTCAAGTCTTTTCGTATCGTTACAGGTGTCACGTCCAATTCGCGGGCGATATCTAAAACTTTCACGAATCCTTGCGCATTGAGCTTGTCAAGAATGTGTTTGTGTCTTTCGGCTATACTAAGCATAATAATATTATAATATTTGTTCCATACAAATGTAAAATTTATTTGAATAATGCACAAATAATATTGAGAATTTATTTTGAAAACGAAATGAAATATTATTGAAAAGAAAACGAAACGAAAAATTTTTACATTTTTTCTTGGTTTATACTTGCTTTTTTATTTTCTTTGTCACATAAAAAGAAAGTAATCGCAAGATTTAATAAGAAATCAAAAATCGAAAGATAAGAAAATGAAACGTGAAGGCTTGATAAAACAGATGGCCGAAGAAAAGAGACCATGGGATTTATTGATAATAGGTGGCGGTGCTACGGGCTTGGGCGTGGCGGTGGATGCTTCGAGCCGGGGATACCGTGTCCTATTGGTAGAACAACACGATTTTGCAAAAGCGACTTCGAGTCGAAGCACGAAGCTGGTACATGGAGGGGTTCGTTATTTGCAACAAGGCGATGTATCTATGGTTGTGGAAGCGTTGCATGAGCGTGGTCGCTTATGGCGCAATGCCCCCCATTTGGTAAAGGATATGCGTTTCATTATCGGCAACTATCGTTGGTGGGAACGTCCTTTTTATACCATCGGGTTGTGTTGTTACGATTTGTTGGCCGGGCGATTGGGCTTGGGGAGGTCTTTGCCTTTGTCCAAGAAACAGACCTTGAAGGAGCTGCCGGGACTGCTGCACGATCATTTGCGTGGAGGCGTGGTTTACCACGACGGGCAATTCGACGATTCGAGAATGGCGATTACATTGATGCAGAGTGCTCATGACCACGGTGCGATATGCATCAATTATATGAAAGTAACGTCTTTGATTAAGAATGATTCCGGGAAGATTTGCGGGGCGGCTTTGGAAGATACTCTCGAAGGCGGAACGTATGAAGTAAATGTAAAAGGGGTAGTGAACGCTACCGGTGTTTATGTGGACGATATCATGCAAATGGATAAGCCGGAGAGTCGCAAGAAAGTACGTCCCAGTCAGGGAGTGCATATTGTAGTCGATGCCGCTTTCTTGGGAGGAAATTCGGCTTTGATGATACCGAAGACAAGGGATGGACGAGTATTGTTCGGTGTACCGTGGCATGGAAAGGCCGTATTGGGAACTACCGATACGCCATTGAATGAAAATTCATTAGAACCGAAGCCTCTGGACGAGGAGATAGATTTTATTCTCGATCAGGCGGGGCAGTACCTGACTCGTAAACCGAAACGCAGCGATGTATTGTCTGTGTTCGCCGGATTGCGGCCGTTGGCAGCTCCTACGCATAGCGATTCCAAAAAGACCAAAGAAATTTCACGGAATCATAAAATATATGTTTCCGATTCGGGAATGCTTACGATAACCGGAGGGAAATGGACCACTTATCGTCAAATGGCCGAAGAAGCGGTGAATAAAGTAGCTGCTTTGATCGGTTTGGAACCGAGGGCTTGTGTGACTCGTAAAATGCAATTACATGGTTACCGGGAAGAAGTGGACCGTTCGGTTTGGGATTACGTGTACGGTAGCGATGCCGACCAAATCGCAGCATTGATAGAAAACGATGCCTCGTTGGGAGAGTTGCTTCATATCGGATATACTTTCCGGGTAGCTCATGTTATTTGGGCTGTGCGGGAGGAGATGGCTCAAACGGTGGAAGATGTATTGGCACGACGTGTTCGAGCGCTCTTTATGGATGCTCGGGCTGCTATGGAAATGGCTCCTCGTGTAGCGGCTATTATGGCTCGTGAAATGGGAAAAGATAAAAATTGGGAAACGGAACAAGTTAAAAATTTTACCAATCTGGCAAAAAATTATATTTTAGCCTGATTTTTTAGAGAGAGGATATTGTATGTTGAAGTTATTCCAACCGGCTCCGGTTATCGATCCGCTTCCCAAAGAACGGGTGGACAAGGAGTATAAGAAGTTAAGATTACAGGTCTTTCTCGGTATATTTATCGGGTATGCAGGTTATTATCTGGTACGTAAAAATTTTTCGATTGCCATGCCTGCACTCGAACAGATGGGTTTCGATAAGGCCGATTTAGGTTGGGCTTTGTCTGCCGTTTCGATAGCTTATGGTATCAGTAAGTTCGTGATGGGTACAGTTTCCGACCATAGCAATGCTCGTGTGTTCATACCTTTGGGATTGATAGCTTCGGCAGTGATTATGACTGTTATGGGTCTTATCCCGTGGACGGTCAGTTCGCTTTCTATCATGCTTATGTTCTGCATCTTATTTGTAAATGGTTGGGTGCAAGGTATGGGTTGGCCTCCGTGTGGCCGGGTGATGGTTCACTGGTTTTCTGTCCGGGAACGAGGCGTAAAGATGTCTATATGGAATATCGCTCATAATGTCGGTGGAGCTCTTATGGCTCCTTTGGCGGTTTTCGGTATTACCATTTTCGGAGTCTGGGGCGGAGCTTTCTATTTCCCGGCTATGGTTGCCGTAATCATTGCGGTAATTGCCTATTTACTGGTGCGTGATACGCCTCAATCCTGTGGATTACCGCCTATCGAACTGTATAAGCCGGAAGAGTGTACTCAGGCATATTCCGCCGAACAGGAAAAGGAACTCTCTACCAAAGAAATTCTGTTCGGACATGTTTTCAATAATAAGCTTTTGTGGATTATCGCTTTTGCCAATGCGTTTATCTATTTTGTACGTTATGGTGTGTTAGATTGGGCGCCGATGTATCTCGAACAGGTGAAGCACATGGATTTGGCGAATAGCAGTTGGTCGTATTTTGCGTTCGAAATAGCCGGTATTTTCGGAACTATACTTTGTGGTTGGCTTTCCGATAAAGTTTTTAAAGGCCGTCGTGGTCCGGTGACTATTATTTATATGTTGCTGGTTATGCTGGCGGTTTATATTTATTGGAATAGTGCTTCGGCGATGGTAACCAACGTAGCTATGGCTGCGATAGGATTTCTCATTTACGGTCCGGTAATGTTGATAGGAGTCTCGGCTTTGGATTTGGTTCCTAAAAAAGCGGCTGGTACGGCTGCCGGTTTCACGGGGTTGTTCGGCTATTTGCTGGGATCGGCCGTGTTTGCCAATATCGGTATGGGATATATTTTCGAGCATTTCGGTTGGGACGGAGGTTTTATTCTGTTGCTATCCGCTTGTGCCGTAACTGTTGTGTTAATGTTGTTTTGTAAGGAGAATCGTTTGTAAATAGTTAAAAGATAGCTTGTTAAAGGAATGAATTTTTCATTCCTTATAATAATATATAGAAACTTCTAATTTAATAAGAATCATAAATCAAAAAAATTATGAATTTACTAACGAACACACTGCACAGGAGATGGTCTTGTTTACTCTTGATTATCGCCTTTATGTCTGGTTTCCAGATGTTCGCACAGTCCGTAGGAGCCAGCAATCAGTTGACTGGTAGGGTCTTAGATGAATATGACCAACCGATTATCGGGGCTGTTGTTAAAGTTTCGGGTACCTCTATCGGTCGTTCGACCGATGTCGACGGTGCTTTTACTGTGAAAGACATACCTGCCAATGCAACGTTGGAGGTTTCGTATGTCGGTTATGAAAAACAGAGTATTCCTGTCAACGGGAAAAACTTTGTTCTGGTTAAATTAAAAGAATCCAATCAATTACTGAATGAAGTGGTTGTAGTGGGGTATGGTACGCGGAAAAAAGTCAATTTGACCGGAGCTGTGGGAAGCATCAGTGCCAAAGAAATCAATGCTCGTCCGGTAAGTAACGTCGCCATGGCATTGCAGGGAGCCGATCCTTCGATGAACTTGAAGATGTCTTCCGGGCGTTCCAGTAGCGGATATGATTTGAATATTCGCGGTGAATCGTCTATATCGACGTCAAACACACCGCTGATTATGGTCGATGGAGTAGTGACCGAGCTGAATATGGTCAATCCCAACGATATCGAGTCGGTTTCTATTTTGAAAGATGCTTCGGCAGCTTCTATTTACGGTGCGACGGCTTCGAAGGGTGTGATTTTGATTACCACTAAGACAGGCTCGGATGCTGCCGGAAAGGCCAGTATAAGTTTTAACGGACGTTTCGGTTGGTCGCAAAACACGACATCGACCGATTATATGACCACGGGCTACGATCAGGTAAGTTTGGTCGATAAGGCCTATTATTCGCAATATGCGACCAATTTTACCAACTATACCGAAGAGGAAATGCAAATGCTGTATGAGCGTCGCAACGACAAGACCGAGCATCCCGATCGTCCGTGGATCGTTTTGCAGGACGACGGTTCGTATCGCTATTATGCCAACTTCGACTGGTACAACTATCTGTTCCGTAAAACTCGTCCCCAACAGGAATATAATCTTTCGGTGAGAGGCGGTAACGATAAGGTGAAATATTATGTGAGCGGTCGTTATAATCGTGAGGAGGGTATTTTCAATATCAACCCAGATACTTATGACACTTATTCTACAAGAGCGAAACTCGATGTGAAAATCAAGCCGTGGTTGCGCTATTCGACCAATATGAACTTTTTCTCCTCTTCTTATAAATACAGCGGTTTGTCGGCCATAGACAATACGTTGATGGAGGTGGATAAAACCTTGATGCCATCGTGGCCAGCCAAGACTCCCGAAGGTAAGGCTATTTATGCCGAGACGCATGCCAATACTACCATTAATGGAACTCCTCCCTATTTGGTGGATAATCGCGCGCGCCATGCTAACAATCAAAAGTATATAATTATAGGAAACCGTTTCGATATCGATATTTTCAAGGATTTGGTATTGACGGTAGATTATAGCTACAAATTTCGTGGCCGTTTGAATAAAGTTCGGAGCCATAATTTGCACTATTCCAATAAACAGGGTGAGGAAAAAACGATTATTACCGGTAACTTTAAAGATTATTATCGGGAAAATCATTACGAGACGAACGAGCACAATTTGAATGTGTATGGAACTTATACCCACACATGGAACAAGGCGCATAACTTTACGGCATTGGCCGGTTATCAATATCGGGGAGCTCGCAATACTTCTTTGAGTTTGCAACAGTTGAATCTGTTGAGTGAGAATTTGTCGAGTTTTGCCAATGCGACAGGGGATATAACCCGAAGTCAGACAATTTCGGAATGGCGTAACAGCGGTTTCTTTGGTCGGGTGAATTACGATTATAAGAGCCGTTATCTGTTGGAAGTGAGTGCCCGTTACGATGGCACTTCCCGTTTCCGCAGCGATCACCGTTGGGTGTTCGTGCCTTCTGCTTCCGCCGGTTGGCGTATCAGCGAGGAGAATTTTTGGGAACCTATCAGAGACGTAGTGGATAATACGAAAATACGTCTTTCTTATGGTAAATTGGCCAATCAGCATGGTGTCGATGAGTATGCTTATTTAGAGGAGATCAATACAGGTGGAACTTTGAATTATACGCTCGATGGGACGAGCAAATTGCAATATGCTTATCCAAGCGATCCTAAGACCAGTTATCTTACATGGGAGACGATCGCTACATGGAATATAGGTTTGGATATGTCGTTCCTCAATAGCCGATTGAATTTTACGGGCGATTATTTTATTCGGGATACCGAGGGTATGTTGGCTAAGTCGTATGTGTTGCCGAGTGTTTTCGGTGCTAAGGAACCCAAAGAAAATTGTGCCGATTTGCGCACTAAGGGTTGGGAGCTTTCATTGAACTGGAACGATTCGTTCGCTTTGATGGGGAAACGGTTTAATTATACGGTGTCGGCCTCTTTGGGCGATAACAAAACGGTCATTACGAAGTATAACAATCCTGAAAAATTGCTTACCGACTATTATGAAGGTATGGTTTTGGGTGAAATTTGGGGCTATCGGGTAGACGGGTTGTTTGCCTCGGACGAGGAGGCTACCGAATATACATCGAAAATCAATCAAGATTTCGTAAACGCCCGTATTTTGTCGGATAAAGTGGATCCTTATTATCGTGCCGGCGATTTGAAATTCCGTGATTTGGACAATAATAATGTGATCGATAAAGGTGATGATACAGTATATGATCCGGGTGATAGAGAGATTATCGGTAACAAGACACCTCGTTATAATTATAGTTTTCGTTTAGGGGCCGACTGGAACGGTTTCGATTTAGGTATCTTCTTCCAGGGGGTAGGTAAGAGAGATTGGTATCCAAGTCATCTCTCCACCGGCTTCTGGGGACCTTATTCCCGGGCATTCACGAGCTTTATTCCTGCGAATTTCATGGATCAATGCTGGTCCGAAGAGAATCCCGGAGGGTATTTCCCCCGTTTTCGCGGTTACCAGACGTTCAAAGACAGTCAATTAGGAGTGAATAATGACCGCTACTTGCAAAATGCATCGTATATCCGGTTAAAGAATCTCACAGTGGGTTATACGTTGCCGGTTTTGAAAAAGGTCTTTACCAAACTGCGTGTTTATTTTACCGGTGAGAACCTTTGGTATTGGTCACCGATGAAAAAATATACCAAGTATATCGATCCGGAAGCTGCCGGAGGAAACGATAACACGGGTATGGCTTATAACTATTCGAGAAATTTCTCGGTGGGTGTGGACATTACATTTTAACGATTAAAAACAGAACAACGATGAAAAAGTATTTATATATATTCTGTACGTTGACCGGGGCTGCTTTGATGGGTTGTACCGATTTGGACTTGATCCCCGAGGATACGATGGCTCCCGAAAATTATTTTTCGAGCGAAGAGGAGCTGCGTCTGTGGACGAACGCTTATTATGGCATGCTTCCCGGAGCCGATGCCCTGAATGATATTTGTGCTGACGATGTCATCAAAAATATCTTGGATAACGAGATTTTAGGCAATCGTACTCCCGGTACCGAAAACGCATGGGATTGGGAGGATTTACGTGTCATAAATACGTATTTCCAATGGTGTAAAAATTGTGACGATGTAAACGCGCGTAATCATTATGATGGCTTTTCCCATTTTATGCGCGCCTACTTCTATTTTACGAAAGTGCGGCGTTACGGTGATGTGCCTTATTACGACGAAGTAATCGGGTCGAAGGATAATGAGCTGTTGTATAAACCCCGTGATTCTCGTAAATATGTGATGCAAAAGGTAATGGAAGATCTGGATCAAGCGATATCTATGTTGCCCGAGACGAAGACTCCGTATGAAGTGAACAAATGGACGGCTTTGGCATTGAAATCCCGCGCTGCATTGTTCGAAGGAACGTTCCGTAAATATCACAATTTGGGCGATTGGGAAGAAATGCTGAAACAATCGGCTGCCGCTTCGTTGGAATTGATTCAAAAAGGAGGATTCTCGCTTTATAAGACAGGTTCTACTCCGTATCGCGATTTGTTCGCACGTCTCGATGCTCCTGCCGAGGAAATCATCTTGGGACGTCGTTACAGTACGGAGCTTTCAGTCTTGCATAATTCTCAGTGCAATTCGATGACGGGTAATCAACGGGTATCGTTCACCAAACGTTTCGTAGATCATTATTTGATGGCCGACGGTTCTCGTTACACCGATAAGCCCGGGCATGAAAAGAATGAGTTCGTAGCCGAAGTGACCGGTCGCGATCCCCGTTTGTCTCAGACGATTCTGACTCCCGGTTACGTACAGAAAGGTACGACGAAGGAGATGATCAATACCTTGTCTAAATATACGTTGACCGGTTATCAATACATCAAATATGTGATGGAGCCGCAATACGACCAATCCAACAAATCGCCGATGTATTTCCCGTTGTTCCGTTTGGCGGAAGTTTATCTGAACTATGCCGAAGCTAAGGCTGAATTGGGAACGTTGACGCAGGACGATTTGGATATTTCGGTCAATCTGTTACGTGATCGGGCAGGAATGGGAGATGCTCATATCGATATGGACGAGGCGAATGCCAATCCTGATCCTTATTTGATGGCCGATGTGACCGGTTATCCCAATGTGACGAAAAGTGCGATGACCGGTGTGATTTTGGAAATACGCCGCGAACGTACGGTAGAGCTTTGTCTCGAAGGTTTCCGTTTGTTTGATATGATTCGTTGGAAAGAGGGTAAACAGCTTACCAACGAGTATCATGGGGTCTATTTCCCCGGAGAAGGTAAGTACGACTTGAACGGAGACGGAAAAATGGAAACAGCTATTTACAAGGATCAGGCTCCGTCGGGTTTGGGATTGACCAAATATAAATTGGGTGTGGATTTCTTCCTGACCAACGACACCGAAGGATATATGTGGCCTCACAAAGATGTGAAACGGACTTGGAATGAGGAACGTGATTATCTGTGGCCGATACCGACCGACGAACGTACATTGAATCATAGCTTGACTCAAAACCCGGGTTGGGAAGACGGCTTGTCTTATTAAACTATTTTGGGGAGAATGGAGGTGACTATCTCTGTTCTCCTCGCTAAAATTAAATATTTACCAATAATCTAATCTAAAAAAAGTGGTTATGAAAAGAAAATTGACTTCTTGCCTGCTTGTTGCAGGGTTTATGTTGGCGACAGCACCCAGTGCGTTTGCCACGACGTATTTTATAAAAGTTGACGGTTCTGAAGATGCGGACGGTTCTTCGTGGGAACAAGCGATTAGTTATGACTATTTTGCCGAGAATATGGAACAAGGAAACTTTGCCGATGGCGATGTCTTTTGTTTTGCCGGTGGAGTGTATAAATTGTCCTCTCCCGATTTCGACAAATATTTAGCTATTAATCGAAGTGTGACTCTTTTGGGCGGTTTTGACCCTGCCAGTACGGGTACGAATACAGATATTACGTATCCTTCTCCTTATGAAACTGTCATTTCAGGGGCCATCGAGAGCGATGTAGCAGCTGTTCCCGGTAACCGTACTCACTTGTGGTATATGCAGAGACGTGAGGAAATAGACGGGGTGGATACGAAAACGAGATTGAATATTACCGTAAAAGGATTCACATTCAAACACGCTTTCCGCAACTACGATAGTGCCAGTAATTATAAAGGGGCGGTGATGGTGTTCAATACCGATTTGGATATGCAATGGTGTAACTTTATTCAAAATGGAGCCGCCTTTGTCGGAACATCTGGTTTGACGCTTGTTGCTTCTGATGCAAATGTCTCTGATTGTGTCTTTTCAGAAAACTTTTCTAGTGAGAAGGGTACTGCCTTAGGATTGTTTACAAGCTCGACTTATGCAGGAGATGAATATCTGACGCAAGCCGTGGTTCAACGCTGCCAGTTTACCGATAATTATTTTACGACCGATTATTATCCTGAATCGCAATATCAAGACGGCAAACCGGCTTATACCAATAAACTTCGCGGATCGGCGATCTTTTTGGGTAGCAGTGACGAGCGTGTCCGCCTCTATTTGGTGAACAGTTTGGTTGCCGATAACTATACCGAAGGATTCGGTGTTGTAATGGGCTATCCCGGAACGACGATGTATATGATTTCCAATACGATTGCTAATAAAGATTATACCTCTGAACAAGAAGCTCGTACGGTTGGTGGTAATAACAATGGCACTAAGGATGTCGGTCGCAGTTTGGGTGTGATGAGCTATGGTGGATACAATTATATGGCGAATAATTATATTGTGAATGCTGTTTTAGGCGAATCCGCACCTTCTAATCCTGCTATATTATTGAGCCGTAATGCTACGAATCGTCCGGGCACATGGAACAGTGGCGGTTATAATATTTCGGGTACGGCATGGTATTGTACCTCTTGGACTACCCCGAGAGATCGTACGCAAACTCCCGAAGTTCAAGCGACATCACTTTTGTATCTGAGTGGCAACGACAAGGAAACATATACCTATGCCGATGTATTCGGAGAGACTACTTTCGGTGATAATGGGGGAAATACACAAACGCTGGTTCCGGCTACCCGTATGTCGAGTTTGACTCTCGATGAACTGAACGCTTTAAAAACCGAATGGAGCTTGCCGGAGAATATCGATTTGACCGTCGATCAACGCGGTTACAAACGCGCTGCCACTACTTGTGTGGGAGCTTATGACGGTGATGCTACATCGGGTATTACAGCCCTGACGAATGTTAGCAAGGTTTCGGTAAACACGCTGGGTAACGGTATATTCCAAGTGAATGGGGCAGATACCGACGTGACGGTTTACAATTTGAGCGGTAATGTCGTGAAAGTTGTACCGGCCAATGAAGTAATCGATTTGTCCTCTGCTGCTAAGGGAGTTTATATTATGACCGTGGGCGGACAGGCATTCAAAGTGATTAAATAACATCTCAATTAAGTAGTTTTTTCATCTGGTATGCTGCCGGAGCTCTTTCCGGCAGCATATTTTCACATTCTCATTACCTTTTTTCTTAATAATAAGTTTGATGTCGTGCTATGAAATTGAAAATTTATTTATGGCTGGTTTTATGGTTAACGGTATGCAATTCATACGCTTCCGTTACGTGGAAAGTTTGGAATACGGACTATCGGGTAGATACTACGTTTCATGCTAAAATAGGTCCCGGGACTACGCAGACATCGTTGTTATTGACGGGGCCCGATACGACATTGACGGTTTTTTATTTGACGGTAGATCTTACCGATCCTTATGTGGATATAAAAACAGTGTGCGCTACGGATCATTTAGCCGGTGCTCAAACTGTTACACAGATGGCGGAAAGTCATAGTGTGGAGGGCGAAAGTCTTTATTTTGCAGGAATCAACGGTGGTTTTTTTGCGATGTCGGGGACTGCGAACGACGGAAAAACCAGTATTGTCGGTAGGCCGCATCATGCGTCGGTTGCCGAAGGTGAAATTTATAGGACATCTACATCGGCGATATGCCGTCATTTTGGAATTACGTCCGATAAAGTACCGTACCTTAGCAATGCTTCGGTCGATTTTACCGGGACGATTACTACGGCTACCGATTCGTATGAGATATCGGGAGTAAATGTTAACGCCGGAAATAATAAAATTATTCTCTATACCGATAAAATGCCGGGGCAAGTGACGCAGGTGACAGGTAGTTCTTTCCCGATGTATTATGAGGTCGCGTTGATGCCGAAAGCAGGAGAACGCTTAGTGCCCGGGAAGCCTTGTAAGATGACCGTGAAAGGAGCATGGGCGAGAGGGACCAATATGGCGATTCCCGACGGTGGGTACGTAATTAGCGGAAAAGGCTTGGCAGGGCCTTTTATTCAAAGTTTGAATGACGGGGACGAAGTAGAGGTGAATTTACCTATGTCGTTTGATGGCGAGACCGTTATGGTGGAGCATCTGACTACCGGTAATCCCAAGATATTGGGAAACGGGGAGGTATTGAATACGGAAGGGGAGCGAGCTGATGCCATAGAGTGGCATCCCCGTACTTCAATCGGGTACAGTAAGGATAAGAAGAAATTGATTATGTTGGTCTGCGATGGTCGTACCGAAATTTCGCGAGGCGTTCGTACCCGGGAATTGGCCGACTTGATGCGATATGCCGGAGCCGATGAGGCCCTGAATTTAGATGGAGGAGGTTCGAGCACATTGTATACCAGTATGTTGGGGGTAAGGAACTATCCTAGCTCCAAAGGTGTGCAGCGTAAGGTCGGCGATGGTGTATTCGTGGTTTCCACAGCGCCTGCATCTTCGTTTGTCGGGGGAATAGATTTTGCGACACCTCCGCATGTCATATCCAAAGGAGAGGAATATAGTCCGACCGTTTACGGGTATAATGCCTATGGACTGTTGATAAATACGGAAATGTCTAATTATACGATTACTTGTGACGAACAGATAGGATATGTAAAAGCCGATGGTAAGACTTTTGTTGCCGACGGTATAGGTTTGGGTAAAATTTATGCTCGTACACCGGCCGGATATACTTGTGAAATGGAGGTCGTGGTGAAAGAGGATATAGATAATATTGTTTTCAGATTGGATTCGGTTGTGAGCGATTGTCATTATGAGTATCCGGTGGAAGTGTCGATGACGAAAAGTACCGGCGAGGTAGTGCCTCTTAATCCGAGTGCGCTTTCGTGGAGCAGTTCGGACGAGCATGTGGCTTTTGTGGAGAATGGCGTTTTGAAAGGCTTGCAAAACGGAATGGCCGAGATATGTGGCTCTATATCGGGGATATCGGATACTCTGAAAGTGAAAGTGCAGGAGCCCTCGAAACATGTATTGAATATAAATGACGGAACTCCCGATTGGCTGAAAGTTTCTTTCACAACCTCGGCCGGGTTTAAAAATACGTCGGTAACTAATTCCGAGAAAGAGGGGTTACAAATATCGTTTTTATATAACAGTACTTCGGCGAAAACGATTTCTTTGGCAGGGGATATTCCTCTGTATAGTCTGCCCGATACATTACGGATTCATATAAATCCGGGAGAAGCGAAGGTTAAGACGTTTTCTTGCACATTGAAACTTCCGTCGAAAAAGACAGTCGCAGTCGATTTACCGATTCCCGAAGCGAATAAAGAGAATATATGCGATATAGCTTTCCCCGATGTCTTGGGCGATGTTTTCGATATAGCGAATTATCCATTGGTGCTCTCGCATTTTACATTGGGTATGGATATAAATACGTTGGGGCAAAATTATCGGATAGATATTCCGGCCGTGGAATTGGTTTATAATTATTATAATGAAAATGCTTCGGACGTTCAGACGATAGAAGGTAAGTCTTTGGATTTGTCTGTATCGGGACGGACGATATTGCTGGGTAAGGCGGTTGATCGGGTCGAGTTATATAATGTTTCGGGGTGTTTGATCTCTTTGACCGAAAACAGCAATCATATATCGGCTCCGGGAATAGGTATGTATATAGTGAGGATAGTGACCGAAGGTAAAGTATTCTCGCAAAAAATATGGATAAACAGATAGTTATTTTGAATATGAAAAGCAGATTTTTATTATCGGTGGTATTCTTTGGCATGATAGCCGGGCTTTCGGCTTCGCCTGTGTATAGAATGGGGTCGTATAATATCCGAGGGGAGAATAATGCGGCCGATACGGGAGATAAAGATTGGAATGTGCGGAAAGAATATGTGGTTAGAAATATTGTGGAGCATGATTTCGATGTGGTGGGCTTGCAAGAGAATAGCATCAAGATGTTGCCTCAATTGGAGGAATTGTTGGGCGACGATTATGCGACTCATTCTTGGGGAGCGATTTCCGAGACGAGCGGTACGCATACGACTATCGTATACAAGGCCGGGAAGTTTACTTTGCTGGATAAGGGTCAATATTTCTTGACATCGAACCCTGCGGCTCCGGATTTGTCGTGGGATACGGCGGTACGCCGGAATACCGTGTGGGTGAAATTACAGGACAAGACGACCGGCGATGTATTTTTCTATTTCTCCACGCACCTCGACCATAAGGGCGTACTTGCACGTGCCGAAGGGGCGCGGATCAATGTGCAGAAAATGCAGGAAATAGCAGACGGTTATCCCGCTATTATCGTGGGTGACTTCAATGCCTATTATGCGGAGAAAGCGATGTATAACACATTCAACGCTTATTTAGACGATAGTCGCAAGGTGACGCAGACGGCTCCGGTTGGACCGGGTACTACGTTTGCACAGTGGAATCCTGCCGTTACGGGTGGAGAGCCCATAGACTATGTGTTTTGCGATCGGGTGAATGTGCTTTCTTACGAGACGATTACAGAAGACTTCGGGAGAGGAATTACGCCTTCCGATCATTTACCCATTTTGATTACTTGCACATTTAAAGATAATTTGGAGCGGGGCAAGTGGTATGTGAGCACGACTCCGTCGGCTGTTCCCGATGGTTCGAAAAACGCCCCGTTCAATAATTTGCAGGAGGCTATCGATGTCGCTTCGAAACACGATACTATTTTTATGACAGGAGGTGTTTTCTATCCGGTGGAAACATCGTCGCATGCAGGTCGGCAAGCGACGGTAAACGTGTATAAGAGCGTTCGTATTCATGGCGGATATGACGAGAGTTTCTCTTCGGTAGTCGGGAAAACGGAATTATCGGGAGATTTGAACCGGAACGATGTGACCGATGAGTCGGGTCGTATTGCATCGGGCGCGGAGGATAATGTCTATCATATAATGACCGTTGCCGATTCTTGTTTTGTGGAACTCGACGGTTTGAAGTTGACCGGGGGATATGCCGATGTGACAGGCTTCAATAGCGGAGCCGCTATTTATTCGAAAGGAATAGACCTCATTTTGAAAGATGTGGAGTTGTGTGATAATTATGCTTTGGCGTATGGAGGTGCTATATATTCCGGGGGAAATTTGAATATAAATCGGACGATGTTTGCTCGAAATCAATCCGGTTCTCAGGGTGGAGCATTTTATTTGGCTTCTCCGGGTTGGCGGTCGCATATATCTGATTCCTATTTCGTGCAGAATCGAGCGACACAGGGTAGTTCGGGATATTCGGACGGTGTGATTTTTTCCTTGTTGTCGGGGAATACGATAGCCGATAATGTCAGTAGTCGGAACGGGGTTTATACGCAGATGGGCGAGTCGGAGTATATGGTAAGTACATTTGTCAATAATACATTCGTCAATAATCGGTTGACTGCGAAAAGCAGTTCGCTTTCCGATAAAACCAATGGAGGTAGCGCTATTTATTTTAAGTCGGGGTCGGGAAGTTTGAATTTGGTGAATAATACGATTGTCGGCAATACCGATTCGTGTTATACGACGAGCGGCGTTCCTTCGGTCAATTTCAACGGTTCTGCCGTACATGTGATTTCGGGAAAGGTGAGATTGGTAAATAACATAATCGCCGGTAATTTTTCTTCGGCTGCCACTGCGGGGGAAGTCTATTTGGGCGAGTCGGCCTCCTTGCAAAACTCTACATATAATTTGTATGGTGGAGCAGATAGAATGAATATTACGGCAAAATCTACCGATATGGTATGTCGCAATTATGACCGTTGTGTACAGGATTTGCAGAAAGTGTTGGATAGTGAAATCGTCGATGGAAAATTATCCTTGCTGTTATCCGATAATGGGGGATTTGCACCTACTGTAAAAGTGAAGTCCGTTGCATGCGGAAATAATAACCTGAATGTATTGAGTGTTGCTGCTCTGAGGGAATCTACTTTCTATATCGACATAAACGATAATGGAGTTTATACGGATAATCTGGCTGTCGATGGGAGAGGCGTAATACGCAATACGACCGGCTCTATGATAGGTGCTTATGAATATACCGGAGAGTCGGGCATGGAACCTAATGTACAACAGAATTCGATAAGAGTTTTTGTTTCGGAAGATAACCTTTATGTTATTTCTGATAGTTTTACAGTTGGATATACAATATATAATCTGTCGGGGAGTTTGCAAATGAAAGGAGAGGCGGTTTCGGGTCGCCCTGTTGATGTGTCGATTTTGCCAGCCGGTGTTTATATGGTGGAAACCAACGATAGGTCGGGTGGTATAGAATTTACCAAAGTGTTGAAAAATAATTAATTGAAGTATATTATGATAAAGTTAGGCAGAGATTATTGGAGCAAACTTTTATTGATAGGTTTGATATTCGGTTTTGTAGCTTGCGGATCGAAAGACGAACCTTCGAAAGAGGGTGATAATACCCCTTCGTTCCCGGTTACGACCGATACGACTTCGGTCTTGGTGAAGAAAATATTGAGTCGTACCGATTTGGTGGTGAAAGTAAACCGGGTGACGACAGAGGAGCGGTATCCGGGATTGGTATTTTCCGAGATTGATTTTCATACGGCTAAGGCTCGCCAGCATGCTTATGTGGCGGAAGTCGACGTGAATAAATTGACTATTGCGACGACTACACCGTTCGGTGAAGTGAATACCATGCCGACAAAAGTCAATACGATTCCCGAACAGACGAAGTATCTCGAAAATTCGGGACGCCGGGTGCATGTTGCCGTGAACGGTGGTTTTTGGGTGTATGAAAAAGACTCGAAAGGTGAAACGACTTTAATTAAACCGAAACATCTTTTTTGGAAAGACGGATATCCGTTGAGCGATTGGTGGCAAGATCCCAATCATGAATTTACGGTCTATATGACAAAAGACGGAAAGGTGGATATCGATATTGCCAGCAATGTTATCAAACATAAAGCCGATATTTATCAAGCATTGGGCGGTTTGGGCTGTTTGATTAAACGAGGTGTATTTAATGACGGGATCAGCAGTATAGGTACATATTTGTGCGATACACACCCCCGTACGGCAATAGGACTGTCGGAAGACAAACAAACGTTGTACGTCGTGGTGGTAGATGGCCGGCGAACGAATTATGCCGAGGGTTTGGATATTTACGAATTGGCCGATTTTATGTGGGGAATAGGTAGCTATGATGCCGTGAATTATGACGGGGGAGGTTCCTCGACAATGGTTTTGCGGGACGAAGATGAAAAGGCGAAGGCTTCGTTTATTGTTCGTAATCGTCCTTCCGATGGTTCTCCCAGAGCTGTCGGGAATGGATTGGCTATTGTAGAGAAAGACTGAATGTGATACCGTATGAAAATATCGATTCATGTGAAGAGTTTGAATATCTGTGTATAGAGGTGTGAAAATAAATTTTGTGAGCCGAAACAAATTTTTTTGTTTCGGCTTTTGTTTGCGTTATCTTTGTGCCAAATAATAAACGTATGTCTGAATTGCTATGTAAGGTTCTATTTATCGATTTGGACGATACAATATGGGATTTCAAGGCAAATTCCGTGTTGTCTTTGCGGCAAGTTTACGATGAGTTTGCATTGAAAAAAGAGATTCCCGATTATGACCGATTCAAGTCGTTGTATATGGCGACGAATCACGAATTGTGGGAGTTGTATCATCACAATCGGATAACGAAAGATTATTTGATAGTCGAGCGGTTTTCTCGTCCGCTTCGGCATGCAGGTAGTAAAATGTCCGAGGATAAGGAGTTTATCATGGCCTTGAACGATCGCTACCTCGATGTATTGTCCCAGCAGAATACATTGGTTCCGGGAGCGGTCGAATTGTTGGATTATCTTACGGAAAGAGGCTATCCCTTGTATATATTGAGCAACGGTTTTGCCGAGGTTCAATCCCGTAAATTGGAGTCGGGTGGTATTTCTCATTATTTCAAACGATTGATTCTTTCCGATGAAATAGGTATTACCAAACCCGACCGGCGTTTGTTCGACTATGCTTTGCAGATTGTGGGGGCAGAGGCTTCGGAAACATTGATTGTCGGCGATAATTACGATGCCGATATATTGGGAGCCATGAATGCCGGCTGGAAGACTATTTATTTTAACAGGGATAATCTCGTTATTCCCGGAGCCCGACCCGATTATACCGCTACTTCCCTTTCTGAAATAAAACAAATTTTATGACCGATTGCCAGAATCCATAAAGATGAAATTCTTTCACTGTTTTTCAACGGATAAAACCGCTTCGATGGAGTCTTTCGCCCGGCTCTTGATTGCGATACCTTTGGTCAGTTATGTGCTGGCCGTGCTATCTTTATGGGTAGGTTTGCAAATAAATAGTTTTATTTTTCCGATTGCTGTATGTATATCGGTTTTATGGGAGTGTTCCGATAGGAGAATCCGGGGATGCGTGAGGTGGACCACGACTGTTGCCGTGCTTGTCGTACTGTCGGTTACTCTTGGGTTATCCGCTTGTATTTACGATCGGTCGTTCGACGGTCAATGGTATCATGCTTGTACGATTCGGGAGTTGGTGAACGGGTGGAATCCGATCTATTCTTTTGCGTGCAGCCTTACTCCTATCGATGGATATACTGTTTTATGGGTAGAGCATTATCCAAGAGGAATAGAAACAATCGCAGCTACGATTGTTTCCTGTATGGGGAATCTGGATGCCGGTAAAGCATTGAATTTATGGTTCGTATTTTCTTCCATAGTATATATCTATTTATTCTTATGTTATTGTTTGCCGACGATGAATAAATATTTACGCATATGGATTGCTTTGGTGGTTGCTCTCAATCCGGTCGTGATTAATCAGATGTGTACCTATTATATAGATTGGACCCTTTATACGCTTTTGGTTATTTTCCTTATTAACATGTATCTCTTTTTTGTGAAAGGGATACAAAGGACTTTGCATATCGATTTATTGTTATTGTTCTTTATTCCGGCGATAAAATTCAATATTTTCTTTTGGGTCGTGTTGTGGGGAGGAATCTGTTTCTTTGCATTGTTGAGAAAGAGCCGTTATAAACATTCCTTTCGATTGACTGCGGTATGTGCGGTCGTTGTTTTGTTAGGGATTGGTGTTGGTGCATACAATCCCTATCTGACTAATTGGAAAGAGCACGGTTCTCCTGTTTATCCTCTTTCGGGGAATGGTAAAGTCGATATTATGGATTGTCAAGTATTGCCGGCGATACGAGGGAAATCTAATGCCGAGGCGGCTTTAATATCGGTGGCTTCTAATCCTTCCGACGATATGCTGTCCGAAGACATGCATGTGTTCGGGATTTCTAAAATCGACATATTATCATCGGTCGCATCTGATGTTCGAATCGGAGGATTCGGTATATTCTTTTTCGAAGCGATTTTGTTGTCTATCGTTTTGTTCGTTTGTACGGGGCATATTCGTCGTATGCGTTGGTATCTGTCGGTTCTTGTCGGGTTGCTCGTCTCATTGGTTATTCTTCCGTCGGGGTGGTGGGCTCGATATGTCGCCTTTTTCTATCTATTCCCGTTCGTTATGCTGTTTTATGCCGAACGGTTCGGGTTGAAAACCCGTTTCTCCCGTGGATTGCATATACTGATTCTTTCATTGCTTTCTGCCGACATTTTTATCTGTTTGTCTGGCTTAGCGGTCAAGAATATCGTGTATAAGGAAACGATAGATTATGTGTTGGAAAAGATGGAGTCTTCGCCGGGAGAGGCGAAGCTGTATACCCGGAACTACTCGTTTCTCGATAAATTGGAACGGCGTTCGATTCCATATAAATTATTCCCCGATACGGAAATGAAAGACAAGCTCGATATTCCTTGTCCTATTTATATGAATAGGACGGATTTCGATTTTGAAACTGACCAGCCGTGGATATTATCGCTCCGTCCTTCGTTTCAATTAAAGTGGAGCGATAATAATCGGTACGAGGGGCAAGACGAATGAGTTTCCGTCATGCGGGTTTAACTTGTTTTTTGGCTTTTTTTTCTTCCCAACTGAATGACCGGAGCTTGTCTTTCTCGGTTATGGTGCGTATAACCCGACAAGGATTTCCTCCGGCGATGACGTTGGACGGAATATCGTTTGTGACGACACTCCCGGCAGCAATGATACTATTGTCTCCTATGGTTACACCCGGAGTGATGGTAACTCCTCCGCAGATCCATACGTTATTCCCGACCGTAATAGGCCATGCGTATTCGAGCCATTCGTTTCGTCGCTCGACATCGGAGGGGTGACCTGCCGTATAGAAGCTCACGTTGGGGGCGATGAACACGTTGTCGCCTATGGTGATGGGAGCCTCGTCGAGCATAACGCAATTGTAGTTGGCAAAGAAATTTTTGCCCAAGTGAATGTTATGCCCATAGTCGCAAAAGAAAGGCGATATGATTATGAATTTTTCGGGTGTAGTACCAATGATTTCCCGAATGAGTTTTTCTCTTTCTTCTAATTGAGAGGGCCTCAGATGATTGAGTTCAAAAATTTTATCTCGGGTAGATAGCAATTGTTCGATTAGTTCGGGGATTGCGGCATCATACAATTCCCCCTTTTCCATTTTCTCTTTTTCTGTCATATTTGTTTATTCTTCATTTATAAAATGAACTCCGTCTACTTTGGATAAACGTTTTTTTAAATTGTCCATCAGCGAACGGCGTATGCGTAGGGTCATCTCGCAATCCATATCGAATATTTGAGATACGATGGTGGGTCCTTCTTCCTTGACGATACGCATAACTTCGTTCATCAGAGGGTATTCGAATCCGAAATGTACCTCGTCTTCGACTTGCCGTTCGATTATTTCGTTTGCGGCAATGGCTTCGGAGGCGGCTTCGCGATAGGCGACGATTAGTCCGCTCGTGCCTAATTTTATTCCACCGAAGTATCGGACGACGACAATGAGAATATCGGTTAGTCCCGCCGAATTGATTTGTCCGAGGATAGGTTTTCCGGCCGTTCCCGAAGGTTCTCCGTTATCGTTCGAGCGAAAATCGGTTCGTTGGGGCCCTAGCATATATGCCCAGCAGACATGACGAGCATCGTAATACTCCTTTTGATATTTTTCGAGTTGCTTTTTGACGTCTTCCACCGATGAAACCGGTATGGCGAATGCAAGGAATTTACTCATCTTTTCTTTATAAATTCCTTCCGATGTGCGCGATATGGTGAGGTAGGTATCGTCCATAAAAAAAGAGCTTACTTTAAGAACAAAAGTAAGCTCTTTTCTGCGAATACGCAAGTGTCAATATTTGTGTTCGTTGCTTTCCATTTCTTGGGCAGTGATAGGCTTGGCATCCATAGCTCGCCAGACGTAAACGATATAGGCGAGAACAAATGGGATAAGTAACGATACTATACTCATGGTTTTCAAGGTGAACAGGCTGGAAGAACTATTGTAAATCGTCAGTGAACTTTGCATGTCTACGGACGAGGGATAATAAGCCGTATGGTTATATCCGGCAATGAAAAACAGACTGAGAACTACTAAGATCGTTCCTATACCCGAAAACCAGATTCCTTTTGTGAAGTGTTGACCGAATACGGAACGGATAAGGGCGTATAACACCAAAACGACTCCTGCCAAAAACAGAATGGCAACCCACGGCATTTCCACGAAATTGAAGAAATATTTGTAGGGACGAACGGCGATAATACCCGAATCGGTAGCTACTTCATAGCCGTCGGCCAACAGAGTCGCTGTAACGAACGACAGGAAGAGAATAACGAATAAAACGCCGTTGAATAATACTTGTTTCCGGGATTTCTCGAAAATGCTGTCGTTCTTGATATTGTTCATGAAATATAAGGCTCCTTGCGTACGGGCAAGAAATAGAACAGTAAATCCGAGCAAGAGATTACGGACATCGAGAATAGCTTCCAGCCCGTGCCAATCGTTTGTCCAACTGCTGATAACCGGAGAGCCTATGGTTGTCAAGTTCCCTTTGTCGACGATAAAGTCCGATCCTGTGAAAAACGAGCCTACGGCTATACCTAATAATACGGGACCGACGATACCATTGATTAAAAGAAAGGTGTCGTAGGTCTTTTTCCCGAGGAAATTCCCGCTCTTTGAACGGTATTCGTATGATACGGCTTGTATGATAAAGCTGAACAGTATGGCCATCCATAACCAATAGGCTCCGCCGAAACTAGTCGAATAAAATAGAGGAAACGAGGCGAAGAACGCTCCTCCGAATACGACGAGGGTGGTGAATGTAAATTCCCATTTGCGGCCTAAGGAGTTCACCATCATGCTTTTCTCGGTTTCGGTTTTACCCATGACTGCCAATAGGGATTGACCGCCTTGTACGAACAACAGGAATACCAATAACGCACCTAACAGCGATATAAGAAACCACCAGTAGTTCTGGTAAAATAATTCATTCAGTTCCATAGTTTTTTATTTTTGTTCGGTTCCTTTTTTTATTTGTTTCAACATGATGCCTACTTCGGCGATCAACAGTACGGTGAACAGTACGGCAAACATCCAGAATGTCGTTTGCACCGAGGCCACTTCGATGTTAGAGATCGCTGCGAAGGTAGGCATGATATCTTGTATCACCCACGGTTGGCGTCCCATTTCCGCTACGATCCAGCCTGACTCCAAGCAGACATATCCGAGAGGAATCGTTAGAACGGCAATCCATAGCACCCATTTCAACTTTTGCAATTTCTCTTTATAGGATAACACCAAAATGAAAATAAAGAACAAGAGGAAATAGCCTCCTAAAATAATCATGATGTGGAACGAATAGAATACGAACGGCACATGTGGAATGAGCTGTTCTACCGAGTCGATATATCCGTAACCGAAATATTCATAGTTTGCCTCTAACCTTGCTTTGGCTTCGTTCATGGCCTCTGTGTCGTTGTCCTTTCTGGCGGTGTTGAAGTCGGCGAGAGCTGCGATGGCTAAACGGCCTCGCTCCATCTTTTCTTGGGCGGAAAGAGCGATGATTTCCTCTCCTTTCAGATTTTTGTCGACGTAACCTCCGTTAATAATATCGTTGATTCCGGGAACGAATCCGTCGATTTCCCGGGTCGCCAAGATGGATAACAGTTTGGGTATGGGTATGTCGAAAAGAAATTCTTTCTCGTCGTTGTCGTATTTCTTGTCGGGATTGAGTATCCCGAAAGCGATGAGTTCTTGTCCGTTTTTACCGTTGTAAACTCCTTCCATAGCCGCCAGTTTCATAGGCTGCTTGTCTGCGACCTGATAAGCGGACCCGTCGCCCGTGTAGGCTACGACGAGCGTGCCTATCAATCCTACCCATGCTCCCACACGAATGCTGTTACGGGCTAAGAAATTCTCCCGGTTTTTAATCAGATACCAAGCGCTTACCCCCACTACGAATATACCGCCCAATACCCAGCCGGACGAGACGGCATGGAAAAATTTGTTGACAGCGACGGGTGAGAGTACCAGTGCCCAGAAATCGTCCATGACATTTCGTGCAGTTTCCGGGTCGAATTTCATACCCACAGGGTATTGCATCCATGAATTGGCCACCAATATCCAAAGAGCCGATATGGTAGCGCCTATTGCCGTGAGCCATGTAGAGGCCAAATGGAATCTTTTGCTGACTTTGTTCCAGCCGAAAAACATGACTGCGATGAAAGTCGCTTCCATAAAAAAGGCCATAATTCCTTCTATGGCAAGGGGAGCTCCGAAAATATCGCCTACGAACCAGCTATAATTCGACCAGTTCGTACCGAACTGAAATTCGAGGATAATACCCGTTGCTACTCCGATTGCAAAATTGACTCCGAAAAGGGTCATCCAATACTTGGTAATCGTTTTCCACCGTTCGTCGCCGGTACGGTAATAAATGGTTTCCATTATACCCACGATTACTCCCAGTCCCAATGTAAGGGGAACAAATAGCCAGTGGTAAATGGCGGTGAGTGCGAATTGTGCTCTCGACCAATCTACAAGGGAAAAAAGATCGTTCATGGTTACTTATGATTGTTGATTTTTAGGATTATTCGGAGTAATGAGATTCTCGATGACTTGGTTGGCTCTCTCCTCGTCGGTATCGTATTTCTGTTGCAAGATATTGGGGAAAAAGAATAACCGCAAGATAAAAAACATGATGAACAACTTGATGAGGATAATTGCCCAAAGAGTTTTACCTAAGGTCATGTTTCGAAATCCTTCCATATAAAATCGCCAGATTTTCAGAGGGATACTATTGTTTTTCAAAATCTTGTTTTCCTCCATGCGTATTATCTTCAACGAATATGTTCACAATATTCGGTAAAATTTATGATTAATACAAATTTGTACACATTATTTTTCGGATAAAATAAATTTCTATTTTTTTGAAGTAACGATTGGATTGTATGTTTGGTTTGGAATATTTTTAATAAAAAATAGAAAGGAGTCGATAATTTATGTTACCTTTGCAACGCATTGGTTTCAAAGCCCCGGTCAGGGTGTAGAATGAAAAGGGAATCGGGTGTGAATCCCGAACAGTCCCGCTGCTGTGAACTCCAAAAAAGGTTCCGAGAATACTGAAAGCCACTGATTATGACGATTGGGAAGGCCTCGGTTACCGGAGTAAGTCAGAAGACCTGCCATGCTGTTTGTCATTAGCTTTCGTGGGGTAGAGCTTGTGAATCTGCGGAGTAAATATAAAGCCGCTTGTTTGCATGGATTTTTAGGCATTATACCCGAAGGCTGTTTATGAAAGGATAGGCCGATGAAGACTTTTTATCGATGTGTGTGGGGTATGATGGTGTCGCTGCTTTGCGGTGTGGGACAAGCGAATGCCGATTCTTCTTCTCTTGACTCGATACAGACATTGGGAGAGGTAATGGTTACCGCCAACCGGTATAACGAAGTGATTCCTTCGCAGAAGCTCACCGGAAAGGAACTGAAAGCGTTGAATAGTTTTTCGGTCGCCGATGCCATACGTTATTTTTCCGGTTTGCAAATTAAGGACTACGGTGGCGTGGGAGGATTGAAAACTGTCAACATTCGCAGCATGGGTACAAACCACATGGGTGTTTATTATAATGGAATTCAGTTGGGAAATGCTCAGAACGGACAAGTGGATTTGGGCAAGTTTTCGCTTGAAAATATAGAGGAAATATCGTTGTATAACGGTCAAAAAAGCGAGATATTCCAGTCTGCTCGGGAGTTCGGTTCGGCGGGCTCTATCTATTTGACGACACGTCGCCCTAAATTTAAACCGGGAGAAAAATCGCATTTGAAAGCATCTGTGAAGGCCGGGTCATTCGATTTGCTGAATCCTTCGGTTTTGTTTGAATATAAACTTAGCGAGACGGTCAGCATGACATTCAATAGCGAGTGGATCAATTCGAGCGGGAAATATAAATTCCGTTACCGGCGGGTGACTCCTTCGGGAGAGACGGCATACGATACCACGGCTACCCGTAAAAACGGAGACATCGATGCCGTTCGGTTCGAAGGAGGATTGCAAGGTTACTTGCCCAACGGTTATTGGAAAGCCTATGTTTATCATTATAGTTCCGAGCGGGGGATTCCGGGGGCTATCGTCAATAACGTGTGGCGCAACGGAGAGCGTTTGTGGGACCGGAATTCTTTCGTGCAGGGTGTCTATCAACAGGATATTACCCGCAAATATGGGATTAAGGTGAATGCCAAGTATGCTTTCGATTATACCCATTATATGAATAACGACGATAAGCTGATGCGAGTCGATAACCAGTATAAACAGCGAGAGGTTTATGTTTCGGTAGCCAATAAGTATTCGATATTCAGAAATTGGGACGTCTCGGTGGCATACGACATGCAGTGGAACGGTTTGTCGGAGTACATGTCGGCCGACCGGTACACGCACTGGATTTCGGCGGCAACAGCTTTTTCTCTTGCCGACCGTTTGAAAATGCAGGCCAGTGTTTTGGCGACTTTGGTCGATGAGAAGGCATCGGGACAAGTGAAAGCGCCTAATAAAAGTAAAGTGACTCCGGCGGTATTTCTTTCTTATCAACCGTTTAAAAAATATAATTGGGTGTTTCGCGCTTTTTATAAACAGATATATCGTATGCCCACCTTCAATGACTTGTACTATGCCGATATGGGTAACTCGGTATTGAAGCCCGAAAGCGCTACGCAATACAATGTGGGATTTACTTATGCTGTCGCTCCGAAAACGGGTTTCCTTTCGGGGTTTCATGCAGGAGCCGACGTTTATTATAACCTCGTTTCCGACAAGATTATCGCCTATCCCAAAGGACAGCAGTTCCGGTGGACTATGCTCAATCTCGGTAAAGTCGATATCCGGGGTGTCGACGTTCAGGCTACGGCGACTTTCCGTTTACCGTATGAAATAAGTTTAATGACGAAGGTGCAATACACCTATCAAGAGGCGATAGATATAACCAGTCCTCGGGATAACTATTATCGCGACCAGATTCCGTATATACCCTGGCATAGCGGATCGGCCATATTGAATTTGAGCTATGACGATTGGAGTTTGAATTATAGTTTCGTATATGTGGGGGAACGGTACAATCAGCAAGAAAATATCGAATATAATTATGTGCAGCCGTGGTACACGAGCGATATATCTTTGGTGAAATCGTTTCGGATAAAATCGGTGAACCTGAAAGTGACGGCCGAGGTTAATAATGTGTTTGATCAGGCATACGACGTCGTTCTTAATTATCCTATGCCCATGCGTAACTATCGTTTTGGAATTGCCATTGAATTGTAATGAGATCGGTTGTCGCACATATTGTTTCGTGTATCCTGCTGGCGGGAATATCGTTGATGACTTCCTGTCGGGAAGACGAGGTCATTATCTTGGCGGAATATGAACGATTGCCGCTCGGAGACAACAGCCGGTCTGATTATGCCGGACTTTATTTGTTGAACGAGGGGAATATGGGTTCGAATAAATGTACGCTCGATTTCGTCGATTTCGATAACGGCTATTATGTCCGTAACTTGTATGCCGAGAAGAATCCTAACGTGGTAAAGGAATTGGGCGATGTGGGTAACGATGTCCAGATATATGGTTCCAAGATGTATGCGGTTATTAACTGTTCGCATAAGGTCGAAGTCCTCGATGCTCGTTCTTGTCAGCGATTGGGACAAGTGGACATACCTAATTGCCGATATATCGCCTTCGATAAAGGTTTTGCTTATGTTTCGGCTTATGTAGGTCCGGTAGGGATAGACCCGAATGCTCAGCTCGGAGCTGTCTTTCAAGTCGATACCGCTACTCTCGAAATTACGGCCGAAGTAACGGTGGGTTATCAACCCGATGAGTTGGTCATTCAAGACGGCCTTATTTATGTGGCTAATTCAGGCGGTTATCGTAAACCGAATTATGATAATACGGTTTCGGTGATCGATATCGAAACGATGACGCAGATACGAAAGATTCCCGTAGGAATTAACTTGCATCGTATCCGGGCGGATAAATACGGGAAATTATGGGTTTCATCTCGGGGTGATTATGAGAAGATTCCTTCCCGTCTTTTCGTTCTGGAAAAAGATAAGCGTACAAACCGCATGGAGGTGAGAGATACTTTGAATGTCTCTTGCAGCGAGATGGATATTTGCGGCGATTCGCTTTATCTGTATAGCGTGGAGTGGAGTAATATTTCGCAAGAAAATAATGTTACTTACGGTATTATCGATGTTCGTACCGGGGAATTGATTTCAAATAGTTTTATTAAGGACGGTACGGAAACCGATATAGAAATCCCTTATGGATTGAAAGTAAATCCCGAGACCGGAGACGTTTATGTAACGGATGCCAAGAATTACGTGTCGAGCGGAAATCTGCATTGTTATGGACGGGACGGGATAAGAAAATGGAGCGTTCGTACCGGGGATATTCCGGCGCACATGGCTTTTTTGTATAAAAATAAATAAACCGATATGAAGAAAGTGTGGTATGTTTTGTCGATGGCTTTGATTTTGCTGATAGCCTCTTGTCAGTCCGATAATCCTTCTATGATTACATTAGGGCTTGACGATACGTATGTAGTGGAACGCATGAAGGGCTTGACGTTACACCCGGGTTTTACCGGAGAACGATACGAATGGGCTCTTTCTTACGAGTCCGATTCGGTATCTGTCACCGATTCGATTGTGGCGACGACACGCGATTATACGTTTGTAGCAAGTGAAACGGGAACGTATCGGTTGCGATTCCAGATTTATGATGCGGCTAATCCCATAACCCATCTTATGCGTATTGTCGTTCGCAAAGAAGAGGTAGCTTATAGCCCTTACATAACTAAGGTTTATGAATATCGCCCTGCACCGGGACAGTTTGTCAATGAGCTTCCGAGATATACCGAGGGAGATACCGAAGAATCTATGCGGCAGAAAGTCGAAGATTGTTTGGCATACGACGCCCGTACGATGGTCACGTTGGGAGGCTACGGCGGATATATTGTCGTCGGTTTCGACCATACGATTGTCAATCGGCCGGGAGAATACGATTTCAAAATATTGGGTAACGCATTTTATGCCAATGACAATCCTCGTCCCGATGCCCCGTTGGGAGGTAGTAGCGAACCCGGGATAGTGATGGTCTCGGTCGATACGAACGGGAATGGCGTTCCCGATGATGAATGGTACGAGTTGGCCGGTAGCGAATATTATAAAAAAGAGACTTTGAAGAATTATGAGATAACCTACTATCGACCCGATGAAAACAAGGAGCCGGTGACTTGTTCCAATCCGAATATCACGGATTCTACGTATGTCCGGTGGACCGACAATTATGGAAATACAGGATATATATCGCAACTCACTTTCCATAAGCAACCGTATTATCCACAATGGATTTCGGAAAGTTCGATAACTTTCAAAGGGAGCAGGCTTGCCGATAACGCTATCGACGAGAGTGGAAACGGGAGTTATTATGTCCTTTACGCATACGATTGGGGTTATGCGGATAATCACCCCAACAGTAGCGAAAAGTCCAATTTTAAAATCGATTGGGCGGTGGATAGCGAAGGTAATCCGGTCGATTTACCGGGTGTCGATTTCATAAAAATTTATACGGGAGTGAACCAATTCAACGGTTGGTTGGGCGAATGTTCGACCGAAGTAATGGGTGTTACCGATTTACATATAGAAGAATGACTATGAAAAAATAGAAAGAAACGAGAGGAAAATAACTAAAAAAATATAGTGCACACAGGTTCGGCTACTTGAAAAAGGTCCGCCGATTAAAAGGGAATCGGGTGTAAGTCCCGAACAGTCCCGCTGCTGTAAGCTCCACAAAAAGGTCCCGAGAATACTGAAAGCCACTGATTATGACGATTGGGAAGGCATCGGTTACCGGAGTAAGTCAGAAGACCTGCCGTGTGTATTGTCCGAAAAGCTTGCGAGGTATGAGCTGTGACAAAAAAACGCCGGGAAGTTCGGGAAAGTTTTGGAAGCATATAAGTGGTGTATCTTGCAAGTATTGAATGAGAAAGAACTATTTATTTAATACTTAAAAGTTTAACAAAGATGAGAAAGATTTATGCTTTGATGGTATTGCTGTTTGCGGTTTTACAATTACCTGCACAAGTCCTTGTGCAAGGTCGTCCGCACCCTACGGCAAAGCCGCAGATGGTATCGCCGAGGGCGATTGTCGATGGAACTTTCACGATGGACATGATCGAAAACTGGTCTGGCGAAGGGGCCAATCGCGCTGCGTTCGTCGTACAATGGAATGCCGAGAGTGAAACCTCGGCGTTGGTTTGGGGATTTCGTTGGGACGGTGAAGCTACCGGCGAAACGATGGCGCGTGCAATCGCTGCTTCCGACCCTCGTTTTTTCATTATGACCGAAACAGGAACGGCGTATGGTAGCACTGTATCGGGTTTTGGGTACGATGTTAACAAGAGTGGCGATTTTTCTATTACTAAGGACGGAGTAACACTTTCCCCTGATGAGAACGGGATAATCTTTTCTTCGTCGTATGGATATGACGGTTGGACCTGTACCGATCCCGAGGACTATTGGCAATCGGGCTGGTATCAAGGGTATTGGTCTTATTGGCTGAAATCGAGCGATAGCGATCCCTGGGGATACTCCGGGACTGGAATTACGGGCCGTAAATTGACTGACGGTTGTTGGGACGGTTGGAATTTTTCGGTAAACATGTCGCCTCAATCGTGGAAACCTCTTGCGCCGGCTCCTAAAAACGGGCCGACAGCTCCTTCTGTGAAAGTTCAACCCGAAGATTTGACGGTTTCTCCGGGAGAATCGGTAACTTTTGCTCCTGAGTTCAAAGGCGATAGTTTGTATTTCCAATGGTACAAAGACGAAGTAGCCATACAAGATGCCGAAGCGTCGTCTTATTCGATCGTTTCGGCGGAAACTTCCGATGCCGGGCGTTATTATTGTGTGGTGAGCAACATGCTTGATACGATTTCTACCGATACGGTTACGCTCGTTGTCGGCGATAAATCGGTAGTAACCGCCCCGGGAGAGGAACCGGGAACTGCCCTCGTGGTGTATGACGATTCGTATGCCTCTTTTTCGGGGATTTTGACGATCCCCCAAACTATCCTGATAGAGGGAGAATCTTACACGGTAGTCGGTATCGACGATATGGCTTTTATGGGGTGTGCTAAATTGACTTCGGTTATTTTTCCTTCGACTTTGAAAACAATCGGCGAAGGGGCATTTTACGGATGCAGCCGTTTGACATCTGTGGAGTTGCCTGCGCAAACGGTTTCGATCGGTAATGAGGTTTTCGGCGATTGTCCTCTTTTGGCAACCCTCTCTTTGGGTGAAGGATTGGAGAGCATAGGTCGCTCGGCCTTCGAGAATTGTATCGCTTTGACCGGTGTAAGTATGCCGGCAGGTATGGAATCGATAGGGGCTTTGGCTTTCAAGGGTTGTACGAAGTTGGCTTCGGCTGCTTTGGGGAACTCTTTGACTTTATTGGGCGATTCGGCTTTTTATGGCTGTTCGGCTTTGCAATCGGTGGAATTGCCGGTTACGGTATCCTCGGTGGGTACTCGTACATTTGCCGGTTGTTCTGCTTTGAATGCTGTCGGGTTAGGAAATGTTTCGGCTATTGGCGAAGCCGCTTTTAACGGCTGTTCCGCTTTGACTGAAATTGCGATACCGAATGGGGTCGAAACGCTCGGCAATTATGCTTTTTACGGTTGCAGTGCTTTGGCGACAGTGACTTTGGGTACACAGGAGCGTTCATCTTCTTCTTTGAAAACAATCGGCGATTATGCTTTTGCCGAGACTGCTGTGAAATCGGTCGTATTACCCGACGGTGTGAGTACTCTTGGTAACTATGCCTTTAACAAGTGTGCTTCTTTGGCCACCGTTTCGTTGGGAAATAGTTTGACCGCTATCGGTAATTATGCTTTCAGCGATTGTGAGAAATTGGAATCCGTAACATTCGGAAGTGCTCTCGAAACTATTGGAGAACGTGCGTTTGCCAGTGCGAAAATTTCTTCTCTTGTTTTGCCTGCTACGGTGAGAACGATAGGTGATTGGGCTTTTTATAATAATCCTTTAACGGCCATAACTTTTAACGATGGCTTGCAGTCGATCGGCAGCAGGGCTTTCTATGGTGTATCGGTTCAAACGTTGAATATTCCCAATAGCGTGACCGAATTGGGCAGCTATGCATTTAGCGGTTGCAAGTCGTTGGAAACAGTGACTATCGGGACAGGTGTGACGAAAATAAGTGAATTTACGTTTAATACATGTTCTGCGTTAACGCAGATATCTTGTCCGTCGGTAACCGAAATCGGGGCGAGCGCATTTAAAGGTTGTTCATCGTTGGTCGATATTCCTTTGAACGATAAGATTACTTCGCTCGGTAATTATGTGTTTTCGGGTTGCTCTGCGATAGAGTCGCTTGTTATTCCGAATAGTGTAACTTCGATCGGTAGTTATGCCTTTGAGAAATGCACGAAGTTGACATCGGCGACTTTGGGTACAGGTATAAGCTCTATTCCCGATTATATGTTTAGCAGCTGTTCCGCTTTGACGTCGGTAGTTCTGCCGGAGAATATTACTGGGATCGGCAAATATGCTTTCCAAAGTACGGCCTTTACCGAGTTGCCGCTGACAGCAAGCATTACCGAGATAAAAGATTATGCTTTCAAAAGCTGTACGAAATTAACATCGGTAGCTATTCCCGATCGGGTTACTAAACTGGGAACTTATGTGTTCCAAAGTTGTACGGGATTGGAATCTGCAAAAATAGGGGGTGGCGTTACTTCTGTGCCGAATTATATGTTCCACGGCTGTACGAATCTGGTTAATGTAGAACTTTCGGAAAAAGTGACTTCTATCGGCAATTCTGCTTTTTATAATTGTAAGGGCTTGAAATCATTGCCGGTTACCGAATCGATAACTTCTATCGGGACGAATGCATTTTACGGTTGTACAAGTCTTACTTCGGTAAATCTTTCTGATAAAGTAACCTCTTTGGGAGCTTCGGCATTCTATGGCTGTTCCAGTTTGACAGAAGCTGTTTTGGGAACAGGGATAACTACGTTGGGATCGAGTTTGTTTCGCAATGATGCTAAGTTAAAGAAAGTAGTTGCCAATGGCAAAATAGCTTCGGTTTCCACTTATACGTTTAATGGTTGTTCTTCTTTGGAACGTATCTATATTAACAATACACCGCCGACCGGTGCAAGTTCCAATACATTTACCAAAGTGCCGACAACCTGCCGGATTTATGTCCCTGCCCAAACTTGTCAATTCTATGCCCAGACCACCTATTGGAAGGATTTCGTAATCATGCCGTGGTTAGATGAATTGGAAATAGTATCGACTACTCCGTCAATGAGTTTCGATGGCGAGGAAGCGTTAGACGTGAAACCCGATACGAAAACTTTCGTGATAGAGTTTAATCGGACTGTCGTTAATACCGATAGTGTTTCGGCCATGTTGATACGTAGCGGATTCCCTGTCGAAGATCAGGAGTTGACCGTGTCGTACTCCGGTAACGAAGTGACCGTAATTCGTGAAGGAGAAGATTTGCCGAACGATCCTTATTACTACTTGGTATTGACAACGTCGGATAAACAGTTTAGCATATTGTTCAAGGTAACGACGGCTACCGGTATCGATGACCTGGCTGTCGAAAAGGAGGTGCGTTTGCGTGAATATTATTCGGTGGACGGGAAACTTTTGCCTTGCCCCGTGGAAGGTATCAATATTGTGAAAACTGTATATGAGGACGGTTCGATCGAAGTTTCGAAAGTTTATGTAAAACCAGAAGATTGTAGGCGATAAGTCTATGATTGTGAAATAGTAAAACGAAGATGTCCCCGGAGTTTCGGCTCCGGGACATCTTCCCAAAAAAATAGAAAGATGAGAAAATATTTACTTCTTTTTTTAGCTTTTTTCGGCAGTTGGTCTATGTCGGTTCGTGCCGTTTCCTTTTCGGATATAAATTATTGGATAGGAGAAGGGAATGTCGAAGCCATGTTAGTCATCGCTTGGAACGACGGGAAAACGCCCGGAGCGTTGGCGTGGGGCTATAAAGGGGAGGAGGAAACTACAATCGTGGAAATGTTGAACGATGTGGTGAAAACGGATCCTCGTTTGTTTTCTCTGATGCGCCGACAAGGTGGTTACACGGTCGATGGATTGGGTTTCGACCTGAATGGGGAGAATACCGTTGCATTGGTTGTCGGCGGCGATACGACCTATCCTAAGTATAATGCTACGGGACAATTTACAGCGACTCCGAATAATTTCAAGAAATGGGAGTGTGTCGACAAAGAGGACCATTGGAATTCTCCTTCGGTCTCGGAAGATGGAGTATGGCATTGTTTGGCCCGAAGCGAAAGCGGAAACGAGGCTGAGACCGAAATCAATAAAATGCCGATACAAAATCGATATACCTATATATTTTATTACGATAAACCCGGTAGCGATACACCGGATTATGCTAATGCCGTAGCGGTAGAGCCATATATACAGGAAGCTGTCGATTATTCGCAAGGGATATTTTTTGTCAATGAAGATTGGTATGGCTGGGATAATGGAACCATTAATTTCCTGACGAATGATGGCCGAATGGTGTACCGGATATTCCGTCGGGAGAATCCCGATGAGAAGTTGGGTGTCACAACGCAATTCGGAACGATTTACGGTGAAAAATTCTTTTTGATTTCCAAACAGGCGAAGTCGACCGAAGAAGAATCGACAGGGGGGCGACTGGTCGTGGCCGATGCCTTGTCGTTGGAAAAGATAGCGGCTTTTGATCAAATAGGCGGCGGTGACGGCCGTTCCTTTTTGGGTGTAGATGAGAAGACGGGATATATAGGAAGTTCATCGGGAATTTTTGTTTTCGATATTGAAAACATGAAGGTCGGCGATGTGATAGAAGGGACCTCGAATGACGAAGGTCTTTATTCGGGTCAGATAGGTTCTATGGTCCGAGCCGGTAAATATGTCTTTGCTGCGAAGCAATCGGAGGGCGTATTGGTGATCGATGCCGAAAACCACACCTTACAAACTACTATCGAACTTCCGTCTATCGCGACACTTGTGTTGGGGCGAGACGGAAATATTTGGGCTGCCGATGGAAATGCGTTGGTTAGGATAAATCCGGTTTCGTTCGAAACTTGGACTCGGTCGTTACCCTCCGGTTGTCGGGTCACCGATACATGGGGAGCATGGAATGCCGGGAGTTTATGCGCAGCATATAAATCTAACCTGCTTTATTTTGCCGATGAAAGTAAAAATAAAGTCGTACGCTATAATATAGATACCGATGAATTGAATGCATCGTTTTTTACTTTGCCCGATCAAGACGGGGAGTATGTGCAGATGTTCTATGGCGCGGGTTTGAGAGTGGACCCGCAGACCGATAATGTCGTGGTAACTTCTACGGAATCGGGTTATCTGTCCCATTACATGAACAATTGGATTCACATAGTGGACGGGACGAATGGCGAGTTGTTGAATACGTTACTTCCTGAGAAATACTATTGGTTCCCGGCTATGCCGGTATTCCCCGATAATGAATATCCGGTTATCTCGATTTCCGATAATTTGTCGGTGGGTAGTTCTCCTGTAAAAATTTCGCTATTAGAGAGTGTTTCCGATGCCGATAATCTTTCTGCGGCGGTCGTTTCGACAGTCAAGGTAGAAGACCCCTCTATTCTTTCTGCCCGAATCGAGGGATATGATTTGATTCTTTCCGGTGAGAAATTGGGCGATACGAGTTTCTCGTTAACGGTCAATTCGAATGGGCGGGTAGAGACAAAAATGGTTTCGGTGCATGTAACCGAAGTTAGTGGAATTGAGGATGCAGAAAGTTTGAAAATCGTAGCTTCTCCTAATCCTGTCAGGGATATTCTGACGGTGAGAGCTTGTGTTGGCGCAGAATTGACTGTATTCGATCTTCGAGGTGTGGCTGTTTATCGTGATACGATGGTCGGGTCGAAGTCTCGTTTGAATGTATCTTCTTTACCGGCAGGTATTTATGTGTTGTCGGTGTGTGCAAACGATAGAACTGAGTATATTCGAATAATCAAACAATAAATATTAACTAATTAAATTTTTTTTTGACATGAGAAAAATATTACTTGTTTTTGCCGTTTGTGTATGCAGTGCGGTTTTTGCGGAAAACATCGTTTTAGATTTGTCGAATCCAGGAGACTTTCCTATCGAGTATGATGAGTCCGGGTTGTGGGCAGATGTTTTTAATAATGATGCGATTGTTTATTCACAAGAATTTATGTTTTCGCACGCTTCTCCTTATTCCAATTATTCAAATGGATTCTTTGCCAGCAAGGTAACTGCCATATCGGCATCGGCAGGTACCGATGATCAATGGGGCTGTATGGCTAAGGGAGGCTTTGCCGGAGAGGGAACTCCCTATTTAGGTGCATATTGGGATGCCTATACCGAATCGACCTCCGATACGAAAACTTGCGAGGTATACACTTCCGCTCCATATTATGCCGTAGGGTGTTATGTATGCAACAACCCTTATGTCTATTATGCTATTGAGAAGGGGAATCCCTATTCGACTAAATTCGAGCAGGGAGATTGGTTTAAATTAGTTGCTCACGGTATCGATGAGCAAGGCACAGAGACAGGAACCGTGGAATATTATTTGGCCGATTACCGTTCTGAGAATGCCGACGACTGGAAATTGAACGATACTTGGGAATGGGTCGATTTGAGTGAATTGGGACAGATTGCTTCGATTTACTTTACGATGGAGTCGAGCGATACGGGTGATTATGGCATCAATACGCCGACGTATTTTTGTCTCGATAAACTTACCGTTTCGACCGAGCCTTCGTCAGTTGAAGAAAGTGTGGCTGCTCAGATGAAAGTTTATTACGACCGTTCTAACGGGGCTGTTCGTGTAGAGTCGGCTCAGCTGGTCGAGGCTGCTGTTTATAACATGAGCGGTACTCTCGTGATGAAACAACTCGTAGAAGGATCGGGAGCTATTGACATGTCTGCTTATCCCGCTGGCGTTTATATAGTGCGTTGCGGCGGATATAGTACTAAGATTGTTAAATGAACTCTGAGAAGAAGTATATGATAAATTATTAGTTAAGTCCCTACTGCCATAGGGTATTACGCCTCCGGCGAAGTGATTCGACGGGGGCGTGTTTTTATAGAAATAAGAGCCCGGTTATATAAAAAATATTAAAATTAGATTTATTCTAATTTTATATTATATTTTTGTAAAACAATAAATAAAAACAATAGAATTATGCTTAGCAAGAAAATGGAAGAGGCTCTTAATGCCCAAGTGAATGCCGAGTTTTGGTCGGCTTATTTATATCTTTCGATGTCCAACCATTTTGCAGCGGCTGGAAATCAAGGTTTTGCTAATTGGTTTTCTATACAGTTCCAAGAGGAACAAGCTCATGCTACTATATTTATGAAATATGTGCTCTCGTGTGGTGGTAAAGTAACGTTGGCTCCTATTGCCGGTGTGAAGACCGAATGGAAATCGCCTCTCGAAGCTTTTGAAGATACGTTGGCTCATGAGAGAAAAGTAACCGCCCTGATTCATGGCCTTTGTGTGCTTGCCGATGAGGAAAAAGATTTCGGTACTGCCAATATGCTGAAATGGTTTGTCGACGAGCAAATTGAAGAAGAGGCTAATGCTCAGGAATTAATCGATAGCTTGAAAATGATTAAAGATAACGGTTTCGGGTTGTATATGCTCGACAAAGAGTTGAAGGCTCGTGTTTATACGACTCCTGCCCCGTTGGCTACATCGGCCGAATAGCTTGGTTTTGTATTATACGAAAGAAGGGACGCCACAATGCGCCCCTTCTTTTTTATGTACAAAGAGGGTGCATCATTCATTACGACACCCCCTTTCGTTTTGTCTTTTACGGTTTCAAAAGATAGGTGATTTGCGAGATAATGTGTTGTTTCCATTCTTGTAGAAAGGCATTGAATGTATCTTTGTCTTCATTGAAAAAGAGTTTCATGGTAAGGTTCTTACTGAGGAAAGGGAAAGCCAGTTGGCTGTAAAGTGTCATGAATATAAAGGGGAGGGGTACTTTCTTAAAGTTTCCGCTTTCCATTTCTTTTTCAAGAAATTCTCCGATGTGTTTCAAATATTGATCGAGGTTTAAACTATAAAAAGTTTCTATTAAATGGTTGGCGTCGCGTTGAATTTCGCCTATGATGAATTTGGGGAGCAAAGGATTTGTCGAGAAAATGGATACATAGACGTCGATAACATCTTCTAATTTTTCAGAGAACGATTGCTGAGTCGAAAAAATAGTATCGATATGAGGTAAAAATTTTGCAACGATCGAGGCGAAAACTGCTTGAAACATTTTATCTTTTGTCCTGAAATAATAATGCAGGGTGGGACGGTTGATCCCTACGACCGCTGCAATATCGCTCATCGATGTTTGCTCGAATCCTTTTTTTATAAATTCTTGTTTTGCCGCCTCGATAATACGCGATTCTATATTTTCGGTTTGCTCTGTCTTCTGGTGAGCGATGGTTGAAGTTGAATTCATAGTCGTTTGTTTTTAGGCACTTAAATTGTGTGTGAAAAGTAATAATCGGTTCGTTACGTTTACGCTGCTCACCCCACTGTCAAAATCCAAAGATAATAAATTTAATTCAGGATACAGCATACGCAGCTTCTTTTCTATCCCTTTCGATACGATGTGGTTGGCGATGCAGCCGAACGGTTGTAACGATATGACGTTGTTTATACCCTGTTTGGTGAACGCTATGATTTCGGCCGGTAGTAGCCAGCCTTCGCCGAATTGAGCTGCACCCGAGACAATATTTTTCGTCTCTTCCGCTTCTTCATAGATGTCGGTAAAGGGTGTGAAATACCGGAATGTGGATGCCGTTCTGTTAAACAGGGCTATCCGTTTGTCGATGTATCGGTAGAATAAGTCGGATAGGAAATGAGGTATGCGTTTCTTTTCTAAGAGTAGTTTTTCCTTGTTCTCGCGGTTCACGAATCCTTGCATAAAGAACGGTAATAAAATGGGAGGAGCCACCTCTATACCTTGTTCGCACAAGAAGCGTACGACATGTTGATGAGCGTAGGAATTGAATTTGAGGAATATTTCTCCCACTACACCGATTTTGGGACAGGTTTTGTCCATACAGATATCGTTAAATTCCCGGGCTGCAAGGTGGATATATTCCACTAACTTGTGAGGCTCGTTTTCGAGAATGGGACGCTCGGCGAGGTTTAAATATTTGTCTCTCAATCGGGCCGCGGCTCCCCGTTCTTTTTCCCGGACTACCGAGGCATGATAAAATTTAGAAAGCGTATCGGTGTAGAGCAGGGCATTGAGTGCGACAGGTAATACCTTTTGCCATTTCAGTTCGAAGCCTTCTTGTTCGTTGGAAACTTTCCGCCCTAATCCCAATGTGACTACGGGAACATTTCCGAATCTGGCATCGAGCATGGCTCGTTTAATAAGCGCCAAGTAATTGGTCGCACGGCATTGTCCTCCGGTTTGAGTAATGGCTACGGCCGTGTTGTCGAGATCGTATTTCCCCGATTCCAAAGCATTGATAATGTCGCCTACAATGAGTGTGGCCGGATAGCAAACCTCGTTGTTGGCGTACTTCAAACCGGTTTCGGCCGAGGAGGCATCGCTCGGTGGCAATACCTCTATGTCGTACCCCGACAATTTGAAAATCGGCTTTAACAGAGGTGTGATGTATTCCGACATAAAAGGGGCTATGATTTTTCGGTTTCGATCTTTTTTGCGAAAGACTTCTGTTGTACGGAATTTCTCTGTCGTTCCGCGTAGCGGCGTTTGTTTCAGGCTTTCGACCAAAGAACGCACTCTTAGTTTCAGAGAACCTATGTTATTTACATCGTCTATTTTTAGAAGCGTGAAGGGTTTCCCGTTACGATGTAGAATATCTCTTACTTCGTCGAGAAGAAAGGCGTCGGGTCCGCAGCCGAAAGAGGTCATTTGTACGAATTGAATATCGTTCCCTTGCCGGGCTGTCCATTCTGCGGCTTTCAGGATTCGGTTCATATAGGCCCATTGTTTGATGAGATAAGTGTCTTGGGTCTCTATCTCGGAGTTGTCTCTAACTATGTCGTCCGAGATGACGTTTACTCCCAGATTGGCTATCATTTCGGAAAGTTTATGCTGTATGAGCGGGTCGGTGTGATAAGGGCGTCCGGCAAGCAAGATAACCGGTTCTTCTTTTCTGCGGCTTTCCCTGACAATGTTTTCGGCTTTTCGGCGTATGTCTGACGAATATTGTTTTTGGGCGTTCAACGCATATTTCACAGCCTGCTCGGCATCTCTTTTCGATATGCCCCAAGAACTTAGGTAATTCGTGCATTGTTTGGTGAGTAAGCCGGTGTCGGCAAAAGTGATGGCCGGAGAGTCTACCGGAATGTCCGGCGACATGGAACTGCGTATGACATCGGAGTACCCGGTGACGATGGGGCAGTTGTAGCTGTTGTTCATTTTCTTGTCGCTTTCGTGCTCGTAGACAACGTATGGCAGGAAGATGCGTTCCACCTTCTTGTGAATCAGGTTTTGAATGTGGCTGTGCATTAATTTGGCCGGGAAACAGATGTTGTCCGACATGACCGAGTTGAGAGCTTTCTCATAACTGACGAAAGTTGAAATATCGGACAGTACGACCCGAATACCGCAGCGAGTAAAGAGAGCATGCCAAAAGGGATAGTTCTCGTACATGTTAAGGACACGGGGTATACCTATGGTTTTGTTGCCTGTTTCCGGAATTTCCCGGTCGAACAGCAAAGCATATTTGTCGGTATATATGTTCTGTCCGGGTTTTTCGCTTTCCCCCCGATTGGTGAAAATTCGTTCGCATTTGTTTCCCGAGAAGAACGTATTACCGTTGGGGAAGGTATAGCGGCATACGAAACATTTGTTTTCACAGCCGTTGCATTGAATTTGTCGGCTGGTATATCCGGTAGTTTCGAGTAGTTGGTTTATCGTGCGCGAATTCGATTTTTGAGACGCAGCTTGTAAAGCGCAGCCGTATGCTCCCATCAATTCGGGTAAATTACTTCGTATGACTGTTTTACCGGTTTCCAATTCAAATGCACGGACGATCGCATCGTTATGCATCGTTCCTCCTTGAACGACAATCGTTCCTTCCAACTCTTTGTCGTCCTTTAACTTCAAGACTTTGTACAAACAGTTTTTTACGACCGAATAGGACAACCCTGCGGCTATATCTACTACTGTCGCTCCTTCCCGCAAAACCTGTTTAATTTTTGAATTCATAAAGACGGTGCAGCGTGTGCCCAAGTCGCAAGGGTGCAAAGCCATACAGGCGAAACGGGCAAAATCGGACACGTTGTATTTCAATGTGCGGGCGAAGGTTTCGATGAACGAACCGCATCCCGACGAGCAGGCTTCGTTCAGTTCCATGCGAGTGATAGCTCCTTGTTTGACGAAAATAGCCTTCATGTCTTGTCCGCCGATGTCGAGAATGAAAGAGACATCGGGAGCCATTTGTCGGGCGGCTCGGTAATGGGCCATAGTTTCTATCATGCTTCCGTCGAGACCGAAAGCCGCTTTTATCAATTCTTCTCCATATCCAGTCGAACAAGAGCCTGTTATGTTTAATACCGTCCCGTTTTTATCGCATTGTGTTTTTAATTCGGTCAATCCTTTTCGAACGGCTTCTATCGGATTCCCCAAATTGGGGGCGTAGTGCGAGAAAAGGATAGCACCGTCGGGGGTTGTCACGACTATTTTTGTGGTAGTCGATCCTGAGTCGATTCCCAGTACGGCTTCTTGTATCCCTTGAACAAGAGGGGCAGAGGGCCAGTTATAATGTGCTTTTTCTTTCTTCCAGTTGTCATAATCCGTTTCGGAATCGAATAGCGGAGGTAGGCTGTTTTTTGTTGTGATATTGGTGCTTCGGGATATGAGATTTTCCAATGTCGATAAAGAAACTGCTTTTTCTTCCGTGGCACATAGGGCACAGCCTAATGCGGGAAGAAGGTTCCCGCCGGCAGGAAGAATAAAGTCGCTCTCCTGCAAATGCAGATAATCGGCGAATGCTTTTCGTAAGGCTGGAATGAAGGTCAAGGGGCCGCCGCATAATAGAATAGGCGGGTGGAATGTCCAGCCTCGCGATAATGTTACGATGGTTTGTACAGCGACGGCATGGAAAATGGAGGCGGCGATGTCGCCCAACGGGACGTTCCTGCTGACTAGATTTTGAATGTCGGTTTTGGAGAAGACTCCGCAGCGGGCAGCTATCGGGTGTATATGCTCTGCTTGCAAAGCCAATCGGCTCAGTTCTTCGATGTCTACTCCCAACAGTACGGCCATTTGGTCGATAAACGCACCTGTACCACCGGCACAATTCCCGTTCATGCGAAGGTCGATATGGTTCCCTTGAAAGAGAACGACTTTGGCATCTTCTCCGCCGATGTCGATCAAAGCCGAAGCAGATGGATATAGTTGCTGGGCGTACCGGGTGGCGGCTACGACCTCTTGTATAAATTCGGTTCGTAGCTGTTCTGCTGTTCCCATGCCTACCGAGCCGGTAACTGCGATAGAGGTTTCGATGTCGCCCAGTTCTTGACGGGCTTCCCGAAAATAGGCGGAAAGAAGATCGTTCACTTGGGCGTTATGTCTTTCATAACGAGAGAAAACGGTTTGCCCGGATTCATCGATAATGACTATTTTGGCTGTTGTAGAGCCTACATCGAGTCCTGTTTTGTACTGTTTTTCCCCTTGCATGTGAATGATAAATTAAGTTTAACTATGTAGTTTGTCTTATATGTCTGACTATATTGTCAGACACAAATGTATAAATAAATTTTGAAAGAGATAATTTATTAAACTTTTTTATGTTTTCCGGATTCGAGTCTTTTCTTTATCTCGGAGTTTTTGTTCTGATATTCCTTGTTTAACACTCTTTTGTTATAATAACTTTTGCATTAACACATCTATTCCCTTATTTCCTATATATTTGCGCAATCTGCGAATTTGATATTAAAAAAAGAAGATTATGGTTTACGTATTATTTATAGTCATTGCATTAGTTAGCTTTGCGGTACAACGTACATTGCAAAGTAAATTCGAACGTTATTCTAAAATTCCCATTCCTTATGGCCTTACAGGACGGGATATTGCCATGCGTATGTTGCAGGAGAATGGAATAAACGATGTTTCTGTAACGCAGGTCGATGGGCATTTGACCGATCATTATAATCCGGCCACACATACGGTAAACCTCAGCCGTGATGTTTACTATGGCAACAGTGTCGCAGCGGCTGCCGTGGCTGCGCATGAATGTGGACATGCTGTACAACATGCCCGTTCTTATTCTTTCCTGAATTTGCGCTCGGCTCTTGTGCCGTTCGTGAGCTTCGCTTCGAATTGGGTACAGTGGATTTTATTGATAGGGATTCTCACGATACAGGCTTATCCGGCTATTATGCTATTGGGTATAATTTTATTTGCTGCGACGACTTTGTTTAGTTTTATTACTCTGCCGGTGGAGATTAATGCCAGTCAAAGGGCGTTGGCTTGGTTGAACGGAGCCGGGGTGACCGATGCAAGTACTCACGACAAGGCCAAAGACGCATTGAAATGGGCTGCATATACTTATGTAGTGGCAGCGTTGGGGTCGTTAGCAACGTTGGTGTACTACATTATTATTTTTGCAGGAGGGCGACGGGACAGTTAAGGGAGCATTGCTTCTATAATATTAAAAAATAAGGGCTGTTATTCATGTGAATAACAGCCTTTTTTTATACAAATGAGAGATAAAAATATAAGCTTATTTTGCATATATGAATGAATTATATATTTTTGTTCCGTTTTTTGAGAGTTATTTAATACTTGGGTAAGAAACGGTTTTAAAACTTCGAGTGAAGCTTTTTGAAAAGGGGGATCGGCTTCCGGTTGGTTAATAAGTATGAAGAAGGTTTTTAATAAATGCTTTATTATTTTGGGAGTGATCCTGAATATTCAAATGGTCAATGCACAACGTGTCGCTCTTAAAAGTAATCTCATCGATTGGGCTACATTATCGCCTAATTTGGCGGTAGAAATGAGGTTGAATCAAAGATTGACCCTCGATATAAGTGCTGCGGCTAATCCGTTTTCGTTTACGATTGCCGATATGAAAGCCACGCATTTCCGTTTTCAGCCGGAGTTGCGGTACTGGTTTAATAGGCCTATGGCTCGGCATTTCATGGGAATAAGCCTGTTGGGTGGGCTTTATAATGTGAAATTTAAAGAACATCTTTATGAGGGCGATATTTGGGCCGCCGGTCTCACTTATGGCTATGCTTTTGTCCTTAGTCGTCATTGGAATATGGAAGCTACGTTGGGTATCGGTATGGCGAAGTTACGGGCTTTCGATTATCGGGAAGGAGAGGAAAAACCGGCAACACCCAATCTTTCCAAATGGTCGCCTGTCCCTATTCGGCTGGGACTATCTTTCTCTTATATATTTAAGTGATTTTAATTGATAGATTGTTATGTTGAATCTCAATAAATTTTGTTCCTTGTTCATAGGGCTTATTTTGAGTGTCGTTTGCGCTTTGCCTTTGTCTGCGCGTGATATAAATGTACGGGGAACGGTGACCAATATCGAGGGGGAACCGCTATTTCGGGTGAGTATCTATAATGCCGGAACCAATAAACTTATCGGCTCGACGAATGAAGATGGAAAATATTTGGTGAAAATCGATTCGGAAGGAGAGTTATTGTTTACATCGTTGGGATATGAAGAATGTAAAGCTGCCGTCCGTGGGGAATTGACGGTCGATGTCGTGCTTCGTCATTCGGCAGTGGCTCTCGAAGAAGTAGTTGTTTCTGCCAAGAGAATTACCGACAATGTGGTTCCCGAACCCACCGATATTGAAGTGAAAGGAAATTATTTTCATATCCGCACTCGTGTGAAAATTCCCAAAGAGCTTTTTTCTACGAATGCCCGTATGATTATACAACCGGGTGTTTACAATGTCACTCGGGAACAGATGATTTTTCTCGAACCTTTGGTTTTCGATGGGAAAGAGTATGCCATTACTCAGGAACGTATGTACGATTATGATTCGGGTCAAGACCCTTTGTCGCGATATGTTCAAGTGAAAAGTTCTTCTTCCCGCAAGGACGATCTGGTCGGGTATAGTGACTCGACCTATGTAGAAAATGTAAATGACGATTTCCGTTGCGATATGATGGTCTCGATGGAAAATTACAATCGGGTGCTCTATCGCGATACGTTTGTTATTGCCCGGGGTGTTGTGAACCCGTTGCGTTTCCTCGAATACGAGATTCCCGGTAGTGCGGTAAAGAACGAAAATTTTTTCCCGCAGCCAGAGATGCAACTGCGGGATACGAAGGGCGATGTGAATCTTACATTCAGAGTGAACAAGAGCGATTTGAATCTCACCGATGGGGATAACCGAGAGGAATTGAATCGGCTTATTTCCCGATTGCATCAGGTAGAGAACGATCCGAATGCTCGGTTAAAAAGTTTTTCTGTTGCAGGAACGGCATCGCCGGAGGGGAACTATGAGAGAAACAAACAGTTGGCGCAGAAACGTATGGCATCGGCAATGTCGCTCATCGTTAAAGAGTTGAACGAGTCTACCCGGAGGCAAATAGATATGCATACGACAGCATCGGTCGAGACTTGGGACCGGGTGGTCGATTTGCTTCGGGCGGATAACAAAATCCGAGAGGCCGATGCTATACAGGAAATAATCGATAAATATCCCGATAATCCGAACCGGCAGTCGAGAAATGTCGTATCGTTGCCTTTTTATCGCCCTTTGATAACTTCCCGGTATTTGCCTCGGTTGCGTCGAGTAAGTTATGAGCTGTTATTTTCGCAATACCGTTATCTCACAGACGAAGAAATCGAAGCGCTCTATCGTAGCGATAGTGCATCTTTGTCTCGTAATGAATTTTGGCGGCTGTACAATCTCGCCGATTCGATTGCCGAGCGTGAGGCGATATGCCGCCGGGCATTGGAGGTCTATCCCAAATTTTTGGTTGCGGCTACCGATTTGGCAGCTATTCTTATTGATAAGGGAGAGCCGGATTCAGAGCTGCTTTTACCTTATCTCGAAATGCCGGAATTGCCCGATGAAACAAGATTGAACCAAGTGGTCGCTTGGTTGTCTGCCGGGCGTTATGCCCAAGCCGACTCTTTGGCATTCGATTTACCGGATACAGGTATTTATCATAAAGCGAAAGTCTATGCCGCCGCGCTGAATGGCCGTTACAACGAGGTGATGCAGGAAATATCGGCGGAATCGCCTTTTAACGAAGTGCTTATGCTTTTGGCTATCAAGTCGAACGAACAAGCATGGGAAAAAGCGAAGCTGCTCGGAAATTCGGCCAAAGAGGAGTATATCAAGGCCGTGGCGGCTAATCGTGTCGACGAGGTGGTTCTCGCTTTGTCCTATTTGGAGAGTGCGTTCAAGAAAGATCCGTCGTTACGAGATGTCGCCAGTGTCGATGGCGATGTATTGGATTTGTTACAACAGGAAGATTAAAGTATGAAAATGAGATATATTATGCGCGGTTTTACTTCGGTGGTTCGACTGCCGCTATTTTTAATCGTCGTTTTTACGATTAGTGCGGCTGCGCAGGAACAACCGGAGAATAATCAGTTTAATGGGTTGGATTATACCTTGCAAAAGCCCGCCAAAAATGAAAGGTATGCTAAAAAGAAATTTGGCGACCATCTTTTTATTTCAGGGGAGGCAGGCCTGATTCTCGATCGTTCGGCCGGTTCTTTGTTCGCTACTCCCGGTTTGGGGCTTCGTGCAGGATTGACGGTAGGCGATTGGTTTTCTCCGGTGCACGGTATGCGTGTGGGGTTAAATGCGGGGTTACATAACGGGCTCGCAGGGGTGAATCCCTATTTTGTCGGTTTGTCTGCCGATTATTTGATGAATATTACTTCTTTGCTGCATAAAGATAATCCCGTTCGAATGTTCGAGTTAATCGGTGTCGCCGGTGGTGAATATCAGTTACTATATCGTACCGGCAATTGGTCGCATGCCGGCGGATTTCGATTGGGTATGCAGACAAGGTTTAATTTTTCTCCGTTGACCTTTTTCTATCTTGAACCCCGTATTGGAATTTATTCCGACGGAATAGACGGGATAAAGACTTGGATGCGTTACGACTGGGAGGCTTCGTTGATGGCCGGCTTAGGTTATCGTTTACTATCGGATCCGGTGCGTCGTAAAGCTCCTTTTTTCGGAGCCGATCAAGGTTTTTTCGTTTCTGCGGGAGGCGGTATGGCGACTACATTGACGAGTGGTTCTGGGCTCCTTCTTGATCCCGGGGCTACGGCTATGCTGTCGATTGGAAATCAATTTACTTCTGTTTCTTCTTTGAGATTATCTGGATTGATGCGTTATTTGAAGACCGACGAATTGTATAATAAGTCTTCTTTCGGCTTGCAACTCGATTATCTGTTTAATCTCCATGCTTTGTTCGGTGGATATGATCCGAGCCGGTTGTTCGAGATGTCGGGGGTATTGGGTGCGGGTTTTCATTCGGTAGCCGTAGACGATAAATTGCATACTCGGTGGAGCGCGGGGACAGGTTTGCACGGAGAGTTTCGCCTATCGGATCATTGGGCTGTATTTGTGGAACCTCGTGTCGATGTGTTTTCGAACGAATCTTGGAAAGACGGGTTGAGTGCTGTCGATCCGCTACCGGCTGTTTTGGCCGGATTTACATATCGTCCTGTATCGCCGTCGTTCAATCGGTCGGCGAGGGAAGAGGATGCTTTTGATTTTCCTCGTCGTATAGGAGATCTTTATTTAACGATGGGAGCCGGATTTGCAGGGGCGATGAAATCTTCGCTTTCCAATCCTTTGCCCAATAAGGGTTTCCGTATTTTCGGCGGTATAGGTACGTGGTGGAATCCTGTTTCGGGAGCTCGCTTATTGTTAAATTATTCGTCTCTCGATGCCGAGTTCTCTCCATACAGGACATTGGCTGTCGGTGGCCAACTCGATTACTTGTTGAATTTTTCCACGCTTTTTTATGGGTATGATAGCAATCGGTTTTTTAATTTGAATGGGGTTGCCGGGTTTAATTACGACTATGTCTCTTCCGAGGGTTATTTCCAACATGGATTCGGAGCGGGTATAGGCTTGCAGGGGACATTCCGTCTCAACGATATGTTCGATTTATTTGTCGAGCCTCGATTGAATGTGAGTCAAAATAACCGTTGGGAACGAAACTTGTTCTCTTCGGTCGATGTCGTGCCGACTGTTACGGCGGGGCTTTCCTACAATCTTTATGCTTACGGAATGAAACACGGATCATTTGAGAAAACCGTAGAATTTCGTAACGAGAATTTTGTCGACCACATGTTTTACGGTTTAAATATAGGAGCAGCAGGTATTCTGCATAAGGGGTTGCGCACTAATCCTTTGGATCGAATCGGGCCGATGGCTTCTCTTTATTTGGGCAAATGGTTTACGGCCGCGTCGGGCGTGCGTTTGACGGCAGGCGGAGGCGCGTATGGCGATTCCCAACCCGGTTATCGCAAGTTCGGTCTTGTACAACTCGATTATTTGTGGAATATCAATTCGACGTTGTATGGGTATAATCCTTCTCGGATATTCCATGCGACATTGGGTGTTGGAGCCGTACTATCTTATGCGACCAGCTATAATTCGGGATTTTATCCCGGTATGGGTTTGAGTTTGCAAGGATTGTGGAATGTAGGTTCGGGTATCGGATTGTTTGTCGAACCCCAAGTGAGGGCTTTCGGGAAAAAATATTCTCGTGAGAGCTTCGCCGGTTTGCCTGTCGACATGTTGACTTCTCTAAATGTCGGTCTGCAATATCAGCTCGATCGATATGACTATAAGGCCAATCATGCCGCTTATGACTTGTCCGATAAATATTTCTTGTCATTGGCCTATACGGGACGGGTATTGAGACGGTCTGGCGATGATTTTGCGGGAGGTCATGGATTGGCTGTTTCTGTCGGCAAGTGGTACACTCCTTTGTCGGCTTGGCGGTTGGGCTTGGATTATGGATATTACGGTGCGGCGCCACGTTATATGTCGCTGGCTTTGTCGGCCGACTATATGTTTAATCTGTCGGCTTTTACGGTCAGATATAATTCCGACAGGTTGTTTGACCTCATTGCGTTAGGCGGAGTGTATGCCGGAGTCGGAAATAGCCAAAAGAAAAATGAATTTGTTTATGGCGTCAGAGCGGGAGTACAAGGACGGTTCAATGTATCTTCGGGCATCGATTTGTTTATCGAGCCTCAGTTTCTTGCATCTCGTGTTTCTCGTAATGACAATGGCTTGGGCTTCGACCCGGAGGCTCGTTTGATGGTTGGCCTCAATTATAAATTGGGCGGGAATACAGTTGCGGGAGGAAAACGAACTTTCGATAAGAGAAACTATTTTTCCGTTTCGGTAGGTCCGTCGTTGTTCAGTGAAACGATTTTGGTGGACCGTTATCGGAAAGTTTCGGTAGGGGCAGACCTTTCTTTCGGTAGATGGTTTACATCGGCATCGGGTATGGAAATAGGCTTGGGATATGATTTTATTGCACCCCATACGTCGAAAACTCTTTGCTTGGGGACGGCTCATGTCGATTATCTGTTGAATCTTACATCGCTTCTTGAACCCGATCCTGATCGTCGTTTCCATCTGATAGCCTCGTTGGGAACCGGTATAGGGTGGAGTAATTATAACAGTGATGGCGGTATCGGTTGGGTGGCCGAGGGAGGTTTGCAATTCCGGTGGAATGTTTCTCGTTCGTTCGATCTTTTTGCGGAGCCCTCGATGACGTTGTGGGACGATAAGTTATATGACTACATACCCAATACACATCATTTCATCGGAGTCGGCCGCATTTCATTAGGAACAGCTTATCGTTTTTAGTCATCGACTTGAAAAGTTGAAAATATTTTCTTAATATTAAGAAGCTGTTTTAAATTTATTCCGAGACAGATTGAGGCCTATGTTGAAGCAGATTGGAGTCCGAGATATGCAGTCAATAGCGGGCTATTGACAAAAATCAAGGGATTCAAGATGCGAGACAGGGGCTCAATATGGCCGGAACATACCTGCTTGCAATGATAATATTATTTCTCAATAAATTTAAAACAGCTTCTAAGAATTTAGAACTGAAAATGTGGTGAAAAGAAAAATGTTATACCTTTGCATGAAAAGCGAAGATAGGCTGTATTTCGGGAGAATCCGATAAATTTGTTTCTGTCTTTGGTTTACGCTATTTTTGTAGTTCATTTATATCGGGGTTTTCCCCGTAGAAATTTTATAGAATAAGATTATCAAATATGATGGCAAAACCTTGTATCCCGAAGGGTACGCGAGATTTCTCTGTGGAAGAGATGGCGAAGCGTAATTATATATTCAATACGATAAAGCATGTTTTCGGCCTTTATGGATTCCGTCAAATCGAGACTCCGGCGATGGAGACTTTACAGACCTTGATGGGAAAGTATGGAGAAGAGGGGGATAAACTTTTGTTTAAAGTCCTTAATTCGGGAGACTTTCTTTCCGATGTTACCGAGACCGATTTAGAGGAGCGTAATCTCAACCGCTTGTCTTGCCGGTTATGTGAGAAAGGGTTACGATATGATTTGACGGTTCCTTTCGCCCGTTTCGTCGTGATGCACCGTAATGAACTGACGTTTCCATTCAAACGTTATCAGATACAGCCCGTGTGGCGAGCCGACCGTCCGCAAAAGGGACGCTATCGTGAATTTTACCAATGCGATGCCGATGTCGTAGGTTCCGATTCATTATTGAACGAGGTGGAACTCATTCAAATGATAGACGAGGTTTTCGCCCGTTTCGGAATACGGGTCGCTATTAAATTGAACAATCGGAAGATATTGAGCGGGATAGCCGAGTGGATAGGTGCTCCCGATAAGATAGTCGATATTACGGTCGCTATCGATAAGCTCGATAAGATAGGATTGGATAAGGTGAATGACGAATTACGGGAAAAGGGTTTGTCCGAAGATGCCATCGCCCGATTGCAACCGGTGATTCTGTTGCAGGGGAGCAACGAAGAAAAGTTACAAGTGTTGCGTAGGGAATTATCCGCCTCGGAGGTGGGATTAAAAGGTATAGACGAGTTGGAATATATTTTACGAAAACTATCCGCTTCGTCTCTGCGAGCATCGTTTGAAATCGATTTGACTTTGGCTCGCGGACTGAATTATTATACGGGAGCTATTCTCGAAGTAAAGGCTCTCGATGTGCAAATTGGAAGCATTACAGGGGGAGGCCGTTATGATAATTTGACGGGAGTGTTCGGCTTGACGGGAGTTTCCGGTGTCGGTATTTCTTTCGGGGCCGATCGTATTTTCGATGTACTCAATCAGCTCGATTTATACCCGAAGGAGTCGATGGAATCGACACAAGTCCTGTTCGTTAATTTCGGAGAGCGGGAATGCGAGGTTTGTCTGTCTCATTTAGCCCGGTTAAGAGCTGCCGGTATACGGGCCGAAATTTATCCCGAAGCCGCTAAGATGAAGAAGCAGATGGGATATGCTGATTCCACAGGCGTGGAGTATGTCGCTTTGGTCGGTGAAAATGAAATTGCAGCAGAAAAAATCACTTTGAAAAATATGACTACGGGCGAACAGTCCCTGTTTACCATCGATGAGGTGATAGCTCTGTTCGCATAGCGGTTTCTTTATAAAATAGGTATCAATAGAATAATAGAATAGATGAAATCTGAGGTAGAATATTCCGGGCTTAGCGAATCGGAAGTATTGGCCAGTCGGGAACGGTATGGAGAAAATATATTGACTCCTCCGGCTCGTACGCCTATGTGGAAATTGTTTTTGGAAAAGTTTTCCGATCCGATTATTCGTATTCTTTTAGTCGCATTACTGCTTTCTGTCGCTGTTGCGGTTTATCATATCGCTACGGGCGAGGCCGGCATGTCGGCGTTGTTCGAACCGGCAGGTATCGCTTTGGCTATATTGTTGGCGACGGTTGTCGGCTTTCTTTTCGAAATGAGTGCGGCTAAGAAATTCGATATTCTCAATCAGGTAAACGACGATCTTCCTGTCAAGGTCATACGAGGCGGACATATGTTGGAGATACCCAAACGGGAGATTGTCGTGGGCGACATCGTTATGTTGAATGCCGGAGATGAAATACCTGCCGATGGAATTTTATTGAGTGCTGTATCGGTGCAGGTGAATGAATCTTCTTTAACCGGAGAGCCGATGGCGACTAAAACGACGATAGAAGCCGATTTCGATAAAGAAGCCACATACCCTTCCAATGCCGTGATGAACGGCTCTACGATGTTGGGTGGATACGGTGTCATGCAAGTGACGCAAGTGGGCGATGCGACCGAATATGGTAAGGTATATACCGGTTCTCAGATAGAAAATAATACGCAAACGCCCCTCGATAAGCAGCTAAATACGTTGGCTTCGTTTATTACAAAAGCGAGCTACATTATCGCTGCCGTTATTTTTATAGCTCGAACGGTTATTTACCTGACAGAGCACCCCGTTATCGATTGGTTATTGTTCGGAAGCTATCTGTTATCGACGGCGATGATAGCTGTTACGGTTATCGTCGTGGCTGTCCCCGAAGGATTGCCGATGAGTGTCACGCTCAGTTTGGCGATGAGTATGAAGCGTATGCTGGCGAATAATAATCTGGTTCGTAAAATGCATGCTTGCGAAACGATGGGTGCGGCTTCGGTGATTTGTACCGATAAGACCGGAACTCTCACGCAAAACCAGATGAGAGTGCATGAGGCGGCTTTCGATTATATTCCTGAGTCGGGAGTGGAGGACATTATTTTTGAGAGTATAGCGGCAAACTCGACCGCTCATTTAGATAAGGCTGCCGGCAGTGTGAAAGTGTTGGGCAATCCTACCGAGGGAGCTTTGCTGCTTTGGTTGGCCGACCGGGGAGTCGATTATGCAGCGTTGCGTCGTCATGCAGAGGTAATCGAACAGTTGACATTTTCTACCGAGCGTAAGTATATGGCTACGGTGGTTCAGTCTCCGTTGTTGAATCACCGGGTGCTTTATGTGAAAGGTGCTCCCGAATATGTGATGAATTTCTGTTCAGATCGGGTTACTTCGTCAGGAAATGTTCCTATGACCGATAGCCGTCCGATGCTGGAAGAAAAGCTGTTGCAATACCAAAATCAAGCCATGCGTACTTTGGGGTTTGCCTATGCTTTGGTCGAGCCCGATGAGGTGTGTTTCATCGCCGGACACTTGGCTCCCCATATCAAATTGACTTTCTTAGGTATCACAGCCATTGCCGACCCGGTTCGTAAGGAAGTGCCTGCGGCAGTTTCCGACTGTTTGAATGCGGGGATAAAAGTGAAAATCGTAACAGGCGATACCCCGGCCACAGCTCGTGAAATAGCTCGCCAGATTTCGTTGTGGACACCCGAAGACGGAGATCGTAATATAATTACAGGCCCCGAATTTGCGGCTCTCGACGATAAAACTTTGTTGGAACGTATCCCCGATTTGAAAGTTATCGCTCGGGCTCGTCCAATGGATAAGGAGCGACTTGTACGTTTGTTGCAATCGCAAGATGAGGTCGTTGCCGTTACCGGAGACGGAACGAACGATGCCCCGGCACTCAATGCTGCGCAGGTGGGGCTTTCGATGGGCGACGGGACATCTGTCGCCAAAGAAGCGAGCGACATTACGATTATCGACAATTCATTCGGTAGTATTACCAAAGCGGTGCTTTGGGGACGCTCGCTGTATCGTAACATACAGAAGTTCATTCTTTTCCAGATGACTATCAATGTGGCCGCATGTTTGATTGTCCTTATCGGTGCTTTTTTAGGAACAGAGTCGCCGTTGACAGTCACTCAGATGCTTTGGGTAAATCTCATTATGGATACCTTCGCTGCTTTGGCATTGGCTTCCTTGCCGCCCGACGAGCGGGTTATGCGGGACAAGCCGCGTCATTTGAACGATAATATCGTTACCCGGCCTATGGCAGGAGGTATCATCGGGACTGGAATTGCTTTTGTGTTGCTCTTGTTCGGGCTGTTGCAATATTTCAAACATGTCGATATTACATCGCTCGCTCAGTTCGATCTGTCGCTTTTCTTTACCCATTTCTTTAACTTTGCGCCAGTTCCCGGAGGGCTTACCCGATATGAACTTACCCTTTTCTTTTCCATATTCGTGTTTTTACAATTTTGGAATATGTTCAATGCGAAGGCTTTTGGAAATGTACAATCCGCTTTTGATCGTTTGGCTTCATGCAAAGGATTTCTGTGGGTCACCCTCATTATTCTAGCCGGGCAGATTTTGATAGTCAGCTTGGGTGGAGCATTGTTCAGTGTGACTCCTTTACAACCGATGGACTGGGTGTATATTTTTGTGGCAACCTCGGCCGTTTTATGGATTGGAGAGATATATCGGTTGATACGGCGATGGATTGCATGAATTGGTGAGTAAAAAAAGTAAGCCAATTTTTTGTGTAGTATAAAATAATCCCTTATCTTTGCACCGCATTTGACACTCGGTCGGTGCGATACATAAACATGTTGGCGAGATAGCTCAGTTGGTTAGAGCGCATGATTCATAATCATGAGGTCCCGGGATCATGCCCCGGTCTCGCTACAAAAAGAGTGATGAATTTCATCACTCTTTTATTTTCATCAAAATGTATTACGTCTATATTCTTTATTCTGTTTCAGTCGATAATTAGTGGAGATTGTCCTTGTATATTCTACTCCCTCTCCTCAGAAACTATCGTTCTTCGGTGTCTCCCTTATATTTTTGCGCTACAAAAACACAGTGGAGGAGTATGAATTCAACTCTCCCTCTGCTCATCGCAGGTGAGATAGGAGGAGTGTAGGGCGAGGGGGTTAAATATCTGATATAAACGGACTGATTAAGGTGGTGCTTTTCAACCCCTCCGTCACTACGTGCCACCTTCTCTATATGGCTAACGCAACACCCCGTAATGCTACGGGACACGGCAAGGGAGAAGAACAAACATGATATATAGGAACGTATTAAGAAAGTATTAACCTCCTCCTCTGTGTTTTGCATAGCAAAATATAGGGGAGGTGGCACGTAGTGACGGAGGGGTTGAATATCTCCAAAAATCTATTCGGCTGCTTTTTTACCGTTTGCCGAGGAGTTCGTAACGTGGTTGCCAACAAGAGATTCTTTATTAAAATACAGGTCTATCCCCACGAATTTTTTACGGAATCTTTATCCTCGCACCTATGTAGGCTATATTCATGATATGGCTACACGTCTATTCTGTTTTAATCGGGGATATATTCAACACTTCTTTTACATGATAGACTCCGGTATATTCAGCGGCAAATCCCTCGTTCGATTTCCCGGTATCGATAACTTTTAGTTCGGCATATACCGGAGTATATGGCTCGGAATTGTTGCCGATAGTTTTTTCATATTCCTCTTTCAGTGTTCCCGAATCATCGATGATCCAATATGAGGTGGTGTCGCCTTCTGCGATAAAAGAGCGTACTTCATGTCCGATGACTAATTTCCCTTTTACTGTAAACGTAGTAGATATAGCTGGTTGTATCGGAGTCGCTGGAATGATACTTTTGGGACGTGTATATGTTTTAACCAAATCACCTTTTTTCAAAATCAGACTGTCTTCCGATAGTTTGAAAATTTTTAAAGTATCAGAGAATGAGATTGTTTGGTGATTGCCGATGCTTTCTCCCGATAGAATGAGCCGGTTGTCCTCTTGCGCCCAAGATTTATATTGAAGGGTGGCCATATTGATGGACGTTGCTTCTCCGTTTTCTTTCAGACTGAATCCTTGTATCGTATTTGTAGTACCCGGTACTGGTTCAATCCAATCTCCGGTTAAAGTAGTTTTGTCGTGACAGGCTGCACATAAAACAGCAATTGCAATGAAAGGAATAAAATTTTTCTTTTTCATGCTAAATCCGTAGTTTAAATGAATATTTAGTAAAGGTAGCAAAAATGTATGATGGATATTGTAAATACTATCGAGGAAAGGGAGACTTTTGAAGGGAAATAGCGTATTTAAAAAATTTTAATATATAAAGACGCAGTATTATATTCTTTTCTCCAATTATTTATTGAAGTCGCATATAGTAGATTTAAAAAATAGAGATATGAATGCAAAAAAGATGTACTTGTCGGTATTCTTGGGAGTTTTATTATTGTCTTCTTGTAAAACGGCGAGAGATATGGTATCGGAAAATGATATTTGTGGTGAATGGAACGTGGTAGAAATTCAGGGTGAACCGGTTCGGGCTCAATCGAACCCCTTTATCGGATTCGATACGAAGAAAGGGAGAGTATATGGATATAGCGGTTGTAACCGTATAATGGGGAGTCTGGATCTTTCCAGAGACAATAAAATAGAATTGGGTCATATGGCATCCACTCTCATGGCTTGTCCCGATATGGAATTGGAAGGAAAACTTATCGAAGTGTTGTCTACGGTAAAGAACGTTAAACGCGCGGGTAAAAATAAAATTGCCCTGTATGCTTCGGATAAAGAACCTGTCATGTTATTGAGTAAGAGGTTTTCGGTAGTTCCTTTATCTGAATTGGAAGGAGAATGGGATATTGTTAAAGTGTATGGAGATACTTTATCTACCGATTTGGAAGTGCGACCGGGTGTCAAGTTTGATATTGCTGACGGTCGAATAAGTGGAAACTCGGGTTGTAATCGTATAACAGGGGAATTACGGAGTGATGAGACCGTAGAAAATTCTATCTCTTTCCACGGTGTGGCTGCAACTCGTATGATGTGTCCCGATATGGAGACAGAGAAAAACATACTTTCAGCTTTGAATAATGTGAGGACTTATGGCATACTCGAAAATGGGAATTTGGTATTTTTTACTGCTGGCGGTGCAGCGGTATTGGAATTGAGGCGGAATAAATAACTTTAACTATGATGTGAGAGGAGGCTGTTCTATATTATTCAAGAACAGCCTCCTTGTTTTACTACCATTTTGTTTCTTGCTGGGTGATTTCACCGTCCTCCATAGTACATTGTTCGAGACTACCTTCTTTTGCCTGAATGCAGATGTAGAGCATTTTTTCGGTTGATGTGCATCGTATGGAACGATTGCAGGCTGTGGCTACACGGACAATCGATCCCTCGGCAATGGGGAAAGCCGTATCGTTTACTTGAAAGTCGCCGGCGCCACTGAGAATAATATAAATTTCTTCGTTTTGTTTATGGCTGTGAAAGAAAGGTGCGGCTTGGCCGGGCTCTATTGTCCCGAATGAAATTTCGCAACCGGTTGTACCGACAGTGTCTTTGAGGAATTGTTTACCATTGAACTCGGCGAGTTTTCCGACAGATGTGTGGGTAAACTTTTCTCCTGAATTGATTTTTGTGATTTTGTCCATCGTTTTTTTCGTTTTAAGTTTACTTCGATTATCGTTAATAACTTTTGTTTTTTCAATACAAAGATGAATTTTTGCAAAACAATTTGCAAGAAGAAACATCGATATTAGTAACTTACATAAATGTAACCATTGCAGGAAATCAGTCATGTAGAAGTTGTTAAATAAGCTGAATTTTTATGCGAGCTCCGTAGAAAGCGTTACATGTAGGTCGAACGATAGGTAGTTTTTTCTCTGTGGGTCTATCGGGTTGAGATACAATATTGCATATCGTACTGAAATATATTTGCAAAATTCGGTATACGATAATGTAATACATGTTATATATCGATTCATATTGCTGTCATGTTTTCGTATTCTTTTGCTTTTACTTTTGCAGCGGAAAGAAAAAGGTAAAAATATATGTATAAAAGCGGATTACTGGCGGTTGTTTTAGGTTTTGTTTTTTCGATTCATGCATTGGGGATAACGGCTTCGGCAGGAAGTTTGATTACCGGAGAAGTCAGAGATAAGAAAAGTGGAGAGGCGATTATAGGGGCCACCGTACAAATAGAGAATAGTTCGGTAGCGACAGCTACCGATTTGGACGGAAAGTTTAGTTTGAAAAATATTCCCATAGGAAAGCAGACGATTGTTTGCCGATATTTATCCTATAAGACGGTTCGGGTTCCGGTGAACGTGAAGCAGGGAGAGTCTATCGCGGGTCTTGAAATTGAGATGGAGGAAGACGGGGTCGCCTTGAATGAAGTCGTGGTTTCTACCTATCGCAGGAACGATACGGAGATGTCTTTGTTGGAAGGAATGAAAGCGCAAGTACAGGTAGCGAGTGGTATATCTTCGCAACAGATTGCCAAAACACTCGATCGTGATGCATCGGAAGTGGTGAAACGAGTACCGGGTATATCGGTAATAGACGATCGGTTTGTTGTGGTACGTGGATTGTCGCAACGGTATAATAATGTGTGGATCAATGGGAACAGTTCTCCGAGCTTAGAATCTGATAGCCGAGCTTTCTCATTCGATATGTTGCCTAGCTCTCAAATCGAGAATATGATTATCTATAAGTCTCCGGCTCCCGAAATTCCGGCCGATTTTGCCGGTGGATTTATTCGTATCTCTACCAAGAGTTTACCTTTGCGTAACTCCATTCAGATTGGTTATACGACAGGATTCAATACCAATACTCAATTTGTAAAAACGCGTCTGAATCCCGGCAGTACTACCGATTGGTTGGGGTTCGATTTGAACAAGAGACCTTTGCCGAATGGCATGCCTTCGCACATGGACGTTACCGGCAGCGATCCGGCGGAAGTTACGCGGCTTACACGCTCGTTTAATAACGATTGGCGGGTGAAAAGTTATTATCCGATTCCCGACCAACGTTTATCTCTGACGATTAATCGGAGGTTCGAAACCGAGGGCGGGACAGATATAGGTATGACTACCTATATCAATTATAGTAATACTTATAAAACGATACAGGATATCACGAATGCCCGTTTCGGTATTTATTCTTCGGATGCCGATAAGCCGGTGTATCTCAATGATTATGTCGATAACCAGTATTCCAACGATGTGCGATTGGGCGCAATGCACAATTGGGCTTTTGTATTTGACGGAAAAAATAAATTGGAATTCCGAAACCTGTTTAATATGTTGGGTAAAAACCGATTGACCGAACGCTCGGGAGAAAGAAATGTGAGCGGTTTGACCTATCGGGAAGAGACGGAGATGTTGTACCAATCGCGTCTGAGCTATTTGGGACAGCTGACCGGTAATCATTTTTTAGATGAGAAGAAGCTCCATTCTCTGGCGTGGAACATGGGATATAGTTATGCTTATAGAACCGAGCCCGACCGACGGATAGTCGTTAATCAGGCTGGAATGAGCGATGGAGTAGACGTGTCGCAGTTAAAAGTAGGCAATGAGAGCATCAAACGTTATTTCCAATCTTTGTCCGACCATGTCTTTTCGGGTAGTGTGGACTACAAGGGAACAGTTCCTATGGGCGAGATACTCTCTACTGTGAAAGGCGGATTGATATCCGAGTATCGTACCCGTAATTATACGCCTCGCGAATTTATCTATCGGTACGAGAATCTCTCTCTTGAAGAACGTGCATCTTATCTGTATCTGCCTTATGAAGAAATGATGAGTGAGGATTGGCTGAGTGTCGATAAAGTCTTTATAGACGAGATTACCGATAAGAAAAATGCTTATGAGGCATACAACATATATGGAGCGGGATATGGCGCGATGGAATTGCCGATGGGTAAATTCAATGTTTATGCCGGTTTGAGGCTTGAATACAATCGGTTGAGAATGAAATGGGATAAATCTCAGTCGGCATCGCAAGTGTTGATGACGAGCCGCAATTATACCGATCTCGATTTATTGCCTTCGGTCAATGCCACGTACAATTTCGATGAGCGCAATTTGCTTCGTCTGGCCTATGGACGTTCTTTGAATCGGGCGGAGTTTCGAGAGGTTTCGACGGCTGTATATTACGATTTCGATCTTTTTAATGAAATAGGCGGGAACGAGAATTTGAAGACGTGTAAGATAGACAACCTCGATTTCCGGTACGAGTTTTACCCGCAACGGGGAGAAGTCATCAGCTTAGGTATTTTCTACAAATACTTCAAGAACCCCATAGAATGGACCTTTATAGATATGGGAGGATCGCTGCGATATAATTATGAGAACGCACTTTCGGCACAGAGTTTCGGTGCGGAGGTTGAAATTCGCAAGTCTCTCGACTTCTTAGGAATGAGAGGATTAAGCCTTTTACTCAATGCTACTTTGATAAAGAGTAGAGTACGTTTCGACGAATCGGGTATTGTTAAAACCGAAGACAGGGAAATGCAAGGGCAATCGCCTTATATCGTCAATGCCGGACTTTATTATCAGAATGAAAGGTGGGGATTGATGTTGTCATTGCTTTACAATCGTTTGGGAAAGCGTATCATCGGCATCGGAAAGTCCAACAGTACTACGCACGATGTGAGCGTGAATATCCCCGATACCTATGAACTGCCGCGTAATAGTCTCGATTTCACGGTGTCTAAGAAGTTCGGTAAGCTCGTCGAGTTGAAAGCCGGAGTGAAAGATATCATCGGTGAAAAAGTGGTATATAAGCAGTATCCGCAATTTTATGATGCCGAAGGAAAGTTACAGAAACGCGAACAGACTACGAAGTCGTATAAACCGGGACGTTCGGTGAGCGTAGGTATCACATTCAGTTTTTAATCCTTTTCTATAATACTAATCAAACAGAAAAATCAAATGAAAAAACGATTCAAAACAATTGCTTTTGTATGCTTGGCGACAATGGCGGTAGTAAGTTGTGATGAGAACAATGACAATCCCATTCCGAGTGGAGAGACTTTCGATTTGGGAGACGGTTCGAATGCTTACGAGATTTCGTCCAATATGACTTTGACCTATCCGAACACCTATAATTTGAAAGGGTTCGTTTATGTTACCGAAGGGGCTACACTCACTATCGAGCCGGGTGTAGTTATCAAAGGAGAGAAAGAGTCTAAGGCTACGTTGGTTGTGGAGCGCGGAGGCAAACTCATTGCCGAGGGTACGAGCGAACGCCCCATTGTATTTACATCGGCACAGGCTCCGGGCAAACGTAAACCCGGTGACTGGGGCGGTATTATCCTTTTGGGTAAAGCCAAAAACAACATGGGAGAGCAGACTATCGAAGGCGGTGTCAGAAGTAAACATGGAGGTAACGACGATACCGATAACTCCGGTGTATTGAAATATGTGCGTTGCGAATTTGCCGGTATCGAATATTCGACTGATAATGAAATCAATGCCATTACGTTTGGTTCGGTGGGTAGCGGAACGACAGTCGATTATGTACAAGTTTCTTACTCGGGAGACGATTCTTACGAATGGTTCGGCGGTTCGGTAAATTGTAAACACTTGGTAGCGTTGGGAACTTGGGACGACGACTTCGATACGGATAACGGATTTTCTGGTAAATTGCAGTTTTTGGCTGCTTTGCGGAATCCGAAGATTGGGGATAAATCGGCATCCAACGGCTTCGAATCTGATAATTGTGCCGACGCTGCGACCGTTGAACCTTATACTTCCTGCGTGTTTGCAAACGTATCGATGTTCGGTCCGGTACTCGATCCGACGAATTACACTAATGAGGCTGGCGTAAATGGAAGTCTTACTGATGCTCGTTTTCAGGCTGCCATGCATTTACGCCGCAATACACAGTTGAGAATGTTTAATTCTGTATTTGCCGGATTCCCCATTGGATTAATCATTGAGAATGACAAAAATTCAAAGACCCAGACTCATGCCACCGAGGGGAAATTGGTCGTTTCGAATTGTGTGTTCGCCGGTATGGTTAAGAACTATCAAGATGCACAATATTGGGCGAATGGTACACAGTTCGATCCTTCGGATAACGGAGCTTTTGCAGATAGCTATTTCAATAGAGAAGGAGGCAAGAATATCGCTTATACGGCTATTGACGATTTGAAACTGCAAGGAGACCCTCAGAATTTGACATCGTTCTGCATGGTTCCTTCTCAGGACAGTCCGTTAGTAAGTCAGTCTGCCGATTGGAGCCATTCTCTGGTTTCTTCCGGTTTTGAACAAGTGGCCTATATAGGTGCGTTCGGACCCACAGAGACCGCTGCTAATAATTGGACGACCGGTTGGACAAATATGGATCCGCAGAATACGGTCTATTGATAAAAGATTATCGATCTAATACTATTATGAGGATATTCCCGTTTATAAGGAGTATCCTCTTTTATTAATCATATATATTTATTTTTATGAATCAGGCTCGGTTTCGTATAGTTTCACCCCCATTTTTTTGATTTGTGTTTTAATGTCCAGCGGCATATTGTTGTCGGTGACGATTGCACTCAATTTAGAAACGGGGGCGATAAAGGCAAAACTTTTTTTATTGACTTTTGATGAATCGAAAACGGCGATAGTTTCTTTTACCATTGTAATCATCGTTTGATTGATATTTGCTTCTTCTATGTTGGGAGTAGAAACTCCTCGTTCCAAATTAAAACTGTCCACACCCAGAAATAATTTGTCGCAATAAAATATTTTGAGCGTGTTCTCGGCTATGGGACCGACCGTAGAGAGACTTGAATCTCTTAAATGACCGCCCAGTAAAATGACATTGAACCGTTTGTATTTACTTAATTCTATGGCTATGTCTATGGCATTTGTAATGATGGTTAATTGTTTGAACGAGTGCAGGTTTTTAGCAATTTCCATCGTTGTACTGCCCGAATCGAGAATGATGGTTTCGTTTTCTTGTATCAGTGTAGCCGCCATGCGCCCGATACTTCGTTTTTCTCGATAATGAAATCTTTTTTTCTCGGTAGTCGCTTGTTCTTCTGCAATGTTTAATTTCGGTAAACGTATTGCTCCCCCTCTGACTCGTATCAATAAATTCCTGTTTTCAAGCTCTTCTAAATCTTTTCTGATAGTAACTTCCGATATATTAAACATTTGGCTAAGGGAAGATACCAATATTTTGGGACTGCTTTTTAGAAGTTGTAGGATTTGCGCTCGGCGCTCTTTGGCTGAATAGTATGTTTCCATTGTTGCGTAGTTTAATGATAAGGTTTTGGGATAAAAATATTTCGAATCGAAAGTGCTTGTACTTAATTTTAAACTTGTACCAAATTATTTTATTACTAAGGTAGATTGTTTTTTTAGAATACACCATAATTTAATAAATATTATATCGACAAATCTTTATTTTATAATGTATTTTAACAATCGAAACATTTCGAAGTATTTTTATTGTTATATAAATCGTTGATAATCTTTTGTTTATATGCTTTTATAAAGTGTTGTTTAGATATTTATTGGTATAATATTTCGATTCGAAATGTGTAGTTCTCTATATTTGTAATAGAGAAATAGGACAAAAGAGTGATAATAGAGTTTTCAATTTATTTTAACACAGTACTTTATGAATTCAAGCGATCATAAAACGGCTACATATTGTGAAATTATGCAGCAACCCGATGTTTGGTTGAAGGCATATGATTTGGTTTGCAGAAATGAGGCCGCGATACAAACTTTCATTTCGAACAACCATATAGGAAAGGATACCGAAATTATCTTGGCGGGTGCTGGAACGTCGGCCTTTATTGGAAATGCATTGGCCGGGATTTTTGTGGAAAAAGGCTATTCTCAATGTCGAGCCGTAGCGACGACCGATATTATTACTTATCCCGAAAGTTGTTTGCCTACCGGAAAACCTGTCGTCCTCATTTCTTTTGCCCGTTCGGGAAACAGTCCTGAGAGTTTGGCGTCCGTACATATTGCCGATAAATATTGTAAGAAAGTATTTCATATTATCATAACCTGTAATGAAACGGGCGATTTAGCGAGAGAGGGTTCTCGGGATAATGTGTTGCTGGTGTTACTTCCACCGGAAACAAACGACAAAGGATTGGCTATGACCAGCAGTTTTACGACTATGGCATTGGTCTCTATTTTGATTTTCAATATAGAGCAGTTGCCGGCGCAAAGAAGTAAAATAGAGGCGATAGTAACTTTTGCACGGGATATTTTGAAGAGCGGTGAAAAATCGCTTTTCGAGATTGCTGCGCGAAAATTCGGTAGGGCTGTATTTTTAGGCTCCGGCGCATTGAAGGGAATAGCGGAAGAGTGTCATTTGAAATTACAAGAACTGACCGATGGATTGGTCGTTTGCAAGTTCGATTCGTTTCTTGGATTCCGTCATGGCCCCAAAGCTGTGATCAATGAAGATACCGTGCTTGTATATCTTTGTTCAGATGATGAAAAAGTGTTTCATTACGAGCGTGATCTGATACGCCAAATTAACGAAAATAATAAAGTCGTAGCTCAAATAGCGGTCTCGCCTTCGGGGATAGTCATACCGGGGGTGAATCTCGATTGTGTCGTTGCAGCGACAAATCCCGGAGAATTGCAAAAAAATGAATATGCCTGTATCCCTTATGTTTTGGTGGGGCAATTGTTAGGCTATTTCAAATCGGAGAATTTGGGATTGAATCCCGATGAACCTTCGGTTTCGGGAAATATATCCCGTGTAGTGGAAGGTGTGAAAATCTATGACCTTTAAATCGAACGACATGAAAACGACACAACCGAAAACTGAATATATCCTGAGGAGGATTGCCGAACTAAAAGAAACGCAACATATATCCCGCACGTTGTTGGCCGTGTGCCCCAATTCGATGGCGGTCATTAAGGCGGCATTCCGTTCGGCTAAACGAAATAATGCGCCTATAAAATTTGCGGCGACACTTAATCAAGTCGATTGCGACGGAGGATATACCGGAATGACTCAGTCGGTTTTTACCGATGTATTGCGTATGGAGTCTCAGGCAGTCGATTACACGGGGCCTTATATCGTGGCCGTGGATCACGGAGGACCGTGGTTGAAAGATATACAGTCCATTGAGAAATGGGATACCGATAGAGCTATGGCTGCGGTTAAGAAATCGTTCGAAGCTGCGGTTGCTGCCGGTTACGATTTGATACATGTCGATCCGACTGTCGATATTCATGTTCCCAAAGGGGAAATCATAGATATACATCTGGTAGCTAAACGTACGGTGGAGCTGATCGAACATACCGAAACATTCCGACGGTCTAACGGTTTTCCCCCGGTTTCGTATGAAGTGGGGACGGAAGAAGTTCATGGAGGTTTGGCCGATGAGAGTGTGTTCGATACGTTTATCGTCGAGTTGAAAGCCGGATTGAAGGCTTGCGGTTTGGACGATGTATGGCCCTGCTTCATTGTCGGTAAAGTGGGAACCGATTTGCATACGGTTACTTTCGATAAGGAGGTAGCGCGTAAATTGACCGCTAAGGTGGCGAAGTTCGGGAGCTACATCAAGGGGCACTATACCGACGGGGTTTTGAATCCCGAAGATTATCCGTTGTGCGGAATGGGAGCTGCCAATGTAGGGCCTGAGTTTACAATCAGTGAATATGATGCGTTGATGGAACTCGAAGGAATAGAGAAGCGACTTCATGCGGAGGGAAGAGTCGCTGTTTGTTCCGATATGAAAAATGTGCTTTGGAAACTTGTCGATGAATCGAATCGTTGGCGCAAATGGTTGCTCGAATCGGAAAAAGGCCATCATTTCAATGAGCTTTCCGAGGAGAGGAAATTATGGTTGGTGCGGACAAGTTGCCGTTATATCTGGCAAAAACCGGAGGCGATAGTAGCTCGCAATCAACTTTATGAAAACTTGAATCGGAATGGTTATGAGTCCGAAGATATTGTTTTGATGCGCATCGAACACGATATGGATAAGTATTTCAATGCGTTCAATTTGGTAAACCTTAATGATTATCTGCTATGAAACCGTACGATATTTTGGCTATCGGGGAGTTGAATGTCGATTTGATTCTGAATAATATCGACGGAGAGCCCGAAGTGGGGAAAGAGAAATTTGCCGGGGATATGATTCTTACGTTGGGAAGCTCGACTGCTATTTTTGCCGCCAATGCCGCAGCGTTGGGCGCAAAAGTGGGCTTTGTGGGAATGATAGGGCAAGACACTCTCGGTAATCTGATAAGAGAGAGCCTCGAAGCCAAAGGAGTGGACACCTCCATGTTGATAGAAACCGATGAACTCTCTTCGGGGGCGACGATTGTACTGAATTATGGCGAAGACCGTGCTATGGTAACTTATCAGGGTGCGATGGCGGTCATGTCGTTTGCCGATATAGACAAATCGGTATTTGAGAAATGTCGTCATATCCATATATCTTCCATATTCCTACAACCGGCGTTAAAAGCCGATTTGGAAAAGATACTCGATTACGCTCGTGTACAAGGCGTGACGACTTCGCTCGATACGCAATGGGACCCGACAGAAATCTGGGATTTCGATTATACCCGCATTTTACCGTTGGTTTCGGTGTTTTTGCCGAATGAAAAAGAGCTCATGTTATTGACCTCTTCCGAAACGATCGATGAAGCTGTCGGGAAAATAAAACCTTATGTCAATACAGCGATTATAAAAATGGGGAGCAAAGGGTCTCTGTTGGTTCGTCGGGGAGAAGAAGCGGCATTTCTGCCTTCGTTCTTGAATACGGAAGTCGTGGATGCTATCGGCGCCGGCGATAGTTTCAATGCCGGGTGTATTTCGAGATTTGTCAAAGGCGAGACTTTGGAAGATTGTCAGCGATTCGGGAATCTCACAGGCGCCATCAACACGACTGCGGCAGGGGGAACGGGAGCTTTTGCCGATAAAAAGACCATCGAGGAGATAGCACGGAATAGGTTTAATCAGCACATCACATTATAACAAAATATGAAAGTTCAGGAAAAACTTAAACAGTTTCAGCTTGAAAGGAAAGCCATTCTGGCGACCAATTTTTACAACTACGAGACCTTGAAAGGCATACTCGAAGCCGCATCGCAAGTGCAGGCGCCTGTTATGTTACAATTGACGAAGAGCTCGATCGATTATATGGGATTGAAGCGGGCGGTTGTATTGGCGCGTCAGGGACTCGAAGACTACCGGCTTGACGGTTGCATACACTTGGATCACGGAGGTTCTGTCGAGTTGGTGCAATGTTGCCTCGATGCCGGATTCGAGTCGGTAATGATCGATGCCAGCGAAAAGAGTATGGAGGAGAATATCGAAACGACTTGTAAGGTCGTAGAGATGGCTCGACCGTACGGGGCTAATGTGGAGGCCGAATTGGGCTATGTGCCTAAGTTGGGACAAATGCAAGATTCGTCCGGTTTTACGACCGTGGAAGATGCCGTTCGGTTCGTCCGGGCTACACAGGTGGATGCTTTGGCTGTGGCTATTGGGTCGGCTCATGGATTTTATAAATCGACACCTCGTCTCGATATCGACCGTTTGGCCGAGATACATGCCGCAACCGATGTGGTTTTGGTTTTGCACGGGAGTTCGGGTATTCCTCACGATATGGTTCGGGAGGCTATTCGCAACGGTATAGCCAAAGTCAATTTGGCGACAGAGATAAAAGACACGTTTATGCGGGCATTGAAACAAACCTTGCAGAATAGCGATGAAATCGATTTGCGAAAAGTATTCCCTAAGGCGACCGATTCTGTGGTAGAACTATTGTGCGATAAATATAAAATGGTGGGAAGTGCCGCCGAATGACGATAAGAATTATTACGAACTTAATCTTGGTATATGAAACACTGTTATCTGTTTTTAGTCGCTTTGCTTTTTGTTTCGACCGGGTATGGACAGGAGAATATACTGTTGGAAGAGTATATGCCGAAATCTGTTTATAAAATACCCGAAACGAAGGTCGAGAAAGCGAAATATCCGGTTATCGATGCACACTCTCACGATTACCCTTCTTCACTCGAAGAGGTTGCTCAGTGGGTGAAAACTATGGATAGGAAAGGCATCGAGAAAACAGTTGTATTGACTGGATATACCGGGGCTTCTTTCGATTCCATCGTAGAAGTTTATGCTCCTTATAAAGACCGGTTCGATTTGTGGTGTGGCCTCGACCTGTCGGATTACGGAAGGTCTTCGTTTGTAAAAACAGCCGTCGAGGAATTGAAGCGTTGCCATAAAATGGGAGCTAAGGGTGTCGGAGAGGTAACCGATAAAGGATTGGGCGTATATGTCGCATTCCAGACGAATATGGCCGAAGGAATCCATTTGAATGACCCTTTGATGTCGCCGATTTATGAAACTTGTGCAGAGTTGGGGATGCCATTGAATATCCATGTAGCAGAGCCTTATTGGATGTATCTGCCCGATGATAAATATAACGATGGGCTAATGAATGGGAAGAAATGGAAAATCGATATGTCCATACCCGGCATGCAATCCCACGAACAGTTGATTGCACAATTTTCGGAGGCTGTTAAGAATCACCCGAACACGTTGTTTGTCGCCTGCCATTTCATCAATTGCAGTTATGATCTTTCTATCGTGGGGAGGTTACTCGACGAGTATTCCAATTTATATGTCGATATGTCGGCCCGTTTCGGAGAGACGGCAAGTATTCCTCGCTACATGAAGAAATTTTATACTCGTTACGCCGATCGCATTTTATATGGGACTGATAACGGTATGTCTGCCGAAATGTATGAAACGACATTTCGGATTCTCGAAACCGACGACGAACACTTTTATGTTCCCGATTATCACTATCACTGGTATTATTCGGGTTTTGACCTTCCCGATGAAGTCTTGCGAAAAATCTACCGGGAAAATTTCATTCGAATTATGAAATAATTTAAGAAAAGAAACCATGAAACACATCGATAAATACACGATTATTTCAATACTGTCCTCGTTTTTACTGTTTTCTTGCAGCGAAGGTCTCGAAATAAAAAGCGGTCCGATGATTCTGTCTGTGGATAAGGATATGCACATGACGGTCGGGTTAACCGGAAATGATGCTCCTTTGACCGAAAAAAGCCAGACTGAATATATAGAGCTGGAAGAGGGGACGGTATCTGATTTTAAATTGAAACACCGGGATATTCGGGTAGCCGGAGATACTACTGTCTATACGTTGATTGGAGAGGCTTCGATGCCTTTCGGCGGTACTATCAAAAAAATACAAACGATTAGTGTGGATAGTCGTTTCCCCGGTATGGCCGTTACCGAAGTAAAATATGTGAATGAATCGTCTCGCGATTTACATGTAGTGAAGTGGGTAAACCATGCGTTCCGGGTGATCGATAACGAAGATACTCCGGCGTTCTGGTCTTTTCAAGGTCAGTCTACCATAGAACGAGCCGATTGGATTCTCCCAGTCGATTCTACCTTTTATCAACGTAACTATATGGGAATGAACGATTCGGATTACGGTGGAGGTATTCCTGTAACTTGTTTGTGGCGTAGAGATCAAGGCATTGCCGTGGGACATGTAGAACTTTCTCCCCGGTTGGTCTCGCTTCCGGTGAAGAAATCGAAATACGATAACTATGCAGAGGTTGCGGTCGAAAGTGCGGAAGAATCGGTCGTGGCATTTACACAGGGCGATACGATTTCTACGGTGCGGACATTCGTATCGGTATATGAAGGAGATTGCTTTGCTCCGCTTCGACAGTTTTCAGAATATATGCAGGCTTCCGGTCTGGTAATGCCCGAATCGGAACCGGCCGCATTCGAGCCCATGTGGTGTGCGTGGGGATATGAACGAGAAGCTACTTTTGCCGAAATCTTAGGGACTTTGCCTAAGGTGAAAGAATTGGGCATCAAATGGGCGACTGTCGATGACGGTTACCAAATTGCCGAAGGAGACTGGGAGCTCGATACCAAACGTTTCCCCGGTGGCGATAGGGATATGGTCGATCTGGTGAAAAAGATGAAGGCCTATGGTTTGAAAGTTCAACTTTGGTGGGCTCCGCTGGCTGCCGATCCGGGTACGAAAGTGCTGAAAGAAAATCCCGATTTTATTACGCTTTCCAAGCAACAGACCCCGCATTATATTACTTGGTGGGACAGTTATTACCTTTCCCCTGTCGATTCGGGCGTGGTGTCGTATAGTCGAGATCTGGTGGATCGATTTATGAAAAAATACGACTTCGACGGATTGAAACTCGATGGTCAGCATTTGAATAGCGTACATCCCGATTATAATTGGAAGCATCACCCCGAATGTCCCCAATATTCTTATGAGCAGTTACCCGGATTCTTCAAGATGATATATGACGAATCTCGGTCAATCAATCCGCATGCGGTTATTCAAAACTGTCCCTGCGGCTGCTGTATGTCTTTTTATAATTTGCCTTATACCAACCAAACGGTAGCCTCCGACCCGACCAGTAGCTGGCAAGTACGTTTGAAAGGATATGTCTATAAAGCACTGGTTCCTCGAACGGCCTATTTCGGCGATCATGTCGAATTGAGCGATAATGGCGATGATTTTGCTTCGTCGTTCGGTATTGGAGCCGTATTGGGAACCAAATTTACTTGGCCCAAGAATAATCCTAAGGTAAAAGCCGATTATCGATTGACTCCTGAGAAGGAGGTTATCTGGAAGAAATGGTTCTCGCTATATAACGAGAAGATGCTTTCGACAGGAGAATATGTAAATGGCTTGTATGATATCGGCTATTCTCGTCCCGAAGCTCATGTCATTCGTAAGGACGGCACATTGTATTACGCTTTTTATGCTTCGTCGTTCGATGGTGATATCCTTGTGAAAGGTCTGGAAGAAGGTAAAAAGTATGAACTGTATGATTACTTCAATGAAGTTTCGTTGGGTGAGGTTGAGGGTCCTGAAGCTCGATTGCATTGCAAGTTTGAGAGAGCGCTTTTGTTCCAAGCGAACGAGGTGAAAAAGTGAAAGTCCAAATTTCTCTATATAATTTTTTTAACAAACTAAAAATCTCGATCTATGAATCTATTACAGAAAGTAGAACGGAATCATGGAAAACACAGTATGAAATTTCGGTTTTGTACGCGATTTTTCGTCTCCTTGATTCTTATGTGCGGATATTTGGGAGCAATGGCTCAGAATATACAAATATCCGGTGTTGTGAAAGATGTTGTTGGAGATCCGTTAATCGGTGTCAGTGTTCTTGTGAAAGGAGGAACAAAAGGAACCTCTACCGATTATAACGGCTTTTACACCATCTCGGCCCCAGCCGATGGAACGCTTGTTTTTTCATATGTGGGTATGGATACCCAAGAGGTGAAAATAGGCGGTTCGAAAAAATTAGATGTGACTATGACCGAAAATGGAAATTACATCGACGAAGTCGTCGTTATCGGTTATGGTACGGTAAAGAAACGTGATTTGACAGGATCTGTTTCTTCGGTGAAGAGCGATGATCTTAATCTTGCGGTAGCACCTTCTGTTGCTCATGCCTTGCAAGGAAAAGCTGCCGGTTTGGTGATTTCTCAGAATAGTGCCCAGCCGGGTGGTGGATTGGATATCCGTGTACGTGGAGAGGGTTCTATCAATGGTTCTAAAACTCCTTTATACGTAGTGGACGGTTTTCCTATAACAGAATTGGAACAACCATCGACGACGAATGAAAGAATGGTTGCTGGGACACAGAGCGTATTGAATTTTATCAATCCGGCCGATATCGAATCTATCGAAGTTCTGAAAGATGCTTCGGCTACGGCCATCTATGGTTCCCGTGCTGCTAACGGTGTAGTTTTAATTACGACCAAGCGAGGAAAAGAGGGCCGGACGGTTGTCTCTTATTCGGGGTCTTATTCTATTCAGCAATACACCGATAATTACGATGTCTATAATCTGAAAGAGTGGATGAACGCCATGAATACCGCAACTTGGGATTTGTGGATGTATGAGAATAACGTTTATCCCTATGGTAATCGTACTTTACAGGAGGCAATCGATTCTCCCAAAAACGGAGTGGCTTATAAACTGTCGTTTACCGATAAACAGATTGCAGCTGCCGGTGAAGGAACCGATTGGCTCGATTTGATTACCCGCAACGGTAGTGTGCAACAACACAATGTGAGTGTGCAAGGCGGTAGCAAAAATACCAATTTTATGATGTCATTGAATTACTATGATAATCGTGGTATTATTGAAAATTCGGGAATGAAACGTTATTCGGCAAAAATTAATGTGGACCAGGTTATCAATAAATATTTCAAAACCGGTGTCAACATTACAGCTTCTCGTATAGCCAACGATAATACGCAGCTCGGAGCCGAAGAATATGAAAAATCGGGTATGATTCGGGCTGCCGTACAGATGAATCCGAATATTCCGGCGCAAGATGAAGATGGCAATTATCCTGTCAATCCGCAGTTACCGACCCAGCCGAATCCGGCCTCATTGTTGTTGAATACGGATAAGGGATTGATGGATCGTATCTTGGCAAATGCGTATGTGACTTATGAACCGATCAAAGATTTGGTATTCAAGTTCAGTATGGGTATGGATAGGGCTCATCAAAGTCGTAAGACTTATATGCCTAAGGAGACTCTTTTTGGCGGTCTTTCCGACGGTATCGCTACGATTAGTGAAAACGATAGCGAGAAATATCTGATCGAGACGACCGGTAGCTATATGAAAGAGTTCAACCGTAATCACCGTATTAATGCGGTAGTGGGTTGGTCGGCCGAGTTTAATAAGGACTATTATGTAAGTGCTGGCAACAATGGATTTATCACCGATGCATTCTTATGGAACAGTCTTCAATCTGGGGAAGGTACGAAACAAGTGGCTTCCGGTGGTAGTGAGAATAAGATTTATTCGGCGTTCGCCCGTGTAGGATATACGTTCATGGATCGTTATTTGTTGACCGCTACTTTCCGTGCCGATGGAGCCAGCGTATTTGCCCGTAATCACAAGTGGGGCTATTTCCCGTCCGTGGCATTGGCTTGGAATATGGCCGAAGAGCCGTTTATGGAACCTGCCCGCTCGGTAGTATCGATGTTGAAACCTCGTGTCAGCTATGGTACGGTAGGAAATGCGACAGGTGTAACCAATAATGCTTTTGCAGCTTATTATGCACAGTTGGCATATAATAAACAGGATAATAGCCAACAAACAGGTGTATTTTTAGGGCGTTTGGAAAATCCCGATTTGAAATGGGAAACAACCAAAGAGTTCAACGTCGGTTTGGATTTTGCTTTGTTCGATGGACGTATTGGCGGTACGTTCGAATTTTTTGAACGTCGGATAACGGATTTGTTGACAGATAAACCTTTAAATACATATCATGACCTGACTTTCGTTTCGGCTAATATCGGTACGACAGGAGGACGGGGATTTGAATTTACCTTGAATACGAAAAATATCGTGACAAAAGATTTCTCTTGGTTCTCCGATATTACTTTTTCTCGTGTGAAAAACTGGTGGGTAGAGCATACGACCGATTGGAAACCTTCGGTATACGAAGGGGATAATGATCCTATTCGGGCCATTTATTCTCGTAAGGCCATCGGTATTATGCAAGAGGGAGACGAGGCTCCTGCTGCGCAACCCGATTTGAAACCGGGTCAGTTGATTATTGAGGACTTGAACGGTTATTTGCGTGACCCTGAGACCGGCGATCCCGTAGTTCGTAACGGACGTTTTGTCTTGACCGGGAAACCAGATGGTATTATCGACGATGCCGATAACCGTTTATTAGGCTCTTCGGATCCCGGGTTTACAATTGGTTTCAACAATACTTTCCGGTACAAAGGCTTCGACTTGAATTTCAATTTCTACGGCTCTTTCGACCGGGTGATGATGGATCCCACCCGTATGGCTTATGGCGTTTCTGCTTGGGGAATGGCACAGTATGGTTATAACGGATTGCGTTGTCTCGACGATCGCTGGATGCCCGATAATCCTTCGACTAAAAATCCCAGTTCTTTTTTCTCGGGTTCGACCTATGGATACGGAGACTGGTTCTATGAAGATGCTTGGTATATCCGCTTACAAAATATAACGTTGGGATATACGGTTCCTTCTACTGCTACTACACGGAAAATTTTCCAGAATATGCGTTTCCATGTCGATGTAAATAACGTATTCGTTATTACTCCTTATGGAGGTCTCGATCCTGAAACCGATTCTTATGCGGCGGCTTATCCCAATGCCCGCACGTTTACGGTCGGTGTAGATATTAAATTTTAGTAGACAACAATATAATACGGAATACAATGAAAAAGATTTTTCGAAAATTTACACTGTTGTTGCTGTTGGTTCCTATGCTGAATAGTTGCGAGTTGGATCCAATCGATTATAGCGATATAAATCCGTCTATCTTTCCTCAATCGAAAGAAGATTTGGAGGCAATGGTTCTTTCGTGTTACTATCCTCTGCGTGGTAGCTGGTGGGACGGTATCAATACGACTTCCGAAAGGGGGCAAATGTTTGTGAACGATGCTTGCACCGAAATTCTGGCGGGAAAGTTTGGCGCTCAGAAGTATTGCCATGAACTTTCTTTCAATACGGAAACTACCGATGTAACCTATTTTTATTATACTCGTGACGAGCCTTACGGTTTTATCGGTAAGATAAGTCGTTGTACTACGGTAATGAATATGATAGAAAAGAGCGAATTATCTCGCGAGGAAAAAGATCGTTATATCGCCGAGGTACGTTGTGCTCGTGGTTATCTGTCATACATTTTGTACGATATGTTCGGTCCGCTGGTAATTGCACCGGTAGAAGTTCTTGATGAGCCGTTGAATGAAGCTCCGCTTCCTCGTTTGTCTCGTGAGGAGATGGTTAAGTTTATCGAAGACGATTTGAAATTCGCTGCCGATAATTTGCCTTATCCGAAAGATACCGAGTATGGAAAATTTAGTAAAGGTTTGGCCAATATGTTGTTAATTCGTCTATATCTGCATGAAACTCCCGAGGATCAATCTTATTATAACAAGGTAGAGACTATTGCCCGAGAGATGATGACGGCCGATTATGGCTATGCGATGGTCGACGATTACCCGTCCTTGTTCGAATTGGCGGGACAGTCTAAATGCACGTCGGAATACATTTATATAATACCTTGTGCTATTGATGGTCCCAGTCAGAACCAGTGGCACATGATGGCTATGCCGCCGGATATCGATGGTCTCGTTCAAGGTTGGGCGACGGTACAAAGCACGTGGTATTTTTATGATTCGTTCGAGCCTAACGATACGCGTAAAACCTATTTGATTCCTGAATATACGACAGGAGACGGTGAGATTCGTAATCGGGAAAATCCCGATCAATATCTCGATTTGGGGCCTCTTCCCCAAAAGTATGAGATCGATCCTGCGGTTCCCGGTAGTGGCGGATATTCCGATTTGGATATAGTCGTATATCGTTATCCCGATGTATTGCTTTCGTTGGCCGAAGCTATCGTGATGAAACCGGGCGGCAGTGTGACGCAAGAGGCTGTCGACTTGATGAATGATGTTCGTGGCCGGGCTAAACTCGATGATAAAAAGTTATCCGATTTTCCCTCGAAAGAGTCATTTATCGATCAGTTGTTGATAGAAAGGGCTCATGAATTTTGGTGTGAAAGCGGTCAATACAGAGCCGATTTGATTCGTTTCGACAAACTGTTGGATAGGGTATTGGAATTGAATGCCGACCAAGCCCCTTATGCTTCGAAATATAAATATGTCTATCCATTGCCTCCGTCGGTTATTGTCGATGGTAAAGGAAAGGTAATTCAAAATCCCGGATATACTATTTAAGAGATGGGGATCGGTGTCCCTCAAACGAGGGGCACCGGTTTCTCTGACATTAATTCAATAATTAAATGAAAGAGCTATGAATATGATATTTAAATTATTCAGTGCCGGTGCATTGATGTTTTTGGGAGTGGCATGTACTTCTTGTGAGAAGGAAAATGAGAACAATAAGGAATCGGATATTCCTATGGAGCAGGTTTCTTATAAGGCTTCCAATGAAATAATCGTTAATCCCGAACGAGGTTTTTATAAAGCGACTTCTTGTGAAATGGGAATTTCGGGAGCGTTGAGTGTATCTACGTTGAAAAATTATCGTGCGAATGGATATTCTTTGATATTCAGGTATTTCTATTTGAAAAATTTTAGAGATAAAGCTCTTACTGACGAAGCTCTTCAATTTTTCGATAAAGATATGGCGGCTATGCGGGAGGCCGGTGTAAAGTGTGTGTTACGTTTTGCTTATACTAGTTTGGAGACTGAGCCTGATGCACCGCTGTCTATTATTCAAACACATATCGACCAATTGAAACCCTATTTGGCAAAGAACGCCGATGTAATAGCTGTTTGGCAAGCGGGGTTTATAGGTTCTTGGGGAGAGTGGTATTATACGACCAATAACTTGAATACACCGTCGGCTCGTAAGGCTGTCCTCGATAAATTGCTTGAAGCATTGCCGGAGGAACGTGTTGTTCAAGTGCGCACGCCTCAATATAAGCAGGAATATCTCCGATTGAACGGGAAGCCTACCACGGCATTGACTGCGGCAAATGCTTATACCAATGGAATTGCCGCGCGTATTGGCCACCACAATGACTGTTTCATGGCCAGTGAGACCGATTATGGAACGTACCAAAATGTGACCGAAGATAAAAAATATTTAGGTCAGGAAGGTCTTTATTTGCCTATGGGTGGAGAGACTTGTCCTCCCGATGGGGTTTCTCCTGCCGATTGTAGTAAGGCTCAGGAAGAAATGCGTAACCTTCGTTGGTCTTATTTGAACAGCGATTATTATAAAGGCGTGAACGATCGTTGGATCGCTCAGGGCTGTATGGATAAAATTAAACGGGAGATGGGATATCGTTTTGTCCTTACTTCGGGCGGATATACGACTAATGTGACTCCGGGTCATTTACTGAAAGTCGTTTTGCGGGTGAAAAATGAAGGATATGCCGCTCCGTTTAATCCTCGGGCGGTAGAGTTGGCTTTGAGAAATGTATCGGACCAGACTACTTATGTTTTGCCTCTCGATGTCGACCCTCGTAAATGGAAACCCGATATGGAAAGCACTATCGAAATAGAAGCTGGATTGCCGACCGATATGCCGATTGGAGATTATGATATTTATCTGAATTTGCCGGATCCTATGGAAACATTGAGGGATAATCCCGATTATTCGATACAATTGGCGAATGAAGGCGTTTGGGAAGCTGAAACCGGATATAACAGTCTTTTAATGAGAATTAATGTAACTTCTGATGAGAAGACCGATATCTATAATGGAGATTTAGTATTTACGAAAAAATGAGTGATTCGTAAATGAAGTGATATAATTTATTAACCAAAAAAATTACTGTGATGAAAAAAACAATGAAGTATTTTATGTTTTTACTGGTAAGTACAATGGTTGTATTTACTTCTTGTAAAGACGATGATGAACCTAATGGAGGCGGCGGTACTGCTGGGAACTCTGCTATTTCAGAACTGGCGGTAACTCCGAATGCCGATGTAAAATATGGCGATGAGGTGACTTTGACGGCTAAATTTGCCGATGAAAAAGGTTTGCGTCAATATATGATTTCGGTAAGTAATGCCAATGGGGCGTTTTATGAAACGACAAAAATGCTTACCGGAAAAACGTATGACATGAATGAAAAGATAGCTCTTCCGTTACCTAAAAATGCAGTAGCCGGGGATTTGACTATTTCGGTTACGGTGAAAAATTCCAGCAATGAGTTGAGTACAGAAGAAGTTGGCATTAAAGGTGTGACGCTTCCGACATTCGATGCTCTTTATCTGGCCTTAGATAACAATTTGGTCTATACGATGGAAAAGGACGGAAATGTATTTTCCGTGGAAGATTTTATTCCGGCCGGTGCTACGGGCAAGATTTATGCCAATAGCAATAAAACCGGTATGTCGTGGGGTATGGAAGGAGACGAGATTATAGCTCTTGGAAAAGACAATATCGTATTCGGTGGCGAGGAAGAAGCCTATTTCAAAATTTCGTTTAATGCAGTTAGTTTCGAATTGACTTTGGGTAATGCTCAAAATTGGTCGCCGATTAGCGAATCGCTTTATATCTTCGGTACGATTTCCGGTCACTGGGACGATAACGATGCTCCCGACAATGGTATTTGGATAGAACGTTCGAAAACGAAGATGCAGGGATATCAAAATGGTAATCGCAAATATTGGGCATGGACTCCGCCGTCGGACGGTACGGGTAGCGTAGAAACCGATATGTGGGGCGCTATCGTTGCCGGACAATTTTATTTCAAAGAGGGAGGAAAAGATAATTTCTTGACATTCGCCAATCGTCAATTGACTTTGGGAGCAGAGGACAAGGCTGCCAGCTTCTCGATTACTTTGGGCGGAGCTTTCTCGATGAAAGTGTTTAAAGAAGGTGAAGAATATACCAAAGTAGAGTTGAGCGACGGTACTCGCACATTGGCTTATACGAACGAAGGTATTTATATTAACGGAGCATTGGCTCCTTCTGCCATATCTTTCTGTGGCTCTTCGTTGGCGTTGATCGATGGAGAGTACTTCTCGTACGAGGGATTGGCTCAGTTGACGAAAGACCAAACCGTAACGGCCGAGGGAGTCGATTTGTCTATGGCTTATTGTGATCACGACGTGTTTACCGGGGCCGGTAATCCTACTTGGAAGATGATTGCCCCGACAGGCGAATACTTGATACGTCTTGATGCTTTCTCGGGAACGGTTTACGTCATGAATAACGTGGGTTATCCCGATGTAATTTATATGGACGGCTGGTGTTGGAATAGATTTATGGGTATTGAACGTGGCTCTTGGAATGAAAAGACTCGTTTAACGTTGTATCGCACTTCGCCGACGGCGAATACCTATCAGGCAATAGCAACCATTTTGCCGTGGGGTGGTGACGTTTCGTTCTGGGCAGCTCCTTATACGGCAGAGGAATATGGTAAATACTGTATTTCTGCGAAATATTTTGACGGGGTGACTCCTGCTGGCGATAGTGGTTTGTTATTGCCTGTTCCGACAGAAGAAACTTACTATAAAATAGTTGTTGATTTGAAAGACGGATTTACTATCGACAAAGAAAATCTGGACGGTAATTATTACACGATTGTTCCGGCAAACGGTAAGAAATTTACGGTCACATTTACTCCTACAACATTATAATTACATAGCTTTTTCATTCCTTTATTGCGGAGCGGTAATCCCGCCGCTCCGCTTTTATTTTCTTAAATTCGATATATCATGATGAAAAAAATTATACATCTCTTTTTCCCGGTTATTATGCTTTCTCTTTTTTCTTGTCACGATACAGAAGCGAAACATGAAATGGAAGAACCGGATTTCGACGGCTTCGTAAAGATATCGTTGCAGTCGCAAATTACAGGAGTACAACCGATGACGGGTATCGTTTTGTGGGCAGATAACGCCAAGCGGAATACCGATGCCATCAGCCTTGAATATTCGTATATGCAATATACGGATATAGTGAAAGAAAAAGGCGTGTATGACTGGACTCCTCTCGAACAAATTCTCGATGCTGTCGCATCCCGAAAGCATCAAGCCATTATCCGATTTTGGTATACCTATCCGGGATATGAAAGCGCTGTGCCTCAATATATCCGCGAGTTGCCCGATTATGAAGAAACCGTGGCGTTGAGTGAGGGAAAACGGACCGGATTTCCCGACTGGCGGCATCCCGATTTACAACGGTTCCACAAAGAGTTTTATCAGAAGTTTGCAGAACGGTATGACAATGATCCGCGTTTGGCATTCCTTCAAACCGGTTTCGGCTTATGGGCTGAGTACCATATATACGATGGGCCGAGAATTATGGGACAGACATTTCCCTCCAAAGAATTTCAAGCCGAGTTTTTCAGGTTTATGAGCGAAACATTCAAGAGTACACCGTGGAGCGTTTCTATCGATGCCGCAAGTTCGGAATATACTCCTTTGGAAGCCGATGCTTCATTGAGAAATCTAAAATTCGGTGTGTTCGACGACTCGTTTATGCACGAGACGCACGACGAGTATAACGGCAAAAATTGGAAGATTTTGGGAGAAAAACGATATCAGACTTCGCCCGCAGGAGGTGAGTTCGGCTATTATACGAAATATGATCAGGAACATGTATTGGATTATCCCGACGGTATACATGGCCGGAATTTCGAAGGTGAGTCCAAACGGTTTCACATAACTTATATGATCGGGAATAACCAGCCTTCGTACCAGACAATGAATAGAATCAAACAAGCGAGTATGCTGTGCGGCTATCGTTATGAAATAACAGATGTGAGAGTGAAAGAGGACTCTACTTGTGTACAGATAAAGAATTCGGGAGTGGCTCCCATTTATTACGATGCCTACGTCGCAGTCAATGGAGTTCGTTCCGAGTCCAGCTTGAAAGACTTACAGCCGGGTCAGAGCCGTTGGGTAGGGATACCGGCCGGTAGTACCGATATGGAGATAACCATAGAATGCGATCGTTTGGTAAGCGGACAAAAAATCGAATTTGACGCCGATGTAAAAGGCGAATAATGAGGGTGAATGCCGGATAATGGCAATAACCGTTTATGCTTGCCGAGAGTTATACTTACTATTAATCCTTAATTTAATCCAAATGAAAAAGTTTTTATTGTTATCATTATTTTTGTCAGCTCTGTATGTAAGGGCGGCGGTTGTTCCGGTTTCGGGAACGGAAACTATTGCCGACGCTGTCTCTTCGGCAGTGGCAGGCGATATCATCGAGTTGTCCGAAGCTGTTACCTATGTAGGAAATGTCACGATAGATAAGTCCCTTACTCTACGTGCTGCCGAGGGGTTGGAGTCGGCTCCGATCATTCAAGGAAAGCTTTCGATAAAAGACGGGGCTACCATTCGGGGAATCGTTTTTGATGGAGCCTCCGAAGTTGCCGATGCGATTCGAATCGATGATACGGTCACCGGAGCTCCGGTGGTTATATCCGGTTGTACGGTACGTAATTATACCAATCGTTTTGTCTATGTTTCTTTGTCCGGTAAAATAGAATCGTTGACGATCGACGATTGTATATTTATAGGGGCAGACAACAGTACAACAAACAAAGCGATTTATGCTTCTAGCGCTCATACGCAGGTCGAAACTCTTTCCGTTACTAATTCTACATTCCTTAATTTTAATACAGGGAGCAATTATTTCTTCCGTATAAATTGTGGCGAAGAACTAGTCTTGATGCCGGTTGTATTGATCGACCATTGTACTTTCTATAACTGCTATGACCGTCGTGGCGTATATCTGTATAATGCAGGCCGTTCGACGATAAAAAATTGTATTTCGGCATTTTCGGAAAGAAGAGACGATACCAAGAGCTTTACGGCCTACGGAGATGAAAGCATTGTAAAGAACGTTATCTCCTATAACGTGGATTTGTATGGAAGTGCACCGAAAGAGAATATTATATCCAAGAATCCTCTGTTTGTAGATGCAGAGAATGGAAACTTCCAGCTGTACAAAGATTCTCCGGCTGTGGGAGCCGGTGATGACGGTAGCGATTTGGGCGACCCGCGCTGGGGCGTTTCTACTGAAAACGCACCGGTAGGCGAATTGCCTTATGAGTGTTTCAAAAAACCATACAGTATGTCCCCGACAACCCATTCGGTGCGTATTCTTTGGCAGACGTTGGATGCTAATCCGTCTGGTACGGTTTATTATGGGAAAACACCCGATTTGGGACAAAAGGTCACAGCCGAGACTGGTTGGAATGTGGACGGCGAGGGATTTGTACACGTTATCGAATTGACGGGACTCGAACCTTTTACAGAATATTATTATCAGGTGGGGGACGAAAGTCGTCGTTATGAAACGATTTGTACGGCGAAAACAGCCCCAGAGAAAGGAACCGATTTCCGTTTGGTCGCGTTCAGCGATGTACATGATAACGATGAAAAGATTTGGCAGAACTCAGCCCCGATTATGTTGGGTGTCGATCCCGATATGTGGATTACTATCGGCGATTTGGTAAATAAAGGCGATATGCGCACTTGGAACTCGGCATTTTTTATTCCCGGAGAATCCATGCTTACAGCGAAGACTCTTACTTCCGTTATCGGTAATCATGAAACGATGGATAAATCCGATGAAAACGGCCCTACTACTTATTACGATTATTTTTCTGTCCCATCTCATGGATATATCGATACCGATGAACGGATAGACCCGAGAGGAGAGTCCTATTTCGCTATGGACTACGGCGATGTGAAAATTATCGGTTGTAACTGGAATGAAGGTAAAGACGATCCTTCGTTTGCCACTGGTTCGAAACAGTTGACTTGGTTGGACGAGCAATTAACGAATGCCGATTCGAAATGGATATTTATTTTTGCGCATGTCAATGTCTATTCAACCAGTTATCATGGGCAGTGGTCGGCCAGCCAAAAGGAATATATAGCGCCGTTGTTGGAGAAACACGCATTGGCGGGTAAGCATATTCTTGTCTTTGGTGGTGACGAACATAATTTCGAGCATCTGTATAAAGCGGGCGTGCACTATCTTCGTCCGGGTGCGATGAACGGGAGCAACCGGGATCAATATAACATGGTGGATAAACCGTATAGTTTGATGTTTAATAAGATTGCCGGATTCTCTACGATCGATGTGTCGGAGAATGGTGAAAAGGTCAAATTGATTGCTCGCGACAGAGACGGGAATGAATTTTATTCGTATGAATTTACTCGTTCGGGAGGTTTAAAGCCGAGTTTATATATTACGGAACCGAACGGAAATAACGACCCGGTGACCGATAGTTTTAAAATCAAATGGTCCTGTTTCGATCCTCAGGGTACGGCAAAAATCAATTTGTATTATTCTTTGGACAGTATTAATGGAACTTCTATTGTAACAGGGTTATCCAGCGATGTACAGGCAATAGACTCGTACGATTGGAATGTACGCAATTTACAACCGAAAGGAGATTATTGGATTTATGGAACTATCGACGATGGAGTGAATACTCCCGTAAGGGCTTATGCCAAAGGTAAGGTGTCGGTTCTATGGGATACTACGCCTCCTCCTGCACCGAGTGAATTTACAGGAAATTTTGTCGATGGGAGAATTACGCTTTCTTGGAAAAATCCGGTTTATGAAATACCGGTGAATATCACGGTGGACGATTTCGAAAATGGAATAACTTCGGTCGAAGGTGTAGGCGATAGCGGTGGTAGAGGGTCTCTTGAAGAGGTAGACGGTTATGAGGGAAAGGCTCTTCAAATGACTTATGATATCGACAAGGCTTGGGGTGAATATGCGGCGGTTCTCGCTTTTGAAAAGGCACGAGATTTTTCCGATTCTCCTTATTTGGAGTTTTGGTATAAGGGAGATGGGTCGAGCCGGACATTGCGTCTTATTGTAAAAGAAGATAACGACTTGGACGGTAATGCCGATGACTGGTGGTATAACGAAACATTGCCGTTGAATTCGACCGAATGGAAAAAAGCGAAAATAGATATTCGCACTTTCCAAGCGTTCGATTGGCATCCGAATACGAGTAAGAAATGTGATGCTTTGCGAGTGATCTCGTTGGATTTTGTCGTTCCCAGTAGTACACCGTGCAGCGGTGGAGTGTTGGCTCTCGACGATATTGCTATGACAGGACTTATTAATCCGGCTCCCGATTTTGAGGCGACGACTATTGTCCTCCGTAATGACCGGTTCGCTGCTGATGAAACGGACGGCGAGGTTGTTTATGATGGAGATGGCGAGAGCTATACGGATTCCGAGTTAGAAAAAGCGACTTACTATTATGCTGCTTTTTCGCGCGATGATTTGGAAAACTATTCGGAATTTACCGAGGCGGCTACTTGGAAATATACGGTGACGACGGGTGTTGACGGTAATAAGAGAGTAGATTTTACGGTTGCTCCCAATCCAGTTCGCGAATATGTAACCGTAACTTTTCCCGGAGATAGCGTATCGGAACTCTCGGTCATAAATTCACAAGGGGAAATTGTTATGAGAGAAAAACTTAAAGAATCGGTTACTTCTTTGCCTGTTGAGGGGTTGTCCCCCGGAATTTATTTGGTTTCCGTGAAATCGTCGGGGCAGATATATAATCGGAAAATTGTCGTGGAGTAGTGTTAATAAGAAATGAAGTCCGGCAGAAAAATCGAGAATCGGTTTCTGCCGGACTTTTTTATTTTGAATGACGTAATGAAGTTTTTCCCAACTTTTAAATCGTTACAATGATAGTCTGGTTAGAGATGTAATTACGAAAATCAACGGTATAGACCGAAGTTGGGGTCTTCATTACAATAGTTTATACGCTGTTGAATCCACGCTTTGAGCTTATCGAAGTTTTCTCGGAAGTCGAAAGAGCTTTCGCTTAATCTCCAATCCACGCTGTAATCGGCAGGCCAAAGCACTCCGTTCTCTTTGGCCGAAGGTTCTATGAGGGTAGCGTATTCTTCCATATAGGCTTTCAATTCGGGATAACCATCTTTGACAAAAGCATTCCACTTTTGTTGATATAGCGTGCGTATCTCTTCATTGCTCAGCAAGGCTTTGATGAAAGTGTAGCCGCCACAGTCTCCGTTGTTGTCGACCATAGGAGTATTGGCAGGAGCACCTTCTCTTCCGTCGAATGTAAATGCCCAGTCGAAGTCCCATACCGGGCCGAATTTGTAGACTCCATCGAGTGAATCTTTATAAAGTTTGAAACTCTTGGGATGCCTCATTTCATGATTGGAAGATAGAGAATTGACCATGAAGAAATTAACGACCGATTCAATGTCGATATATTCTTTTAAACTACCTGTCGAGGGAGTTGTCATCACGGCGGTGAGCATGGCTGAGAAATCGTTCTTCCATGTATCGAAATATTCATCGGCCGTGAGTCCGAGGGCAGGAGCTATTTCGGTCAGATCCGGGTCGGAAATCATTACGGGTAGGGTTCGGGTATTGTTATACCCGTTTTGAACTGCGGTATGAGAATAGAGATCGTAAGCGAATTTGTAATCTTCGTCGTAGTTCGAGTCTATTTCGAATAACATTCCTTTTTCTTCGTCGATATCGACGCTGCCACTGCCGATTCCTGTTTTTTCGGTGAGCATATACTGGCCTTTGCAGATGCCGTTGAAATAAACTTTTACCGGTACGCAATGGTTCGCAAAAGGCATTTCGAGGTAATTGGCAAGCCAAAGAGCTACGGTATTGCGCATAAGAGAGCAGTCGATGTAGTTGGCTATCAACGCGAATGATTTTGCTTTCTTCATGCCGCAGACCTCTGTTTTCTTATCCATTTTGAAACGATAGGGTTTCTTTTTCATATTCCACGTGGAGTTACCTCGACCGCGAAATATAACTTCTTGTTCGGGCAGGTCGTCGTACATTCCGTTTCCGTCCATGCGCAGTATGGCCGGATGTTCGTCACTCTTGCTGCCGGTAAGTTCCGTCCACTCGGGGTGATCGGTTAGATTCACGTGAAATTCGGGAATCCCTGTGGAACGGACTACAACACTGTCGATAGCTTCTATATTGATAGTGGTCGTATTACCTTTGGCATCGGTTACTTGCATTTTGTCGTAACCCGAGGAGGGTGATCCCTGATAGGTTATTTCTTGTACGTTGTTGAACGTATTGATTTGCTTGTCGTTGCGGAACACGTGGAAATGTTCGTGTTGAGCCATTGCAGAACCGCTTATGAGAACGGCTGCGGTGAGAAGTAGAATTTTTTTCATTTTGCAACCGCTATTTTAAGTGTGTTTTTATTATAAGTCAATACATATATGCCTTTGGGCAGTTCGGAGATAGAGAACTCGTAATCGCCCTCGGCACGACTACTTTTAACTATTCGTCCGTCGATGGAACAAAGAGTGACCGTGGAACCCTCGGGTAAGTTACTGAGAATGATTCTGTCGGAGTTGAGTATGCAATTTGTTCCGCTTGCGGTCGGCGATTCTATTCCGGTCCACACGTCGTCGCTGCCTGCACTTGTAGAGAATGTCCAGTTTTTTATGTCGATGACAGGCAGGACTATGTCGCCTTTGGTGCAAGTGATTACTAGATTCCCTTCGGCAACCGCTGTTTTCATATCGTCTTCGATGGTTACTTTCATTTCGGAGCCATCTGATTGGTTGACGATAATGCTCTTGTAAGAGGCTGCCGGAAGATGATGTGGTATTATGGCAAAGAGACCCAAAAGAAGAGGTATTACAATCTTTTTCATGGTAAATTAAATTTGTTTAATAAATTTAGTTACAAAGCTACATGTTTTAATCATGTTAATCAAGAGATTTTTTTGAATTTATATTCAAAAAAACAATATATTATGTCTTGGTTTATCGAATAGCTCTGTAAATTTTTTATTGAATGCAGAGTTATCCCGTAGCCGATGTTGAAACTGACTTTGTCCCGATATTACTATCGGTTAGTATATTCAAAATAACCTCTGTGTTTCTCCATTTGAGGGAATGGAAGTGTTGACGATTATGGTCGAAGGATAGAGATTAAGGTAGTTGGAAAAAAATAAAAAATGAAATCCGGCAGAAAAATCAAGAAAAGACTTCTGCCGGATTTTTGTTATTGCAAATAAGGTAATAAAACGTCTTTCCAGACTAGATAACCATCTCCGAGCAGATGCAGTCCGTCATTCGTATATTGGGGATCGAGTACGGTCGTTCCCGGAGTCGTCAGATGTGGAAACAGATCGATGTATGTATATTTCTCTATCGGGGCAAGCTCTTCTAATTGCTGGTTTATTTCAATAATTTGGGGCGTTTTTCCCACAATTGTTTTGAATCGTTCGAAAGAGTCGTTCGTGGGTAACAAACTTTGTATGTAAAGTTGTGTGGAAGGGGTTTCTTTCTTAATCTTTCGAATGATTTGGGTTATGTTCTTAACGATGCTGTCGGTTGATAAATGATGTGCGATGTCGTTGATACCGATCATCAGGAATATTTTTGCCGGTTTCCCTTTGATAATCGGGTCGAGACGATCGTAAACCCCCATTGAAACGTCCGAACTTATTCCTCTGTTTTTGATATTGGGGTTATTGAATAACTCGTGCCATTCGCAACCGTTCGTGATACTGTTTCCTAAAAATACGATATCGTCGCTGTCGATAGGTAACTTCTCGAATAATGTGGAGCGTTGGTAATAAAACTGATTATATTGGTATGCTTCTTGTGCCGACAGGCTCATTACGCATATCGATAGCCCTAAAAGGATAAAAAACGGTTTCATAAATTCGATGTGTTTATGAGTTTGAATTTTCTGCGTGGTAGGCATCGACTGCTTTTTTCACAGAACCGTGCAGAAGCAATAATCGTTTGGCTTGGTCATAGTCCATGCCCAGTTCTTCCGACACCATACGAGTGCCCCTGTCTACTAGTTTTTGGTTGGAGAGCTGCATATTTACCATACGGTTACCTTTGACCCGTCCCAATTGTATCATGACAGATGTTGTTATCATGTTGAGAATCATTTTTTGCCCGGTTCCCGATTTCATGCGGGAACTCCCCGTAACGTATTCAGGTCCGACAATCATTTCGATCGCCACGTCGGCCTCTTTCGATATGGGGGAATCGGGATTACTCGATATGGACCCGGTGAGAATACCGTGCTCTCTTGCCGCATGTAGAGCTCCGATAACATAAGGGGTTGTACCCGATGCCGCGATTCCTATCACCGTGTCTTTTTCGTTGATGTTATGCTCTTTCAGTTCTTCCCAGCCGCGGTTCATGTCGTCTTCGGCGTTTTCGACCGGATTACGTAAAGCTGTATCGCCGCCGGCGATTAGTCCGATGACCAATGTCGGGGGCATACCGAATGTCGGGGGAATTTCCGAAGCGTCGAGTACTCCGAGACGTCCGCTGGTTCCGGCTCCCATATAGAAAATGCGTCCGCCTTGTTTCATGCGGGGAACGATTTGAGATACCAATTTTTCTATTTGAGGAATCGCTTTTTTCACGGCCAAAGCGACTTTCTGGTCTTCGGTATTGATATCTTGCAATATTTCCAATACCGATTTTTTTTCGAGGTTGTCGTAAAGAGACGGTTGTTCGGTTATTTTTACGAATGCCATAATATGCGTTTTTATAAAGTTGAATGAAATTCGACGAGTCCTTCCATAGGACTTTTTATGATTGTTCCCAATTCTATTTGCAGGGCAAGGGCGGCTTCTTCCAAAACTTCTTTGTAATAGTATGCGATAGACCCGATGAAATGTACTTTTACATTTTTGTAGTCATATTGCATGACATTACGGGTGAAGAAGTTTTTGAATCCGTTCAGAACGATTCTGTGGATACAAGGCTCTTCGATATTTTCGATGAGGAACGGCGATACCGATGCCAAAAAACGATTGGGGAAAGGCTTCTTGTATACGTTATCCAAAATTTCTTTTGGCGTGAGATTGAAGCGGTTGAAAAATTTTTCTTTTAGTTCGGGAGTCAGTTGGTTTTTCAAACAGTCGCCGACCAATAATTTTCCCAAAACAGCGCCGCTGCCTTCGTCGCCCAAGATATATCCCAATGGGGATATGTTGTTTACGATCTCTTTGCCATCGTAATAACAAGAGTTCGATCCGGTCCCCATGATACAGGCGATACCCGCTTTATGTCCACAAAGGCTGCGGGCAGCTGCTAACAAGTCGCTCCCGACTTCGATAGTTACCGGTATGTGCCTATAAATGGCATTGTGGACAATCTCATTCTTTTCTGGAAAGGCACAACCTGCCCCATAGAAATAAACGGCATCTATTTTCACTCCGTCCAAATGGGGCATGAGTTTATCTTTTACCACTTGGCTTATTTCCTCTTCTGTCTGAAAAAACGGATTGGTTCCCTCCGTTGTGATTCTTTTAACCTGTTTTCCGTGGTTTACTACGCACCAATCGGTTTTGGTAGAACCACTGTCTGCAATAATAATCATATCTTTATATATATTTTCTTTTTATACAAAACATACCCTATAATCCAGTTTACACCGATAAATAAAAGAGCGAATATAAGCGATGCAAAAGTTTCGTCTTTGAATAGAGGAACGAGCCATTCGTTGTAAATCATTCCTTTCAAAGTCATACTCGCTCCTCCGTAAGTAACGTAAATACTACCGATGAGGATGCTTAACACAGCTCCCAATACGTACATGAATAAGGGATTGATACCGAATGCTTCGAAAAATCGACTCCATTTTTTGTATCCTTTGATGTCTATGATCCAGATGAGCAAAGCCAATGAGCTGGCTGCTAATCCGCATGTGGTGAGAACAAATGTAGGAGACCATATTTTTTTGCTGATAGGACAACCGTATTCGAGAAGTAATCCGGCAAAAGTGAGTATCGTTCCTGCAATGAAAAGATTCTGCATGCGTACGGCGTTATCTTTTGTACGCATGATGAGTCCTCCGCAAAATATGCCGACAAGTACGTGGCATATCGACGGTATCGTACTGAGCAACCCCTCGGGGTCGAGAGCGAGCCCGTTATCGTGATACATGTGGTTGCTTCCTAAAATAGCTCTGTCGACTACCGAGATGATGTTATCTTCGGAAAATTCGAACCCTTTTCCTGTTATCAGTATGACGAAATAGGCAATCAACGTGACCGATACGATGTGGGGTATATATTTATGTTTGACAATCAAGGCGATAAATGCGGCTGCTCCGTAGCAAATCGCTAAACGGGGCATGACTCCCAAAATTCGGATATGGTCGAAATTCCACATAGAGCGGCCCAATCGTTCGAAAAAGGATAGAGACTCTCCCCCCAGTTGATGATAGGTACGCATGGTTAATCCGAACCAAGCGATAGCCAATCCGATAGCGAAGATAACAATCGTGCGGCGTATGATTTTCCACGCTACCGCTCCCGATAGTCGGAAGTCGAATTTTCTCAACGACATATAAGTCGATATTCCCATGATGAACATGAAGAACGGAAAAACGAGGTCGGTGGGAGTCAGACCTATCCATTCGGCATGGCCGAGCGGTGCATAGATATGTCCCCACGAACCGGGATTATTTACCATAATCATTCCGGCGATGGTGATACCTCTCAGTATATCGAGAGAAAGAAGCCTTTTATTAGGCGGGTTGTTCATGGCATTTATTTTTTGAAGTTGTACATTTATCCACTAAATAAACGATAGAAATATAAGGTATTCCTGCATTGGTCGTCAGTCCTATTTCGCAAGTGCGGCTATTGGAATAACCGGTTTTTACTCCTGCTTTTTCTATTTGAGGTTTTAGCTTTCTGAGAGCATAGGCGTTGACCTCGGGATAAGTGAATCCCCTGTCACCGGCGAACCCGCAGCAACCTACTTCCTCGGGAACAATTACTTTTGTAGAACATAAACGAGCCAAATCGACGAGCATGTTTCCCAAATTCATTTTTCTCATCGAGCAAGTGATATGAACGGCGATTGGTTCGTCGATAGGAGAAAAAACGAGTTTGTCTTTCAGGAAAGTATATATGAACTCTACCGGTTCATATAGTTTTACTTGGGTCATGACCTCGCGCATACGGTGCAGACAGGGACTTTGGTCGCAGAGTACAGGATATTTTCCTCCGTTGCTGGCTTTGTATAGCGCAGCTTCCAATTCGGCCGATTTTCGGTCGGCAATGTCCATCATACCTTTGCTTTCCCAGATTGTTCCGCAACAGAGATTCTTCATGTTTTCGGGAAAGATGACTTCATATCCGGCTTTTTGCAGCAAGGCGACAGTCTTGTCGATCAGAGGCGTTTGGTCGGGTGAATCTTTCGCCGTACCCATAGTTTGATTGATACAGCTTGGGAAATAGACCACTTTCAGAGATTCTTCGTGCTGTTGTATTCGATGAGGATAATAGGGTTTGGGCATAGATGGTGTCCACAATGGAACACCTATTTGGTGAAGACCTTGCCCAATAGAGCTCATGACTTTGTCGCCCAACATATTGTGGGCCATGTTCGCCAAGTAAAGAACAGGTCTGAGAGCCGATTTCGTTTCGGCAAAATGATTGGCGACGAAATCGCCGGTTTTGTATCCAATGCTTTTTTCGGGTAAATTCGCTTGTCTGATATCGTGCGTTAAATCGCCTACATTGATTCCCATCGGGCAAGACATGGAACAAAGTCCGTCTCCCGCACAGGTTGCGTTTCCTAAATATTTGTATTGTTTCTGCAATGTTTTCAGCCGTTCCGAACTTTCCGTATCGGATAGTTTTTTGAGCCGGGAAATTTCCCGTTGAATGACGATACGTTGACGGGAAGAAAGAGAGAATCCACAAGTCAGGCAATTCACTTCACAGAATCCGCACTCTATGCACTTGTCTACGTGAGCGTTTGTCAGAGGCATAGGTTTGAAGTGTTTTAAATGGCAATGTGGGTCTTCGTTGAAAATGACACCGGGATTGAGTAATCCTTTCGGATCGAACAACTCTTTGACGGCTTTCATGAATCCATAGGCCCTTTCTCCCCATTCGTATTTGACGAATGGAGCCATATTCCGTCCGGTTCCGTGTTCTGCTTTCAGCGAACCGTCGTACTTGTCCACCACCAATGTTTTTACTTCGTCCATCAGTTTTTCATATCGGGCGACTTGTTCGGGAGAGTCGAACGACTGGCTGATGATAAAGTGGAAGTTTCCCTCTAACGCATGTCCGTAAATACAAGCGTCGTGATATTCATTCGTTACCAATAACTCTTGTAAATCGGCGGTCGCTTCTGGCAGCTCTTTCAATGGAAACGCTACGTCTTCGATCAAAACGGTCGTACCCGGCCGGCGAGTTCCTCCTACCGATGGGAAAATACCCGAACGGATAGCCCAGTATTTCGAATATTCTTCGGGTTTGTCCGTAAAGTGAATAGGAGTAACGGTTTCGAATGGAGAAAGTATCTTTTTTATTTCTTCGATATTGGCTTGTAGTTCTTCGGGAGTATCGGCCTTCGTTTCGGTCAAAACTGCTGTAAGACCCGTTCCGGTCGTGTCGTTGACCGAAGCCAAAGACTTTTTGTCGAGCAGCTCTGCACTGAATACGGGACCGGGTTTCATGGCAACGACCGCTCGACAGGCATCCTTTATGTTCGAAAAGTAAAGCATGGCACTCGCCGAATAGGGATAGTCATGCTCGGTTTTCATCGTAACTTCCGATAAGAAAGCGAGCGTACCCTCTGACCCCACCATGAGGTGGGCGATAATATCGAATGGGTCGTCATATATCACAAAAGGTAATAAATTCAACCCGGTGACATTTTTGATGGAATATTTTTTGCGGATACGGTCACTCAGTTCGTTGTCGTTTCGTATTTCGTCTCTTATCTCGATGATTTTGTTCAAGAACGGGGTGTGTTTTCTTTCGAATGTCGTTCGACTTTCCGGGTCGCCGGTGTTCAACCGAGTACCGTCGGCAAGCACGATTTTCGCCGAAAGCAATTCTTTGTCGCTGTTGGCGTGTGTACCGCAGTTCATACCGGATGCATTGTTCATGACGATTCCGCCCACCATAGCCGATTTTACCGATGCAGGATCGGGTGCGAATTTACGACCGTGGGGTTTTAATATTTCATTGACACGTGCCCCGATAATACCGGGTTGGAGTGTAATGCGTTCGAAATCTTCCGAGATGGAATATTTTTCCCAATTTTTCCCGGCTACGATAAGTATAGAATCGCTTATGCTTTGACCTGAGAGTGAAGTTCCTGCCGCTCGAAATGTGACAGGCAGTGTATATTTGTCGGCCAAAGCGAGGAGCCGGGAAACTTCATTTTCGTCTTTTGCCCGAATGACTATTTTCGGGATTAGTCGATAGAATCCGGCATCGGTTCCCCAAGCCAACAAACGAAGTTCATCGGTATATATCCGGTCTTTCGGGATAAATTTCCCGATTTCTTTCAGATAAGCGTTATACTTTTGTTCTTTCATCTCGGTACGTTAAACAATTTGTTCTTTATTTATAGAGATAATATTTTCGAGATAGTTTTTTGAAATCTTCGACGTCTTTATACCAATAGTCCTTGATGTCGTCGAAATGGTAATTTTTTGAAAATCTTTCTCTTATTTGGTTACTTCCGCATACCTTGTCGAACATGTCGAATCGGCTTTCATTTTCTTTGCAAAATGCGGGTTTATCGGGATACAAGGCGGCCAATTCTTGCATGATGTAGAATTGAACTTCGGAAAGTCGAGCTTTTTTATAATCCAAAATATGTACTTGTACTCCTTGTAAATGTTCCCCTTTTCCGAAAGCGTAGAAAGGCTTCAAATGCATGGGGCGGAATTTAATACCCGGCAGGTTCAAATTATTCATGCGGTCGGCGAGCTTATCGGCATCTATCCATTCTGCTGCGAACATTTGGAACGGTATGGTATATCCCACTCCGATGGAGAGGTAGGGCAGCTCTCCCACGATTCCCGACAGGGGGTAGAAGTATGCCGAATGGGGATGCGGAATATGTGGTGAGGAGGGTATCCATTGCAAACCTGTTTTAGTATAGTCCATGCTTCGTTTCCAATGCTTCATGGGGACGACTGTAAGTTTGCAGTCTTTGGCAAGCATGTGTTCTCCCACCAACATTCGGGCAAGCTCTCCGCAAGTAAGTCCGTAAATGTATGGTATTTTGAATTGGCTTACGAAAGAGATGTAACCGTCTTCCACGAGATTCCCTTCCACTTTCTCTCCTCCGATGGGGTTGGGTCGGTCGAGTACGATAAATTCGATTCCGTTTTCAGCGGCCGCTTCCATAGCCACGCCCATAGTACTGATGTAAGTAAAGGAGCGACAACCTATATCTTGTATGTCGTAGACAAGCACATCAATACCTTGTAACATTTCGGGTGTCGGTTTTCTGGTTTTCCCATATAGCGAATATACCGGTAATCCGGTCGATGGGTCTGTGGAATTTTCTACCTTATCGCCGGCATGCACGTCGCCGCGCACGCCGTGTTCGGGCCCGTACAGGGCCACCAAATTGACGTTAGGAGCTTCGAACAGAATATCGATAGTAGATTTCAACGAATTATCAACCCCTGTCGGGTTGGTAATCAAGCCTACTCTTTTCCCTTCTAATATTTTGAAATTATCTTTTTTCAGAACTTCGATACCCGTCATTGTTTTTTGTGCGCTCAGTCCTCCTGTAAGACTTGTAATCAAACACAAAATTATATACTTTTTTAATTTCATAGACTTTATTTTTTATATTATTTTGTTTCTGTCTCTTTTTCTTCTGTCTCTTTTTTCCCGTAATTGGGATCTATTTTTATGAATGCACATACTGCAATAGTCGCTGCACAACAGATCATTACCCAATAGAAGAAGTGTTTATATCCTATGAGTTCTTGCAGCCAGCCGGCAGCCATGCCGGGTAACATCATACCTAAGGCCATGAATGCCGTGCAAATGGCATAGTGGGCCGTTTTATGTTCCCCGTCGGAGAAGTAAATCAAATACAGCATATAAGCTGTGAATCCAAATCCATAACCGAATTGTTCGATAAAAACGCAGAGGTTGATGACGAACAGGCTATCGGGTTGGTAATAGCTGAGATAAACGAATGTAGCGCAGGTGAGGGAAATACTCCAAGCCATAGGCCAAAGCCATTTTTTGAGTCCACCTTTTGCCGCTACGATTCCACCGATGATTCCACCGATCGTCAAACCTAAAATCCCGATAGTACCATATACTAAACCGACTTGTCCCGTTGTCAGTCCTAATCCCCCTAATTCTTTGGGGTCGAGCAAGAACGGGTTGATAAGTTTTACCAACTGGGCTTCGGGCAATCGGTATAGTAGCATGAACAGGACAGCCACCCATACTTGTTTTTTCTGGAAGAATGTGACAAACGTGGCAAAGAACTCTTTGAAAATGTTCGAGGCGGTTGCTTCACATACAGCTTTGTCTGATTTCGGTTTAGGTAAAATGTACTTGTGATACAAGCATATAGCGATAAAGAATCCGGCGAGGACAAAGAATGTGATTGACCATGCCAGCGAGATATTTCCCGATGTGGATTCGAACGAAGCATTCGATGCTTCTTTTAATTTCGGGTCTATTTGTACCGCGATATAAGCCGGCTTATCCCAATTCTCTTCGGTAAATTCCAAACGGTCGCCTTGCGTGAGATAGATACTTTGGTCTCCGCTTTTGTGCACTGTATTTAAAACGACCTTTTCTTCTTTTTCGGGCTTTTGGGAGAGGCAAACTTTTATAACGCCCATATTCCCGGTGAGCTTGTGTTCGGTTCTTTCTCTTTTTTCACCGAATGTCTCTTTGATAAAGGTGTTTATTTTTTCGCCTATTCCGCTACTGTTTTCATCTTTTGTTTGCGATGGGTTTTTCGCCTCTGCGAGGACAAATCCGTTCGCAATGTTTTGGCATTTTACCCATGCGTTGATAGAGTCTACTGCATGGGGATCGGCCGTTGTTCCTATTTCGAGGGTGGAGGGTGATGCGACGAAGTGCATTTCTTCATTGTTTGCGTCGATGATGTAGTCGGTGGAGGGAAGAACTATTTCGTTGGCATATTCCGGACCGGCCTTTATTTCGAGGTTCAACGGAGTGAGGCCTGTATTCGATTCGAGCAATCCGGCGAGAATCACCAGCAGACCTTGTCCGGCTATGGTCGCGACTCTGTAAAAGGTGCTGCGGATACCCACGTACATCGCTTGGTCGTGGGTATCGAGAGCCAACATATAAAATCCGTCGGCTGCTATGTCGTGGGTGGCAGAACTGAATGCGACCAACCAGAAAATGGCGAGTGTTATTTGAAAGAAATGCGGGGCAGGAATGGTGAATGCGATACCTGCCAGTCCGGCGCCTACCAACATCTGCATAGTGACTACCCACCATCGTTTGGTTTTCAGTAAATCGATGAATGGACTCCAAAACGGTTTGATTACCCACGGCAGATAAAGCCAACTGGTATATAACGCTATGTCGGTGTTCGATATGCCTAATCTTTTATACATGATGACCGATATGGTCATAACGGCTACATAGGGTAATCCCTGTGCAAAGTAAAGAGTAGGGATCCACGCCCAGGGTGATGTTTTCTTTTGAGGGTTCATGGTGTGTATTTTAATATAGTTTTTCTATGTTCGCACCTACGAAATAGTGTAGCAGTATTTCGCGATAAGGATAGCCTTGTTCGCCCATGACGGCGGCTCCGATCTGGCAGAGTCCTACGCCATGTCCCCAGCCGGCTCCGTGTATGACGAACCGTTGGGGTATTCCGTTCTGTATATCTTCTCGCTCTACGACGAAGGCCGAGCTGTATAAATGAGACGGAGATAGTACACGGCGAATTTCCAGCTCTTTCCCGATAATAAGGGTTTGTTTGCTACCTTGTATCTGTAACCGTACCAATCTGCCCGACGTTCCTCGTTCTATGGGTTTTAGGTCGATGATTTCACCGAAATCGATTCCGGATTTTTCATGAATGAGGTGAGCCAGCTCGCTTTGGGAGTAAACAACGGACCATCGATAGAAATCGGTCGTTTCCTGATCGTAATTGTTGAGAACCTGCGAGAGTATCTTTTTGTCGGTCGTATTACAGAAGGCTGTGGGGGAGGTGTATATCCATTGCCGGGCGGTGTCTTCGTTCTTCAAGTCGGGAAAATCTTTTTCATTTTTGTCGTCCCGTAGAGCCGTCAGGTAGGGGGGATTTATGTTTTCCCAGCAAGAGGAAAATTCTTCCACGACGCCTCCGCAGCATTTTGAAAAGCGGGCATCGCATATTTCGTCATCGTATGTGAGAACTTCTCCGTGCGTAGCTTGTATGGCTTGTGCGACAACTTCGGTACAGGCCCGAGTGATGCCTTGATAGCGTTGACAATGATCGTCGGCACATACGTCGAAGTTGATATGGTCTTCCCGGTCATACCAGTGAATCAGTTCTTTGTCGGTACGAATCAACGAGTCGGGTTTCTTTCCGGCTAACTCTTTGTTTTTTCGTATTTGGGCCAACAACCAACTCCGAGAAATGACGGCGTGCGATTTCAATAGTTCGAGCGAGGCGGTCGCACTCATTTCGGAAGATATGACACTAAGTAGATAGTCTTCTACGCTCAAAGCGTTTATAGCTGTGATAAGTCCGTTTTCCACTATCAGGTTCAGATTACCTTTGAAAGTTTGGTCTTCTTTCCTTTCCCAATGAAATTTTACTCCGATAGTCACCTCTTTGAGACAAAACGAATAGTCTTCTTTTTCGGGAGTGAAAACGATTCGGGTATAGCGGTTTCCGTTCCAGAAGATCTGTTTCCCGTCCGTATGAGCCTCATGCTCTCCTGAGACTGGAACGCCATTTGCCAGATACGTCCCGTTGAAGACGAAACGTATTTGTCGTTCTGACATGATTCCTACGGTAACTTGTGGCTCTTTCATGAATATTTATTTAAGTTTTTCTATTATTTCGTACATCTTTTCCCGGTCGAGGCAGACTTCTGAAAGTATTTTTTCGAGATGTTCAGCGTCGATTTTCCTAAAATCTTTTTCGAGAGGGGTGATGAACACACCTCCCATATCGACCGAGGCGGGGCTGAGCAAGATATTTTCGTCGCCTTCGGCGAAATAACACGACGGTCGATGCTGGGCTCTCGGGAAAATACAAGAGCTCCATTTACCATCTTCATACCATGTGAGTATGTTCATCATGGGTTCCGGTTCGCCCTCTTTTAGTTCGAGTGCGTTATAGAGCTTCACAAAGAGCTTTTCGGCGGTTTCTTCCGATTCCGCTTCGATAAGGAAGAAGGGACAGATATAATCCTCGACTTGACTTAGACGAGCCGATTTTTCGGTTCGTATGGGAATGCGCCTATACTTTTTCAACTCCTTTTCGAGAGGTAGAAATCCTTTGTTACCGGCTTGGAAATGAGCATGGTCTGGGGCCGATGCTCCGCATTTGGGGCCGTTGTAGAACAGTACGTAATGTTCGGCAGCATGAGCCAAACGAAGCATGTCTCCAAATCTCTTTTCGATAAGTTGCGGTAGGTGCTCGTTTACCGGAATGGTAAAGTGTTCCGGGAATATAGGGAAAGGATTAATCAACCATGTATAGCTGCCATCGGGTAATCCTTCTTGCACTTCCGGACGGTTTTCGGCACACAAAAAACATTTGCGCTCTTTCAGCGATTGAGTATCCACTTTGGCTGCCGAAGATACGATACGGGCCGGGTTGAATTGTATCTTGACCGTACAACCTTCTACCGTTAGTTCTTTAACCTGTACCGCTTCCAATGCTTTGTAATTGTCACGCGCCGATTCCCATACGGAGAGTTGGTCGGTCAGTAATTGTTTGGCTTGTTCCGATGTAACTTTCATTTGCATTATTTTTTGTTCATGGCGATGCGGGCTTGTAATTCCCATGTACGAATACGATCTTTATATAAATTGTTGGCGTTCATCTTTTCGATACTCAGTGAAGCGTCGGAGTTGTCGTCCCAACGGCGACACAAATAAACTACTTCGTAAACGCGCCCTATTTGGTAATGGCGCGAGATGTTCAAACCGAGGGCATAGTCTTCGCCATAACTCGTATTGGGAACCTTCACTTGACGGAGCAGTGGCGTGTAGAAGGCTCTGGGTGCGCCTAATCCGTTAATGCGGAGTGCATTGTTCCGTCCGTTCTCGGGAGTCCACTCTTTGTGGTCGATGATACCCGGAGCAATCATGTTCATATTGAAATCGGTCATCATGTAAGTTCCTACGACCATACCGCAGTTTTGGGCATAGAATGCATCGATCATGGTTTGCAGGGTATTTTCGTTGTTGTATACATCGTCGCTGTCTAATTGTACGGCAAATTTCCCGCATTTGGAATGATGTACGCCCATGTTCCAGCAACCGCCTATACCTAAGTCATTTCGTTCGGGAATAAGATGGATTACTCTTTCGTCGCCGGCAAAGCGATCGATAGCCTCCGAGGTTCCATCGGTCGAGTGGTTGTCGATAATAATCAGATTGAATTTGAAGTTCGTTTTTTGTTTCAAGACCGAGTCGATGGCATCGGCAATGGTGCGTACACGGTTCCGTACGGGAATGATTACCGAAGCCTCGTATTCGAAATTGTCGGCGTTGAATTCGATCTTTTCGAATACCGGTTCGAGATAACCGCCTATTTCTTTCAAGTGTTCAGTACATGCGGCTTCCATTTCTATTTGTACGCCCCGGTTTTTGGGATTTACATAATCGAATATTTTCTCTCCGCTTTTTCGGGTATCGTTTTCGACTTCGGAGTAGAGATATTCGTTAATGTGTACTAACGATGTTTTTTGAGATAATTTCAGACGGAGGTCGTATAATCCGGCAAATTGGAAATCGGTTTTCATGCGGGCAACTGCATCTTTGAGTGCTTCGGCGTTGAATAACAGCAGGGAACCGAAATTAAAATCGTCTCGCAAACTGCCGAACTGATAGTCGATGACCGGGGCTTTCTTCTGTTCTCCGTCGATTACATGGTAGGAATCGGCATATACCATACCGGCTTGGCTGTCTTCGGCGATGTGAACCATACGTTCGAGTGCGAAGTATCCTAACTCTAATGTGGTGTGTTTCGTATAAAGCAATGTGAAATCGGCATCGCTGTACGCTGCCAAAAGTTTCATAGTGGTCGAGGCGTTAAGCGACGGAATGTCCAATATTTCACAACCTTCTATTTGTTCTTTGCTTTTTTCCGAAGATAGCAAATATATGTTCTTCACATATTCGCAGTTGCGTAATCCTTTGATGGTTTCGGTAACTTGAACTTTACCAGAAAAAGGTATGAAACAGTTTATTGTTTTCATAGGGAAAATTATTTGTGTTTGTTTATTTTATAATCGATTACCAACAATCCTATTTCACCGCCGGTGGCAGTAAACAGACATTTGTTTTTAGAGAGCGGTACGAGTGTACTGATGAGCGAATTACCCACTTTGTGTTTCCAGAGTACTTTGCCTGTGTGGGCATCCAACCCGAACATCAATCCGTTTTTGGTACTGCCGAAAACAACACCCTCTTTTTCAACCGGCATGGACGGGGCGTGCTCATATCCGAATCCGACATTCGAAGCCCATATTTTTTCAGGGAAGTCGGTAGTGGCAGAGTAACATACGACACTGTCGTTCATGGTTTTACTGTAAATTCTCCGTTTGTCTTCCGACAGGCCGACGGTCTCACGTACCATCGATTCTTTGGTTCTCCATACGGTTTTTCCGGTAGAAGCATCGATAGCTGTCAATGCTCTTTCGGGGTCGGCGATAAATACTTTTCCATTTGCCGCCACGGGCCAAACGGCCGCTGCCGAATAGAATCTACCCGGTTTCCCTTCGTGCCATTTCCAAACTTCTTTTCCTGTTTTCTTATCGAGGGCATAGAGGTTTTTATCCCATGCTCCGAATATCACGAGATTGTCGTAAACGAGGGGTTTGGTTTCTATGTAGCCTTCTACGCCGTCGTAACTCCAAACGACAGTTCCCGATTTGATGTCGATTGCGCGAAATTTGTGGTCGCTGCCTCCGATGTAGGCTATTCCGTTTCGTATGGTAACGGCTCCCAATACGGGTGCTTCGGTGTTTATTTTCCACAACAGTCGGCCGTCGGATGCATTCAGACCGTATATATTCATGTCGGCAGAGCCGAATACGACGACGTTTTTATCGGCGGCAGGTGTCCCTATGATACGCATATCCGATTTGAAACTCCACAGTTTTCGGCCGTCGGTGGCCGAATAACAGGAAACGGCCCCGGAGTCATCGCCTACGTAAACTTTTTTATCCCAATAGGCAGGTGAGGAGAATATTTCATATCCGCTTCTGACGAGCCATTGCTCCGAAACTTGCGGGAACTCTTTGTTAACCGAGTAATCAGGACGAGGATAACCGGCATTGCTTTTGGGATAATTCATTCCGGTCATGGAGTATGCTCCTTTACGGGTAGGAACATTACCTATTTTATGCTCGTAAATGAAAATAGAATCAGGGGTGACTTCACACAGAGAGTATCCGCCTGTTTTCTCTTTGGCTCGTAGGTTCGACCGGCACAGAATACCGGGGATACCATCGTATTCCAGTTGCATATATTTGTGGTAATGTCCGCCCATGACGAGTCGGATATTGTAGGGGCGTATGGCATCGGTAACGTCGTACCAGTTATCTACATCGCCCGGTTGTAGGGGGTAGTGAGTGATAAAGATTACGGGCTTTTCTTTACCGGCTTTGTCCAATTCCGTTTTGATCCAGTCGATGTCCTGAGGCGCCACGTGACCATCGGCCATTCGTATGATGGGGCCTGAATTTACTCCCATGAATAAGATACCGTCATGTTCGAATTTGAATCTTTCGCTTCCGAATACCCTTGCGAAATCGGTTACTCCCGATTCACTCCATTTCGTTTCATGATTACCGGGAATGATATGGTATTCGACATTCAGTCGGTCGAGTAGCGATTTGACCACTTCCATCGATTTGCGATCTCCTATATTGGTGATGTCGCCCGATACAATGACAAATTCAATGCCCGGAGTATCGTTGATTTGGTTTACCGACCGGGCTAAATCGTTGTAAGGGATAGAATCTCCGGCGGTAATGTGTATATCGGTGAGAAATGCGAATTTGAAATTGGCGGCTCTACTACCGATAATGACAAGCAATAAAAGCGAGAGAGAAAGATAAATTCTTTTCATAACTTATTGATGGGTTATTGTTTGGTCGAAAGATGATAGAATGGCATTCATCAGCTCATTCCTTTGTTTTTCCGTTTTGATGGTTTCGAACGGGTATCCTAAAATGCATGTGTTATAACGCTGTCCCCGATAGAAGATTCCGGCGCCGATGTTGTTTTCCCCGTATCGTTGTATGGTATAACTTCCTTTTCCGAAAGGTTCTATCCCGTCGGGCGATTCTACCGCATAACAATTTTCGTTGAGCGTATTGTGGTATTCGACATGGAGCGTGTCGAATGCAGGGAACGGCGAAGCTGCGGGTTTCACCTGTCCGCTGACCGAGGCTTGTCCTGTTCTCCAAGTATAGTGCAAGATTTCATTGGCAAATCGTTTGTCGGTTTCATTCACATCTCCGTTGTCCCATAAATCGGTAGCGACGTAGGCTCCTGAGACGAAGATGTTTCCTCCGTTTTCACAATAGTCGGCAATGATCGTTTGCAGGGATTCGGGGAATGTTTTAAATGCTCTGTCGGTGACGCCTCTGCCTATTTTCACTTGTTTTTCTTTCCCGAGAATGAGGTCGACGATACGATAATCGTTCAAGGCGACGAGTTGGTCGGTCACAGCTTCGTCGCTTGCCGATAGGAAAGAATATCCGGCATTCGTTATGGCTCGGCCGTGTATATATGGATAGTCGAATGTGTTCCCGGCGATGACGCGGGTTTCGTAGTCGGCACGACTGGCTCCAAATCCGGGAGCATCATCGTCTATCCACGGGATATTTCGTCGAAACTCATATTGTTCGCCGATGAAACTGATGTCGTAGAGGTAAGGCACTCCGAAGTCCTTGCGTGTGTCGAAGCCTGCCATGAGGGTGTCTATTTCGAAGCTGTCGGGTGCACTTATCCGGTCGAAGCCGTTAATAACCATGACCGTGCCTTTTTCTTGCGAGCAGCGACAAAGCGACACCGTTTCGGAAGGGAAACTTTCTCCTCCCGAATTTACGGCTGTGACTTTGAAGCTATAAATCGAATCGGGTATTATACCTTTCGTGTATGAAGTGTCCGATACGAGTGTGCCACTGTCGAACGCTCCGTTTCCGATTCGGGTGTAGACGATATATTTTTCGGGAGTGGCTGTCGGTTCCAACGGATCTTCGACGGCACGCCATGTCAGTTTTATTTCGTGCGTCCCGATGAACTCCGTTCTCAGATGATTTACCGGCAGGGGTTGTACCTGATATTCATAGTCGTTTTGTTTGGCGATAAATTTTAGAATACCCTTGTATATGGCTCTGGAAACCAAAAATCTGAATCGTGGGTCGAGCCCGTAACGCATGTCGGCGAAATTTTGGTGAGACAGCAATTCGAGGAGCATGGTGGGGATTTCGGGTACACGGGCTTCGAAATAGGATTTGTTCCACATGCCCCGGCGGTTCCACTCCGGTTCATAAGTCTCTCGTATGTCATCGGCGATTTGTGTCAATACGACATCGGTGAGATAACGAGAAACTTGTCTGGGAGTATTTTTCCCATAGGTCTTTCTCCCTTTTCCGGTAAAATAAATTCCTAAGCTCCCGATTATCGAGTCGTTTTTGGTTGTGCCCGCATCGGAATGGAAAGCGAAAGCGAGGTCTAAGGGAACGTTCAATCCTGAACTGTCGGGCAGTATGTCCGAACCTCCTGCCAGATAATTGACCCATTCTCCCCGGCATTTGTAATCGTCGGTATAGTCGTTTTTCCCTTGACTGGGGGAATAGACTTTTTCGGGGAATCCCGCCCATTGTAGCCAATAGCGGGCGGCTTCGGTGAAACGGGGATAACCGCTTGTCGCATAGGAATAGTTTATAGATGAATTTCCCGGATTCTCGTCGATGTGCGAATTGTCTACTCGTCGGGCGATATTGCCATATCCGCCTCCTATTTTCACCGCATCGGCCGTGACTGTTTTTCCATTTTTTCGGGAAAGATTGCTGAGTTCTACATGGGCGTTTTCACCTTTGGCGAAATCGAAATGTCCTAAATATATCCATGTGCCGCCGCCCATACTTTGATTGACTTTGAACTGTGTTTTTCCGCCTTTGTGATATACGGTGTATAAAGCGTCGTCGGTGCTGTTTTTGACTGTGCGGTAGGCGATATAAACTGCATATTTCCCGGTTTGGGGTATCGGAGCATACCAATGGGCCTGTATCTCTTTCCGAGGATCGGTTGTGGTTTTTGTTTGTCTGAAACTTCCGTCGTCGAACGGGTTTCGAGTGCCGGTATAGACCGAGACTGTATGGGCGAATCCTGTGCCGCCGTTCTCCCATTTTACCTTTTCGGTTCCTGTTTCGAAATAAGTATCGGCATTGTCGTTGTCTGCAATGAGTTCGTGCCGGTTCGTATCTCGTTCACGAGGAGAAAATACATAGGCTCCTGCATTTTGAAGCATGGGGGTTAGGAACGGCATGACGAAACTTTGGGTGTACAGATCCTCCACGGTTTCGAAAATTCGGGCACGTTGCCATTCCCATCGGTTCAAGGATTGTTCGAAATAGTATCCATGACTTTGCCATAGAGCGATATGTCTGTTGAGTAAACCTTTTGTAGGAAGGTAGTGACATTTTATCGGGCTGACGATCGGCCGCTCGCAATGAATTTCGAATCTTTTGCGATTGTCGGCGAAAGGAATCAATTCGCTTATTTCATATCCATCGGTGAGAATGAAAAGTTTTTTCTTTTTCAGGTCCGGGGGTAAAATAGAACGTATGGTGTCATAGGCTCGTTTAACGAGCTCCTTTCTGAATGGAAGATAAGAAAATTCATCGTTCATTTGAACGACAAGTTTGTTCCCCTTTTCTAAAAGAAGCGTATCTAATTTTATTTCACCGATGGCTAAGTGTTCGGGTTTTAGAGAAACAAGTGCTTCTTCGACAGTCGTTCTTAGGTCGCTATGCGTTTGTGAATGGATTGATAGTGAGCCTAATAAGAAAATTATAAATGATAAAATATATCGGTTCTCTTTCATGTTTTTCGAATGGATAAACTTCGGTTCCTGTTTTTTTGTCAATCTATTTCTCTTTGTTAGAACTTTTTACAGCGTTATTTTAGGTGCTAAAAGTTCATGAGTAGATACCTTTCTATTATGGTTCATACAAATATAATATATGTTTTTGATTCGAGAACATATATTTAGTATTTTTTAATATGAATTCATCTCTCTTTTTTACAAGAAAAAAATATGCAGAATCTGTCGATACGATCCTGCATATGAGTATAAATCGAAATAATGAGATATCTTTACCCGTAGATCGAGTGATATTCGATGAGTCCCTGCATAGGGCTTTTTTCTGTTTTTTCTATATTCAATCCGAAATCCTTAGCTACCAAATCGAGAATATCGGCGTAGGTATAGGCCAAATTACCCATGAAATAAACCGGATATGATTTATAGTCATATTGGATAATGTTTCTCTGGAAGAATCTCATCAATTCTTCATAGACTAAATTGAAAGCATATTTGTTGTCCAGATGGTCTTTCAAGAAATAGGAGAAAGTAGAAAGCGAACGGTTGGGGAAAGGGTGGTTATATATGGAGTCCATAATCTCGTCCGGAGTAACTTTGAATTTTTCATGAAAAGCATCGCAGAGATCCTTTGGAGTAAGGTTCTTTAAGTAGTCACTTAAAAAACGTCGTCCCATAGCAGCCCCACTGCCTTCGTCTCCTAAGATATATCCGGCGGAACGTACGTTTTTAATGATACGTTCTCCGTCGTATAGACAAGAATTCGAACCGGTCCCCAAGATACAGGCTATTCCCGGTTTGTCGATTAGCAAACCTCTGGCGGCAGCCAATAAATCGCTTTCCGCCGAAATGGGTGTTTTGAATTGTGCTACTAACGAGGCTTCGAGAATGTTTTTCTTATCCAGATTGGCACATCCGGCGCCATAAAAATAGACCCGTTCCCATCGTTTCTTAAAAAAAGTTTCCGGTAAATTGAGACGGATACTGTGGCTTATTTCCCTTCTCGTTTGGAAAAAGGGATTTATTCCTTCCGTAAAACTTCTTTCCAAAACATTTTTTCCATCGACGAGAACCCATTCTGTTGTCGTGGAACCACTTTCTGCTATAACTTTCATAAATAAAAAATCTTGATAGATGTGCTTTCTGGCATCATTCAACTCTTTATAAAGATAAAACAGACGGCCGTAATGAAAATTAATTTTCGTATCGGCGAGTGTCGTTTATCTTTTATGAGAATAGTGCCGTTCGAAAGTAGAAACAATGTTAGCATCGATTTTACTGAGGCACAACCTATTTCTGCATCTTATGCAAAGATAAAATATCTTTCTTCATTTTCCAAATAGAATACTTATTTTACTGTAAAGTATCAAAATTCTGTTAAAAATAGTACGATAAAAATACGGACGGTAAAGTACAAAGCAGATCGTTTATACTTTATCGCCCGTATATTCTTAATCCTTTGTCAATGTACAATCAAAACCGGATAACAGAACTCTTTTCCTTCGGTCTGTATTTTCAACAAGTACGTTCCCGAGGGAATGTTCGAGGTATCTATCGTTGTTTCTGAACCGGTAGCGATACAGCTTCCCGATAGGCTGTACAGGGTCCACCGTTGTACGGAGGTGTCAGACTGAATTTTTAGTATATCGGAAGCCGGATTCGGATAAACATTTATGGCTTTCGATGTAGCGATAAAGTGAATGTCCGAGGAGGTATATACCAGCATATTGTCTAAGAAGAAACTACCCGATTCGGAGAAGAACGGTTTTGTTCTCGTTATCTTTATACCGCTTATGCGATAGTCCTTTCCCGGATTCAGCTGGTCCAAACGGGTTTCCCGGAATTGCCAGCCTCTGAAATCGACATTCGTCAATAAAATCTCTTGTGTATCGTTTCCAGAGGATAGTTGCAGCCATATTTCGTCGCAAGAAAGATCGCCGTAAATGTGCATACCGATAGTTTGGGTATTGTCGACCACAGTGGAACTTCCGAATGTATCGTCTGTCGTGAATACAACGTGAGCTTCGTCTGCATTGAATGTGTATGTGAAATTGTAAGATGCGCTACCGAACAGTTTTTGAGCGGTAGAGCGAATCGCTTTTGCAGTGGTTGTCCCGATACTTTGGGTTGCATCGAATGTAATCATGTCGGGAGTTTCGAATTCCTCGACGGCTGTTTCGGAGCGGCTTACATCTCCGGCGGTAAAATTGATTTCGATGGGGTCTACGATCGCTATATTTTCCACATCGTGCAACGAGGCATCTATTTTCAATTTATAATTTTGTCCTTGTTTCAAATCGGCAGCTGTGGTAAAATAATAGTTCCCGTAGGAGTCTCCTAACTGGTTGTATTTGGCAGAACGCAAGTTGATGCTGACATCGTTTCCTTCACTATCCTGTAATTTGATGAGGTCTCGAATATTGACAGGGTCGAGAACATTATCGAATCTTACTTCGATCGTCGGTTTCGGATAGTGTAGTACCGCTCCTTCCGAGGGGCTGGCTGCCAATAGTTTCAATTGGTTTCTTCCCTGCGTTAAGAACGTGAAGGAAAAATCTTCGGCCATAGACATATTACCCGGGTGTTTTGCACTTTTATCGAGTTTTACGGTATATAGGGTAGCTACCTCGTAAGGACGAGTGGGGGTAAATACCATTCGGTACTGTGAATCTTCGAATGTAATGTTCCCTTCTACGGGAGGGTCGATCGAGAAAGCCTTTTGTACAGATTCCGTGTCCATATCCCAATTGAAATTCAAGACAATGGGAGTCGTACAGTTGATGCTGTCAGTTTCGTTTTCCATGACAGGGCTGTAAGAGGTGACTTCCGGTGCTGTATTTCTCACTCTGTCCATAGCCACATTGGTATAGCTTATTGTATTGGCTGTCACTGTTACATCGATTGTCCGATCGTAATGGTCTTCCGCTGCGATTTTTAGCTGGTAATTACCCGGAGCGAGGTTTTTAAACATGTATACGCCGTTGTATAGGTTATCCGTCGTATAGGTTATATTGTTCGGCAACAGGGTTACTGTGGCTCCACATAATGGCACTTGCTTGTCTCTTCCGTGTTGTACGTACGATTCGGTACGGGTCATGCGACTATCATAAATAACACCGGCGATATTTCCCGTTGTGAATCCTTCTGTGTCGAAGTATTCCATGACAGCTTTGGTGAAATGCCATGCTTCCATCCATTTGTAGTCCATGTTGAGCAAACGATATGTTTCGGGCACATAGTCGTGATAAGAACCTTCTGAAAGAAACCCGGTGACGGTTAATTTTCGGAGGACTCCCAATCCTGCATTGTTCCAGTCGGGATAGAAGTCAAAATCGCCCACGACATACTCTTCCGTTTGAGTCCAATAGGTTACTTGGTTTTCGATAAGGTGCTTGAACAGTATCTTTGCCGCTACCTTGTCCTCGGGCTTTACCGGATTTTCGGTATATCCTCTGAACAACATCATCGGGAAATTATCCCGGCGGCTCGTGCCGGTCGCATTGCTGTGTATGGAGAAAAACAGATCGGCCTCCCATTCGCTGGCTTCCCGCCCGATGGTTTCGAGTCCTCGGTCGTCTTCCGTCCGATTTAATACGCGAGACATCGCTACGGTAGCTCCCTGCTCTTGTAGCAGTTCTCTTAACATCAATCCTTTGTGCAGATTCGACGAGGATTCCCAAAAACCGAGTGTGTCGCCTTGTGCATACGGATATACGGCTACATTGCGGTCGTCCGAGTCATAACCGCCGTGACCCGGATTGATGTAAATTTTAAGTCCGGTCATATCTTTGGCTTGCAAGCCTAAACAGCCCAAGAAGGCAATGATAATGATATAATATTTTTTCATGGCGATGAGGTTATTTCGTTACATTCAATTCCAACATAAAAAGTTTTCCTTCGACCGTGCTGTACACTATTCTGCCTGCTTCGGCCGAGGCCGACGGATTCATACCCATTTCGGACGGAGATGTTAAATCATGTACCTGTTTACTGTTGCAGTCTAACAATACGATTTTCGACGAAGTAAATTGGTGACCGTCGTCGGTCGCTTTCATGGCTGCAACGAAATCGTTGCCATACCACGTAGGGGATTCGTAGTCGCCCAGTTCGGCAAGTATGTTACCCTGCATATCGAGTACAACGGTTCCTACGCCTATGGCATAAGTCACGATTTTGGATCCGTCGGGCGATACGGCTGTCCACAAATAACTTTCCACTTTGTCGCCGTAAGGACGTAATATGCGGGTGCTTTTACCGTCGCACACGATTATTTTTCCCTCTTTGATGATGGAATAGACATAGTTCCCGCTTATTTGAGAGCCTGTACTTTTCATAAGTTTATTGTCGGCCACTACTTCCATACCGCCTGAGATGGCGACCGGACGTTTCAAATCGCGGGTTGGGGCGATAAGTTGTTTTTCGGCTTTCTCGATCAAGTTATATTCTTTCAAAGATCGGTGAACACGTCCGTTTATGATGCTTTGCGGCCGATAATACACCGTTGAACCGTCGGTGCTGAAAATCGGGTCGAACCCGGCTCCCTCGGCAGTAGTGATAATCTGGGTTTTCCCTGATGCAAAATCGTATGATTTTAAGCCGGAAAAATTTTCAGAGGTATATACGATTCGATTCCCGTCGGGACTAAGTATCGGATAGAAGGCCGATTGTCCGACCGAAGGGGTTATCTCGTAATGTTTGGTAACTTTTACATTCTGTCCCGATAGCGATGCGATACATGCTAGCAGGATTATGGTTAAATTTACTCTCATGGATTATAATGAATTAAGTTATTGAATAACGATTTTGCATACATGGGTCCCTAGCTCATTTTGCACGTTCACGATGTATACACCCGGCTGTTGGTCGCCGATGTTTACGATTCCTGTTTCGTCGAGTAGTTGTTCCAGTATCAATGCCCCCACTCGGTCGTATATGCGTATCGACGAACCGGGAACGATGTTCTCTCCCTGTAAGAAGAGGGTATTGCCCGTTATCGGATTCGGGTAGACGACCATGTTTTTGTTACCGGCCACCGTCTCGTCTATTCCGCTTTCTATGCCGTTATAGACCAGAGAGAACTCTTTGATATGTATCTTATAGGCTTGTCCGCTATTCGTTCCGGTCGTGTTGATATAGAATTTGATATAATTCAGAGAGACGGGAAATCCTCCTCTGTTGTTTTCTCCGGTGATGTCGGATAGAGGAATGCTGATGAGATAATCTTCATTGACTGTTATTCCTTCGTATTCGAGATACTGCTCTTTGTCGCCATTGGCTTTGCAGGCTATTTGTATTTTCGACACGGGTATCTCGCTATTGATTAGCATGCGCAAGGTATCGGGAATACTGTAAAGGGTAATCGCTTTGTCCATTTCTACGTATGGGAGTCGTCCGGTTTTGTAAGTGAATCCCAATATGGCCTGATTGTTCCCCGAAGGAGTAACGGCGGCATCGGTGATGGAGCTGATGGATTTTGTAGTCCAGCCATAAAAATCGTCGGCCGGGATTTTGGGGGATTCTGGTATTTCGACGGTTACCTTCATGTTCCCGGAGAAGTTGCCTATGCTGCCGGTAATGTTCGTCGTTCCGTTTTTTATTCCGGTCAATATTCCGTTTTCAATTTTGCAGACAGTCGGGTCTTCAATACTCCAAGACAATGACGAAGGATCGTATGTGAACGTGTTTTCGCCGATATGAGAAATGACTTCGAGAGAGTAGGGGTGAGCCTTGTCGGCTATGATTTCACTGTTCTTCATGACGATATCCGCTTCTTTTACAGTTACCTTTATTTTTCCTGTCGCTGTTCCCGAAGTGACGTGAAGGTAACCCGAAGTCGCATTCGGCGAGGCATAGAATTTTTTTCCGTCCGAAGAAATGGTTCCTAACGAGGCATCGCAACTTAATGTAAATTCTTGTACATCAGTATCGATCAATACGCCGTATGAGTTGTATCCCAGAATAGTCGGCTCGAAACAAGAGTAGGAAGGAACTTCCAAATTGTAATTATCGAAAGCAAGGCTGTTCAACGTGTTGTCTTCGGGAGCGTTGGTGAAGATCATGAATCCGTTCGATACCGGACGTTCCTTTCCGTCGGCCGGGTTGTTGACGAGCTTGCCTCTCAACATCATCTGAGCCGATCCTCCGGCATCCATGTTGGCCACGTTCCAAGCTCCCGCTTGTTTCAATATGTAACACATCGTCGCCGTGTTTGTCCCTACCGAAGTGCTCGACTTGTAATCGATAACGATCAGATAGAGCGTCTTTCCGTCTTGCGACATGCCTATACCCGAGCGCGAATAGGTTTGCGAGTTATATGCTTCGTTTTCGTTTCGGGGAGTCAATTTCCCTTCCCTCATGACGAGAGCGTTACCGGTGAGCATTTGCTCGGCTATGGGAATCAGATTGTCGGTGCGGGTAGTAAGTTTTGTATTTATCTTTACTTTATCGCCGACATTCATTTGGTTTAGAAACTCTGCACCTGTTCCGTTTCCCGAAAGAGCATATTCACCCTCTTCGAGTTCGGTTCCGCCTTTGCTTTGCACGATACGGGTTACGACGCATTCCACGTCCTTGTTAAGCCCCCACGATGCTCCCTCGACGGGTTTGATGAGTACATCGGTTCCATCGATGTCGCTGGTCGTTTGTCCGGTAAAGTGGTTGTAAAGTACAATTTCGTTTTCATTGCGGATACGGTTCACTTCGGCGATGGCGAAACTTTCGTTGGCGGCGTTTATGACTTTCGCCTCGAAATTCATGTCGTCGATCCACATTTTTTTGTCTTGGTCGAGAACGACGAATCCTATCTCCTGCAATTTCTCTATTTCGTCTCCTCGTCCGGCTCGGTTCCAGCCATTCGGTTCAGTGGCTATTTCTCCGTTCACTATACAACCGCTGTGCGGTTGTCCCAGCAGGCGGTCGTCCATATTTTCTCCTGAAACAATCCAGAAGTTACCGTTTATCGATCCGATGGATTGATGTTCGGGAGTGGACAATCGGGTATATGCCGAGGTCATGGCCTCGGTACTTCCGGCATGGTTTTTCCCGATGAAAGCATCCACATCGTTATACGGATTGTTCAGATCGATAGTCATGGTATAGACGTCCAGTGGATATTCGGGCATGTGCATACGCACATATTGAACGCCCGGCCCTACCGTACGGCATTCCAGCGTGTCTACCTGTTTCTCCACGCCTGCGATGTTTATGGTTGCTTCGGCACTTAATCCGCATAGAGCAGATAAGGCGAAAACGAATAGTTCCTTTTTCATGATTTTGTGAATAAGTGATTTATTTGATAATCAGTTTGGCGACATCGCTTTTACCGTCTTTGTTGATGTTCAGCAGATAGTTGCCGGGTTGCAGGCTCGAAATGGGTATGGCTATGATTCCGCTTTCGCATTTCCCGTAATTTTTCGAGACGAGCAGTTTCCCGTTCAAGTCGTACATTTGTACCGATATTTCGGCCGGTTCTTCGATTTGCAGATATACGTCTGTCTCACCGGCTTTAACCGGATTAGGAAAAACTCGTAACGCGGATGCCAATGCAATGTTTGGGACGCTCAAAGTGACTTTGTCGTATACCAAATCGAAATTTTTGATGCGAATCTTATATTTTTGTCCTGCGGTCTGTGAGGAGGCATCCAAGAAAAATTTAAGATATTGGAACTGTACGGGGTAATTGCCGAGGTCTTCTTTATCGTCCAAGAAGTCGTTCATGGCGACTTCGTAGGTGAAGTCTTCGTTGGGGTTCACTGCGGGCCATTCCATGATTTGCGAGGTCGACATAAGTCCGCCTTTCATCGACATGGTTATTTTGGAACATTTGGTGTCGCCTGTGTTGAGCGTTATTCTGAATGTATCGGGGATACTGTAAAAGCTGAAAGTTTTAGCCATTTGTATGTAAGGCTGTCTGCCGCTTTTGTATGTGTATTCGAGGTTTGTTTCTCCATTCGCATGGGGTGTCAGAGCCACGTCGTTTATCGCCGAGATACTTGTGAGTTCCCAGCCGGAGGTGAACTGGTCGGCCTGTTGAATATGAGTTTGCGGTATTTCTACTTTTACCTTCAAAGAGCCGGTAAAATCATCGAGTTTTCCAGTTACAGTCGTTACGCCGTTTTTCAGACCCGATAAAACGCCGTTCGATATACCGCATATTTCCGGGTCGGCGACCTCCCATTGAGGGGTCGACGGATTCAGTACGAATTCTTTGTCGTCGATTGTAGCCGATATTTCGATGGGATACTCTTCGTATCCGTCCAAAATTACGGAGTCGAGACGCATGGCGAAATCGGTTTCTTGTATGGTTACATCTTTTGTCACCGATATGCCGTTGTAGGTTGCCGTGATGGTTCCGTGTCCCGGGTTACCGTAAGCTACGAATGCATTGCTCTCGTCTATGTAACCTATTTCGGGAGAACAGGAAAGCGTATAATCCTTGAAGTCGGGGTTTACGATCAATCCGTATTGGTTGTATGCCGTCACTTGGGGGATAAACCGACAGTAGGAGGGAAGTATATAGTGAATCGGCTCGAATTCCAACCGGGCGGTAACATCGTCGATCGGCGCTTTTGAAATGACTAGTACGCCGTTACCGACAGCTCGTTCCTTATTATCGGAAGGTCGATTGACTATTTGTTGGTTGATAACCATTGCCGAGGATCCTCCGCCGTCGAGATTGACAGCATCGTATGCGCCTATGGCAAGGAACAGATCGCCTAATACACTGAGGGTTGCCCCTGCCGAGTATCCTGCCCGACGGCCGTCTACTACCATAAGATAGACTTTGGTTTTATCCTGCGAAATACCCATGCATGTTCTGGGGTGTTCTTCGTCCCATACGTCGGCCGGGACTCCGTTTTTTAATATGATGTGGTCGCTTCCGCCCATTTGTTCCTTGAAGTCGGTCAGCAAACCCGGAGTCGAGGCAAGATCTGTACCTAAAAAGACAGTCAGTTCGTCGCCGGCCGAGAGGCTTTTCAAAAAGGTTTCGGCTGTGCCTACTCCGTATAAGACCGCTCTTTGTTCGGGAATAGGCGATATGCCCGGATTGGCGAAAACCGAATCGACAACGCACACGATGTTTTTGTTCGCTCCGAAAAACAATTCGCCCTCTTTGGCATGCAGCATGACCTTCGTTCCGCCGGTGGTGGCGTGAGTTTCCGTACCGTAGGCGTTGGTGTATAGCAGCATGAAGTTGGGGGCGGTTTCTGTTTCCCATTCCAGACGTTGCATGTTTACGGCGTGTAACCGATGGCTGTTATCGCCGGAACGTACGGTTCCGGCGAAGTTTACACGGTCGATGTAAGGAACCCGATCGGGAGTGAGGACGAATGAGGCGCGCCCTACCGGATTCGTCACGCATTCGCCCCGACGGTATTGCCCGCTGCGGGGAATTCCTATTTCGATGGGGTCTTGAAATTGATAGAAATCGCCGTTCGTCGCACCGAGGACTTCGTGCCCCGGACGGTTGTTGCGAGCCGACATGCTCGACGGAGTCTCCGTTGCGACGGCTTTGTCTCCGCTAAGGCAAGTCTCGATGTCTACGTATGGGTTGGTAAGGTCCACTTCCATGACATGGAATTTAAGCGGATAGGCGGGTATATCGTAAAAGGCATATTTCGTGCCGGGACCTATATCGTGCGAGTGTACGATGGTATCTACCGCATAGGTTTTGCCTCCGATGGTTATTCCCGAAGCATAAATAAAGAGAGACAATACCCCGGAAAGAAGGAAGCTGAATATCTTTTTCATGACTTTTTTATATTGATTTTTTTACTTGACAATGATTTTCACGCTATCGGCGATTCCGTTACGATATATTTTCAGTAGGTAAGTCCCGCTCGCCAAATTACCTATCGGCAGGGTAATTTCTCCCGCCGGTGTTTGTCCCATTTCTACTCGGTTTAGAAGCTGCCCGCCGAGGTTGTACAATTCACAGTTTACATCGGCATTTTGGGGTAAAACGAAATGTATTTGAGATTCGCCTGCTTCGACAGGGTTGGGGTAAACCCGCAGCAAGGAAGCTATTTCGGGATTCGATACGTTTACCGTGATACCGTCATAAATGAGTGAAAATTCTTTGAGTGCGATAGTATATTGGTTCCCTGCCGTTTGAGACGAACCGAGGATAAATAATTTCAGACTTTGGAATTTCACGGGATATAACGACATGTCGCGGTAGTTTTCGAAATATCCGTTCATGGGAATCGAGATAACATGGTCGGTATTTTGGGGTATATTTTCGAATTCGGTCAATGTGGAAGTACTCGATGCATTGTTTTTCATCGACAGTGCTATTTTACTCACTTGGGTCGCTCCGGTGTTGAGCGTGATTCGCATGGAGTCGGGGAGACTGTACAGGTAAATGTCTTTGGCGATTTGCAGATAGGGAGCGCGGCCTGAACTGAATGTATATCGCAATTCTGTTCCCTGTGCTGTCGGTACGATCGATATGTCTTTCAATGCTGAGTTGGTGATGTCCCATGACGAGGCATCCGAGAAATCGTCTATCGCTCTGTTGCGCCTGTCGGGAATTTGTACGGTTACCGATAGCGTGTCGGTAAAGTCGTCTTGACGGCAATATATATCGGTCTTACCGTTCGCGATGCCCTTTAAAAGTCCCTCGGTGACGGCGCATATCGTCGGGTCTTGAACGGTCCATGAAAATGCATCGGGAGAAATGAGCATACTCTCTCCGTTAACGATGGCTGTTACTTCGATGGGATATTCATAAAGCCCGTCGTTGATGACCGAATCGAGTCGAAGCGTAAGACCTTGCGGCTCGTTGATGACTATATCGATGGAGGTTTCTATGCCATTGTAAGTCGCATATAGTTTTCCTTTGCCGTCACCCGAAGCTACGAATGTGTCGGTTCCTTTTATATATCCCAGAGACTCGTCGCAACGCAATGTAACGCCTTGTAAATCGGTATCTATCAGATACCCGTATTGGTTGTATCCCATGAAATGGGGTGTGAATATGCCGTTTTTGGGGAGAGAGTAGTAGGCCGAAGTGCATAAGATTTCGGCTACGGTATTGTCGTCCGGGGCATTCGATACCACGAAGATACCGTTGCTGACAGCGCGTTCGTGTCCGTCGCTGGGGCTGTTCACCTGTCCGTATTTTTCGATATACATACCGCTCGATCCGCCACCGTCGAGATTCATGGCATTGGCGGCTCCGGCGAATTTCATCATGTCGGCCATTTGTTTGGTCGTAGCGCCATCGGAATATCCGCCTTGACGTCCGTCGACTACCAGCATGTACACTTTGCTACGGTCTGCCGAGTAACCGATTGCCGTTCTCGGGTGGAGCTCTGCCCAATCGGTTTCGAGAACTTCTCCGTTTTCCAATATTTTACGGTCCCCGCCTACCATGCAATTAATGTCGGGGTAACTGCCGTCTTCGAGTTGGAGCATTATTTTTATTTCCAGTTCGTCGCCGGGTTGCAAGGTTTGCAAAAAGTCGGCAGACGTTCCATGCCCCGATAATACGGCTCCGTTTTCGGCGATAGCCATGTTTCCGGCAGCCGAGCCTGTACCTGCCACTTTCAGCTTCACGGTCTTGTTCAGCCCCCATTTCTCTCCGTCTGCGAGACTTACCGGTATTTCATATCCGTAAGCATTGGTATGGGTATAATTCCCGACATAACGGTTGTAGAGTACTAATTGATCGGTACTTCGGCTTCCGTTTACGTTGTGTATGGTATATGTGGTTTCGTTATGGGTGAGTTCACCTGCATAAGTGACGAACGAGATGAAGCATTCGTCGTTTGTCGTGAAAGATGTTTGAGGGCCCGAAGATACGGGAACTTTCGCCAATTGGCCTTCTACCGCACATCCGTGTACCGGAGTTCCGATAGCTCCCGAAGTAGCGAAAAAGTCGGCATTCGTACCGGCGAAATAACGGCTGCCTTCTTTGCTTTTTCGGGCGGCCATGTTGGTAATGCCTTCGCACGTAACCAACGAATCCCGACCCAAGACCGATTGGAAAGAGAGATAAGGATTGGTAGCGTCGATTTCCAAATAAAAGGCTCTCATGTCTTTGGGACCATAGAAATGAATGGCGGTGTAATAGGTTCCGGGACCTACTTTGTAATGAGAGAGGGTATCGGCCGTGTAGGTGCTGCCACCGATGACTGCCGGGCCTTTGGCACTGAGCAGTATGGGTAAACAAGCAAAAATTGCGAAAAGTGTAAAAATCTTTTTCATAGGGGCAACCGTTTAATACAAATGGATTGGTTTAGAAATGTTTTAATCGATATAGATAGAATGAATTTCAGTTTCTTTTTCAAATCCTATCCTCGAATCTCCCGTTTGTCGGAGTTTCATTTACTTTTGAGATACGATAGGCAGATTGAATATTTTTTGAACTTTTATATAGGGAAGGGTAAAGGGAAGGGCGATATATAGCCATATACCGCCCTTCCTCTAAGAAATAGATTTAAATGTCGCTTAGTGCGAAGGGCTTATTTCACAACGACTTTTTGAACTTTTTCGACACCGTCGATAACCGCTTTTACAATGTAAATGCCTTTGGCGGCAGGAGCGGCCATAGATTGTACACCGGCAGCTTCCATTACTTTTTGTCCGGCGAAGTTGTAAACGACAGCGTTTGCCATGCCAGAGAAATAAATGGCATCGCCGCTTACGAATATCTTCACGTTGTCGGTAGCTACATTAGCGATACCCGATTCCGAGTCATTGTCATATCCGTCGGGAGTCATTTTGTAAACGGCAGCTCCGCTACCCGATGCGTAGACAGCGATATAAGCAGCTTCTTTACCGTTTTTGTCGGCTACTTTGGCGATACGGGGCAATGCGGTACGAACAGGGTTCGAAATATCGCCCATACCACCTTGCGGGAATGTCCAGTAATAAGTTGCACCGGCAAATGTAGGACCTTCGCCCATTTCGATAATATTCCATGCTTGGGCAGGAGTCGTGGCCGTATTGGAAATTACGTATGCGCAGAAAGGTTTGTCGTTCAATGTAAATTCAGAGATACCGTTGTTTCCTACGTTTTTGATAGCGCATTCTTCGGGGGCATCACCTACGCTTTCGATCAAAGAACCGCTCATGTCGTAGAGAGATGCTGCACTATTGAAGCCGTCCAAATAGAAGTAGTCGTTATCGATGATTGAAACACGAGGTCCGGTTCCGTTATCGACAGCTTCTGCGGGATAATAGGATTTGATTTCGATAACTTTGAAATTATAACCTTCATAGTCACCTGTTTGTCCGGCTAATTGTCCGTCTTTAATATCGCAACGAATCACATATTTCCCGCTGCTGACCGGGAACATGAGGATAGCATCTTTCGTAACATCGCCTTTCACGGCAAAATAGTCGACACGATAGCCGTCGAGCAGACCATCTTTGTTGGCCAATTCCATTACTTTGGTGGGCTCTCCGCTCGTCATGTCGATTTTCCAAACGCCGATAGCTTCGCCGTTCAATGCCGTAGACATGTTGAATACAACTACGTTTCCGGCATCATCTACCTGAATATCGTTGCAAAGGAATCCGGGCGTTTTTTGTTCTTCCATTGGTGTCTGTTGGAATGTCGTGTCGCCGGGAGCGTTTACGATAGTATCGATTTTGGTATAAGTGTAGGTGATTTTAAACTTTTCTGCGTCGAATTGAACATCACGTTTCTTATCTCCGGTTTTCAAATCGTAGATTTTGATACCCGTAAAAGCAGCTCTGTACGCAAACAACATTTCGTCTCCTTTAACTGTCATACCACGGGAGTCGTTAGCTCCACCTAACTGATCGGCTACTCCCATATTATTCCCGGTAGTGGCAGCTTTCATCCACAAGTTTTCCAATGTGTATTCACCTGCTTTTTCATACGTCGCCGGATCTTGAGCGACCATCGATGTTGCCATACATGCAGCAACCATCCCAAGTAATAATCTTTTCATGATAAAAATAAATTAAATGAATAAATAAATGAAAAATTATATTGCATAATTCAATATATCAGATTGTTAGTAAATCAATTTCAATATCTCTCTTTTTCCGTCGATGTGGACGATGACCGCATAGACTCCACGTACAAGCCCGCTCAATTCGATACGGTCTCCTGCTGCCGGATTTTCCATATCGGCGAAACGCCCGATAATTTGCCCGGATAAGTTAGCTACATCGACCGTTATGTGACGTGCGTCGTTTCCTACGACGAGAGCGGGATTCTCACCCTGTATGACATAACATTTACCCCTCTTTTCGAGAGTTTCCATACCCGATGAATTTTTGAAAGTGAAGGATATTGTATCGCAATATTCCGTTTCGCCTCCTATGTATTCCGAGCGGGCCCGCAGATACCATGTACCGTCGGTCAAGTTGTCGAATTCCGTTTCGTAAGTGAATGCGTTTACGGTCTGTCTTTTTACGTTTCGTATCGGGGTAAACTGGTCGTTGGTGTGTAATTCGATACGGAAGGTGCTGGCGAACGGTTCTTCTGCCCAGCGTACTTGTAAGGACGTGGCTTCGACCGTCGCTCCCTGCGTGGGATATAGAATGACCGGTATGGACGGCTCTTTCGATTCTGTCGTGAAATTCGTCGTTTTACTGATACTTTCTGTCGAGCCTGCGTATGCGGTTACGCGTGCGTAATATTTCGTATTTCCTACCAATACGCCTTCGGGGAGGGTAATGGAGTTTTCGTTATATCGTTGGTCGAGAACTTTACCCATAGAGCGGAAGTCGTCGTATTTGTTTATTTCGAGTCGGTATTCCGTAGCGTTTGGATATTCGGTCCAAGTGATAGAAGGCGTGACGGACACTTCGGTGGCTCCTTTGGTCGGAGATTCTATTTCGAACGGACCGGACTGGAATGCATATACGGCAGAGATACCGTCCGAACAGTTGGCTTTTCGTGTACGAATCCGCCAGTAATAAGTCCCTTTTTCTAAGTCGGGCAGATAGCTCGAAGGGAAAGAAGTACCGGTGGTTTCCCGCGAGAGTATGAGGTCGGTGAATAAATCGTCGCGGGCAATGTCTATATAATAGGAAGCATCGGCGACACTGCTCCACGTGAACTCGTAGTTGCCTATGGCCGTACCGTTGTTTACCGGAGTGTTTAATGTCACGGCTTCGTTTGTACCTGCCGTGGCTCCCATGAACAAGGGTGCATACTCGTTTCCGTAACGGTCGACGATGGAAACAGCGTATGTATACCCCGTGCGATAAATTGTCGGTATGGAATAGTCGGTGCTGTATGAGAGCCCCAACAGATAGCGGGCATCCCGGCAAGCGGTCGTTTGTGCCGCATTTTCCGGTACGGCATATACGGCGTATCGCATACCCTCTGCTCCCGTCCATGATAATTGACCGTTAGTGAAAGCGATATTCGATACTAATCCGGGATCGGAGGTCGCTTTCCAGCTGATGGCCGGTATTAGAGCCGGGTATTTGTAAACGTCCGACCGCAACAAGGAGAGCATTCCCGAAGTATGGGTTACCTTGCGCATGTTGTAGAATACGCTTCCCGGGGCTCCCGTTTCGTCATATGTGCGGTTTACTTTAATTTGATTGACCAGTTCGGAGCCTTTGAACGAAGCGGTTGCGCCATCGACGATGTATTCGTTTTCTTCGGCTGTTTTCCGTTCGATGGGAGAGAGCGCTTTGGAAGAAACTTTTTCTCCGTTTAGATCGAACGATAGTGTCCCGGTTGTCGTTTTTCCGTATTTTGATGGCATTTTGGCCGAGCTCAAATCGGATGCCGAATGGCTCGAATAAAAATGACAACCGAATTGCCTTACGATTTGGCTCCACCATTCGGCGATAAGCGTGTAGTCGCTGCTCGATCCTATCGTCCAATAGATTTGCGGCGATATGTAATCGATAGAGTGTTCTTGTATCCATGCCATAGGATCGCAGAAGATATCGTCGTACGCCCAGTCGGAACCTACCGGGGTAGGAGTAACGCCGTATCGCTCGGCTATCGTGGCATCGGTGCACCATACACCGGCGGGAGAGATACCGAATCGCACATAAGGTTTTTCCGATTGAATCATTCGGTAAACCTGAGCGATCAGTTTATTTACATTCTGACGCCGCCAATCGGCCCGAGAGAGGTTGTCGGGATTGGATTGCTGGTATAACTCGTCGTCCATGTCGTCGGTCGTCCCCGACATGTAGAAATAGTCGTCGAAGACAACACCGTCGATGTCGTAGTTTTGTACGACTTCTTGAATAATGGCGGTGATATGGTCTCTCACTTCCGGCATTGCCGGATTCAAGATAGAACCGTCCGAATAGTCTAAGAGCCATTCCGGGTGAGATTCCCGATAATTTTGAGGCGTTCCGTCCCATTGGTGCAGTACGCTTTCATACCGGTAGGGGTTGAACCATGCGTGAATTTCGATACCCCGTTTGTGAGCCTCTTCGACAGCAAACAGCAAGGGGTCGTACCCCGGGTCCATGCCTCGTGTCGCTACGAGGTCGCTCGACCACGGTTCGTAAGAGGATTTATACATCGCATCGCAACGGCCGCGCACTTGGAAATAAACGGTATTGGCATTAGCTGCTTTTACCGAGTCGAGCAACATGATTAACTCGTCTTTTTGTTCTTGGATTTCTTGCGCATTTCCGGTGTTCGAGATAACGGTAGTTTTCGGCCACGTCAATCTCCATACGGTCGATAACCAGAACGCTCTGACCTCTTTTTTGGGAGTTTGAGCGATTGTCGGGATAGCTAACCAAAAGGTAAACAGTACGATTGCTATTTTTGCGATGTATTTCATATCTAATTAGTTAAGATATTTTTTCCCGCCGGTCGGTTAGACCGGCGGAAAATTATCAGGCTTTTGTTTTTAGAATAGGTTCGATAACTCGTTGTTCAGTGCTATACCATAGACATTGACCCCCGATACGATAGTTTCCAGCTTTTTCGTCGTGGGATTCCAGCGTTTTATTCCCGATGTCTCCGAGCTGCCTTCTTCGGCACGGAGTCCGAAGTAAACCGAACCGTCGGAGCTGTCGAGTACCATTTGACAGACATCGACATATTCTCCTACGCTTCCTTCGCTGTCCGATTTGAAGCTCGCTACGAGATATTTGCTCTCGGCTTTCGTGTTGGTCTTTGTCGCGTCGTTGGCCGTAATATCTGTTAAAGGAACGGCATAGAGTCCTTTGTCTCGAATGACGGCATATAAAATTTGATTGGTGGCATCTATCACGAACGATTTCACGAATTCATCGGGGAAAATCGTAGGATAGGGAGGGTTGGTTCCTCGACTGATGTCCACAGGGCTGATATCGCTTTCTGCGAAACGGAAGATACCGCCTCCGCCGTATGTTTTGCCCCAATACCACAATCCGTCCGCTTTGGCGAAGCAGGCATTCATTGCACCGTATTGCCACGGGTTACCGTAATATTCGAGCCGATTGTTCTGAACGAAATAATCGTATTTGGCATCGCTGGTGCTGAGTGCCAAGTTACGTTCGTTGACACCGATGCGTCGGATACCTGTATTCCGGTCGGCGAAATAGATTTGTTCGTTGTCTATCCAACCGTAGAAAGGATCGTTGAAGGCAGCATTGCCGACGTTGGAGAGAACGGTTTCCATACTGCTCCCGTCTTTGGCTACCGCTGTAATTTTTCCGTCACCCCGGGTTCCATCTTCATCGTTGACATACGAGAATTGTGTACCGCAGTCGAGCACGAATAGAACTTCATTATGGAACAGCATATTCAGAGGGTGAGCTCCCGCTTTTACGCCTAAGTCGAAGGGAGAGTTATTACTTCCCTCAGGAACATTATAATCCAGCTTATAGGCCATTACGTTTCCACTTTTTACCGCATAGTAGAGCGTTTTCGATGTATTGGGCGTACCTACTTGTACATTGGCTTTTACATCTTGGAGCGCACGTCCGCCGAGAGTGGTTTTCAACGTGATGGTTTGTGAACCTATGTTTTTGAAGACTAATCGGCCCGGATTTTCGCCGGTATAGGTATTACCTGTTATTTCCGGGTGATCGAGCAAGGTCGTTCCTTCGGGCAATACCCATGTATATTCCGGTTCTTCCGATGCGGCCGGATTTCGTAAGGTCACTTCCAAAGTCACTTCGACGTCGTTGATGACACATATTCTATCATCTTCCGTTTTGGCGACGATCGTAGGTTTAATGTCGTTGATAAGCAAGGGACGAGTCGTATAATCGTCGCCTACGGTCAATTTTACCTCGTACTGTCCGGGTAAACTGTATGTATGGGTAGGATTAACGTCGGTCGAAGTTTCCCCGTCGCCGAAGTCCCAAGTACATGAGCCCGAAATGGCCGATGTATTGGTAAACTGTATGGTGGAACCTACCAGATAGTCGAGTTCGTATCCTTCGTTCGTGATGTGGTAGGTAAACGCTACATCGTCACTGGGATATACATTGTAAGTAGGATCGTTTTCCACACAAGCAGATAACGAAGCCAACAAGACAACCGTCAAACTTATATTTCTTAATGCTTTCATTGTTCTTTCCGTTTCTATTAGTTGACAGTAATATTTTTAATATCGGTATTGCTTATCACACCGTTGGAGTCGCTTACTTGGAATTTGGCGCTCAACGTATAGGTGCAATTGTAGTTTACTCCGTATTCTTTGCCGTCGAAGATGAGTTCGGGCGTGGTTAGAGCTGCAACGATGCCATCGAGCCGGGCTTTATTCTCGTCGGTGATTTCATATACTTCTTCGTTGGCTTCGTTGGTCGTTTTCGTGAAGAGAGCCTCATATTCCTCTTCGGTCATTTTCATGAATCCATCGACAACGATTTTTTTCATGTTTCCGTGGTAATCGGTCTCTATTTGAGTGGTTAGAGCCTCCCGGAAGTTGGTCTCGTAATCGCCGGGATAATAGGTCTTGAATAAAGTTTCGGTAAAATCGGAACTTCCTACACTGGCCCATGTCACGCTAGCCCATGAAGAGGAGACCGGGAAAGTGGCGTCGAGAATGTAGGACGACTTGGCATCGTCCCACGACACGGTTTGAGGATCGAACTCTTTCACCAAATGCGAGGCGACTACTTCGTCGGTCTCGCTTTCGGTATAGGTGTAACTGATGTATGGGCATGTAACGGCACGATTGATCGTACTGCTCACTCCATACCAAACTTGGGCTTTCTCTATCGTACTGCCGTCGGCATAATAGTAAACTCTGAAATCGAGGTCGCTACCGGCGTTCACGGCATCTTTCAGCTCCCAATAAACGTATGCGGTTTGTTGTCCCAAGTCTGCCCAATCGTTTACAGGGTCGTTGATTTCGCAACCCGATAATCCGGCGATTGCCAGCAGAAGAGACGCTATTTTTACTTTGTTTTTCATATCGAGTGTTATTATTTGTTGTAATACTTCGATTCTTTTCTATTTATTGCCAGATCATAGGTTTGCGCAACCATTGATAGTTTTTGTATGCGCCCAGTCTTTCCAATTCGGCTTTGTTGTATTTTTCTTCTGTTTCGGGGTCGTAGTTGATACGGTTGATCCATGCTTTGGGATCGTCTCCCCAATGAGCTTCATAAATATTATTGGGCCGTTTTAATCCGGGATATACATAGGTGTTGTCATATTGTATTCCGTTCTCCTCGCAACTGTAATTGTAGCGACGCATATCGGTCCATTGTTCGGGTTGCAGATAGAGGCAAACATATTTCTGACGCATGATGTGCCCGATGTTGAATCCGTCGGCAGGGAAGTAGGTAGTTACGTAGTTTCCTGTTCCGGTTTCATTTCCCAGATAGTTATTGCGATAGCGGGTATAACTGCTTCCATAAATCGAGGAAAGATTGAATCGGTCGAAATTAATTTCGGCAGCTTGCATGGTCAATGAACGGGCCGTCGGCTTGTCGCCGCTCCAATAAGTAGCTTCGGCTTTGATAAGCAGGAGTTCTTCTTCGAGGAAGAGGGGAACATAACCTGTGTTTTGCGTATAGACCGAAACTTTCTTGCCGTCGACTTCGGGGAACAAGGTGGGGTAGTTATCCACTTTGTAGGAAACGTCCATACCGATATTGGTATCGAGATAACGCATTTCAGTACCGGAATCGCTCGTTCCCGAGGGCCCCGGCCGTGCACTCATGAAAGCGAGGATACGAGGATCTTCCGCCCAGCCTTTCAGGTTGTTATGCGATTCGAATACGCCCAATATATTTTCCATGAAATATTTGGTAGGAACAGCCGAATTCAACATGTTGCCACGTCCTTCCCAGCCGAGACCTCCTTGTTCGGTCGATCCGAAGGCTTCGCCCCACGGAGAATTTTGGGCTCCGTTACCGCCGTCGAAACGATAAAGTACATCTTCCCAACCTTCGAGTGCCCGGTTGACAGCTGTAATGATGGCTTGGCATGTCGCCGCATTGTTTTCCCAATTCGGCAATTTGCGAAGCAATAACCGGGCTTTTAAGGCGTAGGTATAGTGTTTCCATTTATTTAGGTCTCCGGCGAAGACACGGTCGATCGATTGATCGATAGGTATATTGGTCGCGGCTTCGGTATAAGTGGGATCTTCATACATGCCTATCAGCTCTTCTATTTCTTGATTCATCCACTCGTAGATGCTTTCTTGCGTATCGTAGTGCGGACTGTTCGATTCATAGGCTTCCGAACGAGGCATGTCTCCGAACAGGTCGGTTGTCATTTGGGTGGACATTAACCGAAGGGTACGGCCGATGAGTTCCAGATTCCACGCTTGTGCTTCGTGAGCCTCGTCGATGATTTCTTTGGCATTGACACCGATATCGTAGAAGTGGCGACGCCATTGCGGGTGACGGTTCATCGTCAGGAAATCGCCCCAGCCGGATTTGTATGCGAAACTCGACGTTTGGTTACGTCCGCCGGTAGTCAATGTTTGGGTCAGATAAGCGCCGTATTCGGCATGGTCGAATTGAAGTTGAGCCGAGTAGAACAGCACGACAGGCAATACCTGTTGGGGCAGAACTTCATGAGCGGCATCTTCGTTGACGTTGTCGTACAACCAGTCTTCGCAACTTGCGCCCATGAAACTGATTAACAACGATAATATGATAACTTTATATTTATTCATGGTTCCTTGATGTTAGAATGTTGCGTTTATAGTGAAATTGAAACTGCGGGTGGCCGGGATAGACATATTGTCGATACCCATCGTTCCTGTACCGTAGGCTGCCGAAGTTGAAATTTGCGGATCAGAACCCGAATATTTGGTCAACAGGAAGAGATTGCGGCCTGTAATGGAAGCTCTCAATCCTTTAATGTAGGGATTCCCTTTTTTCAAGAACCGTGTGAAATCATATCCTACGGTGACGTAACTCAGTCGGAGATAAGAACCGTCTTCGATAAAATTGGAGCTTACGCCATAGAAATAGGTATTCAGGTTGGTCTGATTCAAAATGATAGGCTTGTTGTTTTGTACATAAGTTCCGTCGGGTTGTGCGACTACACCTTTTACGACTACTTCGCGGTTACGGTAGTTCTCCAACGATTTGTGCATACCGTTGGTAAAAAGCGAGCGTGCGGTTCCGTTATATACGTCTCCTCCTACACGTCCGTCCAGCAAGAACGATACAGTCAAGTCTTTCCATCGGAACGTACTGCTCAATCCCATCAGGAAGTCGGGCTCGCGGTTACCGATATATACGCTCTTGGCCGGGTTGATAATGGGATATCCGTCCTCGTCGATAAGTATTTGTCCGTCGGGAGCACGCATATAGTCCTTGCCTGAAATACCCGTCGTCGAACCGTTTAGATAGGCGGTAGTATAGATATCGCTGAACTGTGTCCCTTGAACTTCGCTCACGTCTTCGGGTAACGATTTTACGACACCCCGATTCAACCCGAAGTTGAGGTTGGCGGTCCATTCGAAATCTTTGCTGCGAAGAATGTCTTGGCTTAATGTGGCCTCCACGCCGTGATTCTCGATACTACCTTCGTTACGGACTTGTAGAATAGTTCCCGATGAAGGCGAAACTCTCACGGTTACGATTTGGTTGTTTACCGTAGTCGAGTAGTAGGCTACATCTAAACGGGTACGGCTGTCGAAGAATCTTAAATCGGCTCCGATTTCCCACGACTTTGTCATCTCGGGTTCCAGCGTAATGGCATAAGAAGCTGTGGGGTCGACACTATATCCTCCGTCGGGGAATGTAGAGGCTTCCCGATAGGCTTTGGTAAATTTGTTGGGAGTAGCATCTTTCCCGACTTGTGCCCAGTTTCCGCGTATTTTACCATAGCTGAACCAATCGTTACTGATGTGGAACAATTCGCTGAAAATTAAACCTGCCGTTACCGAAGGATAGAAGTAAGAAGATTTTTCGGCTTGTTTCAAGGTAGAGGAACCGTCGTAGCGGGCTGTTCCGCTTAATTGGGCGATTCCTTTATAGTCGAATCGCAATTCTCCGAAATACCCGTATTTGTTTTTCTTGGAGCGGAAATAGGAAATGGGGTAGTCGCCCGTTTTCAGCCAGTTTTCGGTATTCGTATTGTTGAAACTGTAATAGTCTCCTTCCAATACGAACTCCTGTCCCGCCATAGTGGCTTCATAACTTTTGTTGATCATGATTTCGGCTCCGGCCAACAGGTTCATGCTGAAATCTTTGAACAAATCTACTTTGTATGTGGCCAATCCTTGTACCGTGAGCAGTTCGCTACGGCTGGGTTCGAATTTATAAGAACCGAATTTGTAGAGATATTTGGAAATAACGCTCTCGTCCAGTTCGTCTTTATCGAAGCGTGGCTTGGCGTAGGCGTCGGAAGTTGTATATCCTTTGTCGTATGCGATTTTACCGGTGAAGGTCAAATCCTTTATGGGAGTCCATTCGATCGATCCGTTTAAGATGGTACGTGAAGATTGTGTCTCCCCTCCGTCTTCGTAACGTCCCCAATAAGGGCTTACTCCGGCCGCAATCTTATTGGCGTCTGTAAGGGCATTCCAATTGTCGTAACGGCCACCGTCTTCTATGCTGTAAACGGGTTTCCCCAATGGTGTTTTGTACACGCGCATATCGTTGTTGATAGGCCATGTATATATAGTACTCATTTCGTTTCCGAACGAACGGGATTTCGTATCGATATAGTTTAATGATGCATTGATTTTTACCCATTTCGAAGGGGTGAAAGTCGCTTTTAACAAAGCACCCATGCGATTCTTGTAATCTTCGGGGACAACACCGTCGGTAGAAGTGTAGTTGAACGATGCATAGGCTGTGAATTTGTCTGTTCCTCCCGAAGCGTTCACATCGTATTTTTGATACAATCCGGTTCCCAAGAAGTTTCCGACGTTATCGTAGGTTTTTTCCCCTTCTTTCAAAAGAGGACCCCAACCTCCGGTTACAGAGTTTTCTTTATAGAATCCGAGATTTCCCGGAGCATATTTCTGTTGAATTTTAGGGATTCTTACGCTGTTGTCGATTTGTACGCTGGCGCTACCGTTCACGACGATCTGTCCGGTTTTACCGCTTTTCGTGGTGATTAGGATTACACCGTTGGCTGCTTCCGAGCCGTACAATGCCGATGCGGCAGCACCTTTCAATACGGTCATGTTTTCGATGTCGTTCGGGTTGATGTCACCGGCCGACGAACCGCCTCCACGCATAGGCATTCCATCGATAATAAACAAAGGCTCGTTATTTTGTCCCAAGTTGATGGACGAAATCGCACGAATGATGATTTGGGAACTGGAATTGGGTGAACCTCCGCTCCCTGATACTTGTACACCGGCAATTTTCCCTTGTAGAGAATTTACGAAGTTTGCCGATTGTCCGGCAGTAACCTCGTCGGCATTTAGACTTTGGACGGCGAAGTTCAGTTTTTTCTTTTCTTCCCGAATACCCATCGCTGTTACGACAACCTCGTCTAATTGTGTCGATGACGAGGTTAAAGTTACATTGATGACAGATTGATTTCCAACCTGCACCGTTTTCGGTTGCATACCCACGTAACTGAATGTTAGGCTTGCGTTTTCATTGACTTTAATAGAATATTTCCCATCTAAGTCGGTCGTCGCTCCTTGTGAGGTGCCTTTGACATGGACCGATGCCCCGATAACGGGCAGTCCGTCTTCGGCAGATACAACGGTCCCCGTTACGGTGCGTTGTTGAGCGAAACCTACTATAGCAAATAAGGAAAATAACAGAAGTAGCACCTGTCTTCTCATAATACTGCTTGTTTGTTAATAATCAAGGTTAGTAAATACTCGTTTATAATTTGTTTGAATTAATCATGGTTGATTCTTGTTTTTCGTGGTTTAAATCAACGTTTAAAACTGCTGTTAAAAGCCTGTGTTATATTTTATTATTTTAAATGTTTGTGTTTTATTTTTTATCTTTTACTTGTACAAATATAGCGTTCTATTTTTAAATCGAAAACTAATTCTCCCACTTTTTTTCGCTTTTGACTTATTTTTTAGAATTAGAGCCATATTTTCACAATTATAAACTATTTCGATAGAAATTAGATTTTAGGGAGCTTGCTTTCTAAAAATATATTCTCGATACATAATATCCTCCGTCCAAAAATCGAAAGACCGAAAAGGAATCACATTTTTTCTATATAAATACGGTACAAAAAAGAAGTCATGCGGGAATTGCATATTCTTAGATAATGAGCCATAATCTCCTATTTCCTTTTCGAAAGAATCCCTAATAAAACTTATTAAGCGATACTATCACCGAAACGATTAAATGGTCGAATAAAACGTTGGTTTTTTCCCGGGGGGAGTTTTTAATTTTGATAAAGGTTTAAAACCTTATAGATACCTAAGAGATTTTTCTCTTTCGAAGCCTTTCGATAGATAAAAAATGTTGTCGTTTTTCATAATGAGTTTTTCTTTATGTATCTTTGGCTCTGTCGAATATGAGATATGGCTTAGCAAAAAAATGAGCAAGTTCTTTTTTTTGAGTGGTTGCCTTTCCTTATATTTGTAGAAAAGAATATAGGATGCGGTTCGGCATAGTCAAATCGGAAATTAGATTTCTTGATTGCCTTTGCACTCACCTTTCTCTATATTCGCGTAAAATGCAGAGATAGAATGCTTTTGGATAGGAACAGATTCGTTTGCTTGTGTTCTCTTGCGCTATCTTTGATTTGGCCTCTAAACAGGGCGGAAAAGACCTTTTTGACACCATAGGGCTGGGTATAAATCTTTTTTATTTTCGGCCTGTTGGGAGTTTGAGGTGAGATGGAAATTCATTATTTATGCTAAAAAATATTACCATGAAGAAGAAAATGTTCTATGCGCTGTCTGCGCTTTTGTTGTGTAGTGCTTGTACTACGACACCACGTAATCCGTTTGAAGAACCTGCGAGGCCTGCCGGACAGGAAAGTGTTTTGAAGTTGGCTTGCGAGCCTTTGGATACGGTGAGAGTCGGTTTTATCGGACTGGGTTCCAGAGGTAAAGGTGCGATCGAACGGTATGTCTATCTGCCCGATGCCAAAGTTGTCGCTTTATGTGATTTGGATTCGGCGAATGTAAACAAAGCGAATGAAATACTTACTTCGCACAAACTTCCTGTCGCTGATATTTATGTGGGTGAGGACGTTTGGAAAGAGATGTGCGGAAGGGACGACATAGATTTGGTCTACATTTGCACCGATTGGCACTCTCATGCTCCGATGGCTGTCTATGCCATGAAACAGGGAAAACATGTCGCCGTGGAAGTACCGGCGGCAATGACCGTAGCCGAGTGCTGGGATTTGGTAAATACGGCCGAACAGACTCGCCGCCATTGCATGATGCTGGAAAATTGCTGTTACGATTTCTTCGAAATGGCAACGCTCAATATGGCGCAACAAGGCTTGTTCGGAGATGTGATGCATGCCGAGGGGGCTTATATCCACGACTTGCGTTCTTATAATTACGACACTACGGCGACTGGTTATAAAAACATGTGGCGGTTAAAAGCTCAGAAAGAGGAGGCCGGCAATCCTTATCCTACGCATGGATTAGGTCCTGTCGCCCAGATATTGAACATTCACCGGGGTGACCGCATGGCTACGTTGGTTTCCATGTCTAATGCACAAAAGGGTATGCATCTTTATGCAGCCGAACATGGTATCGCCGGCGAGGATACGGCACGTATCGACATGGGCGATATGAACACGACTCTTATTCGTACCGCCAAAGGGAAAACCATCATGATACAACACGATGTTACCAGTCCTCGTCCCTATAACCGCATTCACATGGTAAGCGGTACGAAAGGTTTCGCTCAGAAATATCCGCTTACGGGGATCGCTTTGGAACCCAATGCGCATGAGTTTGTCAGCCAGCAAACTCTCGACTCTCTGCTGAAAGTGTACGAACACCCCTTCTGCAAAGAGATCGGCGAGAAAGCTCGCAAAGTGGGCGGACACGGAGGTATGGATTTCATTATGGATTATCGTCTGATTCATTGCTTGAAAAACGGTTTGCCTCTTGATATGGACGTTTACGACGCAGCCGAATGGTCGTGTCTGGTCGAGTTGACCGACTACTCCGTTCGCAACGGCTCCGTTCCGGTACAGATACCCGATTTTACCCGTGGAGAATGGGATAAATTGCAAGGCTTGACTTTTGCCGAATAGAAAGATAAAATATGGGAAAATGGCTGTTTCAAGAGGAAACAGCCATTTCTGTATGTGAATAGTAAGGATTATTTTTATATCGATTGCCACAATACCCTGCGATATTACGGGACACGGCTGGGGAGGAATGTGTGAGAATGCCCTGCAATGCCACAGGGTATGGGTGAGAGGGGGTTAAAGAAACATTCTCTTTTGTGATGTAAGGATAGATTTTACGCTTCTCCCCCTTGTGTCGCATAGCGATAGGGGGGAGAAGCAGAAGAAACAATAGTTTTCGACGGAGAGGGGTTGAGAAAGATAGAATAGGAGTTTTTTGTAAGACCAACCCCTCCGGCCTGCGGCCACCTCCCCTATATTTTGCTGTCGTAAAACATAGAGGAGGAGGGAGATGCTTTTTACTTTATTTTTTATGTAGCAAGCCGGAACTATCCAATCTTCTCCCTTGCCGTGTTCCGTAGCCTTACGGGGTGTTGCGTTAGCGGTATGAGGGAGACCCGCGGAACAAAGTTCTGCGGAGGGGGCAAGGAGAATTAAAACTTAATGGTGATATCTGCGCCGAATGTAATCGGGCGGCCGCACTGTACGAAGCTGTTGGGCATAGACAAGTTCTCGGCATTCATGGTCTCGAAGTAGAACGCCTGATAATGTTGATTCAGCAGATTTTTTCCCCATAGTTTCAAATCGGCGTATTTCCCCGAAAGGATAATCGATGCATTTACCAGCCCATAAAAGTTTTGAGCGGCATCGTTGGCTTCGGTCCAGTATATTTTTCCTCGGCCGAGGTATTGTAGGTCGAAAGTCAAGTCGGTCTCTTTGTCTAAGGGCAGGGTGTAAGCGCCCGATAGGGCGAGCGTATGAGCCGGTGCAAAAGGGACGAAATTGTTTTTGTAGTCGTTTTTCCCGTCGTTGTATTCTTGGAAGGTAGCATGGGTGTAACCGTAGGTTGCCGAGAGTAACAGCCGATTGGTCGGGGTGGCTCGCAGTGAAGCCTCCAATCCGTAACTGGCGGTACGTCCCGAATTTTTGGTGACACGGCCATATCCGCTTACGGCGGCTATTTGCTGATCGTGGCAATCGATGTAGAATAAAGATAAATCGGCAAACAGCCGGTGGTCGATTAACTGGGAACGGCCGCCTATTTCGTAATTCCAGCTATGTTCGGGTTTATACGAGATGGCTTGGTTCACGTCGGTCGTGTTTTCGAAGGCAGGCATTCCGACAGCACTGCGACTCGGTGCGGGACGACCTCCGTTTCCACCGCCTCCCATGTTCTTCATCAGTTCGCTCATCATGCTGGACCGGATTTGGGATTGTATCAAGTTGGAGAACATCTGGAAATTGTATCCTCCCGACCGGTAACCGCGGGTTGCCAAGGCGTAGACGAAACTTTTATTGCCGATAGCGTATTTCACTTCGAATTTGGGAGACAGTTCTATCGTGTTCATCGACTCCTTTCCATCGATGCCGAGGGGCAGGATAAAAGGCTGTTGAATCGACATCGGGGGGCGATTACCCATATTGATCGTGACGTTGGCATGCCCTGTGAGATCTTCGGTCGCATGGGTGTGATGGTAAATGCGGGTATGTTCGTAGTCTATTCGTAAGCCTATGGTGGCCGATAAACCGTCGATAAAAATACGATTGAGCGTAGCTTGTCCGAAGGCGGCAGCACCGTAGGCCGGTGTTTTGTAAATGCCGTCGATATACAGGTTTCGATTATCTATATCTATCGTAATATCGGGCATTCCCGCTAATGCAGGGTTCTGTTTGAGAGCCGCCAGTTGGTCGTTGGTCTGTTTGGTGATGAGCAAATCTATCCCGTCTTGTCTGAAATCTACCGGGCCGTCCGTATGGGTTTGTTGATAAAACCCGAATAAGCCTCCTACCCACTCCCAACGTTTGCCTTTGTGCGATTTGACGGCAAATTCCTGTGAAACCGCATGCATTTTTTGTTTTTGTTGTAGTGTAAATATGGCGCGGGGAGTAAAGTCTTGGTCCAAATGCATATCGTCGTCGAGGAATTGATAACCCGTCGTCGATGTGAAGATGAATCGGTCGTGGAGATATTGAGCCGACAGACCCGACGTGAATATGTCGCGACGATACGAGGCTTCGTCGTTGTAACTGATGCTGCCGGTCTTTTTCAGGGTTTTGTCATAACCGGCGTATGGGTATCCCTGTTGGTCGCTACCCTCGTAGTCACCGCTGAAACTCAACTTCCAATGCCTGTTTACCCGCCAGTCTAATTGTACTCTTCCACCGCCCGACCGGGTACTTCCGCTATTTTGTCGGGTATATTCGTTTTTGAAGTAGCCGTCGTCCTGTCGGTAACGGGCATTTATCGAGAATGCGAAATCGTCGGTAAGTTTTTGGCTGGTAGTAGCGGCGACTCCCCATAAGTTGTAATTCCCGAAACTCAATTTTATTTTCGAGCCCTGTTTTTCCAAAGGCGAGAGAGTCTTTATGTTCACGAGTCCCGCCATAGTATTCCTTCCGTAGAGAGTCCCTTGCGGCCCTTTCAAGACTTCGATACTTGCAATATCGATGAAGTCGAAATCGAAAGCGCTTTTATCCAGATAGGGAACGTTGTTGACGTAGAGGCCTACGGCGGGAGAGTTGATTCGGGAACCTATACCCCGTATGTAGGCCGAGGAAATGAGTTTGGAGCCATAATCGGGAATAAACAGATTGGGAACGACGGTAGAAATATCCTTGACCGAACGGATATTCATTTCGTCGAGATTGCCCGTGTTGAGATAAGAGATGGAACCGGGGAACTCGAACAGTTTCGAATCCCATTTGGGGTTACTGATGATAGTAATGGCATTCAGGTTATATATGCGGTTTCCCAAAGAATCGGTAATCGCCGGTATCGGTTTACCGGTTGCAAGAAATGGTAAAGTTCCCAAGATGAACGCGAGCAGAAAATTTTTCATAAGATTTGTTTACCTGTTGAAAGAGCGAGTCTCTCTTTGAATTTTTGCACAAAGTAACAAGAGAAAAATTTTCTTTACAATCATCAATAGTAGTGATTTTTCGAGGACGGGATATTATCCGGGTGTTAGATGAAAAACAGGAGGCTGGCTGCCATGACTGCCATGCCGGTGATGACGCCTCCTATGCCGTAGTGATGATGACCGTATTTTTCGGCTCCCGGCAGCAGCTCATCGAATGAAATGAACACCATAATACCCGATACGAATGCCAATAGAAGCGCGTGAATCGTGGGAGTCCAAAAAGGTAACAGAAACAGGAATCCGATGAGTGCGCCTACCGGTTCGGCCATACCGGAAAGCAGAGAATACCAAAATGCTTTCTTGTGGCTGCCCGTCGCTTGATAGATGGGTACGGAGACAGCGATACCTTCCGGTATGTTGTGAATGGCAATGGCTATGACGATGGGAATAGCTATGTCGATATTGCCCAGTGCCGATGCGAATGTAGCGAGTCCTTCCGGGAAATTATGGATACTGATAGCCAGTGCCATCAGTATTCCGGTACGGTGCAATCGTTGTTGTCCCGATAGTTCTTCCACGCGGTGGACTTCATGAGGATTCTCGTCTTCGGGAATCAAGAAGTCTATCAATGCGATAAACGATGTTCCCGAGAAAAATGCGATCAGCATGTAGATATTAGACATGCGCGGGCTGAAACTCTCGCTGAGCATACCCAATGCCTCGGGCATTAATTCCATGAACGATATATATATCATTACTCCGGCCGAGAACCCCAATGCCGCAGAAAGAAATTTCGTATTGGTTCGCTTGGCGAAAAATGCAATGAGGCTTCCCACTCCGGTCGATAGGCCGGCTATCATCGTGAGGAGAAATGCCAAGAGTATAGAATTTATTTCCATATTTTCGAGATTGTATAAAACCGTAAAGGAAAACCGCACTATCCTCTTGTCGGGGAATTGGCCGTTTCCTTCGTGGTTTTTCGGAAACAAAGGTAATGTATTAAAACATTATGAAGTTCACCGAATAATAAAAATAACAAAAAAGAATGAAATATGTTAGGAATAAATCGTTGGCTCTACGTATCTTTACCCGCTGAAAAGAGAGAATATGCAAGATTATAACGAAGATATTGTTATCGAGCAGTTACAGAATCCGGCGACTGTGCGGCAGGCATTCGCACGGGTCGTGGCCCGGTATAGTGAGCCGTTATATTGGCAGATTCGAAAAATGGTACTTTCGCACGACGATGCCAATGATTTATTGCAAAATACATTCTTAAAAGCATGGGGAAGTATCGAGTATTTCAGAGGGGATGCCAAATTGTCGACTTGGCTTTATCGTATTGCAGTGAATGAGGCATTGACTTTTCTGGCACGGGAACGGGAACGACGGAATCTTACGGCCGACGATACCGATGATTTCCTGCTCTCTCATGTAGAGAGCGACGAATATTTCGACGGAGATCGTGCACAGAGGCTTTTGCAAGAAGCGGTTTTGCAACTCCCGGAGAAACAACGCCTCGTTTTTAATATGCGTTATTTCGACGAAATGAAATACGAAGATATATCCGAAATTCTGGGAACGTCGGTGGGTGCATTGAAAGCATCGTATCACCATGCGGCGAAAAAAATAGAGGAATATCTGCAAGATCATGTTTAAACCTTTTCATTATTTTCGTGTCTAACAAACAAAAGGTGAAGCTATGGAAAAGAAAACTCCCCTGTTAGATGAAATCGGTAGGAAGCACGGTATGAAAGTGCCCGGCAATTATTTTGCCGATTTCACCGAAAAGATGACGGAAAGTTTGCCGGAAAGGGAATTTCCCGAACTCGTGCAACCTTCGTTATGGCTTCGGGTAAGACCGTGGATTTATATGGCAGCCATGTTTGCCGGTATATGGCTTATGATGAAAATGTTTACGGGAATATTCTCGGTGGAAAAAGGAGAAACTCCTGATATGGAAATGACGGCTTCGGCGACAGATGGAAGTACGATAGAAGACGAGTGGATCGCTTATTATGTCGATGATTACACGGCTTATGAAATGCTCTATACCGATAGCGATTATTAAAGGAGAAGTAGTTATGAAGAAAATAATTTTATTATTATCGGCCGTTTTATTGTGGGCATTGCCCGTTTCGGTTTCGGCACAGAATAAGAATAACGACAAGGCGAAGCAACAGCGAAAAGAACAGTTTGACCGGTTCTGTAAATTCCGTCGGGATTTTATGATGAAACAGATCGGGCTTTCCGAACAAGAGGCGAAACAGTTCTTTCCCTTGTATGAAGAGATGGAAGGGAAAAAATGGACGGTAGACAGGGAGGCTCGAACCTTTGCTCGGAAAATAGTACGTTCGGAAACGGCTGTTTCAGATGTCGAGTATGAAAAAGCGGCCGAAGTTTTACTGGAAAAGGACGAGAAGTTGGCAAAGATAGATCGGGAATATTACGACAAGTTCAAAACCTTTCTGTCGAATGAAAAATTATTTAAATTCAAAAATGCCCAAATGAAATTCCCGAGAGCCATGATGAAATGGCATGGCGGGAAACATCATCATGAGTAATAATGTAATGTACGGGATAATGAAGAAAGGGAGAAGTTTTTTTGATCTTCTCCCTTTCTTTTTATTTATGGTACAAATATCTTTTCCGAAAAACCGTTTATATGAAGGATATACAATCCGGTATTCAATCCGAGTTCTCTCCATTCGATTCGGGTTCCGGGCTCGACATCTGTTTTATCGGAGTATCTTATGATTCCGTCCGGGGTCGATAATATGAGGTTTATTTTACCCGCTTGCGATGTGAATAAAATTCCGTCTCGATAAAGTTTGTATAGTTTGTCTGTCGACAAGTTGTCGATGGCGCTCGGTGAAAGCACCTCTTTGATTCCGGCGAGAGCGTCTATTTTCCCGTATCCGTAAATGGAGTTGGGACATGCTCCTGTATGGGAATCTTGGCGGGCGGTCTTTTTCAAAATCAGTTGTATATCTTCGGGAGATAGTTCTGGATTTGCTTCTAACCATGTGGCAATGACTCCGGCGACAAAGGGCGAGGCTTGCGATGTTCCCGTCATTTGTCCCCAATAATAGCTTTTCCCGTTTATCGTTGCCCGGGCGACAGTGTTGGCGCTACTCTCCTTATAGTAATCGGAGTAAGAAGATACGGCGCTGAAAATCATTCCTCCCGGAGCCGTCACGTCGGGCTTTACTCGGCCGTCCGAAGCCGGACCTCGGCTCGAAGTGTAGTTGATTTTATTCAACGGGTAATCGATCAACATGGACTGTTTCTTTCCCGAAAAATTTGTCCATACGTTTCGGGTTGTATAGTTTCCGACAGAAATGGTTCTCTTTCCTGTTCCTCCCAATTCCCCTAATGTACGGTCGGCATCGAAATTGACATGTGTGCTTTTCCCGTTGTCGGTGAACTGTCCGCTGTTTTTGTCGGTCCAGAGATCGATGTGTTGGGTTTCGCCCGTTACTCCTATTTGTATGTCGTAACCTTTTAGATTGAGATTATTCAAGGCGACTCTATACATGCGCCTCGTGTTGTTCCACAATTCGGTATAGTAGGCGATTTCTCCGCCTTCCGAATAGTTGAAGTCGGCAGGGACGGAAAACGATTGGTCCGTACCGTTCGAGGTACAACTCCATACGGTTTCGCCTTGCGAGTCGGTTAGCGAAACGGTAACGGTAAACCCGTCCGATTCACCCCAAACTTCGAATGTGTTGGCGGCGTATCCCGATGGTTTGAAAAATGTCAGTACAGGAGTCTCTGCATTGTTGAGTTCCATCGAAGCATGAGTTTTGTTTTTGGCATCGTTCCCGATGGAACCGACCAGAATTTTTCCTTTTCCCAGCATGGCATCGATGGCTTGATCGAAAAGCGAAGTCCCGTCGTGCGGCCCGTAAGAAGTATTTAGGCTAATGTTGACTACGGCCGGTTTGTCTATCGAGTCGGCATAGTTGAATACATATTTAATACCATTCAGAATATCGGTATCTTCCAATGTCGATCCTACCATTACTAAGTCGGCATCATAAGCTACTCCGTAATAGGGATTCTTGTCGAGTGTCGTGGACTCCGAGGTCGCTATTGTCCCGAAATAACTGCCACCGGCTATTCCGGCTACATGGGTTCCGTGTGTTTGCTCTTCGTTGTCAGTCCCTTCGGCAAGAATATTTTCTTTATCCGACAGTAGTTTGTTATCGATTTGATTCCAGAATCTTGCGATTCGGAGGGTCTCGTTGTCAGACGAGCGGAAGGCCGGGTGAGTTACGTCGAATCCAGAGTCTACGAACCCCAATACGACATTCTTTCCGGTATAAGGTGATGAAAGAGACTCCCCGTTTTGTACCAGTACTACGTTCGTTTCTGTACGTGCTTCATCTAAGGATAAGGATGCTTTTCGAGGAAGCTCGGCTCTTTTTACGAAGTCAGAGTCTAAAAAACGAGACAATTCCGACGGTGAAATACATATCGTATAGAATCCGTTTCCCAATGCCACATACGATAAAACAAAACATTCCAGTAAATCGTTTTCGGTCGTATGCTCGTCGCATTGAACGAGAAGTCGCAGATCTTTATCCTGTCTGGATAATTTTTCCAATCGATTGCCAGATCGAATTAATTGATCGAGCGTTTGGCGCGATGAGGCCGATAGTTTTTCGTTGGCTGCAAAACACGTCATGCTGTTGAGGAATAAGATTCCACTGAACAGCATGACGTAAATATAGATTCGATTCATAAAACTTTATTTATAGGGCACAAACTTTGAAAGCAGCGTTCCCTACTTTTACGATATAAATTTTACCCGGGGTGAACGGGAAGTCATATCGACCGTTATTTACAAGCCCTTGATTTATCAATCGACCGTCTGTTTCGTGAATAGTGACAGGTTGAACGGAGGTGTCGTTTATCGAAAAACCTTGTCTGGTAACCGTCAGTTCCAACTCTTCGTTTTGGGTATTTTCAATTCCGGTAGAATTGTACACGACAGCAACGTCATCGATTTGCAGATAGTTTCCTTCGGCAACTTCGAGCGGTTTTTCCGGTTTTTTACTGAGGTAGTTGGATGCACAGAACACGATGTTCATTTTTTCGGGAATCTCTTGTGATGTATAATCGATAGAGATTTCTTTGGTCTCGAAAGCATCTATATCGTTATCGATGGTCAATTCTCCCGACCCTATCAAGGCCGCACCCGCATTCCCGGCGAGAACGGCGCTCATTTCGTCGGTATGGTTGGCTCCGTTTTTATCGGTCGACTCGGCCGAGCCCTTCCATAGATAGACTTTGATATGGGCAGCATCGTCTATGTCGCTTGTAGGAGCATTGTAGTATTGGGCTTTGAAGGTGATTTTACTGGGACGTCCCGTAAATTCTACACCTCCGTCTACACCCAAATCCCCTGTTGCGGCTGTGAAATAATTGGTGTTTACATATATCCACGGAGTTCCTAATGAGAGTATTCCCGGAATGACGTAACCCGTTTTGGTTCCCCACATAATACTGCCTGCGAAAGTGTTTTCGATGGTGGGGTAGGCATTGGTGTCGTCTCCACTTTTGGAAACTGTTCCGGCTTTCATCGATGTGAAACCGCTAATATTGGAATATAATGCATGCCAGCCTACGGGTTGTACTTTCTGGTTACCTCCGTCGCTTTCCCAAGCTCCGTTAAAGTCGTCTCCTGAGAAATTTTCACTATGTGCCGTTAGAGAAAATAGGGCACAGCAACTTAAAATAAGATAAAAATTCTTCATAATCCGATTTGTTTAAATGACTTTGAGTATAATATTATATTTTTGTATCGGCAAAGTAAAGAAAAAAATGTAATAATGGAAAGAGAAGAAGGAAAATAGTAGTAATTATTAAAGTTTTAAGAAGTATGAGAAAGAAATTTGCTTGGTTTTTCTGTATATTTATGTCATCTCTCGTTTTATTATCATGTAGTGAGGATAATAAAAAAGGAGAAGAACCCGGAGACGGTACGGGAGGAGGAACTCCTGAGGGGGATACTAAAACTTATTTTGAAACGACCTATTCCGATTTGTCTGCTTACGTTGACAAAAATGTGAGCGAGATATGGGCCGCTGTGGGAAATGCTTCGAAAGATGAGGAAAATAATATCCTGTATGTGCAGGATCAAAAAGGCAATCGATACAAAGCGACGTTTAAACTCGATGGAACGATGATTGCTACCATAGAAATGGTTTTGACCGGAAGTTCCGAAAACAAAGGGATTGAAGTGTGGGAAAGTATGATATCTTCTTTCCGGGATTATAAATTAGGAACTTTCCTCGGTACGAAATTTAAAGATTACGCTACGGGCGAGGGAGGTATCAAACAAACCACAGAAGAGACGATTCCGTTGTTGACTCTGGAAGCCAATACGTTGATATATCCTGTATTCGGCATACAGAAAAAAGTGTATTGTTGTCCTATCATGGATAAGGATAAATTCCGTGTAGAAATGTGTCGCAATTATTTACCTCTTGATTTTAGTACATTGGGTAAGTATGTGGGTGCGAATATCGATGAAACTCTGCAAGAGTTCTATGCGATCAGCAATAAGATACTTTTCGGGACGGCGATGGCATATCTCTATTTCGATAGTGCGATCGATTTGAAGGGTAATAACTATACGGTTAATTTCGATTCCGACAAAACATTGGAAACCGTTTTGGAAATTTCGGCATATATTCCTGAAAACGAACAAACTATCGATCGTTGGAAAGACCTCTTGCAAAACTATGCCGACTATAATTTAGGCACGTTGAAAGAATTGTATGTGACCGATGCTTTCGGCGATAAGGTACAAGACTTGGCCGATGCGCAAGCGGCGTTCGATTTGTATGAGTCTAACGGTCGTAATAACGGGATCATTGCTCGTTTTGAGACGGCTTATGGTAACAATTCTCTCATATTGAATAAAGACTATTGTTATATTCTTGTTAGGAAAAGTTAAGCAGTCGATCGTATGGAAACGAAGAACGCTCGGGAATTACCCCGAGCGTTCTTCGTTTTTTAAGGGAAATAATCTTAGCGGGCAAACAAAACAGCAAAGGTGTTGTTCTATGAGATACAGACGGTACAAACGCTTGTGGGGAGAGCTTCGCTCTTTTGGAGCAATCGGGGTCAATCGTCTATGAGTTCAACCATCAAAAGTATCTGATATGAGAAAAGTTTGTGAAAAACTACACATGAAAATCCGGTCAGGGTTGCTGTTAGGATTATGTTGCCTGTCGTGGTCGCTATCGGCGCAACGTATGGCCGTGCAAGGGACGGTAGTCGATAGTTCGGGAGAGCCGGTTATCGGGGCGAATGTCATTGTTCGGGGATCGTCTGCGGGCGTAGCGACCGATCTCGATGGGCGGTTCCGTCTCGATGTGGTTCCCGATGCTACTCTCGTAGTTTCCTATTTGGGATACAATACGCAGGAGGTTCCGGTAAACAATCGTTCGCAGATAACGATCGTTTTGCAGGAAAACGCTGTGGCTTTGCAAGAAGTCGTGGCGATAGGTTATGGAACTGTCCGCAAGAGCGATGCCACAGGGTCGGTTACTTTGGTGAAACCCGATGAGATAAATGCAGGTTTAGCGACTTCTGCACAAGATTTGTTGGTCGGGAAGACACCGGGTGTAGTAGTCACTCTCAACGGCGGTAAACCCGAGGGTGGCGCCGATATCCGTATTCGTGGAGGTTCATCGCTCAATGCGACGAACGACCCTTTGATCGTTATCGACGGTGTTCCTGTCGATAATTCGGGAGTGACCGGAATGTCCAATTCGCTATCCATGATTTCTCCCGATAATATCGAGTCGTTCACGATATTGAAAGATGCTTCGGCAACGGCCATTTATGGGTCGAGGGCATCGAACGGAGTTATCATTATTACGACGAAACGGGGACGGTCGGGAAAACCGCAAATCAATTTTACGGCCAATATGTATGTGAATACACCTCGTAATAAAGTGGGGGTACTCGACGGAGACCAATTCCGTCAGGTGATAACCGATTATTACGGAGAAGGGAGCCCGGCTTATAATTTATTGGGGACGGCCAATACGAATTGGCAGGACGAAATTTTGCGGACGTCGGTCAGTAGCGATTATAATCTGAGTGTAGGTGGAACGTATAAAATTCTGCCGTATCGGGTTGCGGTGAGCTATACTAATCAGAATGGTATTTTGAAAACCTCTGCTATGGATAGGGTGACGGCTTCGATAACGTTGAATCCCAAATTTTTCGACAATACGTTGAGTGTGACGGCCAATGTGAAGGGCTTTTATATGCACAACCGTTTTGCCGACGAAGGTGCTATCGGTGGCGCGGTATCCTTCGACCCGTCGCAATCGGTACGGGTCGATAATCTACCCATCGGTAACGGATATTTTACATGGTTGAAACCCGGAACCGACGAATTTATAGGTATCGCACCGGTAAATCCGGTATCGCTTATCGACGAACGGTCCATGAAAGCCGATGTCTATCGCAGCGTGGGTAACTTGCAGCTCGATTATGTAATGCCTTTTTTGCCGGCTTTACATGCCAACTTGAATTTAGGATACGATGTCTCTCATAGTATTCAACATAATCTCATGACTCCCGACTCCCCTCTTACTTACAAGGAGAATAAAAAAACGGGGCTGGGACAAGACGAACGGTTGAGGCAACTCAAACGGAATTTGTTGCTCGACTTCTATCTCAATTATAAACAGGATTTCGAGTCGATACATAGTAGGCTCGACGCTATGGCTGGATATTCGTGGCAACGTTTTTATAAAGATGGAGGAACCCGCACTACATTGATGCCCGATAAGGAACAATGGTTCGTCTCGTCCTATACCGACCATTTACAGTTGATTTCCTTCTTTGGGCGTGTGAATTATACCTATAAGGACACCTATCTGTTTACAGTCACATTACGTGGCGATGCGACATCTCGCTTTTCGAAAGATAACCGTTGGGGCGCATTCCCGGCCGTTGCGTTGGGGTGGAAAATTATCAACGAGCCTTTTATGGAACGGGCGACTTCGTTTATGAGCGAATTGAAGTTGAGGTTGGGCTATGGTATTACGGGACAGCAGGACATTAGCGACAGTTATTTCCCGTATATGCCGTTGTTTACGATCGGTTATCCTACGGCATCCTATCCGTTCGGCGACCAATATTATTATACGATACGTCCTAACGGCTATGACCCCAATATTAAATGGGAGGAGACTACGACGTGGAATGCCGGTATCGATTTCGGATTTTTGAATAATCGCATTACGGGATCGTTGGATTACTATTATCGCGAGACGAACGATTTGATTAGTCGTATTCCTGTTCCGGCAGGGTCCAACCTTACGAACGAGATATACACCAATGTGGGACGTTTGCGCAACGAGGGTATCGAATTCAATATTCAAGCAAAAGTTATCGATAATAAAGATTTTACTTGGGATTTGGGTATGAACGTCGCTTGGAACTCCAATAAAATAACCAAACTGAATAAAAGCGAGAGTGCCGATTATTACATTCCGGTAGGAGGTATAGGCGGAGGTACGGGCAATACTGTACAGGCTCATAAAGTAGGGTATCCGGCATACAGTTATTTATTGTATGAACAAGTATATGATGCCGATGGTAATCCCATCGAGGGATTGTATGCCGACCGTAACGGCGACGGGGTCATAGACGAATCGGACAAATATATTCACCACAGCCGTGACCCGAAAGTCGTTATCGGTATCAACTCGACCATGAATTGGAAAAATTTCGATTTCGGAATCTCTTTGCGGGCCAACTTGGGCAATTATGTTTATGACAACGTATTATCTCAAAATTCGATATATAGCGCGATGTACAACAGCGCAGGTTTCCTGAGCAATATCATGCGGCGTGGGGCGAAATTCGAAACCCAGCAATACATGAGCGATTATTATTTGAAGAATGCCGGATTTCTGCGTTGCGACAACATTTCGCTGGGATATACTTGGAAACACCTGTTGGACGATGCGTTGCGGCTGAGAGTTTACGGTGCGGTACAAAATCCTTTTGTCATTACCAAATACAAGGGGCTCGACCCGGAAGTTTTTTCGGGTATAGACAATAATGTTTATCCTCGGCCCACGACCTATACGTTGGGTGTCGTTTTGACCTATTAACCTCTAAAAATACAAAAATATGAAGTCTTTTATATATAAATGTTTTATAGGCGGGAGCGTCGCTCTTTCGATGACTTTGTCTTCCTGTTTGGGCGATCTCGATTTGAAACCTATCGACGATAACGTGATACAGTTGTCCGATTTTAAGGACAATCCGCAATATTACACGCAGCTGTTAGCCAAAGTATATGCCGGTTTGGCCGTGTCGGGGCAAGAGGGCCCTGCCGGTAATCCCGATATACAAGGGTTCGACGAGGGACAGGCGCAATACCTGCGGGCCTATTGGAATTTGCAGGAACTGCCTACCGACGAAGCCGTGTTAGGTTGGAACGATGCCGGACTACCCGAACTGAGTATGTCCACATGGTCGGCAGCCAACGGTTTTGTATATGTCATGTATAGCCGCGTGTTTTTTCAGATAGCTTTATGTAACGACTTTTTACGCAATACGACCCCGACAGCGCTGGCTGCCAATGATGTCCCCGAAGATGTCGCTGCTCAGATACAGACCTATCGGGCCGAGGCTCGGGTGTTGCGGGCTCTTTCCTATTGGCATGCTATCGATCTGTTCGGTGCGGTCTCTTTTGTGACCGAGGAGAATAAAATCATGGAGGCTCCCAAGCAGAAGTCGAGAGCCGAGATATATCAATTCATACTGGACGAGTTGAATGCCGTAGAAGAGTCTATTCCTTTACAACCTCAGTATGGGAGGGTAGGACGCGATGCCGTCAATATGATTCGGGCGAAACTCTATCTCAATGCTGCGGTTTATACCGGTACGCCGCAATACGGATTGTGTGCCGCCGAGTGTGAAAAAATAATCGCTCGGCACAATACCGGGACGAATCATGGATTGGCTGAAACGTATAAATACTTGTTCGGCGGCGATAACGACCGTTATGCGAGGGGCGGCAATGAAAGCGAAATACTTATGACTGTTCCTTTCGATAGCGATTCGATTCGTTCGTACGGGGGGACGATGTATCTCACCGTAGGTTCGTATGGAGGTAAAATCTCGGCGAGAAATTATGGGGTAAACGATGCTTGGGCCGGCCCCCGTTCTACCTCTACGCTGGTACTTTCATTCTCTCCGCAAGACGAGCGTTATGCCTTTTTCAGCGAAGGAGCAAGTATTAACAATACCAACCTTTCTACCTATCAGGACGGTTATTCGGTCGTGAAGTTTACTAATCTGCTCTCTACCGATTGGGACAATGCAGCAGGCCGTGCCGAATCTTATCCCGATACCGATTTCCCCTTGTTCCGGCTGGCCGATGTCTATCTGATGTATGCCGAATGCGCATATCGGGGAGCTGCCGATCGGGAAACGGGGAGAACCTACATGAACTATTTGAGGGATAGGGCAGGCATGCCGCAATACGATTCGGTAGACGATATTACACTCGACGAAATTTTGCAGGAACGTATGCGTGAGCTTTATTGGGAAGGGCATCGTCGTACCGATTTGATTCGGTTCGAAAAATTCACCTCCGGTAATTATTTGTGGCCGTGGAAAGGAGGCGTATATGCCGGTAAATCGCTGGATACCAAATATAATCTATATCCTATTCCGGCAAAGGAAATCGCTGCCAACCCCGGCATACAACAAAACTATGGCTACTAACGGTAAAAACGACAGAATTATGAAATCTTCTTTTATTAAATTATCCGTTTGGATAGGCTTGTCGGCACTTGTCGCCTGTAACGATGTGGATACTCCCAAATATAACTTGCAGGCTGCACCCGAACTGGCGCCTCTTGCACAACCGGCTTTGGTGTTGAACGAAGCCTCGTCGGGGTTTATAGCCGAGACATTCTCATGGTCGTCGGGAGACTATGGTTTCCCCGCTGCTCCCGTTTACACATTGGAGATAGATAACCGGAAAGATTTTCCCGATCCTATACAATTAGCCGAATCGAATGCCGATTATGTATCAGTGACTGTCGCCCGATTGAATATGGCGACTCTTATTCTGGACGGTCAACCGGGAGAGCCTTGTGATTTGTTCGTCAGGGTAGTAGCCAAGTTGACAGCCGACCATACCGTCGCTTCTTCTCCTCGCGACATTACGGTGACGGCCTATGACGAACCTATCGTGTATCCCAAACTGTATGTCCCCGGTAATTATCAAAACTGGGATATTGCGGCAGCACCCGTGCTGCAATCCTATCGAATGAATAATCGGTATGAGGGATATGTCGATTTTGTGGTCGCTGGAAATCCCGATGCTGCGGTAGAATTTAAAATAACCACTCTGCCCGATTGGGCGCAGGGCGACCAGTATGGCGATGGAGGTCCCGGACGATTGAAACTCGATGGGGAAAATATCTCATATACTCCGCAGGGTTATTATCTCATGCAGGTAGATTTGGATAAATTAACCTACAAATTGACTCCGTCCGAACCGGTCCCGTGAACCATTTGCACCGTGAGGTGTTTTCTATATATACTGTGTTATGTGTGTGATGGCGGAGGAAACGTAGCTTTGAACGGCTGCGCTTCCCCCGCTTTTTTGGTGAAGTGAAGATACCCACCCATGACGCAAAGGAAAAGCAAGGGCATGAAGCTATGACTGTTTTATCTCGTTAAAAGCAACTTATCTGTAAAGAGATTTTTCAATATTGTTTTTTGCTCGTTGTAAGAGTGTCGTGCAAATTAAAATATGAAACGGTTTGATTATGGCGAAATAACATTTCCCTAAATTATTATGGAATCTGACTTTTGTGCTGACAGATATGCGTTGATTATCACGTTCCATGCTCTCGGTCATAAACACAATTTCCAAATCAAGATGTTTATCATTTTTGCATACCGTTGCCATATTCTCGGATTCGATAAGCACCAAATCCGATAACTTTCTTTCTTTTTTCAATCCGAAAGGTCTCATCACGACATTACGGAACTTCATCAAAAGGGTTATCCATTTGGGGGCAGAAAAGAACAGTTCAGACAACTCTGCCGCACTTATAAATCTTTCAGTATGAATTATATCGCTGAATTCATCTGTATAATCGTAATTCTTGTCGCCTTTCATGATTCTTTATTTCAATAACTTACGGTTGTAATTATTGCCACTTTCCAATATGCTCATCTGATGAATGGCTATTTGGTTTAGTCTAACAAGACGTTTGCTCTGTGGCATACCTTGTTCGATGAATACAGCATTGAGATTCTCCATATTCGACAAGCAGATAAGTTCATTGATAGTAGCATAATCACGAATATTGCCTGTCAGTTCGGGGTTAGCTTCCCTCCATTGTTTTGCTGTCATACCAAACATCGCCACATTCAGTACGTCAGCTTCGTTTGCATAAATAATATTTGCTTGTACCGGTGTAACTTCCTGCGGGATAAGGTTTTGCTTTATGGCATCAGTATGTATGCGGTAGTTGATTTTAGACAATTCGCGTTTTGCCGACCAACCGAGTTGCTGGTGTTCTTCTGCTTTTAGTCGCTGATACTCTTTAACAAGAAGTAATTGAAATTTAGGAGAAATCCACATGCCAAAATGATATGCTATATCCCGATGTGCATATGTGCCACCGTAGCGACCAGCCTTAGAACGAATGCCGATTGCATTGGTCCTTTCTATCCACGTTTTTACAGAAAGCACGAAATTGTTGCTTCCTGCTGCATTTTTAATTGTACCGAATTCGGTACAATTAAAATCGGGGTTATACAACATTTCCCATTCGCCAAGATATTCGATAGTGCTTTTAAGACTAAGCCAACGGAAGATAATATGCTCTTGCAATTGACTTTTTGCCATGTCTGTAAGGCTGATGTAGTCTTCTTCATTGTACTTGACAACGCTAATATCTGTATTTTGAACGGTAATTTTTGCCATTGTATTGTAATTGATGCAATGTATAATCCGCAAATCCAAATTTCCGAAAAATCCCAAACGAAGCGTATAGAAATCGCCGATTCGAGAAAAACGAAGCGTCCAAAAATAGACAAGCGCACAACACCCAACAAACGGCATTCGAACGCCATTATAACACTATGAATTGAGGGATTTGATAACAAAAAAAAAGAGGGGCTAATGCTCCTCTTTTTCTTTTACAATAACTTCGGCACCGACTATCTCACAATACCTCAGCAGATTCTCGATATTTACATTTTTTCCACTCTCTATCGCCCTGACGCTGCCCATGTTGATTCCATTTTGCCAAATTTTATATTGAGAAAAGCCTTTGCTCGTTCTGATTTCCACTAATGTTTTTGCTATATCGTCTAATGTCATACCCCAATTAATTCTTTTTTTATCGCCTCTAAAAATGCGATAGATGTTAATACCGTATTCCTATAATTGTAATCACTACCGGCCGCAATCGCATTCTTACGACCGTCTAAAATCAGCGTATCAATGAACAACACCATTTGTCGCACCGTAATATTCCCGATGTCTGCCGAGAATGTCGATAGCGATGTATAATACTTCATAGCCTGTTTTAAAAGGCCTCGTATCTTAGTTTTATCAGGATTTTTACCTGTAATACGCTTAATGCTTATCTTTGCGGAAATATTAGATCCTGACAATCCGGGCTCTATGCGGTAATCCTCTCCGACTTCCTCGACATTACCGTCGATATACTCGACTTTGGCTATAAAGCCATTGTCTATGTCGGAACAGTATATGAAGTCGACTTCTCCGAACTTGTGCGCCCGGTTATGGTCTACAATGAATAATGGAAATTCCCTTTTCATTCTTCGTCCTCCTCGTTTTCCTCGTCGTCATCGACTTTAATAAGCCGTTCAAGATCTTCGCTCATATACCCTTTATACGCCCTTATGGCTTCCAATTCCGAGTCGCTGAGGTCGTCTATATCCTCTATCTCGATAGTATAATATCTGTCATAATCACCATCGAAGTCTATCTCTCCTGTTCTTCCGTTCTCGTCGTCCTCACTAACGACAGTGCCCACTTCGTCTGCAATATAGGGTTTGCAGAACCTCCCATGCTCGTCCCTGTCTTTCGTGAACAAGCGATCTGACAACATGCTACACACATCTGAGAATGTTTCTTCTCCAACAAATTCAACATGACCGGGGTTATAGAATCTGCCACCTCGGCAAACATGAAATGATAATACCATTGTTCTTTTTGTTTCCATATATAAGTAATTTTTATTTATAATCATCTGGCCCATACAGGGGTATAACAATCTTCAAGATTTATGTTATTCTCGATCGCCGCACAGGCAAGTATCCATGCTTGCTTACTCGACATGTTGGCAATCTTGAAACTCGGATAGGTGCATTTTTCATCAATCGTCTTTGCCACATTGGAGGCAAAAACATTCAGGTTGATTATCCGGGACAAGAACCGATAGAACGGATTGAAGTGCATCTCATACGAATTGTTATTATTCCATCTTTCATAATTGGCAATCTTATGCAACATGTTGGCTAACTCTTGTGCTTTTCTGTATTGTTCTGTACCTTTCTGTAACATGGCTTTATCTTTTTATGTTATCGTTTCGTTTTTTGATTACACTACAAAGATATTTCTTTTTATTGTATATACAAAAAAACGAAATAAAAAATAGCGCCACAATTAACAATATTTTACAATGTACTACACCTTCGGCAGACAGGCACAAAAAAAGCACCGAAAAAACATATTTCTTCGGTGCTTTTTATTGCTCAGTCTTTTGGCTATCTCACCAAAAATCACTAACTTTAAATAATAAAGAATATATCATATTTGGTTTTTAACGCTGTTTCAATACCATTAAAACGACGTTATATTATACAGCCGGAATCGTGGGCGCGGCACGCTTATATAGCATTATATCCGTATACGTGGCGTTGTAGTTCACATGGGCATTAAATTCGGTTTTTATACAGTCTTCGAAGGGGTTGCCCAAAGTCCGATTCCTGCCCATCCAATCGCAGAGCTCCAAGATAGACGACTTGTTGGAGGTGAAGTAGACGAACGAATGGTCGGCGAGAACCGTCAGCACATCGAGATAGTCGGAGAGCCGCCAGTACATCGTATAGGTCCCCACCTCGGTGGAGAGATAGGGCGGGTCGACCAGAAACACCGCACCGGGCGTATCCTTGTACTCATTGAACACCTCCCGATAATCCCGAGAGGTGATTTCCAGCCCTTCCAAATAGTCGAGACATTCCGGATAATCGTTTTTGCGGATATTGTTATAGAGGGTGTCTTTCCGCATCTCCGAGACGCTCAGCTTATACTTCATCGAAAACATAATCGAGGCAGAGAGCGTGATGAAATCCACGTATCCGGTTTCGCGCTCCTCCCGCTGAATGCGGTCGAATATGCGCTCCCGAATGTCTCCGGTGATCGCCTTGTGCCGAGGAACGGTATTGCCCACGATTTCTCGAATATCGGCGATCAATCGATTGGTGCGCGGTATGTTTTCGAGTCGACGGCGGTAATTGTCGAAATCGTTGTACACCACAGTGGCATTCGGCTTGCACCGCTTGGCGATATGGGAGAGCAGGCCGGAGCCTCCGAATAGGTCGATGAAGGTGGCGTCGTCGGGAAACTGTTTCAGAACTTTTATAAACTCGCGCACGAACATGCGCTTCTGCCCTACGAATGGGAGCGGGGCCGATAAATACATTTTCTTTTTCATACGTTTAACTCGAATTTGACATTTTCGTTCCCGGCGAGCAAATCCCGTGTACGGGCGATGTTATTGTCGTAGATGTGCACGTTGCCGAGGTTGAGGGTGACAGATTGCAGGGGCAAATCGATTTGCCGGGACATCAGGTACAAGTGATATATGTCGGCCGGAAGTCCGAGGTTGGCGTCGGAACTGCGCTGGTAGGCTGACAGCACCAGCTCGCCGCCGTCGATTTGAAATTGTACGAGGCTGAGGCACGGGGCTTGATTGGTCTCCGCGTCGGTGGATCCGAGGAACAGCACATAGTTTTTACTGCTGCGCTTTTCCCGGTTGATTTTGGCGATGAGCGGCGGCAGCTTCTCGAAGTAGGAGGGGTAACTGTTCACCAGCGTATGGCCGCAGTAATCCCACCAACTGATACCCGCCTCCCGGTATTTCTCCACACTACGCTCACCGTTCATAAAGAGCCGCAGTTCGTCCCTGAGCTTGCGCCGGGCGATATTATGCCCCTCGAAGATGTCGAGCAGGTCGGACGGAGTCAGCGAGAGCGACTCGTTAAGCAGATAGCGACTCGTGCCTTTCCTGCCGGTTTGCGTCTTGCCGTCGATGAGGATTCTGTCCAGTAACCGATAATATTTGTTCATGACGTGTCATTTTTTGCCGGCAAAGGTATCGCTCCGCCCCCGTCATGCCATGAGAAGAGCGGCGCATCACACTGCAAGGAGGTTACATTCCGCCTTCAATCGCCGGATAAGGTCATATACCGTTCGTTCGCACACCCCGTACTTATCGGAGAGCGCGGCCACAATATAGGTGATTTTCTCGCCCTCGGCCAGCAGCCGGCTATATTCATTATATAACTCGATGTAGCGTACATCGTCGAGGCGGATACCCGCGGTGCGACAAATATTTAGAAGTTCCCGATTTAATTTCAATATCTCTATTACCTTCATATCTCAAAAAAAATAGTACATTTGCAATATCTCACTTACATGCGAAGCATAAAAAACCACAAGAGTGGCCAAAGGGTATTTGCCCCCGGTCACGCTCTTGTGGCGTATATGCGTTAATATGTAGGTGAGATGACTATTGACAGGCCGGGGGCTTTCTTTTTATCCCCCGTCCTCGTGTTTTTTTAGCAGATCCTTTACATACCTTTATTCTGTTGTTCATTAAACATTCGTTCCAACTTTCTCGCCTCCGCCTCGGGGAGCTCCTCCCAATCGCTCAGGTCGGCGCCGTCCGGAGCGGAAACCCGGTCGGTAACGGAAAGGGAGCCTTCTTTTCGGGACACCAGCAGATATCCCTCTTTCGCTTTTTTCGTTTGCATGTATCTCTCTATTTACTTTACCCTACGATTATCCAGTTTTTATCCGTGGCGATCTGCCGTTCTTCCTCCGTCAGTTCCTCCGCGCCGGGATTCCCTGTGATGTCGATTTGGCGAGTCGTCCCTCCCGAGAAGTCAGGCAGTAGCTCGAACAGTTCCACCAGTCCTTTTCGCTCGAATCGGCAATATTTGATATTGATATGATTCGCATCGCCTTTTTGGTCGAACGGGCTGTCCGGGTGAAACACCAGCCGGCTTATCGGCACACTGCGGCGGGTATCCGTGCCGGGAAAGCTGACCCTACGCATCTTCGCATACGGGAAATTCACCTCTGTCTGGCGTAACGAATAACAATATGAGAATATATCCCAGCAGTCCACATTCTCCACATTCTTGCCCAAGTCTCCCGGGAAGTTCTCCACTTCTTCCAACAGGGTACAGCTATTGGCGAATCGGATTATGTTTTTACAATTTGCCAGACTGTCGCCTGCGTAAAACTCTATACGCCGGATATTCGAATTCGAAATAAAATCGGTCATTTGAGTACATCTGTCGTACATTTTCGGCATGCGCAACACTTCCAAGAACTTCGTGTTGTTCGCTATGCTGCTGATACCGGTACGGTTCGGATTCGAATTGTAATTCGTACGACTCAACTCGCAAGTGCTGAAATCCAACACTTCCCGGTCGATTCTCGAATTACCCAGATACGAGACATTGGCAAAATACCGACAATGTTCAATCCGAAACGGGAAATCGAAATACGAAGCCGGGACAGGGCTTCCGATCAGATATTCCACTCTCGCCTTCTCGTTGTACCTCACCTTTTTGACCGAGTAAATCAAGCCGAAACTTACCGGCTTCCACACTTCGTCGCCCTTCACCCGCACATATTCGAGCAGCGGATGGATATACTCCTCCGATACGGTCACTTGGAATTTCAAACCTTCCCCTATGCAAAGTGCGACGATCCCGTTTCGCCCGTCGATGTCCAATGTATTGTAGCTGTTGTTCCCGTATCGGGAAAATGTGAGTCCGCCATATATACCGGAACTTTTATCTTCCGCCGCGATGTCCACTAACCAGAACTCCCGGCCCCGGCTGTCCGGACGACCTGTTCCCCGAGCGAACTTGTGGTGCGAGGCTCTTGCATACCGGTTTAAAATATCTTCGCTCTCGCCGTCGCCCCAGTCCACTTTTCCCTCCACGTAGGTTTGGGAAAAACAGATATCGTAATCTCCTTCGTCAAAGCTGTAACAGACGGCCCAGATATGTCCTGCCGGGCAAGATTCCAAATCCGGCCACAAAGGGTCGGGGTGATACGCCGGCATCCGCTCTATGCGCACCTCCACCGGCACGCTGACCGTCTCTTTCACCGCGACAGCCTCCGGCACGATGATCTGCTCTTTTACCGCAACGGCATCCGGTACAATTATCCGCTCTTTCACCATCACGTAATCGCACTTCTCCATACCTCATACGATTTTAATGTTCGTCTCGAACTCACCACCATACTCCCAGTATCCGCTTGCGAAATCGGAGTCGGTACGGCAATAATGCCTTTCTACGGTAAGGATTCCCTTGCGGAAAGTGTTCGGCTCGAATACGGCTATCAGCTCGCCGTCTCGAAGGACACAATTCACCCGCTTGTCACCCTCCTGCGAGACTTCGCACGTCCGGCCGTATTGATCCCGATAGATGAAGCGGAATTTCAGTCCCTCCACATCGATGGGGGAACCATTCATATCTGAAAACTCCAAACCGGCCTTAATACCTTCCCATGAGTATTTCTCTTCGTACTTTTTTTCACTCATCGCTGCCATCGGATAATGCGTTGAACATTTTTTCCACAAGGCCCTTTGTCTCCTCGACCGTGGAGGTCATGGAATAGACATTCATGTTAAAGCTGCCTTGCCCGACAGTGACATGGCCTTTTTCCACTCCATTCTCCACAATTCGGTAATTGACCGCTTGCAGGTTATCTACCGTTTCCTGTCCGTCGAATTGACGGCTGATGTTCTCGCTGATTTTTACTAACTCAATCATAATGTTTTGTATTTATGGTTAACTGATAATCCCGCTGTCGGGAATGTCGAATGTCACGTTTTTGGATAGGGAGTCGAGTTGTACGCCGGCCTCTCCCGACGAGGAGACCCCATACACGGAACAGGTCAGGTAATAGGTATGGGTTCCCGGTGGAAGGTCCGGATGTGTCGTCCCCAAAGGGATATTCAAAATGAGAATCCCGGTTCCCTTGTATTCGTAATCATATATCGCGAGGAATCCGGACCCCGAAATGCGGAAGGTGTATTTCTCACCCACCGGAGGATTCCCGTTCGGAAAATTGATACGCACCTGAAAGTAACTCGAAAGAAAAGTGAAATCCACGATTTTAATCGGGGTATATGTGCTGTTTATCTCGGCTGTCATGGCTATCGATGTGGGTATGGGGAAATAATCCGCCACGGTGATCTGTTTGTCGACCCCTGTCCAGTATTCGAACGACTTCTTATTGATAAGGAACAATGTCACCTTCAAATTTGCCCCTACCGAATCCTCCCCCGGAAATGTGTCGCTCTGTCCGACAGGAAGTATCGGCGGAGTAGTACCGTCACTGAAAAATTTTACCTTGAAAGCGGAGTACCACACATTGCCCACCCGCAAGGTGGTTACGGTATTTGTCGAGGTATTTGTCAGCAATCGAGCAAAACTGCTTCCATTTCCATCGGTTACCAAAATAGCCGGGTAATAATCGCCGATACTCTTGTCGGAGGCCAGCGACAGCCACGATTCGACGGGTACACCGGTAGGATTCACCGAAGTATCGTAATAGTTAATATCGACAAAAAGATACGGCACGTCCGCACTGATTTCGTCAATTTTACTTCCGGTAAGATTAGGTTCCGCATTGTGGTCGTAGCCGTCGAAATCGCTCAGGCGGCAAAAATCCGTCCCCGAGTGAGGATAGGCGACATAATCGAAAGAGGTATCATGGATAGCGACGATATTCGTGCCGTGCGGTATCGTAGCTTTCAAGCCATAGCGTATGCCTTGATTCTTATCCGTTTCGCTTCCTTCCCATTGATTGATGTATGTCGTGACCCCGCCGGATTGCTGAGGATAGTTGTCGGATAGCGGTGCAGCCTGCGGATAGCGCACGGGTTTATGACGACTCCATTTGTTGATACGTCCCGGACGGCCACCCTGCAACAGGGGACGTTCGAGGGCAACAATGTCGGCCACGTCCCATACCCCGTTTGCCGGGTATATTCCCAGCAGATTATACGGGTCGGTTATCGCTACCGGGGCTACGATCTTGTTTTTATCGATGGCCATAGGCTCACTTTCCTCCTTTCCCTTTTAATTCGGACAATTCTTTTTTCAATCGTTCTATATCTTCCATAAGGGCTTTAACCAGACGGGCGGTCTCCTGCGTTGCCCCGGCTATGGTGTTGATATAGTCGGGCGACAGGTAGTTCAGAGCCCCGTAACCGTCCCCCGTTTCGTAGGCCATCGATGGCAATACCTCTTTCACCTTTTGGTACAACAGCCCCGTATGGGCTTCCCCGTCCACACCGCCCTTGTTACGCTTCCGTGCTTTTTCGGTGTATCGGAAATCGCATACCCTGCCCATCGCCAAGAGGCGGTCGGTATAACTTCGGGTATAGTCGAAATCTCGCTTCAAACGCATGTCCGAAGTCGTTAGAGCGGTGACCGAGCCTTGTGCCGAGATATTGCCTTGCGACGATATATCCCCTCCGGCCGTGATGTTACCGTCCGATGTGACACTCTCCTTTGACCTTATGTTATTCGTCGCCACAATCCTTCCGGCGGAGATGGAGACAGACTTACTCCCGGTCGAAAGGTTTATACTCGTAGCCCTGATTACATTCGCTCCATCGATGTCTCCATCCATCGTTATATCCCGGACTCCCGACAGACTTCCGGACACATCGTTCGATCCGTCAAACGGATTTCCCCAAATCGTCCGGATATTTTTAAGCCTGTCGGCGGCGATGGAATCGTTATCCGTCAAGGCGACAGACGGGGTCACCACGGTCAGCTTGCTCACGCCGACTGCCGGCATGGGAGACAACGATATACTATCCACACAGTTCTCGCAAGTCCCGTTCAAAGCCCCGTATGTGTTATAGACGAATATGGAGCAGGTCTGGTAATCCGTCTTGGCCGAAACCCAAAAACACACGCGTCCCCCGTACAAGAACACCTTCACGTCACCCAAATCGTCACCGAAATGCGTACCGGCCGTAGCCGTAAACTCGACATCGTTCGGGGCATAATTATACGCCTGTACGATCGTATTGATAATTCGTCGGCTATAATATCCATTTCCGATCAGATGCAACGTCAACATAGCCGCCTCGGCCTCTTCGACTTTCGTGCGAATCAACCACCCGTTTCCGGTGGCTGTCTCATACATGCCGCCCCTCTTATACAGGAAAGCCCCGTTGTCAAGTCCGTTCAACTTTTTCGCATTGTCCGATTCGACCGCACGTCCGACTGTCAGCCCCGTATATGTGCCGCTCACGTTGTTTATCTCGGCCAGCGAATAGGCAGGCTTGTTCGGCTGCTGCACCCAATCGTACAGGGTTATGCCTTTGGTGACAACGATACCGAGGGCTGTCTTGCTGACGGCCGTCACCACATTCCCTGTACCTATCGTAGATGCGCCGGCGTTGGCGAGTTTCCAAATCTCGTTAATCGTGTAGGCATTGAACGTCTCCGTCATTGTGGTGTTGTCGAACACGCCGCCCAGATCGTCGAACCCATGAACGAGCTTGATGAGCCCTCCTCCGCCACCGCCGCCCCCTTCGAGGTTGCCGAGACCGAGAGCAGAGAGGCTGCCGGTGGTATAGAGGCTTATCGGTTCCCCGTTTTTCGAGTCGTACACTTTAATGGCCTTGTTGGCGGCGTCCCATACCAGCGTCGCCCCGCCGATGGTGACGCTATGGTTGACATCGATGTCGGTCATGGGCACGAGGGGCGTGACATCGAGCAGTTTCCCGCTCTCCGAATCTTCATTAAGCTGAAAGATGTTGAGATAGGCGTCGATGAGTTTGTCGCCGAAGTAGAATGCCCCGAGGTTGGTGTCGATTTTCCCTTTCTTGTCCCACCGGATATTGCCGGCGGCCAGATAGCCCGTGCCGTCCATGCGGATCAGGGCCGTGGCCTCGTTGCCGGCAAGGCCCTCCTTTTCGACGTATTTCCCGGATTCCTCGTCGTAGGTAAAGCGATCCACGGGCTCTCCGCCCGCCCAGTAGGAGATACTGCCGGCTCCCCGGTCGAGACCGCTCACCCCGCTCATGACGACATACTCGCCTTCGGAAGTGCGGTAACCGAGCTGCACGAGACTCGTGGCGATGACACCCCCGTCGATGGCGGTGTCGTTACGGAAGGCTTCTTTGAGGTATTCGCGCTCTTCGAGGGCCTTGTCGAGGTCGTCGTAGTGCTCGGTAATGAATTTGCCCTTAATTCGTAGCACCTTATTCACCGAGTCGTAGACCAGATAGGTGTTTTGTTCGGGGACACCGACGGCAAAGTCGCCGAGGACTTTGAGGAAAGCCCGGGCGGTGGTCTTGTCGAATCCCTGACTGACGACCTCCTTGCCCTGCAAGGTGTAGGAGCCGATACCCTGCAACAGCTTGATGCTGGGGGCGTCGATGGCGACGGAGGAGATGATGACGGCGTTCTGTCGCCCGGGCTCCTCGCTGCCGCCCACCACCGGATCGTAGCCGAGCTGGATAAGGGCGTCCCCGGCTACGGGGATATCCGAACCGGCGTCGGCATCCGTCTTGGAGAGGTCGACGTAGTTGTCGCCGACCCCGACCACCTTGCGCCAGTAGTAGCGGGGCTTCAAGGTCTCCGTCCGGTCGACCGCCCGGCAGATGGCCATATCCCCCACGATGAAGTCGTTTTCGGGGGCGACAGTCCCGTCGTCCGCATAACAGCGGTAATGCGTTTCGAACTCCTCCACCCGGAAAAGGTGGGCGAAGGAGGCTGAACTGACGATATACTCCCCGGCGATATGGGTGACCCGGTTGACCTGCGTCTCCTGTATGGTCGCCTTCTTTCGGATAAAGATGTTGTCCGCCTCGATATAGGTGTTACCCTGTTCATCGGTTCTGAACGTTCCGCCGCTTACGAGCGAGGAATAGACGCCGATGTCCAGCCCTTTCGCGAAAGTGATTTTCCCTTGTGCCGTGTCGGGGTGCAGGCGGCTGAGTGCCTCTTTGAGGGTACGCCGCGCGCTGAACACGTTGTTGTCGGTGGGCAGGGTGTTGTCCCAGCTCCGTATGAGGTCGGGGAAAGAGCCCGACGTGGCCTCCCGCACATAGTTCTCGACGGCGGTGATGTTGTCGTTGATGGTCGTCATCGCGCCGGTGCTCGTGGCGTCGCTGATTTCGAGGTCGACCTGCGAAGGGAGGTTGACCTTGCGGGTAATCTTGGTGATTCGGCTGCTGCGATAGCCCGTCTCCGGAAAATATTTGGCACTTTCGAGCCTCACCCGTCTCCCCACATAGAGGTCGATGGCGTGCTCTTCGATATATACATGGTCGGTCGGCGCCTTGTAACGGCTCACATCGACGGCATTCTCCTCGTTGTATTTGTCGACCGCCTCCTTGAATTCCTGCTCGGCCAGCGGATAGTATTCGTCCGGCATGCGGATATTCCAAAGGATATACTTGTCGCCTGCTTGGGGCGATAAGGTGTCGTTGGGAAGCTGCGTGTCGTCGTCATAGGGCCAGATGGTGATGATCTCGAACTCCCGGGTCTCACTGTCGTAGTTGACCTCGAAGTAATAGGTGTCGTCGGCTTCTTCTCCGAGCCCGGCCAGTTCCGAACCTTCCTGAAAGGATACCCGTTTGACTTGCCGGGCCAGTTCGTAATCGTTCGGGTCGAAATCGAGGCTTTCGTCCTTGAAATACCAGATTGTAAAGGGGTTGCCCTCCTCGTCCTTCGTCTCTTCCTTCCGCACCGAGCTCACCGTGCCGATACGCTTGGGGTAAATGCCGGCGAAAGCCTCGGCTTCGTAGTGATGCCATACGCCGTACTTGTCGACGTTCACATCGACGTGTTTCACGCCGCCGGGCAGTTGCAGCCGGGTGTGGCCGTATTTCTCCGGGTCGATGTTGCGGGAGCTGCCCACCGGGTAGATCCGGGTGTAGAACTTGGCGTTGTCGGCCATGTCGCCGCTCAGCGAGAGCAGCCCCTTGCCGTAGGCCAGCGTCACCTCCTCGCCCTGCTCGCAGCGGCAGATATTGACGGTCTGCCCCTCGACCCACCATTCGGCGCGGTGTCCAACCTTCTCGGCCACCTCTTTGAGCGCCTCGTCGCAATATTTTCCGAAATAGTCGATGACGATGTTGTCGGCGCCCTCCACCGTGCCCACCTTCCAGTCGCCGCTACCCATGCCGTTGTTGATACTTTTCACGATTAGGGCGACATGGTCCCTCGGCGGGGCGGTCAGGGTGAAGACCGGCTCGTCGTCCCCGTCCGTGTCGTTGATAACAAGGAAGCGCTTCACCAGACTCTCGATGCCGTAGAGCTTGATATCGTACTTCCATTCTACCGTCGACACTTGCTCGGGGTGATACCGTTCCATGAGCCAGTACTTCCTGCCCATAAACTCGGCATAGTCGTTGACTTCGAGCGCCACGTGTTCGTAGAGCGTGAACGACAGGCTGAGCGCGTTGTCGCCCTGCAACTCCATCTCCTGCGTCGAGTTGTCGTCGCAGGGAACCTGTGTCTTCGCCATGCCGTCGCTGCCGTATATCGTGATCATCTTACTCTTGTTTTAAGGTCGTTTTAATGCTGTTCAATCGTCATTTAAATCGTCGGGTTCGGCTCCCGAAAAGTGACGTAGAAGCGGCTCGCCTGCTTGCCTTCCCGCCAGAGGTAAGTGAGCGGCTCGTAGTCGCTCGCCTCCTTGTAGAAAACGCGAAGGGTCATGTCGAGGTCGGGAAATTCGATGTCGAGCCACCCGTCGTCGCCCTGCTTCAACAGGGTGATGAAGGCCTTGTATTGAGCCAGCCATTTCTCCCGGGTGTCGGCATAGAGGGCGAAACAGAGCTTCACGTCCCGGGCCTGATTCTTCACGTCGAGCGAGGCCGAGTACTTCTCGCCGTTCTCCTCGCGTATATCCACGGCCACATGGGTTTTCGTCTTGGCCGGCGACAGGATCGCCTTCAAGTTGTTGCGGTCGCCCCGCCTTTTCTCGGCCAGAAACACGCCGTACTCCTTCCAGATGTCCGTACCGTTGACGAGCGCTTTCCCGCCCAATATCGCATCCATTGCCATATCTCGTTGATTTTAACAGGTTGTCGTCATTTCATCTTCAAGCCGTCGCGTACAATTTTTTTTATTTCGTCCTTAATCTCGCCCAAATGCTTGGCGCTGGCGCCGGTGTTCTCCTCGATACGCCGCAGGTGGTCCACGGCTGCGCCCATCTGCTCGCTCACGTCCTGCATTCGCTCGTCGATGCTGGCCCAGTGCATCTGGCCGGAGACAAAGAGCCCTTCGAGCTTAGTGCCCTGTTCTTGGCTCATGGCGGCGAACCCGCCCGGTTTCCCGCTCTGTGTCGTTCCGCCGTCGTCCCCGGTATAGCCGGTAGCCTCCGATATGCTGTCGCGGATATGGAGGCCTTTTTTTACAAGTTCCTCCCACTGTTTGTTCAAGTCCTCGATTTCCTCGTCGGTCAGCTCTCCATTGGACATGGCCCTTCCGAAGGTGGCGTACCAATCCTCCATATCCGTTTTAAGCAATTCGTCCAGCTTGGTCTTCAACAGGGCGCGCATCAGATACTCGCTCATGTCGTCGGAAAAATCCTCCCAGTCTGACGACATGTCCATCAGCATGTCGATAAAACTGTCGTACACGCTGTCGAAGGAGACCTGCGTGATACTCTCGTAATAGGCCTGTTCCAACTCCTTCCGCTGCTCGGCGAAAGCGATATAGTCGTCCATATACCGGGCGGCATCCTTGTAGCCCGCATCGGCATAGTCCTTGATTTTCGCATAAAGGTCGGGCGCTTCCCGGGCGACCTTCGCCATCTCCTCGCTCGACAGGTTCCAGAAATAGGCGGCCTCGCCGATCGTCCTTCCGACCACCTCGCTGATACGCTGCCATTCGTTACCGCTCATGGCATCGTCTATTTTTTTGTTGGAGGACTTTTTGCCGCCTATGCCCCAAAGCCCGTTGCTGTAAGCGGAAGCGCTCCGCTGCATTTGTTCCCGCGTATGGGCTTCCGCCTCGTCCAGACGGGCCATCTGCTTTTCATAGAGCTCCGTGGCTTGTTGGCCGGAGGAGCCCTTTATCTCATCGGTCAACGACTCGATGGCGGCGATCAAGGCTTCGTTCGTCAAACTCAGGCGCTCCATGTCCTCCTCCAAATGGGGGTCGCTGTCCCCGTTCCCCACCAGTTTGCCCAAGCCCCCGAACGATAGCGCGTCGAGGATATTGGCCGCCCCTTTCAACAGGGACTCGCCGATTTGTTGGAAAAACTCCAACGAAAAGATATTGTCGATAATGCCACTGACGGCGCCGAGCACGGTGTCTGTCAACCCCGCGACGATACCCCCGATACCCTCCGTCGCCAATTCGTCCAAGATGGAGAGTATGGCGGAAATAATGGAGCCGGCCAATCCCGAATTGCCCAAGCCTTCCGCGAGGGCTTGGGTGACGCTGCTGTCCCCGAAGATTTTCTCGAAACCCTCCGCGAGGGAGCCGCCAAGTTTTTCGGTCAGCTTCCCGCCGTTAAACAGCTTGTCGAGTTGCATGACGCCTTGTCCTATTCCTTTCAGGTTCCCCGACGAAAGGTTTCTCAGCCCCGATTCGAGGTTGCGGAACATACCGGCTGCCTGTTCCGAGGACTCCCGGAGGCTGGTAGTGGTGCTCTGCACCTGCGTCCCGAACATCTGCACGTCCTGCGATGCCTTGTCGAGATTCTTCGAGGCCTCTCCCACGTAGAGCTCGGCTGCCTCTATGCTGCGGGCGTCACCGCTTCCCTCGGCCTCTTTCAGCGTTTGCTTGGCACGGGCCAGCTCTTCGGTCGCCTCGATTTCTCGCTGCTGCGCGGCCATGTAGCCCCGCATGGCGTTTTGATAAGAGACGAGGTCGTCGTTGATTTGCCGGAAAATCTCCCCGTTCCACATCGTCTCCGACTGTTGCAGGGTGGAAATCAAGCCATACAGGGCTTCCATCTCGTCGACGCCGGCGGAGGATTGGAACTCCGGGCTTCGAGCGATCGTTTTCAGGCGGTCGATAGTCGGCTGCACCTGTTCGCGGAACATCACCCCGAAATGGCCGAATACGTTTCCCCAGTCGATTTGCTGCCGGATAGCCGACAGTTCCAGCCGGTTGACGGCCGAGTCCCGTTCTTTTTCGAGCGAGAGCCGTTCGCCCTCCGATTGTGCCCGGCGAATCTTCTCGGCATACTCCTCGGCGATGGCCAGCTTCTGCTGCTGGTAAGAGCCGTACTCCTTTAAGTATTCGCGCATGGCGACAGCCTCTTCCCGGTAAACCGCCGTGACCTCTTTTTTCCGTGTATCTTCGGCAAGGGTATTAGCTCGGTCAATTTCCTCCTGCTGCCTATCGGTCAGCCCGGCGGCGTTGGTGTCGGTGACGCCCGCCTTTCGGTTCAGCTCGTCCAGTTCCCGCGCCTTCTTTTCGATCTCGGCTTTTTGCCGGTCATAGTCGGCGTCTATCCGGGCCAGTTTCTTCCTCGTGCCCTCCTCCTGCAAGTCGAGCCAATCCTGTTGGTTCTGTTGTTCCAGAGCCAGCAACTCGTCATTCAGTTTCTGCCGGGTCTGCTTCCGCTTTTCCGCCTCTGTCTTGGCGGTGTCGTCATCAGTCTCGATGTTCCGGTAATCGGAGAGTCCCGCTTCCTTGAAGATTCTGGTTGCCTCTTTCTGGAACCATTCGACCTCATTCAGGTAATGTTGTTTTTTATTTTCCTCCTCTTGCAGGGCTTTGTTAAAGGCTGTCTCTGCCGGATCGCTTCCATATTGGCCGATGTTGTCCCCGCCAAAAAACATGTTGAGCTTTCCGCCGGCGCCCCAGAACGGGCGGTACTCTTCCTTGCCCTTGCTGCGGATTTCGTTCGCTTTCTCGTCGGCTTCTATGGCTTTTTTAATATAGGACTGAGCCTTTGCCTGCATGAACAGGGACTCGACATAGGCATTCCCTTTTTGTATGAGTGTGTCATACCAATCGGTCAGGGACTTGTAAGTGCCGAACGTGTCGCCGTATTTCCGGTTCAACTCGTCGACCTTGTTCTTCTCCTGCTCTTTCGTGCCGATAAAGTCTCTCAACTCGCGGAGGGTGTTGTCCAGCTCGGCACGGGTGCGGATAGAGACGGCATGTCCTTCTTTTTCCACCTCGTTTTTCTCCTGCAGGGCTTTTTTCAAGGCGTCGACTCCGTCTTTGGAGCTGAACAGGTTTTTGGTCCACTCTATGATTTCGTCGCCGTACATGACCAGCAGCATGATGCCTGTCGTCAGGGCGGTTTGCCAAGAAAATAAAGAGGAAAGTATTTGTTTCCATACCGGCACGCCCTTTTGCCCGGATTTCACCAGATTGTCATATTCGACCCGCGCCCTTTTTACCTCGTCCGCGAAAATGGGCAGGTTGTTGGAGATGGCGAGAAAAAACATCTGGGGCCCCATAGCCAGAGAGGGCATTTCCCGGGCGATCTGTTGGATACTCATGTGCAGGCCGTTGAATTGCTGCTTGGCGGCGGGCAGTTCCGGGGGGACTGTCTGTGTAGCTTCTGCGGTTGCACCCAGCTGCTTTAACCGGGATTCCAATTCGGCGATTTGCTTTTCGAGCGCTTCGATACCGGCCATGTTTTCACTCTGGTCGAGGTTCAGGGAGGCGTTTTGTCCGACCCTGCGCAATTCTTCCATTTGCTCCGTGAGCCCGGCTATGGCGGTACGCAACCTTTGGGCTTGACTGTCCATTTCCGACGATGCGGCGGTCGCCTTGCCTTTCAGCCCGTCCACCTTGCGGCCGGCCTTGTCGAGGGCCACCGACAGGCGGTCCTTCATCAATATCTCTACTTCTACCGGTTTCATTGCCATGTTATCTCTTCAAATTGCTCTGGAAAAATCCCACGATGTCGGCGGCCTCGTCCTCCGCGCTCTTCTCCTCCTGTTTCTTTCGGATATAGCGGGGCGCGTCTGCCAGCATCATAATCAAGGTCTGGAAGTTCACACCTTCCAGTATGTACTTTACCTTCCAGCCGGTGGCGTCGGCCACTTGCCAGATAAATCCGAAGGGGCTATGGGAAGGCTCGAATACCGTCTTTAACTCCCCTTGTTTCTTTGGCTCAGTCTCAGCTTCATCGGGTTCGTCCTCTCGGCTGATCTGATAATACTCGTAAAAGGGTCTGTGCCCAACAGGAATACGAAGCTGCGCATGGCGGCCGAGACATACTCGGTGTCTATCCAGTTGCGAACCAGCCATGCCGTTGCCCCGACCAGCAGACGGCGGCTGATCCAGCCGCGGCACAGGGTATAGGCCACCATGCGGCTCACCTGTTTGCCGTGGGTCGCCAAAAAGGCCATTTCCTCCTCCTTCGTAAACTTGTTCATCTGTTCCGCCGTCACCCCTAACGAGAGGTACACCCGGGCCAAGCGAATAAGCCCGCCCAGCCGGGGGCGGCGCATGACGACCCGCAGGCGCAGGGGCTTGCGGAACGGAAGGCGGATATCCTTCAAGGGGACGGACACGCCCCGGTCCAACAGGGCGGCCGCCCCCTCGCGCTGTATGAGGCGTGCGACTTTCTCGTCCATACGTTATTCCGATGGGGTATCGTTGATTTCGTAAGGAGCGGTGTCCGCTTCCTCCGGCTTGTTCACTTTCAGCTGGCACTCTATCTTGGAAACCTCGGTCAGCGTCAGCTTGCCGCCCAAGTTGGCCATGATAGTACCGTTGGGGATCTTCATCGTCTGACCTGAGACGAACTTGATTTCCCACGGGCCGCGAAGCTCTACCAAGTCGGTGGGAGCTTTCCAGCCGGTGTACGACCCGGAGGTTCCTACCAGCGTGCCGCCCAGTACGGCTTGTATATTCTCGTAATCCAGCTGAATGAGGTTGAACGTCGGCGCGATGGTCGCGTTCTTGTTGGCCATCGTCAGTACCGGGGCATCGGGGACCTGCTCGGCCTCGATGTCCGTACTCTCGGCCTTTGTGCCGCCCCAGTCCCAACTGCCTTTTTCGATGTAGCCGATTTCCTTTTGATTAAACTTTACGACGGCTATGCCGTATATGAATTTCTTAGTTGCCATTCTTCAATTTGTTTTTGATGATTATCATTCCTAATATCGTTATCGCTATCCCGGCGACGAGCCCTGTGAAAAAGGTTTTAACGGGGTTCGAACGCTGTTTTAATTCCGCTTCGTACAGGTCGGCCATGCCTTCATAGCGCTCGCGCCATACCGAGGAGGATTTCTCGTAATACTCACACTGTCGCTGCAGGCTGTCGCAAGAGGCATGCACAATAATCGTATCTCCCTTGCGGTTAACCGCCACATTCGTCCGGCCGCTCCGTCCGCCGTACGATGCCGTCGGAGGTAGTTTCATCAGGCTGTCCGCCGGTATGACCAGCCTAATCTCCGACCCCGGGACCGTTTCCGTCCGTATCCGGAGGACTTCGCTGGTCGAACTGTCCGACCGGGTCAGTTCCTCCCGGATCTTCTCCTGCGTTGCCTTTCGGGTGCTCGTGCAGGCGGTTAAGCACAGGACAAGTATCGCGATGTTTGCAACTGTTAGCGGTATCGATGGCTTTGCGAAGGCGAGCCATCTCACGCGTGTTACGTGCCAACTCTTTCTTTGTCTCGTTAAACTCATCTTTCAAAGGTTTTACGATGTTCTCCATCAATATGCGGGTGGCGTGCTCAGCGTTGTCTATTCGCACCGCCTCGGCCTCCGCTTTCGCCATTTCAGCTTCGGAACCGGCCTTGCGGACGGTAGACTTTAAGGTCAACAGGCCGATAATGGTTGCCAGCAAACCGCCACCCAGTGCGATGTTCAAAAATTCACTGAGCTCCATAGGACTACCTGTTTATGACTTGCTTCCCGACTTTTTAGCGATAAGGCCGATAAGCCATTGAACCAGTCCCGTGTCCGCAATCCCGTTCGCCACGAAGGAGGCTCCTAAACCGTAAAGCAGGGCGATATACCATTGGACGTCCGATACGAATCCGGCATCAAGCCACCATAGCAACATGGCGGCCGCCATACCGACACACCAACTGACAAGCTGGGTAAGCAGTCCGTTCATCTTGGGAAACAGGGCTTTGATACCTTCCGTCAGCAATACCACACAACCGGCAAATCCGGCAAAAGTGGCGATCATGCTGTCATAATCTGTACCGGTGGATACATCGCCCGTTTGGGCAAATGCGGCTGATACAAACACGAGTATCAGCATGAAAAAACAAATCAACTTTTTCATTTCATTCTTCTTTTTATGGGTTTATTCCTATTGATTTCAACCAAGTCTGCACGTTGAACGAGGGGCAGGCTTTCGCCGCCAGCTGGTTGTGGCCGACAATCTCCACGTCGGGGAAGCGACGATGAAAATCCTTTACGTAGGTTTCCATCGCTTTCCGCTGTGCGAGGGTGCGGGTGTCCACGGGGGTCTTGCCGTCGGCGGCGACACCGCCCACGTACACAACGTGCCGAGCTGTCGTGTTGTACCCTTTTGCCCCGTTGGTAATCTCCCATGAATCGACCTGCGCATCCTCGTTGTTGTCCACCAGCCTCTCCACACGGCCGTCGAGGTGTATCATATCGGTGTATCCTACCTGCTTCCAACCCCTCCCGACAGGGGGTGCGGAGGTGTGCCAGCGACGTATCTCGTCAGCTGTCACCTCACGCCCTTCGGGGGTGGCGGTGCAATGCAGTACCAGATATTTCAACTTTCCCATGACTTATGCTCCTTGTTTGGCTTGCGAGATGGTTATCTTAGCGGTTTTCGAGTTGTCGGCATTCAGGGTAATGGTCAGAGTCCCACTTTTCGCATTGCCCGTGTCATTGGCCTCTGCCGAAATGGTCACACCGGTTTCGGTTTCTTCTACCTCAAAACCGGCCGGAGCGGCGCCTACGGTGTATTCACCGCTGGCTGTTACGGTCACTTCCTTGCTGCCACCCTCTGCCGGAATAGCCACCGTGGTTGGGTCGGCAGAAATGGTTTTTGCAGTCGGCTGAAATACGGGACTTTTGCGGCTGTCCAAAACCACGGTCTCCTCCCCGAAAGCGATATTGGTATCAGCCTTCATCAGCATCTTGAAGAAGTACAACTCGCTGGCATTGGAAATCTTGTCTATCTGAATGACATTCTCATCGTCTTGCAGATTGACGGCGGCGAACAGGTTTCCGTCTGCGCCCATCGAACACAACGTGGCCACAATCAGATCGTCGGGCCATGCAGCCAAAGTCTCGATGGCGATACCCTTGTAACGTCTGGCATTGACGTCCGTCTCGCTGGCGTTTTTGGCCTCTCGTTCCGTCAACTCGTCATCGTACTTGTCGAAATCATCGATACTCATGATAATACGCAGGTTCGGGTTGTTGCGGATTGCTTTGGGGATAGCGCTCCGAACGGCTTTCAACTTGCCGAGCATGGTTGTTTCCTCGCTGTCCACGATGATGAGTTCCGTATCTTTGGCCATTTGGGTGAGGATACCGTTAAACAGATGGTCATCATCGTCTCCGTATTCGCCGTTGATGTAATGGTCACCTAATTCGAACTGTACCTGTTTGGCCAGTTCGGCCAACAGCGCATTCTGGGCTTCGGGTGGTAGCTCTGCGAACACGAGGTTGCCTTTCGGCTGCCACTTGCGCCAGATTTGCTCGAAGGCACGGGGATTGAACACGGTGAAGGCCATGAAATCCTTCGGATCGAGGCTTTTTTCGTCATAATTGAAATTGCCCTTCGAATCTTCCACACCGGGATTTTCCTTGCGTTTTTGGAGCATCTTCCCGCTTTTCAGACGGGGCAGGCTGATTTTCTTCTCCACACCGGGAATGACCATAATCAGGCCTTTCTCCACGATTTCGTTGCCGGTGGCGGCGAGGGTCAGCAGCTGCTCCAGCACCTCGCCGTTGTAATTGGTGTTTTTTACTACTATCGCCATCGTTATTGTTTATTAAGTTTGTTGTTGATTTCCTTCATTCGCTTGCTCCACGGGCTCTCGTCTCCCGGGTCCACTTTCAGGTCCTCCATGACCTTGCGTTTCGGGGCAAGCGCCTTTAACGCTTTTTCTCCTTCCTCCGGGTTGGATTTCAGGATATTCTCATATACAGGACGCATTTCGGCATTGATGCGCCCGTCTGCCTCCGCAGCGTCAAGCAATGCCTTGCGTGCGGCTTCTTCATCGGCGGCCGCCTTGTCCTCAAACTCTTTCAGCCTGGTTTTCAGGTCGTTGTTCTCATTTTCCAGACCGGCGACACGGCCCGCTTCCCTTGCGTAGGACTGAGCCTGCGCGATTACTTCCTCCTCGCTCTTGCAATTGGCAAACGAGGGGTGTTTCCGAATTTCCTCCAAGTTCATCTTGCTTTTGTTTTGTGGCTCCGTGAGCCGGTTGTTGAATAAAGTATATATCTGTTCCGGGGTACTACCCGCCGGAACCGGTTCCGCGTCATAGATGCCGTCGATAAAGCCGAGGCGGAGCGCATCGTCTGCCGTCAGCCAATGGTCCTCGCCGTCAAAAAACGTAGCCTTGACCTCCTCCTTCGTCATGCCGAGACGGGCGGCATAAATGTCTCCGAGACTATCTTCGAGGCTCTCTATCTCTTCGATGCACTTCTGCATCTCCTTTTTATTGCCATAGCAGCCTCCGCTCACGCTGTGCAGCATCAGCCTCGCATACTTGCTCATCTCTACCGGTTTTCCGCACAGGGCGATCACGCTGGCCATGCTGGCCGCGATACCGTCCACATAGATGTGTACGTCCGCCTTGCTGTTTTTGATGGCGTTGTAGATGGCGATGCCGCAATACACATCGCCGCCGTTACTGTTGATGCGGACATGGATCCGGCTCCCCGCCTTTTCGGCTTCCAACAGTTCCCGGGCCACCCGTCCGCTCTGTACTTCGTAATAGTCTCCGATGTCACCGTAAAGGAAGATGGTGCACACTCCCTCCGCATCGGTCTGTATATTGAAAAATCTGCTCATATCTGTCTGGTTTTAGCACATAATCACGCTGGGTTCACATCGCAAAAATGCGACAAATCAACAGCGTATGAAAATTGTATTTTTACCGTGTAACGGTATGATGTCATGGTGGTTTTGTAAAGTCTCATCATGCGGAACGATTTTTATTTCGCGGGATTTTTAGGGCATTTTTGCAGTTGAATCACAAGAATTAAAGCACTATGGCAGATTTGACGAACGCCCAAAAGAAGGAATGGGCCAAGACTTTATACATGCGGGAGAATCTCACGCAACAGGAAATAGCGGAGCGTGTGGGAGTGTCCCGCGTGACAGTGTCCAACTGGGTGCGTGCCGGGAAATGGGAGGAACAGAAAGCCGGGCTGACACTCACCCGGCAGGAACAGGTGGCCAACCTCTACCGTCAGGTGGCGGAAATCAACCGGGCCATCTCGGCACGGGCGGAGGGGGAACGGTTCCCGAATTCCAAAGAGGCCGACATTCTCGGCAAGCTGTCGGCCGCCATTCGGAACATGGAACAGGAAACCGGAATAGCCGATATCATCAGCGTGCTCACCGGTTTCATCGAATGGCTCCGTCCGTTCGACCTTGAAAAAGCAAAAGAACTGACAAGGCTGGCGGACGCTTATATCAAGGACAAACTATAAACGGGAGGCTCATGAAACAGATCGACAAAACAGCACTCCTCGACTGGGAGAAGTTCAAGGAGGACATCGATAGGGCCACGCCGGTGGACAAATCCATGTCCGCCGCCGACCGGGAGAAGCACCGCCGGTATCTCGAAAGGCATCCGGTGGAGTGGATCAAGTTCTTCTTTCCGAACTATGCCAAGTATGAGTTCGCCGATTTCCAGAAACGGGCCATACAGCGCATCATCGCACACGACGAATGGTTCGAGGTGCTTTCGTGGAGCCGGGAGCTCGCCAAGTCTACCGTCTCCATGTTTATCGTCCTGTTCGTCACGCTCACCGGGCGGAAGAAGAACGTCATCATGACCTCCAACAGCAAGGACAACGCTGTCCGGCTGCTGGCCCCTTACCGGGCCAATTTGGAGGCCAACGGCCGCATACAGGCCTATTACGGCAAACAGGAGACGCCCGGCTCATGGACGGAGGACGAGTTCGTCACCAAAGGAGGCGTGGCGTTCCGTGCAATCGGCGCGGGACAGTCGCCCCGGGGTTCGCGCAACGAGGCCATTCGCCCGGACGTGCTGCTCGTGGACGACTTCGACACGGACGAGGACACTAAGAACCCAGACACGATACAGAAGCGGTGGGACTGGTGGGAAAACGCCCTGTATCCGACGCGATCTATCTCGGAACCGACGCTTGTCATCTTTTGCGGAAACATCATCGCCAAAGATTGCTGCGTGGTACGGGCCGGGGACATGGCCGACCACTGGGACATCGTGAACATTCGAGACAGGAACGGTCGCTCCACTTGGCCGGAGAAGAACACGGAAGAGTTTATCGACCGCACGCTGTCCAAAATATCCACCAAAGCGGCGCAGGGAGAATACTTCAACAACCCGATTTCTGTCGGGGAAGTATTCGAGACCATCGCCTACGGCAAGGTTCCACCCTTATCGAAATTTAAATTTTTGGTCGCATACGGTGACCCGGCGCCGGGCGAGAGCAAGGGAAAGAAAGGCAAGTCCTTCAAGACGGTCTCGCTGCTCGGCAAACTCGGGGGACGGCTTTATGTCATCAAGACTTTTCTCTCCCAAGCCCTGAACGCCGAATTCATCGGTTGGTATGTCAAACTGTTGGAGTTCGTCGGCGGAAAAGCCACCGTGTATTGCTACATGGAGAACAACAAACTGCAAGACCCTTTCTTTCAGCAGGTGTTCAAACCGCTCGTGGCCAAAGTCCGGAAAGAGCAGAAAATATCGCTTTATATCCGGGGGGACGAGAAGAAGAAAACCGACAAGGGAACCCGGATAGAGGCCAACCTCGAACCCTTGAACCGGGAGGGGAACCTGATCCTTAACGAGGCGGAGAAGGACAATCCGCACATGAAAGAACTGGAAGATCAGTTCAAGCTGTTCACGCTTTCGTTACGCTATCCGGCGGACGGCCCGGATGCCGTGGAAGGAGGCAACCGCATCATCGATGAACTCATACATCGGTCGGAGCCTCCGGTGGTCAAGACCCGGAGAGAGTTGCGGAGACGGAACAAACGAAGATTATAACCCTTTAACCCCTATACCTATGAGTCAATTTGTCGAATTGAGGGACTATGACGCGAGTATCCACCGCGACATTCTGGATGCCCTCGTACGGGAGGACGAACCCGTCATCGAAATATGCGAGGACAGGGCTATCGCCGAAATGCGGTGCTACCTGTCGAAACGCTATGACTGCGACAGAATCTTCTCCGCCACCGGGGAGGAAAGGAACCAATTGGTATTGATGATGGTCATCGACATCGCGGTCTATCACATTTTTTGTATCCACAACCCCCAGAAACTCTCGCCCATGCGGAAGGACCGGTACGAACGGGCCGTAGAGTGGATGAAGGCGGTGGCGGCCGAGGAGATCTCCATCGAGGGGGCGCCGCTCCTGCCGGCGGAGGAACGGGCCGGAAACTCGAACTTCCGCATCGAGAGCAACCGAAAAAGGACAAACCACTGGTAATCACATAAGACTATGGCAAAGAAACAAAAACAGAATAACCGGGGCATCATCACCGTCGGAGGCAATCTGACGCTTCCCGGACAAAAGAGACCGAATGTCATCGTGCTCACGCAGCCCAAACGGTTCGGCATCGACATCGCCGACTATATGACGGCCGTCCGAGCCGCCGAGAACGTGGACTATTCAAGGCGTTACAAGCTATATGACCTGTATGCCGACATTCTCATGGACACGCACCTCACCTGCGTGATCGAGAAACGGAAGAACGCCGTGCTCTGCTCCGACATCGAGTTCCGCAGGGACGGCAAGCCGGACGACGCGGTGAACGAGCAGATTCGTTCCCCGTGGTTCAACCGGCTGGTCGGCGACATCATCGACGCCAAGTTCTGGGGCTTTTCCCTCTGCCAGTTCTACCGGGAGGGGGAATGGGTGGACTACGACCTTATCCCCCGCAAGCATGTGGATCCTGTAAGGCGGATTATCCTCCGTCACCAGACGGACATCGTCGGCCTGCCGTGGGAGAATTATTCCGACCTGTTGTTCATCGGCAGTCCCGACGACTTGGGGCTGCTGGCGAAGGCGGCGCCGTGGGTCATCTACAAACGGAACACCACCGGCGACTGGTCGCAGTTCTCCGAGCTCTTCGGTATGCCCATACAGGAGTATGTCTATAACTCCGATGACGAGCAGTCCCGCCAGCGGGCGATAGAGGACGCCGCGAATATCGGAAGCCTCGCACAGTTCTTCCACGACGAGGACACCAAACTCAATTTTATAGAAGCCGGCAACAAGACCGGTTCGGCCGATGTCTACGAACGGCTCTGCGAGCGGTGCAACAACGAGATTTCCAAACTCGTCCTCGGTAATACGCTGACGACCGAATCCTCGGAAAACGGCACGCAGGCTTTGGGTACTGTCCACAAAAAGGTGGAGGACAAAGTGGCCGAGGCTGACAAGCGGTATCTCCTCGATGTGCTCAATTACGACATGGCCGATATTTTCGCCCGCATGGGCATCGACACGGCCGGGGGGAACTTCTGTTTCCCGGAGAAGAAGGAGATAGACCCCACGGCGAAGGTCAATATCCTCACGCAGATCGCCCGGCAGTTCGACCTGCCGGTCTCCGACGACTACCTCTACGAGGAGTTCGGCATCGAGAAGCCGGCCGACTACGACCGATTGAAAAGAGAGCGGGAAGAGGTGCGGAAAAGGGAAGAGGCCGCCGTTAAGCGGCTTCAACAGCAGCAACGGCAAAAACCGGAGGAGGAAGAAATAGAGGAGCCTGCCCCGGACCCTAAGCCCGACTCCAAGCGCAAAAAATCCTTCCGCGACCGGCTGGCCCGTTTTTTCGGAAAAGCCCCGTCGGGCGGCGGGGCAGTTTTAGACTGGTAGTCGACCGCCTTTATGAGGCGAAGGAGGGTGAGGTCTCCTCGGGCTTCGAGTTCTCCGGCGAGGTGTTGCGCCGCGCCTTGCGGAACATATACGGCAAGAACTTCCACCCGATGACCGACATCGAGATAAACCTGTTCAACGAGATTTGCGACCGGATAAACGAGGCCGCCCGAAAAGGATTCGATGAATCCGAAGTAGTAGATCCGGACGACGACTTCCGCACGGCCATTCTGCGGAACAACGAGGTATTCGTGGCATTCAAGGTACACCGTATGCAGAACGACATGGCCAAATTATTGTTGGATTCGAACGGCAATCTAAAACCGTTCGAACAGTGGCGGAAGGAGGTGATGCCCATCGCCTCGCATCAGGTGGGGCAGTGGCTGCGTACCGAATACAATACGGCGGTCTTGCGGGCGCATCAGGCGGCCGACTGGCAGCAGTTCGAGCGGGAGAAGGACATCTTGCCCAATCTGCGGTGGATGCCTTCCACCTCGGTCAATCCCGGGAAGGACCACATGGTATTCTGGGGGACGGTTCGCCCCATCGATGACCCGTTCTGGAACGAGCACCGCCCGGGCGACCGCTGGAACTGCAAGTGCGACCTCTCCTCGACGGACGACCCGGTGACCGAAATCCCCGACTTCACGAAAAAGGACAACCCGCACCCCGGGCTGGACAACAATCCGGGGAAGGACGGCAAACTGTTTTCAGATTCGCACCCATATATAGAGAATGCGTATAAAGGGGCAAAGAAAGCAGTTGATAAGCTGACGGCTCGCATCGATAAAATGATTGCTGAAATGCCGGATAATCTTACAAAAGAAGAAAAGATTGCCATTGCCAGAAATAACCTTGAAATTGAAAAGGCCCTCAAAATTATAAAGAAGAAGCCGATGAGTGTGGAAAAAGCAGATAAGCAGAATGCCAACCCGAATCATGTAGATGAGTTCATTTTGGATTCCAAAGGGGCTTATCAGGACAAAAAAGGGCATAAATACAGAAAAAATAAAAAGTACAACCGAAAGAGGGATTATCCGTTCAGCATAAACTGCCAAACCTGTGCACCAGCTTATGCTTTACGATTAAGAGGATTTAATATTACGGCAAAAGGGAACACTCCGGGTTCCAAACTCGAATATTTAAGCAAAGGACGTGCCTTTGAAGTTTGGAAGAACACAGATGGAACACCAGCGAAACATGTTAGTATAAACGACTGGTTACGGTCTAAGGATTACTTGAAAATGACACCTCAAAGGTATATGGAATATTTTAACGAAGTCTGTAAGGATGAAGGAGTCTATGAATTATGTATAGGATGGAAAAGTGGCGGTGGACATGCAACTATTTTGCAACGGTTCAAAGATGGAGAACTGAGGTATATAGAACCACAAAGCGATAATTCAAAAGGCTCTGGAATGGAATGGAAAGATATCAAATATTTGTGTGAAATAGGAGCTCCAAACTCACACAATTGTAGAGGCATTATGAGAATAGATAACAAATTATTCAATCTAAATTTCCTTAGTATCTTTAATATATAAGTCAATGAAATCAAAAACAGAAGGCCCGGTTATTTCGACTGCCTCACCTCCCTTATATAAGTACAAAAATGGGAATCCTACAACGGTATCGTCCGGGAGACGAAGCAACCATGCTTTTTGGTTGTCGACATCACCTAGATATTCAAGGTGTCCACCGTACTGTTCCATTACACTACGAGCCTCGTTCTTTACTTGTTCAGGTATGTTCATAACATAATATATTAAAGATAATTTGATACCTCGTACAAAATTACGAATTATTCTTGAATTACTGTACCTTATGGATATAAAAGATTTTGCAAAATTGATAGAACAGAAACACAAGGAGCTGGATGAGATGATGCGCCGTAAGATGCCAGTTGTGGCTGGACGTATGGCCAAAGACCATTTTCAAAACAACTTCCGGTTAGGAGGCTTTGTGAACGGAGGACTGCACCCGTGGCCGAAGTCCAAGCGGCTCTCCTCCGGTAGAACCGATGCCGCCGGCAACTACGACACGCTACTTTCCGGTCGCAATCATCTATTCAAATCAATCAAATACATACCGTCTGACTACCGGGTAAAAATATCGAACGATGTGATCTACGCCCCCATTCACAACTGGGGTGGATCTGTCTCTGTAACTGTTACAGATCGTATGAGGCGTTTCGCATGGGCCAAGTACCGAGAAACCTCGGGCGAAACAAAGAAAAATACGGGGAAGAAAAGCCGGGGAAAGGCGACAAGCAAACGACCAACCAACCCACAGGCGCAGATGTGGAAAGGACTTGCCCTCACCAAGAAAAAGAAACTGAACATACACATTCCACAACGACAATTTCTTGGCGATAGTGAGGAGCTCAACGAAAAAATAGAAAAGAGAATCGAAAAAGAAATCAGAACTATATTAAACTTATAAAATCATGGAAGAAATTTTTATCACCATCATGGAGCAAATCGCCCGTGAAATGCCGGATCTGTCGCTCATCGACGAGGACTACGGCCAATTGGAAATGGGAGCCGACGAAGACCACTACCCGGTCACCTTCCCCTGCGTGCTGATCGGAAACACCGATTCGAACTGGCACGACCTCGGCTACGGGGCGCAGAACAGCGAGTCGTTCATTACCGTGCGCCTCGCCATCGACTGCTACCACGACACCAGTCACGCCTCGGGAACCTACGAGAAAGTACGCGAACGCCAGCAGACGGCGAACAAGCTGTACCAAACCTTACAATGCTTGCAGTGCTCGGAAAACGCATCGCCGCTCGTGCGGGAGAAAAGCCGGGAATATGCGCTGCCGGGATATATCAAGGTGTTCGAGACGACCTTTTCGTTTACGTTGCACGACGAGTCGGCGATGGAATCATAGTGTGGGAAACAGTTCGAGCTGTGAGGCTTTCAGCCGGGGAACTTTCACTTTGGGCAGGGGCTTGAAGTCCTTGTCGGTCCCCTCGCGGGACTTACGCCGGATAATAGTCATGATACGCTCCTCGGAGATAAAGAACTCACGCTCCGACAGAATGCGCAGCGCGTCATCGAACCGCAACCGTTGCACCTCGGTCCAGTAATAGTAACGGCGGCACAACGCCTCGTCCCTCAGCTTGATCAGTTCTTTGTCTCTCCCTTTGCCCATAATGCAAATATAATTGATTTTCACCCGTTTTGTATAAAAAAAGTGCCGATTTTTCACATTTCGGCACTTCCTGTTTAAGGAGTCAACGACTATTCTGCGAATCGCCATCGGCCCCGATTCATGACCTTATTCTTTACGATTCGGTCATTCCCAACGGTATGGGTCTCCACATGCTGTTCCTATCTTTCATCTCGGCGCGGATAAACTGCTTGCTCACCTCCGGCTGGTAGCTCTCCTCGATAATGCGCACACCCTCCATGAACCGTGCGTCACCGGTATCTTCGGCCACCTTGCGCAGCTGCACGATACGGCTGGCCTTTAACGTGCCTTTGGCGTCGCGGCTCAACAGCCGGAACACCATGTTCACCAATGCCTGCGTCTTTTCGTCGTTGGCCAGCGAGGCGATGTACTCCTTCACGATGGCGATTCCGTCCTCTACCGTGTCCCGGTAGCCGTCCGTCACATACACGCCCAGTGTGATGCGTTTGTCGCCCGCGCTGTTGGTGAAGGTATGACTGCGTTGGTCGTTGCGCATCTTCGTTTTAAACAGGTCGGACTTCATGGCAAGTATAGCCTTGAAATTGTCAAGCACCTTCTGTTTGCTCTCCTTGATCTCCTCGCTGATACCCAGCAACACGGGAATGGAGTTCTCGATCTCCTCGTCCACCATCTGCCTGTACATTTCCCGGTCGGCTTTGGCCTTCTCTTCGGCCGCTTTTCTCGCTTTTTCCCGTTGGAAGGCCTCGAACTCGGCCTTTTCCTCTTCCGTCATTAACACGGTTTGTTTGCTTCTCTCTTCCATAATTCTGATTGTTTTAATGGTTTGTTAATCACTGATAATCTTGTCGCTTTCTAAAAGGGTCTTGAACGCTTTGTCCCGCGCGGCCTTCGTCTCATACACTCCGTAAGTTTTCCACCCTCCGTTGTGCTTTGTGCTGACTTTGATTTTCGGCATCGGATAGTCGTCTTTGCGGATAATGGTGAAGCCGGCCGCTTTCACCTTGTTCTGGTCGTTCAGGGTCATGCATCGTCCTCCTCGTAATTCTGCATTTCAGGCTCTTGACAGACCAATGCCGCCTCGTACTGCTCGTATGTCCATTCGTTGATGTCGCTAAAAAACTCCTCCCGCTCTTCGGCCGACAGCCATGTCGCCGCTTCAAGGAGTTGGATTTTAATCCCGTCAAGGATTTTTCGTGCTTCTGTTTTCATTTCTATTAGTTTTTAGGGGCGTTGGGGTCTATGATTACATAGACGGCCCGGCCCGGTTGTTTCACTTCGTGTTCTTGTCTCTTTTCCGTTTCCTTCACTTTCAGCCCTCCCTTCCGCTCGATGGAGCGCAGCTTTACGGCCAGTTGTTCCAGTTCTTCGGTATCGAGCCGGCCGAAAGGCTTGCCGGCGATCCGGGGATTCAGGCAAAAATCGTTGACCCTTGCCCAGTCCGTGGTGTCGATGCCGATTTTCTGCATGAGTTTCAGACATACGCTTCGGCGGAACCGCAGCTCCTCGCGCAGTTTCTTTCGCCATTCGTCCTGCCCGGTCAGCTGTTCCAGAGCGGTGCAGCACTCGTTGTACTCCGCCCGGGTCATCTCGCGCAGGCTCTCGGTGCGATTCCGTGTATATTGCCTCACGATCGAGCGCTTAAATTCTTCCCGGTCGCCGTAATAGGGCACTTTGCCGAACAGGGCGTAAAACCGGGCGAAATTGGTTACTTCCTGTGCCATGTTCATTCCTCCAATCTATCGGCGATTGCATACATCGCCCAACTCACCATAATAACTTTCACATCGTATCTATCCCTTTCGTCGAGCAAGTCAACCTTGACAACCACCGGTTCCTTAACCATAGCATTCCACACCTCTTCCGCCGTTTCTTTTTCCTCCGGACTTTTCAGTGTCATGATCGACTCAAAGTCTTCCCGGTCAAACTCAAATACGACCTGCACCTTTTGTTTTTCTTCCATAATTCAAAGATTAAACTGGTTTTCGAACAACACTTCGATGCCGCACGAGCTGGCCACGTCGAGCTCGAGCTTGGCGCCCTTCGACAGCTCCCAGCCTCGAAGCATGTAGATATAATCACAACCGAGCAGCAGGGCGATGTCCGCCCGCATGTGCTCCCGCCAATGCGCCTCGTCGGGCAGCCCATTCTTGAACGGGTTCACGGGATTGTAGCCTTTCAAGGCAAGGAATCGTTCCGCATTTCCAAAAGCCGCCTTGCGCTCTTCCAAGTCATAATGGGCTATCGCCCCGCTGATGTACACTTTCTTGTTCATTTTTTTTTCTGTGGTTTTGTCGTTCGTAAAATTCATTCAATCGTTCTTCCAGTACCACCGTGTAGTTACACAGTTTGCAGCAGCGTCCCTCTTCTTTTACCGGATATGGGTTATACCCGTATCCGATGAACTTCCTGCCGCAAATGCAGCAGATGTTTTCTTGCGTCTTTTCCATGATCATACTATTTCAAATTGCACTACAAAATCATATTCTCTCCGCAGACGGCGAACCTGTGCGATGTTGTCCGGCTCGCTGCCGTAGGGCAGGTAAACACAGCGTTCTCTCGTGTTGACTTTCACTCCCTTCTTCCGGAGCCTATACAGCAGGTTCTTCCGGCGCATACTCTTTTTGTCCATCTCCCATCCATGTTTTGGCGGCGCCTTCCTCCCATATTGTGTAGGGCTCGCCCGGTTGTTCCATGAAACGGCTCTTGCACCATGCTTTGAAGCCGCTCACCATGATTTTGACATCGGCATCGTATTCCACCTTTCGGGCCGTCCTGCCGGCTGGGTGCATTCCCTCGGCATGGCTGATGAAAACGAACAGCTTTTTGGGATGCCGCTCCTTTAATTCTTTGTAAGCGGGGTAGCTCAACCCGCTATATTGGAAACTGTCTATGATCACCACTCTGGGACTGCCCCTTCGTTTCAACCGTTCCTCCAGTTGATCGATCGGTTCCCGGTCGAGAATCAGCAGCCGCTTGCGTACCTCTTCCATTCGATGGCGTTTCAATGACATTTGCAAAGAGAGCCCCGTGCTCTCCTCCAAACTGTCGTATATCACCTTGTCGAACGCGCAGAGGTATTTGGCCAGTTGCATGACAAAAGAGCTCTTGCCGTTCCCGCTCGACCCCCAGATGATCCACACCCCGCTCTTGGCAGGTCGGCCGATAGAGACGAACCACTGCCCGGTGAACTCGTAACAGGGTATCTTCATGTTAAGCACCTCTTTGGGGCTGTACGCTCGTTTCAGTTTCATGGCTTGGCTCTATTGATATGACCCTATATTGTAGAAAATTGAATATAATATACGGATAAAAGGATATGGGGGGCAATTGTCCGACACGGATTTTCCGAAAAGGAATATATGCGTCTTTCCATATTTCATTCTGGAATGGACCGGCTTCTTCGACAATACCGTCTTCGTTTACCTTGAACCACAAGATGTTCTGACCTTTATCCTCTAATGTTATTTTCGTCATCATATCTGCACCCTCCTCAATTTCTCGATTTCGGTATATACCCGGCGAAGCCCGCCGCCGGTAAGGTTTACGATCCGGGCGATGTCCGAGCCCTCCGGGGCGTTCATCTTCGCCACGATGGCGGCCTGCGCCCGCAGGAATTTCTCGCGCTCTTTGGCATCGTCGGGGGTCACCTTGCTGTATGTATCGCCATACCGGCTCAACATCTCGGTGTAACCCACCTTCTTGCCCTCGATGGCCCGGTTTATCTTCTCTTTCAACCCGTCGGCTCCCATCATGTACCATGCGCAGCAGCGTTCGGTGGCGTTCCACAGGGCTTTCAATTCCAAAAAAGCCTCGTACTGCAAGTCTCCGGCCTCGTCCAGTACGATAAGCGGGGTGTCTATCGTGCGCAGGTAAGCCACCAGATCCTCGTAGACGTCGCCGTAACGTCCGTAACTGCTCACGCCGAACTCTTTGGCGATATACCGTATCAGTTTGAGTTTCGTTTTCACTTGCGAACAGTCCACATACACGGCGTTTTTGTGGTTTTTGACGTACACCTTCGCCGAGAAGGTCTTCCCAATGTTGGGCATGTCGCACAGAATGGCGCTCAGTCCGCTCTCCTGACACATCTCCAACTGCTTGCTGATAAACGCATAGGTAGGGGTCTTGGCCGCCGTCCACGGCATTTCGGCCCGCAGTTGCACACCCAGCCTCCGGGCGATACCCACCCAGTTGGCATCGCTCACTTGTTTTTCATAATTTCCTCTTTTGATGGAGTTGTACACGCTCGGAGAAATACCCAGAGCCGTCGCATGGCGGTTGTCGCTGGGATAGTTCCCCCGGTCGGCTGCTATCGCCTCCGCAATCCGTTGTTTCAATTCGTTCGTTATTTCCATATTGAATGCTGTTTGAATGTTTTTTTAATATCGTTAGAGTTTGGACATGGCATCTCTTTCAAAAGACGACACATTGAGATATGCCGAATAGTCTTCCGTATCGTCGGCGGGCTGCGTCTCCACCGCCTCGGCTTTTACGGTGGATACCGTTTTCGAGGCCTCTTTGCTCAGGATTCCCAACGGCTTGATTTTGCCCTCCTTGATCATCTTGTCGAACTTGGCTACATATTTTGCCTGTTCGGTATAAGCCTCGCGGTCGGCCGCTGTCTGCTCGACGGTATTCTCGTTATAACGCGGTGCGGGCTTGCAGGCGGCGAGATACCGTCCGTTCTGGTAGATATACACCTCGTCGATGTTTCCGTCGCTGTCGGGCAAATAATAGGCTTCAACCTTGTAGTTACGGGGTTCGAGCCGGGCGATGACTTCCGGGTCGGGAAGGCGGAAATCCTTGTATTGTACCTTGAAATAGCTGTTGTTCCGTATGGTCGTGTTCGTGTGGAAGCCGATATACCGGTAAAGCACGGCCTTGTCCCACGGGCGGAGGTTCGGGTTCTGCATTTTGCAGAATACGTCCCAGCGGGTCATGCCGGGGTATCGCTTCTGATTCGGGTGTAGCTGGTTGTTATACTCGTCGATGGAGCGAATGTCGTCGGCCACCAGCTCGTCGTAGGTATAGCTCTTCACCTTATAGGTGTCGTTGTACTCGTCATATACTTTCTCTTCCTTCGGACGGTTCGCTTCCAGACGGGCCCACCAGCGGCCTATGCCCGCCTGCGAGCGTTTCTCCACGCCGTATTTCTTCTGGCGGTTGAAATGCTCCGCCCGCTTTTCCCGCGAGTTGCCGGGGTTACACCAACGGATCAGCGGGAACACCGTGCCGGCCTGCATCAGGCCGTCGGCGAAGTCCTTCACCAAGTGGTGCTCCACTTCCAGCTCCGCCGGTATGTACATGCCGTTGCGGTCAAGGGTCCGGAACATGTTGCGCATGCAGTCGAGGAACAGTTCGGCGGTTTTCAGCCGGTTGTAAGCGTAGCCCACCACGGCGCCGCTCACCACATCGTAGGCGTAGTAAGCCTTTACCCGGTTGCCGTCCTTCATCGGACGAGGGAGGTCACGGTCGTCGAGGGAGATCTTGCTGAGCGAATAGGCTCCCGTGTAGCGTAAATGGTACGGACGGTAGGCGTTGTTGAAGTCCCATTGGCTCATGTGATGTTTCGCCCTCAACGCCTTGTTCTTGGGATTGGTCAGATAGTTCGCCACCGTCTTGGGACTTAACACGATCGGGTTGCCGTTTTTGTCTGTAAAATCGGCAGGATCGAGTATCTCGCCCGTTTCCGGGTCAAATAATTCGCATTCTCCTTCCAGAAACAGGTTGTATTGTTCCCATACCGTCGTGTTATAGGGCTGTTCCGGTTGGGCGTCTATCGCCAGCAGCACCCGCTCGATGCCGTAAGTCACCTTGCGACGGTTCTGGTTCATGAACTTTCCGCTGATTAAGCTCTCATATCCCTGAGCCTTGAAATCCCACACGCGCCTCTTGAAGCGGTTGGCGCTGATCGGCAACGTATGCCCGAATTCGATTTGATAGTAACTGATCGCCCCCGCCATCTCGCCCCAGTTCACCGGGCCGCCCTTCATGGCTTTGCGCATCAATACCGTGTCGGCCATCAGCGCCAGTACACTCTCTATCACCGAGGCGTTCACCGTGTACTCCTGTATGCGTTCCGGAGGGAGCGTATTACCGTTGTCGAAACGGAATCGGGAATAGAACTCTCGTGCTTTTGCGTCGATGTGGAAGTGGCTGCCGAACCAGTTCCTGAGAATATCGTCTTTCATGTCCCCGTATTTTAGCTTTATCTTCTCCTGAAACCGAATGGGAAGGGTGGCCACTTCTACCAGAGCATAACCTCCCAACCCCCTTCCTGAACGTACCACATGGATTTGTCCCCGGGCTGCCAGCTGCTTATAATTGGCCTCTGACATGATGGGTGCAAGTTCTTCCTCGGAAAGCATCGACGGATGTACATCTTTCAACGCACGACTTCTGCTGTAGTCGCCCTTCCCATCGATGATGACGGGGCGGTCGTCGTATGTCAGATCGTGGTACGATATGCACAATATCTTTCCGTAGTATTCCATATCGCCTCCTCTTACAACACGGCTGCCATCTGTTCCACCTCGCTCTGCAACTGCATGAGGCTGCAAACGTCCAAATTCTCGTAATTCTCTTTCAGTCGGTCGTCCACGAACACGGATACATTCCCGGTCTCACTATACGCCACTATCTTTACACGTGACCCGAATCTCTGGGTCATCGTTTTTTCTCCCTCTTCGTAGGAAGTCTCGCACTTCGGTGCATAGCCGTCTGTCAACTTACCGCCGCGTTGCAGGGCGAGATGGCGTATCCGCCGGGCTTGGTCGCTGTTGCGCTGGAAGGTCAATGCCTGCCATACCGCTTGGCGCGAACACTGGAAGGTCTTTATCAAGAAGGCCTTAGTTTCGTTGTCTGTCAATATCTGCTTTCTCATTTGTCTGTTTATTTGGTGATTGTTATATTTGCGATTGTTTACAATAACTACATCATGAAACCGTCCGGAAAAACTCCCAAGAAATGGAGATTGAACTATGTGATTACATACTTGGATGCCGAAAAGGCAAATCGGTATCGCCAGTTTGTCCTTGACACCCTAATCAGTGCCGCGACATTGCGTAGAATTGACTACGCGATAGACATCGAAGCCCCATTGTTCGACGAAATTCACGATAAATTGCATACGCCTTTTCAAGGATTTGTCGCCGACCTTGTTCGGTTTCGTTCTTCTTCGAACTCTTTATCCTCGATAAAGGAGTTCCGAGCGATAGTCGACGGCCTGTTTCAAGACTATGACATCTTTTTTCGGGGTGATCCGTTCGAGGCTCAGAGTCAGCTCCAAAAATTCCTGAAAGAGGATCCTTTCCCGGAACAGTTCTGTCGCCCGCTGGCCTATCCGTATACGGAGTTCCATAACGGGAAAGAATCAACTCTTTGTATAACTGAGGAAGCTCTTCAAAAGATAATAGACGATAAAGAGGGTTCCCCGAAAAATTCTCAATGGCTTTCATAATCAAAGGCTGTCAATGGCTTTGGTTCGCATTCCTTCTTCGTTCAGAATCTCGTAAAGCCGGGTTCCCTTTTTCAGTTCCTCGCACAACACTTGTAATGCCTCCTCGCACACGCACGACAGGTTCTCGACGACGCGGCAGGTGTCCGAGTCGTTTCGCTCGTCCTCTGTCAGGATGCTCTTGATAAGCTCCAGCGTTTGGTCGGCGACATTCTGCATGTGTGTCACGTTGCCGATCAGCGTGCGCAGCTTCTGTTTGATCCGCGCCTCCATTTTTGTTGGATTCATTGTTGCTTTCATAACTTTAAGTTTTAATGGTTGGATTTTGTGGGGCATGGGGAATCGAACCCCAACGCAAAAACCATTGCCCCGTGTGTCTTTCCACACCGTCCGCCCGTCTCTTGACGCCTTCCGGGCTGTCACGCTCGATTTTTTATTATCCGGCGACATTCTCGTCTTTACCGATAAAGTCAAGGAACATGATAAACTTGCCGCGTAAATCCCGGATCAATTCCAGTTCTAAAATATGGGCAAGCTGGGTAGTGGCGCCGGTAGTATTTAATCGCAATTTTTCGCCAAGCAGGGTATTGGTAATGTTATTCACTTTATTTACCAAATATGACCGGATATCTTCAAGGCTTCCGGAGCTTACCACGGCTTTCAACTTGCGGTATTCGGAAAGTTCAAGCTGTACTTTATACATATCTTCCGCATGATCCATAAAAAATGACTCATAATCCTCATTCATGATTCGCGTATAGTTGTCGGCCTCTTCCAATAGGCCATCGATACGGCATTTCACCCGTTCGGCTACAAAATCCCGCTTTTTCATCATCGTTTCTTGATTTTCCATCATCTCACTTGTTAATAATAGGTTTCGGTTCATATTCTTTAATCTCTGACACTCGTTAATTTCAAGCCAATTTTGTATATTTGGCCGCTGTTTACTACTTAAACACTCTGCAAATATAAACAAGATTTCTCGTCTATGCAAGAAAACAAACAAGAAAAGTCGGCTATAAAGCAAAATATCTTGCTTTATTTATCGAATAAAGGGGTAACGTCCTATGAATTTTATAAAATATCAGGGGTTACAAGAGGTATTTTACAGCAAAGCAATGGTATTAGCGAAGATAATATTGCGAAATTTCTTGCCTATGCTCCTGATGTCAATATAGAGTGGCTGCTTACGGGAAAAGGGGATATGCTCAAGCATGCCTCAACCAATGTGGACTCTACTATTGTAACTCCGCTCGACAATACAGACCAGCCCAAAGCCATGCCTTTGGCGAACGTGTTGGGAAATATAAAAGTAAAACCAATTCCTTTGGTTACTGAAACAGCAGCGGCTGGCTTTGGTAACGGTCTCCTCTCTATTGAAGAAAAAGATGTAAAAGAATACTACGTTATACCCAAGTTTCGCTACTGCAATGTGGATTTCATGATCGAAGTATCCGGTCTTTCCATGTACCCGCATTTTAACCCCGGGGACGTGATAGCCTGCACTATACTTAAAGACCGAAAATTTTTACAATGGAATAAATGTCACGTCATTGCTACACGTGAGCAAGGTATTCTCGTGAAACGGCTTATGCCGAGTACAAAAGATGGTTATATTACAGTAGTGTCCGATAACAAGGAATATCCAGCTTTCGATGTACCGTTCGATGAGATAACAGGTCTCGCCCTTGTGGTTGGATCTGTCGGCCTTGAATAATAAGCCCCCTTAACAATTTGTATGGAGTTTACAAAAGATTTTATTATTAAAATTTTAATTCGTCTCTTTGAAGAAAAGAATTCTCGCAAGGCAACAGCGGAAGAAATATCGACAATACAACAGACGACCGAAGAGAGCTTTGGATCATCTGACGATACAACATCTTTTCACGGTGATGAAATTTGCCAATTACTCCAAGAAGAAGAAATTGACGAAGCAGCACATGCCATAAGAATAGTTATAGTCTGTTACGTCGAATCAATAAATGAAAGGTCTTTTTATAAAATAAAGCAAAACATTGCCTTAATTAAGGAATTTCACCCGAAAGTCTTAAAGTATAGCCAAACAGAGTTATTCTCTAAAATCGTAAAATACGCAAGAGAAGATATGTTTACCGGAGACTTGTGTATATTGGGAGACCAAACTCAATATTTAAATCTATTTGAGGAGTATACAAAGGATCCCAAAGCACTGTCATTGTCTCGTATAAAAGATAATAAACCTGAATTGGTTGCATACTTAGGCGGTCCGCAAGCATTTGACCTTTAATTTCCCATACTTTGTGTAGTCATCACACACTACCATAGTATCACATATAAGCCGCACGCACACTTTTTTCAATGTAATGCAAGTAAATATTTAATTTAATATATTGTAAATCAATAAAATATTTAGTTTAAGACTAAAAAAATAAATATCGATTTCCTCCTCGAAAATGGCAAAAAATTGGACTTATTTGCATTTTAGCACCTTTTTATATTTGTGGGTACACGTTAATAATAGTTGTTTTGTAACCCCTAATATAACCCCTAACTTCATAAATTTGTAACTCCTAACAGTAACCCCTAATGTAACCCCAAATCAAAACGGATACAAAAAAAGAGGGCATTCAGCCCTCTCTATCAGCATTTATGGAATAACGTCCGAAAGTTATTATAACGGCGTTATTTTTCGTCTTGATCGATAGTCTTCCTACTGCCTGAGATAAGCGTAGATTGCTTAATTATAGCTCTTTTTGTACATATCGTGCCATTCCCGGACAGCCCGGCATGGAGCAGGTAATTCTTCGTCGCTCCCACTTGTTCAGCCGTCAAAACTGTATATACCGCCGATATACTGCTGAAATACCAGTCCTTTTGTTTCGTTCCGCCTATATTATGCAATAAATGCACATGTATTACCTTTGCCATATCGTAACTTTTATACCTCCAAATATACTAAATAATTATTATTTGGAATAAAATAGATAATATAATTTTAGATAAATCAAAAAAAAACGGCAGCGAAACCGCCAAACCACCTTCCCCCGATCAGTGCACCCCATGACTCTGATGGAGCGGACACAGCCATAAAAAACACACTTATAAGCCCATTTGAGCAATATTCACGACCCGATGTAAAGATATGGCCCCCAAAAAGCCTTTTTCCCCTCGTTTTTGTAAAGCCTATGTAAAGCCCATGCAAAGAAAAAAACCGCTTCGAATTTCCGACCTATTTTTCACTCAACCCCGTAACCCCCTATAAACAAACGCTTTTCGCCTCATTTTCACCAACTCTCAAAAAACCGCTTCGAATTACGCCCCATAAATGAGTTTCAATCACAAAAGTCGCTATAATTTGCGAGATTATGTCTTTTTTAATGGACTATTTGCAAAGATGAAATACAACAATTCGATTATTGGTATTGTCTTTCCCGACAATTATTTTAATTCTATATTAGAAAGAATTATTGAATAGTGCTGTGTTTCAAGTATCTGAAATTCAATTTGTTAATAAAATATTGTCTTTGATTTTCAAATAATTCGCTAAAAGTTTATTCTTCAAATGGTTGTATCGAGCCGTCGAAAATCTAAAATATATTGAAATAGAGATATTGCCGATTTTTCTTCGATTATTCCGCTGTTTTTCGATAACTTTGCGCCGAAACATAATCAAATAACAAGTGTCATTATTCGAGCTTTTTGTTTTGGCTGTCGGGTTATGCATGGACAGCTTTGCCGTGTCGTTGACATCGGGTGTCCTTTTGAAGCCTTTTACGTTATCCCGTGTTTTGAAGATAGCCGCTTTTATGGCAGTTTTTCAAGGAGCTATGCCGCTTATCGGTTGGTTTTTGGGCATTGGGTTTAAGAATTATATAGAAGCCTACGATCATTGGGTAGCATTCGGTGTTTTACTCTTTTTGGGAATGAAAATGATTTATGAAGGCTGGCCCCGGAAAGGAGAGTCCGAACCCTGTTGCATTGATCCTGCCGATACGCGTACGTTGGTAGGTCTTTCGTTGGCTACGAGTATCGATGCTTTGGCCGTGGGTATTTCGTTTGCGTTTCTCAACATGACGATGATTACGCCCACGATAGTTATTGCCGGTGTCACATTTGCCTTTTCTTTGGTCGGGGTTTATATCGGTCGTCAGTTCGGCCGCCGTATACATAACTTTGCCGAGGTCGTCGGGGGAGTTATCTTGATAGGGATAGGCGTGAAAATCTTGTTGGAACATTTGTTTTTTTAGGAGGTTATGGATAAAAGATATGCTCGTTCATGGTGGGCAGTCGTTCTGTTTTTGGTCGTGTTTCTGTCGACAAGTGCCATACGTCGTTGCGGCAAGAACACATATCGATATGACGAGGGGCTGATATTCGGCACTTTTTACCACATAACCTATAAATATCCCGAATCATTGTCCGAGGAAATCAAGAACCGGTTGTTGCAATTCGACGCTTCGCTCTCTCCGTTTAACGATACTTCTATTATTTCGCGGATTAATCGCAACGAACCGGTCGAGACCGACCGGTGGTTCGAACATGTTTTCAATGCTTCGCAGCGTATATACACACGCACGGGTGGGACGTTCGACCCTACCGTATCTCCGCTTGTCAATGCATGGGGATTCGGTTTTAAAAAAGGGGTTATTCCCGATTCTGTTCAGGTCGATAGCCTGTTGCGGCAAGTGGGTATGAATAAATTGGCTCTTGAAAATCATCGGGTATTAAAGTCCGATACTTGTATTACTCTCAATTTTTCGGCCATAGCCAAAGGATATGCCTGCGATGTGATAGGACAGTTATTGTTCGATAAGGGAATCGATGATTTTATGGTCGAAATAGGCGGCGAGGTATTCGCCCGTGGAAAAAATCCGGAAGGAAAAATGTGGCGAGTGGGGGTGAACCGTCCCACTATTGCCGATGGCGAAGCCGGAACGATCGAAGAAATCGTGCAGATAACCGATGCCGGATTGGCTACATCGGGTAATTATCGCAATTATCGTATGGTGGACGGAAAACGGATTGCACATACGATAGACCCCGTAACAGGTTATCCGGTACAACACACGTTGTTGAGTGCGACGGTAATGGCTCCCGACTGTATGACTGCCGATGCATATGCTACCGCTTTTATGGTTATGGGATTGGAACGCAGTAAGGCATTGGTCGATTCTTTGCCGGGGGTCGAGGCTCTGTTTCTCTATCAAAACGGTAGCGATACTACCCGGATAGATTATTGGGCAACGCCCGGAATGCGGGAAAAGATAGAGCGGTAGAATAATCTCTTGAAGCCATGAAAAAGCAGATAAAAGAAATCCCCTCGATACTCTTCCTTATGATTTCTTTTGGAATAGCCATTCGGGTAATGACCGGAGGAAAGGAAGAAGTCCCTCTGCACTGGAATGTCCGGGGCGAGATAGATTCGTGGGGCGACACGTGGACGATCGTTCTTCTTCCTGTCATCGCTTTGGCGTTGTATGGATTACTCACCCTTTTGCAACGTTGGCCTCAATGGTGTAACTATCCCTGCAAAATAACCGATAAGGCAGGCGCATATAAACTCATGTCGGGTATGATAGGTCATATTAAGAACCTCGTTATGCTGCTCTTTCTCTATATTACGCTGTCTGTGGCGCAAATCATAGAGCTGAGTACCTGTGTGTTGCTACTTATCGCTCTTGCCATACCGTTCATAATTATTGTTATGTCCAAAAAATTCGAACGGTTTTCTTGAAACCGATTGCCGATGATTGTTGCTTCTTTTTGATTCGGTTGTCTTGTGTCTCGGTGTTTTTTACTTGGCCTAATTATGCAACGTCAATGTGATTTCCCCGCTTAGCGAGCGGTTCATATTTTCTTTTACGACTTTGGCGGAATAGCGGTGACCGAACAGGAACATAAGTTTGGTAAGTACGGCTTCGGTTGTACTGTCATAGCCGCTCACTACGCCCACGTCTTCGAGTTTGCAACCGGTTCCGTATCGGCTCATTTGTACGCTTCCTCCCATACATTGGCTCACATTGACGATAACGATGCCTTTGTCCACGGCCTCTTTCAGTAAGTAGAGGAACCACTCCTTCACGGGAGCGTTTCCCGATCCGAACGTTTCGAGCACGACACCTTTCAATCCCGGAATGTTTAGAATGGAGCGCACGGTTTGTTCCGATATGCCGGGGAACAGTTTCAGTACTACGATGTTGGTATTCATCAAATAGTGCGGACGCAGAGGTTTCGATGTGGTGCGGGCGATTTGGTTTTCGTCGTAGTGAATGTGTACCCCCGCCTGTGCCAACGGAGGATAGTTGGTCGATACGAATGCGCTGAAACTTTCGGCACTTATTTTAGTTGTACGGTTCCCTCTCAGCAGATGGTTCCCGAAAAAGATACACACTTCCGGGACCAGAGGTTCACCGTTGGTATTTTTGGCGGCAGCTATTTCGATGGCGGTAATCAGGTTTTCTTTGCCGTCGGTGCGCAACATGCCGATGGGAAGTTGCGAGCCGGTGAGAATAACCGGTTTGTTCAGATTTTCGAGCATGAAACTGAGAGCCGATGCTGTGTATGCCATCGTGTCGGTTCCGTGCAAGACGACAAATCCGTCGAATAAGTCGTAATTGTCGGCGATGATGTGTACCAGTTTTACCCACGAGTCCGGTTCTATTTCCGACGAGTCGATGGGGGGCTCGAATTGTACCGTTGAGATAGAGAATCCAAGTTGTCGCAATTCGGGAACTTTATCGAGAAGGTGATGAAAATTAAAAGGTTCGAGGCTCCCGGTTTTGCTGTTTTCTACCATTCCGATAGTTCCGCCGGTGTAAATGATAAGGACCGATGTTATATTTTCAGGCATACATCAATGATTTATTTCTTTACAAAAAGTAGTGAATACGGACTGAAACGAATAGGATTCGGTTGCGTCGGGTATGCCACATTTTTTTGTTTGGTTGTACAAAAATAGTCATTTGCGGGGGAAAATATCATTTTGTTTGGCAAAATATTCCCTATTATCGGCTATCTCCCTTTCCATGTGGCAAAAAGATATTTTCAAAATGTCGTTTAAAAACGTCTGTAAAATACAAAATTGTAAAAGAAATGATATTTTTATAAATCATTTTGTGCTTGTTTTTATTCAAAAAATAAAAAATAGATTACTTTTGCAATAAAAGAGAAAATAGATGACATCGGGCGGCAGTCGATAGAGTTTGGTTGTATCCCTCGGTTGTTGCATGTTTGAGAGGATTTAAAGATGATAATATTGATGACAAGGTTACGATATAGAACATATTTTTTCTTCGGGGTTACGGCTATGGGTACTACCCCTTAGGGGGGAGGACGTTATTTCATTATCTCGATTTACCGTAATTGGGTATGGCTTTTAACTAAGTTTTGTAACTTTGTGTATGATTCCCCATAGGTTGGGGAAGGTAACACCGATAGAAATTCACCAGATATGAAAGTATTGAAATTCGGAGGCACGTCGGTCGGCTCGGTAGAAAGCATGTCGAGTGTCAAACATATAGTCGAGAGTTGTCGGGAGCCTGTTATTGTAGTGGTTTCGGCGCTGGGGGGAATAACCGATAAACTCATTGGTACGGCCAAAATCGCAGTGGAAGGCGGTAATGCTTATGAACACGGTTTTCGTGAAATCGTAGATAGGCACATTGCCATGATACATGGCGCTGTCGATTCGCATAAGAGAGACGAACTTCTGTCGCTCGTAGAGCCATTGCTCGATGAGTTGGGAAATATTTTCAAAGGCGTGTCTCTCATTAAAGATTTGTCGGTAAAGACCCTCGACACGATTGTCAGCTACGGCGAGCGTCTCTCCTCGTTGATTGTCAGCCGGGTTATCGACGGGGCCGAGCATTACGATTCCCGTCGGTTCATCAAGACGCAGATGCAGTGTGGTAAACACATTGTCGATTTCGAGGAGACCAACCGGTTGGTGAAAGCCGGTTTTAATCCATTGCCTCGTATAGCCGTCGTTCCGGGATTCATCGCCTCTGACAAGAGCAATGGCGATGTCACCAATCTGGGGCGTGGAGGATCGGATTATACGGCAGCTATCTTGGCTACCGCTCTCGATGCCTCGCAGCTCGAAATCTGGACCGATGTCGATGGCTTCATGACAGCCGACCCCCGGGTAATCAATACGGCATATGTCATCGAGCGGTTGTCGTTTGTCGAAGCGATGGAATTGTGCAACTTCGGTGCGAAGGTTATTTATCCTCCGACCATTTATCCGGTATTTCACAAAAATATACCTATATTCATTAAGAATACTTTTAATCCTTCGGCTCCCGGAACCCTCATTTCCGAGGACAATTCGCATACCGAGGGGAAGGCCATCAAGGGTATTTCGTCTATCAACGACACGTGTCTCATCACTTTGTCGGGTATGGGCATGGTGGGTGTCATCGGTATCAATTCACGTATATTCAACCGGCTGGCAAAGTCGGGTATCAGTGTCTTTTTGGTGTCGCAGGCATCTTCCGAAAACAATACGACATTTGCCGTGCGCAATGCCGATGCCGAGTTGGCGGTGAAAGTATTGCGCGAAGAGTTCCGCCACGATATGGCTGTCGGAGAAATCAGTGCGATCGAAGCCGAGAAAGATCTTGCCACCGTAGCTATCGTGGGCGAGAATATGAAGCATACACCCGGTATTGCCGGAAAACTGTTCAACGTTTTGGGGCGCAACGGTATCAACGTGATAGCTTGTGCGCAGGGGGCTTCTGAAACCAATATATCTTTTGTGATTGCACTTGGCAGCCTGCGCAAAGCGCTCAACGTCATACATGATTCTTTCTTCCTCTCCGAGTCGCAAGTGCTCAATCTTTTTGTCGTAGGTGTGGGTACGGTAGGTAAGGACTTGTTGCAACAAATCAGCAAGCAACAGCAACGGTTGCTCGAAACGAAGGCATTGCAGCTTCGGTTAGTGGGCATTGCCAACTCTCGTAAGTGCCTTTTCGATAGGGAGGGTATTGACGTCGAGCATTGTCAAGAACTGCTCGACCGTTCCGAAATGGTTGCTTTGCCCGAAAAAATCAAGGACGAAATTATCAAAATGAATATCTTCAATTCGGTGTTTGTCGACTGTACGGCAAGTCCCGATATAGCCGCGCTTTATAAGACTTTGCTCGACCACAACGTGTCGGTAGTGGCATCCAATAAGATAGCCGCTTCGGGATCGTACGATTCTTATCGGGAATTGAAGCTGACTGCTCGCAAGCGTGATGTGAAGTACCTTTTCGAGACGAACGTTGGGGCGGGGTTACCCATTATCAACACGATTAACAACCTCATCAACAGCGGCGATAAGATTTTGAAAATCGAGGCAGTGGTTTCCGGTACGCTCAATTATATTTTCAATGTGGTGGGAGCCGATGTCCCGTTGAGCCGGGCTGTGCGTATGGCGCAGGAAGCCGGATACAGCGAGCCCGATCCTCGTATCGATTTATGCGGACAGGACGTTATCCGCAAGTTGGTGATTTTGGCGCGCGAGGCCGGATACAGGGTAGAGCAGAGCGATGTGAAAAAAAAGCTCTTTATCCCCGACAACTATTTCAAAGGTTCCCTTGCTGATTTTTGGAAAGCGATACCGCAATACGATGCCGAGTTCGAACAGTATCGTAGACAAGTCGCCGATCGGGGTAAAGTTCTCCGTTTCGTCGCCACACTCGACCACGGCGATGTCGAGGTGGGGTTGCGTGAAATCGATTCGGCTCATCCGTTCTTCCATCTTGAAGGGAGTAACAATGTCATATTGCTGACTACCGAGCGTTATCGGGAATATCCTATGGTCATTAAAGGATATGGTGCGGGAGCCGAAGTTACAGCTGCCGGTGTCTTTGCCGATATTATCGGTATTGCCAACATTCGATAAGGGTTATAACGAGTGCGAAGCATGGAAATAAGTAATGAGTTGAATGTCGGTTCCAGAGAGCAGCTGCGGGCTTGGCTGAGCGAGAATCACGACTCTTGCGATGAAGTCTGGATAGTGTGTTGCCGTTCCGGTCGGGTGCACACCTGCGGGTTACCCTATTTGGACGTTGTTTATGAAGCGCTATGTTTCGGCTGGATCGATTCTACCTGCAAGCGGGTCGGCGACAAGATGTTGCAACGGCTCACTCCCCGTAAAAAAGGAAGCAATTGGACCGAGCTCAACAAGGCTCGTTTCAGGTATCTCGAACGGGAAGGGACGATGACTGATGCGGGAAGGGCGGTTTTTCCCTATTTGCTTGAAACGGAATTTACGATAGACGATATTATCGTCGAAGAGCTGCGGAAACACCCTGTGGCGATGGATAATTTCTCTCGGTTTCCGGAGCTTTATAAGCGGGTGAAAATAGGAAATATACAAATGAAAAGAAATAATTCGGATTTGTATTGGCGACGTTTGGACAAATTTATCCGGTTTACTTGTCGAAACAAGATGTACGGCGAGTGGAACGACAATGGAAGACTGTCGCAGATATATGAGAATAAATAAAAAAACAGAGGGCCTATGAAATATATCATTGTTTTGGGAGACGGTATGGCCGACGAACCCATCGGGAAATTGGGCGGACGAACGCCTTTGCAGTCGGCCGATACTCCGGCTATGGACTGGTTGGCGGCTCATGGTCGTTGCGGTTTGTTGAAGACAGTCCCCGATGGTTATCACCCCGGTAGCGAAATCGCCAATTTGTCGGTATTGGGTTACGACCTCGACCGGGTGTTCGAGGGTCGAGGCTCGTTGGAAGCGGCGAGTATGGGAGTCGATATAGAGTCGGGCGAGATGGCGATGCGCTGTAATCTTGTCTGTATCGAAAACGGTCGTATCAAGAACCATTCGGCCGGACATATCTCTACGGCCGAAGCTGCCGAATTAATTGATTTTTTACAAGAAGAATTGGGCGGTGAGGATGCCAACTTCTTTCGAGGCGTTTCGTATCGGCATTTGTTGAAGTTGAAAGGCGGAGACAAGCGAGTCGACTGTACCCCTCCGCACGATGTTCCCGGTACGCTTTTTCGTGAGGTAATGGTTCGTTCCCTCGTTCCCGAAGCCGTTCCGACAGCCGATCGTCTGAACGAGTTGATATTGCGTTCGCAACAGATTCTGCCGTCGCATCCGGTCAATCGGAAGCGTGTCGCCGAAGGTAAAGATCCGGCGAACAGCATCTGGCCGTGGTCTCCCGGTTATAAGCCCCGTATGGAGACACTGGCCGAGCGTTATGGGATAAAGAGCGGCGTTGTCATTTCGGCGGTAGACCTCATTCGGGGTATCGGTGTATATGCCGGTCTGCGGCCTGTCGAAGTCGAGGGAGCGACCGGTTTGTATGATACCAATTACGAGGGTAAAGTTCAAGCGGCGATCGAGGCATTACATACGCACGATTTTGTATATTTGCATATTGAAGCCAGTGATGAGGCCGGGCATGAAGGCGATGTCGATTTGAAAGTTCGCACGGTTGAATATCTCGATCATCGGGTTTTAAAACCGCTCATCGATGCCGTATCTCGAATGAGCGATTCGGTGACGATAGCCTTGTTGCCTGATCATCCCACCCCTTGCCGGTTGCGCACTCACACGGCCGAGCCTGTCCCGTTTGTGATTTACAAATCTGGGGTGGAGCCCGACGGAGTCACCCGGTACAGCGAGTCCGATGTAGCCGGCGGCGCTTATGGGGTGCTGGTGGGAGAGCAGTTTATAAAAGAGTTCTTTCGGAAAAATTAAAATAGAAAAGAGCGATGCAATTTTACAGTACGAATAGAAAAACTTCGCCGGTTTCCCTCCGCGAAGCAGTGGTGAGAGGATTGGCAGCAGATAGGGGGCTTTTCATGCCTGAGGTGATTCGCCGGTTTCCCCCGGCATTTTACCAAAATATGAAAGAGATGACCCTGCGCGAAATTTCTTTTGTCGTGGCCGAGGCCTTTTTCGGGGAAGATGTGGAAGCCGGTAAATTGAAAGAGATTGTCGACGAGACGCTCAACTTCGATATTCCGTTGGTGCAGGTGGCCGATAACCGGTATAGTTTGGAACTTTTTCACGGACCCACGTTGGCATTTAAAGATGTGGGGGCGCGCTTCATGGCTCGGTTACTCGCCTATTTCAATAAACAGGAGGGCGAGCGGCAGGTCAATGTGTTGGTAGCTACATCTGGCGATACGGGCAGTGCCGTGGCAAATGGATTTTTAGATGTTCCGGGTGTAAAAGTATTCGTGCTTTACCCGCAAGGGAAAGTCAGCGAGATACAGGAAAAGCAGTTTACCACACTCGGTCGCAACATTACGGCATTGGAAGTGAGCGGTACATTCGATGATTGTCAGGCATTGGTGAAGAATGCCTTTATGGATAAGGAGCTGAACGAGAAACTCTATCTTACCTCTGCCAATTCCATCAACGTGGCCCGTTTCCTGCCCCAGTCGTTCTATTATTTTTACGCCTATGCGCAGTTGTGCGGGTTAGTCGGGAAGCCCGAAGAAGTCGTGTTCAGTGTGCCCAGCGGAAATTTCGGCAATATTACTGCCGGTTTGATGGCTAAACGCATGGGACTGCCTGTGAAACGGTTCATTGCGGCCAACAACCGCAACGATGTATTTTTGCAATACCTGCATACGGGAGTTTATACGCCGCGGCCTTCGGTCGCCACTATCGCTAATGCGATGGACGTAGGTGATCCCAGTAATTTCGCGCGAATACTCGATTTGTACGGAGGCTCGCACGATGCGATTTGTGCCGAGGTAAGCGGGGTAAGTTACACCGATGAACAGATTCGTCGAACGATGAGCGAAACTTTCCGTAACGAACGATACTTGCTCGATCCTCATGGAGCCTGTGGCTATCAGGCGTTAGTCGACGGATTACAGCCCGGCGAGACAGGCATATGTCTCGAAACGGCACATCCGGCTAAATTTCTCGAAACGGTCGAATCCGCTATTGGCGAGACGATTTCGGTTCCCGAAAAACTGCAAGTCTTTATGCGGGGAGAAAAACAAAGTATCCTTATGCCGGTCGGCTTCAACGCTTTCAAGCACTTTTTGCTCAATCAGCAATAAAGGTCCTGTTGCGTAAATCAAACAGCCGGGAAATTTTCCCCGGCTGTTTGATTTATATGACTATATTATTGTTTCTGAAATTCTTTTTCTAACAGGATTTTTCCGTCTTCCTGTTTTACTTGAACTTTCAATGAATGGTTCGAGGCAAACAAGGTCAATACCGAGTTGTTCGAGTTCACGATGATGGGGAAGGAGGCCGCATTTCCTTTGTCGGAGAATCCGAATGCGTGCTCGTGACCGCTCAACATTAAATCTATTTGTGCTTGCTCCAATAAGGGCAGTAGTTGTTCCCGCAGCCGTTCGGAACCGTACCAACCGCCTTTCGTGAAAGGAATATGTGAGATAACCACACGGTAGGAGGCGTTCTTGAACTCTGGGTTGTCTATCTCCCGAGACAGCCAATCCTTTTGTTCGAGCATATAACTGTCGAAGTCTATCAGTCCAGAGTATTCCACATCGGTGTCAGGTTTGTCTTCACCGCAGTCCAACACGATGAAGCGAACGGGTCCATAGGTGAAAGCATAATAGAATTTACCGTTGGAGCCGGCGAAGTATCGGGAGAAGTTGCGGGCATATGCTCCGCGGGTTTCGTGATTGCCTCTTGCGTACACGAATGGCTTTTGGGCGGCGAACAACTCGATGGAGGTGTTGAGGAAGCTGGTGAATATGTCGCTTTGCCGGTTGATGTGGCTACACATGTCTCCGCAGAAAAGTACCATGTCGAAGTCCTGTGGCGGAGCCATACCCAGTAGTTTCTTTTGCAATTCGTTATTCCCATGTATGTCGTTGACCATAACCATTGACAGGGTTTCTCGATGGTTGTCGAGAGTTGTGAAGGTCAACGGTTTTTTCCAGATGTCGGTGGATACTACGGAACCCATAACAGGACGGTAGGCCCGCAATTCTTTCACTTCTTGCGACAATACTCTGTAAAAATAGGTCGTATTTTTTTCGAGTCCTTTGACCGTCACCCGGTGCAGCGTGTCGACACAATATAACCCGTCTTGTGAGGCATAGGCTTTTCGTGGCGATTGGGAGTAGAAACTTTTCCCGGCTTCCTTTTTGCTAAATTCCACCCACGATTTGCAAGGCTTATCGGTGGTCCACACGACTGTTACTTCATCTTCGGACAGATTCTGTAAATAGGGGCCATGAGTAATTTGGGCTGAGGGTTGTCCGGCTATGGCGTAAAGGGGAAAGACTATCCCTGCGACTATTGCAATGATTAATTTCTTTGTCATATCGGTAGATTCTAAAATAAATTATTCTTTAAACTGTGTTTTGTGATAACTATATAAAGCGGGCATAACTCGAAAGGAGGATAGGTTTGTGAAGAATCGATTACGGTATTTGTGTTTTCAGAAACTTAAAGCGATATTTTTATCCCCTTTTGTATGGGATAGAATATTTTTGCTTTTCCACAAAGATAACATATTTATTGCTTGTGTGATGCTTCTCGTAAAAAAATAAGAACGGTTTTTAAGTGAAGGTGTGTGATTGATTCCCGTGAAAAGGGGCGATATAAAACTTGAAACGTCCCTATCCGTATATCGGGCAGGGACGTTTCGGCGCGTTATGATTTTGATTTATAATTATACTTTTTCCAACGCTTGTTTCAAATCGTCGATGAGGTCGTCGATATGTTCGGTTCCTATGGAGAGGCGCACCGTGCCGGGGAAAATTTCCTGTTCTTCTTTTTCTTGGTCGGTAAGTTGAGAATGGGTAGTCGAAGCCGGGTGAATGACCAACGATTTCACGTCGGCGACATTGGCGAGCAGTGAAAAGATTTTCAGATTGTCGATGAAACGATGGGCTTCTTCTGTACCCCCTTTTATCTCGAAAGTGAAAATCGAACCGGCTCCCTGTGGGAAATACCGTTCGTACAATGCATGGTCGGGGTGGTCGGGCAAAGCCGGGTGGTTTACCCGTTTTACTTTCGGGTGTCGGGACAAAAAGTCCACTACTTTCAAGGCGTTTTCTACATGACGTTCCACGCGCAGGGAGAGGGTCTCCAATCCCTGTAAAAGCAGGAATGCGTTGAAGGGGCTGATGGCTGCTCCGGTGTCGCGTAGGATAACGGCGCGTATGCGGGTGACGTATGCGGCTGCTCCGGCGGCTTGGGTGAATCGGATACCGTGATAACTGGGGTCGGGTTCGCTCAACTGGGGAAATTTACCCGAAGCCGTCCAGTCGAATTTGCCCGAATCGACGATTATACCTCCCAACGATGTGCCGTGGCCTCCGATAAATTTCGTCGCCGAGTGTACGACGATGTCTGCTCCATGTTCGATAGGGCGTATCAGATAGGGTGTACCGAACGTGTTGTCGATAATGAGCGGTATGTTGTGGCGGTGGGCTATCTTGGCGACGGCATCGATGTCGATGATGTTCGAGTTGGGGTTACCCAGAGTCTCGATAAAAACAGCTTTCGTGTTCGGACGTATGGCTTTCTCGAAATTCGACAAGTCGGCAGGATCGACGAACGTTGCCGTCACGCCATAAGCCGGTAGGGTATGATCCAGCAAATTATAGGTCCCGCCATAGATCGTCTTGGCAGCGACAATATGGTCGCCGGCACAAGTAATGTTTTGAAAAGCATAAGTGACGGCGGCTGCGCCCGAAGCGACGGCAAGGGCGGCCACTCCGCCTTCCAGTGCGGCGAGACGTTCTTCCAGTACATTTTGGGTCGGGTTGGTTAATCTGCCATAGATATTGCCGGCATCTTTCAATTCGAATCGGGCGGCGGCATGAGCCGAATTATGGAATACATAAGAAGTCGTTTGATAAATAGGGACGGCTCTTGCATCGGTTGTGGGGTCGGGTTGTTCCTGTCCTACATGAAGCTGCAAGGTCTCGAAATACAATTTTTTCTGTGCCATTATCGTTCGTTTTTTTATTGAAATATCTATTTGTTTATCCTGTACAAAGCTATATATTGTAGATATATCGAACAAGAATTTTTATAAATATGGAAAATATAACTATATTTGACGATATTATTAGAGTAAATATATCGTTTGTAATCTTGGGGACTTCCCCGAAAGAATACTATTCTATGGAAATATTGGATAAAACCGATTTGCAGATATTGCGAGTCTTACAAAACAATTCTCGCTTGACAACCAAAGAATTGGCGGCAAAAGTTAATTTGTCGCCTACACCTGTCTTTGAACGGGTGAAACGTTTGGAGGCCAACGGATACATCAAAAAATATGTGGCAGTGCTCGATCCTGCGAAACTCAATCGGGGTTTCGTCGTCTTTTGTAGCGTCAAGCTCCGTAGGCTCAATCGGGACATAGCCGCCGAGTTTACCCGCATTGTCCGGGAAATCCCGGAAGTGACCGAGTGTTACAACATTTCGGGCGATTACGATTATCTGCTCAAAATCCATGCTCCCGATATGAAATATTATCAGGAGTTTATTATCAATGTATTAGGTACGATAGAGAGCATGGGGTCGCTCATGAGTACTTTTGTCATGGACGAGGTGAAGCATGAGTATGGCATTCCGCTTTAATTTTTCCATGAGTTATCCCGCTGCCTTTTTCTTTCCTTTCCGTATCTTTTGCTCGTAAACGGTCAAGCGATTTCGAGGTCGAACGTGTCGTATAGGTTTTTTATATCGGGATTCTTTTCGATCATCTTCATCAGTACATCTTTCGGACTGAAAATAATTTCCTTCTCTCCCGGTTGGTTGATACGTAATTGCATGGAGAACTGGTTGTTCTTCAAGGCATTTTGTAGGAAAGACATCAATTCGTGGAAATGCTCGTTGATGTGGTCCACTTGAATTTGGGAATCGACCGACACTACGAAATTCTTGGGATCGACGAGCTGTGGGCGGCAACTCTGCATCGTATTGACGAGCACGACTTCCGTCGGTATGGTTTTGGCGTATTCCAGCCAAGCTGTGGTAAGGGCTTCGGCTGTGAATGGTGTATCGAGTACGGTTTGTACGGTCGATGTGTTTTCCTCTGCGACAGACTCTGCCGGTTTCTGATGTATGGAGATACGAGTCGGGGGAGCCGCTTTTCTTGTTTGCGTCGGAGCTGCCGGAATATCCCGTTTAAAAGTTGTAGGCCGTATGGTTGCGGCTCGGTATGCAGCCTGAGGCTCGGCAGTCTGGGTAACTCCCGATGTGGTTCCTGCCGTTTGTTGAGAGGCCGTGGTGTTTGGTGTCTGGGTCGTTGGGCTTACCGTTTGTCCGGCGTTGGGAGCCGGCGTTATCTTCTGCAACGGTGGATTTTCGGGAGCGCTAGTAACGGGGTTTGTGATTTGGCAAATCTGTATTAGAGTCAACTCCACTAAAAATTGTTTGTTGTTGCTTATGCGATAGTCGAGATCGCAACGGTTGCTCAGTTCCATCGCACGGTATAAGAACGGTAAGGTACATTTTTCCGCCTGTTCGCCATAGCGTTTGGCCACCGATTCGCTCACTTCGAGCAAGGGGAGGGTTACCGGGTCTTTACTGACCAGCAGATCGCGGAAATGACGGCTCAGTCCGCCGATGAAAAATTGGGCTTCGAAACCGTTGTCCCGTATTTCTTTGAATATCATCAACGCCTGCGGTACGTTGTTTTGCAAGAAAGCATCCACTAATCTGAAATAGTACTCGTAATCCAGTACGTTGAGATTCTCGATAACCGATTTATAGGTGATGTGTCCGCCCGAAAAACTGACAACTTGGTCGAATACCGAGAGAGCATCTCGCATACCGCCGTCGGCTTTTTGGGCGATGATGTTCAGGGCCTCCGGTTCGGCGGTGATACCCTCTTGTGAAGCCACGTATTGTAGATGTTCGGCTATGTCGGTAGTGGTAATCCGTTGGAAGTCGTACACTTGGCATCTCGACAGAATCGTGGGCAATATTTTATGCTTCTCGGTAGTTGCCAGAATGAAAATAGCATGGTGCGGCGGTTCTTCCAGCGTTTTCAAGAAAGCGTTGAAAGCGGCAGCCGACAGCATGTGCACCTCGTCGATGATAAACACTTTGTACTTGCCTATTTGAGGCGGTATCCTCACTTGGTCGATGAGCGTGCGTATATCGTCCACCGAATTGTTCGAAGCGGCATCGAGTTCGATGATGTTGTAGGAACGTTGTTCGTTGAAAGCTCGGCACGATTCGCATTCGTTGCAGGCTTCTCCCGATTCGGTCGGGTGGAAACAGTTGATTGTTTTAGCGAAAATACGGGCACACGAAGTTTTCCCTACGCCGCGAGGGCCGCAAAACAAATAAGCATGAGCGAGTTTGTTCGAGTCGATCGCATTTTTCAGAGTTTGAGTCAATGCTTTTTGTCCTACGACCGAACGGAACGTCGATGGTCTGTATTTTCGTGCCGAAACGATATAATTGTCCATATAGATTTTCTAAGTTCTTTTGCAAATATAGTGAAAGGAGAGCGCAGAGGCAAACGAAAATTTCATTTTCGGCTTGACTATGCCGAACCGCATCCGATATTCTACAAATATAGTGAAAGGTGAGTGCAGAGGCAAACGGAAATCACATTTCTGGATTGATTATGCCGAACCATATCTTATATATTCTACAAATATAGGAAAAGAAGAAGGCAAGATAAAATGAACAAATCTATTTTTCATACCTAATTGCCCTCTATATTTTGAAATATACAAAATTTTTCCGTACCCTATTCCGGCAAATCGCTTTTCCCGAAGCAGAGAGGCAGCAGACTCCGTATGGACTCTACGATATAAATTTCTTTTTTGCCATAGAGATAAATGCGCATCGGCTGGTTGTAGCGTTCCTCTGTTTCGAGAATTACCTGCCGGCAAGCACCACAGGGTGCTGTGGGGTGGTCGATGAAATCCCCGCTGGTTTGAGCGGCGATCGCCAACGCCTCTACGGGCAAATTGGGATATTGAGAGTTGGCATAGAATAGAGTAGTCCGTTCCGCGCAAATTCCTGACGGGTAAGCGGCATTTTCCTGATTGCTTCCCGTGATGACGGTTCCTCCCGATAATAGGGCGGCCGCACCTACTTGAAAGCGAGAGTAGGGCGAATAAGACCGGTTTGTTGCCTCTTTGGCGGCGTCGATCAACTTTTTCTCCTTTTCGTTTAGCTCATCATACGAACAAACGATTATCTTTGTGGTGATGTTCCGGTTTTCCATAACTGTAATTAAGTCGGTTCTATATTTGTGTTTACAAATATAGCGAAAGGTGAGTGCAGAGGCAAATAAAAAACAAATTTTGAGAGAACCGGATTTCTTGTCGTTTATTTTTAAGTATTGAGCGAATTATGAAACTACGATTCATCATATCCTTGCTTGCGTTGACTCTCTCGTTTTCGCAACTCTCGGCACAACGTAAAAATAAGGCCTATCTCGATTATATCGAGAAATACAGTTCATTAGCGGTAAAACATCAAAAGCAGTATGGCATACCGGCCAGTATTACACTGGCACAAGGGTTGCTCGAATCGGGAGCCGGTCGTAGCGAATTGGCCCGTATGTCCAACAATCATTTCGGTATCAAATGTCATAGCGATTGGAAGGGGAAGAGGGTTTATTACGACGATGATAAGAAAGACGATTGTTTCCGTAAATATAATAAACCGGAAGATTCGTTTGAAGATCATGCCCGTTTCTTAAAGAGAGCTCGCTATGCTTCTCTTTTCGAATTGAAAGTGACCGATTACCGGGGGTGGGCGAAAGGTTTGAAGCGCTGCGGGTATGCCACCGATAAGTCGTATGCCAATAAGTTGATTCAGACCATCGAGCTTTACGAACTTTATAAATACGACCGCCGTAGTTTCAAGCCTATTCGGGCGAAAGACCTTTTACCCGTTATCGTAGCCAATCCGCATCCCGTTTATCGTTCGTGGGGATTGCTTTATGTCGAGGCTCGCGACGGCGACTCGCTCGAATCCATAGCGAAGGAATTCGGTTTCTCGGTGAAAAAACTGGCGAAGTACAACGAAGTTCCCAAAGACTATCCGTTAGAGGCTGGTGACATTGTCTATCTTGAAAAGAAAAAGAAGAAAGCCGAGAAAGGCTATGACTTCTGTATCGTCCGTTCAGGTGACTCTATGCACACCATTGCGCAACGATACGGTATCCGGTTGAAAAATCTCTATAAGATGAACAAACTCCCGGACGATTATACCCCTTCGGTGGGCGATACTCTGCGACTGCGGTAGATAGTAAATTCGGTATTCACTATCGTTTGAGAAGTCGTTTAGAGGTATATGTATGATTATAAGTCAACTTCCAGCTCTACGGGACAATGGTCCGAGCCGAAAATTTCCGTGTGTATTTTCGCGCTGCACAATTTCTCGTTGAGCGATGCAGAGGCAAGAAAATAATCGATACGCCAGCCGGCGTTTTTTTCTCTCGCTTTGAAACGGTAAGACCACCACGAATAGATGTCCTTTTGGTCAGGATAAAAATAGCGGAATGTATCGGTGAATCCGGCAGACAGTAGTTGGGTGAATTTATAGCGCTCTTCATCGGTAAATCCGGCGTTTTTTCGGTTCGTTTTGGGATTTTTCAAATCGATTTCTTGGTGAGCCACGTTCAGGTCGCCGCATACGATGACCGGCTTTTGGGTTTCCAGTTGTTTCAAGAAGTGCAGAAAATCATCTTCCCATGTCATACGGTATTCAAGTCGTTTTAATCCTTCTTGCGAGTTGGGAGTATAGACATTGACCAAGAAGAAATCTTCCATTTCGAGAGTAATGATACGGCCCTCACGGTCGTGTTCTGTTCTATCCATGCCGTAACTGACACTGATGGGTTGAAGTCGGGTAAAGACAGCTGTTCCCGAATATCCTTTCTTTTCGGCATAGTTCCAATAAGACTGGTAACCGTCGAATTGCAAATCCAGTTGTCCCGCCTGCATTTTCGTCTCTTGCAGACAGAAGAAGTCGGCATCCAATTGTCTGAATATATCGGTGAATCCTTTGTCGTAACAAGCACGTAGCCCGTTGACATTCCAAGATATGAGTTTCAGCATAGTGGTTTTTCTATTGTGATTGAGAACAAAAATACAATTTAATTGCTATTCATACGAAATCGACCGTAAAAATTATTGTAGTCCGATAAAAGAATAGTGTCCCTCGTTCGGTTTGTTACCATATATTTTTGGGAGCATGGCTAATAAATGTCTGTTGAAATCTTTCCTTTGTCATTTTTCCTGTTGGATAACAAGGATTGCAAATTCGTATAGAGGGAGAATGACTTTCGATAGGTTCCGTTTCTGCAAGGGGGAATATAGGGGGAACCCCACGAAGCAAAGAGGAACCCCCAAAAGGCCGTTCAAAACGACTCTTTTACCCTCCTCCCTGCCGTGTCCCGTGGCATTACGGGGTGTCGTGCAACAATAGAAGAGAAATGCACAAAACTATCCTTATGCCAAAACATAAAATGCCTCTTTCAATCCTCTCCCCCTGTGTTTCCGTAAGGGAATATAGGGGGAGTGCCCGCAGGGCGAGGGGGTTAAACACAATAGTAGAACAAAAGTATGAAACTCCTCCCCTGCCGTGTCCCGTAGTATTACGGGGGGTTTTGCAGCGCAAAATATAGGGGAGGTGTCACGAAGAGACGGAGGGGTTACATTTTATCGAAAATCTATTTGATTGTTTTTTCAACCTCTTGCCGAAGAGACCGGAATGTATTTGTCGACAAGCACATTCATCGCTAAAATACATGTCTACCCCACGGATTTTTCTGCTGAACTTAAAGAGGACTGTGAAATTAAGAAGCTGTTTTAAATTTATTCCGAGACAGATTGAGACCTATGTTGAAGCAGATTGGAGTCCGAGATATGCAGTCAATAGCGGGCTATTGACAAAAATCAAGGGATTCTAGATGCCAGACAGGGGCTCAATATGGCCGGAACATACCTGCTTGCAATGATAATATGATTTCTCAATAAATTTAAAACAGCTTCTAATATAAGTTCCACGTAATAGAGAGGACTTGAAACTCAGTACGCCGGTTTATCTGGTTGGCTATTTCTTGATCTTCGGGAGAGAGCCCGTTGATATATTTTTCATCGAGTACATCGCCCTCTTTGAATTGTGGATATTGTGTGGCGAGTTTTTTAGTGATGACTTTGGGACGGCTTTCCCCGTAGCCTTTCGGTTGCAGACGGTCGGGATTAATGCCCGATTTGATAAGGTAGTCTACTACCGAGCGGGCACGGCGGTCAGACAATCGCAAGTTGTACTGCTCCGACCCTTTTAAATCGGTGTGTGCACCCAATTCGATAGATACGTTGGGATTGTCGTTCAACATCTTAACCAGTTCGTTTAGCGAAGTTTCCGATTCGGGACGTAAAGTCGCTCGGTCGAAGTCATAAAATATGTTTTCGATGAGAATAGGTTTACTGATAGATGCCAGTACGAAGTTAACACCGTATTCGGCATCGGCCTCTTCGTTGTCCGAGATAAATTCTTGTTTTGAATTCAGATAGCCTCGGCAGCTGGCCAGCATGACATAGTGTACTCCCCGGTCGAGTTTGAAGCGGAAACTGCCGTCTTTTCGGGCAAATTCTTTTTGGTTCGATCCGTCGTTACCCACGATACGGATAATTGCATCGGGCACGGGTTCATCGTCCTTGTCGATGACTGTGCCGCTTATCCATACGCTTATCGACGGAAGCTCGAAACTGTATATGTTGTCATATCCGCGTCCGTCTCCGCGGTTCGATGAAAAAAATCCGCTTTCTTCTTCCCCGAAAGTAATGCCGAAATCGTCGGCCTGCGAATTGATGGGAGCCTTCATATTCTCGATCTGCCAGAGGCCCGAGTCGTTCATTCTCGCTTTGAAAATATCCAGCCCTCCCATACCGGGGTGACCGTCCGATGAAAAATAAAGGTCGCCGTTCGACCGGATATAGGGGAACATTTCGTTGCCCGGTGTATTGATTTGTACACCTAAATTTTCGAGAGTACCCTCTTTCTCGGTTAACGATATACGCCAGATGTCCTTCCCTCCATAACCGCCCGGCATGTCCGACACGAAATAAAGGAATTCTCCGTCGGGTGATACCGCCGGGTGTCCGAATGCCGATAGGGTGTCGGCCGTTATTTCGTATTTTTGCGGGGCGCTCCATTGTGCGCCGGTACGGGTGGAAGTATAGATTTCTACCGATGTGTCTGCGTTAGGCTCGCGACGAGCTTTGGTCAGATACATGGTCGTACCGTCGGGACTGAAACTGATTACACCCTCGTCGTCTTCTGTGTTTACGTCACCCTCTATGGGTTCGGGCTTTTGCCAAGCTCCCCGCTCGTTTTTTTTAGAGAAAAATAGATCGCAGTTTTTGGTTCCGGTGATACCGCTTTTATTCTTGCCCAATGCCTTTTCGGTAGACGAGGAGAAATAAACTTGATCGAAATCTTCTCCTAAAAACATCGGTGCGAAATCGCTCCGTCGAGAGTTGAACATGGTCGCTTTTTTCACGATATACCGTGTAGGCGTTTTCTTCCATTGCTGGGCTAAGTTGCAACCCCGTATTCCGTTTTTGGCGAGACTGCTTTGCGGATTCGTTTCCAAATAGGCTTGGTAATTCTTGATAGCTTCTTTGTATTTCCCTTCGTACTGTTGGCTGCGGGCTAAATAAAACAGAGCCATGCTGTCGGGGTAGTCGTATCGGATTGCATTCTGGTAGGCGGCAGAGCTCCGCGGAGCCATGTTGATGCGGCGGTAACACTCGGCCATTTTGAAGGCGATTTCTCCTCGTAGTTTCCGCTCTTTCCGGGGATTCGTCTTGCTGTATACTTTACGGTAAGTCTGGGCGGCATCATAAAATTCGCCCCGGGCATACTGTTCGTTGGCGACACTTAGTTTCGCCCCCGAACATGACACCAGCAATGCGGCTGTCGCCAATCCCCAAAGTACCGTTTTTATTTTCATGTATCTTATTGAATACAACCGACGATAAGCGGACGGCCTTTCGTCCGTTTTTATCCTGTACCGATCTATTATAGATACGTTTTTTCCCCCGTTTTATTGTGTTTGCACTCTATGGAACTGGCTTATGGAAGTAATAGCGAACTGTCTCCGTAGCTGAGAAACCTGAAATCGTGGCTCAGTGCATAGTCGTATATTTCTCTCCATCGTCCGTTTACGAATGCCGAGACTAACAGTAGTAAAGTACTCTGCGGTTGATGGAAATTGGTTATCATTCCCTGTACGATGTGATAGCGGTATCCCGGCGCAATGATAATCTGGGTGGCAGTTACCAATCGGTCCATATTCCGGCGGTCGAGGTATTCGACGATGTTGCGGAGCGATTGTCGCGAGTCTATTTCTTCGCTTCCGTCGTATGGTTGCCATTGCCCCACGGAGAGAGAGTCCGGTAAAATGTTCGGGTTGTGTTCCAACATTTTCCCGATGTAGTAGAGGCTTTCGAGCGTTCGTACCGAAGTGGTTCCCACAGCGATCACCCGGCGGTCGGTACGGCTCAGCTCATCGATGAGGTTGCGGCTCACCGAGATATATTCGGTGTGCATCTCGTGCCCTTCGAGAGTTTCGCTTTTTACCGGTTTGAATGTCCCGGCTCCCACGTGTAAAGTCAGTTCGAGAGTGGGTATGTTCTTTTCTTTCAGTTTGTTCAGTACTTCCGGAGTAAAATGTAGTCCGGCGGTCGGTGCGGCCACCGAACCCTCTATTTTCGAATAAACGGTTTGGTAGGTCGTTTTGTCGCTCTCTTCCGTTTCCCGGTTCAGATAGGGGGGAATGGGCAATTCTCCCGCATGGTCGAGCAGTGTGGCGAAGGTTACATCGGAGTCGTCCCACGAAAAATGCACCTCGTGCGCATTACCGTGCGGCAATCCTCGTTCGGCACGGAAGTTTACGGTTTTACCATCGATGTTCACCGATTGGGTCAGCACGCCGTTTTTCCATTTTTTCAGGTTTCCCACGAGGCACAGCCACGAGCACGAGCCGGTCGATTGGAACGAGAGGGAATATTCGTGCGGTTCGAGCGGTTCGAGGCAGAACACCTCGATGAGCGCACCCGTCTCTTTTCTGAAATGCAAGCGGGCTTGTATCACCCGGGTATTGTTGAATACCAGCAGACTATCCGCCGGCAATACCTTCGGTAGTTCGTGAAATCGGTGTTCCTCGATTTCTCCTTTTCGGTAAACCAGTAATTTTGAGTCGTCTCGCTTGGACAGAGGAAATTTAGCGATACGTTCGTCGGGTAGCGGATAATTGAAATCTTCGATACGAATATTCTGAGTTTTTTGCATAATCTGTTTTGAATATCGTGCAAAAATAAGCAACTTTGCCGAATATAGCACGGTTTGTCACAGCGAAATCGCATGTCAGTACAACGGTGCGGTCGATATTAAAATGATGAAATTATGGTAAAAGTTGGCGATAGGGTCCGTTACCTCAATGCTGTTGGGGGCGGAATCGTGGTAAGAATAGCGAAAGATATAGCTTATGTCGATGAGGACGGGTTTGAGACTCCCGTATTGGCACGGGAGTGCGTCGTTGTGGAACCGGCGGAACCTGCGAAAAAAGCAGCTTCTGTTCCAGCCTCGAAAGTCGTGACGGTTCCTTCGGTAGAGAAGGCATACGCTCCCGAGGAGGACGATGAAGATTCGTTCGCTGTGGAGGAACGACCCGAAGGAGAAAAGTTGAATATAGCTCTTGCCTATATCCCCGACGAAAGCAAACATCTCAATACGACCCGCTTTTCCTGTTATTTGGTAAATGACAGTAATTACTATCTCTATTTCTCGTACCTCAGCCGGGACGATGAGGGGTGGCGTACCCGTTATGCCGGTATGGTAGAGCCGAATATACAAGTTATGCTCGAAGAGTTCGGACAGGAAGATGTCAATTCGCTCGAACGTATCTGTATTCAGTACATCGCTTTCAAAAAGGATAAACATTTCTCGTTGAAAAGTCCTGTCGCTGTGGAGTATCGTTTGGATACCACCAAATTTTACAAGCTGCACACGTTCCGCGAGAGTCTCTATTTCGATGAGCCTTCGTGGACGCTCGATATCGTGAAGAACGATATGCCCGTGCGTCCTGTGGTGTTCGATGCTTCTGACCTCGAAAGGGCCATGAAGATGAAAAAGAGTGCCGATATACCCCTTCGTAAACCGGTTGTCAAACATGCCGAAAAAACGGCTATTGTGGAAGTGGACCTCCACGCCTCCGTGCTTCTTGATACGACAGCGGGGCTTACCAGTTCCGAAATACTCGACTACCAGTTGGGGAAAGTCAGGGAGACCCTCGATCAATATCGCCATGCAAAGGGGCGTAAAATTGTTTTCATTCACGGCAAGGGTGAAGGCGTATTACGCAATGCTCTCTTGAAAGAGATTCGCGACAAGTACAAGAACTGCTCTTGTCAAGATGCCTCGTTCCGGGAATATGGTTTCGGAGCGACGATGGTTACTGTGCATTAGGCAATCGGTTGTGTAATCGATTTTGTAAGAAGTATATATGAAAAAATTACTTTCACATATACCCTCTTCCCTGCCGTGTCCCGTAGTATTACGGGGTGTTTTGCATGTCAAAATATAGGGAGAGGTGACAGAAGAGTCGGAAAACAGAAAGGCATTAACCTTCTGCCCTGCGCACGTATGTGCGATAGGGCAGAAGGTTAATCCTTACAGCCAAAATCTTATGAAATTCTTTCAACCCCTCTCCTAAGAAATTACCGTATCTTCGGTGTCTCCCTTATATTACTGACGTAACTCCCCGTAATACTATGGGACACAGCTGGGGAGAAGGACAAACATGATATATAGGAAAGTATTACCCTCCTCCTCTGTGTTTTGCACAGCAAAATATAGGGGAGGTGGCACGAAGTGACGGAGGGGTTAAATAAATATCCACAACAGAGAAAACGCATCAAGATATCGACACTCTCCCTCTGCTCATTGTAGATGAAATAGGGGGAGTGCCCGCAGGACGAGGGGGGGGTAAATTCTACGATCAAAGATTTCTATCTTTTTTAGCCCTTCTCCTAAGAGACCTGAACATGGTTATCGACAAAGATTTCATCGCTAAAATTTATGTTTATCCTTACCGATTTTCTACTGAGCCGTTTTACCAACGTCTCCCTCCCGGACGACCCGGGTGTCCCGGCGGTGGCCCATATCCGCGAGGCCCTCGGTCGAAACGATCCATATCGGGTTTCTTATCGCCGAATGTATTGAATCGATAGGTGAAGGTTATCAATCCATAAGTATCGAGTGTGTTATATTCCACATCTTGGATATAGTTACCCGTGACGGTTCGTCGTATGCTGTTCCTTTGTCCCAAGATGTCGTACACCTTCAAAGCGATGGTAGCATTTTTCCCTTTCAGGAATTGATAAGAAGCCTGTGCGTTCCACAACCAGCTCTCTGTATTGTATCCGGCAGAATATCCGGCAGATCCGCTGTAAGTTATATCGGTTCCTAATGTTATCGACCACGGCAGATAGCCGTTTACATTGAATGTGCCTCCGTAATTATGGGTGCTTTGATCGTTCCGACTTTGCATACTGTTGGTTGCCAAAGCATAACGATAGTTTCCCCGAAGTTCGGCATCGAAATAATCCGATCGGAATGCCAATCCTAAATTTTCTACGGCATTGAACGAGCCGGCATTGTTACGGACACCGTTATTATAACCTACGCTGTTACTGTAACTGATTCTGCTGAAACTGTTTAATTGCCAGTGCTTGTTTCGAAAAGGGGTACTATACATCAGCATTCCGGCGGCATTCCATACTCCGTTTACGTTGCGATAGGTTGTCCGTTGTCCTCCGGTTTGGGAATCATACGTAGTCTCCGAGATGATGCTGTTGGTCGTGAATCCTCCGTTGACCATAGCCATGATAGCTCTCTGGGTCTTCTCGTCATAGTCGTTGAAACGGGCGCGGAACCAGTTTTGAAAAGCCGGTTTCAGTTCGGGATTACCCACGACGATACGCAAGGGATCCGAACGGTCTTCGACCGGTTGCAACTGGTTCATCGACGGTTGGGACGAGTAGCCCCGGTAGTCGATACGCAAGGAGCGTTGTTTTCCCATTTTGTAGCGGTAGCGCAGATAGGGCGCTACGTTGAATACCGTGCGCTTGGGTATATTGCGTTCGCTGTTTATCAAGTCGATAGATTGAGAACTCGAAGGGACGGCAGCCACCCCGATATCGTAGGTATAATTGGCCGTCACTTGCTTGAATCCGATTTGTGCTCGGTGTGAATAGTAATCGTTACGGAAACTGTTGCTCAGCTCATCGTTTCGCACCGTGTCGTAAGGTATGGCGAAAGGATCGTTCAAGATGTCATAAGTATATTTGTCGGCATTGTTGAAACTGGCTTGAAACCGATAGGAAAATGTTAGGAAACGTCCTTTCTTCACGTCGCCCAACGGTTCTGTCCAAGTAAACCGTGCACCGTAGCCATTGCTCCACGTGTGATTGTCGTCCATTTGGTCAAGTGTGCTGTCGCTGTTAAGTTGATAATATCTGTAAAGAGCTTTGGTCCACCCGTCCTCTTTTGTGTCGCTATAACTATATTGCGCTTGTATACTGAACGAGCGCCCCGGACGGTTACGGAATTTATGATTATAAATCAATTCGCCCGATAAATCATACCCTGTACCCTTATTGTGATTGTCGCTTTCGCTGAAATTTACTTTACTGCGGGCTATGTCGCCGGCAGTAGTAAGAGCCGAATCATAGCTGTCTGATTTGGAAAGAGCCACGGAAAATCTCGGACGGAATTCGAGTGTATTCAGAGAGTCTATTTCCCAGTGTAGTCTGAAATTTCCTCTGATGTTTTGCCCGTTGTCTTTCATTTTGTTATACCCGCTGTAATACGAGGTACTGTCTTCGAACATGTTTTGTCGTTCGGTGCGTTGCAAAACGTCTCGATTACTGTTGTTGTAACTGACATCTCCGCCGACTCGGAACGCATCTCCCTTACCGACATTGAAGTTTACTCCTACGTTGTGACTGGTGTTGATACCGTTCATGCCCCCGAATCGGCGAAACCGGCTTCCGCCCATATCGGTGAATCCCATATTATTCGTGTTGTTCGAACCTGCAAGGATAGTCACTTGGTTGTCACCGAAGAAATGGTTGAGCATAGCCCCGGCCTCATATCGTCCGTCCAGACCGTATCCGCCTGTTACATTACCGAACCAACCGTGTTTCATACCCTCTTTTATAGTCAGGTTGATAACGGTTTCCTCCTCCCCGTCGTCGACTCCGGTCAAGCGGGCAAGGTCCGATTTTCGGTCTACGACTTGCAGCTTTTCGATGATGTCCACGGGCAGGTTTTTAGTAGCCACTTTGGGGTCGTCCGAGAAGAACTCTTTACCGTCCACTAATATTTTGGTAATCTCCTTTCCCGCATGGGTTATTTTTCCCTCGCTATCCACCTCGACGCCCGGCAGTTTTTTCAACAAATCCTCGACGACAGAATTGGGCTGTGTTTTATAAGAGTCGGCATTAAACTCCACCGTGTCTTCTTTAACTACCACTTCGGGAGCTTTGCCCACAACTACGGCTTCCTGCAACAATACATCGTTGCTACCCAATAGAATATCTCCCAAATTTCTTCGGGGCTGCCCTTTCGATAGCTGCACGGGTTCGTATGCGGTTCTATATCCCAAGAATGAAAATGCGGCAATATAACTCCCCGCTTTCGGGACTTTCAGAGAAAATGTTCCGTTGTCTTTGCTGGAAATCCCCGTAACGAATGTGCTGTCTTTTGCCGATAACAACCGGATACTCACTTGTGGTAATGGCAGATTGTCGTTTTTGTCTTTAACGATACCCGAAATTGTAAATTGTGCCGCTACGCTCTGCGCGATGGCCGATAAAAAAATACACAGAAATAGGGCAATAAAACCTCTCTTATTCATCTTAAAAAAATCAATCTATTGATCACAACGTTTATAAGACCTTGACACCCCGCCAAAGTTTAAATGCCCACTCGCTTTTTTACATTTTTTAGGCTAATATTTAGAAGATGTTTTAAATTTATTCCGAGACAGATTGAGACCTATGTTTGAAGCAGATTGGAGTCCGAGATATGCAGTCAATAGCGGGCTATTGACAAAAATCAAGGGATTCAAGATGCGAGACAGGGGCTCAATATGGCCGGAACATACCTACTTGCAATGATAATATTATTCTCAATAAATTTAAAACAGCTTCTTAAATCCGTGTCTTATTTTAGCGATAGAAATCTCTCTATGTATTCCGAACCTTTTCGGGCTATTTGTGTGGTGGCAGCGAAATACCAGCACATCGGTACGAAGCAGAAAAAGAATCGTTTTGCCGAATAGGCCAATACGTTTTGTATGGAATCCCATACGTAGTCCACGTGGTAAACGACGAGCCCGTAGAATACGATGCTCAGTACAATCATTCCCAATAAAGCGAGGTTGTCTTTCCTTTTAATCATGAACCAGCTGTTCCCGAGAATAAAAATGGCGAATACCGAGAATGTCCAGCCATAATATATGGGATTGGTAAACAAAGCCCAAAAGCCGTTTACGATCAATCCGGCTTTCTCCCCGTCCCAGAACAGGCGGGTAATAGCCATGCCTTCGGTATATAAGCCCCCGATTTTCATGTAAATAAACCAGATAATGGCCGGGAGCAGGGACAATCCGGTAAAGTACAATCCTTTTCGATAACTCTTGCGGCGTATGCAATCGATTAGCAATATCGCACAAGCTGCGCCGATGAATACGATACCCTCGTTTCGACACCACATATTGGCGCCCAACAATAACGCTCCTGCATACAATTCGTCGTCGTTACGGCTGCGTAGCCAACTGGCGGTATAAGCGATACCCAGTCCTGCGAAAATGGCTTGCATGACGTTGGTGGTCGATAACGACGAGAACGCGAGCATTTCGGGAGCCATCATCATAAACAGAGTAGACAGTGCGGCGACGGTTTTTCCGGTATTTCGTCTCAGAATTCCGTAGAAAGCAATGACAAAGAACAAATACATCAACGCCGGTATCGACTTCGATGTTTCGGCTCCTAATATATAGACGTATGCATAGCTCATTTGTACGAAAGGAGCGTATGCTATGCTACCTCCGGCGCGGTGTATCGAGGGATTATAATCGGCGTCGAACAAACTCATGCGCATATACGTGTGGTCTTGTGCCGCCACGAAACCTAAGGTGTCGAACGCCGCAAGGCTGTCCCGGTCGCTGGGAGGGAAAAACATGCATTTCGAGAAATTCATGTATTCGCAATAACCGATGAGTATGATGAGCAATACCCATACCAAGTTAGCTTGTTTCCAGTCATCGAGCATAGCCGAGGTGATGCGGAAACTTTCGAATCCTCGGTAACGGGCTACGAAAAACATCAATAGGGCGAATGTTACGGCTCCCGCCGATAAAACCGAAAAACTGGTCAGGGGAATATGCATTAAGTCGAGCAAAGCCATCACGACGGTTTGCAGCGTCATACCCAGAGGGAAAGACAATCCTATGCGTTCGGTCCACGAAAAACGCGTCCCGATGATTCCTGTTAATAAAAGACCCGACAGGCAAGTCAATATGATTCCTGATACTACTAACATGATGGTTACGGTTTTAGGCGCATGGGCAATACGGCGTGAGGCGCTTTTTGTTCTACCTCGTAGTCGAGATATTCGTATCCGCGACCGTTGACGATAGCTACATGGGTGACTTTCTCGCTCCAAGGAGTTTTACCCAATTCCGATGGGATAATGACTCGGCGCGGATATAAGAACCGGATAGCCCATAGTTTGTTATAAGGTTCGCCCGAGAATATACGTTCTTCTCCTTCGGGGTAAAAAGCCTCTTTTCCCGGTAACAAGATAACGGCGTTTTCGGGAGTGTTCTCTTTCACGTACCGCAGATACACATGAGAAAGTCCCAGCTTCATTTCAAAGCGGTTGTCTGTCGTCGTACGGGAGTAATGACGTATAGTCTCCAAGTTTTTTTGAAGCATGTTGTATGCCCAGTTGTAACCCGGTTGTACGTCGAGGACGAATTTGTTTAGCAGAAACAATACGATGACAACGGCAAAAATGTTCTTTGCGACCCATGAAAAAGAGATTCCCTCTTTTTGAGGCGTTGCAGTACCCTTCTTGGTGGAAGGTGTGTTTTTTTTGCTTGTGGTGCTATTTTTCATGATTCGGGTATTTTCCAGAAACGATATTTCAACAGCGTGCCTATCGCTTTCAAACCGTCGCTCAGACGCAGTTTTTTCCCCTCTTCGATAGAGCGGGGATAATAACGAATGGGTACTTCTTTGATTTTGTAACCCAGTCTCGAAACTTTTGCCGTCACTTCGGGACAAAATTCGAATCCCTCGCAGTCGAGAGGAATCGATTTCAGCAAATCGGCGGTGAACATTTTGTAACAAGTGGGCTCGTCGGTGATGTGCTGACGATAAAGAATGTTGGTCATTACCGATAAAAATTTCCCGCCTAGTTGATAACTGAAATAAGTATGTGAATTTTCCTCTGCTAAAAATCGGGAGCCATATACCACATGGTATTCGCCCGATAAAAGAAAAGGAAGCATTTTCTTGAAATCGTTCGGATCGAGTTCGAGGTCGGCATCCTGCATGACGATATAATCGCCTGTTACGGCTCGTATGCCCGTGCGGACGGCCATGCCTTTTCCGTAATTCTTTTCGTGCTTCAAGTAAACGATAGGAGCGTCGGCATGGTGGGCGATAAAATCTTCGACGATTTGTTCTGTCGAATCGGTCGAACAGTCGTTCACCACGATCAACTCCCGTTCGATGCCGCTCCCCAGATCGGCATCGAGTACCCGTTGCAGCAGTTCTGCAATAGTCTTTTCCTCGTTATATGCGGGAATGATAATCGATAAAGTGTGCACGGCTTCGCCCATAAATTCGCTATCGGTAAAAATAAGATAAACGAAAATGACGGCTTGGCCGTCTTTTGATGTGACGATAAGCCTATTTTCGCAATCCGTGCAAAAATATTATAATAATTTTGCCTGTGCAAGATTTTATTTCGAAAGAATCGGAAACAAGTGTTTTCATAGAGGCGAAAGCCGTGGCATTGATTTATTGCCTTATAAAGAAGAACGATATATTTCATCTTTCTGAAATGAAAAAACAAGAATTACATTATCCTCCTCCCCTGTGTTTTGCTATGCAAAATATAGGGGAGGTGTCCGTCGGACGGAGGGGTTGGAAAATACCGACAGTGGAGGTGACAGAGTCAGGTCTCCTCTCCCTCTGCTCGTCACAGATGAGATAGGGAGGAATGCCCGTAGGGCGAGGGGGTTAGATTCTTTCAGGCAAAGTACCAGATATTGAACGTTGAACTGGCCGATAATTTTAGTAAGGTTAGATTCTACAATTAGAAAAACTATGTAATTTTTTCAACCTCTCTCCTCGGAACTGTCATTTCTTCGGTGTCTCCCCTATATTACTAACGTAACTCCCCGTAATACTACGGGGCACGGCAGGGGAGAAGGTTGTATTGCTTTATCTCGTTGTATAAAAACTCGTCTGATTGTAGAAATAAGAAATGTGTCCCCTTCCTCCTCCCCTGTGTTTTGCCATGCAAAATATAGGGGAGGTGTCCGTCGGACGGAGGGGTTGGAAAATACCGACAGTGGAGGTGACAGAGTCAGGTCTCCTCTCCCTCTGCTCGTCACAGATGAGATAGGGGGAGTGCCCGCAGGGCGAGGGGGTAAAGAAATACCCGCAGAAGAAACAGAGACGGATACTAACCTTTGGGGGCCTCGAAAGAAATATAAAGAACGAGTACAATCGATAGCTATTCCTCGGAAAAATGCTCTTTGTCGGGTCGGTTGGAAACTTTTTGAGCTCCTGTTTCTGCTATCTTTGTATTTGTGTTATCTTTGCAGCCGTAAACTGCTCGGTTCTGTCCGGGCTCAATATGTGAAGCATGAAAGATTTTTTTTCCATACTCCGGCGATTTGTGCCCCCCTATAAATATTACCTTGCCCTCAATATCTTTTTCAATATTTTGGCGTCGGTCTTGACGCTTTTCTCGTTTGCCCTTATCATTCCTATATTGGAAATATTGTTCAAGCTCAAACAGGCTTCTTATACTTTTATGGAATGGGGGTCGGGTTCCATTAAAGATGTGGTGATAAATAATTTCTATTATTACATTACAACGATAATCGATGAAAAAGGAGCCGGTTTCGCCCTGTTGATATTGGGCGTTTTTTTAATGGTGATGACCTTTTTCAAGACGGCCGCTACCTATTTGAGCTCCTATTTCATGATACCGCTTCGGTCGGGAATCGTGCGCGATATTCGCAATTATGTGTATGAAAAAGTAGTAAGTTTGCCTATCGGTTTTTTCACCAGTGAGAAGAAAGGCGATGTCATGGCCCGTATGTCGGGAGATGTAGGGGAGATAGAAAATTCGATAATGGCATCGCTCGATATGATGTTCAAGAATCCCATTATGATTATTGTCTGTTTGGCGACCATGTTCGCCATTAGTTGGCAACTTACTCTTTTTGTCTTGATTCTGCTTCCTACGGCAGGATACATTATGGGACAAGTCGGTAAGAAACTGAAACGTCGTTCTCTCGAAGGGCAGAATCAATGGGGATTGTTGATGTCTATCATAGAGGAGACTTTGGGCGGGTTGCGCATTGTCAAAGCCTTCAATGCCGAGGATAAAATGATAAAATGGTTTCACGACGATAACAATCGTTTTTATCGCATATCCAATCGAATCAACCGCCGGCAGTCGTTGGCGCATCCTATGAGCGAATTTTTAGGCACGTGTACCATTTGTATCGTCCTTTGGTATGGCGGCTCGCTCATCTTGTCGGGAACGAGCAGTATCGATGCCGCTTCGTTCATTTACTATCTGGTTATTTTTTACAGCATTATCAATCCGGCGAAAGATTTGTCCAAAGCCGCTTACTCCATACAGAAAGGGTTAGCCTCTATGGTGAGGGTCGATCTCATTCTGTCGGCGGTGAATCCCATACAAGACCCGAAGAATCCGGTAGAATTGAAGGAAATGAAAGAGGGGATAGAATATCGGGGAGTCTCTTTCCGGTATAGTACCGAAAATGTCGTGAAGCACGTCGACCTTTCCATTAAAAAGGGACAGACGGTCGCTCTCGTAGGGCAGTCCGGTTCCGGAAAATCTACGATGGCCGACCTTTTACCACGCTTTTACGACGTGAATGAAGGGGGAATTTATATCGACGGAATCAATATCAAAGATTTCAGAGTGCACGATTTGCGGGGATTGATGGGAAATGTCAATCAAGAAGCCATTCTCTTTAACGATTCTTTCTACAACAATATAACCTTCGGGGTGGAAAACGCGACGATGGAGCAAGTCATCGAAGCGGCGAAAATCGCCAATGCGCACGATTTCATCATGGCGACCGAACAAGGATACGATACTTGCATTGGCGACCGGGGAAGCCGTCTTTCGGGAGGGCAGCGACAACGTGTGAGCATAGCCCGTGCTATTCTGAAAAATCCTCCTATCCTTATTCTCGACGAAGCGACCTCGGCTCTCGATACCGAGTCAGAACGGCTGGTACAGGAGGCTTTGGAGAACCTTATGCGTAATCGCACTACGCTGGTAATAGCTCACCGTCTTTCCACGATAAAAGATGCCGATTTAATTTGCGTCATGCACGAAGGCGAAATTGTGGAACGGGGTCGTCATGACGAATTGATAAAACTCGACCGCTATTATAAACGCTTGGTCGATATGCAGAAATTCTGAGACGTTCCGGAAAAGATATGCCGAAGAGCCTCCTCTCGGTAACCTCTTCGGCATCACTCATTTCGAGATTTTTTTGTATGTCCCTTCCGGTAAAGCCGTTTTATCCATAATATTCTGTTGTGGAGTGTCTTGTCGTTTTGTAATACAGGGCAAGTAGAAATTGTGCGTGGGTTGATATGGAACTCGTATGGCTTGTCGTTGATAAAATAAATTCCACAGAAAACTTTTTTTGATTTTTATTCAAAATCTTTATTAAGATTGGCTTTTGAAAAATAATAGCAATATTTATATATTATTATAATGATAAAACTTTCGTTTTCTTTCTTGTATATTAATATTATTTTATATAACTTGCCTCCGCTTATAAAAATAAGATTGGTCGGGCTTTATTCCATAATTTGATATAGGCCGATAAAGTTGTTAGAAATTCGAATATAAAATATTGATATTCAAATTGATGTTGTCTAAAACGCTGGTTGAGAATCGAATAGTTTGTTGAGCTATATTTTTACAAATATTATACATAAACTAAATTTAAATTATGATGAAAAATTTCTACAAAAAGCTATCGTTTGTAATGGTCATGGGCATCTCTTTTTCAAGTTATGCCGCATGGAACGGTGATGCAACTGCTTGGACACAGGGCGATGGTTCGGAACAAAATCCGTTCTTGATAGAGAACGAGGCACAACTGTCGCATTTGCAGCAAACGGTGACAGCCGGTGAGACCTATCAGGGAAAATTCTTCCGCCTGACCGCCGATTTAGACATGGGTGGCAAGCAAATGCCTTCGATTGGTCACTATAATGACTATACGACACAAGAGAATCCCGAGTTGGTCAGAGAGTCGAAAGTGTTCCGTGGCACTTTCGATGGCGATTTCCATACCATCGATAATCTCACAATCGTAAATAATAATGCCGATGTCAATCTCGGTGGGGTGGGACTTTTTGCAGTCTCTTATCCCGAAACCCACATCTGTAATCTCACTCTCGGGCAGGGTGTTACCGTTGAAGGTAGTGAATTCGACAATGTAGGCGGTTTTATCGGTTATAGTTCGGGTGGCAAGGTGGAAAATTGCCGCTTCATGGGTTTGGTGAACGGGGGCAGTATGAACGCTGGGGGTATCGTGGGTGTTGCCGAGGCGACTGTGACAATCTCTGGTTGTGTAAATACCGGTAGGTTGGTAGGGCATTCGTTTGCTGGTGGTATTGCTGGGACTGTCAGTATATCGAAAGTTCAAAACTGTTATTCTTCGGCTACAATTTCGTGCCCATCGGCCTATTGGGTGGCTGGTATTGTTGGTTGGGCCGAGCAATCCACAGTCTACAACTGTTATGCTATCGGTTCCATCGAGGCGGAAGTCGGTTCGTCTTTCTTGCCCGGTAAAAGCCCCATTTGTGCAGAATTGGAAAAATCTTCGGCTTCCGATTGTTACTATGTCGAAGCGCTCACCGGCTGTAAGCCTTTGAGCGAGCAGACCGGTGTGACCGCTGTTACGGAGGAAGAAATGAAAGCTGCCGATATGATTGCTAAACTTAATGCCAATCTGTCTGCTAATGCGTGGGGGGTAGGGGCCGACGGCTTCCCGGCTCTTCTGTGGGAAATCGACGGAACGGGCAGTATCGAGTCTGTCGGTGCGACAGCTGGAATTGAGATTGTTAAAGAGGGCGACCGCTTGGTGATTGTATCGGCAACAGGTGAAAAAGCTCGCCTTAGTGTTTACGATATTACCGGTAAAGTGATCGTGACGGCTGTTGTCACCGATGGCGATTGCATTACGGTGCACGATAAAGGAGTATGTATAGCCTCGCTTGTTACAGACGATGGCAATCGTACGACCCATAAATTTTTGTTCTAAAAAGTAACGAGAAAGTGAAGGGGAATCGCATGCTGTCGGTTCCCCTCGTTTTCTTTGCATTATAATATCATCGACTTATGATAATGCGAAAAAAAATTACATGTATGGTTGCGGCTGCGTTGGCCTTTATGGCTTCGGCGCAGCCGTTTCAATCGGTATATTATCCTTCGAAGCTCACCGCTTCCACGATTACTCGTGTTCATCAGAGAGCATCGGCCTTGCGGTCTGCCGATGAGAATATACATGCCATAGTGAGACTTTGCGACGAGGCCGACCTCGATAGGCTTGCTGCGGATTATGGAGTGGCGTTCAATGTGGTGACGGGTAACCTAGCCACAGCGGTAATCCCGATGAGATCGTTGGTGGCTTTTGCGGAAGATGCTGACGTCGAGAATGTTGATGCCGGAAATACGGTGAGAGCTATGACCGACCTCGCGCGTGAGTATTCGCAAGTGGATGCTCTTCACGGAGGTCTTCCCGATTTCCCCCGCAGTTTCACGGGAAAGGGCGTGCTGATAGGAGTGATTGATACGGGTTTTGATTTCATGCACCCTGCATTTCGCGATGCCGAGGGCAATAGTCGCATTATTCATGTATGGGATCAGAGCGGTAGGAACGGAAATACTCCTTCTATGGGATACGGTGTGGTATTCGATACCCCGGAACTGATTCGCTCTGCGGCTCATGATGTTTCGAGAGACACTCATGGTACTCATGTGGCTGCGATTGCAGCCTCCTCGGCCGATGTGTATAAAGGTATGGCGCCGGAGTCCGACATTGTGATAGTGGCGACCGACAAGAGCGAATCCGGAATTATAGATGCCCTTGCCTATCTGCTCGATTATGCCGAGAAAGAGAAGAAACCGATGGCTATAAATCTTAGTATGGGTACGGTCATAGGCTTCAAAGATGGGACTGATCCTATCGCGTCGATGATTGACGAGCTGCTCGACAAAAGCGGCAAAAAATGCCTTATGGCGATTGCGGCTGGTAACGAGGGGCATCGTAACTCCACGATTGTGACCGAGGCCACGGGGCAGGGTGAGGTGATTAACACATCGTTTACTCCGCCATCGCACATGCGCGAAAATATCTTTATCGGGTGTTCGACCACATCTGCATTTCAAGTGACCCTCTCGTTGGTAGGTAGCGATGGAGTCGCTTTTGAAACTTCGATTAGCTCTGATGTTTCCGAATCGGTAAGTCACGAGAATATAACCGGCGAAAAAGACTATTCGCTCGTCACGCTTTCCCCTATGAAAGATGCCGATGGTTTGCAGCGCGGTGTGAGCATCAACCTCTATGCCCCGTTGAAAGACGGGCAAAAATGGAAACTCTCAGTGACGGGCGCTGCCGGAAAATACATTGCATGTTGCGATTACGGGGAACTTGATAATGGCTCCAACGCGAGCACGATGGCGGCGACCGCTTGTGGGCAAATTCCCATATCGGTGGGTGCTTATGTGTCGCGAGACAAGTTTACCAATTTACAAGGTACGGAACGAAGTTCCGATTGGACTGTGGGCGAGAGGTATCCCCTTTCCGGTATGGGTCCCGCATTTGATGGACGCGATAAGCCCGATGTCCTTGCACCGGGTGCACACATAATTTCGGCGATCAATAATTATGCGGCATCTTACAATGTAAATCGCGAAGACTTGGCTTATACCGAGGTCGATGCCCTGATTCCCGGGCGTACCAATTATTGGGGGGCAATGTGCGGGACATCGATGGCGACGCCGGTAGTCACCGGCATTATGGCATTGTGGTTGCAAGCCAATCCTCGGCTCGACTTCGATCTCGTGCGAAAGCTCATCGGCTCCCCCGGATCTCACATCGATGCCAAAACCGGTATGGAGTCGCTGTTGGCAGGGGTAGAGCTACCGAAAAGCAAAAACACCGTGCCCTATATTTACAATCCCTTCACACGCAGTATCGCTATTATCGGTGAAGGAGTCGTTTGTGTAGAGGTGTTTGCTGTCGACGGTACTGTTTTAAAGAGGAAAAATCGGCCCGTGGAGCCTGTTCATATCCCCGAAGGAGCTATGCGCATTGTGCGTATAACCACTTCGACAGGTTCGCATATCTTGAAAATATGATGCTGCACGGTGTTGCTCTCTGTCGAGAAGTCCGCTTGCGAGGATATATCGCATGATTATGGGAGAAAATATTCGTTGGAGAGGCGAGAAAAGGATATTCTTGCAATGGGGTGAAATTCAATTTTGAAAAGATAACCTTTCGGTTAGGATTTGGGGGGCAGTCTCAAAGTCAATAGAAAGAGCCGTATTAAACTCCGTTTTCTTCCTTTTCGACCATACCGATCGCCCGTTTAGTCATGTCATTTAATTACACGTGCGTTAATGTAAATATATATCATAGAACCGATTCTTGTGAATCTCGAAGATTTTTTATACGTTTGTCACATGAAAGGTTTCATGAGAAAAATAGTAGTTTTCCTATTTGCCACTATATTCGGGCTTACTTCTGCCATCTTTTTGTCCGCAGGAGGCGAAAATGAGCTTGTGAAACCGCAAGACCCCTCTTATCCTTATAGTCTTATCGATGTTCGGGCACAATCCCTGCCTATACAGAATTTTACGGCGATTATTCCGGTAGAAAGAGGGCTATGCGTGAATGTTTCACGCTTTCCGTCTTCTCCGATAACCGAGGAAGCGAGTGGAAACGCGGCATTTTTGTATGAGCAGCAATTATGTTGTCAGTTAGTAGATCTTCGGGAGAAGATCGTCGGTGATTGTTATGATAAATATAAGGCACAGTTGTGCTACGACGGACATTATCTCTATTCCCTTTGTAAAATGTTGATTTAGTGGAATGACGGTGGGTAGCCGTTATTCACGGGTAGCCGGGAGCCTCGCCCGGTTTTCTTGCTGCATGTATGTGTGTGGCAGGAAAGGACTTGCATATATTGAATAGTCTGGTATTCCCGATGCATGATTCTTTGGCTGTATGGAGTGTGCGTATATTCGTATTCCTGTCTTGCTGTAATGCGATAGAAAAGAGATAGCTCGCAGATTCAGAGGCTTGAAATCCGGCAGAGATATCGTCTTTTCGGTTTGATTACATATGCTATCTGGGGCTCGGCACTTAGGACCTATTTTGAGATTTGTCGATTTAAGCAATCAAAATAGTTTCGTGGAATTTTAATTATTAATTATTTTATTACGATTCAATTAGTTTTATCATCAAATGGAAAATATAGAAAAGGAAACTGTTTCTTCTAAATTTATGGAAAATCCTTATATTGAAATGAAAAAGAAAATTTCTGTAAATGGTATTGTTGCACTGGTAATTGCTATACTCGCTTTTGTAGGTTCATCTGCTGTTTCCGATACACAGTCCTCCCTCAAACTTTTTTTGATTATGTTGGGAGCGGGACTCCTTATATATGGATTGATAAGAGTTGCAGTGGGGAATAGGATAGCTGTTTGTCGGGCTACTGGAAAAGTGTTGAAAAAATATGAACTACTTTTCGAAAGCGCCGAAGTTTCACGGTTAAAACAAATGGTAGAGTCGGGCAATTTTCAATCTATCGATACGTTACAGCGGGCGGTAGGCCACAAGGCAGGAGCAAAATTGACTTTATTCATCGATGCGGATCATAATTTTGCAACAGCACAAGTTTCTGAATTTATACCGTTTGACTACGAGCCGGTTATGTCTCCGATGAGTTATGAGGGCGAGGGCGTAAAGACAATCGCAACGTTAGTGACTTCTGGAACATAACGGATTTTTTACTACTTATACTACTACTTTGTTATTAGAAATGATCGTAAGGTAGACTCTTTGTTTCAAGTTATTTAGAATAATAATCAAGAGACATGCTACTGAATTAATGTATTTTTTAGGCTCCCTCTGTTCGGCTTTCATAATTTTCGAATAGAGGGAGTTTTTTTATGATTCGGTTGAATAAATCCGATTTTGGATCAGTAGAAAATCCGTGGGATAGACCTGAATTTTAGCGATGAAACCTTTGTCGATAACTATATTCCAGCCTTTTCGGAGAGTTTGATTTACAGTTCTGTTACTGTTATCGGGTGCTCCCCCTATCTTATCTATGATGAGCAGAGGAAGAGGGTAATACCTTTCGGTGTATCGTGTTTGTTCCTCTTCCCTATATTACACAGAAAGACCCCGTAATGCTGCGGGGCACGGCATGGGAAAGATTTTAATGACTTTCTGTCGCATTGTTTTAGCGAATGAGATGGATTGTATTTAACCTTCTCCCCTGTGTTTTGCGACGCAAAATATAGGGGAGACACAGAGGAGCGAAAGCGACGAAGAGAGGGGTTAAAAAAAGACAGCGTATAGGATTTTTTTATTGTAGAATCTAACCCCTTCGCCCTGCGGGTGCTCTGGCTATTTGCTCCGAAAAATTATTCTGGGAAAGAAATTTGCGATAGAATGTCGTTAATTATTGTCGAATTGGTTTCCTTTACGTATCTTTGCGCAAGAAGCAAAATAGACAGCATTCGGTATGGCCGGATAAATTGGACACTGTCCATCTTTGCGTTATCTTTGCATAGTGTAACAATATAAAAAATAATTCTCATGAATCAAGTATCCGATCGTTTGGCAGCTCTTGCTCCTTCGCAAACGCTTGCGATGTCACAAAAAAGTAGTGAACTGAAAGCACAAGGAGTAGATGTGATTAATCTGAGTGTGGGAGAACCCGATTTTAATACACCCCAGCATATTAAAGATGCCGCGAAAAAAGCGATAGACGATAATTTTTCGCACTATTCGCCGGTTCCGGGATATATGGATTTGCGGCAAGCTATTTGTACGAAGCTCAAAAACGAAAACGGACTCGATTTTACTCCTGAACAGATTGTTGTTTCGAATGGAGCCAAACAATCCATTTGTAACACGATTCTTGCCCTTGTCAATCCGGGAGACGAAGTAATCCTCCCCGCCCCGTATTGGGTAAGTTATGTAGAGATGGTCAAACTCGCCGAAGGTAAAAATGTGATTATCGAGACGGGCATCGAACAGGATTTCAAGATGACACCTGCCCAACTCGAAGCCGCTATCACGCCCAAGACCAAGCTGCTCATTCTCTGTTCTCCCTCCAACCCTACCGGCAGCGTCTATTCCCGTGAAGAATTGGAAGCGCTGGCCTCCGTTTTGGAACGCCACCCGCAGGTATTCGTCATTTCCGATGAAATATACGAACACATCAATTATGTGGGAGCCCATCAAAGTCTGGCGCAATTCCCCTCTATTCGAGAGCGGATAGTCATTATCAACGGGGTTTCCAAAGGCTATGCGATGACCGGTTGGCGTATCGGGTTCATCGCTGCTCCGTTGTGGATTGCCAAAGCCTGCAATAAATTGCAAGGACAATACACATCGGGAGCATCATCTATCGCACAGAAAGCCGCGGCTGCCGCTTTTGCCGGAGAGCAAGGTTGCGTAGAAACCATGAGACAAGCATTTCAACACCGTCGCGATTTGGTCGTACGTTTGGCAAAAGAAATACCCGGACTAAAAGTAAACGATCCGCAGGGAGCATTCTATCTCTTCCCCGAGGTCAGCCACTATTTAGGGAAGTCCGACGGCGAACGCAAGATAAACACCTCTTCCGATTTGGCGATGTATATCCTCGAAGTAGGTCATGTCGCAACGGTGGCGGGCGATGCTTTCGGGGCTCCCAATTATCTTCGTCTGTCTTATGCCACTTCCGAGGAGAATATCACCGAAGCCATGCGCCGTATGAAAGAAGTCCTCGCCCGTTTGAAGTAAGACCCGCCGAATCCGGTTCAGTAGAAAAACAAAAGGGTTAGCGATGAATTTGTCGATAACCACATTCCAGTCTTTCCGGAGAGTTTGTTTACATTTCTTTTACTGTTATCGGGGGCTTCCTTCGCCCTACGGGCACTCCCCCTATACCGCTGTGTGACACCCCGCAATGCTGCGGGACACGGCAGGGGAGAAGAACAAACACAATACACAGGAAAGTATTAACCTCCTCCTCTGTGTTTTGCATAGCAAAATATAGGGGAGGTGTCCGCAGGACGGAGGGGTTAGAAAATACCGGCCGTGGAGATGACAGATTCAGGTTTCCTCTCCCTCTGCTCATCGTAGATGAGATAGGGGGAGTGCCCGTAGGGCGAGGGGGTTGAAAAAAATACTGGCAGAAAAGGAAACAGAAGCGGATATCAACCTCTCTCCGGCTGTGTCTCGTAGCGTTACGGGGAGTTACGTTAGTAATATAGGGGAGACACCGAAGATACGGTAGTTTCTTCGGAGAGGGGTTGGAGGTGTATAAAAAGAAAATTTCCTCTGATGTCCTCCTGAGCTCTGAATCCCTTTTTAGGAAGATACAGATTCCTATTCGATAAAAACAGAGAACACCGCTCCTCACGGGGCGGTGTTTCTTTACTAACTAAAAACAAACTCCAATGTTTTGGATTTTTCTTTCCCCGCGAATTAGATCTGGCTTTTGGGGGATTTTATAATTATTTCATTTGGCTTTGCGCTTGCAATAGCGGAGACATTGTCCGCAAATATCGTAACCCAGCATGGCTCCCAATATGAAATCCTCCTCTGGTGTCAGTTCGTTCAAAGGTCGGGAAGTCATGGATTGAATCACTTCGATGCACTCCCTGCGGCCGAAAAACAGATTGATTTTATTACAGCCGATCGGTTGAATGCAATAATCTATGTTTTGGCTGTTCAATCGACTGACGGCAAACTCTTCATATTTTTTGTTCGTCGTATAAAGAACCATGTTGCGAACACCCTTCTTGTATTCATACACGTGGTTCAGAAACACTTTCAATTCGGCCGGATAGGCATTGCACGTAATCATGGGATGCCGGTTGTAAAAGGTTAATCTTTCAAACTTTTTACCCAGTTATCGATGCGACCTTCGGTCTTGTCCGATTCATTCATTTCGTCGAGGGGAAGCCCCGCGAATTCACCGTCTACAACTGCCGTAGAAGAGGAAAAGTTGTAATCGCCCGTCGGTACGTGATTACCGATAAACTTACAGCCCGTCCCTTTCAGCTCCTCATACAGTACGCCTATTCCGTCACAGAACGTGTCGCAGTACGATTCCGAGTCCCCGCACCCGAAGAGTGCGACCTCTTTCGAACTCAGGCCAGCCTTTTTCAACACCTTCACAGCGTCGTACCAATCGTCTTGCAACTCTCCGCAGCCCCAAGTCGATGTACCCAATACCAATACGTCATATTCCTTTACCATTTCTCCGGTCAGTTTGGAAGCATCGTGTACGTCGTTCGAGGCGACACCCAACTTTTGTGCGATTGTATGGGCTACACTCTCGGTAGTACCTGTGGAAGAACCATAAAATATTCCAATTTTTTTCATCGTTTTATTCTTTAATTTTTCACGATGTAAAGTAACGACTTTCGGCGAGCTTTCGAAATACCTAGTTATAGGGATTTTATGGTCGTCCAGTACTCAATTTGTGTGGAATAATAAGGAAAAAGAGACTAATTTTTATAAAAATACCAGCCCGATAGGAAATCAGATAGGATTGTCATACCCCCAACCCCTCTCCTCGAAACCACTGTTTCTGAGGTGTCTCCTTTATATTGCTAACGTAACTCCCCGTAATACTACGGGACATGGCGGGGGAGAAGAACAAACACAATACACAGGAAAGTATTACCCTCCTCCTCTGTGTTTTGCATAGCAAAATATAGGAGGTGTCCGTAGGACGGAGGGGTAAAAAATATCCATAGCAGAGGACGCATATCAAAACATCACTCTCTCCCTATGTTTCTGTAAAGGAATAGAAAGTACTCACAAAGCAAAAAGAAAGCACAAAAGGCCGATCGAAGTGTCGCTTTTAATCCTCTCCCCCTGCTCATCGCAGATGAGATAGGGGGAGTGCCCGCAGGGCGAGGGGGTTAAATCTACAATCTCCCCACTATTTTTCGATAGTAGGATAAACCAAGTTCTTTTCCTCGATAACGTCGAGAACCTCGCGCAGATATTTGTCTGCCTCCCATCGAGCCATAGGCAGGTCGTGCAGCAGATAATTTCCGCAGTCGCGTGGAGCGGCTCCCGGCACTTCTCCGTCGAAGTCGCGAATAAATCGGAATGTCTCCCGCATTAGTTCTACAATGTCCTTCGATTCGAGGTCGCCCTGCATCAGGAAATAATTTCCTGTACAGCAACCCATCGGGCCCCAGAATACGATTTTGTCGCCCCATACCGGGTGGTTACGCAAAAATGTGGCGGCTAAGTGTTCGATCGTGTGCAACGCACCGTAACCGATGGCCGGTTCCCGGTTGGGTTCTTTCATTCGAATATCGAAAGTCGTTACGACGTGGTCGCCCAAATAATCTTTACGGGAAACGTAAATGCCACGTAATAAATGGATATGGTCGATGGTAAAGCTCGGTATCTTTTTCATATCGATTGTTTTTTGTTTTACAACACATTGATGAGTTGGGTTAAAATCTCGAAAGAACGATGAGGCGCATTTTCCCAGAAATTGTTATACTGGTCTATATGGCCGTCGACACCCGGTGTATCGCTGATGATACGGAAGCTCAGGAAAGGAACGTGACGTAAGTAACATACTTGTGCGATAGACCCCGATTCCATATCTACGGCCATGCCCTCGGGGAACAGCCCTTTGATTTGCGAAAGTTCCGCCGGATCGGTGATAAAACGGTCGCCGCTGCAAACCAATCCCTTATAGAGAGACAAGTCGGTCGATACTTTCAATGCCTTTTCCACCAATGCCGGGTCGCTGTGGAACCGGGCGGGAAGTCCGTCTATCTGCCCCCATGCACAGTCTTCTCCGCACCAAACGTCGTGATAAACGATTTCGCTGCCCACCACTATATCCATGACATGCATCGATCGGTCTATACCTCCGGCGACACCGGTGTTCAGTATGCAGTCGGGAGCATATCGGTCTATCAGTTCGTAAGTCCGTATGGCCGACGATACTTTCCCTATTCCGCTTTGTGTCAGAATCAGTTCATGTTTCCCATTCGTGCCGATAATGAACAAAGACGAACCGTGCTGCTCTTCCCGAGGATTTTCGAGTAAACAGCGAACGCATTCCAATTCGCTTTGCATGGCTACGATAATACCTATTTTCATATTCGTTTTTCTTAAATTAGGGAGTAGGAATAGGGCAAATCCGTTTCCTGCTTCAAAGGTAGAGCATATCTCATGTATGACAAAATTTGCAGGAAGAAATTTCGATAATGCGATAATCTTGTTTTTTCCGTATCTTTACCCGAAGAATAATCGCATGAAAGATTTTGTCGCCATAGATTTCGAAACCGCCAATTACGAGCCTACGAGTATTTGTTCCGTGGGGCTTGTGGTCGTGCGTGGCGGGGAAATAACGCAGAGCATGCATCGGTTGGTTTGTCCCGAACCCGATTACTATATCCGCCGTTTTTCCGAACAAGTACACGGTATCTATCCGGCCGATACCTGCGGGGCTCCCACGTTCGACGCAGTATGGAGCGAGATCGTTCCGTGGGTCGAGGGGTTACCTTTCGTTGCCCATAACAAGGCTTTCGACGAACGGGTGCTTCGGGCTGCCTGTCGCATGTATGGCATCGATTATACCTACGGGACATTTCTCTGTACCCTCCGACAGGCGCGTCGGGTTATTCCCCGCACGTCCATTGCCAATTACCGGCTACCTACGGTTTGTGCCTATTTGGGTATTCCCTTCGACCGCCATCACTATGCACTTGCCGATGCCGAAGGCTGTGCGCGCATTGCCCTCCGTTTGTGGGGAGACGAAGAATAAGAAACGTTCGCGATACGTTCGCTTATTTTTTACCTATATATCTCCGAATGGTAGAAAATCCTTTTCTTCTCTCATACCTATGTAGCATTGCCGGATATTCATACACTTCTCTTAAAACAGAGATGGATTGGTGTGACACTATTGGAATGGTATTTTGAACCTCCTCCCTGCCGTGTCCCGTAGTATTACGGGGTGTCGCCCAGCAATAGGGGGAGAAGAACAAACACGATACACAGGAAAGTATTACCCTCCTCCTCTGTGTTTTGCATAGCAAAATATAGGGGAGGTGTCCTCTGGACGGAGGGGTTAAAAAATATCCTTAGCAGAGGAGGCATATCAAAGCATCACACACTCTCTCCCTATGTTTCTGTAAAGGAATAGAAAGTACTCACAAAGCAAAAAGAAAGCACAGAAAGGCCATTCAAAGTGACATTTTAATACTCTCCCTCTGCTCATCGCAGATAAGATAGGGGGAGGTGCAGGACGAGGGGGTATGAAGCGAAGATAAGACCTCTCTTTATCCTTAGTTTTTATAAGACAAAAAAGAATAAAATTTACAGTGATTTCTTATAGTGAGGGATTATTTATAAGAAGGCTGTTTGGCCGTTCTTTATAGCTGTGTTGAACGTCAATAATGGTATTTGTGTTTAACAGTGTGACTTCTATCATCGAAATATTTTCGATGGCCTCCTTTATCTTTACTATTATCCAGTCGTTAGAGTTGTCATAAGGTAAATAGAACCATCTGGCTAATCCTATAAAACCAATCCGATATTGTCTATTTTCTTTATCATCTACAACTTGCGTCGGGATCCATTCCATAACGCTAAATTGAGGAAGTGATACTCCCCTCTTGTCTATATAGAACCATTTATCACTTTCCCAATAATGATATTCTCCTTTTGAATTTGGTACTACTTTTTTTTCTCCTCTATTTGTAACCTTTGCACGTCCGTCTTTAAAAGGAAAACCAAAAGCAAATTGAGGTTTGATGATAATTGCACCCTTTTCATTTACATACCCTATACGCCCTTGCCTGTCTACAATGCGGCGCATTCCGTCTTGTAGATAGTCTTCACCGTTATCGATTTGATAGATTGTATAGCATCTATTTGGTATACATCCGACAAATAACAATAAGGTAAAAAGCTCAATGTAATATTTCATATAAGATATGCTCTATCGTTTTCTCTTAACTGTATTTGGCTATAAATATAATAAAAGTTTCATTCATAACTCTTTACGAATGAAACTTTTTTGTTGGACTGCAATGAGGCGCGGTATTTCTCACTTGATATTCTCTCTTTGTGCGATATGGGTTGTTGTATGTTCGGCTTTTTTATCCTACCGAACCGCTCGTGTGTGTTTTTACCGAACTTTGTGAATTCTATTCGTCCCGAATGAGGTTAGTGAAATTCGATAGGGGAGATGTTATGCGGAGCCGGAATGGGTGAAATCACTCAAAGTAACGTTTCAATTCTCTCCCCCTGCCGTGTCCCGTGACATTACGGGGTGTTTCCGTAAGGGAATATAGGGGGAGTGCCCGTAGGGCGAGGGGTTAAATTCTACAATCAAAAATCTTATATGCTATCTTCCTCAACCCCTCTCCTCAGAAACTATTGTTCTTCGGTCTCTCCCCTATATTCTGCGTTGCAAAACACAGGGGAGAAGTGTAAAATCTATCTCTCCACCCTAAAAGGAGAATGCTTTTTAACCCCCTCACCTATACCCTGCGGTATTGTAGGGTATTCACACACTCCTCCTCTGCGCACGTATGTGCGATTGGGCGAGAAGGCTCGTAGAGCCGGAAGATTAAAACAACGGTGGAGCGATGTATTGAAAGATTTCTACTCTCCTCCCTGCCGAGTCCCGTAGTATTACGGGGTGTCGCCCAGCAATAGGGGGAGAAGAACAAACACGATACACAGGAAAGTATTACCCTCCTCCCCTGTGTTTTGCCATACAAAATATAGGGGAGGTGTCACGAAGTGACGGAGGGGTTAAAGAAATATCCCTAGCAGAGGAACTCTCCACTAAGACAAAACGTAGAGTGTGATGTCACGTAGAGCCGGTGAGTTGAATATCGATAACTTTCGGCGTGTTGTTATTTTACGAGCAGTACCTCTTTGATAGCCTTCTGTAAGGTAGCTTTATCCATGAATCCGGCGGCGATTTGCGGTTGATTCTTCATCGGACAAAATAGTAATGTAGGGATACTCTGTACACCGAAGGCAGCGGCAAGCTCAGGTTCTTTATCCACATCTATTTTATAGACATCGATTTTCCCGGCATATTCTCCGGCAATCTCCTCCAATATCGGAGCCAACTTTCGGCAAGGACCGCACCATGTAGCGTAAAAATCGATAATGCAAGGCTTCGAGCCCAAGTACTCCCACTTGTCGGGCGTTTTCTCATAGTTCGCCACTTTCGAGAGGAATTCCGCTTTGGTCAAGTGGCGGGGCTTGATTTTCTGTTCTTGCTTGTTTTTTCCTGCATGACTCTCGGTGGAGCTTTGGGCTTGGCACGAAAAGATGAACACCATGCAGGTGAAGGCTATTCCTATTACATGTTTTATTCTCATATCTTTATGGTTTTATAAATTGGAAATAAATGAAAATCGTGGCTGCATCATACTGACAAGAGAGCGAATATCGCCGATTCTTTTTTCCCTCTTGCCACACCTTGCGACATCACAGGCTGTATACTTCATCATAGGAAAGGGCCGGCCTGTGGGCGAGGAAGCAGAAATAGATACAGTCTATTCCACGATAGGCTACAAAGATACTCGCTTTACAGCATGAATCTGTTTCTCGGGGTGCTTTTTTCAGATTATTAGAAATTCTTATCATACAAAAATTCCGTGAAAGGCGGCATCCCTTCACGGAATCTTCGTATGGCAATCGAACGGTCTTACAGTAAAATGAACGCCAGAGGAATGAGTATGCCTGCGGCAAATTCTATACCGCCCCGTCCCCAGAAGCCTTTACGCCCTTTAAGCATGACAAGCCCCGTGAGGGTGATGACGATGAGCGACACGGCAAAAATGTCCGAGAAGATCGTCCAGTTCCGGTTCGGGTTGTAGTGCAATCGGTTGAGACTGCTCAATATAGGGCGTTTTTTCACCGACTCGTAATAAGCCTCCCCCGTCTCGGTGTTCACCGTCAGCGACGAGCCGCCTTTGATAAACACCTTCATGGTGTTCTCTTTCGGGAAATAATGTTGGGTATAGTTATTCCGCTCACCCAAGTCATCGAGCAAATCGAGCACGTACGCTTTGGAAAAGTCTGCTTTCGCTTTCGGAAAATTCCCTGCGATTCGGTATTCTTTCTGTGTGATACTGTAATCGGAGTTAAAGTCGCGTTTGTGGTTCAGCATGATGCCAGAGAAAGCATAAATGAGAATGACCCCTGCAAAAAAGAACGAAAGATCCCTATGCAGAATGTGACACCATTTTCTGAATTTCCCCGATATACGTTTTTCTTTCGACATGTTCGGTTTCTATGAGTTAATTTTTAATTTCGTAGCTGGTCGTATTGATGTGATACGACATCACGAAATAGTCTTTACCGGCTTCTTTGGCTTTGGCAAGGCGTTCTCGGAAGTTCTGTATGCGACCTTCGAATGTATTGATGTCGGCTTGTCCGGCAGCTTTCTTTTCACTTTCGCATCCGGCTTCTCCGTCACCGTGTTTCTCTCCGCTTTGATTTTTGTACTGTTCTTCCATTCTCTGTATGGTAGCTTCATCGATACGGTCTTCTTCGAGAGTTCCCGTCACCGATACGAGACTGTTCACAACCTCAGCGGGGAAGCTGCCCAGTTCGCAAGCCTCTGCACGCAACATTTTGGTGTCGTCGGTTCCCATCATGAAGAGTTTCTTGCCGCCGTGTTTACAGATATGGGTGCACACACCCTCTACGGTAACGGTTTTTCCTACGAGGCTGTCCCCTTCGGCTAAAATGTCGTCTACGCTCAGAGCCACTGTTGCGGCGCTTTCTTGATTCTGATTCTCCTTAGCTTTGTTGTTGCAGCTCACCATAGCAAACAAGGCGACGGCTGCAAGGATAAAAATGGATTTTTTCATATTGTTGTAGTTTAAATGTTTGTAAATCTTTTCTTTATTTTTGGTATGACAAAGATAGCAAATATTTTATAAACGAATCGTCGGGTTATGCCCGTTTGCAAACCAGTAGCGGAATAAACAGATATATGCCCAATATCATGGTCGCTACGGTCGTTATGAATTTTTGACGGCGGCTACATGTGCTACCTTTACATGCTGTAAAATAAAGCAAAGCGGCCAAAACGAAGTTCAAAATCAGTACCCAGCACGATCCCATGCTCACACGCGGTTTTACCCATTGGTCGTCGTAAGATGTGAACGACAGTTCAAACGGGAAAATATATTTCGACCATTTGTCGAGAGCGGTCTCCGGGTAGTCATAGCGCAGGCTGTCGGCGAAAGCATAACTGTCAGCGTCGACGGCGTATGTGGTCACGCCTCTTTCGTCGCTTATTTTTAGGGTCCAGTAGAAGATATCGCCCATGATGGTCAGGGTGTTGGTCTTGGGGTCGTATTTGTCTATCGGCAATTTGTGCAACGTGTAATCCCGATTCAATACATATAGGTTGTTATCTTTGTCCGTTAACAATCCCAGTGTTTTGCGGTTGCTGAATTCGGTGATGGCTACATGCTCGATACCCAATTCGGGAGCCACACCCGTTTCACGCACGTAGGGCAGTCCTTTGGTTTGTTTCACATGGAATACCCGGTGGTTGTTGTCTACCATCAGATACCCCTCGTCATACTCTTTCCGGTTCGTCGGGTTTCCCGACAAGGTTCGCATGGGAAATTCAAACCCTTTTTGTTTCATGACTTTGTCGAACAAAGCCGATTTTTTTTTGTTGACCGTGTTGTCCCGCATATCGATGAAAGTAATGCGATCGGTCGTGCGGAAAGCTTCGATGGGGTTTTCGAGGTCGATCCGGTCCGGCATCGATTCCATAATCATGTTCAATGCGGGCTTTGTCACATTCACGTCTCGGGCCGACTGCTTGAATGTGAAATTCCCGTGAGCGATGATTTTCGGGGTCACCTCTTTCCCGTTGATTGTGTCGGGCAGCCGGTCTTTCGAGAACAGCTGTCTGTAATAAAAGGTAGGCAATATGGAGTCGAATTGTGCTACTGTATATTCCGTTCCGTTCGCGTCGTAGCGTTTTACCCCGTTATCCTTGCTCGATTGTATGTACGCGAACCGTTTGGTTACGCAACTGTACAACGTGAAAGGATCGTTTCCCGGTTTGGAGGCTGCGAATTGCAAAAGCCACGGCAATAACCACGACAATAGGACGACAGCCGTCAGGTAGAAAAATATTTTGCTGAATTTTTTCATTGTAGTATACCGTTTTTGAAATTAGTCTTGGCAACCTTCTTTGAATCGGACAACCGACCGGATAGAAAGCGATGCGCACGGAATGGTGAAAATAATAAGCGTCGGCAGAAACGAATTATAGGCTTCCGGTTTGTCGAGCAGGAAAAAGATTCGCACGATACCTGCGGCGATCAGCAGATTGACGATGCGCAGTTTCCACGTTGGTTCGAGGCATATCCACGCTGTCATCAGGTAGGCGGTATAACCGCAGATATACCACGGAGCCGCTGTCAGCAATATGCGTGCGACCATTTCGCAGGCGATATGTTGTTGCAGGTAAATCCACAAGGAAGCGGCTTGCAACAGAAAGACGATGCTGATTTGCGCGACTCCCGCCAGCAACATCAATAAAATCATGCGTTGCTGAGGATAAGGAAGGTGTAAAGTCAGTTTCAGCCGTTTCTGCGTCATTTCGGGAATGAACTGCAACGAGGCGAACAGTGCGCCTATGATGAGCGGCAGGTATTGTAACAACTCGATAAACACGGTATCCCGGCTCAACAAGATGGCCCACAGGTGGTCGGCCCCCTTGAAAGTGATGACCCGGTTGATGCGCATCATGACGTATCCGGCGAAACAAAGCGATACCAGCAGGGCGATGAAAAACAGTCCCCGGGTTTTGATCCACTCTTTGAAAAATATAGCTTTATTCATAATTCCGATGATAAAAGGATTAGTATTTTCCGGTCAATCCGATGAAAACGTCTTCCAGATTCATTTTCTCGGATTTGAAATCGGTATAGGGTATCGATTGCTCTTGCAATATCTGTTTGATACGTTCTTCGTTTTCGAACGAGTAGGTCTCGGCAGAATCCCGTATGGCCGCCGTGCTGTATAACGACGGGTCGTGGGGGAGCTTGTCGGGCGACGATGTTTTGAAGGTATAGCGTGTGAAGGTGTCGAGCAATTCCTTTACAGGCTTCTGAATCAATATGCGGCCGTAATCCATGATGATACAGTCGTCGACCAGCCGTTCCATGTCCTGTATGATGTGCGAGGTAAGGAAGATGGTCTTTTCTTCGGCTTTGGCGTATTCGCGCAGATATTCTGTGAAGAGTCGGCGGTAGCCGGGGTCGAGTCCTATCGAGAAATCGTCGAGTACCAGCAAATCGGCGTTTTGGGCGAGAATGAGACCCAAAGCCACCTGCGATCTTTGTCCGCACGACATGCGGGAGATTTTTTGTTTCGGCGCGACTTTCAGTTTGCGCATGAGTTCATAATAGGCTTCTTTGTTCCATTTCGGATAAAAAGCCGAGTAAAATCGCTCTATCTGTTCGATATTCATGAACGTGTATTGCACATGGTTCTCGATGAGCAGGGCGATACGCTCGCGGGTCACCGGCTGCATTCGCTGTATGTCTTCTCCGAAGATACGGCATTCGCCCGAGCGGGGTTTCAAGTAACCCATTAAAATATTGATCGTGGTCGTTTTCCCTGTGCCGTTTTTCCCCAGCAACCCCAAAATCCTCCCTTTGGGGACTTCGAAGTTGAGGTCTTCGTATATTTTTCTCGACCCGTAGTAATGGGTGAGGTTCGAGCATTTGATAATTGTTTCCATATAAAAAGCTATATGTGTTTGTTCTTTTCGGTCAGAAATTAAATCCTATATTTACTCCGGCATAGTTGGCCGAGCCGTGCTTTTCGTAATGGCTCTGCTGCCAGTCGGCAGCGATCGATAAAGCCCAGCCCGAGAATATTCGGCTCCATTTCAATTCTATTCCGTAGTTTGTTCGTCGGGTCTTCAACATGGTGAAATTATGTTCCAGCATTTCACGCACGCAGTCTTTCTGTACGTTCGGTATGGACAATTTCCCGTTGCCGCCGGTTCGAATTCCTATGTTTCCCGATAAAGATAGTAGAGATTTTTCGAATATGCCGCTTGCATCTATTTTCAGTCCATATTCGCTGCTGTTGGTTTTTAGCCTATGCTTTTTCTCTTTTTGACGAATATCGGTGTGAAACCACAGGTAATAGGGGCGAATGTACCCTTTAAAACTTTTTCCGGCCTCTATGCCGTACAGCAATTCACCTTGTATTTTCATTTGGTCGGAGGTGTACGGGGTCGTGCTGCCTATTTGGTCGTAATTATTGCCGGCGGCACTGCCGAAGGTGTTCTCTGTCCCTTTACGGTTATAGAGTGCTCCTTTTACTTGAATCCCGACTGTGTGCATGTCCTGCTTTGTCGAATATCCGGCGGTCATATCGAGCAGAGTGCGGTCGAGTACGGTTAAAGGCAGGTTGTTGTACCCGTCGAGATGTTGGGTCACGCTATATTTGCGGTAGTTCGCTGCGGCGTATATGCCCTTCCTTCCTTGTGCGGGAAGCAGTTGAATGCCGGCTCCGTAACCGTAGCCCTTGTAGTTCGTATCGGTGACGTCGCCTTTCCCGAATCGTACCGAGGTCGTTCCCAGCCCGGTCATCGTATAGATATAGGCGCTACCCAGCGGGGCATAAAAGTCGAGCGTGTTGTCTTGGCTGTATATTTGTGCCATGACCGATATTCCCACGACATATTTATCCAATCGCACGGAACCTCCGCCGGCAAAATCGAGGTCCGAGACGATGTTCTTCGGACGAGGATCCCGGTTTCGATATTCCAGTGCGGCACGGTAGCTCCCTTCGATACCCCATGTGAATTTTCCGGCTCGACCCGAATATCCTCCCGTGAAGGCATATTCTTGCAGGGAAAGGTCTCCCCCGATGGAATCGGCCATGACGTAGGGGTAGAGCAGTTCGAAGTCTGCTGTTTCGTTCCATACGACACCGGTTTCTTTTCCGGTTGTGTAGCGGGCGTTACCCCACAAGCGGGTGCGATCGCTCAGCTTTATCCACGACGATACGTCGGCTGCTCCTTTCAGATAACCGTCACCGGCTTGCAAGAGGGCAGCTTCGTCTTCTTTTCCGTAAACCCCGTTTAAGGAGATACGAGTCAGAGAAGTACAATGCTGGTAATATTGGGTGGCCGGGTTGGTATAAACCGTTTCTATCCATTTCGCAGGCAAGGCTTCATACTCGGCAATCGTGCGAAGCAAAGACAAAGAGTCTCTTTCCGCCCCCTGCAAAGCAGGGAGCAGAAAGAGTGCTATGGTTAGAAAAGAACAGAAACGTATTTTCATGACGACCGATGTCTGTTAAGATTATTTCTTCAACGATGGAGTCGTAAAGGTGAAATCGTTGGCCGAGTCGTCGGTATCTTGGTAAACCGTATAGCTGCCTGTGGAAGAAGCTACTTTGCGGATAAACGACCGTCCGAAACGGGTTTTGTCTGTCCCGGCGATTCCGGTAGTAGCATAACTGCGGTCGAGCACTGCGGGGGTAGCGATTCTTTCGAAGCCGGTATTTCCCAGATTGACGGCATCGAGAACCCATGCTACCGGTACGTCATAACCCTTTTTGGTCATCTCTTTACCGTTCGTGGCCGTATAATGATATTCTTTGTAATAGTTGGCGAGGAATTCGTCTTTCGACACTCCCATGCGGGCGATGGCGTAAGCGCGGTTCGCTTGGTTGTTAGGTATCCAGATGGTAGCCGAGTAGCTATACCATTTGTCGAGATTGGGAACTTCGGCTATATCCGGGTCCATGCCTTTTTCGGTTTCGTCATACCATTCGAAATCGGCGATCGACAAATCGATGGCATCGGCTTTGGTCTGTGTGAAATCGTAGCCTTGATCTGCGAGAACGAGTTGTTCACCCGGAGCGAGAGGGTGTTCCGTACCGTTACCCGGAATGACATAGATGGCGGCTGCGGTAAACGTGGTCGTCATCGGTTGCGGGTTGTCGTTGTATTGGTATTTCTCAGTCGTCCCGAAAGTGCTTTCGAGCAAGGCCACTCCGTCGGCATAGACGGTTTCGCTGCTGTTGTTGTAGATGACGAAGTATTTGTCATAGAGACTGGAAGTCCCTTTGTCATTGGCTGTTCCCGTTACATAAATCTCTTTGAGAATAAGGGAGTTGCTTGGAGTGTAGATCGATAGATCCAAAGCGATCGAAGTCGATGGGGCAGAGATTTGTACGTTGTCTTTCGTGCTGCGTACATTGCAAAGGATTTCGCCCGAAGCGCTGGCGATGGCTCCTTCGACCGTGATGTTATAAAGTCCCGAAGAAAGTGTGATGACGGAACTTTGGGACAGGTCGAGCTCGTATTCTTTCCCACGGTTGAGGTCTGTGAAAGTGGCCTTGCCTTCGGCCCATGTGAACGAGGTGATCGTGTCCGACGGAGCCGTAAAGTTGAGGGTTACGTCGACGGGAACGGAAGTGTCTTCGTCTTCGTCGCAAGCGGTGAACACCGTGATTACAGCGGCGAACAACAGGAATGAAAAAAATCTTTTCAGTTTCATAATGGTTTTATTGAATGTTTATTGTATATTAAATTCGTTTGTAAATCTGTTCTCTTTTTAATGCCTTGATTTTTAATTGGTTCTATAATCTGAAATTGATTTCCATGCCGAAGTAGGGATTGGAAGTACGGCGGATTGTGTTCCCGAACAACGTGTAATCGGGGTGATAGCTTACCAACCGATTGACGTATAAGGCCAGTGCGATTTTATCCCGGCATATTTTCTTCGTGACCTTGATATTTATATTGGCATCGATGGGAATCGTACGTTTTTTGAAGTTGTTTTCATAGTGCGGTTCCACCAAGTGTTGCAATATCATGTCGTTCCGTTCGGCATCAGTGTAGGGAAGGAGTTCGCCCTCCATATTGACGTAGGCGATGGGAACCCCGCTTTCCCACATGCTTTGGCTCGATGTGAACCACATGCACTGAATAGATGTGGAGAATCCCAGTTTGAGCCGCGGTATATCGGTGTCGAAAGTAAAGTTGGTATTGAAACTTTCTCGAATATAACCGTCGTCCTCGTTGTAAAGTCCTATGTATCTGATTTGTCGACCGTCGATAACGACAGAGGGGCGTTTGTATACCGGCTGGCTGTTGTTATAGGTCGTGCGGAACCACGCTCCGTTTACCGTCAGTCTCGTGCGGATTATCGGAAATCGTTTCGAGGAGTATTGAAATTCCACGCCTTCTTTCAAAATTCGGCTTCCGTTGGTGTGGACGCTTTGTACTTTCAGTATCGTGTCGGGGGTAAACGTCAGGTCGGCGAGGTCGGGCGGCCCTGTCATCGTCGATGGGTCCAGCCCCTCGGTACTGTATCGGTTATAAATATACCGGGTGTAGGATTTTCCCTGCCGGAATCCCGAAGTCATTTTTTCCCGAAAGTAGGTTACCGATAACCGGTGGTCGTCTATCGAAAAATCGGCGCGCACTTCCCATTTCATGTTTCGGGCGGCTTTCAGGTTGTAGTTGGTCAGGTCGTCGACAAATGTGCGGACGTTCATGCGGTTTACGGCCGGATTTTCGTTCGAAAAGAAATTGAGCTGTATAAGGTCGTAGTAAAAAAGGTCGGGATAAAGTTTCGAAATGTCGGGCATTTTGGTGTGCCAGCCTACTCCGCCCGATAGTTCTATGCTCAACGGCTTTCTCTCGCCGATACGCGGCAATGCCCATTTTGCGTTTACACGAGGGTCGAGATAGATTTTTCCATCGAGGACGTAACGGTTATCGAGATTTAACAGCGATGCGCTGCGTAGGCCGGCGGTAATGTCGATGCGGTGTTTTCCCAATCGCAACTTCGAGGCTTCCTCGATGAAAAAGGCGAGATTGTGCTCGGCCGGTATGTCGTTGAACGGTCGGGGACGGGTGGTAATATCGATGCTGATGGGACGCCTCATGTCGTAGAGTTGTCCTTCGCCGTAGTTTTTATTCATGCGCCAGTCTCCTCCGACCTTGATGATATTGAACCAGTTGCGGTAGTTGTAGTTGAATGTGGCGATCGCTTTGACGAATGCGTTGAACGGGTTGCCGTTCACGTCGAGCGATGCGAGATAGGTCGAAGGCAGAATCTCGGCATCGTGTACGCCCGGTTGCGTGGCCGTGGGCACGACCGACAATTTGCTGGGCACGACGGTTTTTTCTTGGTGGATATTGTCCCACGAACCGCTGGCCGATGCCGTCAAGGAAAGCGATCGGAAAAATCCCTTTTTGCGATTGTTGAGCGATAGAGTGCCGGCGAGGGAGAGGGCATTGTTTGACGATTCGTAAGAGTCTATTGCCCCCGACGGAGTGAGGTCGGGATCGTTTTTGTCATTTTCGAAAGTCCCCCGGTAATTCAGATTGGAGTTGAAAGCCAATCGCCAATGATCGTTCGTCCATCGTTTTTCGGCTCGTATCGAGCCGGTCACCCGTTTGAAGTTTTCTCGGTTGTTGCGAGGGTCTATTTTCGAATCGAGGTAGTCGATACCCGTATTGAGCGTAAATTGTTTATCCGTCAGTTCTATCCCTTTCCCCACATAAAACAGTTGGCTTTGCATGTCGGCTTTGAAACGGGCTTCGAGATCGTTCCCTCCCTTTTTCCGTTCTATGTTGACCAGTCCGCTGGTGAGGTCGCCGTATTCTACCGAAGGGATTCCCCTCACGATTTCTACTTTGGCGATGTCGTCGGTGGAGATGGAACGCATGTCTATCCCTTTGCCGGTCGTATTACGTCCCGTTTCCCAACTGTTGGAGATATACTGCATATTGGCATCGTTGTTGAGGGGGACACCGTCGATAACGAACGAAGTCCCGAACGAGGTCACGTCGTAGTCGCTCGGCCCTGTTCCACCGGCTTCGCGTAGTTTTATCAGGTTGGCCGAGCCCATAGAGGGATCCTTCGAGACGTTTCCCGGCAACAGTTCTACCAAGTCGGTAAAGCTCGACGGTTGCAGATGCTCCATCGCTTTTCGGTCGATACGCGATGCACTGGTTGCTCCTCTCGATTCGTAGGCGGTCACCACCACGTCTTGCATGGCGATATCGTTCGACAAGAGTAAGATCGTCAAGGTCGTATCTCTGCGGGCATGCAGGTCGATTGTCCGGGATTTGTAACCTAAGGAAGTGACGGTCAGCTCATAGTCTCCTTTCGGAATGGATAAGAAGGTGTGAGAACCTTTTTCGTCGGTGATACCTGAGAATTGCCGATTTTTACCCTTTTTCAATAAAAGAGTGGCATACTCTACGGCGTTACGATTGTGGGAATCACGTACGGTCAATTTCAGACTGATGCGTCCCTTCCGTAGAGGTTCTCCATAAGAACGATGCTGTCCCATGCCTTGAAAATTCAAGCCAAGTAGTAAGATAAATCCTATGAGCTTTATTCCCGTTTTCACCGAATGTGTAACCTGTCGAACGTCCTTTATTCTGTTTTCGAGGTGCAAAACTAATTATTTTAAATTGAATGATTGATATGATTTTAAACAAAAATAAAAATTATTTTATGCGACATGTGTTTTTATTATTTCAAAAAGTTTTTATTATTTGTAATATTGTAGAAATATGTTAGTTTGGAATGGAAATAAATAGTAAAATTTATTTATATCAATTCTAAATAATATCTATCTGCCAAATCAAAATTTTTCTATGGCTGTTTGGTAAAACTCGATAGAGGTAAACAAAATGTATGGTCTACCGTCTTTTGTACTGAGGGATATCCCTCAGTATTGCAGAGTATGGCAAGTAGTGCCGTTTTCCCTAACCTTTGTAAAGGAAGATGCTTTCACCTCCTCCTCTGCTCGGCGATGAGCCGAGATAGGGGAGGTGGCACGCAGTGCCGGAGGGGTTAGAAAATACCGGCCGTGGAGGTGACAGATTCAAGTCTCCTCTCCCTCTGCTCATCGCAGATGAGATAGGGGGAGTGCCCGTAGGGCGAGGGGGTTAAATATCTGATATAAACGAATTGATGAGATGGTGTTTTTCAACCTTTCTATCACTACGTGCCACCTTCTCTATATGGCTAACGCAACACCCCGTAATGCTACGGTACACGGCAGGGAAGAAGGACAAACACGATATGTCGGAAAGTATTCACCTCCTCCTCTGTGTTTTGCATAGCAAAATATAGGGGAGGTGGCACGTAGTGCCGGAGGGGTTCGTTGCGGCAAGGGGTGTTTGGGTAACGGAGAACGTTTCTATATAGACGACTCGTTAACGATCCATTCGCTCCGATGACCTTTCGATGAAGCGGACGGCAGTTCCCGACTGCATATATAGTTCCCGATACAACGGGTGATGAGTATGTCGTCGTGATGACCCTCCATAGCGCCGTAGCTGCCGTTGGATTTGCGTTCATATACATCGTGTTCGTAGCAGGCTTGTGTGTCGTGCTCGATATAGCTTCCTTCCCGAAGGGCGTTCTTTTGAGCATCGATAACCAGTGCTTTGGTGGCTCGATTCATGTGGAATCCCCAACGGGAGGGCGGTTTCTGTCCTATGCTGTCGGGAGGGGACTGTCGGGCATACAGGTTGTTGTAATATCGGGAGAGCGTGTCGAGGATATAGGCCGAGTGTTCGCTATCGTCGTGCTCGGTTTCGAGCGTGTTGCTCTCTATCACCAGCAGAGCGTTCTGATAGTATGCGGCGATTTGAGCCGATTTCCATGCGAGCAAGTCGTGGTCTATGTGTCCCCGCCATTGCGCCACGACTTCGGCGGGGCCGCCATCGAGCATCCAATAACGGTCGAACACGGCTATGACCGAATAGTCCGAGGAGTCGGAGCGTCCGCCTATATCGACTACTGCCAGATAGCGGTCCCGCATTTCGCATTCTTTGGCGGGATATTCCCATATTTTCAGAGGCCCTTCGGGTCGGGTCTCCAATTCGATTTCTTGCAAGGATTGTTTCCCGGTGGGTTCTTTGCCGTGAATGTCGCCTTCGAACCGCGGCGGACAACAGCAGCGACGCAACTTTTCCACCAACGTGGGATCGAACACTCGTTCGCCCGAGTAGCAGAATGCCTCTATATCGTCGCTGGGATATTCGGCCATCATGTCGGCATGCCGGGCATACTCTTTCCGTTTCTGCCGATACCAAGCGATTGCTTCGAGCGTGGCTCCCCTGTGCCATAGCATGCGTTCGTAGTCGGTGAGGCTGCCGATGAACGAGTCGTAGTCGTCGATCGGCAGGGTGTACATCTCTATTTCGAACCACGGGACGAAAGCGAACTGTTTGTCGCTCTCTCCCCGTTTGGCTCGTTCGCACTCTTGGTGAAAATAAGACCCCGTCCCGTTCGCCGTGCTTTCCATAACCACCATCGAACAGGGTAGCAGCATGATCGACCCGCATATCGAGCGCATCACCTGTTCGGGCGATTTCATGCGGCTGTTCCGCCAGAAAGCCACTTCCGAGAGGTGAGCCATCGCCGCGTCGATACCCCGCACCGATTCCTGACTCTCGGCCGAGCCTATGGTTACCCTGCACTCCCGCCCGGCGATGACCGATGTGTTCGCCATGCGCTCGAACGGTTTGAACTTCGGTTTCTCCCCGTCGAGCAGCCAGTCGGGATAGTTGGCGAGCAGTTTGCTGTACATGCCCTTGATGTTGGCGGCCGATTCTTTGAGATGGGCGCAAATCACGCTGTTCCAGTTGCGGCAGTGCACCAGCTGAATCCATGCCATATAGATTTGTACGAGAGTGGAACCTCCCCATTGCCGGGCTTTGAGCAAGATGAGGCGAATGGGTTTTCCCGCCGTGCGCATATCTTCGAGCATTCCCAATATGCGCCGTTGCGGTCTGTTCAGACGGAATGGAATGTCTTCGGCTCCCAATTTATCTTTGATACGGACAAAGCTGAATGCCCAAAATTCGAAATCGTACCGAATGCGCACCCGTATCCACTCCCTCCATAGTTCTTCTGTGGCATCCCCGCCGTCGGCGAGTTGCGGGTTTCTTCCTGCTTCGTCGGTAGCGATTCTTTTGTCGTGACCGTATCGTTCGGCATACCCCGCCAGACTCCCGCATTCGACGAGTTTTTGCGCCATCATTTCGTTCTCGAACAAAGCCTTCGGAATATATTGAACCGGTATGGGAGCATCGGGCAACCGCAATATTCGGCGGTCGCCTGTATCGCTACCCTCTCCCGTCTCGGGGTTATAATACCGTCGCAGGTATTCGTTTCTCTGTCGGTTCTCTTCGACCGTAATCTCTTCGTGATGAAATACAATCCCCATTTCTTCTGCAATTTTCTGCAAAAGAAATGCCGCTTCCACCCCGTTTTATGGCAGGGTGATACAAAGCGATGTTGCCGAACAAATGATTTTTGCTAACATTTCATCGAAAAGGTGTATCACACGATAATGGCTTTGTGAGGGTTTCTATTTAATCCATTTTCCCGTTTTATCAATACAGCCTTGTTTTCCATCGAGTCTCACTTTGGCAATCCCGTAGGAAAAACTTTCGGCGAAATTGAATTGCGCAGGGATTGCCTCTCTCCCGGTAGTATCGATATAACCCCACTTCCCGGTTCGATGTCGCACCACGGCAAGACCTTCCGAGAAATCCTCTGCATAGTTGTATTCAATCGGGATAACGGTTCTTCCGTTTACATCGATAAATCCGAAATTACCCCGGATATTCACCCGAGCCAAGCCGTCGGAGAATTTCCATGCTTGGTCGTATTGGCAGGGGATAACGACTCGCCCCGAATGGTCGGCGAATCCGTATTTCCCTTCTTCGGTGACGATGGTCAGGTTGGGGTTTTCCGGCAGAGGGGTACTCTCTTTGTTCTCGTGGGGCGGGGTGTTTCCCTTAGGCATCTCGATGTACGATTCTTGCCGGCCTATTTTCACTCTTGCTCTGCCGCATGAGAAACTTTCTGCGAAATCGTATATCGGCGGTATGACTTCTTTGCCTGTGGCATCGATATATCCCCACTTCCCGTTTTGGAGTCTCACGGCGGCGAGACCTTCCGAAAAGTCCTCGGCATGGTTGTATGTGACAGGGGTGATCTCGTCCCCGCTCATGGAGATGAATCCGAATTTGCCCCGGATATTCACCCGGGCAATGTAATCGAATCCCACTTCCAAGAAGTCCCACACTTGGTCGTATTGGCAGGGAATAGCGATTTTCCCCGAATGGTAGGCAAATCCCCATTTCCCGTATTGGTTAACGGGGTATAATCGACCGCCCAATTGGATATCGGGTATGGGTATGCAGACAGGGATTCCTTCGTAGTTCGGCATCACGACATTCTCTTTTCTTGCAGCCATTTCTGCCTTGCGTTTCCGTTCTTGTTCGGCTTCTTCTTGTGCTCTCTTTTTGCGTTCCTCTTCTTCTTTTTCTCGGCGGATCGCTCTTTCTTCTTTTTCTTTTCGAGTTTGTTTCACCGGGAGCAGGGAGACGGTATAGAGTTCTTCAATATCTTTTTCGATGCGATAGGTGTCGATGGTGATTTTATCGGCTTCGTTTTCCAAGCTGACGAATTGCAATTGATAACTCCCACCGCGTAATGGGATACGGGTAATTTTGTCGGGGTGTGCGGTTGCCCGTTCTTCACCGTCGATGAGTACCCGACAAGCGAGGTCGGTTCTTATTTTGAGGAGGGAGTCGTCGTTGCTGTTATCCCAGTCGTTTTTGTTTGTTGTTGTGTTAATGATCGGCTCGGATTCGAGAAACCGGAGCAGCTTGTGATAGAAAGCGTCGAAGTAATAACTGTCGTATTTGGGCCCGTTCTTTCGCTCCACAGCGGCAATGTCGTCCGGTAGATTGTCGGGAAAGTCTGTAAACCCATTTAGCATAATGGGTATTATGTTTTTCTTTTTTCGAGGGCGTAAGCGAGCTCTATGCGCATCCAGTCTTTGTTACGGTCGGAGGCGGGGTCTATGCTGCGGTCAAATGCTCCGGCGTTGAGTATGAGTATAAAGTCGGTACACTGGTCGATGCGATGTAATAGCTGAATATCGAAATCTCCTGAACGCAGGGTGTCGATGTCGAAACTAACCCGATAGCCGTCTCGCACGAGTAGGTCGAAAAGGTGTTTGGCCGTTTCAAATCCACCCACTCTTCTGTAACTGAGAAATATGTCGTATGTGTTATTGTCGTTTTTCATCGCTGTTGTCGTTTTTCCCGTTTTTATTCAGTTCGGGATAACTAATGCGGGTGTGATAGATGGTTTTGAGTTTCTCGATAAAGGTAGCTTTGATCGTCTCCACATCGCGGAAGCTGAGGGGGGTATCGCGCAAGAGGCCGTCGGCGACTTGCGAGTCGATGATGCGGTTGACGAGTTGCGAGATACTTTCGTTGGTGTATTCTTTGAGGCTTCTCGAAGCGGCTTCGACAGCATCGGCCATCATGAGTATTCCCGTTTCTTTCGTGAATGGGTTGGGACCGGGGTAGGTGAATTTCGATTCGTCTACGGGTTGGTCGGGGTATTTGTTACAGAAAGAGTTATAAAAGAATTTGGCTTTCCCGTGTCCGTGGTGCGTGGAGATAAAGTCTTTGATCGCTTGGGGCAATCGTAGTTTATCGGCCATTTTAAGTCCGTCGTTCACATGGGAGATGACGATTTGTGCGCTTTGTTCGAAGGAGAGCGGTGTGTGCGGATTGAATCCCGATTGATTCTCGGTGAAGAATGCCGGATTTTTGAGTTTCCCGATATCGTGATAAAGGGCTCCGGTACGAACCAATTGAGCCTTCGCTCCTATTTTATTGGCCGCCTCGGCCGCTAAGTTGGAGATTTGCAGGGAGTGTTGGAAGGTTCCGGGGCACTCTTCGGATAACTGTCTCAATATGGGATTGTTCACATCGGACAATTCGACCAGCGTGACTGTGGAGATGAACCCGAAGGCCTTTTCGAATATATAGATAAGGAGGTAGGCGAACAGCAGAAATACACAATTGACTCCGAAATAGATGAACATATTGTAATTCAGTTTCGAGAGATCGCCTTCGGAAAGGAGTGTATATCCCACATAGGCAAAGCAGTAGGCGAGGAAGACGAGCAGGGCGCAGCGCATGAGCTGGGAGCGGCGAGAAAGGTCGCTGAGGCTGTCGATGGCGGTCATGCCTACGATGAGCTGCAAGAAGATGAATTCGAGTGCGAACGGCGCCGTAAAAGCACAGATAAGTACCGTAATGAGGTGTACATAGAGTGCGGTGCGCGAGTCGAAGAAGGTGACCACGATAATGGGAATAATGGCGAACGGAACCAAATATATGCCTTGTAACCGAAATTCAGAAAGGAAAAAAGCTATCAGGGAGATGCCCACGATGAGCATCATCATAAAGCCGAGGGTACGCATCTCGTTGAAAGTCTGCGGACGGAACAGTGCCAAGAACAGATAGAAAAAAGAAAAGAGACAGGTGAATACGATGATTTGTCCCAGTATGGTGTAACCACGGTGGTCATTGCCGACGCTTTTTTTCAAGGTGACGGTTTCGAGCGATTTGAGAATGCGATAGGTTTGCGGCGTGATGATTTCACCCCGGTCGACAATGCGTTCTCCGGCTTGAACAATACCGTCGGAGAGAGCGATTCGTTGTAACAGATTGTCTTTGAGCCGGTCGGTCGTAATACTATCGAATGCGATATTTGTGTTTAGAAAATCGTTCAAGTTACAGGTTTGTAAAATATGATGCGAGTAGGAGTCGGGGAATTTATTGAGCATGTTCTCGTAGGCTTCCCGTGCAGATTGCAGTTCGGATACCGGTATTTCGCGCGCGACATTGTTTTCGAGGATTCGTATTTCCTTGAATTTCCCGGATTGCAGCCGGGTGTATGCTTCGGAAGAGACGATTCCTTTCCGATAGGCTTCTCGCAGAGCTTGGACCAAGTTCTTGCGGAGAGTCGGCGGGATAGACATTTCCGTATAGTTGCTCAATGCTTTTTCGAAGTCGTCGACGGACTTTTTCTCTATCGATTCGTTGTGTGAGAAGACCGGTTGGAAGTCGAGCATGATGCTGTCGCGCTCTTGTTGAATGACGGCTTCGTCTTTATAAACGGGAAAGTCGAACGGAGCGGTGAGCAATCCGTACTTCCACGGTTTACCTTCCTGAAAGGTGTAACGAAATTTTCCTTCTCTCGGGAAGAAATAGGTAACCAATGTCACTGCTGCCACGAAAAAGACAAATTGCAAGACACGTGTGCTGGACAGGAATTTTTGTATACGGTTTTTATCCATGATTCTACGGGTTATTCTTTACAGCGTGCGACCTTCTGTACGCCCTTTATTTTACGTAATTTATTGCAAAGCGATTCTACGACGCGGGTGTCGTGCACCATGATGTTGACCGTCCCGGTGAATACACCTTCGTTGGCTTTTATGGTGAGTCCTCTCATGTCGATAATCAATTCATTGGAAATCACCCGGGTGATTTCGTTGAGGATTCCTATCCGGTCGATACCTTGTATCTCTATCTTGGCCGGGAAAGAGAGCGATTCGCTGGCTTCCCATTGCGTGGATACCAACCGTGGGCCGAAGCTCGATTTCAGTCGCATGGCTACGGGACATTCTCTTTTGTGCACGACTACGGTCTCGTCGTCTTCCACATATCCCAAGACGTCGTCACCGGGTATCGGGCAACAGCAATCCGCTACTTTATAGTTTTTCACTCCGTTTTCGTCTCGCAGAATGTAGGTCTGTTTGCGGTCTATCGTAAGTTGCTGAGGAGTGACGGGTTTGGGCTGTTCGTTTTTCCCGTTGTTGCTGCCGAACGAAAGTTTCAGATACCGCATGAAGGGATTTTGACTTTTGCCCTTGATGATCTTTTTGATATTTTCGTTGGGGGTTATCTCGTCATTTCCTATTTTGTAGAACAGATCGTCCCGATGTCGTATGCCGAGGTTGCTTAATATTTTGGTAACTACATCGTTGTTGTATTCGATGTGACTGCTTTCGAAGAATTCTTTCAGTATTTTCTCTCCTTTCGCTATGATTTTTCGACGGTCTTTCCGCAACGATGCCGTCAGTCTGCTTCGGGCTTTGGCCGTGGTGATGAAGTTGAGCCATTCCTCTTTGGGTGTTTGCGATTTGGAGGTGAGTATTTCCACTTGGTCGCCGCTATGCAGTTTTTGGTTCAGCGGTACTAGCCGGTGATTTACTTTGGCGGCGATACAGTGGAAGCCGAGGTCGGAGTGCAGAGTGAAAGCCAAATCGAGTGCCGTGGCGTCTTTGGGCAATGTGATGAGCTCGCCTTTGGGCGTAAAGACAAATATCTCGGTACTGAATAGGTTGAGCTTTATCGTGTCGAGAAAATCGATGGCGTTGGGCTCGGGGTGTTCGAGAATGTCTTTGATGGTTTTCAGCCAGATGTCGAGTTCCGACTCTTCGTCGGAGTTTCCCACTTTGTATTTCCAATGGGCAGCGAATCCCCGTTCGGCGATCTCGTCCATTTTTTCGCTTCGTATTTGTACTTCTATCCAATTGCCGTCGGGACCCATGACCGTGAGATGCAGAGCTTTGTATCCATTGGCTTTGGGGCGGCTCACCCAGTCGCGGGTGCGTTCGGGGTGCAGTTTGTAGATGTCGGTGATGACCGAGTAAATGGCCCAGCACTCTTTTTTCTCGTCGGCTTCGTTGGGGCATTTGAAAATGATACGAACCGCATAGAGGTCGTAGACTTCCTCGAAAGGTATGTGTTTCGACTCCATCTTGTTCCAAATGGAATAGATGGATTTTACCCGGGCTTTCATCTCGAATTCGAGCCCCATTTCTTTGAGCTTCGCGACAATCGGCTTGGAGAAGTTGTTGTAGATTTGTTGGCGCGATTCTTCGCTCTCGGCGATTTTCTGCTTGATTTGGTTGTAAGCCTCGGGGTGTTCGTATTTGAAGGCGAGGTCTTCCAACTCGGTCTTTATGGCGAACAATCCTAAACGGTGGGCCAACGGGGCATATATATAGAGTGTCTCGCCAGCGATTTTATATTGTTTGCTGGGAAGCATGGAACCGAGCGTGCGCATGTTGTGCAGACGGTCGGCCATTTTGATGAGGATTACCCGAATGTCTTCGGACATGGTAAGCAACAGCCGTCGAAAATTCTCGGCCTGAGCCGATGCTTGGTCGCCGAAAATACCGCCCGATATTTTGGTGAGCCCGTCGACGATGGATGCTATCTTTTTCCCGAAGTGGTTCTCGATGTCCTCGACGGTATATTCGGTGTCTTCCACTACATCGTGCAACAGGGCGGAGCATATCGATGTAGAGCCCAAACCTATTTCCTGACTGACGATACGAGCCACGGCGATAGGGTGCAGTATGTAGGGTTCGCCCGATCGTCGGCGTATTCCCTTGTGGGCTTCTTTGGCAAATTTGAACGCACGCTCGATAATCTCGACTTTCTTCCGGTGGTTGGAGTTGAGATATCCGTTGAGCAGTTCTTGAAATTTATCTTCGATAAGTTGCTCTTCGTTGGTGTATTGTTGATCGGACGTTTCCATAGTTCGAAATCTAAGAAAAACAAAGATAAAACAAGTCGGGAGCAAATGCAAATTTTATTCGAGAATTGAGGAGAATTGCCGAATCGGTGTGGCGAACCTGTCGATTTTCTTTTCAGAAAAACATTCTAACTTTCTCCCTACTTGTATTTTCTAACCCCTCCGTCACGTCGTGCCACCTCCCCCTATCGCTTTGCGACACCCCGTAAGGCTACGGGACACGGTAGGGGGAGAGGATTGAAACGTTACTTTGAGTGGCTTCACCCACTCCGGCTCTGCATGACATCTCCCCTATCGAATTTCACGTACCTCATTCGGGACGAATAAAGTTCACAAAGTTCTGTAAAAAAATACACACGAGCGGTTCGGTAGGTGGACTGTAACACTCGTCTAGGATAAGACATAGAGTATGAGAGAAAACTCTATTCGGAAGTACACAGATAGAAATTCAAGACCGAAAAGGCAGGATTTCAAGTGGTGAAAGCCCCTACTGACAAGCCAAAATTAGTTTCTGTGATTAACCGTCAGTCCATATTTGAATGGTTCGAAGAGCAGTGCGATAAGCTACAACCTATAACATTGTCCCGTTCAGTCTCAATGTAAAGGTGTGTGAACAAAACTATAATTATAATCATACATCAAAAATAACAAAATGTTATTCGCGAATAATTGATAGATGGTATTTTATTGATACTTTTGTTGTAATTAGAGTTGTAAATTAGTGAATAATCTTTTTGAATCATATGCAAAATTTGATAAATGGACGTTGCGGTTGGTGTGGTACTGATGAACTTTATGTGGCATATCACGATAATGAATGGGGAAGATTAGTAAAAGAAGACAAGATATTATTCGAATTTCTCTTGTTGGAAAGTGCCCAAGCCGGACTAAGTTGGATAACAATATTAAAAAAACGCGAAGGCTATCGTGCCGCATTTCATAATTTCGAAATTGCAACAGTAGCACAGATGACCGAAGAAGATGTCGAACGGTTAATGCATTTTGACGGAATTATAAAAAACAGGTTGAAAATCAAATCGGCAATAACAAATGCAAGATTATTTATCGCCATTCAAAAAGAATTTGGGAGTTTCTTTAACTACATATTGTCATTCTTCCCCGATAATCAGCCAATAACCCATACATTTCACTCACTGAGCGAAATACCTTCTTGCTCACCCGAATCAGATGCAATAAGCAAAGATATGAAAAAAAGAGGGTTCAAGTTTTTTGGGACAACTACTTGCTATGCCTTTTTACAATCAACAGGATTTGTTAATGACCACTTACATGATTGTAATTACAGGAAGTAATAAACATAGGAGTGGAAGGTAATGCACAATTCTGTTCTCGTTACCGGGGGAGTAATAACACTTCTCTCCTATTTCGCTCCACTACCAGTATTTGCCAACCCCTCCGGCACTTTGTGCCACCTCGTAATGCCACGGGACACGGCAGGGGGAGAGAGGAGTTAGCTGCATAAAAATCACTTCTGAATTTCTACCAAGCCAAAATTTTTCTTGCTTTACAAGTTGCTCGACCCATTGGACCGGGTGAGGGTGTAGGTCGGTCTTTTCCCAATAAAACCGGGGCTGTCTGACGGAATAAAATCAGGCAGCCCCGTGCAATGAAATTTTTTGTTCCCCGTGATTAGATCGAGAGTTTTCTCAACGTGTTGAGTAATTCTCGGTCTATGGGTTTGTCGTTTTTGATAGCTTTATTGAAAGGAATATATTCGATTTCGTTGTTGCGGATACCGATCATGACATTGCGTTGATCTTCGAGCAGGGCATCGATGGCGGCCGAACCCATGCGGCTGGCCAGAATGCGGTCGTGCGCCGTGGGTGAACCTCCCCGTTGAATGTGTCCCAGAATAGTTACGCGGACATCGTATTGCGGGTACTCTTTCTGTACCCGTTCTGCCAAGTGCATGGCTCCACCGGTGATGGGACTTTCGGCTACCAACACGATACTACTGTTTTTCGATTTGCGGAATCCGTTCTTGATGAGTTCTTCGAGTTGGTCCACTTCGGTCGAAATCTCCGGAATAATAGCTGCTTCGGCTCCCGTAGCGATGGCTCCGTTCAAAGCGAGGAATCCGGCATCGCGACCCATGACTTCGATAAAGAAAAGTCTTTCGTGGGACGTTGCGGTATCGCGTATTTTATCGACGGCATCCATAATGGTGTTCAGTGCCGTATCGTATCCGATCGTGGTGTCGGTTCCATAGAGATCGTTGTCTATCGTTCCTGGCAATCCTACGATGGGATAGTTGTATTCGGTGGCGAAAATGCGCGCACCGGTCAATGTTCCGTCTCCTCCGATTACGACAAGGGCATCTATGCCTTCTTTGACGAGTGTGTCGTAAGCGACTTTTCGTCCTTCGGGCGTTTTGAATTCTTGACAGCGGGCTGTCTTCAATATCGTACCTCCCAACTGTATGATGTTACTTACATTTTGCGTTTTGAAAGGGGTTATTTCTCCCGTAATCAAACCTTTATAACCTCGATAAATACCTTTTACCTCGAATCCGTTGTAGATGGCTGCACGAGTTACCGCGCGAATGGCCGCATTCATTCCGGGAGCATCGCCACCGGAAGTTAAAATACCTACACATTTAATTTGCGACATAACCTATATTGTTTAATTGATAGCAAAGATAGTGAAAGGTGAATGTAGAAAAAAGAGCTTGCGCTAATTTTATGCTGCACCTTCTCCTATTTTTGCTTTTTGGGCAAATATAGAAATTAAAAGTCAAATACCGGTACAGTAGAGATGACGATATTGTGAAGAAATGTTTTCGTAATACCGCCTCTTTTCTGTTTTTTTAGGGTCGAATGAACGATAATTTCTTGTCTTCTTCTGCAAATAGAATGGCCGTGTTTACCAGAGCCAGATGGGAATAGGCTTGGGGGAAATTCCCTAATTGTTCTTTGGTGTCGAAGTCCAAATCTTCGCTGAACAGACCCAAGTGATTGGAGCATTTCAGTATTTCATCGAACAGGCAGCGGGCCTCTTCTTTTTCTCCTATGACGAAAAGAGCCCTCACGAGCCAAAAGGTGCATATCGTGAATGCCGAGGAGGGTAGTCCGAAGTCGTCTTTGCTGTTGTATCGGTACATCAAGCCTTTGTGTAACAACGCTTTTTTTATGGCTTTCACTGTTTGGTGATAACGAATGTCGTTCGCTTCGATGAAGCCGTAGGGCTCCATGAGGAGTAGGGAGGAATCTAAGGCCGTGTTTTCGTAGGTCTGGGAAAAACTGTGGATTTTTTCTTTCCAGCCGTGGGTCATCACATCGGTTTTTATCTTGTCGGCTTCTTTCTGCCAGCGTTCGATATATTTGTATTTTTTTAGCATATTGGCGATTTTCGTTCCCCGATCCAAAGCGACCCAGCACATTACTTTCGAGGAGACGAAATGCTGGCTTTCCCCTCTGATTTCCCAGATTCCTTTGTCTGGTTCTCTCCATTCCTCTTCGACTGTGGCGAGAATGCTCTTCACCATTTCCCACATGTCTTCTATCTCGTCTAACGTCCCCGGCATGAGTCGATAGTATTGGTAGATCAAGTCCATGAGATAACCGAACGAGTCGTTTTGCCTTTGGTGATAGGCATCGTTTCCTATTCTCACCGGTTTGGAGTTTTTATATCCGTCAAGGTGGTCCAGAATGATTTCTTTTAATTGCCTTTCTCCGCGAATGCCATACATGATTTGAAAAGACTCGTGCTTGGCGACGAAGGTGGATTGAATGAATTTCATAAATCTGCGAGCCGCTCCTGCATGCCCGATTTGGAAGAGGGTCTCGATGGACATGGATGCATCTCTCAACCAACAAAAACGATAGTCCCAGTTGCGGACGTCGCCGACGGTTTCGGGCAGGCTCGTAGTGAGTGCCGCCAATACGGCTCCGTTGTAATAAGACATTAACTTCAATACTAACAGACTTCGTTCTATAACGTCGTTGTAGAGCGAGTATTTTTTAGTCCGGTTCGTCCAGTTGAGCCAATAGACCAATGTGCGGCAATATTCGAGCTTTTCCCGTTCAATGTCTATCGGAATCACCTTTTCGTTGTATGACAGCAGGAAAAATTCATCTCGTTGGAGCGTGATTTCCTTTTTTTGTTCGATGTCTTGTAAAGACAGGGAAGAGTATAGGTATTGTCGGTCTTTGTTCTCGGACGAACAATAAGTTTCGATGTATTCGTCGGTAATGTTGTGTATGACTTTTCCCCGTGCATAATCGGGAGCCGGATTGTAATTTACTTTAAACCGGGGTGTCCCTTTTATCCAACGGATATAACGATATATTTCTGCGGGCAGATAGTGCTCTTTTTCATAGGAACGGTAGCACGGCATGAAGTCGAGCACGACAAATTCTCCTTCGTCGGAAGAGAAATGGGTGGATAGTATATTGGTATGAGGTACATAAGATTGCGAGATGTGATATTCGTTCGACACTTCGAATCCGAAACAACCGCCTTTGTCCCTATCGAGCAGTGCCGCGAAGATAGAGGGCGAATCGAAGTCGGGGAAACACAACCATTCGATATTCCCTTTTTCTGATATGAGCGCTGCCGTCCGGCAGTTTCCAATTACACCATAGTTGAGGTTATTCATCGGTTTTATTTTAAGTTTAGTAGTTCTTTAAAGAAATGTAATGCGGAGTTCAATCCTTTTCGGACTTTATCGTTGGTCGATGACTCACCCGAAATATTTACCAATGTTTGCAACAAGGGGAGGACTTGTTCCTGCGATGGCAAGTTGTATCTGGCGGTTTCGGAGACGTAACCCACTTTTATGGTTGCCGCATTTTTGGGCAGGGCCTTGAACATATCTTCGTCGGTGGTGTCGTCGCCGATAGCCAAAATAAAATCGTAATATTCTTTTTTGAGCTGGCGGGAAACTTCCGAGCCTTTGTTGTAGTCGGGCGATTTTATTTCGATTACTTTGTCTCCCTGAATGATTTGCAATTTCTGTTGTATACAGATAGAAACAAGTTCGTTGGCTAATTGTTGGGCACGCAAAGTTCCCAGCCAAGCATCGCTTTCCCGATAGTGCCATGCGATAGCGGTTTCTTTGACTTCCAGACGCGAACGGGGTGTTTTCGCTACGAATAGTTTGAGGATAGATAACAAACCTGCGCTCCATACCGGTTTGTTGATGTTTTTGTGCCATAGCCCGTTTTCCCGATAGAATGCTCCGTGCTCCGCAGCTATCGAGACCGGAAGGTTCCCCAGCCATTTTTCCAATGTGAAATGATCGCGCCCGCTATTGATAACGATGTGGTTGTCGGAGTCTTCACAAAGTTTTTGTAGCGTTTCTATGAGTTCGGGTGTCGGCTCGGCATCTTCGGGGCGGGGTTTGAGAGCCGCCAATGTTCCGTCGTAGTCCAAAAGAATGAGCCGTTTTTTCGCTCTATTGTACTCTTGTTTGATAGTGCCTATCGCGTTTGCTGTAATCTGTTTTTTGCGGAAGGAGATGTTCTTGCGGCAAATATCGTTCCACTCGTCGGTAAAGTCGGCAGCCCATTTGTCGACGGTTTGGGTCGAGATGATTTTCTGCATGTTTTGCAGCCGTCGCAACTGTTCCTCTACGGGCATTTCCAATGCTTGACAAATTGCCCGTTCGATTTGTCCCGTGTCATTGGGATTGATTAACAGAGCGTCGGTCAATTCGACGGCTGCTCCTGCCATTTCGCTGAGAATCAATACACCGGGATTTTCGCTTTTGGCGGCTACATATTCTTTGGCTACCAAGTTCATTCCGTCCCGGAGGGGTGTCACAAGCGCTATGTCGGCCATGTGGTACATGGCTGTCAGTTCCTCGAAAGAAAATCCGTGATAGAAATAATATACCGGAGTCCAATCCATCGTAGAATACGCCCCGTTGATGGAGCCTATTTCTTCGTCTATTTTGGTCTTTAATTGGGCGTAACTGCCTACGTGGTCGCGCGAGGGGACTATGATCATAGCCAAAGCGACCTTGCCATGATATTCGGGGTGATGTTCGAGGAAGGCGGCGAAGCCTCGCAGCCTGTGCAGGATTCCTTTACTGTAATCGAGGCGGTCCACGGAGAGAATCAACTTGTGATCTCCGAACAGTTTTCTCGTGCGGTCGACCGCTTGACGGACTTCCGGTTGTGTAGAAGCATTGTGGTACAGGTCGTAATTAATCCCCATAGGAAGGGCATCTATTCGTACGACCCGATTGCCTAACTGTATTTCGTCCAATTTGAAATTCATGCGCAGCACGCGTTCTACCGCACTGATAAAGTGTCGCATGTAGTCGTGAGTGTGAAAAGCTATGAAATCGGCTCCTAACAGACCTTTGAGAATCTCGGCCCGTTCGGGCAATATGCGGAAGAGTTCATAGGACGGGAAAGGTATGTGATGAAAATAGCCTATGCACAAGTCGGGAACGGCTTCTCGAAGCATACCGGGCAATAACATCAGTTGATAATCCTGTACCCATACTTTATCTTCGGGGCCTATCAGCCGGCAGATGGTTTCACAGAATCGCTTGTTTACTTCTCGGTAGGCTTGCCAGAAAGTGTCCTTGTACAATGTATAGGCAAAGAAATAGTGGCACAGCGGCCAGATGGTACTGTTGCTGTAACCTTCGTAATAATTTTTTATCTGGGTGTCGGACAGGAATACGGGGTGAAAGTTTAGTTCTTCCAATTTTTCCCCGATCGCTTGTTTGTCGCTATCATTATCCACACAAATTCCCGGCCACCCGATCCAATGCTTTTCGTAAGCAGTTTGAAGAGAATCGAGCCCCGTTGCCAGTCCGCCTTCGCTTCGGGTGAATGAAAACGTTCCGTTTTTTTCGCTTACCTTGACCGGCAGTCTGTTTGATATGATGTAGAGTTTCATATCTCTTGCACGACAAATGGCAGACCATTTTTGTGGGGATATGATTAAATTGTTGATTATTATGGTGATAGTCGGTTTTTCGGAGCGCAAATGCCTTTCATTTTGATAAACTATTTACCAAAATGAAAGGTAGGGGTAGAATCTATTTTTGTGTAGAGTATCGAAGTAAACTTATCCGGGCTGAGCCGGATTATGCTTGCTTTTGGGTATTCACAGAAATACGGTCGGTCATCGGGTGGCAGTAGAGCCGGTCGTTTCCAATAACCGGGTTATGTATTCTTGGACTTCGGTCATGAGCCAGCGGGGGGTGGAGGTAGCTCCGCAGATACCTATGCTCTCTTTTCCTTCGAGCCATGTGGGGTCTATTTCGCTGATGTCGGAAACGAGTCGGGATTGGGGATTGACTTGCAGGCATTCTCCGAAAAGCACCCGTCCGTTGGAGCTCTTTTTCCCGCAAACGAACAGGATAAGGTCGTGTCGGCGGGCAAACTCCCTGATATTGGGAATGCGGTTGGCGACTTGCCGACAGATGGTGTCGAACGATTCGAATTGTCCATCGGGTTTCAGCTGTTTTATCTCGTCGACGATGTGGCGGAAACCTTCTACCGACTTAGTTGTCTGGGAATAGAGCAACAGTTTTTTGCGGAGGTCTATCTTGTCGAGGTCTTTGTCTCCCTCGATGACGACGGCTTTGCCGTGGGTCTGTCCCACCAGTCCGTTGACTTCGGCGTGTCCGGTTTTGCCGTAGATAACGATTTGCGCCTCTCCGGGAGGGTTGGAATCGTATGCGGTTTTGATTTTACGTTGCAGTTGCAACACGACAGGGCAGGTGGCGTCAATGATTTCGATGTTGTTCTCGGCGGCGATTCGGTAGGTTTCGGGAGGTTCGCCGTGGGCTCGCAGCAATACTTTCACGTCGTGCAACTGTTTGAGTTGCTCGTGGTCTATGGTGATGAGCCCTTTGGCTTTGAGTCGTTCCACCTCGTTGCTGTTGTGTACGATGTCGCCGAGGCAGTAGAGTCGTCCGGTGCGGTCGAGTTCTTCTTCGGCCTTGCGGATAGCCGTGACTACACCGAAGCAGAAACCCGAATGTTCGTCTATTTCTATGCGTGCCATAACCTGTCTCCTTTCTACCTTTGCGGGTGGTTTATCGAAGTTTTTTGACGGTTTCTTTGTACCGGGTCATGAGCCATGCGTCCTGCTCGGCGATTGTCATGTGGGAATTGTCGAGTTCTATGGCATCGTCGGCTTTGCGCAAAGGACTTTCTTTACGGGTCTGGTCAATGTGGTCGCGTTTGTTGATGTTGGCGACCACTTCGTCGAAATCGACATCGATACCTTTCGCCCTCAGTTCGTCGACGCGTCGTTGTGCCCGAGTCTCCGCCGAGGCCGTGACGAATATTTTCAGTTCGGCATGGGGGAATACAGTCGTGCCTATATCGCGCCCGTCCATGACGATGCCTTTCCGTCCGCCCATCTTTTGCTGTGCGGCGACCATCGCCGTGCGCACGAAAGGTATGGCACTAACGGGGCTTACCTTGTCGGATACTCGCATGGAGCGAATTTCACGCTCTACGTCGATTCCGTTTAGGAATGTGTGTGTCATACCCGTTTCGGGATCGGGGCGGAAATCGATTTGAATGTCGTCCATGAGGGACCTCAGCGTATCGGTATCGACCGTGTCGCCGTCGATGAGACCGTGGTCGAGGCAGTAGAGGGTGACGGCGCGGTACATCGCGCCACTGTCGATATAAATGTAGCCTATGTTCCGGGCAAGAGCTTTCGCCATCGTACTTTTCCCACACGAAGAGAAGCCGTCGACGGCGATGATTATCCGAGGTTCAGGTTTATTCATAAGCATTTATTTTTTGAATTCGAAAAGATTGGTCGAGAGGTTGACCATGAGCGTGGTCGCTCCCGTGTGTTGTTGTGCGAGGGCGACACCTATGCCGAACATGCGGACTTTGATTCCGCCACCTATGCTGAATCCGGAGAGAAAGTTACGGTGAGCGGTGCGCATGTCGGTGCGGGTTTTGTAGTTGTACCCCACTCCTATGTAAATGCGGTCGGTGGGCAGGAACTCCACGCCGAAAATGAGGTGGCGGAAAAGGTTGTCCACGAATCCGCTTTTTTCAACGATTTCATCGCTCCCGGTGTAAGAGCTGCTTTCGATGGCGGGGTAGGGAAGTTTCCACCTTGTGAGGTTACGAGCGGTGACCGATACCCGTATGGGCGCATGTTCGAGGCTTTGCGTATAGCCTATCTGCAAATCGAACGGCATGCGTTCGAAAGTGTCGTTGTAACGTTTGATTTGTCCACCCAGATTGCGTGCTACCAGCGAGAGCGAGAGGTCGTTGTCGGCGTTGTAGTAGTTGAGGCCGAGATCGACGGCAAGCGCCCAAGAGGTGTATTGTTCGTAAGAGGAGTAGATGACTTTGGCATTGACTCCACCCCGCAAGGTCGTGGTGATGTCGTGGGCGTAGATACCGTTGAAGACGATGTCTTTGGGTGAAAATTCACCGGTGATCACGCCGGTTTCGTCGGCACTTTTCATTTTGCCGTACCCGTAGTATTGTATGCCGGCCGCCCATGCTCCCCGTTCTCCGGCCGCCTTTCCGAAAGTGGCTCCTGCCAGATTGATTTCCCCGACGTATTTCATGTAGTTCAGCCCGAGTTGTAAATCCGATTCGGGTCCCATCAGAGCCGGGTTTTGATTGACGAGGTTTATATCTTCGTCGATGACGGATATATTGGTTCCTCCCAACGTATAGGCGTGGGTAGAGGTGGGGATATTGAGAAAGTCGAACGAGCTTTTCCCCTCTTGTCCCCTCCCGGCGAAGCATGTAGTGACAGTCGCCAGAAGAACCGTTATATATCGAAACGTATGTGTCATAATTGTTTTCGGGTTTCAAAGATAGCCAAAATTCCCGGTCGGCAGAAAGTCGCGTGATTGAATTTTGCTTTCGGCAGAATGGTTCCCGATGATTTATTAACGGGAAAAAGGACAATAAAGTATGTGGCGGAACGAGTTTGTATCGGAACTTTATTCGTATTATATTGTGAGTTATGTTTGCTCGAATCGATGGAAATCGTTAATTTTGAACTCTGTTCTATGTAAAACATAAAAATTTTCAAGTAGTTTATGGAAAAACTGCAAAGATATTTCGATGCGATAGAAGCTGAACTTTCGAAGATAGAATATGCCGCCGAACCCGATGGATTGTATGCTCCCGTGCGTTATGAGTTGTCGTTGGGCGGTAAGCGCGTGAGGCCGTTGTTGACGTTGCTTGCTTGCGAGATGTTTGCGGGCGATTATCGTCGGGCATTGAATGCGGCGATGGGGTTGGAAGTGTTTCACAACTTCACGCTGTTGCATGACGATGTGATGGACAAAGCCGACGTGCGCCGGGGTAAACCCACGGTGCATAAGGTGTGGGACGAGAATACGGCCATACTTTCGGGCGATGCTATGGAGATCATCGCTTTCCGTTATATCGCCCGCACAGAGGCTCCGCACACGGGGGCTGTCGTCGAGTTGTTCCTGAAAACGGCTCTTGAAATTTGCGAGGGTCAGCAATACGATATGGAATTCGAGCGTCGGGACGATGTGACCGAAGCGGAATATATCGAGATGATTCGCCTGAAAACAGCCGTGCTGTTGGGGGGAGCGTTGAAGATAGGGGCGATTATAGGCGGAGCGAGCGAGACGGATGCGGATTGTATCTACCGTTTCGGCGAGTCTTTGGGACTGGCGTTCCAGTTGCAGGACGATTGGTTGGACGTGTATGGCGACCCTGCCCGTTTCGGGAAAAAGATAGGAGGCGATATTCTGAATAACAAGAAAGCGTATATGCTCATCAATGCCCGGCAACGGGTTGAAGGGAAAGATGCCGAGGAGTTGTCCCGCTGGTTGAGCGCAGCCGAATACGATCCTTCCGAGAAGATAGCTGCTGTGACGGCGTTGTACGACCGTGTCGGTGCAGGCGATTTGTGTCTGCGGCAGGTCGACGAATACAGTCGTCGGGCGATAGAGGCTTTGCGGCAAATCGGAGTGGACGAAGCGGCAAAGCAGCCCTTATACGATTTGGCGAATTCATTGATAAAACGAGATCACTAAAATTTTTCAGAAACAATGCCTTACCGCCGGTTACCGAATACAGACAAAGCCCGCCTTGCCGCTCTCGAAAAAGCGGTGGCGATGGAGCACGAGTGCGATGTGGACAAGCAGGCGGCTTCGTATAAAACGCTGAACGAGGCCCGCGTTCTTTTGAGACGTTTCAAAAGTGCCGTCGAGCAGTTCCAGTATTGCTATACGGCTCAGGCCGAGGCCAACCGACAATATCAGTCGCATTTGAAGACGGCCCGGTTGTACATCTCGCATTTCATACAGGTGCTTAATTTGGCGGTGTTGCGTAACGAGGTGCGTAAGGAACACAAGTTGTTTTACGGGCTCGACCCCGAAGATTTTGCCGTGCCCGAGCTGACCGGCGAGAAGCACATTCTCGTTTGGGGAGAACGTCTCATCGAGGGGGAACGCGAACGGGTGTCGCACGGAGGCGCACCTATTTATAACCCTACGATCGCGAAAGTGACCGTGCATTACGATATTTTCAAGGAAGCCTATCGGGAACAACAGAATTATAAACTGAATACGACTCGTTCCCAGTCGGGATTGGATGCCTTGCGCGAGGAGGCGGACCGGATTATCTTGGATTTGTGGAATCAGGTGGAAACGTATTACGCCGATCTCCCTGCCGAAATCCGTTTGAACCGTTGCCGGGCTTACGGCGTAGTATATTATTATCGCAGTGGAGAAAAGCGACCCGAAGATGATTGATACTCACACGCATATTTATCTGGAAGAGTTTGACGAAGACCGTGTCGAGGTGGTGCGCCGCGCCCGTGAAGCGGGAGTCGAACGAGTGATATTGCCCAATGTCGATTTCGACACGGTGCAAGCCATGCATGCCACGAACGATTTGTTTCCTGGTTATTGCCGTATGGCTATGGGGCTACACCCCACGTCGGTGGAGGCCGATTATCGGGAGCGACTTGGACAGGTGAGAGAGCTGCTTTTCTCCGGGGAGTATTGCGCCGTGGGTGAGATAGGGCTCGATTTGTATTGGGACAAGACCTATGCCGAGGAGCAGAAAGAGGCTTTTGTGATGCAGACGGGGTGGGCGGCAGAGTCGGGTTTGCCGGTGATTATTCATTGCCGGGAGGCATTCGACGAAATATTGGCTCTGTTGCAGTCGGGCAGAGTGCCGGCATTCCGAGGGGTGTTCCACAGTTTCACGGGGTCGGCCGAACAGGTGCGTCTGCTGAGGGGAACCGGTGACTATTATTTCGGGATAAACGGCATCGTTACTTTCAAGAACGCTCATCTCGAAGATATGGTACGAGAAGTAGGCATCGGGCGTATATTGCTCGAAACCGATGCTCCGTATTTGGCTCCCGTGCCTTATCGAGGCAAGCGGAACGAACCTTCGTATTTGCCTTATATGGCAAAGCGAATAGCCGAAATTCTGGATATTACGACTGCCGAGGTGGAGGAGGCTACCACGGCCAATGCTGTGCGATTGTTCGGAGAAGGGTGATTCCCGGATAATGGGAAGAGCCGGCTTTCATGCTATGTATAGGGGGAATGTGTTTCATCGGGCTTTCCTCGAAAATAATTCCCGAATTTTGTTTGAAGAGGGTTAAAACAGTCGTTTGGAGCCGAGGCATGAAAAAAAGGCGTGAAATATTTGGGGAAATGTAAAAAAAAGCATAAATTTACGGAGAGACACAAAATCACGATACTATGAAAAGATCCCTCCGCTTTTCAATGAGTTTGTCTATACTCTTTTTGTCACCCATGTCGGCGATAGTGTCGGCTGCCGTCGATATTCCTTTGAGTTTGTCGTCTGAAAAGAATTATATCGTGGAGGTCGTTCTTCCCGGCGGTAGTACGTCGGCGAATATAGAGGACGGCCGGATAACTGCCGAAGGGGCTTCGCAGGCGCTTGCGACCGTGGTCTATTATGACGGGCTGGGTCGTCCCGAACAGACTTCCCGAGTGGGTTTCACGGCAACGGGCGCCGACCTGCTGTCCACGGTTAGTTACGACGAGGCCGGGAGAGAATATCGTCAAGGGCTTCCCACACCCGTATCGGGGAACAACGGCTGTTATGTGAATCCTTCTACATACGGGCAGACGGCTCAAAGTTATTATGGAGACACATATCTCTATCGGGAGACTTTGTACGAAAACTCACCGTTGAGCCGGACAGTCGGTGTGAAAAATCCCGGAGCTGTTTGGAACGCTCACCCGAAGACTGCTGCATATCGGTGCAATACGGCAGGAGAGGTCGTTCTTTTCCGAATTTCGTCCGATGGGGTACAACGAGTGGGGCGGTATACCCCGGGTGCTCTTTATGTTACTCGCGAAACCGACGAGGACGGAATTTGGCAAGAGAGTTTCACCGATAAATCGGGTCGAGTGGTTATGACCCGTCAGGGAAACGGTTATGACACTTACTACATTTATGACGACCACGGCAGGCTGTGCTACGTACTGCCCCCGATGGCTGTGGACGGAATGTATAATACCGGCAATTATCCCGACAGCCACACTCTTTTGCAACAGTATGCCTATCTCTATAAATACGACGACCGGGGGAACTGCATAGGGAAGCGTTTGCCCGGTTGTAAATCGATACAGATGATTTACGATAGGGCTAATCGGTTGGTCATGAGTCAGGACGGCAATCAACAGAGCGAAAGTCTCTGGACCATAACCAAATATGATGCCCTCTCCCGAGTGCTGTATACTTATGAGGCGAATCCGCTTCGCAGCCCCGGAGACTTGCGCCAGTATTGTAAAGAAAAATTGTTTGTCGAGGAACGTGCCGATAGTTATACTGCGTGGCCGGGTATGGGTTATACCCTCAGGATTCTGCTGCCTGCCGCCAATGATTACCGGTTGCTCACGGTCAATTATTACGACGACTATTCTTTTTTGTACATCGAGGGGACGGCAGCTTCGCAGCTTGCCTATCGGAGTAAGGAGGGATATGGTGCGGCTTATTCCTCGGCCAAAGGTTTGCTGACCGGGACGCAGGTGTTCGACTTGACGGACAGGAGCAAATATGCGATTACCGTTTATTATTACGATGAATATGGAAATCCCGTACAGACACGCACTCGGCATGTATCGGGTGATTATGAAATGACTTATGCTCAATGCGACCTTTCGGGAAATATTCTTAAATCATACACGGAACATTTGGATTCCCGGGGGCGTTTATCGGTATCGGAGTCCGTAGAAAATACTTATGACCGCTCGGGACGCCTCACCCGCACCGATTATGCGGTTAACGACTCTTTGTCTACCGATTGGATATATGAATACGACGAGTTGGGACGGATATCCAGCAAAAGTATCGACGGAGGACTGACGCATGCTAAATATCGGTATAATTTGCAGGGTTGGATCACTCGGATAGAAGATGTCGATTTTGTACAGAATTTGTATTACGAAAACTTTATGGGAAACTATGGGAAAGTTCGTTATAACGGAAATATATCGGCGATGAATTGGACATATCGCACCGATACCGACACGATTGTGAACGGCTATCGCTTCACTTATGATGCCTACGACCGGCTGGCTTCGGCCTATTCGGTGACAGGCAGTGATTTTTCCAGCGGCCGTTATCATGTCGAATATGAATATGACAAGCATGGTAATATGGTAAATTTGTATCGCAATGGGGGAAGGGGCGGAATGATAGACGAGATGAACTGGTTTTATGAAGGGAATAGGGTAGTAGAGATTACCGATATGGTGGGAGAACAGGGGCGATACGACATGAAAGAATATCGGGACTATAATCATAACGGACTCGATTATTTTTACGACTCCAACGGAAATATGACGGCTGACCTCGACCGGGATATTGTCGCCATACGAT